>LULP01000003.1_pt1 | contig 415886 bp, 388 predicted proteins | sample 728111 | NCBI WGS metagenome assembly LULP01 (sample SAMN03860286, study PRJNA289734) | marine metagenome | biome: seawater column; feature: ocean; material: water; isolation source: Red Sea water column Station 149 - depth 25m | place: Saudi Arabia: Red Sea | collected 2011-10-15 | depth 25 m
GGATCGAGGCCGAGGTGATCGATCTGCGCACGCTGCGCCCGCTCGACACCGAAACCGTGCTCGCCAGCCTCAAGAAGACGAACCGCATGATCGTCGTCGAGGAAGGCTGGCCGACCTGCTCGATCGCCAGCGAACTTGCGATGGTGGCGATGGAACAGGGCTTCGACGACCTGGATGCGCCGGTGTTGCGCGTGACCGACGAGGACGTTCCGCTGCCCTATGCTGCCAATCTCGAAAAGGCGGCGCTGGTCGATGTCCCGCGCGTGATCGCGGCGGCGAAGACGGTTTGCAATCGCGGCTGACATCCCGAACCTGCCCGAACTCCGCTCGTGCTGAGCCTGTCGAAGCACCGTTCTTCGTTCGCAACGTCGAAGTGAAGAACTGCCCTTCGACAAGCTCAGGGCGAGCGGTTCTTATTTGGCGCCGTCTGTTCTATCGCGCGATCGCATGACGACCGAAACCTCGCCGATTCTCTACGGCTACCCCGACATCCGCGACCCGCGCGTGATGGTCGCGGTGCCGCGCGCGCGGCGCGAGGCGCTGGCGGCGCTGTGGGCGCTCGCGGAACGGTTGACCAAATTGCTGGCAGACGCGCGCGAGCCGATGATCGGCCAGATCAAGCTTGCCTGGTGGCGCGACATGGCGGGGCTGCTCGCGTCCGATCCCGCCGCGCTACCGAAGGGTGAGCCGCTGCTCGCCGAATTGCAGCGGAGCTGGGCAGGGCGGGGCGGGCTCGATGCGCTGGTCGATGCCGCCGAAGCGGTGCTGCTTGCCGAAGACGCCGAAGCGCGGACCGCGGCAGGCGCAGCGTTCGGCGAGGCGCTGTTCGCGCTGTCGGGCGGCGCGGGCGGGGCGCGTTGGGGGCTGGTCTGGCTGGCCGGGCAGCAGGAAACGGCGGACGCCGCGGCGCAGCTTTTTCACGATGCCTGTAACCGGGCGGCACCGCCGCGCGGATTGCTCGGCAGCAAGGCTTTGCTGATGCTCGATCGCTGGTCGGCGGCCATCGCGGCGCGCGGCGGCGAACGACGCTGGCGCAGCGAAGGCTTGCTGCTTTTCCGGATCGGCCTGACTGGCCTTTGACGGGCCTTACCGGCCTTTGACCGGAAAGTGTTGTGGCGGGGGTGGAAATGCCGCCCCCGAGCCTCTATCTTGGCGCAAACGAGATAGGGTCGCAGGGGAAATTGCGATGTTTAACGGGCTCGTCGCCTATCTGGACTCGATCAAGGCGCGCGATCCCGCGCCGCGTTCGCGCTGGGAAATTCTGCTCTATCCGGGGCTGCTCGCCGTCGGCATGCACCGCATTGCCCACTGGTTGTTCGAGGCGGACCTGTTCTTCCTCGCGCGCTTCGTCAATCATCTGTCGCGCTGGCTGACCGGCATCGACATCCATCCCGGCGCCACGATCGGCCGCCACCTGTTCATCGATCATGGCTTTGGCGTCGTCATCGGCGAAACCGCCGAGATCGGAGACAATGTATCCATCTATCAGGGCGTGACGCTGGGCGGCACCGACCCCGCGAACGGCATCGGCGGCAAACGCCACCCGACGCTGTGCGACGATGTGATCGTCGGGTCGGGCGCGCAAATTCTGGGCCCGGTGATCGTCAATTCGCGCGCGCGCGTCGGCGCCAATGCGGTGGTGACGAAGGATGTGCCCGAAGGCGCGGTGATGGTGGGCATCCCGGCGCGGTCGACCTTGCTCGACGCGACCGAATATGCGCGCGACTTCGTGCCCTATGGCACCCCGTGCAATGAAGCCTTCGACCCGGCGACGCAGAAGCTCGAAATCCTGCAATGTCAGCTCGAAGTGTTGCAGAAGCAGCTCAAGACGCTGCTCGATGAGCGCGCCGCATCGGGTGAGGGCGATGATGCGCCGCGCCGCAAGGGAGGCCGGAAAAGCGCCTGATGGGGACGGTGACGCCCCTTCCATATGCGGGGCGGGCATTGCCGCAACAGACCGGCTTCGACCGCGACGAGCTGATGCGCATCCTCGATCTCTATGGCCGCATGGTCGCAGCGGGGAAGTGGCGCGACTATGCGATGGATTTCCACCGCGACGTCGCGATCTTCTCGGCTTTTCGACGCACAGCCGAACGTCCCGAATATCGCATAGAAAAACGCCCCGCCTTGCGGAGCCGTCAGGGCATGTGGGCCCTTGTCTCCGAAGGCGGGGCAGTGCTTAAGCGCGGGGACGAGCTTTCTAACGTGCTCGCCCCCGTCGAGCGCAAGCTTATGAAGCTGGTTGGGGACGGATCGTAGCGGGCAACTGGTTCGCCACGTCCGCCGGCAGCATGCCGACAACCACCGCCCGGGCATTCTGCCAGAAGGCCGACAGCATCAGCAGCGCCGAACCGATGACGAAGGCCGTGAGCGCGACGTTGAGTTCGACCGCGCCGAAGGTGCGGAACAATTCGGTCATTGCGAACAGCACATAGGCGAGTGCCGAGACGAGTAGCGCGCGGCGATCGATCGCAAGCGCGATCAGCCCGAAGACGATATAAATGCCCACGACCATCACCGCGGCGCCGCTGGTGATATTGTCGCCGCTCGTGACGCCGAGCAGATGGAACACCGGGTGCGCGATCATCGGCGCGGCGAGCAGGTGAAGCCAGAAGGCAACGTCGCTGCGCCGCGTCGTGCGCGTCCGGTCGCTACGGTCCCACCACATCGCGAGCGTGAAGACGCCCACACCGGCGACGAGGATCAGCGCCATCAACAGCGTCTGCGACGGATCGGGCATCCCGACGACCGAAAGGATCAGCGCAACCGCCGTGGCGGCAAGCGCGGCGGTGCCGGCAGCAACCGTCACGGGCACCATGAACCGCTTCCAGTGCAGCCATGTCGCGCCAGCGGTGACGAACGCGATGCCGCCCGCGATTAGCGCGCCGGTCGTTTCGCTCAGATGATTGCCGAAGATCGCCTCGCCATGCTTGACGAGGAAGCCGATCATCGTTGCGGCAACGCCGCCCGAAAAGGCGAGGACGAGCAGGATGCTGGGCAGCGCCATGCGGCGGCGGCGGGTGAAATATTCGGCGAGCAGCCACGCCGACCCGGCGACGAAGACCCCCGCGAGCGCCGGATGGATCGATTCGCCGATCCACGCCACGGCGACCAGCAGTATCACCGCGGCAATGCTGACGAAAATATCGTTGAAACCGGTAATGAGCCGGAAGGATTCCTCATCCGCTCCGGGGGCGTCGCGCAGCGATGCAATATGCGTCCGAAAGGCGGTGGCCGCCTCCGGCGTAAGAACTTTTGCATCGACCGCAGCTTGCAGGTCGCTTTCGCTATACATCGGGGTCGTCCTTCTTAGACCGATCCCCTTGCCCCACGCAGGGTATAGCGAAAGCGTATTGCTGTGTCAATACAGTGAGGCGCCATATCCTCCTTGTCGCGAAGCGATGGGGAGGGGGACCGCCCGAAGGGTGGTGGAAGGGCCGATGCGTCCTCGCCCCTCCGCCAGCCCTGTGGGCTGCCACCTCCCCACCGCTGCGCGGCAGAGAGGAGCAACCACTCAGCCGAGCGCCTGCAAGGCCTTCATCACCACCATCGACTGTTCGCTGCCCGACTGGGGCACGATTTCGCCGGTGCGGTCGATGATCTTGTCCCACGCTGCGGCAACGCCTTCGGGCGTGCGCTGGTCTTCGGGCAGGGCGACGCCGGGGGTCGCGGTGATATAGGCGGCGTGATAAGCGCCCGCGCCCGCGCCGACGATCATGTTCGACGGAGCATCTTCGCTCACCAGGAACAGCGCGGCCGGCGCGACATTTTCGGGGGTGAATTTTTCGAACAGTTCGGGCGGGAAAATGTCTTCGGTCATGCGCGTGCCCGCGACCGGCGCGATCGTGTTGCAGCGGATGTTATATTTCGCGCCCTCGAGGTGCAGCGTCTTGGTCAGACCGGCGAGGCCGAGCTTCGCCGCGCCATAATTGGCCTGGCCGAAATTGCCGTAGAGGCCGGTCGACGAAGCGGTCATCAGGATGCGGCCATAGGCCTGGTCGCGCATCAGATCCCAGCATGCCTTGGTGACGTTGGCGCTGCCGAGCAGATGGACCTGCACGACGAGGTTGAAATCCTCCATCGTCATCTTGGCAAAGCTCTTGTCGCGCAGGATGCCGGCGTTGTTGATCAGGATGTGGACGCCGCCCCATTCCTCTTTCGCCTTGGCCACCATTTCGACCATATGCTCATATTCGGTGACGCTGCCGCCGTTCGACATGGCGGTGCCGCCCGCGGCGCGGATTTCCTCGACGACCTGCAGTGCGGCGTCCGAATGGCCGGTGCCATCGCGCGCGCCGCCGAGGTCGTTGACGACGACCTTCGCGCCGCGCCGGGCGAGTTCGAGCGCATAGGCGCGGCCTAGGCCGCCGCCGGCGCCGGTGACAATGGCAACGCGGCCGTCAAATTTGATCGTCATGCTGATCTCCTATCGGGGGCATCCCGCAAAAGGTTGCCCAAGAAAACTGGCACGTCCTTAACCGCTCGCGGCGGGCAGGCAAGGGGGGAGGGGCAATTTTGGCGGGTGCAACAAAATGTCATCTGTCATCGAAATGTAACCGAAATGACGTGCGACTGTCATCTGACCGTCATAACAGCGCCACCGGATCGTCACCTTTTCGCAATGGAGCCTTCTGCATGCGTCCGACCCTGACCGCCGCCCTGTTGGCGACGACGATGTTCTGCATCCCCACGACCGCGCATGCGCAGGCGATGAGTGCGGAGGAAGCCGCCGCGCTGCGCGCCGAACTGGCTGCCCTCAAGGCCCAGGTCCAGACGCTCGAAGACCGCCTCGATGCCGCGACCGCGCCGGGCGCCGTTCCATCGGGCACGGTGACCGCAGCGACGCCAGCACTCGCCCCGGTAACGGCCGCGGCAGCCCCCGCGAAACCCGGCCCGGACATCGCGTGGAAGGGCGCGCCCGAGATCAAGACCGCCGATGGCTGGAGCTTCAAGCCGCGCGGCCGCATCCAGCTCGATCTTGCCAGCATCGACGCGCCGCCGGGCGTCACCGACACGCATGGCGGCCTGGCGACTGAATTTCGCCGCGTCTATCTGGGCGTCGACGGCAAGATCCCGGGCGGCATCAGCTACCGCGTCGAGGCCGATGTCGCGAACAGCTCGGTCGAACTGACCGACGTCTATCTGACCTATGGCACCGGCCCGCTCTCGATCACCGCCGGGCAGATCAAACCTTTCTGGTCGCTCGAGGAAATGACGAGCGACCTCTTCACCAGCTTTGCCGAGCGCGCCGCCTTTACCCAAGCGTTCGGATTCGAGCGGCGCGTCGGCCTGTCGGGCCAGTATAAAGGCAAGGCGCTGCTCGTGCAGGGCGGGGTGTTCGGCGACAATGCCAACGACCTGCTGAGCGATTCGGATAATAGCGTGAGCGTCGACGGCCGGGTGGTGTGGATGCCAAGCTTTGGCGATACCCAGCTTCACCTCGGGGCGTCGGCGCACTGGCGCAAGGCGAACGACGGGCCGAGCGCGGTGCGCTATGCCGCGCGGCCCTTTGTCCACACGACGAACAGCCGGCTTGTCGACACCGGCACATTCACCGCGACGAGCGAGCGCGGACTGGGGCTTGAGGGGGCGCTGATCGCCGGCCCCTTCCACGTCGCCAGCGAAGGCTTCTGGCAGACCGCGCGCCGTCCGGGCCTTGCCGACCCGACCTTCTTTGGTGGCTATGCCGAAGTCGGCTATGTGCTGACGCGCGGCGATCGCCGCGGGTATAAGGACGGCAGTTTCGACCGGCTCGCACCGTCGCGCCCGATCACCGCGGGCGGCCCCGGCGCGATCGAGATCAACGCCCGGTACGACCATCTCGACCTCAGCGATGCCGGCATCGCCGGCGGGCGCCAGCGCACGCTGGGCGTCGCGGTCGTGTGGGCACCGATCCCCTATCTGCGCCTGACCGCCAATTACGGCCATCTGATGTACGACGACGCCGCGATCGGCAGCACGAGCGGCGACCGCAACTATTCGGCCGACGCCTTCGGCCTGCGGACGCAGATCGACTTCTGATTGGGGGAGTCTGCTTTGGGGAGGGAAGCTGCCACCCGCTATTTTCGTCATCCCGGCGAAGGCCGGGATCTCTCCGGTGCGCTATTCCGTTAGGTAGAGATCCCGGCCTGCGCCGGGATGACGATGAAAGAAAGATCGGCCGACAGCCGCAAACGGCCGTTAGCCGTCAATCACAGAGCCGCCCCGCAAGCGAATCTTCTGCCCGATCAGACGCTTTTCCCCGCGTCGAGTGCATAGCCTGCGGAGCGCACGGTCCGGATGATGTCGGCGGTGCCGGGCAGATTGATCGCCTTGCGCAGCCGCCGGATATGGACGTCGACGGTGCGCAGTTCGATGTCGCTGTCCTGGCCCCATACGCTGTCGAGCAACTGTCCGCGCGAAAAGACGCGGCCGGGATGCTCCATGAAGTGGCGCAGCAGGCGAAATTCGGTCGGCCCCATGCTGACCACCTGACCGCTGCGGACGACCTTGTGCGCCACCGAATCGAGTTCGATGTCGGCATAGGCCAGGATCTCGCCGGCCAGCGCCGGGCGCAGGCGGCGCAGCACCGCGGAAACGCGCGCCACCAGTTCGCGCGGGCTGAACGGTTTGGTGACATAATCATCGGCACCAGTTTCGAGGCCGCGGATGCGGTCCTCTTCCTCGCCGCGCGCGGTCAGCATAATGATCGGCACATTCGCCGATTTCGGGTTGCGGCGCAGGCGGCGGCACACCTCGATCCCCGGCAGGCTTTCTATCATCCAGTCGAGCAGGACGATGTCGGGCACGCGTTCCTCGACGAGGACGAGCGCCTGCTCGCCATCGGGGGTCTGGCGGACCGAAAAACCTTCGCGGGCGAAATGCCAGACGATGAGTTCGGCGATCGCCTCGTCATCCTCGATCAGCAGCAGGTCGGGCTGTGGCATCAGCCTTGCTCCTTCTCCGCCGTCGCGCTGTCTTCGGGCGTTTCGCCGCGTTCGCGCTCCTCCATCCGCTCACCGGTGACGACATAATAGACCATCTCGGCGATGTTGGTCGCATGGTCGCCCATGCGTTCCAGATTCTTGGCGACGAACAGCAGATGCGCGCTCTCGGTAATATATTTCGGATTTTCCATCATGAAGGTGACGAGCGTGCGGAAGATGCTGTTGTAGAAATCGTCGACATTCTTGTCGCGCACCGTGACCCGCACTGCGAGGTCGGCGTCGCGCGCAGCGAAGCTGTCGAGCGCGTCGTGGATCAGCTCCGCAACGATGGCCGACATCGACATCAGCACCGGGATCGATTCGATCGATCGCGTCTGGTCCATCAGCGCGACGCGCTTGGCGATATTCTTCGCATAGTCGCCGATCCGTTCGACGACCGACACGATCTTGAGCGCCGCGATCATCTCGCGCAGATCGTCGGCCATCGGGGCGCGGAGCGCGATCGTCTGCACCGTGAGCTGTTCGACTTCGGCTTCGAGCGCGTCGATCTTCTTGTCGCCTTCCACCACCTGTGCCGCGAGGGCAAGATCACCCTTGCTGAGCGCGGTCATCGCCTGGAGGAGCGCCTGTTCGGCGCGCCCGCCCATTTCGCTGATCAGGCCGCGGAGGCGATTGATGTCCTCGTCGAACGCCTTGACCGTATGATCGTTCACAACTGCCATCGTTCTCGTTCCTGTCCTTCTTCGCCCGCGCCTTAACCGTAGCGGCCGGTGATATAATCCTTGGTGCGTTCCTGCTTCGGGTTGGTGAAGATGTCGGTCGTCTTACCGTATTCGACCAGCGTCCCGAGGTGGAAAAAGGCGGTGCGCTGCGACACGCGGGCCGCCTGCTGCATATTGTGCGTGACGATCACGATAGCATATTTGCCGCGCAGTTCGTGGATCAGCTCCTCGATCTTGGCGGTCGCGATCGGGTCGAGCGCCGAGCAGGGCTCGTCCATCAGGATGACTTCGGGGTCGACCGCGATCGCCCGCGCGATGCACAGGCGCTGTTGCTGGCCGCCCGAGAGCGCGGTGCCGCTTTCACCCAGCCGGTCCTTGACCTCGTCCCACAGTCCGGCGCGGGTCAGCGCGCGCTCGACGATGACGTCGAGGTCGGCCTTGTTCGCGGCAAGCCCGTGGATGCGCGAACCATAGGCGACATTGTCATAGATCGACTTGGGAAAGGGGTTCGGCTTCTGGAACACCATGCCGACGCGCGCGCGCAATTGCACCACGTCCATCGACGGCGCATAGATATCTTCGCCGTCGAGTTCGATGCGGCCCGTAACACGCGCGCTGGCGACGGTATCGTTCATGCGGTTGAGCGACCGCAGAAAGGTCGACTTGCCGCAGCCCGAGGGGCCGATGAAGGCGGTGACGAGGTCGGTGCCGACGTCGATCGACACGTCCTTGATCGCCTGCTTGTCGCCATAGAAGACGTTGACGCCCTCGGCGCGCATCTTGGGATCGGCGATGATCAGGTCGTCGTTGGTCATGGTCAGGGAGCTCATTTTCACCAGCGTTTTTCGAACTTGTTACGGAGATAGATGGCAAGCGCGTTCATCGACAGCAGCACGAACAGCAGCACGATGATCGCCGCCGAGGTCTTTTCGACGAAGCCGCGGTCGACCTCGTCCGACCAGAGGAAAATCTGCATCGGCAGCACCGTCGAGGGCGAGCAGAGGCCGCCCGGAACGTCGCCGATGAAGGCGCGCATCCCGACGAGCAGCAGCGGCGCCGTCTCGCCCAGCGCGCGCGCCATGCCGATGATCGTGCCGGTCAGGATGCCGGGCAGGGCGAGCGGCAGGACATGGTGGAACACCACCTGCACGGGACTGGCCCCGACGCCCAGTGCGGCGTCGCGGATCGACGGCGGCACCGACTTGATCGCGTTGCGGCTGGCGATGACGATCACCGGCATTGTCATCAGCGCCAGCGTCAGCCCGCCGACGAGCGGGCTGGCCTGGCAGAGGCCGAACCAGTTGATGAACACCGCGAGCGCGAGCAGGCCGAAGATGATCGAGGGCACCGCGGCCAGATTGTTGATCGACACTTCGATCAGGTCGGTCCAGCGGTTCTTCGGCGCATATTCTTCCAGATAGAGCGCCGCGAGCACGCCCGTTGGAAAGGCGATCAGAAAGGCGATGAAGATCGTCATCAACGATCCCTTGAGCGCCCCCCAGATCCCCGCGACGGCAGGATCGGTCGCGTCGGCATTTTTGAAGAAGGGCGTGTGAAAGCCCGTCGACAGCTTGCCTTCCTTTTCGAGCGCATCGACCCGTTCGCCCAGCGCGCCCTTCGCGCCTTCCTTGGCCGCGATGTCGACCGCGCTCGATGCGGGGAGCTCGAACAGCGACTTGCCGTCGAGCAGTTCGGGATCGGCCTTGATCCGGGTGCGGACTTCCTTCCACGCATTTTCGCTGATCAGCTGCGATCCGTCCTTGCCCAGCGCCTCGTCGGCGGCAAAGGCGACGATGTCGGCGAGCCCGGCGTTGGCGATCACCTGATCGGCGTCGGCGTCGGACAGCCGCGCCTTGTCGACCGTCAGCGGCATCGCCTTGAAGTCGATCGGCACCGCGACATGGGTGTAGGTAAAGCCGCGCGCGCCATTGCCGACCATCACGAACAGCAGGAAGGCGAGGAAAAAGCCCGACAGCAGCACCGCGCCCAGCCCCATCGCCTTGAACCGGCGCTCGGCGGCGTAGCGGCCCGCGATGCGCTTTTGCATCGCAGCGCCTTTCCAGTCGGTCGGGGCCGTGGAACGGGAAGAAGCGTCTCTATTCATAGGCTTCGCGATACTTTTTGACGATGCGCAGGGCGACGATGTTGAGCAGCAGCGTGACGATGAACAGCACGAGGCCGAGCGCGAAGGCCGCGAGCGTCTTGGCGCTGTCGAATTCCTGGTCGCCGGTCAGCAGCTTGACGATCTGCGCCGTCACCGTGGTGACGCTGGCGAAGGGGTTGGCGGTAAGGTTGGCGGAGAGGCCCGCGGCCATCACCACGATCATCGTTTCGCCGATCGCGCGGCTGACCGCGAGCAAGATGCCGCCCATCACGCCCGGCAGCGCGGCGGGGATCAGCACCTGGCGGATCGTCTCGTTCGGCGTCGCGCCCAGCGCGAGGCTGCCGTCGCGCATCGCCTGCGGCACCGCGTTGATGCTATCGTCGGCCATCGACGAGACGAAGGGGATGATCATCACGCCCATCACGATACCCGCGGCGAGCGCGCTTTCGGTGCTCGCATTCGGTACGCCGAGCATCACCGCGAAATTGCGCAGCGCCGGCGCAACGGTCAGCGCCGCGAAATAGCCGTAAACGACCGTCGGCACGCCCGCGAGGATCTCGAGGCAGGGCTTCACCCATTTGCGCACCGTCGGCGCCGCATATTGAGTGAGGTAGACCGCGGTCATCATCCCGATCGGGATCGCGACGATCATCGCGATGATCGCGCCGATCAGCACCGTGCCCCAGAACAGCGGGATGCCGCCGAAGGTGCCGGGCTGCGGCGCGCCGCTCTGCGGGTTCCAATAGGTGCCGAACAAAAGCTCGGTCGCGGGGACGAGGCGGAAGAAGCGGATCGATTCGAACAGCAGCGACAGCACGATGCCGAAGGTCGTCAGGATCGCGACGAGCGAGGCGATGAGCAGCAGCGCCATCACGATCCGTTCGACCCGCGTCCGCGCCCGGAAATCGGGCTTGATCCGCGTAAAGGCATAAAGCCCGCCGGCAAGCGCCAGCGCGAGCATTGCCGCGATGCCGATCCATGCAAAGCGGTGCGTCGCATCGGCATAGGGTTTGACGAGCGGCGCCGCCTCGGCGATGCGCACCGCCGCCTGCTTGCCCTGCGCGACGGCGCGCGCGTCGGACAGCATCGCGCCGCGTTCGAAGCCGAAGGCGGGCAGGCTCTGCGCCTCGGGGCTGGCGAGCACCGCGTTGGTGATCAGCGCCGGCGACATGCTCGACCAGACGGCGAGGAAGATCGCGGCGGGCGCGAACAGCCACAGCGCGACATACCAGCCATGATATTGCGGCCGCGAATGCAGCCGGGTGCCCGCGCGGCCCGCGAGCAGCGCCGAGCGTGCGCGGCCGGCGAGCCAGCCGATCAGCGCAAGCCCCCCGATCAGGAGCAATAAGGCGGCGGCGTTGAAAGTCACATCGTCCCCGTTATCGTCTGGCCCGCCGCAACCCAAAGCGGCCGCGCGTGGCAATTTGATGACTCGGCGTCATAATTTCCGATCCGCCCGCATTCTGGTCCGTTCGCATCGAGCGAAGTCGAGATGCCCCTCGACCATGCGCTGACCCGACGGGTGTCTCGACTTCGCTCGACACGAACGGGATGGGAGCGACCCAAAAAGCGGCGGCCGGGGGCAGGGGGATGTGGCCCCCCGCGTCCCGGCCGCCGGCGGGGGAGATTATTTAAGCTCCGAACCGTCGAGCGGCGTCATGTCCTTCGCCGCGGCGGCGGCCTTCGCCGACACGTCGGGGGGCGAGATCACCAGGCCCTTGGCGGCCAGATAGCCGTCCTTCGCCGCACCCTTCAGGAATTCGGCGACATATTCGGCCAAGCCGGGGATCACGCCGACATGCGCCTTCTTGATATAGATGAACAGCGGGCGCGCGCCGGGATAGCTGCCGCCGGCGATCGTGTCATAGGTCGGGCTGACGCCCTGCACCGGAACCGCCTTGATCTTGTCCTTGTTGGCATCGAGGTACGAAAAGCCGAAGATGCCCAGGCTGTCGGGGTTCTTGTCGAGTTTCGAGATGATCAGATTATCATTCTCGCCCTGTTCGACATAGAAGGGCGCGCCGCGCAGGCCGGTGCACACCGCTTCATGCTTGTCCTTGTCGCTGTCCTTCAGCGCTTTCATCGCGGGGTCGGCGTCGCAGCCCTTGCCCATGATCAGTTCCTTGAACGCGTCATAGGTGCCGCTGGTCGACGGCGGGCCGAAGACCGAAATGCCGACCGCGGGCAGCGCCGGGTTGACGTCTTTCCACGTCTTGGCGGTGTTCGGCTTGCCATAAGGGTTCGCCGCGAGCGCCTTATAGACATCTTCCTCGGTCAGCTTGAAGCCGGGGCCGCGCTGCGCTTCGCCCAGCGCGATGCCGTCGATGCCGACCTGGATTTCGACGATGTCCTTGACGCCATTCTTGACGCAGGTGTCGAATTCCTTCTTCTTCATGCGGCGCGAGGCGTTCGAGATGTCGGGGGTGTCGCCGCCGACGCCCTGGCAAAATCGTTCGAAGCCGCCGCCGGTGCCGGTCGAATCGATCTTCGGCGTCTTGTTGCCCGTCGCTTCGGCAAATTTTTCGCCGACCGCGGTGGCAAAGGGATAGACGGTCGAGGAGCCGACGGCGCTGATATAATCGCGCGCGGCGCCGCCCGAGGACGCCTGATCCTGGCACGCGGAAAGCGCCAGCGCGGCGGTCGCGGCGCAGGCGAGCAGGCCGGTGGTGCGGGCAAATTTCTTCACCATGAAATGATCCTGTCGGGGGTCGTTACCGAACCAAGCCGCCACCCCCGCGGCGACTCGCTGAGGGCCATTTGGGGGTTTTGTGTGACGTGTTTGTGACAGGGGGTGTCATGGAAGTGTCATGTCAGGCTGAGCAATCTAGCATCGCCTTGCGAACGGATTTCGGAATGGTCCTGTTTACAAAATCTTGCTGAGAGGCGTCAAGCTTGGGTAGAACTTCTCTTAGAAATACAAATACCAGTACGCTTATTGAGTGCATAGTTTGAGTAAATGTGCTTATGTTCTCCTGAAATTCTTTTTCTTCATGAAAAATAAGGCTTCCAAGCGGAATTTTTTGTGCCATAAAATTTATATCAACGGTGTGTATGGTTGAGCACAGTTTTGTATATAGCTTTTTCATTTTCTTGAAACTATCTTCTCCGAGCGATGTTCTATCTAGCGACTCCACCGCGTTGAAGAGATTTGTAACTGAGATGTTTTCAATCGAAATCCCTTCCGAGTTAGAAAGGAACCTAAGGGAGTTTTCGATGGCGCCCCGAAGTGATAATCTTGCTGGTTTGTACATTCCTACAATTGAGAGATATAGTGCATAAGATGCATCCGACATGCATTCATCAAAATATTTTCTTGATTCTTCACTGATAACTATCTTTGTTGATGCATGTCGTATCAAGAGCAAAGCTAAGTAATTTTGATAGCCAGCTTTGAGTGGGCCATTTAGCGAAATAAATGGAGCGGTGAGCTTCTGACCGTCGACGAAACTGGCTATCGCCTTAATGTCATCATCAATATTCAATTTGCCACCAGTGATTGAATTACCTCGTTCCACGAGGCTCCGCCTTGTCGCTGCTTTGCGATCTGCCGCGTTAGAATGTCGCGGTCTGCGACTAACGACTCCAAAGCCTCTGCTAGTTTTCGGCGACGGATCGGCGGCGCAAGGTGCGTGTGACACACAATATGGCCAATAAGCTCATATTTCGATTTCTTTGACCACCTCGGTATGGCGATATCGAGAAGCGACGATGCAAAATCTGCAATATCTTCGTTCGTCGGGAACAGCGTTTCGTCAACCAAAATGCCCGGGATCACGCCGACGAGTGCGTCTTCTTTTCCATTGGCGGTACGATGAGAAAGCGAATTCCTCAGCGAGGTGGCGCTCATATATTCATCAGAGAGCTTTGCCAGAGCCTTAAAGTCGGTGCCGTCGTAAGAGGATAGCAGCCAAGATAGCTCTTCGATAAAGCGAAACAGTGCTTTCGGGTCACTGCGCTTCGGCGGGCGCCGTTTAGGCTGGCTCACTTGTTCTGCCATCACTCTGTCCGCTCTAGAAATTCTTTGGTGATCGTAGTCAGGGCGGTCTTGGCGGCTTCCTCGCTGGTATCGAGTATCAGCTGCTGACTTCCTTGTCCCCGGGCCACCCCGGTCCTTTGCGGCAAAACGCCTCCATAACGCAAGCCCTTCCAAGCTGGGTTTCCGTCTAGATATGCCACTGCATCTTGATAAACCTTGGTCCTGCGATCTGCTATCGTGAGAACGACGCCAGCGCATTCGATGTCGTGAGCATGATTCTCAGACACAGTTTTAATGACGCCGCTTAACAAATCAATGCCAACCCGTGATAGAGGCTCTGGCTTTACCGGAACGATATAGTACTCACTGGCGAGGAGAGCCGAGTTCATATAGTGAGATGGTGTAGGAGGTGTATCGACTATCACGTAGTCATACGTATCTTTTGGAATATTTTGCAGATATCGCCGCAATCTTAATTCTCGTCCTTGGCCGTTACCCATATCTATTCGATAAATTCCAAGATTTCCAGGGATAATGTCAAATCCGTTGCGGAAGGTCCAAGGCTTTACGCTTTTGAAGTCTTTGTTATTCTTCTTCTTTACTCCTTCGACGGGATCTACAATTTCAGATGCGGTGTCTCGAAATATGTCGATAATTGTATCGGCTCCGTTGGATACGCGATCCACATATTCTTCACCACTGTATATGCATTGTGTGGCATTAAATTGCGGATCTAAGTCGACTAGCAAAATACTCAGATCATGGCGTCGATTGAGCGCATCGGCAACATTGACGGCCAAGGTTGTCTTGCCTACGCCGCCTTTCATGTTGACGAATGAAACTATGGTCATATTCTTTCCCCCGACGATCTAAATCACTTCGAATGAATTGATGTCGAATGTCAAGATTATGATAGAGTAATGATTTGATCCTCATCACCGGCCACGTCATCCTCACCCCCGAGCATCGCGAGCGCATGATTGCGCTCGGCGCCGAGCATAGCGCGCGGTCGCGCGGCGAGCCGGGGTGTCTGGCGCATCATTGCCATATCGATGTGGTCCCTCGACAGGCTCGGGATGGCTCGGCTTATGAATGTCTGACGTTCGTCGAGGAGTGGGAGAGCGTTGATGCGGTGCGCGCTCATTTCGCACTGCCCGCCGCGCGCGCCTTCGTCGCCGACATGCGCGCCCTCTCGCCGCAGCCGCCCGCGATCCGCATCTATGCCGCCGACGACATCACCGCGACGCTGATGGGATAAATCTCCCCTCCCGCTTGCGGGAGGGGTTGGGGGCGGGCCGCGCGCCGGTGCGCGCATCCGATGTTGATTGCCCACCCCGCTGCGACTAGCGAACGGGTTCGCAAGTCTCGCAGCCCCTCCCGCAAGCGGGCGGGGAGAGATCAGGTCGGGGGCATATGACGGGGTTCGAATTCAGCTTTTCCTTTTTCGGCCTGATCCTGGGCCTCGCGCTGGCCGAGGGGCTGGGCGGGCTGGCGCGCGCGCTCAAGGCCAGCCACCGCGTCCGCATCGGCTGGCCGACCGCGCTGCTCGGCCTGTTCGTGTCGTGCGATGTCGTCACCTTCTGGATGTACGGATGGAGCCTGCGCGAGCTGTTGCCGCTGAACTGGCCGATCCTGTTCGGCGGCTTCGTCGTCACCGCCATCTATTTCGTCGCGGCGAGCCTGGTCTTTCCCGACGATCCGGAGGCGTGGGAAGACCTCGACGCCCATTTCGACAAACAGCGGCGGCTGGTGATCGGCGGCGTGTTGCTGGCCAATATCGCGCTGGTCGCCGTCACCTGGGCCTTTGTCGGACTCCCCAGGGCGGGCACCGTGCGCACCTTCGTCCTCTCATGGTCCTTCTTCCCCGTCGCCGCGCTCGCGATCGCGGCAAGGGACCGCCGCATCGTCGTCGCCTGCCTGATCTGGCTCCTCGCGCTCTATCCGCTGTCGGCGGTGTGGCATTGATTTCTCTCCCTCTTCCGCTTGCGGGAGGGGCAGCGAGACTTGCGAGCTTGCTCGCTAGTCGCAGCGGGGTGGGCATAGGCAAGGGCAAGGCTTGCTTCGCTCGCACCCACCCCTAACCCCTCCCGCAGGCGGGAGGGGGACTGGTCATTTCGCCAGCAACGGCGCCAGATACTGCCCGGTAAAGCTGCGCGGTTCCTTCACCACCTGCTCCGGCGTCCCCGCCGCGACGATTTCGCCGCCCTTGACCCCGCCCTCGGGGCCAAGGTCGACGATCCAGTCGGCGGTCTTGATAACGTCGAGGTTATGCTCGATCACCACCACGCTGTTGCCCTGATCGACCAGCGCCTGCAGCACTTCGAGCAGCTTGCGCACATCCTCGAAATGGAGGCCGGTGGTCGGTTCGTCGAGGATGTAGAGCGTCTGTCCGGTCGAGCGGCGCGAGAGTTCCTTGGCGAGCTTCACCCGCTGCGCCTCGCCGCCCGACAAGGTCGTCGCCTGCTGCCCGACCTTGATATAGCCGAGGCCGACGCGGACGAGCATCTCCATCTTGTCGCGGATCGCGGGCACCGCCTTGAAGAACTCCGCCGCATCCTCGACCGTCATGTCGAGCACGTCGGCGATGCTCATCCCCTTGAACTTCACCTCGAGCGTTTCGCGGTTGTAACGTTTGCCGTGGCACGTCTCGCACGTCACATAGACGTCGGGCAGGAAGTGCATCTCGATCTTGATCAGCCCGTCGCCGGTGCAGGTTTCGCAGCGCCCGCCCTTGACGTTGAAGCTGAAGCGGCCGGGCTTGTAACCGCGCGCCTGCGCCTCGGGCAGCCCCGCGAACCAGTCGCGGATCGTCGTGAAGGCGCCGGTGTACGTCGCGGGGTTCGAGCGCGGGGTGCGGCCGATCGGCGACTGGTCGATGTCGATCACCTTGTCGCAATGCTCAAGGCCGGTCAGGCTGTCGTGGGGCCCGGCGACGAGCCGCGCGCCGTTGAGCGTGCGCGCCGCGCTGGCGTAGAGCGTGTCGATGACGAGGCTCGACTTGCCCGATCCCGACAGGCCGGTGACGCAGGTGAAGGTGCCGAGCGGGATCGTCGCGGTGACATTCTGGAGGTTGTTGGCGCGCGCGCCCTTCAGCACCAGGTCGAACCCGTTGCCGGGGCGGCGGTGCGTCGGCACCTCGATCTTCTTCGCGCCGGTGAGGTAGGCTGCGGTCAGGCTCTTCTTGTTCGCCAGCACCTGTTTTAGCGTGCCTTCGGCGACGATTTCGCCGCCATGGACGCCCGCGCCGGGGCCCATGTCGACGACATAATCGGCGTGGCGGATCGCATCCTCGTCATGTTCGACGACGATCACCGTGTTGCCGAGGTCGCGGAGGCGCTTGAGCGTCGCGAGCAGGCGGTCGTTGTCGCGCTGGTGGAGGCCGATGCTCGGCTCGTCGAGGACGTAGAGCACGCCCGACAGGCCGCTGCCGATCTGGCTGGCAAGACGGATGCGCTGACTTTCGCCACCGCTCAGTGTGCCGCTGGTTCGGTTGAGGTTGAGATAATCGAGCCCGACATTGTTGAGGAAACCGAGCCGTTCATTGATCTCTTTCAGGATCGCCTTCGCGATCTGGCGCTGCTGATCATTGAGCTTCTCGTCGAGCGTGCTGAACCAGGCGAGCGCGTCGGCGACCGAGCGCTGCGCCGACATGCTGATGTCCTCGCCTGCGATCTTTACCGCGAGCGGTTCGGGGCGCAGGCGCGCGCCGTGGCACGTCTCGCATGGCTGTGCGGTCTGATATTTGCCCAGTTCCTCGCGCATCCACGCGCTTTCGGTCTGGAGCATGCGGCGATTGAGGTTGCCGATCACCCCTTCGAACGCCTTGTGCGTCGTATAGGTGCGCCGGCCGTCTTTGAAGGTCAGCTCGACCGGCTTGCCGCCGCTGCCGTAAAGAATGATGAGCTGTACCTCGCCGGGCAGATCCTGCCACGGCGTGTCGAGCCCGAAACCATAGGCTTTGCCCAGGCTTTCGAGCACCTGCATATAATAGGGCGAGGGCGGGTTCGATTTCGCCCATGGCACGACGGCGCCCTTTTTCAGGCTGAGCGCATGGTTTGGAACGACGAGTTCGGGGTCGAATTCCAGCCGCTCGCCGAGGCCGTCGCATGCCGGGCAGGCGCCCTGCGGTGCGTTGAAGCTGAACAGCCGCGGTTCGATCTCGGCGATGGTGAAGCCCGAAACGGGGCAGGAAAATTTCTCGGAAAAGATGATGCGGTTGGCCGGGATGCCGGCGCCTTTCATGGCGCCGCCGACGTCGCCGTCGCGTCCCGGAACGTCGCCGTCGGCAAGGTCGACATAGGCGAGCCCTTCGGCGAGTTTCAGCGCCGTCTCGAAACTGTCGGCAAGCCGCGTCGCGATCCCCTCGCGCACGACGATGCGATCGACCACGACCTCGATGTCATGCTTGTATTTCTTGTCGAGCGCGGGTGCGTCCTCGATCTCGTAAAATTCGCCGTCGACGCGGACGCGGGTGAAGCCGTCCTTCTGCCACTGTGCGAGTTCTTTCTTATACTCGCCCTTGCGCCCGCGCACGACGGGCGCGAGCAGATAGGCGCGCGTTCCTTCGGGCAGGTCCATTACCCGGTCGACCATCTGGCTGACCGTCTGCGCCGAAATCGGCTCGCCCGTCGCGGGCGAATAGGGAATGCCGACGCGCGCCCACAGCAGGCGCATATAGTCGTAGATTTCGGTGACGGTGGCCACCGTCGAGCGCGGGTTACGGCTCGTCGTCTTCTGTTCGATGCTGATCGCCGGCGACAGCCCGTCGATATGTTCGACGTCGGGCTTCTGCATCATTTCCAGGAACTGGCGTGCATAGGCCGACAGGCTCTCGACATAGCGCCGTTGGCCCTCGGCATAGATGGTGTCGAAGGCGAGGCTCGACTTGCCGCTGCCCGACAGGCCGGTGATGACGATCAGTGCATCGCGCGGCAGATCGACGTCGACGCCCTTCAGATTGTGCTCGCGCGCGCCGCGCACCGAAATATGGGTGAGACTCATGGGATGGGTATGTTCCAGATTTGTTCCGGCCGCGCAAGAGGGCGCCGCTCGCTCGAACGCCTAGATAGGAAGCGGTTGCTTCACGCGCAACGGGGCGGTGTTTCCACCAACGAACCAGTGCCTTCGACCAGCGGCCTGCATCTTGCTTGACCTGCGATTGGCGCGGGCGGACAAGTCGCCATGGCCTGCGGCGGATCGGCCCTTGAACCGTGCGCGGGGGTAGGAGACTGGGGAATGAAGATGTTTTTGGGCGGCACCGCTGCCGTCGCTATCGCCGCCGCGCTGATCGCAGCACCTGTTCTGGCCCGCAATGCTGGCGCCGACGCCCACTTGGTCGCTGCGACCGATGCTGCGGCCGGCGCCGAAGACGGGTCGCTCAAGCCGCTGACCTTCGGAAGCTGGGGCGTCGATCTGGGCGCGCGCGACACGTCAGTAAAGCCGGGCGACGATTTCGACAAATATGCCAATGGCGCATGGTTCGCGCGCACCGAAATTCCGGCCGATCAGGCATCGGCCGGCGTCGATTACGATGTCTATAATCTGACGCAGCGTCAGCTCCGCCAGCTCGTCACCGGCGCACCCGCGACCAGTCAGGTCGGTGGGCTTTATCAAAGCTTCATGGACGAAAAGCGCGTTGCACAACTCGGCACCAAGCCGCTGATGGCGGATATCGCAGCCGTCGCGGCGATCAAGGACAAGAGCGAAATGGCGCGCTTCATGGGCGCATCGCAGGGAAGCTTCGGCGTCTCGATCGTGGGCGGCGGTCCCTATGCCGATCCCGACACGCCGACGGTCAACGTGCTGTGGCTCGGGCAGGGCGGGATCGGGCTTCCCGACCGCGATTATTATCTGAACGACAGCTTCAAGCCGCAGCGCGATGCCTATCGCGCCTATATCGCGCGGTCGATGAAGATGATCGGCAACCCCGATCCCGAAAAGGCGGCCGATGCGGTGCTGGCGTTCGAGACCGAGATCGCCAAGGTGAGCTGGGCGATCGCCGAGCGCCGCGATCTGGGCAAGATCAACAACCCGATGTCGTCGGAGGCGCTGGCCGCCTATGCGCCCGGACTCGACTGGAGCGCCTGGTTCGCGGGCGCCGAAATTCCGGCGCAGAAGCGCATCATCGTCAACGAAAATACCGCGATCCGCGACATCGCCGCGCTCTATGGCAAGACGCCGCTCGACACGCTGAAGCTGTGGCAGGAATTCCATGTCGCCGACAATGCAGCCAATTATCTGTCCGACGACTGGGTCGACAGCCGCTTCGAATTCTCGAAGGCGCTGAGCGGCGTGACCGAGATGCGGCCGCGCTGGAAGCGCGGGCTGCGCCTTGTCGACGGCAGCCTAGGTGAGCTGGTCGGCGAGGAATATGCGAAGCAATATTTTCCGCCGAGTGCCAAGGCGAAGATGGAAACGCTCGTCGCCAATCTGAAGCTGGCGATGGGCGACCGCATCCGCGGCAACAGCTGGATGGCGCCCGCCACCAAGGAAGCGGCGCTCGCCAAGCTGGACAAGATGGACGTGATGGTCGGCTACCCCGACAAGTGGCGCGACTATTCGGGGCTCAAGATCGATCCCGCCGATCTCTACGGCAATGTGAAGCGCAGCGCGGCGTTCGAATATGCCTATCAGCTCGCCGACCTCGACAAGCCGGTCGACCGCAAGAAATGGTCGATGAACCCGCAGGAAGTGAATGCCTATAACGGCGGACTCGAAAACAAGATCGTTTTCCCCGCCGGTATCCTGCAGGCGCCCTATTTCAGCGAGACGGTCGACGATGCGGTCAACTATGGCGCGATCGGCGCGGTGATCGGCCATGAAATCACCCATGGTTTCGACGATCAGGGGCGCAAGATCGACGCGAGCGGCGCCGTGCGCGACTGGTGGACCAAGGAAGATGCTGCGCGCTTCGATGCGCAGGCCAAGGGCTTCGGCGCGCAATATGCGACCTATGAAGCGGCACCCGGTGCTTTCATCAATCCCGATCTGACGATGGGCGAGAATCTCGCCGACCTTGCGGGGCTCGAGGTCGCCTATGACGCTTATCACCGGTCGCTGAACGGCAAGGAAGCGCCGGTGATCGACGGGTTGACCGGCGATCAGCGCTTCTTCCTGGCCTTTGCGCAGGCGTGGCGCGACAAGGCGCGCGAGGATGCGACCAAACAGCAGGTGGCGAGCGACCCGCACAGCCCGGCGCGCTGGCGTATCATCGGTCCGCTGCGCAACGTCGATGCCTGGTACAAGGCGTTCAACGTCGCGCCGGGGGCCAAATATTATCTGAAGCCCGAGGATCGCACGCGCATCTGGTAAACCGGCGGCGCCCCTTTTATTCCTTCCGCGCAATGCCGCTGGTCGCGGAACGCAACTTGCGGCAAAGCGTTGGACGGGCAGGGTGCTCGGTTTAAGGAGATTTCTCGATGACCAGATCGATTTTTGCCGCCACGGTCGTCGCGGCGCTGATGAGTTCGGCGCCGGCGATGGCCCAGAAGCTGCCAGATGGCACGACCGTTCAGGAACGTGCGGATACTGCGAAGCTCAATGCCGAACAGCTTGCGAAGGCCGATGCCGAAACTGCGCGCTACCAGCAGAGCGTTTCGCAATATGAACAGCAAAAGGCCGCGATCGCCGAGCAGACGGCGGCCGCGCAGGCGAAATATGCCGACGAAACCGCCGCTTATGAAGCGGAAAAGGCCCGCGTCGCGGCGATGGCCGCCGAAGAACGCCAGAAGTGGGAAGCCGATGTCGCGGCCTGCAAGGCGGGCGATACCAGCCGCTGTGCCAAGCCGCAGCCCAAGGAATAAGGCCGCCGACCGGCACGCGATCTCGCGAGATTGAAAGGGGCTCCGACGACAAGTCGGGGCCCCTTTTCTTTGGCGCGCTTGCGTTCGTCCGTTGGTCGCCCTTTGTAGGCGTTTGATCTGTCGATCGACGAGCTGGTCGGGCTGATCGAAGTCCGCATGTCTGGCGCGGAATAATGGCGCATTCCTTGGGTGCGGGATACGAGGCGACCAGACTTCCCCGGTTACGGCGCAGCGTGTCCCGCATCCCATAACGGATGAGAGGACTCCCCCATGTCAGCCCGTATTGCCAAATATTTGCTCATGACAGGCGCCGCCGCATTGTCGGCAGGCGCCGTTGCCCCCGTCGCGAATGCCGCCGAGGCGGGCGGCGCCGATCCCGATGCGACGCCGACGATGATCGTTCCATATGGCGATCTCAATCTGGGCAGCGAAAAGGGGCGGGCGCGGCTTGAAATGCGCGTGCGCACCGCCATTCGCGGCATGTGCCGCACCGATCCCCGGCCGACCCTGTCTCAGCGTTCGCAGGAGCGGGACTGTGCCGCTAACGCGCGCCGCAGCGCCGAACCGCAGATGGCGGCGTTGTTCGGTGGCAGCGATATGAAATTGGCACTTGAACGTCCGGCGGAGGTTGCCGTTCGCTAACCGGCGGTAGAGGCGGTCATGCGCCGTGCATGATCGCCTTTACGTCGTGCAGGTAAGTGCGACCGATCCGGTGCTGTCCGCCTTCGCCCAAGTCCACGCTCCACGCCCCGTCGCCATGATGCTTGAGGCCGACGATGCCGTCGCGCCGGACCATCTTGGACCGGTGAATGCGCATGAACTGATCGGGGTTCATCCGCTCTTCCAATGATTTGATCGTCTGGTGGATCAGCCAGCTTCGGCTGCCGACATAGAGGCGCATATAGTCGCGCTCGGCCTCGATCAGATCGACTTGCGCCGCATCGATGCGCAGCATCTCACCGCGGTTCTGAACCCAGAATTCGTTGATCCACCGGCTCTTCGGCGGGGCAGTTCGCCCAGCGCTGCGCCATTCGCGCACGCGCGCCAGTGCCTTGGCAAGACGATCGGGCGACACGGGCTTGAGCAGATAGTCGACCGCGGCGACGTCGAAGGCTGCGACAGCATAGCGATCGAACGCCGTGACGAAGACGATGGCTGGCGGACAATCGAGCTTTTCGAGCGCGGTCGCCACCTCCAGCCCGTCGAGGTCGGGCATGGCGATATCGCAAAGCAACAGATCGGGCGCGAGCGCCTCGACCATGCGCAGCGCCGATGCGCCGTCGCTGGCGGTACCGACGAGCGAAACCCCGTCCTGCTGCCCCGCCAGAATCTGAAGCCGTTCGATCGCCAGCGGCTCGTCATCGACGATCAGGGTGCGCAGCGTCTGCAGCATGTCAGTGTCCTTCGCCCGCGATCGGCAGCCACAGCGATACCGCGAAGCCGCCGCTGTCCGACCGTCCCCATTCGCAGCCTGCCACCGGGCCGTAGCGTGTGATCAGCCGTTCGCGGACGTTGCCGAGCCCGAGGCCGGTGCCCGATTCGGGGGTCGGTGCGGCGGGGTCGATGTCATTTTCGATCCGGATCACGAGCAGCCCATATTCGCTGCTCGCCGACAGGCGGATCGCAATCCTTCCCTTGCTGGGAGCAACGCCATATTTGATCGCATTTTCGATGATCGGTTGCAGGATCAGCACGGGAACGCGCGCATTCTCCAGCGCTTTCGGCATCGTCACCTCGACCTGCAGGCGGTCGGGAAAGCGCGCCTGCTCGATCTGGAGATAGAGGCGCTGGAGCGCCATTTCCTCGTCGAGGCTGACGAGCTGTTCGGGATCGATCGCGAGGCTCGATCGCAGGAAGGACGACAGATTCATGATCATCGTCTCGGCCTCCGCCTGCGATCCGCGCATGACGAGCGTCGACAGCGAATTGAGCGTGTTGAACAGGAAGTGCGGGTTCACCTGATAGTGGAGCGCGCGCAGCTGCGCCGCCTGCGCCTCGACCCGGTAGCTGTTGGCGCGGCGCTCGACCGCGCGCATTTCGTTGGCATAGCCGAAGGCGACATAGAGCGCTGCCCATACCGCGAAGAAGAAATACCAGCGGATCGAGCTGTCGAGGATCAGCACCGTTTCCCAGGCAATGGGGAATTTGGACTGCACCTCTTCGATGATCTTCTGGGTATCGCCTGATGGAAACCAGTAGAAGAAGACGAGCAGATTGATGCTCGCGTAGATGACGACAAGCGGCACAGCGGCGCCCATCGCGACGGCAAGCCGCGCGCCAAAGCTTTTCGGCTGAACCCGCTGGATCAGCTGATAGAGGGCGAAGGTGCACAGGATACCGGCGATGACGACGATCGCGCGGCGGCCGATCGCACCCCATTGCTCGGCGGCCCCGGCCAGCAATGCGAGGCCGGTCGTGATCAGGAAATAGATCAGCCACATCGCGATGATCGAACCGATCGCGACGCGGGGATTGACGCGGGCGTCCGACGCGCGCCAGCCCGGTGATGCGGCCAGCATGTGCGCACGCTGGTCGCGCAGCGTCTCTTTGCGGATGGTCATGTTCATTGCCGTCGCTTTTGCGCGAATATGGCGTAAAAAACTAGGTGCGCGCGCTGCGTCAGTCGAAGCCGCGCGCCTTTTGGTCGAAACGCGGCCGGTCAGGCGACGCGGGGTTGCGGAAGCGTACGGCGCCAGTTGCCGCGGCGATAGACGATCCACGCCATCGTCAGCGACGCGAACGAGGACAGCGGAAAGCTCCACCAGATCGCATCGCCGCCGAGCGCCGGGTAACCCAGATAATAGATGCCGAGGCGGATCGGGAACATCGACAGGAACAGGATGACGAGCGGTGGCACGACCGATCCGTTGGCGCGGAGCGTTCCGATCAGCACGATCGTCGTGCCGAAGGGCAGGAAGGTCCAGGTCGCGAGCAACTGGATATGGCGCGCGGCATCGATTGCCGCGGTATCGCTACCGAGGAAAGGGGCGAGCGCAGCGCGGTCGAAAAGGAGCAGCAGCGCGATCAGCACCCCGGTCATCATCAGGTTGATGGCGATGCCGCTGTTGGTGATCGTGGTGACGCGGTTCCACTTTGCGGCGCCGATATTCTGCGCGACCATGGCGCTGACCGCCGCGCCGACCGCGAGCGCGGGCATCTGGACATAGTTCCACAATTGCAGCGTCGCGCCATAGGCAGCGGCGGTGACGAGTCCTTCGCGATTGACCAGCCCGACCATCACCAGCCCGGCGCCCGAAATGACGAGCATCTGTGCGCCCATCGGCAGCCCCTTGCCGATGATGAAGCGCAGTTCCTCCATATTGGGGAGGAGATATTTGAGTTCGGGTCCGCGCAGCCGCAGCACATGGTCGCGGGCATAGAACCAGCCGAGCATCGCGATCAGGCTGATCGTCCCGGCAATCGCCGTCGCGAGCGCGCTGCCCGCGATGCCGAGGCGCGGGAAGGGGCCGATGCCGAGGATCAGCAGCGGGTTGAGCGCGATGTCGAGGACGACCGACAACAGCATGAAGCGCAGCGGCGTCACCGCGTCGCCGGCGCCGCGCGACGCCATCATCAGCGTCACCGCCAGCATGCTCGCCGGAATCGCGATGAAGGTCACGCGCAGATAATCGTGCGCAAGGTCAAAGGCTTCGGGCGGGGTCTTGAGCCAATGCAGGATGGTGGTCGAGGCGAACCAGCCGACGACGGCGATGACGAGCGAGAAGATCAGCGCAAGGCCGACGACGGCGCCGGTGGCGCGGCGTGCCGCGTCGGTATCGCCGCGCCCGATCGCCTGGCCGATCAGCACCGTCGCGGCCATTCCGAAGCCGAAGAAGGTCGCGAACATCAGGAACATGATGATGTTCGCATTGGCGGTCGCGGCGAGCGCGCTGCCGCCGAGGAACTGGCCGACCCACACCGAATTGATCGACCCCGACAGCGTCTGCAGCACGTTCGATGCGAGCGTCGGCAAGGCGAAGAGGATCAGCGTCTTCGCGATCGGCCCTTCGGTCAGGTTCATGCGTCCGGCGCCGCGCGCGGTCTGGCGCGGCGGAACCGGCGCGGCGGCAGGGTCGGCAGCGGCGGCTACCGGCGTAACGGACGCGTCTTCGCTCACCCCAGCCGGGCCAGCGCGGCGGTCAGGCGGTCGGCCTCGGCCTCCTTGGCGGCATGGTCGGCGCGCGCCTTGTCGACCGCTTCGGGCTTGGCGCGTTCGACGAACGAGGGATTGTTCAGCCGGCCCGCGAGGCTGTCGCGTTCCTTGGTCGCGGCGGCGAGCGCCTTGGTCAGCCGCTCGCGCTCGGCAGCGATGTCGATCACGCCTTCGAGCGGGACGGTGATCGTCTCGCCCTCGACGACGAGCTGTGCCGAGGCGCCCGAAGGCGCGGGGTCGAAGCTGATCGCCTCGAGCCGCGCGAGGCGGTCGAGTTGCGCTGCGAGCTTGTCGGTACGGCCCTTGAGCGATGCCGGGAAATGCGCGCTCAGGCGCGCGCCCGGCGGCAGGCCGAGCTCGGCCTTGGCGGTCCGCAGCTCACTGACGAGCTTGATCAGCCAGTCGATGTCGGCGCTGGCGCCGGCGTCCTTCTCGGCCGCCGGAGCAGGCCATTTGGCCGTGATCAGCGGATAGTCGGCGCGGTCGCCGAGACCCGTCCACAGCTCTTCGGTGATGAAGGGCATGAAGGGGTGGAGCATGACGAGAATCTGGTCGAGCACCCAGCCGGCAACGGCCTTTGTCTCGTCGTCGATCGCGCCTCTCTCGACTTCGCTCGAGACAGGCTTAATCAGCTCGAGATACCAGTCGCAGAAACGATCCCAGGCAAAGCTGTAGATCGCGTTCGCGGCCTCGTCGAAGCGATAGGCGGCGAAGGCGCTCTCCATCGCCGCGACGGTGGCGGCGACCTCGCCGATGATCCAGCGGTTGACGGGCAGCGTTGCGGCGGGGGCTTCGAAGCTGGTCGAGGCCGAAATGCCGTTGGCTTCGCAGAAGCGCGCAGCGTTCCAGAGCTTGGTCGCGAAGTTGCGATAGCCCGCGAGGCGCGCGTCATCCATCTTGATGTCGCGGCCCTGACTTTCCATCGCCGCCATGAAGAAGCGCAGCGCGTCGGCGCCATATTGATCGATCAGCCCGAGCGGGTCGACGACATTGCCCTTCGACTTCGACATCTTCGCGCCGTCGGGCGCGCGGACGAGGCCGTGGAGATAGAGCGTCTTCCACGGCACGTCGCCCATGAACTCCATCCCCTGCATCGCCATGCGCGCATCCCAGAAGAAGAGGATGTCGAAGCCCGAGATGAGGACGTCATTGGGGTAGTGGCGTTTCAGAAGCTCGGTGTTTTCAGGCCAGCCGAGCGTCGCGAAGGGCCAGAGCGCGGAGGAGAACCAGGTGTCGAGGACGTCCTCGTCTTCCCAGCAGATCACAAAATCGTCGGCTTCAAATCCGCCAGCTTGCCGTATTGCGCCCATCATCGCATTTTCGGCGGAAGGAGCGACTACGACTTTCTTACCGTAAAACTCTTCCGCTTCCTGGACGCGACCTTCAGGTGTCTCAGCTACGAAACATTGGTCATCGCCGACAGTGGAGTAGCGTAGCTTTCCTTCTTCCCTGACGGGACCGTGTAACGCCGGAATCCGGTGCCCCCACCAGAGCTGGCGCGAGACGCACCAGGGCTGGATATTCTCCATCCAGTTGAAGAAGGTCTTTTCCCACGTCTTGGGGACGATGTTGATCCGCCCGTCGCGCACAGCGGCCATCGGCGGCTGCGCGAGCGTTTCGGCATCGACATACCATTGGTCGGTCAGCCAGGGTTCGATCACCACGCCGCCGCGGTCGCCGAACGGCGTCTGGATCGTGCGCGGCTCGGCGTCATGTTCGCTCCCGTCCTTGTCGACGTGCGGGATCAGGAAGCCAAGCTCCTTCATCCGCGCCACGACCAGTTCGCGCGCGCCATCGATACCATCGCGCTTGAAGCGGTGGAGGCCGAGATATTCCTGCGGCACCAGACCGTCGGCGGTCTGGATGACGTTCGCATCGCCATCGAGCATGTTGAGCATTTCGGCGGGCTTGAAGCCCGCGCGCTTGCCGACCTCGAAGTCGTTGAAATCATGCCCCGGCGTGATCTTCACCGCGCCCGAACCGAGTTCCGGATCGGCATGTTCGTCGGCGACGATCTTGAAACGGCGGCCGGTGATCGGCTGGAGGATGTCCTTGCCGATCACGCTCTTGTAGCGCGCGTCATCGGGATGCACCGCGACCGCCATGTCGGCGAGCATCGTTTCGGGGCGCGTCGTCGCAACCTCGATATAATCGCGCCCGTCGTCGAGCGTCACGCCGTCGGCGAGCGGATATTTGAAGTGCCAGAAGCCGCCCTTCACCTCGACCGTTTCGACCTCGAGGTCGCTGATCGCGGTCTTGAGCTTGGGGTCCCAGTTCACCAGCCGCTTGTCGCGGTAGATCAGACCCTTTTTGTGCAGGTCGACGAACACCTTGACCACGGCGCGGGTGAAGTGCGGGTCCATCGTGAACTGTTCGCGCGACCAGTCCATCGAGCAGCCGAGGCGGCGGAGCTGGCCGGTGATCTGGCCGCCGCTTTCCGCTTTCCACTGCCAGACCTTCTCGACGAAGTCCTCGCGGCTGTAATTGGTGCGCTTGTCCTGCCGCGCTTCCATCTGGCGTTCAACCACCATCTGCGTCGCGATGCCGGCATGGTCCATGCCGACGACCCACAGCGCATCCTTGCCGCGCAGCCGCTCATAGCGGACGAGAACGTCCTGCAGCGTGTTGTCGAGCGCATGGCCGATATGCAGCGCGCCGGTAACGTTCGGCGGCGGGTTGACGATCGTGAAGGGCTGCGCATCGGGGCGGGCGGGGCGATAGAGCCCGCGGCTTTCCCATTCGTGAGACCATTTCGCCTCGATAGCGGCGGGATCGAAGGTTTTTTCCATCGGCATAGTGGCCGCGCTTTGCCAGCCATGCTGCGACGCGGCAAGGGGGTGATCGCTTAATCGGCCCCTATCTCTTTCGTCATGCCGGACTTGATCCCGCATCCCGCTTTTGCTGCCTGAAGGAAGAGGCGGGACCCCGGATCAAGTCCGGGGTGACGAAGAAGGGGGAATTGGGCCTATTTCTTCAAATAGCTCCCAAGCCAGTTGAACACCGTCTGATGCCACTGGACGCTGTTCGCGCCCTTCAGTACCCAATGGTTCTCGTCCGGGAACACCAGCAACTGCGACGGAACGCCGCGGCGCTGAAGCGCGGTGAAGGCGGCGAGGCCCTGCGTATAGGGAATGCGGAAATCCTTCTCGCTGGTGATCACCAGCATCGGGGTTTTCCATTTGTCGACATGGTTCACCGGGTTCCATTTTTCATATTCTTCGGGAACCTTGAAATAGGGGCCGCCATGCTCCCATTCGTCGAACCACAGCTCCTCGGTTTCATAGGCCATCGCGCGTGCGTCGAAGACGCCGTCGTGCTGGACGAGGCATTTGAAACCGTCGGTCCATTGGCCGGCGATCCAGTTCATCATATAGCCGCCATAGGACGCGCCGAGCGCGCAGGCGTTGGCGATGTCGAGCTGTGCATCCTGCTTGCCCGCCGCCGCGAGGCCGAGCTTCAGATCTTCGAGCGGCTTGCCGCCCCAATCCTTGTTGATGCTGTCGGTGAAGGCTTGCCCGTAACCCGTTGATCCGTGGAAATCGACGGTGACGACGCCATAGCCCTGCTGCGCGAACAGGCGGGGGTTCCAGCGCGTTGACCAGCTGTTGCCGAAGCTGCCCTGCGGACCGCCATGAACGATGAAGGCGACCGGCAGCTTCGCGGCGGCGGCGTTCGCGGGCTTGAGGATCATTCCCCACACCTTGTCGCCCTTGGCGCCGGCAAACTGCATGCGATCGAGCCGCACCGGGTCGAATTCGGCCATGCGGTCGGCGTTGACCGCGGTGAGCTGCGTCACCTTGCCCTTGGCATCGCGGACATAGACGTCGGTGGGGGTAAGGGCGGTGTTGCGCGCATAGAGCAGCGCGCCGCCGGGCAGCACGCTGACGTCGCCGATATTGCCGTCGAAGGCTTCGTTCGACGCCTTCAGCCGTTCGACCTTGCCGCTCGCCGCATCGACGCGGAACACCGGGTGATCGAGGACATCGTCGGCGGTGACGTAGAGCGCTTTGCCGTCGGGCGCCCAAGCGATCGAGGCGACCGAGCGATCCCACGCATCGGTCAGCTTCTTCGCCTCGCCGCTATCGAGGTTGCGGAGCATCAGCACCTGCCGGTCAGCCTCATAACCCGGCCGCGCCATCGCGACATAGGCCAGCCATTTGCCGTCGGGCGACGGGGTGGGCAGGGTGTCGGTCGCCTGATTGGCCTCGGTCAGATTGACCGGCATCATGCGGCTGTCGACCAGCCAGCGATAGATGTCGAGGTTGGTCGAGGTCGGCTCGTGGCGATCGGCCTTGCGCAGCGTGAAATAGACGGTGCGGCTGTCGGCGCCCCAGGCAAGCTCCTCGCCGCCGCCAAAGGGTTTCGACGGCGTGTCGCCGACCAGTCCGGCCGCGACCGGTCGCGCCGCGCTCGCCTTGCCGTCCGCCAGATTGAAAACAAAGGGGCGGCTGTGGGTACCGGGGGTTTCCCATGTGTCCCAGTGACGGACGAAGCCGGTTCCGTCCTTGTAGAGGCGCCCGCTGCCGGGGCCGACAAGCGCGCCCTTGTCCTTTACATCCTTCGCGTCGCAGCCGAAATCGGCGCACTCCATCGGAATGTCGCCCCATGCGAGCAGGCGCGCGCCATCGGGCGAAATTTTGAAGCCCGCGACATCGGCCTTGGTATCGGTAACCTGCGTCGCGGGCGTGGCGGCCTTCGGATCGATCCGCCAGACCTGATCGCTGCCCGAGGCGTTCGAGATGAAATACAGACTGCCGTCGGGCGCAAATGCGGGCGACGCCTCATTCTTGCCGGGGGCATCGGCGATTCGTGCGGGCTTGGCGTCCTTGGCCTTGCGATCGACGAGCCAGAGCCCGGTCGAGCGCTTGTAGGTTTCGGGCGCGGTCTCGGTCATCTGGAACACGACCCATCGCCCGTCGGGCGAAGCCGTGGGCGCAGCGACGCGGTTGAGCGTCGCAAGATCGACCTCGGTCATCGGCCGGGCGAGAGCGGGCGTGCAAAGGGCGGCGGCGAGCGCGAGCGCGCTGGGGATAAGAATGTTACGCATGCCGTGGGTGTAGCGCTGCGGCGGGCGGGTTCAAGTCCTGATGGCGGTGCAGGTAGTCAGACGCGAACCGCTCTCTGCTCAATATTCCCTGATCCTCGGGATTTAACAGCGAAGACCGCCGATTGCCGCCTTTCGGCTGCGTGGGAGAGTATCAGAAGTGTTCGAAATCCGACGTTTTAACAACGGAATTCCCTAATTTAAAAACAGGGAATTTGCGTCGCCAGAACAGCGAATTCCTCCTCATTCGTCCGCAGATCAGCGCAAAATTTCTCGCCGTAATTTCCAAAAATGATTGATTCCATATCCCCGCGATGTATGGTTCCGGCGTCTTTTTTGACGCAGAATGTTTGGGCCGGGTCCCGAGCGCAGCACGAAAAAAGGCAACGTTCATTCGGCCACGCGCAAGCGGGGCAGGTTGTCTGTTGTCCAGCTGCTCGGCGTCAACTTCGCATCCTGCTGCTCTTGCTGGCCTAGCCAGGAAGCAGACATGACTTACATCGCTACATTGCCTCAGGCGCAGACGCCGTCGCTGGTCAATTTCGATCAGAGGCTTGGCCCGATCGAATATCGTCGACCGGCCTCGCTGAAGCCGTACGCAAATAATCCGCGTAAACACCCCGAGAAGCAAATCGTGAAGCTTATGGCTTCGATAAACCAGTTTGGATTCGCGTTGCCGGTCTTGGTCGATGGTCACGGAACGATTATCGCGGGCCAAGCGCGGGTTGAAGCCGCGTCGCGTTTAGGCCTTGCTGAGATTCCCGTTCTCGTCGCTGACAAATGGACTGCGTCGGAAGTTCGGGCATACCGTCTCGCCGACAATCGTTTGGCAGAATTGTCATCGTGGGATGAGTCTACTCTCGCGATTGAGCTCGCCGAAATTATCGAAATTGGCGATGTGAACGTCGAGATGATTGGCTGGGAGACGGCTGAGATCGATGTCATGATGGACCATCGCGATGAATCGACCTCAGAATCCAATCCAGTCGATGTAATACCCAGCCTTCCAAAACAACCGGTCAGTCGTGTCGGCGACCTGTGGGGTCTTGGCGTCCATCGTCTTCTTTGCGGCTCTAGCTTGGATGCAGCTAATTGGGATCGACTTATGGCCGGCGAAACGGCCCAAATGCTGTTCACCGATGCGCCATACAACGTCCGCATCCAAGGCAATGTGTCCGGGCTGGGGAAGCATCAGCATGCCGAGTTCGCGCAGGCTTCGGGGGAGATGTCTTCAGAGGAGTTTTCAGCCTTCTTGGCGACTGCCTTTAGGTGCGCGGCCGTGCACCTCAAAGACGGCGCCGTCCTCGACCTATTCATGGATTGGCGCCATCTTTCTGAACTCTTCGAAGCGGTCCGGATTAATGGATTGACGCCGCTCAACCTTTGCATCTGGAACAAGAGCAACGGCGGGATGGGGTCGCTCTATCGTTCGAAGCACGAATTGGTGCTGATAGCGCGCAAGGGTAAGGCGGCCCATACCAACAATGTGCAGCTCGGAAAGCATGGCCGCTACCGCACTAATGTGTGGGATTATCCTGGTGCCAACAGCTTCGGGGGATCGCGTGACGAAGATCTCGCCGATCATCCCACGGTCAAGCCTGTCGCTCTCATCGCTGATGCGATCCGAGACGTGACCCACCACCGCGAGATAGTTCTGGACGGATTCATGGGGTCAGGAAGTACCATCCTTGCCGCTGAACTTACAAAACGCCGCGCCTACGGAATCGAACTGGAGCCAGGCTACGTCGATGTAGCGATCCGGCGCTGGGAGGAAGCTTCCGGTCAGCAAGCAATCCTTGTTGATACCGGTGAAACGTTTGCGGACGCTTCCGCAGCTCGCCTGCCCGCAGGCGCGCCGTCTGAACGGTGCCAAGACTGACCACTCTCCGCTCCGTTGCAGGATGGAGCGAACAGAAATTCTCCCAGGAGACGAAACATGAGCAAAGTTGATGACGGCCAGCGATCTGCCGTAAATCCGCCCCCGCGCCATCGTCCAATTTCGACGTCGAGAGCACCCGATTATAGAGCACCCGACTATGAGGTGGGATATAAGCGACCACCAAAAGCTAGTCAGTATAAGCCCGGGCAATCGGGCAATCCCAAAGGCCGGCCTCGCGGCGCGAAAGGAATTAACACACTCGCTCGCGAAACGCTTACAGCCAAGGTTCGGGTGCGAACGCCGGACGGCGAGAAGCGAATGAGCAAGATGGAGGCGGTTCTCCAGAAGACCGTCGAGCTGGCAATGAAGGGTAATGCCCGAGCAATAATATTGCTGCTCAATCTTTACAGGCCTGCGGTGCCCGATGCTCCAATGGCGGAACAAGGCACAGGAAGCGGGGATGACCTCTCCCAGACCGACATCGAGATTCTCGAGATGTTCCGCGAAGATATTCGCCTCCAGCTGGGACGAGAATCATGAGGATCGGCCCGAAGGAGCAGGCAAGGCTCTCGGCGCTGCGCCGAACAAAACTCCTTCTTTTCCTGATGAAAGTCTATGAGACGCTGCATCCGGGAGACCCGCCGCTCCACCCTGCGTGGTACATCCAAGCCATGTGTCACGAGCTTGAAGAAGTTCGCCGAGGGCGAAAGACGCGGCTGGTAATCACCGTGCCACCGCGTCACCTGAAATCCATAACCGCGTCGGTTGCGTTCGTGGCGTGGCTGCTCGGCCATGATCCGGGATTCAAGATAATCGTAGCGAGCTACAGCCAAGATCTTGCGCGTCAGCACTCGAACGACACGCGCCGGATCATGGAGAGCGAATGGTATAAGCGCGATTTCCCGAACACTCGCATCAGCGATCGCGGCAATCGCGCCCTCGAACTCGAAACGACGTGCGGTGGATGTAGGAAGGCGGTTTCCGTCGGTGGTGCGGCTACGGGGTTTGGCGCCGATCTCATTATTGTCGATGACTGCATGAAGGCTGACGACGCGCGCAGCCAAACCATGCGAGAAGATGTGCGGGCTTGGTTCGACGGCACGCTTCAGAGCCGCCTCAATGACAAGGCCAATGGACAAATCATTTCAATCCAGCAGCGACTTCATGAAGATGATCTTCCTGCCTACATGCTCGAGAAGGGCTATCCACATCTGAATTTGCCGGCGATTGCAGTGCGAGAAGAAGTCATACCGATCGGTGAGGGAAGAATGCACCGACGCGAGATAGGTGATGTGCTGGATCCAACGCGCGAGACCAAGGCCATACTTGCAGACCTCCGGCGCAACCTGGGGCCAGCGGTTTTCGAGGCGCAGTATCAGCAGAATCCGGTTGCGCCAGGCGGTAACCTGATCCGTCTTGAATGGTTCGGTACCTATCATGAGATTCCCGAACGCCACGAGTTCCTGAAGATCGTTCAGAGCTGGGACACCGGAATGACTGCCAACCCAAGCAGCGATCCATCAGTTTGTCTGACTTGGGGGTTCCACCGCAAAACCTTCAAATGGTACTTGCTCGATGTTTTTCGTGAGCGCCTCGACTACCCCGATCTCAAGCGCGCCGTGCTCCGCCTCTGGAAAAAATATGCATCGGATGCAGTAATCATGGAACGGGCGGCCAGCGGATTGTCATTATATCAAGATCTGCGGGCCACGAGCGAGCGCCGACTTATAATGATCCAACCGGTCGCGTCTAAGGAAGAGCGGTTCGTCGGTTGTCTGGGTGAGGTAGAGGCAGGGCATTTCCTCTTGCCCGCGGAAGCTCATTGGCTTGAGGCCTTCCGGAGCGAACTCAAGGCTTTTCCTGCCGGGCGTCACGATGACCAAGTCGATAGCTTCAGTCAGTTCGTAGCCTATCAGCTCCGTATCTGGCGCTGGCTTCTGACCAGCCGCAACGGCAACAATCGACCTATCCGAAGAGTCCGCATGGCAAATCGACCTTGGTGACCAGCGCGGCAAATCATAATTCTAAGCTTGGTCGGTCGGTGCCTTTATGCACATTTCCTTCCAGACCTCGGTCATTTCTGCCTTTGACCCGAGATCGGACTCGAGGAAGACCAATTTGGTCGAGCCCGCAGCCACGAACCGTTCATAGCCGGAATATCCTCCAAAGCTGTTCTTGGCGTTTACCTCGCCGCACGCGACTGCAGCTTTTCCGCCCGAGTAGAAATGCACGTTCCGGAACTCTGCGCTGCTGGGGTCTTTCAGCCGCTTCTTGACCGAGATCTGCGCCGCTGCGATCCAGGCTTCTTGCTTTCCTCGGTCAGCATAGGGCTGTGTTGCTTCGGTTGTCGAAGAACTGTTCGCTGTGCGGCCTTCGCCGGAGGTTAAGTGATTGAAGAGCATCACGCCACCGATGAGGAGTCCGAAGCATCCCAGCGCTGAAATCGGACCCGTTTCGTCTGATTCAGGTCGCTGGGACGGTTGTTCCACAATTTCACCATCGTCGAAACGTTTGCCGCAATATTTGCAGAGATGAGCCGACTTTGAGATGGTGCTCCGGCACTGGGGGCAATTGCGCTCATTTTTCTTCATTTTTCGTTCGTGTCCCTCCGTTGGATCATCAGTGTCGACGATAAGTGACGTTTCCCTGATGCTTCCTGTAACCATGATGTCAACTGCAATGTGACTGATCGTCTGTAGATCAATCAGTCACATCCGTCTCTTTATCGGGCTGTGGATATACGCGTTCGCCTCGGCCGGAATGTGCGCAGCCTGCGGGAGGGGAAGGGCTGGAGCCAAGAGGATTATGCCGATCGGGCGGACATTCATCGTACCTATGTCAGCGACATTGAGCGTGGTCGGCGCAATCCGACCGCTACGGTGATTGAGAAGCTCGCCAAGCCCTTCGGCATTCCGGCTGGACGGTTGTTGGACTGAACCCGTCAATCGTAATTCTTGTTCAATCGCGCGCGTGGCTAACGCCTTAACGAGCGTATGGATTCAATGGCTTCACCGAGAATTGCTATCCGATACCCCAGCTCAATTAGTTGGGAGACGTCGGCGCCAGCTTCGTCAGCTGGCGGAAACGCCGCAATCGTTGCGGCATCTTCAGCGGCGATCAGGGCGAGGTTGAGCAACCCGCGTGCCGCAGCACATTCGATATGTGGTTCGCGTTGCATTTCATAATGAATGCTCGAATGCTGAATTAAGTCCAGTGACAAGATATTTATAGATGAGAACTGTGATTAAATTTCACACATATTCCGCGCGATATGGAAATAGCTTCTTATTTTGTTTGAAAAGTCTTTTTGCACTCGACTTGTGAGGCGGGGCGAGCGATCGCCTTGTCTATGAAAAAGAGACCGATTGAAAATCATGGACGAGAGAGCGCAACGGATTATGCAGTATATTCTGACCTAGAGTTGCTAGCCGAGATGCCATTGCCTGCTCTGCGCAAGAAATGGCAGGCATCATATGGTGACCCCGTACCGAAGGTGAGTGCTACTGTATTGCGATTGGCGATCGCGTTCGAAATGCAAAAATCTAGGTTTGGAGATTTGTCGCGGGAGGCAAATCGGCGGCTCGATTATCTTGCGCGCGGGAAGGCCATTAGTTTGCCGCTTCAACCAGGAATGCGTCTCGTCAGAGAATGGAAGGGGCGCTTGCATGTCGTTGTCGTGGACGCCGACGGCAGCCTGATTTGGCAGAAGAGCGCTTGGCGGTCACTCAGCGAAATTGCTCGGGCGATCACGGGGACGCAGTGGTCTGGGCCGGCGTTTTTCGGTCTTACTGAGAAAGCGGCAGCTGCATGAAGCGGCTGCGCTGCGCTGTATATACCCGCAAATCGACCGACGAGGGGCTTGGCCAAGATTTTAACTCGCTCGACGCGCAGCGCGAGGCCTGCACTGCATATATCAAGAGTCAGGCGGCCGATGGCTGGGTATTGATACCGCGCTGCTATGATGACGGCGGGTTTTCTGGCGGGTCTCTGGAGAGGCCTGCGCTGCAAGCGCTTCTGGCAGACGTAAAAGCGAAAAGGGTGGACATCGTGGTTGTCCACAAGATTGATCGGCTTACACGCTCGCTGCTGGATTTTGCGAAGCTTGTCGAGGTGCTGGAGGCGTCTGAGGCCAGCTTCGTATCAGTCACGCAATCGTTCAACACGACGACGAGCATGGGACGTTTAACGCTCAACATGCTCCTGTCTTTTGCCCAGTTCGAAAGGGAAATCACCGCAGAGCGAATTCGCGACAAGATTGCAGCTTCTAAGGCCAAGGGAATGTGGATGGGCGGAAATCCACCTTTGGGTTACGAGCCTGCCGGACGTAGCCTGAAGATCGTCGATGCCCACGCCAAGCTGATCGTCGAGATTTTTGAGCGCTATGTGGCAACCGGGAACGTGCGCTTGCTCGAGTATGAACTGGATCGAAAGCAGATACGGTTGCCACGGCGGATAGCTCTCTCAGGTCGAGAAACGGGCGGCGGAAAATTCTCGCGCGGCCAGTTATACAAGATACTTTCTAACCCGGTCTATCTGGGCAAGATTGCGCACCATGAGAAGTTGTACGAGGGTCAGCACGACGCAATTGTCGGGGCTGAGCTATGGAACGCCGCGTATCATTTGCTACGAACGAACCGGCAGGGTTATCACGCGACCAAGCGACCGAATGCGATATTGCTCGCCGGGTTGGTTGAGACCGAAGACGGCAGGCGCTTCAAGTCGAATCATGCCTGCAAGGGACGAAAGCGGTATCGTTACTACGTGGTTGATCAGGCTTCGGATGCGGGCGTGCCAGGGAATCCGATGCGAATTCCCAACGGAGAGCTGGACGCGGCGGTCTCTCAACTAATATGCGAAGAACTTCAGGATCCGTTCGCTCTGCTTTTCAAGGCGGACGTCGAACTGCGCCCGTCTGATATCGCGGGCCTCGAGTCCAGAGCGCAAGCCATGCTAGCCGCGGTCGATCAGCGTGACTATTTCACGGTCAGGTCTCTCATTCGAAAAGTGATCATCGGCTCATCATACGTTGAGGTTCAACTCGATGTGTCGGCGCTCCTAAATGGCCTGGCGATCGCAGGTGTCCCCCATGATGACACGATCGCATTGAAAGCGGCGGCGAGGACAATGCGGACAGGCAAAGCGGTCCGGTTGGTTCAACAAAATGGGCGTTCGCCCAACCGGGCGAAGCCAAATCTCGAATTGGCGCGCCATATTGTGAAGGCTCGCGAATGGTGGTCCGAGCTCAAATGCGGGGATATCCGTATTGCCGACATTGCGCGGCGAGAGGGACTCAACCCTTCCTGGGTTTCTCGGATGGTGCGTCTGAACTTCCTCGCACCCGCCGTTGTGGAAGCAATTTTCGCAGGGACGCTACCAGACCATCTGGGACCCGACTTGTTGCGGCATCCAGACTTGCCGTTATCTTGGCAGAAGCAACTGGAGTTTTTGGCCGTAGCGGCACAAAAAATCTAATTTAATCAAATACTTGGCGGAGCGGGAGTCCGCTCTAGTGGCGTCTACAGCGATCTACAGACGACTACCTTATCCCTTCAAACATAATGAGTTAACGCCGTTTAGTGTCTATCGTTGACTCTTGACGGCTACTCCAATCCGCGCTTTTATGTTGGCCGGTAAGTTGGCCAAAGGGGCGGTTATGCCGAAGCGTGCGAAGGAACTGACGGCAACCGCCGTAGAGAAGCTGAAAGCGGACGGATCGAAGAACCGTCGCATTATGGTTGGACCTAGCGATTGCGCCGGGCTGCATCTTCGCATCGAAGGCGGCACGAAATCGTGGGCGCTTCGGATCAAGATCGGCGACAAGCGCCGCGACATTGGCCTTGGACCTTACAACGGCAAGATCGGCGTGACCGACGAAGAAGCTGCACGATTGGACGGCCTGTCCCTTGCCGAAGCGCGGTTGAAAGCACGGGAACTTCGCCGCGTAGCCCGCGAAACCGGCGTGATCGTGTCGCCCACAGTAGCGTTGCGAGAAACGGTTCGCGTCGAAGCGCAAGCCGCCCTTATCGAAATCGCCAAGTCGAAGACATTCAAGGAATGTGCCGAACTTTGCATCAAGGACAAGTCCGGCGAATGGAAGAACGAAAAGCATTCTAAGCAATGGGCCGCGACGCTGGAAACCTATGCGTATCCGAAGATTGGAAAGCTGCCCGTTGGTTCGATTGATCGCGGGCTTGTGCTGGACGTGCTTCGCGACATTTGGAAGGCGAAGAACGAAACTGCCAGTCGTCTTCGCGGTCGTATTGAAACCGTCCTGAATTGGGCGAAGGTCAACGGATATCGCGAAGGCGACAATCCCGCCGCATGGAAGGGCAACCTAGAGCATTCCCTGTCGAAGCGGCAAAAGCTGACGCGCGGCCATCATGCCGCCCTGCCATATGCCAAGATCGGCGGGATTCGCGGTCCTTTGCGCGTCGCGGTCGCAGGAAGTGCGCCTTGCCAAGTTCGACGAATTCGACCTTGACGCCGGGCTTTGGGTTATCCCGAAGGATCGGATGAAGGCGGGCAAGGAACATCACGTCCCGCTGTCCGACGCCGCCGTTGCGATCGTGAAGGCGCAGTTGGCGAACAAGATCAAAGGCGTCGAATTTGTCTTCCCTGCCCCGCGCGGCGGCGCAATGTCGGATATGGCGTTGACCGCCGTGTTGAAGCGCATGGGGTATGACGGCCTCACGCAACACGGCTTCCGCAGCACGTTCCGCGATTGGGCTGGCGAGACAACCGCATTCCCGCGCGAAGTCATCGAACATGCCCTAGCGCATCAAATTGCCGACAAGGCCGAAGCCGCCTATCAGCGCGGAACGCTATTCCCGAAGCGTATTAAGCTGATGGACGAATGGGCCAAGCGTTGCGCCACGCCGGACGCAACCGGCGCAAACGTCACGCCGATCAATCAGGCTGCGGCATGACCTATCAAATCAAAAGCGGTATCGGATTTGTCCCTTCGCCTAAAGGTCGAAAGGATGGATCGAAGAACAGGAATACGGCGAACCGTGATATCGCCGTTGAACGTGCTGGCGAATACGTCAATTCCGGCATGACAAAGATTGAAGCGGCCAAACGCATTCGTGATGAAATGAAATTGTCCATAGAACCTGAAACAATAGCGCGTCTAATCAAGTGATTGTCGAACTGTTCGTATTTTCTGATTTCCGTATGAGTTGATCGCAACCCATGCTTTTCATGCGTCGTCTACACGATGACATGGGAAGATACCGATGAACGACCTTTTGCGAGTGCCCGACGTGAAGAAGGCGAGCGGCCTTGCGCGTCCGACGATCTACCGCGACATTCGGCGCGGCGTTTTCCCGAAGCCGGTCAAGATCGGCACGGTTTCGGCTTGGCCTGCGGCGGAAGTTGCTGCGGTCAATGCAGCCCGGATCGCGGGCAAGTCCGATGACGAAATCCGCCAGCTTGTCGCGAACCTTCACGAACAGCGCCAAGCCGCCGCGTGATCCCACAACCCCCAACTGTGGGCACGTTATGTCATTCGAAAACATTCCGCAGGAAATGCGGGCATATCCCCAATGGGTTGTTTGGCGCTACGAACAGCGCGACGGTTCCGACAAGCCCACAAAGAACCTTTATTCGCCGCAATACGGCTATCAGGCTTCGGTCAATGCGCCCGGAACGTGGGGCACATTCGATGAAGCGGTTTCGGCCCATGCCGCTGGCGGCTGCGCTGGCATTGGCTTTGTGTTCACCGCAGGCGATCCCTTCTTCGGGATCGACCTAGACGATACCGAAGGCGACGAAGCCGACTTCGACCGGCAACGCCGCGTCTTCGATACCTTCCCGACATATGCGGAACGAAGCCCGTCCGGCAAAGGCTTGCACTTGATCGGCAAGGGCGCGTTACCCGGTCCCGGTCGCCGCCGATCCAAGATCGAAGTGTATTCGTCGGATCGGTTCTTCACCATGACAGGGAACGTCTACCGAGATGCGCCGATCGCGGATTGCCACGATCAGCTTCAAATCCTTTGGGACGCAATGCGCCCGGTCAACGACCGTGCCGACGACGGTTTCAACGGCCCCGAACGCGAACCGGATACGGCAGTTCTTGAACGCGCCTTTGCTGCGGCGAACGGCGATAAAGCCCGCGATCTATACGAAGGGCGCTGGCAGACGCACTACGCTTCGCAGTCCGAAGCCGACTTCGCCCTATGCGACATTCTCGCTTTCTACAGCGACAATCGCGCCCAAATTGTCCGCATCTTCCGGGCTTCGGCCCTTGGACAACGCGACAAGGCCGGACGCGACGATTACGTTGCCCGGATGCTGGCGCGCGTGTTCGATCAGCGCACGCCGTCAATCGATACCGCTGCGGCCATCGCCAACGCGAAAGCCTTCATTGACGCCCAAATCGCGGCGAATGCGGCGGGCTTGCCGACGTTCGATATGCCAGCCGACGACACATTGCCCACAATGGACGTTGGCGACTTCAACGGTTGCGACGTGACGCCCCGCGCATGGCTTGTCGAAGGCTTGATCCCGGCGGGCAATATCACGCTGATTTCGGGCGACGGCGGTAGCGGCAAAAGCCTGATTGCAGCGCAGCTATGCGCTTCGACGGTTCTAGGCCGCAGTTGGATCGGTTCGGAACCGATCGCGAAGGGAAGCGCGCTCTACATATCCGCCGAAGACGATCTACCCGAAGTCCGGCGACGCATGGCCGATATTGCCCGGCACCATGAAGTTTCGATGCGCGACCTTCGCGGCCTTGCCGTCGTGTCGCTGGCGGATCGTGACGCGCTTCTAGCCGTGCCAGGGCGCAACCGCGCGACATTGGAGCCGACGCCGCTCTACGCTGCCCTAGCGGCCCGTATCGCAGCCCTGCGGCCCGCCTTGGTCGTGATTGACACGCTGGCAGACACGTTCGGCGGCAACGAAATCGACCGATCGCAGGCCCGCCAGTTCATCGCGATCCTTCGACGGCTGGCGATCGAATTCAACATGACCGTCGTTGTTCTGGCGCATCCGTCGCAGTCCGGCATGTCGAGCGGTAGCGGAACGTCGGGATCGACGGGTTGGAGCAATAGCGTCCGATCGCGCATCTACATGAAGCGGGACGAACAGAAGCCGGACGTTCGCATTCTCGAATTGATGAAGTCGAATTACGGCGCGATCGGCGAACGCATCACGGTCCAATGGGACAAGGGCGTATTTTGGGAAATCGACCGGGCGGCGAACGGATTTGCCCACAGGGAAGCCGCGAAGAACGCCGTTGACGATCTATTCCTAGAACTGCTGGCGGACATGACGGCCAAGGGCATGTCGCTATCGCCGTCGCACAACTCGCCAACGCGATATGCCCCGAAGTTGATGGCCGGACGCCCGGAAGCCAACGGCACAACCGAACATGGCTTCAAAGCGGCTATGGTGCGCTTGCTGGCGAATGGCGCAATCGTCGAAAAGACAGAACGCCGCGATCGTCGCGACGTGACAACGATCGCGCTGCCATGATCGGGCGCGCAACTCCCGCACAGCTTCCGAATTTGGCGCGCAACTCCCCGTGCGACTCCCTGCACAGCTTGCGTGCAACTCCCCGCACAACTCCCGTGCAACTGGTGCGCGCACAACCCCCCATACCCCCTATGGGGCTGTCGCCCGCCCTTGGGATTGGGCGGGCCAGCCCTAGCCCTACAGGCAAGCGGATATCGTATCCGCCAATTATCCGCAGAAAACCAAACGTAATCGTCGAAAATCCATAATCGGCCAACATAGCGGCCAACATCGCTTCGTAAGGACCGTCAAAATGAAGCCCGAACCGTTCAACGATAAAGCCCATGCGATCGTATCCGAAGTCTTGGACGCGGCGGAAGCATGGTTGGTCCGAACCGGCAAATGCGAGCCGCCGCAGACCGATGACTATTTGACAATGGCGTATATCAAGGAAAACGGCGCGTTCCTTGAACATGCCGCCGTCTATCTCGAAAGCGAAGGTCGCATAGCTGCCGACCTATTCCTGTGGGCACTGTCGAATGCGCTGAAAGGGACGGCGAAGACTCGCTATATTCGTCATGATCGTAAGTGCGCGATCCAATTGCATTGGCATACGCATATCTATTTCCGAAACTATCATGCGATCCTGCGCCAAACCTATTTGCAGCTTCTGCGGACGCTGCCCGATGTTCGGGCGATCGATCATAACGGCGTATTGAAGTTAGCTGCCGCAACTCTGCCCGGAGTTAGAACCGATATACGTCGGGAACGTCGTCGTCGTGGCGCTGATAGTGATCGCCTCATCGTTCGCGACGACACGATGAACAATCGTATCCGCAATACTCAAATTGAATTGCCAATCGTATTTGCGGGAAACTTAACTGAACGAACGACTATACTTACGCATTCCTAGATTTACGTTTGGCGTTTCATTGCTTGCCGCTATGAGTTGGCACAGGGACATTCAACGTAGGGCTTAGGCGTCGATTTGCGATGGTTCAGGAAACGGCAAATGCTTGGGGAACTGCGGGAAACGCCGCCACCCCCCGTCCTGTCCGCCGCAAGGCATTCCGGGCGAAGCTAAACACGGTTCGCGACGTTCAGGGGCAGCTTGCCCGGCTCTACAGGGAAGCGCGATCGGGCACGATCCCCGTCGAACATGCGTCGCGGCTGGCGAATGTGCTGGCGATCCTTGGTCGCATGATCGCCGATAGCGACCTTGAAGCCCGGATCGCCGCGCTTGAGGAAGCGGCGAAATGAGCCGCGCCCGCCGCATCGCCAAGCTGGAAACGATCGCAGCGCCGCCCCCGCCGATCCCGAATGTTCTTCGTGTTCGTCGCAGCGAAACGACCGCCGACGCGATCCGGCGTTTCACCGCGACCTATCCGAACCCGCCGCGTCGCCATTGCCTGTTGATAGTGCCGGAACGCGACACGACCGCCGAAGATGATGCGGACTTCGAAGCCAAGTTCGCCGCGCAACAACTCAAATCCCAAGCCGACGCACGATCGGCGAAACCGAAGGATCAACGCATATGACCGCCCCGCTTGTCGATACCCCCGAAGCGAACAAGTTTCGCGCCAATGCCAAGCTGTCAACGTGGCACAACATTTGGTTCGGCGATCCGGCGAAGCTGCCCAAGGAAGTGCACGGCTTCATGAAGCGGGCAAGCGACGCGCTGCATACCGGATTGGACAAGGTTGCCGCACTCGCGGACGATCCGACGAAGACGCCGGTTGTGCGGCACGAAACGGCCAAGGCCGTTGCGAATAAGACGATCGCCGAAATCGTTGATGCTAAGGGTAGGATGGAAGCCGCCGGGCGATCCATGATGGCCGATGCGAACGCCGCGATCGATCAGGCGTTTTCGTTGAATGACAGCCGCACGCCGGTTTACGAACGCATCGTCAACTGGATCAATTCGAAGGCGAACGAACCGGCCAAAATCCGGGAAGCGATGAAGCAAGACCCGCAAATCGTGACGGTCCTGTCGCAGTATCCGCCGTATGTGTTCGATCTTGCCGAAGACGTTGCCCGCAAGATCGTGATCGACGGCTATATCCATCATATGCCGGACACGGCGGACAAGCTGTTGCAGGGGCAAGCCCTTGTCGAAACCGCAGCCGGATATGACGGATCGCTGCATCTAGCGGGCCACGTAGCACGCCGTTGGGCGGCGCAACCGACGTTGGCCGGTATGCGTGCATCGTGCCGTGCTATTTCGACGAAGCGCCGCCGATCGAATTCGACGCCGAAGCCTTGCCGCTGTTCGTATCCGTCGATCAGGCCGAAGGCGTCGCAACCGGGCCGATCATCACGGACGCCCCGGCATCGCAGGACAAGGCGGTTATGCGGCTTTGCCATATATGCTGGAAGACGGGAACGGATTTGCCGCCCCTCGCGATCGTCGGGTTGGACGATCCGCAGGAAGCGATTTCCGGGGCCGTGGAGCGGGCCGGGGCCGATGCGATCAACCCTGCCACCTATCCCGTCGTCGCAGTCCCCCTGTGGGCATTCAGCGCCGCCGATCGCGCCATCATAGCGGCACGCCTGCCCGTGCTGCCCTGAACGTCCTTCCCGACGCTGTGTCGATCCTTCGGCGTCGTGGTTGACCTTCGCAAGCTACCGTCCGGGGCTTGCGAGGGGTGAAGTCCCCGGTCCCCTAGCGCCATTGGGGGCCGGGGCTTCCTTGCTGTTGCGCTACTAGCCCGGTCCCTTGCCATACGGGGGCCGGGCATCTTTTTACGCCTTGCCGGAAGATTGATCGGAATCGCCGTAACCGGCATAAGGATCAAATGGCGAACACGACGGAAAATGCGTGCGGCTTTCTCGAAAGCCTTCAACGCTTCGATTTATCGATGCTGCTGCGGCATTGCCGTGCATCGGTCGAACAATTCGAAACTGCGCTGGATTGGTTTTCGGACCTAGAAGACGAAGCGATCATCGTTCGCGCCCCTGTGCCTATCGCAGAAGCGTTGCGATCCCTGTCGCCACAGGACCGGAAGCGGATCGCCGAAGCTATTTTGAGCGTGCTGCAAGCCAGTCGGCAGCATGAAGATATCCGCGTCGAAACACTGGACGGCCCTAACGCAACCGGCGCGGCTGCGCTGTTGTCGGAATTGTTGATCCATCGCGCAATGATGATCGACGTTGCGACCGGCGGCGCACGCATTCAGGACGTTGACGACTATTATCGGGCGCGAGAAGTCCGCATCCGACAAGCGATCCCCGAAGGCGTCACATACGATAACCCGCACGCCGATCTGTGGGCATGGTATCGACATTGGAGCGCGGAACTACCGCAATACAAGGACCGGCGGTTCTACGTCCGCCAGCTATTCGGTCCCGCTGTCGAAGCTATTGCAAAGCGATCGTCGCTACCATCGGAACCGCGCGAGGCGACGGGATGGGAACGGGTTGACCGCGCATTGTCGAAGGCGCGGACGCAGCTTGAAACCGCATCCGCCGAAGAAGATTGCCAAGCGATCGGCTTGCTATGCCGCGAAGTGATCATTTCTCTGGCGCAAGCGGTCTATGATCCGACGATCCACGAATCGTTGGATGGCGTTCGCCCAAGCGAAACCGATGCGAACCGAATGCTTGAAGCGTATATCGCGCACGTCTTTCCGGGCGCGAGCAACAAAGAAGTTCGGGCGCACCATCGCGCATCGCTGGCGTTGGCGCTGAACCTTCAACACCGCCGAACCGCAACCCGACAACTTGCCGCGCTTTGCGTCGAAGCGACCGCATCAACGACCGCCGTTGTCTCGATCATCGCCCGCGCAAGCCCGGATCAATGATGGCCGGGATGTTGGCCGGTTGGCCAACGCCTCTGCTAAGTGATTGATTTTGCTAGTATTTTGGCGGAGCGGGAGGGATTCGAACCCTCGATACGCTTTTGACGTATACTCACTTTCCAGGCGAGCGCCTTCGACCACTCGGCCACCGCTCCGCATCTTGCACTGGAAGGCGCGCCCTAATCGCTTGGCGGGGCTTTCGCAAGTCGCATGGCCATGGCAGACAGGCGGCATGAAATATCTTCTGCTCGCCGCGGCTGCGGCATCGCTCGCCATTCCCGCTCAAGCCCAGGAAGCGACTGAGGTGCCGTCGCCGGGCAAGATTGCGGCCGCGGCGCCCGCGAAGGACTGGATTGCGATCCCGGCGTCGGACCTGCTCGTGATGGACCTTACGCCCGACGCCAAGGGCAAGGCGCGCCGCGTGGTCATCCAGCTGATGCCCGCGCCGTTCAGCCGGGGCTGGATCGGCAATATCCGCAAGCTCGCCGCCGCTCGCTGGTGGGACGGCACCAGCGTCAACCGGGTGCAGGATAATTATGTCGCGCAGTGGGGGGACGCGACCGAGAAGAAGCCTTTGCCCGAGGGTTTGGTAACGGTGCCGGAGAGTGAATATTCGGTACTGCCCCACATCTTGGTGGCTCATGAAACCCGTAGTCCGGCCTTGCCGCCGTCCCCGCACCGACCGCGCGGCGATGCGTACGCAGAATTCACCGGTTTTGTCGCAGGCTGGCCTGTCGCCTATGATCATCAGAGCGAATGGCCCGTTCATTGCTATGGCATGGTCGGCGTCGGCCGTAACATGTCGCCCGATACCGGTTCGGGCGCCGAGCTTTATGCCGTCATCGGCCACGCGCCGCGCCACCTCGACCGCAATATCGCGCTCGTCGGTCGCGTGATCAGCGGGATCGAATATCTGTCGAGCCTGCCGCGTGGCACTGGACCGCTGGGTTTTTACGAGGATGAAGCCGAGCGCGTCGGGATCCGCTCGATCAGGCTTGTCAGCGACCTGTCGGCGGGGGACCAGCCGCGCTTCGAATATTTGTCGACCGACAGCGACGCCTTTGCCAGCTATGCCGACGCCCGCGCGAACCGCCGCGATCCCTTCTTCATCCGCCCTGCAGGCGGCGCCGATATCTGCAATATCCCCGTGCCGATCCGGCCCATCGCGGCGAAATAGGCGCGCGTGGAAGATTTCACCGTCACGACGCCGCTCTGGCGCTGGCAGTCGGCGACCGCGCCCGCAGCCTGGTTTTTCCTGACCATCGCGGGTGAGGCGGCAGACGGGATCCGCTTCGCAGCGATCGGCGGACAGTGGCTCGACGGCCGTAAGGGATTCGGGTCGGCAAAGGTCCGCGCGACCGTCGGTGATACCTGCTGGAATACGTCGGTCTTCCCGCACAAGGAAAGCGGCGGCTGGCTGCTGCCGGTCAAAGCGGCTGTGCGCAAGGCAGAGGGCTTGGCGGAAGGCGACGCGGTAACGGTGACGGTCAGTCTTTAAGTGCGTCGCCGGACTTTTCGTCGTGCGTCCGGGCCTCGCGCGTCTGCGCCTTGCGCTTGCGCAGGTTCGCGCGCAGCGCTTCCGCAAGGCGGCGTTCGCGCTCCAAATCGGCGGGGGAAGGCGTCTTGGACATTGCCGCGTCCATGCCCGCGAATTCGGCAAAAGGTCAAGCCTCGCACCTTGACAGGCGCGGGCCGCCCCGCCATAGGCCGCGCCTGCCCAGCGAGTGCGACGCCGCTCCGGGCCCGGATGCTGCTGTAGCTCAGTGGTAGAGCGCACCCTTGGTAAGGGTGAGGTCGAGAGTTCAATCCTCTCCAGCAGCACCATTCTACCCCTAGAAATCCCTGATTTATGCCACTATTGGCCTTCCAGTGCTACACAAATATGCTTCATGGAAGGCATGGAAACGACCTACGCGTTGAGCCGTAATAAGCGTTCGTCGAAGTGGCAGTTTCGGAAGCGGTGCCCGTCCGACGTGGCGAGAATCCTCCCTGCCGAGTTCATCAAGTCCGCAGGGGAAGATGACAAGAGAGCGGCGCAGGCGCGCGTCGCCATGATCGCGGCGGAATATGAGAGACGCACAGCGGAGGCCCTTGCGAAGCTCGCGGGGGCGCCGCCGACAACATTTCCTGACGCGCAGGCGCTCGCGATGGCCACGCACTTCTATCGCTCCGCGCTGCCCCCTATCTCTTCACGCAACCCATTGGTCAGCTGGAGCAGCGGCAGCTCCTTCAGGATATTGCCGCTTTCATCTGCCATTGGTCGCCTTATCGCGTTCCTGATATGCCTGCACTGACGGCTATCCCGTAACGAGGCTATGTCCTATCGGAGGAAAATGGACCAAGACGGACTAGAGCAAGCCCAGGAACGGTTTGCGCGAATGAGCATAGCGGCAGCGGTTGTCGCTTCCGAAGCTCCACTGGAAGAGCGGGAGGGCGCGTGGCTGGATGTGGTCAACATCTTCGGCACAATATATTCTAAACTGGAACAGGCAGCAAAGGCGACCCCCGAAGCTACAAAATGGTTTGCGAAGAGGAGAGCCGAACGTAAGTCCGACCCCTTGTTGCAGTATATGCATCAAGCTCGGAACGCCGGTGAGCATTCCATTGTGCGATCTGCCGGGAAGGCGGAGTTCGCTGTGCAGGGCACCGTAACGGGCAGTGGGGGAATGCTAGGATTGGCGTTCGATTCCGCAGGACGTCCCTATGGGGTCAGCGACGGTATGGGCGATGTCAAAGTGTTCGAACAGGAAATCCTCCTTCACGCCGCCCGAAATAGGGGCGTGAACTATCGTCCCCCTCAGGAGCACCGAGGACAGAAGATCGAAGCCCACACGGCGAAGGACATCGCCCCCCTAGTGGTCGCTTACGCTGACGAAATGCTATCCGAAGCTCGAGGCCTTTGTCCGCCCATCGAAGACTAGGCGCTTGAGCTCCCCGCAGGACTGCTACACAAATACCCGCAAGCGGCAGCTCATAAGTAGCAGAAAACTGCGGTTTCTAGAAGTGCATCTGCGAGTTCAGTCCTCTCCAGCGGCACCATTTCTTCCTGAGACTCATAAGTGAGACCCGGTGCAAGCCGGCGTCCGATATATGCCACCTATGCGGGCGACCGCGTCGTCGCTAGGGAAGGGGGAGATGCGGTAGGGGGTGATGGATCATGGCGAGTGAGGGTGAAGGGCGGGGCACGGACGGGCGTTGGTCCTTTCTGGTCATCCTGATCGCCATTTCGGCCGCTTTCGCGCTCGTTCTGTGGCCATTTCTGACGGCCATCCTCTGGGCGGTAATCGCGGCGATCCTGTTCACGCCGGTCTATCGCCGCTTGCTCGCGCGCATGCCCGGCTGGCCGAACAGCGCCGCCTTGTTGACCCTGCTGCTGATCGTCGGGATTGTCATCCTCCCGGCGGCGATCCTGAGCGTGGCGCTGGTCGGGGAGGCGACGACGGTCTATCTGCGCATTCAGTCGGGCGATATCGACATTGCGCGCATTTTCACGACATTGTTTGCCGGATTACCCGGTTGGGCGACGACCCTGCTCGCCAATCTGGGAGTCAAGAATCTCGCCGACGCGCGCGACGTCTTCGGATCGGGCGCGGCCGACGGCGTGCGCGCGGTGCTGGGGCAGGCGCTGCTGTTCGGCCAGAGCATCTTCGGCCTGCTCGTGAAGCTGAGCGTCGTGCTCTATCTCGCCTTCTTTCTGCTGCGCGACGGCGATGCGCTGCAGCGCCGTGTTGCGGCCGCCGTGCCGCTGCGCGCCGACCAGCTTGGTCTGCTCGTCGATCGGTTCATTGTGGTGGTGCGCGCGACGATCAAGGGCAGCATCGTTGTCGCGATCATCCAGGGTATGATCGGCGGGACGGTGCTGTGGATGCTGGGGGTCGAGGCACCGTTGCTCTGGGGCGTGCTGATGGGCGCGGCATCGCTAATACCGGCGGTCGGAACCGGGCTCGTCTGGGTGCCGATGGCGCTCTATCTCTTTTTCAGCGGGGCGATCTGGCAGGGAGCGGTGCTCGTCTTTTGCGGCCTCTTCGTCATCGGCATGGTCGACAATCTGCTGCGCCCTATACTGGTGGGGCGCGAGACGCGCATCCCCGATTATGTCGTGCTGATCACGACACTGGGCGGGCTGCAATTGTTCGGATTTCACGGCATCGTCATCGGGCCGGTGATCGCGGCTATGTTCATCGCGGTTTGGGATATAGCTGCGCAGATGCGCGGCGAAGCCCTGTCGCCGCCGACCTAGCGTCCTGACCCTAGATCTTCGCTTCGAGCAGCCAGTCGTGGAACAGCTTGACCGCGGGCTGGCGCAGCGCGCGGGGGCGGCAGACGAACCAGTAGCTGTACGGGCTGTCGACGTCGAAATCGAACAGGCGCACCAGCCGCGGATCCTGCGCGTCGTCGAAATGATGACCGTGCATGAAAGCGACGCCGATGCCCTGTGCCGCAGCCTCTAGCATCAGCGGTCCCGAATCGAAGAAATCGGTCCCCATCGGTTCGAGATACGGCATGCCGATCGCATTGCGCCATTCGTTGAAGGTTTCAGGCATTTCGCGGTGCAGCAGGATCGTCGCGCGCTGCAGCTGTTCGGGCACCGCAATCGGGCGCTCGCCATCGGTCAGTCCCCGCGCCGCGATCGGGAACACTTTGTCCTGATCGAGCCTGGCTGCATAAAGCGCCGGATCAATTGCGCGGGCAAGCGCGATCGCGGCGTCGATGCCTTCGCCGAGCCGCGCTTCCCCGTGCGACAGCGTGTCGATGTCGATGTGCAATTCGGGATGCGCGCGGCGCAGTTCCGGCAAGCGCGGGAACAGGCGTTGCTGCGCAAAGAGCGGCAGCACATTGAGGTGCAGCCTTACCGACGCGTCGGGACTCCCGACCTGGCCGATAACGCTGCGCAGCTCGTCGAGGATGGGCGACAACTGGTCCTGCAGGTCGCGCCCTGCCTCGGTCAGTCGCAGCCCATGGTGATGCCGATCGAACAGCGGTCGACCGACGGCATGCTCTAGCGTCTGGATACGGCGCGATAGGGCAGGCATCGAAAGGCCAAGCTCGCTCGCGGCGGCCTTCACCGTGCCATGACGGGCAACCTCCAGAAAGGCTTCCATACTGCTGAGGGGAGGAAGGCGTGGCATGATCTGTCTCGATGGCGATGATGACATGCGTGTCAATCCTGCGCCAGACTTTTGTGCAGTGCGGCATGATTGGTCCTGACCCTAGGGGTCGCAAATCGGGAACCGCCGTCCTATCTTCGCCGTTCTGAACTCTTTGTGGGAGATTGGCGTTGGCCGACGCACCGGTAAAAGAAAAGCAGGTCAAGCTTCAGGTGGCGACGCTGCGGGCGGAAGAGAGCGGAGCCGGCATCGCCCGGATTCCGCGCACCGCAATGGCTGAACTCGGGGTGACCGAGGGCGATGTCATCCAGATCAGTGGCAAACGCGACACCGCGGCGCGTGTCGTAGCGCCCTATGCCGAGGATGAGGGGATCGAGGTGATCCGCCTCGATGGTCTGCAACGCGCCAATGCGGGCGCCGGCGCGGGCGATATGGTGCACCTGAGCCGGGTCGAGATGCGGCCCGCGACACGCGTCGTTTTCGCGCCTGCACAGGAAAATCTGCGGCTGCAGGGCTCGGCCAATGCGCTTAAGCGCAGTTTCTTCGGCCGTCCGCTGGTCGCCGGCGATACGGTCGCGACCGCCGGGCAACAGCGCGTTCCCGCAGGCGATATGCCGCCGCAACTGCGCCAGATGCTCAACGCGCCCGCTTATGCGCTCGCCGAGGTGCGCCTGCTTGTTGTCTCGGCGAACCCGAAGGGCGTCGTGTTCATCGACGAAAGCACCGAAGTCGAGCTGCTGCCCGAATATCAGGAACCGCAGGACGCGCGGCGCACCGACGTTACCTATGACGATCTGGGCGGGCTGGGCGACACGATCAATCAGCTGCGCGAGATGGTCGAGCTGCCGCTGCGCTATCCCGAACTTTTCCAGCGGCTCGGCGTCGATCCGCCGCGCGGCGTACTGCTCCACGGCCCGCCGGGAACCGGCAAGACGCGGCTTGCGCGCGCTGTTGCGAACGAAAGCGATGCGCAATTCTTCCTGATCAACGGGCCGGAGATCATGGGCAGCGCCTATGGCGAGTCCGAAAAGCGCCTGCGCGAGATTTTCGAGGCCGCGACCAAAGCCGCGCCGTCGATCGTCTTCATCGACGAGATCGACTCGATCGCGCCGAAGCGTGGCCAGGTAACCGGCGAGGCCGAAAAGCGCATCGTCGCGCAGCTTCTGACGCTGATGGACGGGCTCGAACCGCGCACCAATCTGGTGGTCATTGCGGCAACAAACCGCCCCGACGCGATTGACGAGGCGCTGCGTCGTCCGGGCCGCTTCGACCGCGAGATCGTGATCGGGGTGCCCGATGAGAGCGGGCGCCGCGAGATACTCGCGATCCATACCCGCGGCATGCCGCTGGGTGACGACGTCGATCTGGGCGAGCTTGCGCGCACGACCTTTGGTTTTGTCGGGGCGGACATGGCCGCGCTGACGCGCGAGGCGGCCATCGAGGCGGTGCGGCGGATCATGCCCAAGCTGAACCTTGAGGAAGGAACGATCCCGCCCGAAGTTCTCGCGGAATTGCGCGTGACGCGCGACGACTTTCTGAATGCGCTGAAGCGCGTCCAACCGTCGGCGATGCGCGAGGTGATGGTGCAGGCGCCGAAAACGCGCTGGAGCGACATCGGAGGGCTCGACGCGGCGCGCGACAAGATGATCGAAGGCATCGAACTGCCGCTCAAACATCCCGAGGCGTTCCGGCGGCTGGGTATCCGCGCGGCGAAGGGCTTTCTGCTCTATGGTCCGCCCGGTACGGGCAAGACCTTGCTGGCAAAAGCCGCAGCGCGCGAATCGGACGCGAATTTCATTGCGATCAAATCGTCGGACCTTCTGTCCAAATGGTATGGCGAGAGCGAGCAGCAGATCGCCCGGCTGTTCGCGCGGGCACGCGCCGTTGCGCCGACGATCATCTTCATCGACGAACTCGACAGTCTGGTGCCGGCGCGCGGCAGCGGAACGTCGGGCGAACCGCAGGTGACCGAGCGCGTCGTCAACACGATCCTAGCCGAGATGGACGGAATCGAAGAGATGCAATCGGTGATCGTCATCGGCGCGACAAACCGCCCGAACCTGATCGATCCCGCGCTGCTCCGCCCGGGGCGACTCGACGAGCTGATTTATGTCTCGGTTCCGAATGCCGAGGGACGCCGCCGCATTCTGGAAATCCACACCGCGAAGATGCCGCTTGCCGATGACGTGTCGCTCGACGTGCTCGCCGAGCGCAGCGACCGCTTCACGGGCGCCGATCTGGAGGATCTGGTGCGCCGGGCGGGGCTTGCCGCGCTCAAGCGATCGATTGCGAGCAATCTCGTCACCATGACCGATTTCGAGGCCGCGCTGCAGGATACTCGCGCCTCGGTCACCGAGGCGATGGAGCGCGACTATGAAAAGATTCAGGGCGAGATCAAGCAGCAGGCGATGAGCGTTGATCCGATCGGCTTCTTCGCGCCCGGCATGCTGAAGCCCGTTCGCGAGCAGAAGCACGCCGACGATGCGAAGGGCTGACGCGAAGCGCTGATATTCAATTTGCGGGCTGGTTCTGGCGTAAGGCGGACCAGCCCCAAACAACGAGCCAGCCGCAAAAAGCGGCCATCAGCCCATAGCTGATCATCGGGTGCCAATTGTAGAGCAGCACGCCGATGGCCGGCGAGATGATATAGGCCGATCCGTTGATCGACGCCGTCATCCCGGCGACGCTGCCCTGATCGCGGCGCGGGACCGAGAGCGAGGCGCCTGCAGTAAAGCCGGGGCGGAAGAGCCCGAAACCGAGCGAGGCGAGGGCGAAACCGATAACGATCGCGTGCAGATCCTGCGCCAGCCCGGTCATGAGGATGCCGACGCCCCCAAATGCGGCGCCGTAGAGGACGGTGGTGCGCGGCGTCATCTTGAGCAGCGGGATCAGCCCCCATTGCGAGAGCAGCGTCGCAAAGGCGCCGGCCATCAGCACGATACCCGTAATCGCTGCGCCTTCGTCGGGCCTCAGACGCAGATGCAGCCGGTCGAGAATGAGAAAGCCGATGACGCCGAGCATCATCGCCTGCGCCTGGCCGCCGAAAAATCCCGCGAGCAGCCAGGGGCGCACGCGCCGGTCGCGCCAGCCGAGCGATTCCTGCTCGGCGGGGTCGAGTTCATTCTCATCCTCGGCGGTCGGTTCGCCCGGTCCTGCAGAGAGCGGATAGGAGGCGATCGCACCGCGTGCCGCGAAGCGCGGCATATCGTCGGGAAGCCGCCAGCGCAGCATCACAAGCACCGTGAGGCCGATCAGGGCAAAGACGAGCAACGGCCCCGCAAGGCCGAAGATCGGGAGGATGAAGAAGGGCGCAACCGCGGGGCCGATCACCGTGCCGAGCCCGAAGGAGGAGGAGACCAGCGACAGCGCCTGCGTGCGCTCCTCGGGATCGGTGCGTGCGGCAACATAGGCCTGGACCGCAGGCGGCGCGGCCGAGCCGAAGCCGCCGTAGAGGCTGCGGAAAAGCGCGAAGAGAATGAAGGTCGCGCCCGCGGCGAGCCAGCCCTGGAGCCCGGCCCACAAGGTCACACCGCACAGCGCCATCGACAGGAAAAAACCGATGATTCCGCGCGCCATCAGCACCTTGCGCCCGCGCTTGTCCGACTGGCGCGCCCAATAGGGAGCGGTAAGCACCCAGAGCAAGGCCGACCAGCTGAACGCCAGGCTGACCCAGACATCGGGGATGTGAAGCTTGGCGCCGATGGCGGGAAGAATCGACTGCATCGCGGTATTGCCCGCGGCGGCGACGAGCATGATGGCGAAGAGGACGGCCATGCGATCGGCCGGAATCGAGCGCGTCATATTGCTCAATTCGTCCTCCCCCTGTTTTCCAACCATTTACCGCAAGTGCCTGTTTCCCTACACGCCGCCGGGCGTCTGTCCAGTGTCAAGACAGACTCTTTTCTTGCACCGCCGCCACGATTTTGCCACTCCACCAAGAACCGCAACAACGCGAAAGCCATCATGACCAATCCGCGGGCGCAGGCCCAAGAATCGAAAATCGCGATGTCCCGTCGGATCCGCGAGAGGCTGAAGCGATTTTTTGGCCCTTGGGGTATGTTCGTGAAGGGATTCATCAAGCATCCCGTCATGGTCGGGTCGATCGTGCCCTCGTCACCGACGCTGATCCGCCACATGCTGCGGCCCGTCGACTGGAAGAATACCAAGCTGTTCGTCGAATATGGCCCCGGCGTCGGCACCTTTTGCCGCCCGGTGCTCGAACGGCTGGCGGGCGATGCGATGCTGATCGCGATCGACACGAACGAGGATTTCATCGCCTATCTGCGCAAGGAGATCCGCGACAGCCGCTTCGTTGCGGTGCATGGCTCCGCGGCAGACGTTGAGGAAATCGTCAAGGCGCACGGTTTCGACAAGGCTGATTATGTGCTGTCGGGTCTGCCCTTTTCGACGCTCCCGGCAGGCGTCGGGCCGGCGATCGCGGCAGCGACGCACCGCGTGCTACGCCCGGGCGGGGCCTTCCTCGTCTATCAGTTCCGTGCCCGCGCCCGCGATTTTCTCGCGGCACATTTCAAGCGCATCGACAACGCCTTCGAATGGGTCAATGTCCCGCCCTGTTTCCTGTTCTGGGGCTGGAAAGACTGAGCCCTCAAAGCTCGGGATCGGGTTCGGCGAGCCCGAAATTCAGCCGCCGCGATACCGTATAATCGGCCACACCGACCACGAACCAGGCAAGCGTCCAGCGCAGCCGGGTCAGCCAGCCGGCGCGGGCCTTGTGCGTTTCGGCGGTAATTACGTCGCAATCCTCTTCGAGTCCTGCGACGAAACCGCGCATGCGCTCTGCAAAATGGGGATCCGCGATCCGCACCATGATCTCGACATTCACGAACAGGCTTCGCACGTCGAAATTGGCCGATCCGATATAGACGATGTCGTCGATGACGATCAGCTTCATGTGCAATTTGCACGGCCGATACTCCCAAACCGCCCCGCCTTTGCGCAGAAGATAGCCGTAGAGCAGACGCGAGGCGCCGATCGTTGCGGCATTGTCCGATTTGCTCGCCATGACGAAACGCGCGCGCCCGAAGCGCGCGACGCGCCCGAGCCGGCGCAAAATGCCCTGCGTCGGTGAGAAATAGGCCATCGCCATGTCGAGTTGACGCGCTCCGCCCAAATCGGCGCGCACGGCGCGCGCCCATGGTGAGAGACGCTGCGTCGGTCCGCCGACAAGCCAGGTCACGGCGCCGTTTTCGACCGGCCATTCGCGGATCAGCCGTCGGAGCATGAGGAGTTTGCCGTCGTGGTTGACGGCATAGTCGCGGATTTGCGCGAACCACTCGACGGCGCGCGCGACGCTCGGCCCGCGCAGGATCATCCCCAGATCGAACCAGCAGTCGGCGCGCGGCGCGCTCAGATAGTCGTCGGATAGGTTGAAGCCGCCGGTGATCGCGGTATCGCCGTCGATCAGGATCAGTTTTTGATGGTTGCGGATCAGATAGCTCGAACGCCAGCGGCGCGAGAAATAGGTCACTTCGCCGCCCGCGTCGCGCAGCGGCACGAAGATGCTGTCGGACGTATTCGACGATCCGAAACTGTCGATGACCGCGCGCACGCGGACGCCACGCTGCGCCGCGCGGGCAAGCGCGTCGAGAACGTCGGTCCCTGCGCCGTCGCCCTCGAAGATATACATGACGAGGTCGATACTGCGGATCGCGCCATTGATCAGGGTGAGCAATCGTTCGAGCCGCGCGGCGCCGTCGAACAGCAGCTCGATTCGGTGCCCCGCCACATCGGCGCTCCAATGCAATCCGTCGCGGGCAGGGGCAGGGGGTTCGGTCATCCTGCCCCTGTCATAAGCAGGAGCCGCGAAGCGCCGCAAGCGCCCCGGTTTTGTTGACATATCGGGTGCCGCCTGCTAGCGCGCAGCGCTTGCCGCCATGCCCATCGGGCTGGCCTCTCCTCATCTAAGGAAACAAGATGGCCCGCGTTACCGTCGAAGATTGCGTCGACAAAGTTCCCAACCGTTTCGATCTGGTGCTGCTTTCGGCGCATCGCGCCCGCGAAATTTCGGGCGGCTCGGAGCTGACCATCGATCGCGATCGCGACAAGAACCCGGTCGTCGCGCTGCGCGAGATCGCCGAACAGACGATCCGCCCCGTCGATCTCAAGGACGCGCTCACCGGATCGCTGCAGAAGGTTGTCGTCGACGATGACGATACGCCCGATGAAATCAGCTCGATCGCGCGCTCGGCCGAGGCGCTTCGCCTCACCGCGGCTGCGCCGCCGCGCAGCCCTGCGGGCGGCGGTGCCGATTTCGACTAAGGTCGACGAAAGCATCACCGAAGGGGCCGCGGGAAACCGCGGCCCTTTTTCGTTTTGCGGCATCTCGGTCGGGACGCTCAGGGAAGCTGCGTAAGCTCGGCGACACGGATCGCGCGCGAGGCGAGCATCGGTTCGATAATGATGCCGATGCGCCGTGCACGCGGTGACGCGACCTCGACATTATAGAGGCTGTTCGCGACGACATCGGCGATCTGCACCCCGTCCGAGCGGCGGCTGTCGGCGAGCGAGGCGCGGCCCCAGCCGCCAAGCCCGGTCTGGATCGCCTCGCGGACATTTTCGAGAATTACAGGATCGTAGCGGCCGTCGTCGATCACCACGTCGCTGCACACGCCGCCGGTTTCGGGAAGCCAGCTTCCGATCGCGAGATCGAGAAGCGCCGCGTAGAGCGCAAGATCGCTTGTCGGCTGGCCGTTGGCCGGCGGCTGGAGCTGCGCGCGTTTGGCGACGGCTACCCAGGCGCGTCCGCCCGCCCGGTCGAAAAGTTCGAGGAGATAGGCGCGCTCGGTCAGGCTGATACGGCTGCCCTTGAGTTCGCCGCGCAGGCCCGTCACGGCGCGAAAGCGGGCATGGATTTGCGCCGCGGCTTCGGGGGTAAGCATCACAGCGGCAAAAGTCATCGCGCCGGCGTTGAGGCCGCCCGATTCGTCGCAATAGATGGTCATGCCTGCGCCGCGCCCCGTACGTCGATCATTTGACGCGGCCGAAAAAGGCAACCGAGCGCGATCCGCCTGCCGGAACGGCGGTGCTCCAGAGCCAGCGGACATGGGTCACGTCGGCATCGGTCGCCGCGCGCGGCGACCCATCGGCGCCGGGGAGGGTGAGTCCCGCAAGATCGCCGAAGCTCTTGCCGCCGTCGACCGAGACGCTGAAATCGGCGCGGTCGTCGGTGCCGTCGAAGACCAGCCCTGCGGGGATCGGGTTGACGATGCGAACCCCCGTCGCCGGGCTGGACCCGGGATTGGCGAACAGCAGCGTGACGCGCACGCGGTCGCCGGGAACGACAACGTCCGGGGCGACGTAGGATTGGACGGGCTTGCCGCTGTCGGCGCCGCTCACCTTCTCGAGTTCCACCGTCGAGGTCAGCGCACCCTTTTCCTGTGCGGCGACCATGGGCGCGGCGGCGCCAAGGCCCGCCGCGAGAATATATGCGAAAAGCCTGCCGCGCATCATCTGGTCCTTAGAATGTTGGAAATCGGCTTGGTCACGCGGGGCAGGGATAGCGTTTCCGCATCAACCCGTCGAACGCCATGTTGATCGTCGTGCGGCTGCGGCTCTGCGGCGGATAGGTGCGAAGATGCGCGAGCCATTGCTCGGGGGTCAGCGTGCCGCTTTTCGGCGGACAGCTCGCCGATTTGCGTCCCGCTTTGCGGTCGGCCTCAATCCGCGCCTGATAGCGCTTGCCTGCCGCGATGACCTCGCCCTTGAGCTGGTCCGTCTCGGGCATGGCGAGTGCGAGCGGCCCAAGCCGCTGCAACGCTTCGGCGCGCTGCAGGAAGGTCGCGACGCTCATGTCGCCAGGCGACGCTGCGGTCAAAACCAGCCCGGCGGCCAGAGCCGCCGAAACCAGTCCCATGCGCTGCATCCTGCCGTTCGTCATGTCGCCGAAATTCCTTCGGCGCCCTGAATACCGGCTGAATCGACGGTCGTCACGCGCCCTGCGGATGCGTGTCACCGAAGGGGCGCGGTTTGCGCTTGATCTGCGGCAGGCCGCCGGCATGACCCTGAATGGGGGCGCCGGGCTTGTTCGCGTCGCTGTCGCGGCCGATGTCCTCGCCCTTGATCGCTCGGCGCGCTTCCTCGCCCGAGAGCGTCTCATATTCGAGCAGCGCTCCTGCAAGCAGATGCAGCTCGTCGAGATGGTCGGTGAGCACCTTGCGCGCCGTCTTCTCGCCGTCCTCGACGAGGCGGCGAACTTCGGCGTCGATCAGCTTGGCCGTTTCTTCCGACATGTTCTGCGCGCGCGAAACGCTGTGGCCGAGGAAGACCTCGTCCTGATTGTCGCGGTAGCGCAGCCAGCCGAGCTTGTCGGACATGCCATATTCCATGACCATCGAGCGCGCCATGTCGGTCGCCTGCTGGATGTCGTTCGACGCACCGGTATTGAGCTCGTCCTTGCCGTAGATGAGCTGTTCGGCGATGCGGCCACCGAAGCAGAGCGCGAGGCGCGCCTTCATCTGCTTCATGCTCATCGAATAGCGGTCGCGTTCGGGCAGGTTCCACGTGACCCCAAGCGCGCGGCCGCGCGGGATGATCGTCACCTTGTGCAGCGGATCATTATGCTCGACGTGAATCGACACGAGCGCGTGGCCGGCCTCGTGATAGGCGGTGGCCTTCTTTTCGTCCTCGGTCATCACCATCGAACGGCGTTCGGCGCCCATCAGCACCTTGTCCTTGGCTTCCTCGAACTCGCTCGACGCAATCAGGCGCTTGCCCTTGCGGGCCGCGAGCAGTGCGGCTTCGTTGGCAAGATTGGCGAGGTCGGCACCCGAAAAGCCGGGCGTACCGCGCGCGATGCGGCGCAGGTCGACATCGGGCGCGAGCGGCTTCTTGCGCGTATGGACCTCAAGGATCTTCTGGCGCCCTTCGATGTCGGGGCGCGGGACGACGACCTGGCGGTCAAAGCGGCCCGGACGCAGCAGCGCGGGATCGAGCACGTCGGGACGGTTGGTCGCTGCGACGATGATGATGCCCTCGTTCGCTTCGAAGCCGTCCATTTCGACGAGCAACTGGTTCAGCGTGATTTCGTCGATGAAGACGATACACGGCGCATTGCGCTTGGCCTGCTCGAACATGTCGCGCACGCGGCTCGCGCCGACACCCACGAACATTTCGACGAAGTCCGAGCCCGAAATGGTAAAGAAGGGCACGCCCGCTTCGCCTGCAATGGCGCGCGCGAGCAGCGTCTTACCCGTACCGGGCGATCCGACCAGCAGAGCGCCCTTGGGAATCTGGCCGCCGAGCTTGGAAAATTTGCTCGGATCTTTGAGGAATTCGACGATTTCCTGCAGTTCTTCGCGCGCCTCGTCGATGCCGGCGACATCGTCGAAGGTCACGCGGCCCTGCTTCTCGGTGAGCATCTTGGCGCGGCTCTTGCCGAAGCCCATCGCGCCCGATCCGTTGTTTTTCTGAACCTGGCGGAAAACGAAGAAAGCGATGCCGAGGATCAGCATGAAGGGCAGCGCCTGGATCAGCAGATAGACCCAGATATTGCCCTGATCGGTCGGCTTGCCGTCATATTTGACGCCATTGTCGTTGAGCAGCTTGAGCAGTTCGGGATCGCGGACGATATTGGCCGAAAAGCTTTCGCCGCTGTTCAGCTTGCCGGAAACGCGGTCATCGGAGAGGACGACTTCCTTCACGGCGCCTTCCTGAACCTTCTCACGGAATTCCGAATAGGCCATCGGCGAACCGGTGCCCTGCGAGGCGCCGCCGAACATCGACGCGACAAGGAGCATGGCAAGCAGGATGCCGCTCCAGATCATCACGCTCTTCATCCAGGGGTTGCCCTGCGGTTCCTTGTCGTCCTGCATTCGGAGAATATCCCAATCAACGCCAGCATCGCGAGAAGCCGCGACCATAGGCTGCAAGATAGGAATATCCGGTTAAATGACAATGCGCCAAGCGCGATAAATTCAGCTTTTCCGCCGCGGCGCCGAGGAAATGCGCCAGATTGAGCCGTCGCGCTCGCCCGCGGCGTCGATCAACAGGCTGCCGACCATTGCGCGCCGGCCCTCGCGCATCGCCGCAATGACCGTGTCGAGGGTGACGCCGCGCAGCACGAGTCGCGGGTCGGCATGCGACAGGCGGCGCATGACGATGCGGCGGAAAAGCTCGGGCGGATAGCCGAGATCGCGGATGACGGCCGTGTCGTCGACCTCGGGCCAGCTCGTGATCGCCTGGTCGACAGCCCAGTCGAGCGCCTCGTCGGCTTCGGCGAGCCAGCGCGCCGAGCGCGCGGCGGCTTCGGCGTCGATCGTCGACTGATAGCGCAGCGCATGGCGCAGCCGCGCCCGGTCGAAGCGCTCGTCACTGTTCGACGGGTCGTCGACGAACGGAATGTCCTGGTCGAGCGCGAGCCGAGTCAGATCCATGTGCCGCCAGCCGAGCAGCGGGCGCAAAACCTGGCCGTTGCGGGCGCGGATCGATGCGAGGCCGCCGACGCCGCTGCTGCGGTTGAGCCGCATGATCATCGTTTCGAGCTGATCATCGGCATGGTGCGCGGTGACGATGAAGTCGATTCCCTGTTCGCGGCGCCAGCCGTCGAGCAGATCATAGCGCGCCGTTCGCGCCGCGGCCTGCAGCGAGCCCGCGATTGGACGATCCGGCGTCAGCGTCGCGTGGGGAATATGTTCACGCGCGCAGAAGGCAGCGACCATGCGCGCCTCTTCGGCCGAACCGCTGCGCAATCCGTGATCGACCGTTGCCGCCCGGACCTGCCCGGGCAGCAGCGAAGCCATCAGCCAGAGCAGCGCCATGCTGTCGGGGCCGCCCGATACGGCGACGCCATAGTCACGGCGATGCCAGTCGGCGCCGACGAGCGCGGCGAGTTCGCCGCCGAGCCGCTCGACGGCGTCGCTGTCAACAGCCTGCTTTTGCTTTTGCGGCGGCAGCATCGTCGCGGACATCCTTCGGTGCCTTGTCGCCATAGACCTCATCCAGTTCGCGGAAGGCCTTGCAGGCGTCGGCTTTGCGCCCGAGCTTGTCGAGCGCTACTCCCATATACATCAGGCTGTGCGGCGCGCGGGGCCCGCTCGGCCGATCCTTGTAATTATTATAGAAAGCGACGGCGGCGAGGCTGGGCTTGCCTTCATCGAGATAGGCGCGCCCGAGCAGGTTCTGCGCATAGCTTGCCTGGTTGCTCTTCGGCCATTTTGCCACGACCTGTTTGAGCTGCGCCTGCGCCTCGGGATAGAGTTTGGCATCCCACAGGCGGAAGCCGTAGGTATAGGCATCTTCGGCTTCATTGCCGGTCGCCGGAATTTCGACCTTCTTGACGAGCGCGAGCCGGTTGGCGTCGGGTTTGCTCGCGGCGGGCGTCGTTGCAGGTTTCTTGGTCGTCGTGGTCGTCGACGCCTGTGTCACCGTGGCGGGCGCTGGCCGGCGTTTCACCGCCGATGGCGGGGGCGGCGAGGCGCTTTTCCATTTCGGCCTTATAGGCAGTGAATTGTTTTTCGAGCTCGCGAAGCTGATAGCTGTTCTGCTCGGTCTGGCCGGTGAGCGTTTGAAGCTGGGCTTCGAGCGCGTCGACGCGCGCGGTGAGGTCGATGACGGGGGCATTGCCCTTCGCGCGTTCGCCAGGCGTGTTGTCGGGCGCAATCTCGCCCTCGAAGAAGGCGGGGCTGCCGCCCGGGAATACCGAGCGCTGGACCGCCCGCATTTCCTTTTCCAGTCGCTCGACGCGCTTGTCGATCCCGGCGTCCTGCGCCTGAGCAACAGGCGCCACTGTCAGCGCGATCATCGCCGCGCCGATCAAAGACCCGTGTACCTTCCTCATCTGCCGTGCGGCCCCCACCAGTTAACTATCTTGTCTCTATGCTCTCATAACGCGGCAAACGGCGGATACGCAAACCCATTTCGGCGCGGGGCCGCGTCGATCCGTCGGGAACCGAGGGGAATCAGGGGCGCTCGGGGGCGCCTTTCGCCTTGGGCAGCGGCACCGTCGCGGTGCCGCCGCTTCCTTCGGCGCGTGCCACGAGGTCAGCGGGTTTGAGCGAGATTCCCTTGACGAGCGTATCGGCGGGGCCGGTCGCGCCGACGTCGCGGCCGCCGACGGTGATCTTGAGCGCCTGCGGGCGGCTCGTGCGCAGCGTGAACTGCTCGATATAGGCTGCGGGAACCTCATAGGTCTCGCCGGCGTCGAGCGTGCGCCAATTTTCGGTCTTGCCCGCGGCATCGTCGAACCCGATCCACACTTCGGAAAGGCCGGTAAGCACGACGGGGGCGTTCGCCGGCACTGCCGCGTTCGGCGCGCCCGCCTTGGGAGCGCCTGCCGCCGGAGTAGCGGCTGCAGGAGCTTCTGACGCGTCGGCGTCGGCATTTTGTGCAGCGATCAGCGCCTCGTCGGGTTCGACCGACAGGAAGCGCCACACGCCATAGGCCGAGACCAGCAAGAGCGCGACGATGACGAGCGTCCAGGTCAACCGTGCGGTCGGCAGGCGGGCGGGGTCGGTCGGCTCATAGGCTTCGTAGAGCGGCCGCGCGCCATATTCATCCTCGTCGAGTTCGCGGCGAAGCTCGGCGGCGATTTCGGCCTCGGGCAGATCAAGCGCGCGAGCATAGGCGCGGGCGAAGCCGGTGACATAAGTTCGGCCCGGAAGTTCCGAAAATTCCGAGTTTTCTATGGCTTGAAGATGCCGCTGGGTCACGCGCGTACGCGTCGCGATGTCGGCGAGCGAAAGCCCTGCCGCCTCGCGCGCTAGGCGAAGCCGGTCGCCGGTGCGCGTGATCGCCAACTCGCCCTGCTGCGGGGCGACGTCCTCATCTGCCATTACTGTCTCCGTGCCGGTCGCTTGCAACCCGTTTCGACCGTGTCGCCTCGTTCTCGCATTGTGGACGCGCGAAAGTCAAATGAAGTTCCGCAAACAACAGGCCGAAAGGAAGCGGATTCCGGATTGGCGGAAAAGCCGACGTGCGGACGCGAGGACGGGGCGCGGAACATTCGCTGCCGCTCATTCGTTCAATTCTCAGTTCCCGCGAAACAAAGCGCGCGAATCCGGATGATTAGGTGTCGAAAGGAATTCAGCATGTTCAAATGGGCGTTGATCTTCGCCGTGATCGCATTGCTCGCGGCCGTTCTCGGTTTCTCCGGCGTGGCCGGTGCGGCAGCCGGGATTGCCAAAATTCTCTTCTTTGTCGGCCTTGCGCTGGTCGTTCTGTTCCTCGTTCTCGGTTCGGCCGCGGCGAAGAAGATCAGCTGACAGGTCACGACATAAGCGACAAAAGAGCGGGCGGTTTGAAACCGCCCGCTTTTTTCCGCGCAATTACGAGGGGCGGCTCCTGCCGCCATCCGACGGTGGGCAGCTAGTCGTCAAAGCACATATTTGCTGAGATCGGTATCGCCAACGACATCGGCGAGTTGCTTGTCGACATAGGCGGCGTCGATTTCGAGCGTGGTGTCGGGCATGTCTTCGGCAGTGAAGCTCACTTCTTCGACAAGCCGTTCCATGATCGTCTGGAGTCGGCGGGCGCCGATATTTTCAACCTTTTCGTTCACCTCGGCCGCGAGCCGGGCGACGCGTGCGATTGCATCGGCGGTGAAGCTCAGCGTGACCCCTTCGGTTCCGAGAAGCGCGGCATATTGCTCAGGCAGACCCGCTTTGGTTTCGCTGAGGATGCGAACGAAATCTTCCTCGCTGAGCGCGCCCAATTCGACGCGGATCGGCAGACGGCCCTGCAATTCGGGGAGAAGGTCGCTGGGCTTGGCGACGTGGAACGCGCCGCTGGCGATAAAGAGGATATGATCGGTCTTCATCGGACCATATTTGGTCGCAACGGTCGTGCCCTCGATAAGCGGCAACAGGTCGCGCTGGACGCCCTCGCGGCTGATCGAGCCACCGCGCACGTCGCTGACCGCGATCTTGTCGATCTCGTCGAGGAACACGATCCCATTGGCCTCGGCATCGGCGAGCGCGACGCGCGCGACATCGTCCTGATCGAGCCGCTTGTCCTGCTCTTCCTCGATCAGCCGGGTTGCGGCGTCGATGACCTTCATCTTGCGGCGCTTCTTGGGCAGGCCGCCCATCGCTTTGCCGAGCATGTCGGACAGATTGATCATGCTCATCTGGCCGGGCTGGCCGGGCAGATCGAAGGGCATGCCCGGCGCGTCGGAGACCTCGATCTCGACTTCGCTGTCGTCGAGATGACCTTCGCGGATGCGCTGGCGGAAGCTCTGGCGCGTGGCTTCGCTGGCGCCTTTGCCGGTCAGCGCGTCGAGGAGGCGCTCCATCGCGGCTTCCTCGGCGGCCGCGCGCACCGCGCCGCGGCGGCGATCTTTCTCGAGCCGCACTGCTTCTTCGACCAGGTCGCGCGCGATCTGCTCGACGTCGCGGCCGACATAACCGACTTCGGTGAATTTGGTCGCCTCAACCTTGATGAAGGGAGCATCGGCGAGCTTGGCCAGGCGGCGCGAAATCTCGGTCTTGCCGCACCCCGTCGGGCCGATCATCAGGATATTCTTGGGACTGACCTCATCGCGCAGATCGGGGGCGAGCTGCTGGCGGCGCCAGCGATTGCGCAGCGCGACGGCGACCGCGCGCTTGGCATCCTTCTGGCCGATGATGTGCGTGTCGAGCGCGGCGACGATCGCCTTCGGAGTCAAATCCTTGTTCATGATATTATGCCTGAATTTCGATGGTTTCGAGCGTGGTCTGGTCGTTGGTGTAAACGCAGATCTCGGCGGCGACCTGCATCGCCTTTTTTACCAGCACCTCGGGGTCATTTTCATAATCGGCGAGTGCGCGCGCGGCCGACAGCGCGAAATTGCCGCCCGAGCCGATCGCTGCGGTGCCGCCGAGCGGTTCGAGGACGTCGCCGTTGCCAGTTATGACGAGCGTCACTTCCTTGTCGGCGACGATCATCATCGCTTCCAGATTGCGCAGATATTTGTCGGTGCGCCAGTCCTTGGCGAGCTCGACAGCGGCGCGCAGCAACTGACCATTGTGGCGCTCGAGCTTGGCCTCGAGCCGTTCGAACAGGGTGAAGGCATCGGCGGTCGCACCCGCGAAGCCGCCGATCACACTGCCGTCGTGAAGGCGGCGGACCTTGCGGGCATTGGGCTTCATCACCGTCTGGCCCATCGACACCTGACCGTCGCCGATTACGACAACCTTTTCTGCATTGCGGGCGGAGAGGATGGTGGTTCCGTGCCAGGGCGCGTCACGGTGCGTGATCGATTGGGTCATGCGGCGCGATATGGGTAAAGCGGCGCCGGGCCGCAAGGGGAGGGGGCGATCAGGCGGCCCAGCAGAGCAGCGCGCGGGCGCCGGGCGCCATTTCGAGCGAAGATAAGTCTTCGAGCAGGCCGACTGCCCCGAACGGCAAAGGTTCGTCGTCGATGCTGCAGCCGTCGGCCAGCGGAACGAGCGTCAGGCTTTGCCCGGTCGGTCCGACAAGGTCGCGATCGAAAGGCGCCGCCAGATGCAGGAGATGGAAGGGGGGGCCATCGACAAGGCGCTTGTTCGCCGCCGGGTCGATCGCGCAATGCGGCGCGCCGTGCGACGGCGCAGCGTCGACAACCGCAAGCCCGTCATCGAGGTGCAGTTCGCGCGGCCGGCCGTAATCGAAGAGGCGGTAGGTGCAGTCGGCATTCTGCTGCACCTCCACCAAGGTCAGCCCGCCGCCGATCGCGTGGATCGTGCCCGCCGCATTATAGAAGAATTCGCCCGCGTGTGCCGGCCGCCAATCGATCATGTCGACGATCGATCCATCCTGCGCCGCGGCGCGAAGTGCGGCCACGTCTGCGCGGGCTTTCAGGCCGAGGCCAAGTTCGGCGTCCGGCTCGGCACCCAGGATCAGCCAACATTCGTCCTTGCCGCGCGCATGTCCGGCGGCGCGTGCGCGGACATCGTCGGGGTGAACCTGAATCGACAGCCGCTCGGAGGTGAACAGGAATTTGATCATCAGCGGCGCCGCATCGCCGTCGGGATGCGCGAACCATATCTCGCCGATGCGCCGTTCGCCGAAGTCTCCGAATGCCGCGGGAATGTCGGTCCGTCCCCACGGCTTTTCGACGATATGCGGCGGAAGGCGGGTCAACATCACAATGTCATGTGTCGCGCGCGCGAGGACGTCAAGCGACCGCGCGTATCAAGCGGCGCGATTGAGCCGGTTGGGAGTGCTCCCGCCGGGCTGGTCGAGCCAGAGACCGCGCGTGTCATAGACAATCTTGTCCGACCGTTCTTCGAGCGGGATCGATTTGAACAGGTCGTGATCGACGAGCACGATCAGCAGGTCGCACTTCGCGAGTGCGGTATCGAGGTCGATGAGTTCGGATCCGGTGCCGGCGAAATCGGCCGGCAGGCCGCGCGCATAGGGCTCGACGATGTCGACCTGCTTGCCGAAGCGGCGAGCGAGGGCTGCCGCCACCTCGACCGCAGGACTTTCGCGGAAATCATCGATGTTCGGTTTGAAGGCGAGGCCGAGGCAAGCGACGCGCGCCTGAGGGTGCTGCGACACCAGCATTTCGGCGGCACCGATGACATGCGCGGTCTTCGCGAGATTGACTTCGCGGGCGGTACGGATCAGGCGGCTGTGATCGGGCGCCCCATGAACGAGGAACCAGGGATCGACGGCAATGCAATGGCCGCCGACGCCGGGGCCGGGCTGAAGGATGTTGACGCGCGGGTGGCGGTTGGCGAGGCGGATCACCTCCCAGACATCGACGCCCATTTCCTCGGCCATCATCGACAATTCATTGGCGAAGGCGATGTTGACGTCGCGGTAGCTGTTTTCGACGAGCTTGACCATTTCGGCGGCGCGCGCCGATGTCGTGATGCAGGCACCGCGCACGAACTGGCGGTAGAAGGTCATCGCACGGCGCGCGCAGCGCGGCGTGATACCGCCAATACAGCGGTCATTATCGACCAGCTCAACCAGTATGCGGCCGGGCAGGACACGTTCTGGACAATAGGCGATGAAGATGTCGGCGGCACCGGCGCACGCGCCTGGCACCTTCAGGTCGGGGCGCAGTTCGGCGATCAGCGCGGCGACCTTTTCGGTCGTGCCTACTGGTGATGTCGATTCGAGGATGACAAGATTGCCGGCTTGCAGTTTGGGCGCGATCGCGCGAGCTGCTGCCAGCACATAGCTGATGTCGGGGCGATGATCGGCGTCGTGCGGCGTCGGCACGGCTATCACGAAGCTGTCGCCGGGAGCGACTTCGGTCGAAGCGATGAGTGCACCGCGTGCAACGACGCCCTGGACGAGACCATCGAGATCGACTTCCTCGATATGCACCTTGCCGCTGTTGACCGTTTCAACGACCTTTTCGCTGACATCGACGCCGGTGACCTGGCAGCCCGATCGCGCGATCAGCGCCGCGGTCGGCAGCCCGATATAGCCGAGGCCGAGGACGGTAACTTGCTGGTCGGTATCAATGGGCACGCGCGACAATCTCCGCAATTCGCTGGGCAGCGAGGCCGTCGCCGAACGGATTGTGCGCGCGGGCCATCGCCGAATAGGCTTCGCTATCGTCCAAAAGGCTGAAAATTTCGGTAACGATACGGTCCTTGTCGGTGCCGACGAGCTTTGCCGTGCCTGCCGTAATGCCTTCGGGTCGCTCGGTCGTCTCGCGCATGACGAGCACTGGTTTGCCGAGAGAAGGCGCTTCCTCTTGCACGCCGCCGCTGTCGGTCAGCACGAGATCGGCTTCGGCGAGCAGGCGCACGAAATGCGGATAATCGAGCGGGTCGATCAGCGCGACGTTGGAAAGCGCGGCGAGCAGCGGCTCCATCGCGCTGCGGACCTGCGGGTTCGGGTGGACGGGAAAGATCACCGCGACGTCGGGGCGCGCGGCGATGGCTGCGATCGCCTCGGCGATCGCGCGCATCCCCTCGCCGAAATTCTCGCGCCGATGCGAGGTGACGGCGATGATCCGCTTCCTCGCATATCGTTTTACCAGCGGATCGAGGCCAGCTGCGAGCGACGGGTCTTCGTTGATGCGCGCGTTCGTTGCGAGCAGGGCATCGATGACGGTGTTGCCGGTGATGTGAATCCGCTCGTCCGGCACATTCTCCGAACGCAGCGCAGCGGCGGCGGTCTCGGTCGGGGCGAAATGCAGGTCGGCGACCGAGCCTGTGACCTTGCGATTTACCTCCTCGGGCCAGGGATGATAGATATCTCCGCTGCGCAGCCCCGCCTCGACATGGCCGACAGGTATCTTGCGGAAATAGGCGGCGAGCGTTGCTGCCATTGTTGTCAATGTATCGCCATGAACGAGAATGCGGTCCGGCCTTTCTGTGTCGAAAGTCTCGCCGAGTCCGGTGACCAGTCTCGCGAGAAGGGCATCGAGCGACTGGCTCGGGGTCATGATGTCGAGATCGACGTCGGGAATGATTCGGGCTATTGCAAGAACCTGGTCGAGCATCTCGCGGTGCTGGGCGGTCACGCAGACACGAACGTCGATGCCGTTGGTGCGCTGAAGCGCGTGAATCACGGGAAACATCTTGATAGCTTCGGGTCGTGTGCCGAACACGACAACGATTTTTCGCGCCGCTGAATGCTGTGATGAACGCAATTCCGGACTCATAAGGCAAAGGCTTTCTCGGCGATTCCTTCGCCCGCCTTAGCGCAAAGCTCTTGCCGCTGGCTTAACTTGCCACTATTCGCCCGGCCGTTCGCGGAATTCTGGTTCGAAACGATCGGATACGCCTCCCGTGGGCCGTAACACATGCCATCGAGGGGGGCGGCAGGTGATGCATTTGTCTGTAATTTCAGAGTTCTACTCGTAAAGCCCCATATGTCCTTACTTGGTTTTCTGAAGCGCCGGCGAGGCGAAGAGCGCGGTTCGCGCGCGGCGGAGCCGCGTGTGCCCGCTGGCGAGCGAGTTTATGCGATCGGGGACATTCATGGTCGTGACGATCTGTTCGAGCAATTGTTGGCGAAGATCGAGGCCGACAACGCCGGCCGAGGCCAGGCGAAAACGACGCTAATCCTGCTCGGCGACCTCGTCGATCGCGGACCCGATTCTGCATCTGTCATCGAGCGCGCGATCCGCATCGGGGCTCCGTTCGACAAGGTGACTCTTCTCATCGGAAATCATGAGGAATGTTTTCTGTCCGCGCTTTCGGGCGACTTGCGGCGCGTGCGCTATTTTATCCGGATCGGCGGCGATGCGACCATAAGAAGCTATTGGTGCGACGATGCCGCCTATGCCGCAGCGGACTTTGAAGAGGTTGCCGAGCGCCTGCCGCATCTGGTTCCCCAATCGCACATCGATTTTCTGGGGCGCGGCGAAGATATGGTTCAGATCGGAGATTATGTGTTCGTCCATGCCGGCGTCCGGCCTGGCATCCCGCTCGATCGGCAGCAATTGTCGGATTTGCGTTGGATTCGTGACGAGTTTATCGATGGCGAGCATGATCATGGCGCAACCGTAGTTTACGGCCATACGATTTCGGATGGCGTCGATGAGGCGCGTGGACGCATCGGCATCGACACCGGCGCATATCTAACGGGCCGCTTGACAGCCGTTGGACTGGAGGGAAGCGAACGCTGGTTTCTCGACACGGCGGACGCTGAGCCCCAATAGGAGAAGCTCATTGCCGCCTTCGTCACCTCGATCCGGGCTTGGCTTAGCTGGCTCGAGCGCGTAGCTGATACCAAATCTGAATTTTGAATGGACGCATTGATGAAGCCGAAGACGAAGATGGCAAGGCTGGATGATCTGACCATTCGCCGGGCTATCTGGATGGTTGGCGCCTTTGTGGCGATCGTCGCCCTGATGGGGGGAGGGTCGCGTTATGACATCTCCTCGGCACCGCTTCTTCGCGCCGCGTCGATTTTGTTCGCGGCCGTGTCGATCGCGCTGATGCCGTCCCGGGCCTTGACCGGCCTTCGCGTTCCGCTTGCGCTGATCGCGGCGCTGGCGGTGTGGATGGGCATCCAGCTGACGCCTCTTCCGCCTAGCCTTTGGGCATCGCTGCCGCTGCGTGGGCCGATTTGGGAGATCGACCAATTGCTTGGCGCGCCCGAGCACTGGCGCCCGATCAGCATGGCGCCTTCGCTGACGATGAACAGCTTGCTGTCGCTGTGTGTTCCCTTTGCCGCATTTCTGGTGGCCGCGGCGCTACCGGCAGCCGAGCGAGTTCGGCTGTGGTGGGCGATCTGGGCTTTTGGTCTCGCGTCGGTGGTGTTCGGGCTGTTGCAGATTATGGGCGGACCGCGCAGCGTTTTTTATCTGTATCGGATTACTAATGACACGTCGCCGGTCGGCCTTTTTGCCAATCGCAATCATCATGCGCTTCTGCTTTCTATATCAATCCTCGCAGCTGGATGGCTGATATCGAACGAGATATTGCGCCGAAACGGACGCCCGCTCGTTGTCCCCGCGCTGGCCGCCAGCATAGTGCTTTTCTTACTGTTCACGCTGGTAATCGGCTCGCGGATGGGATTGATATGCGGTGCCGCCAGTACGATCATGGCTTATGCCGTCGTCCGCTGGTCCTATCGCTTTCGGGCCAAGCCGATCAATCAGGCCCGCACGCTGCAGCGGGGGCGTCATCGATCTTCGGATCGTTTCGGCGTTGCGCGGCGGATTGCTCTCAATGTCCTGCCGCTCGTACTTATTGTCGGCCTCGGAATTCTCTTCTACTTTTCCGGGCGCGACAATACGGTTGGGCGACTGTTCCAGGGTGACGGCGTCGAGGAGTTTCGCATTGCTACACTGGCGACGGTCACGGCACTGATGAAGCAGGTCTGGCTGCTCGGCGCGGGTTTCGGATCGTTTGCGCGCGTCTATCAGATCGTCGAGCCCGACGCGCTGCTGCGCGAAGCCTATTTTAACCAAGCACACAATGACTGGTTTCAGATCGTCATCGAGGGCGGCCTGCCTGCCGTGCTGATATTTGCCGGCGGCGCGATATGGATCTTGCTACAATTGGTTTCAGCCGCGCGCGCCCGCGGAGTGCCGTTGCGCGGGGAGATGGCCGAGACAGTGACGGTGGCGGCCACATTTGCTGTACTCATCTCGGGTGCGGCGGTCGATTATCCTCTTCGCGTGCCGTCTATTATGATGGTCGCGGCCATTCTTATCGTCATCCTTGTGCGTCACCGCGAGGAGGCTTTCAATACCAACCGCGGCACTAAAGCTGCTTTCGCCACCTGATGTTTCGCCCTATGGGCGAACGACTTTACCGAAGATTCTCGGCTTGAAAGAAGAATATGCCTCGTTTGCATCGCCTAATCGCATTAACTTTGCTCGGGTTGGCGGCCTGCGCTGGAAAGCAGCCAGTGGCGGTTGTCCCCGCCAGCGGGGTGACGCTTCTGGACGCGCTTCCTCAGCCGACGAGCCGCGATGCGCAACAGGCAACCCGACAGACCTTTGTTGGCTCCTTTACGGAGCTTTCGGTCGACGTGTACGGCATTCCCGATCTTCAGCGCGAGATATTGACCGACGGCGAGGGCAAATTCTCGTTCCCGTTGATCGGAACGCTAGACGGCGCTGGCAAGTCGCCCACGCAACTGGCTGGAGAGATCGAGGATAGGCTGCGTGGGCGGTTTGTTCGCGATCCTCAGGTTACAGTCAACTTCAAGGCCGCGACCAGCCCGCTTCACCTACTGTCGCAGGCCGTCACCGTCGATGGCCAAGTACAGCGTCCAGGCCAGTATCCACTCGTTGGTCGACAGACCCTGATGCGGGCGGTATCGCTGGCGGGCGGGCTGACCGAGTTGGCCAAGCGGGACGACGTGCTGGTGTTCCGCAAGGTCGAGAACCAGCAGTATGTCGGGATCTATAACTTGCAGGCAATCAGGCGCGGCAATTACGCCGACCCCGAGATTTTTCCGAACGATGTGATCGTGGTCGGCGATTCTTCGCAGCGCCGCCTTTTTGAGGATGTGATCAAAGCGGCCACGCTTCTCAGCACTCCGCTCATTGTCCTGACCAATCTCACCAACAACAATTGATCGCGCGATCGTATTTTCTGAACGGATGATAGCGAAGATGGATACCCCAAACACCGCGCGCTCGATCGGAAGTTCGGCGAGTCCCGCCGACCGGCGAGGTGAGGCTGAGCCATATCGCGGCGGGCTTTTTGACATGCATATGGTCGAAAGAGCCTTTGTCGCCCTATTGAATCGTAAGGCTTGGGTCATCGGCAGCATTCTGGCCTGTCTAACGATTGGCTTGGCCATCACTTTCCTGATGACGCCGTTATATACTAGCACGTCGCGGATCGAAATTTCTCCCCAAGCTCCAGTGGAAACCGACGTCGAGGGCGCGCGCGAAAAGACGATTTCCAATGAGATCGCCTTTTTCAATACTCAGTACAGCTTGCTGGAATCGCGCTCGCTTGCGGCTCGTACAGTCCGAGCCGGAAATCTTCTAAACGACAAGGATTTCCTCGCCCAATACGATCTCACCGGGGGTGAGGAGGGCACACCCAACAGTGCCCAGCGCGCGCGTATGGCTGAACGAGCGGAAAAGATTTTGCTCGACGCAGTGAGCATCGAGCCGGTGCGCCAGTCGAGTCTTGTCGATGTGTCCTTCTCGACGCCTTCGGCAACGCTTTCCGCGAAGTTGACCAATCTGTGGGTCCAGCAGTTCGTTGCAGCTAATCTCGATCGCCGTTTCTCTGCAACGAGTGACGCGCGGCGGTTCTTGGAGCAACGTATCGGTTCGCTGCGCCGCAATCTTGAGGATTCGGAGCGCGAGCTGATTACCTATGCGGCGAACAACGACATCATTACGCTCGAGACCCGCAGCGACCCAGGAACAGGACGGACGATCGGTGACCGAACACTTGTTGCAGCCGATGTCGAAAAGATCAGCACCGCGCTTTCAGTTGCGCGCGACGCTCGCATTGCAGCCGAAAGCCAACTGAGCAGTTCAGTTTCGTCGACGGATCTGTCGAGCAACGCCGCAGTGAGCGCCCTTCGTCAGCGGCGCGCTGAATTGATGGCAGATCTTGCCCGTCTGCGGAAGATTTTCGGTGAAGAGTATCCCGAAATTGTCGCCAAAAAGGAACAACTTGCAGCGCTGAATCAGTCCGTGTCGACTGAAACGCAACGCTCGCGTGCGCTCAATCAGGAGAGCTATGCGAGCGCATTGAAGCGCGAGAAAGAGTTACAGGCGGAACTCGACCGGCTGACTGGCAAATATCGTGACCAGCAGCGCCGGTCGATCGAATATGCCATCCTCCAACGAGAGGTCGATACCAATCGCCAGCTTTATGACGGCCTGTTGCAGCGTTACAAGGAAATTGGCGCCGCCGGCGTCGGGACGAATAACATTGCAGTAGTCGATACGGCAACGCCATCGCCTGGTCCGTCGAGTCCCAAGCTAATCCTCAATGTTGCGCTGGCGTTGATCGCCGGGTTCGGACTGGCCGGGGCGCTGGTTTTCCTGCTCGAACAGCTCGATCAGTCGATCCGCGACCCGAGCGAAGTGAGCGACCGATTCGGCCTGCCGCTGCTGGGTTCGATTCCCAAGGTCGACGCGGACACCTTCGAAGAGCTGCTCCTCGACAAGAAGTCGATGATCTACGAAGCCTATTTCGCTGCGCAGACCAACTTGACGTTCCTTACCAATCATGGCGCGCCGCGCAGCTTCATGCTGACTTCCACGCGACCTGCCGAAGGAAAAAGCAGCTCGGCGCTGAGCTTAGCCAGCGTATTCGGTCAAACGGGCAAGAAAGTCATGTTAATCGACGCTGATATTCGCAGCCCCTCGCTCAACGAATTGCTCGACGTCGATAACCGTAATGGCCTGAGCAACTATCTGACTGGATTTGACAAGGTGAGCGAACTGATTGCTTCGTCGCCTGAATTTGGCTTTGACTATATTCTCGCCGGGCCTATGCCGCCGAACGCCGCCGAACTATTCAGTTCGTCGCGGCTCAGCGAGCTTGTCGAGCTATTGCTGCGCGATTATGACCATGTCATTCTCGACGCGCCGCCGGTGCTCGGCCTTGCCGATGCGCCATTGCTCGCGCGGCCGGTGGAGGGCGTCATTTTCACGATTGACGCCTCGAGTAGCAGCGCCCGCGCGATCAAGTCGGCGCTCAACCGCTTGCGGCAGACCGACGCACAGATTTTTGGAGCGCTCGTTACCAAGGTCGGCAGACGCAACGAAATCTACGGCTATGGCTACGGCTACGGCTACGGCTACGGCTATGGCTATGGCGCAGACAAAAGCCGCGGCAACAGCGAGTAAACGGAGCGAACGGCGAAGCGCGGCGATTAATTATGAAGATGTCGGCTAAATTCTCTCTGCTGATCGGTTCCGGCCTGCTGGCGGCGGGCGTGGTCTGGGCTCAGTCGACTGTGATCGTCTACGAGCGTCGGGCGCCCGGCCGCGCGGCTATGATTGGTATCCCGCCGCAAGGATGGACAAAGGCGTCGCTTAGCCACGCGCTGCAGGGGGCACGGCTGGTCAAGAATCCTGAATCCGCTCCAGGGTCGTTAGAGCGCCAGTTAGCGCAGGAGGCGTTTGCCGCTGAACCGCTTGCCACGCCCGCGCTGTCGGTCCTGATCCAGTCGCTGGCTGCGGACGGGAAGCAGCGCAAGTCCGAGCGACTGATCGAGCTCGCGGCGGAACTCAGCCGGCGCGACAATCTCGTTAATGCGATGCAGATTGACGAGGCGTTGAAGCGGGAGCAGACCCAACGCGCGATGGGCCTTCTCGGGCGCGCGATGTCAGTCGATTACGAAGTCCGTTATATGTATCTTGAGCGAATGGCTGCCGGCACTGCCAGCGCTGGGGCTTCCGATGTTCTAGTGCCAATGCTCGGTCGTAACCCGAAATGGAGCCTGGACTATTGGAATGCGGTTCTGAGGGTGCCAAACGCGCTCGTGCGTGCGGGCGAAATTCGGCGTCGGATCGCCGGGACCCCTTGGAATGTCAATAATCCGAGCAAGACTGATTTCGAGTTGATCGCCGAGTTGGCGAAGCGGGGCCACCCGGCGCTCGCGCGTGATATTGCAAGCAGTCTCGGCATGTCGGTGACGTCGAGCGGCGAACTGTTGGCCGGTTCGATGTTCAACCATCAGCCCCGCTTCGTTCCGTTCGAATGGGAATTGCTTCAGACCGGTGACGTGGGGGCGACGATCGACTCCAAGGCGGGCACCCTGGCGATATCCAGCCTGCCGGGCGCATCGGGCGTGGTAGCGCGCCAGCTGATAGAAATTTCCGCTCCCGGCGTCTATCGCTTGCGATGGAGCTTAGCGGGCTTGGCTGCCAATCCCGATGCGCTGCTGAAGTTTCGCCTGACCTGCGCCGAACCGACCCGAGCGGGTCCGCCGATCCCCCCCATCACGATCGGCGAAGGTAACGGCAGTGCTGTTTTGACGATCCCGACCAGCTCATGCGCATGGTATGGCGCGACGTTAGAATTCGGAGCCCAGAGTAGCTCCGTCGGCACGGACATTGCGATAGAGCGGCTCAGCCTGCGCCGTGAGTGAAGCGACTTTGGCAAAAAGGCGCAACCCAGTTCTATTTGATACCCACCCCCATGGAGAATTGCATGCGCCGTAAAATATTCGTGACCGGCACCGCCGGCTTCATCGGATTTCACTTGGCGAAACTGTTGCTCGCCGAGGGGTTTGAAGTCGTCGGGTTCGACGGGATGACCGATTATTATGACGTGGAGTTGAAGCGCCGACGCCACCAGATTTTGCTGCAGAATCAGCATTTCTCCGCTGTCGAGGCGATGCTGGAGGATCGCGAGCGGATTGACGAGTCGATCGATCAATTCAGGCCTGATGTGATCGTGCACCTCGCCGCGCAGGCGGGAGTGCGCTATTCGCTCGAAAATCCGCACGCCTATCTGTCGGCGAATGTTATCGGAACCTTCAATGTTATGGAAGCGGCACGGCGCAACCAGGTCGGTCACCTGCTGATGGCTTCGACCTCGTCGGTCTATGGCGCAAACGACGACATGCCTTTTCATGAAAATGAAAAGGCCGACACGCAGCTGACCATCTATGCCGCGACCAAGAAGGCGACCGAATCTATGGCGCACGCCCATGCACATTTGTGGGACGTGCCGACGACGATGTTCCGGTTCTTCACCGTCTATGGACCGTGGGGACGCCCCGACATGGCGTTGTACAAGTTCGTCGATGCGATCCTCGATGACCGTCCAATCGACCTTTATAATGGCGGCGACATGTATCGTGACTTCACCTATGTCGACGATCTGGTCCGCGGCATCCGGCTACTGATTGACGCTGTGCCCGAACGTCCTGCTTCAAAGGTGGAGATCGAGCCGGGAGACAGCCTGTCGCCGGTCGCGCCCTTCCGCATCGTCAACATTGGCAATAACGACAAGGTGCGGTTGCTCGATTTCGTCGCCGCGATCGAGCATTCGCTCGGGAGGAAGGCCAAGAGCAATCTGATGCCGATGCAGATGGGCGATGTTCCAGCGACCTGGGCTGATGCCAGCCTGCTCGAACGGCTGACTGGATATCGTCCGCAAACGGACTTCCGCGACGGCATTGAACAATTCGTCACCTGGTACAGGGAATATTTCCGCAAATGACGTCCGACCAGATTGCACCGCTTCCCGAATTCGACACTGCGTCCATCGCCGTCATCGGCTTGGGCTATGTCGGCTTGCCACTCGCCGTCGAATTCGGACTCGTCCGGCCAGTCGTCGGTTTCGATATAAACCGGGACCGCATCGCGGCGCTCCGCAATGGGCGCGACGACACGCTGGAGACGACTGCGGACGAGCTTGCTGCAGCAACCGAGCTGGTGTTTTCTGACGATATCGCAGAGCTTGCGCAGGCGCGCGTTTATGTCGTGACAGTACCAACGCCAATCGATGCGCATAAGCGCCCCGATCTGACCCCTCTCGTCAAGGCTTCGGAAACGGTCGGCCGCGTTCTGAAGCGCGGCGATATCGTGATCTACGAAAGCACGGTCTATCCAGGCTGCACCGAGGAGGATTGCGTGCCGATCCTCGAACGGGTCAGCGGTCTTGTCTTCAACCGCGATTTCTTTGCCGGCTACAGTCCTGAGCGGATCAATCCGGGCGACAAGGAACACCGCCTGCCGACGATTCGCAAGGTGACGAGCGGGTCGACACCCGATGTGGCCGAATGGGTCGACCGACTCTATGCGCAGATCATCACGGCGGGCACGTTCCGCGCCGAAAGCATCAAGGTCGCCGAAGCGGCGAAGGTAATTGAAAACACGCAGCGCGACCTCAACATCGCGCTCATGAACGAGCTGTCGATCATCTTCGGCCGGCTCGGCATCGACACGCACAGCGTTCTCGAAGCGGCCGGAACCAAGTGGAACTTCCTGAAATTCACGCCGGGCCTGGTCGGCGGCCACTGTATCGGGGTGGATCCCTATTATCTGACGCACAAGGCGCAGGCGGTCGGCTATCATCCCGAGGTGATCCTGGCCGGGCGGCGCGTCAACGACGGCATGGGCGGCTATATCGTCAGCCAGGTCGTGCGGTTGATGATAAAGCGCGGGCTGCCGGTCCAGGGCGCGCGCGTGCTGGTGCTCGGGCTGGCCTTCAAGGAAAACTGCCCCGATATCCGCAACACCCGGGTCGTCGATGTCGTCAGCGAGTTCCAGCAATATGGCGCCAAGGTAGACGTCCATGATCCGTGGGTCGACGCGGCCGAGGCGCAGCACGAATATGGGATCGCGCTCGTCGATCCAGCCGCGGGCGATTATGATGCGATTGTCCTGGCCGTCGCGCACCGCGAATTTACGGAAGCGAGGGCTGCGGGATTGCGGGCGTTCGGCAGGGACGGTTCCGTGCTTGTTGACGTGAAGGGCATATTGCCGATCGACGAAAGTGATTTGCGCCTTTAACCTGCGCAGATCCGGGGCATCGACATGCAATTGCGTTCCTTCCTGCAACAAGCGGCCGGTGTGGGGGCGGTGAGCCTGCTCGACCGCGCCGTTGCGGTCGGGCTGGGGATCGTTTTTGCGCGGTGGTTGGGGCCTACTGAGTTCGGCGCCTATGCCTTTGTCATAACGGCCGTTGGATTGCTGTTGCTACCCGCGAGGCTTGGATTGCCCGAGCTGCTGACGCGCGACATCGCCGCGGCGCGCGGAACAAACGCTCCGGTCGCGATCCGGGCGACGATTTTGAAGGGCTATTTCCTCGTCGGTAGCGCGGCGCTCGCGATCGTGGCGATAGGCCAGATCATATTGCAATTCCTTCCGCAATCTCACCTCAATCAGCTAATTAAGCTGGGGTTGTGGCTGATCGTCCCCACGGCCGCGTTCGAGGTGACGATCGGCATTCTGCGAGGGCTTGGCCGGACGTTCGCCTTTCAATTTTACGGCACGATGCTGTTGTCGATCGTGACGCTCAGCTCCGGTGCCGCTGCGATGCTGATGCTTGATCGCTATGATGCCGATATTGTGGTCGATGCACGTTTCGTCGCGATCTTGACGCTGCTGGGTATCGCGGGGCTTCATCTCTGGTCGATCGTAAGACATCATCCGGCGGAGGATGTCGCGCAGGCGCGCAGCGCGGCACAGTTGATGCGGACGGGCTTGGGCTTCATGGTCAATGCGCTGGTCTATATGGCTCTGATGCGGGTCGATCTGCTAGTGCTCGGGATGGTAACCAGCGAAGCGTCGGTCGGCCTTTATCGGGTCGCGGTCGAGGGCGGGCAGCTTGTTGCCTTTTCCTATGCTGCCGCTACGATCGTGCTTGCCCCTGAATATGCCCGTCTGCATGCCGCGGGCGAACGTGACCGATTGCGAATGCTGGTGCGGCAGAGCAGCCGCATCATCATGTTGGTCGGTGTGTTCGCGGCGATTCCGCTGACCCTTTTCTCAAGGGAAATTTTGGTCATGGTCTTCGGCCCCGAATATGCCGGCGCGGCGGCCGCGCTTTCGATTCTGGCGGTCGGCAATTTCATCACCTTCTTTTTCGGCGATCCGGTGTTTCTGCTCAACATGACCGGCCACCATAACCGGATCACCGTGCTGGTGGGGATCAGCTTGGTCTTAGCGGTCGTTCTCAGCCTGATCCTGATCCCGCACTTTGGTATCGTCGGTGCGGCGATTGCGTCGGCTACGACGCTGGTCAGCTATCGCGCACTCGCCTTTCGGGAGGTTTACCGGAGGCTTGGCATCAATTGCGCGGTGCTCGGCCGGCACCCGCACTGGCAATCCCGCGCGGCGCCTGACCCCAACGAGGAATTGGCATGACGATACCGCTATTCACGATTTTCACCCCGACCTATAACCGAGCGCACACGCTGCCCCGCGTTTATGCGAGCATCGCGGCGCAGGACTTCCGCGATTTCGAATGGGTGATCGTCGACGACGGATCGACCGACGGGACCGCCGATCTCGTCCAATCATGGGTGGCCGAGGCCCCGTTTCCGATCCGTTACTATCATCAACCAAACGGCCACAAGAAGACAGCGTTCAATCGCGGAGTTCGCGAAGCACGCACCGAACTTTTTCTATGCTGGGATAGCGACGATACGGCACCTCCCCACGCCCTTCGGACCTTTCGGGACCGCTGGCTCGAGATTCCGGAAACCGAACGCAATCTCTATGTCGGCGTAACCGGTCTGTGCATCGACGAAGACGGCAAGATCGTCGGCGACCGTTACCCGACCAGCCCATATGACAGCGACACATTGTCATCGACGCTCGGCGACGGCATCGGCGGCGAAAAATGGGGCTTTCAGCGAACCGAAGTGCTCCGTGAGTTTCCGTTCCCGGAGTTTGTCCAGGGTCTGGTCGGGGAAGGGCTTGTCTGGAACGCGATCGCGCGGAAATACCGGACCCGCTATGTCAACGATGTGGTGCGAATTTATCACGTCGAAACGGACTCGATCATCCACAGTCAAAAGACTGTCGGCAAGATGCGCGCCCTGGCCGAGGGGCAATGTTTCGCGGCGGCGGATTTCCTAGACAAGGATGCGCCGCGCTGGGTGTTTCGCGCGCCGATTGTCGTGGCCAAGATCGGCGCGACCCATACCCGCTTTGCCCTGCATTTGTGGCGATCGGGCCGGACGGTCCGTCACCCGCCAAAGACCGTGGTGGGTTGGCTAATCAAGATCGGTGCGTGGCCCGTTGGGTTTGCAGCCTTCCTTTACGACGAGCTATTGTCGCCGGCACACTGATCGGCGCGCTCTGCGAGCGAGCGGTGGGCGGGTACGCCGTTGCACCGATGCTTTGCTTATCGCGCCGGAACGGCGACGGGGCGCGGGCCGCCCGCTAGGCGCGTTCGCCATTGGCGAGTTGGCCTTCCGGGTCCCGCGCGCCGCCTGGCTTGACGATTTTCGCGAACAGGCCGTCCCACTGCGCCAGAACGGCCTGCTCGGAATAATCTTCGTTCGTTTTGAGCGCTGCATGGCGCAATTCGTCGCGTCGGCCCGCGTCGGCGGTCAACGACTCCAACGCATCGGCGAGCATCTCGACGTGATTTTCATCGGGAAGCAGGACAAGGCGCGTGCCGCCCTTGCTGAGTTCTGCTGGCCCGGTCAGGACGTCGAACGCAATCGAGGGAACGCCATGCGAAAGCGCTTCCAGCAACGTATTTGGGAAGCCCTCGAAAGAGGTCGTCATTACATATAGATCGGCGCGTTGATACCAGTCGCCCAGATTGCCGGCGAAACCCGCCAGGGTGACGCGATCCGACAATCCCTCGCTGTCGATGAGGGCTTTGATCGCTGGCCGCAGGGGGCCGTCGCCGACCAGTGCGACATGCCAGTCCGGCCCGATTAGGCCGGGCCGCGCAACCGTCTTGACCAACAGCTCCGCTCGCTTCGATTCGTCTATTCTGCCCGCCCACAGGATCAATTTTCGGCCCGGGGGCACGAAATCGTCGGGGCGTTTGAAGGGCGCTTGGGACGGCAGCGGATTGACGACGGGGTTCGCGATCACCGTCACCAAGGCTTGCCCCGAAAATCGCCGCAACCATCGGGCGGTGGTTTCGGTTTGGCCGACCAGCGCCGACGCCAGGGGATAGGTGATCCGGCGTCCGATGCGATACATCAGCGGCAGCGGCGGCTTCAGAAGCGGGGGATAGGTTCGCTCGCAGGCTACGACCGGAATGCCGAACCCCGCCGCCGCGATGACGGCCGTGCAGTTTACATGCGGCAGAAATGAAACGATGACATCCGGATGGAAGCTTCTTATTAACCGGCGAAGCATTCTGAGCCGCGTCAGCCGTCCTGCGGCAGGCGGGCAATGGTCGGAGAGAAAGTCCAGATGAACCGATTCTGACAATGGATAGACGCATTCTCCCCGCGCGGAGAATGTCGGCATCAGCGTGACGTTATAGCCGCGTGCCGACCATGCATTGGCGAGCAGCGCTGCAACGCGTTCTGCCCCGCCTCCCAGCATTGAAGATACCAGAAATAATATTTTCATTTCAATGCCTTGAATTAATAATGCGACGATTGGCGCTGTTAATATGAATAACCATCCGGCGCATCAAGCGCTTCTTCCCCGCGACTTCCGATCATATATCATCCCCGCGATATTGGCCGCGGTCATCTCCCTTTTGCCGTGGCCGGATATCATTCTGTCTGGAACGCGCGGCATCCTTCTGGATCGGGAGGTCTACACCTATCAGATTGTTTACAGGGACAATCTTCTTAATTACTTCCATTTTTCTTCAGTTATAGACTATTTCACGTCAGAATATACATGGTGGATGATTCTGAAATTATTGCAAGACGGTAGTATCACTCTCCATTATCAAACATTTTTTCAGATAATAACGACGATATGCGTTATTACTGCTGCTTTGGTCGTATATAGAAACGGTGGAATACTGCCGCTTATATTTTTGGCAAATCCTCTGATATTTGACTTGGCTTATTCTCAGCTTCGATCTGCTCTGGCTATAAGCATTCTCTACATTGTCTATCTTTTCTTTCGCCGGTCGACGGTCCTGGCGTTCGCGCTCTGTCTTTTTGCGGCGACGATCCACACGACAATGGTCATTTTTCTGGCAATCTACATTCTGTGTATCATGACCGCCGACGAAGGCGGGCGTTTGTCGCGCTGGCCGCTGGAAGTTCGCCTTGCCCTCGTCTTGGGCGCCGGCGTCGTCATGGGGCTGGCGATCGGGCCGTTGCGGGAAACTCTCCTCAACCTGATCGGCGACCGCCGCGCCGAGTATCTCGACCTTGCGGCCAGCCCCCTCTATCTCAGCTTCTGGGTCGGGCTCCTCGGCCTGTTTCTTCTCGATTTTCGGCACACCTTCCGTTCGGTCGAAGGCCGGTTTTCGCTATTCATTCTGTCGCTGGTGACGGTGAATGTGTTTACCGGCGGCTATTCGCTGCGCTTTCTGGCTCTCGGATACCCCTTCGTCATCGCCACGATTTCCCTCGCTCGGCCGTCGCTGAAGTCATTCGCGATTCCGGCGCTTTCCATCTACATGGTCGCGCAATGGATCTATTATTTCAACGGCATTGCGGGGTAATCCTGCCCGGTGCGACATGTGCTTCACATCATTACCGGTCTCGGATCCGGGGGGGCCGAGCGGTCGCTGTTCAACCTGGCCGCGGCGGGTCCGGATGCCGGATTTGTCCATAGCGTCGTCTCGCTCGCGGACCACGGTCACTACGGGCCGCTGCTGAGGCAGCGGGGCGTCGCCGTCGCGGCGTTCGACATGCCGGGCGTCGCCGGACTTCCCGGCGCACTCGTCCGCATTCGGACCCTGACACGGCGCAAGCGTCCCGACATCGTCCAAGGATGGATGCCGCACGGCAACCTGATTGCAACGGCCGCCGCCGCGATGGCGGGCCGGCCGGTCGGCCTGGCGTGGAATATCCGCCAGTCGCTTTATGATTTGCGGGACGAAAAGCTGGCAACGCAATGGATCATTCGGGCCCTGAAAGGGCTGTCCGGCCGACCCGATGCGATCCTCTATAACAGCCATCAGGCGCGTGCGCACCACGAGGCACTCGGGTTCGCCCCAGCGCACGGCCGCGTAATTCCTAACGGCTTTAATACCGGGCGATGGAAACCCGACGTGCATCGCCGCGCGGCGCTGCGCTCCGCGCTCGGCATTGGCGATGCCGCGCCGCTGGCGGGATTCGTTGGGCGGTTTCACGCGCTCAAGGATGTGCCCGCCTTCATGGAAGCGGCCGCGATCGCGATGGCAGAGAATCCGCAGTTGCATTTCGTCATGGTCGGCGACGGACTGGCACGCGACAATGCAGCGCTGACACCGCTGTTCGCCGCGCTGCCGCCGCAGCGGTTTCATGCGCTGGGGCCGCGCGACGATATAGAGGCGATCTTGCCCGCGATGGACTTTTTCTGCCTGTCGTCGATAAGCGAGGCGTTTCCGAACGTGGTGGGGGAGGCGATGGCGAGCGGCCTGCCGTGCATCGCCACCGACGTTGGTGATTGTGCGCGGCTGATCGATGGACATGGGCGGATCGTCCCGCGCGGCGACCCTGCGGCGATGGCCGCGGCGATAAGCGACCTGGCGCGGATGGATGTTGCGCGCCGCGCTGAAATCGGCAAAGCGGCTCGGGCGCGGATCGAGGCCGGCTACAGCCTGCGGGCTACTGTCGATGCCTATACCCAACTCTATGATTCGATGATGAAAAGAGACGTTTGATGTGTGGTTTTGCGGGGTTCCTCGACCGGGGCGGATTTGCCGACGGCGAGGCGGTGCTGCGGCGGATGGCCGATACGATCGCGCATCGGGGCCCCGACAGCGATGGCTATTGGGTCGATGGCGAGGCGGGGATCGCGCTGGCGCACCGCCGGCTCGCCATCATCGACCTGTCGCCCGCGGGACATCAGCCGATGGCGAGCCACGACGGTCGCTATGTCCTGAGCTATAATGGCGAGATTTATAACCACCTCGACCTCCGTCGCGAGTTGGAGGCGGCAGGCCCGATCGCATGGCGCGGCCATTCGGATACTGAGACGCTGCTCCAGGGTTTTTCCAAGTGGGGCGTTGTCGGCACCCTCGAGCGCGCGAACGGAATGTTCGCGCTCGCGCTGTGGGATCGGGGCGAACGCAAGCTGTTCCTCGCGCGCGACCGCATGGGCGAAAAGCCGCTTTATTACGGCCTGCAGGGTGGGACGCTGCTGTTCGGTTCGGAGCTTAAGGCGCTGCGCCAGCATCCCGCGTGGCAGGGCGAGGTTGATCGCGACGTGTTGACGCTTTTCCTGCGCCACAATTATGTGCCCGGCCCCTATTCGATCTATCGCGGGATCGCCAAACTGCCGCCTGCGCACTATCTGGAAATCGGCCTCGACGACGACCAGCTGCCCGACCCGGTCGCCTTTTGGGACATTGCCGAAAAGGCGCAGAACGGGCGCGCGCAGCCATTTGCGGGGGCGCCCGACGCCGCCGTCGACGCGCTCGAAGATTTGCTGCTCGACGCGGTCGGCATGCGGATGGCGGCCGACGTTCCGCTCGGCGCCTTTCTATCGGGCGGCTATGATTCGAGCACGGTTGTCGCGTTGATGCAGCGCCAATCGGCGCGCCCGGTAAAGACGTTCTCGATCGGCTTTTCCGAAGAGGAGTATGACGAAGCCCATCATGCGAAGCGGGTCGCGGCGCACCTCGGCACCGATCATACCGAACTTTATGTAACGCCGCAGGACGCGCTCGACCAGATCCCGATACTGCCTCACCATTGGGACGAGCCCTTCGCCGATTCCTCGCAGATGCCAACGCTGCTGGTCAGTCGACTCGCCCGGTCTGAGGTCACGGTCAGTTTATCGGGCGATGGCGGCGACGAACTTTTCTGCGGTTATACGCGCTATACGCAGGGCTACGACATATGGCGGCGCCTCGGCCGAATGCCACGCGCGGTTCGCAAGCTGGCCGCGGGCGCGCTGCGCCTGACCCCGGCGGATCTCATCGACGGCACCATGAAGATGGCCCCCGCGCGGCTGCGCAAGATGGCGGTCGGCGACCGGTTGCTGAAGGTGGCCGACATTCTGGATGTCGAACAGGCTGAGGATTTCTATCGCTCGCTCGTTTCGCATTCAAAGGACCCGGCCGCGCTGGTGCCGGGCGCGCATGAACCACCTACAATTCTCACGACGCCCGACCACGATTGGCCCGCCCAGGGCGATTTTCGCGACCGGATGATGTATCTCGATATGCGCTCCTATCTTCCCGACGACATTTTGGTGAAGTTGGATCGAGCTAGCATGGCGGTCAGTCTGGAATCGCGCGTGCCGCTGCTCGATCATCGCGTCGTCGAATTCGCGCTTTCCCTCCCGCTGAAATACAAGCTGCGCGGCGGTGAAGCGAAGTGGCCACTTCGCCAGTTGCTTTATCGTTATGTCCCGCGCGAAATGATGGAGCGGCCCAAGATGGGATTCGGTGTTCCGATCGAACACTGGCTGCGAGGCCCGCTCCGATCGTGGGCCGACGACATGTTGGCGCCCGACCGCCTGAAGCGCGAAGGTTATTTCAACGCCGATGCGATCGGCCGCCTATGGTCCGATACGCGTAGCGGCCGACGCCGAATGCACTATTATGTGTGGGACATATTGATGTTCCAGGCGTGGCTGGACGCTCAATCGACCGCTTGAAATTCGGTGTGGCATCGTCCGGCTGCATATCCAAACGTTCAGCGGCGGCGATTTTCGGTTTCGCGGTAGATTTCAAGATGCCGCATGGTCACATCGCGGATGTCGAAGAAGGCCTCAGCGTGTTGTCGAGCGGCTTTTCCCATGGCAACACAGCGATCGCGGTCGAGAATCAGCCGTTCGAGCGTGTTTGCAAGCGCCGCGGCATCCTTGGCCGGACTAAGAAGTCCGGTAACCCCGTCGATGATCGCATCGCGGCATCCCGGAACATCGCTCGTTACCGACGCGCGCCCCGCAGCCGATGCATCTATGATCGTCTTGGGAAATCCCTCGCGATAAGAGGGGAGGGCGACGATGTGGAGCGCCGCCAGCATCGACGCAATGTCTCGCGTATAGGGCCGCCATTCAATCGCGCCGTCGGCAACCCAGGCATCGAGTTCAGCCGGCGTCACCGAGGTCGGATTGATCGGGTCGGGATCGCCGATCAAAATGAAACGGGCATTGTGGCCGCGGTCGCGAATTTGCGTGGCGGCTTCGACAAATTCATATACACCTTTGTCGCGGAGCAGGCGGGCCGGGAGGCCCACGATGGTGGTTGAGTCAGCAGGATGAGGGTGCATTGGGATCGCGCCAAGATCAACGCCGGAGCCGCCAATCATGTAAATGGTCGCCTTGTCGAGTCGTGCAAATTGGACCATCCGGGCGTCGTCGCGGTTCTGAAAGATGAAGCTGGCGTCGCGGCGGTTGAGTCCGAGATTCATGAACCGGTTGATAAGGCGGCGCAGCATCGCCTTCGACCGCGTTGTCGCACCCGTATAGACATAGCCGAGCCCCGACACGGCACCGACGATCGGAATACCAAGAATCCGCGAGGCGATTCCCGCATAGAGGATACATTTGAGCGCGATCGCGTGGATAACCGCAGGGGCTGTGCTCCGAGCGATATGAAATGCGCTGGTGAAGGTTCGAATTTCGGCCATTATCGCCATACCGCTGCGATCGATCTTCCACTCGACCCAGCGGGCCCCGCACGCCTCGATCGTCGCCACCGCCGGTGAGGCGGGACAGGCAACGACCGCCTCATAGCCGGCCGCGATCGCGCCTTCGACCAGATTCAACCGGTGCGACACGAAGAAGGGGGCGTCGCCGACGAAGAAGAGGATCGTATTGCGGAGGGGTGTCATCGGGTCAGGGCCGATCAGGCGCCGCGACACGGTCGCCGCCGCCGCGTCCGCGCGCAGTCGCAAGGATGATGCGAAGATCGAGCAGCAAAGATCGCAGCATCTTGTATCGATAGTCGGCCCGCGCCAGCACAAGCGGCTGACTCATATCGATTGCACGTATCTGGGCATAGCCGGTGATACCGGGCTTTAATGTGTAAACACCGAGCGCTTCGCGCGCTTCCACGAGCTCGGTCTGTGAGTAAAGGCAAGGGCGGGGCCCCACGAGCGTCATCGTTCCGCGCAGCAAGTTGATGGCCTGCGGCAGCTCGTCGAGCTTCGTCCTGCGGAGGAAAGCGCCAAGCCGGGTAACCGCGCTCGCGCTGACCTCGTGCGTTCCGGCCGAGGCGGTACCGTGTTTCATCGTCCGGAACTTATACAGGGTGAAAGGTGCTTGCGCGGCGCCAACGCGCTCCTGCGCGAAAATTGCGGGACCCGGGCTATCGAGTCGGATGGCGACCCAGATCGCAGCAAAAACCGGAGCCAAGAGCAGCATGATTGCCAGCGCTACGCCAATGTCCAGCATGCGGGTCAATGCGCGATAGAGCAAAGCATCCGAAAGATCGTCGGTCAGGATTTCGGGATGAGGCAGAGCATGCGCCGGCCCGAGTGCATAATCCGCGAGGCTTTGTGCCGAGGTGGTGGGCTTGAGCATCTTGAACATTGCGAAAAAGGCGCTGCCCACCGCGGGACCGAACGCTGCGAGCATGCGCAGCTTTTCGCCAAAATAGCCGCCATCGTGGAAATATCCGATGTGGACGTTGTCGAGCCGCTTCCCGACCAACTCACGGATCGCCTGTACTCCCATCGCTTTACTCACCGCATAGGGCGACTGGTCGTCTTCGTCGAGCGAGAGGATTGATGCAATATTGAGAAAGCGACGGCCGTTCATGCGTTTAAATTCATTTGCGATCCGCATCGCGAAATCGACGTTTACCTCGATGAAATCGGCGAGCGATCCACGCGTGTCGTTGTTGCGGACGGCGAGATGGACAAGGGTGTCGCACGCAGTCAGTCCCGCGAGCGCGTCATAGCTAGCGACTTCCACGTGAGGCTGATCGGTAAACAACTTACGCAGCGTATCGAGGTCGCGACCGACAGCGAGCACAGTACGGCCCCCGCGTGCGAGTAACGGCACAAGATGCCGACCCACATTCCCAGAGGCTCCGGTGACAATGAAATCATAGGGACGCAAAGAGGCGATTGTCATTATGCTTCTTCGAAGGCTGGACGATCGGAACGGCAGCCGAGGTGACGGGCAATGGGCGTCCAACCAGCCGTGCCGCGGCGTGTCAACCGCTATCGCCTGGCCCGACTATTCGACGCTTTTGACATGATGATCGCCAAGGAGAGTAGCCCACTGGCCGCCTGCGGCGTATTCTGGAACAAGACGACCGATAATCTGCATCGCCGCAACGGCGTCGCCGGTCCCGCGAATGGTGGTGTCGAGTTCCTTCAGCATCGCGTCGAGTTCGGACCATTGCAGCAATCGCTCGCGCGCCCGCATGATCCGGGGGTGGTTCGTAGGTTCGGGATTATTGCCGATCAGTAGCTCTTCATAAAGCTTCTCACCCGGCCGCAGCCCTGTCTCGACGATCTCGATGTCGCCATCGGGGTGATCGGCGTCGCGTATGTTGAGCCCCGAAAGCCGGACCATCGCGCGCGCCAAGTCTGCGATCCGAACCGGTTCCCCCATGTCGAGTACAAACACCTCGCCCCCCTTTGCCATTGCGCTCGCCTGAATGACGAGTTGCGCGGCCTCAGGAATAGTCATGAAATAACGCGTGATTTCGCGGTGCGTCAGCGTCAGCGGTCCGCCAGCTGCAATCTGCGCTTTGAATAACGGTACGACTGACCCGCTGGAACCCAGAACATTGCCGAATCGCACCATGCTGAAGATCGTCCCCACGTCCGGGTTGGCGGCGCGCGCCTGCAGGATCAACTCGCAAACGCGCTTCGACGCACCCATGATATTCGTCGGCCGCACCGCCTTGTCCGTGCTTATCAATGTGAAATTGGTCGCCCCAAATTCTTCGGCCGCCTCGACGCTGTACAGCGTTCCCATAATATTGTTACGCAAGCCCGAAATCGGATTCGCCTCGACGAGGGGAACATGCTTGTAGGCGGCAGCATGGAACACTGTTTCGGGGCGATGCCGATTGTATACGCGACGCATCGCCGAGCGTTCGGAGACGTTCGCCAGTTCAAGCTCGAGCGGAACAGTTTCGCCCAGTGCGCGCATCATCGCATCGAGCTCGCGTTCTATTGAATAGAGTGCGAACTCGCTCTGCTCAAGAAGCACAAGCCGCGCCGGGCGACAGCGAACCATCTGACGACAGAGCTCGCTGCCGATCGAGCCACCGGCACCCGAGACGAGAACGCGTTTCCCAACAATTGTCCGACTCATAAGCAATTCGTTTGCCGCCACCGCTTCGCGGCCCAGCAGTTCCTCTATCTGGATCTCGCGCAGATCGCTGACGGTGATGCTGCCATCGATGACGTTGGTCAGGCTGGGGAGCGACCGGACATAGACGTCCTCACCCTGCAACTCTTCGATAATCTCGCGCCGTCGCGCGCGCGACGCGCTGGGAATCGCCAGCAGAACTTCGTCCGCGGCGGTATCCTGGAGCACTTGGCGCAGCCGGAAAGACCCAAAAACCCGTACGCCGTCGAGCCGCTGGCCGTCAAGCCGGGCGTCGTCATCGACGAAGCCGACAAGATCCACCTTCGGCTCGTGGCGCAGCGACAGCGCCAGCTGCTGGCCGGCGCGCCCCGCGCCGTAAACGAGCATGCGTCGCGCATTAACATCGACGACCTTCAACAAGTCAAGCAATGCGAATCGAATGGCGATGCGGCTTGCGGCGAGCAGCAGCAGGAAGATGATCGGATGCAACACGCTGAGCGTACGCGGCACGTCGGGGAGTCGGAACAGCACGCACACCACGAGAAGCGGAATCATCAGGAGTCCGCACGCGACCGCGAGGTCCGCCACCGTACGCGAGCCCGAATAGCGGATCAGCGAACGATACACGCCCGATCGCCACGCGATAGGATACCAAAAAAGCAACGCGCAGGCGGCGAAGCTCGCAATCGGACGCGAGAACAGTTCCCACACGCCGAGCCGGAGCGAAAAGGCGATCCACACGGCCATGAGGCAAAGTACGCCATCGATCATGACAGCTGCAGCCTGGCGCTGGACGCGCGGACGATCACCGATGAAATTCAGGGCCTGCTTCCGCAGGCGGCGCCAATAGTCATAGTCTCGAAATGTCATCGTACGGGCAAATCCTCGCAGGCGCGATCTCGGGGGGCTGCCAGAGAGGCCCCGACAAAGGTTGCGCGCCGCAAGCAGAACGGCACGACAAATACTTTGGTTCCTGTAAAAGCAATGCCATAGACGTTCAACAAGTGATGCGTTCAATCCACCCTTAGCTCTTTGGAAACTATCGCGTCTGTTCAGGGGGGCGTACGCGATCGGCGCGCGACATGGGCGTTTCCCGAGGCAAGGCGAGGTATGCCACGCGAATCAAATAGGCGGTCGCTCATACTGTTGATGACCTTGGTGCCCATCACCGTTGCGTTTTGCCCGACCGAAATGCTCTTCGCCGCAACAGGCTTGTCGAATTCGATCAGATTCTCGCGCAAATCTGGCGCAGTGGCATCCCATGCGGAGATGACATAGACGGTTGGCGTCGCTACGCGCACAAAAAACTTGTTATTTTGGATACGCGGCGCCTTGCCGCCAAAGTAGGCAGCGCTTTCATAAACGCCAAGTAGCATCATGTGTTCGAACACCGCATAGTCGCCCAAGAAGACAAAAGCGTTGGGGCGGTTGGCCGCATGCAGGTCGATTACGCTATGGCTGACTTGAATCTGCGGCGCATGAGCACCGCAGATGAAGGATGCGCTGCCGTCTGATCGGATCCCGCGGATCACGATGCCCGCGGCGGCACCGCCGTGGACATAGATGCACGGGTGACGGTCGGACGCGCCATTGTCTACGCACTCGAATGCCGGATCGACGATTCGCGTCGGACCGGCGCCATAGCCGATATCGATCGATCCGCGCTTTGGCGGGGCGTCGGCGCGACTCGTGTAGGGTTGGCCCGACCAATTACGGATTTTCGGCCTCATGATTGCCACATCGTCGCCGAAAGATTCGATCGCGGCCCTTTTGTTGTCATCGAATATGCAATCGACGACGTCTATCTCTCGCACCCCGTTGACGCGTGTGATCAATAGTCCCGGTCCCTGATTGCCATCAAAGAGTACATTGCGTATCGCGATGTTGCGTATGCGATCGCGGGGACGCGACGGCAGGTCGTCGGGTTCAAGGTTTATGCCTGCGCAGGGGCCGTTGCCGCTGTCCCAAAGTCCGTGGGTCAGGCCAAAGCGACCGCCCTCGATTGAGGCTTCGACGCTTTCGATAACTGAAAGTCCCTGCCTGAAATTATTCAGCGCCGCACAGTTTTCGAGGCTCCAGCGAGACGGGACGTCGGCCGTGGAGAACGCGCCGTTCGGACCGGTGCCGTTCCCCTCGGTGCCCGCGTAGATCAGGAAGCCGTCGCAGGTTCCATTGACTGCCTGGACATTCCGGAAAGTCCAGCGATGGCATTTGTCGACCACGATCACATGCGCTGGATCTTCCGCCGGGATCCGCTTATCTCGATTTCCGTCGCAGATCATGTCCACAATCAGGAAGTCGTGGCATCCGACGACATAAAGTGCGGATCCGCCCCATCCGGTTGCCGCGCCGTCTGCAAGAGTAATCCGGTAACCGTTGCCGTTCAGCGTGAAGTTCGATTTCCAACGAAGCAGCAATTGTGACGGCACGACATAGTCGCCGTCTAGCTCGCCATCGATGCCATTGCCGAGCGCGTCGAGAAAGCGCTGCAAAAGCTGGAGCGAAGTGTCGCCCCGCTGGCGGAAGTCCGTGGGCCGTATCATCTGTGCGGGTATGCCTTTTGTGGCGTCATAGCGGAGCACGATAGAACTGGCGAGACTGCGGGGTATGGAAACACCGCAGGTTTGACCTTCCTGAGTCGCAGGATTGCCGCTCCCGACGCTGGTATGCTCCGCGCGAAATGGTTTGACATGCATTTCTTTTCAGCGTGATCGCTCGCGAAGGGCGGGCACATCGTCCTTCGCGAACGGATCCTGGACGACATCGCACAACATTATGATGGCGGACAGCGGCGACAGGCTTCAAAGTCTCGCCAAACGAAGCGAAACGCATTCCGCCGAACGAGCTTCTTGTAAAGGTTTAGCCGCTCGACGCAGGTCGGCGGTACGAGCAAATATCGTGACCAAGGGCATATTGCGGCGGAGGGGTGCGCTATCTCGCCCAACGGCGGCTCCGTCATGTCATCAGGTGAGCGCTTGATCCAATCGCATTTAGCCGGCCGACGCGTCGCCATAGCCTTCAATATTGTTAGATTGCCATCGCCAGCTACTGGTGCACATCGCGTCGATATCGAGCGCTGCTCGCCAGCCCAGGAGTCGTTCGGCCTTGGCCGTTGCTGCATAGCTGCTTGCGACATCGCCTGGGCGGCGGGGAGCGATCTGCGCTGGAATATTTCGTCCGCAGGCACGCTCATATGCAGCGACCAACTCCTTTACCGTGATACCGCGACCGGTTCCAACATTGACCACCTCGCAGCATGGTCCCTTCTCGCTGTAGTCGAGAGCGGCCAAATGGGCGTTAGCGAGATCAACGACATGAATATAATCGCGCTCGCCGGTACCATCGCGCGTATTGTAATCGTCACCAAATATTGCCAGGCTGGCCCGGCGTCCGACCGCAACTTGCGCAACGAACGGCATCAGATTGTTCGGTATGTCTCTCGGATCTTCTCCGATTAGGCCAGAATCATGGGCGCCAACCGGATTGAAATAGCGAAGCAGAACCGCCGAGGCGGTGGGGTGCGCTGCTGCCCAGTCCCGGATCAACTCCTCCACTATCGCTTTCGTGCGGCCATATGGATTGGTGGGATGCACAGGATGCTGTTCGTCGAAGGGGAGATACTGGGCCCTGCCGTAAACTGTTGCGGATGAAGAAAAAATAATCCTGTGGCACTCAGCAGCGTCCATGGCCGCGAGAAGGTTCACTGACCCTGCAACGTTGTTAGCGTAATATAGCAAAGGGTTTTCACTTGATTCACCCACTGCTTTGAGGCCCGCAAAATGTATCACGGCGTCTGGTCGAAATTCTGTAGTCGCTTGCATCAACGCGTCCCCGTTGCAGATATCTGCTTCTACCAGGCGGATATCGCGATTCGTCAGTTGGCGTACGCGGGCGAGCGCGACGGGCGAACTGTTCGAAAAATTGTCGAAGACGCAGACTTCATGACCCGCCGCCAGGAGCGCGACAAGTGTGTGGCTGCCGATATAACCCGCCCCGCCGGTGACCAACACTTTCATCGGAATTGTTTACCCTCAACATTTAGGTGGACATATAATTCCATCGGCAAAATCGTCGAGTCAACTGCCTGGCTTTCGCTGCGGTTCTCCAGGCGATGAATATATTCGACTTCAGCGAGAGCTTATTCGCCTGAGCCGCCGCGCTGGACAAAACCCGGGCGGGATGGGACAGCGGCAAGAGAATCAAGTGTCATATTAGAGGACAGGCCGACGCAAATGATAACGCATCAAATTTTGAAGCATTTAAATTTTTCTTGGCGCTCAAGATGTGCTGCGTTTTCGTCGCCCCCAAAAGGCTTTGCGCACGCCGCCTCGATTCTGGAGTTCTCTTGCTGATGCCTAAGCATTTGTCTGCGCAGAATATTGACCAAAAAACGGTTGAAGGGTTTGGAGAAGAATGGGCGGCTTTCGATCAGACGGCGCTAGACGAGGCAGAATGGCGTCAACTCTTTGAAGGATATTTTGCCATTTTTCCGTGGGAGGCGCTTCCCGCTGATGCTTCTGGCTTCGACTTGGGGTGTGGGTCTGGTCGGTGGGCGAGGGGCGTTGCGACCCGGGTAGGAACGCTTCATTGCATTGATCCGTCCAAAAAGGCGTTGCACATCGCCAAGCAGGCCCTTGGCGCATTCATCGGTGTCGAATTTCACAATGCTGGCGTAGATAATATCCCTTTACCTGACGCGAGCCAAGATTTTGGATATTCTCTTGGTGTGCTTCATCACATCCCTGATACCGAAGCCGCAATGCGCTCTTGCGTCGCAAAACTGAAAACGGGAGCGCCGTTTTTAGTCTATCTATACTATGCGTTTGACGATCGTCCGGTTTGGTTTAGAGCTATTTGGAGGGTGAGCGACTTTGCGCGCCAAATTATAAGTAGAATGCCGTTTATGGTGCGAAAGTCTATGACTAATATTCTCGCATGCATTGTCTATTGGCCGCTGGCCCGTATCGCCATGATAATGCAGAAGATGAATTTTGATGTGGAGGCGATGCCTTTGAGCTTTTATCGCGACCAGAGCTTTTACACCATGCGCACCGATGCACTTGATCGATTCGGGACTAGGCTCGAGCAAAGGTTTTCGAGATGTCAAATCCAGCAGATGATGGAGGCGTGCGGTTTGTCAGACATTCGTTTTCGAGAAACTGCTCCATTTTGGGTTGCTTGTGGCATTAAGAAATAAAACGTTCTGATGGCCGTGCTATCGAATTTCAGCTCGTTCTGAAAAATAGATTGTTTTGCAACTCTCATTTGCAAACGAAGGTGTTATCGAAAACACTTCGGGCACATGTTTTATAAATGCCTCGCGAGTGGTGCTCGTTTGCGCTACCATGGCGCCGCTGACCAACCACATTAACGTGTCGGCAAATTGCGCGACCAGCGACAGGTCGTGGAGCACCGCGACGACCGTGCGGCCGTCGGCGGCGAGCGAGGCAAGGCATTCCATCACGCGATATTGATTGGCGGGATCGAGCGCCGCGACCGGTTCGTCGACGAGCAGGACCGGCGTTTCGGCGGCAAGGACGCGTGCGAGGCAGGCGAGAGCCGCCTCGCCGCCCGACAGGCTGGTAACGCCGCGGTGGGCCAGATCGGTGCAGCCGGTGGCGGCCATTGCGCGGTCGACGGCTGCCTTGTCCTCGGCCGAGAGTCGGCCCGGCGCAGCGCCATAGGAAAAGCGGCCGAGCGCGACCATATCGGCGACGCTGATATCCCAGGCGAGTTCGTGCACCTGCGGCAGATAGGCAAGCCGCCGCGCACGTTCGGCGGGGCGCAGTGCGGTGAGGTCGGCGGTGCCCATGCGAATCGTGCCCTGCGTCGGCACGACGCCCGCCATCGCGCGAAGCAGCGTCGATTTGCCTGCGCCATTGGGGCCGACGATCGCGGTCAACTGTCCCGGTGCGAAGCGGGCGCTGATGTCGGCGATGAGGGGGGTACCCTGCGCCTCGACGCGCAGCGCCTCGATGATCAGATCGTCAGTCATGCGCACCTCCACGGCCGCGGCGCAGCACGATGAGCGTGAACATCGGCGCGCCCGCGAGCGCGGCGACGACGCCGAGGCGCAGCTCATTGTCGGTTGGCAGAATACGCACGACGAGATCTGCAAGCACGAGGAGCAGCGCGCCCAGCCACGCCGAAGGCGCCAGGGTCCGCCCCGGATCGTGCCCCGTCCATGGGCGAACCAGATGCGGCGCGACGATCCCGACGAAGCCGACCGCGCCGGCCAGCGCCACCGCGGCGCCGGTCGCAATTCCGGTGCCGGCGACGATCGCAATGCGGGTGCGGCGGACGTCGAGGCCGTGCGCCGCGGCAGCGGTTTCGCCAAGCGTGAGCAGCGACAGGTTCGCGCGCTGGGCGAACAGGAACAGCGCGCCGACGAGGATCAGCGGTGCGGTCATCGCCAGATCGGCGAGCGAGCGGTTGGCGACCGATCCGAGCGTCCAGTTGACGAGATCGGAGAGCGAAAAGGGATTGGGCGCGAAGTTGAGGATCAGCGCCATCAGGGCGCCCGCGAGGCTCGAGAGGCCGACGCCAACGAGGATCAGGCTCGCCATGCCCTGCGTCCGCACCGCCGCCGAGGCGAGGAGCAGCGTCGCGACCGCGGCGCCTGCGATGGCGCCGAGGGGAAGCGCCCAGGGGAAGAGTGCCGCGAGCCCGAAATAGAGCGTCAGCGTCGCCCCGAGCGTTGCCGCCGCCGAGACGCCGAGGATGCCGGGTTCAGCAAGCGGATTGCGCGTGAGCCCCTGTAATGCTGCGCCGCAAAGACCGAGCGAGGCACCGACGACCGCAGCGCTGAGCACGCGCGGCAGCCGGATGTCGGCAAGGATGATCGTCGCGGCGGAGTCATGCCCGCCGAGCCAGCCGGCGAAAAGCGCTGGCGATACGCCATCGGGGCCGGTTGCCAGCGCGAGCAGCGCGGCGAGCAGTAGCATCGCGGCAAGGGTCAGGTTGAGGCGCGTCATCGCATATCCCTTCGCGCATCGGCGAGTGCCTTGACCGCGTGTCCCGTCAACCAATTGCCGCACGAGAGCCAGCCGCCGGGCACCTCGACATCGCGGGCATGGCGCGTGGCTTCGGCCACGACGGGGTGGCGCGAGGCGGTCCAATAATCCTGCCGATAGCGCGCGCTGTCGAAAAAGGCACGGAACATGAGATCGGGCGGACGGCGCACCATCGCCTCGATCGGCAGGCTGCCCCAGCCGGGGCGGGTGCGATAGGGGGTGAAGCCCGCCGCTTCGATGACCTCGGCGACCAGTGAACCGGGGCCGGTCGTGACGTCGCCGGGGGTGATGTAAAGCGCGGTGCCCGCGTGCCCGCCGCCCTGGTGCGCGGCGGCGACCTCGGTATCGAAGGCCTTGACCATCGCCGCGGCGCGCGGGCCGGCGCCGAGCGCCGCGCCTGCCCGGAGCATCTGGCTTCGGACATCGGCGAGCGTGCCCGCATAGCCGAGCTGCACGACCTTTATCCCCATCGCTTCGAGCTGGCGGTCGAGCTTCGCGCTGCCGCCATAGGAGCGCACGACCACCGCGGGGCGCAGCATCGCAATATCCTCCAGCTGCGGGCGCAGCCGCGGCAGGCCCGCGGCGCGCGGCGCGGCAAACGCGCTGTCGCTCGCCGCCTCGAAGGAAACGGCGCGGATGCGCTTCCGGGGCACGAGGCCGAGGAGCATCTGGTCGGCGCAATAATCGATGCTGACGATGCCGTGAAGGGGGGGGAGCGGCGCGCGCGGCTGGCAGGCCGAAAGGGCCGCCAGCATCGCAAGGGCCGCTCCCGCGCGCATCAGAAGGCCCAGCGGACCCCGACATAGGCCGAGCGGCCCGCAGTGCCATAGCCCGCCACAGTCTGATAATCGGTGTCGAACAGATTCTCGATTCGGCCATAGACTTCGATTCCGGCAACGAGCGGGTAGCTCGCGCGCAGATCGACCAGCCAATAATCGTCCAGCGTCACATTGTTCGCGCGATCGTCGAAGCTCTTGCCGGCATAGCGCGCGGCGACCGACAGGTCGGCGCCAGCAAAGGCGCCACCGGGCGTCCAGCCGAGTTCGGCATTGGCAAGATGCTTGGGGCGCCGCGCCAGCCGGTTGCCATCGTAGACCGAACCGGGGGTGCGGTCGGTGGCGACGACGAGGCTGTAGTTGGCGCTAAAGCGTAGGCCCGGCGAAAGCTGCACCGCGCCTTCGACCTCGACTCCTTGGCCGCGCGCGCGGTTGATATTGTCGTAGGTGCCGAAAGGGCGGTTGCCCGTCGCGCAGATGGGGGGCAGGGGATTGGGGCCGGCGGGGCAGCTCACGAAATCGATAAGATTGCGCGTGTCGCGGCGATACCAGGCGATGTCGATGAACGCGAGCGGTGCGGCAGTGATGCGGACCCCGACTTCATAGGCGCGGGCGCGCTCGGGCTGCAGATCGGGATTGCCGTAGGCGCCTGCGGTATCCGAAAGCTGGAACAGCGTCGGCGCCTTGAAGCCTTCGCGGTAGCTCGCGCGCAGCGTGACATGATCGCCGAGCTTCTGCCCCGCATCGAAGGCGAGGCTGGTCGCGCCGCCGAAGTCGCGGTGATCGTCGCGGCGCACCCCCGCGGTCAGCGACAGCGTCTCGGTCGGCTTGCCGACGATCATCGCCCACAGTCCGGTGGTCGCGGTTCGGCCGCTGTCGCTCGAAAAGGCGTCGGCGGTCTGCGAGCGCGTCCATTCGCGTTCGGCGCCCGCGATCAGCCGGATTTGCTGTCCGCTTACGTTGCCCGCGGTCAGCCAGTCGATGCTGTACGAAAGCCGTTCGCTGCGTCCGCGCGCCTTGAAGCTCGGATCGCTGCCCGCCGCCGGGTCGTAATTATCGCGGTTGATGTCGGCAAAACCAAAGGCGAGCTTGTGCGAAAAGCCGGTCGTGCTGCCGTTGCCGCCGGGGCGGTGCTCGACCGAGGCGGCCGCATAATGTTCGCGCGTCTTTTGATATTCGGCGGTGTCGCCGAAGCTGTAGGTCGGGGGCGCGAAGCCGTCGAGATCGACGCGGCTGTCGGCATAAAGGCCGAAGGCGCGGACGGTCAGCGTATTGCCGATCTCGGTCCGGTTGGTGAGGTTGAGCGCATATTGGCGATAGCCGTCGCGCTCGGTGCCGACCGCGGCATTGCTGATCCCGTCGGTGCGGACATAGCCGCCGCCGAGACCGAATTGCGATGCGCCGAGATCGGCGCGGAGCTGGCCGTTGACCCGCGCCGTATCGCGCGCGCCATATTCGGCGCCGATCCGGCCGCTCGTGCCGCCGCCGACCGTGTCAGGCTCGGTGGTCGAGATGGCGACCACCCCGCCGATCGCCTGGCTGCCCCACGGCAGGCTGTTCGCGCCGCGCAGCACCTCGATGCGGTCGATCGCGCCGAGCATCAGATTGGCGAAGTCGAAGCCGCCGCCCGGCGAGGAGGGGTCGCCGACGCGCACCCCGTCGATGACGACGAGCGTCTGCTCGCCCTCGGCGCCGCGGATCCGCACGTTCGATACGCTGCCGAGCGTGCCATATTGGGTGATGCTGACCCCGGGCAGCCGTGCAATCAGATCGGCGGCGGCGCCATTCTGGGCGCGGCGGATGGCGGCGGCGTCGATGACCGAGACCGATGCGTTGCTTTGGTCGGCGCCGAGCAGATCGCCGACGACGGTGATCGTCGAACCATCGGCGTCAGCGTCCTGCGCCCACGCGGGCGAGGCCGTGGCAACGGCCACGAGCGACAAGGTGGATTTCCAGAAAAATGACTTCACGAGTACCTCCAGCGTAACGGCTTGCCGTCACGCGAGGATCCTCGCCTGCGCCCGGTACACCCCGCCCGCGTGCAGATAACGGCGACGCCCTGGCAGGTCTCCTGGCTCGCCGGGTCAGCGGTGGGATGCGGCCTTCCCGGAAGACAAGCTTCCAGTGGCATGATTGCATCCACCTCGCCGGACTACAGTTGCGGGGGCAGCGCCGGATCGACCGGTCTTCCCTTTTCATGCCCGTCACCGGGCAACCCGAGGTCACGGTGCGGGCCGCTAGCAAAAGCGCGGCCGCGCTGCAATCGCCAATTCGCAGGCCGAGGTTGGACCGGCGCGCCGTGTTTCAGGTGAAGTCGGGGCTGGCCGCGGCCGGCTCGGTGGCGGGCTCGGCCGGGGCTTTCCTGTCGGCGGCGGCTGAACGGGCGGCGCGAACGGCCCGGGCGACGAGGAGGGTCGCGAGCGGCCAGACGATCGTGTTGAACAGGTCCATACGCGTGTCGGGCCAGTTCCAGTTGCCGAGATTGATCCGGTCGAGCACTTCGTTGCCGCAGGCGGCGATGATGACGATGCCGAGCGGCAATATGTCATCGAGGCCCCGGCGCATCACGAGCGCGGTCGCTAGGAAGATGAGCATCCCCGCATGCAGGTGCAGCATCGCATCGGGGAGGCCCGTCGTCGCCCCGATATCGAGAATGAGGCCGTGATAATCGGCGGCGGCTTGCTGCAGAATTTGCATTGATCTCTTTCAAATTGCGCGGGATTTCGAATCGGGCCGCTGCCCTTTGGCGCGCGCTGCCTGAACCTCGCTTGTATGCATCGAGCTTGCGCGCATTGGCAGAAAAGTTGAAGGCCCCGCCATCCGGCGGGGCCTTCGAGGCTGGTGCAGTCCTATCCACTGGAGGTGCCCGGCCCTTGTTCAAACTTCGATCGGCCAAGAGCTTTTTCACCGCTACAAATATTTGTCAACGAACGATAATTTATTTCGAGCCAAATTGGATGCTATTGTGCATTCGTCGATGGACAGGGATTCAGCATCGCTTGCCCTCATGCGGAAATGAATTCCGTTTCAATATACTATCTTTTTTTGCGATCGCTGGCGTTGCTTTTGCCATGCCCTGCGAAGATTGAAATCCGCTGCGCGGCGAGTGGACGCCGCTTCGCGATATATCGATCGCAGCGCGGATAATGACGCTAACCTTGACTTGCTGTGGGTTGCAATCGTTGGCGCTTCGACCGACATTGCTGCCCTAGGGAGCCGGGCATGGATTTTGCGTTCGACAATAGTTTTCACGACGCGATGCCGGGCTTTTACGCGCCCGCGGAGGCGGCGAAGCCGTCGGCGCCGACGCTGTTGATCTTCAACCATGCGCTTGCCGACCGGTTGGGGATCGATGCGGCGGGCGCGAGCGATGCACAGCTCGCCCGGATCTTTTCGGGCGAGGAAATGCCCGGCGGCGCCAATCCGCTTGCGCTCGCCTATGCGGGGCATCAATTCGGGCATTTCTCGCCGCAACTGGGCGACGGCCGCGCGCTGCTGCTCGGCGAGATCGTCGCGCCCGACGGGGCGCGGTTCGACGTGCAGCTCAAAGGGTCGGGGCCGACGCCTTTTTCGCGCAACGGCGATGGCAAGGCGGCGATCGGCCCCGTGCTGCGCGAGTTCCTCGTGTCCGAGGCGATGGCGGCGATGGGCATCGCGACGACGCGCGCGCTTGCCGCGGTGGCCACCGGCGATCGCGTCCAGCGCGAGCAGGCGCATCCCGGTGCCGTGCTGACGCGCATCGCGAGCAGCCATATCCGCGTCGGCACCTTTCAATTCTTCGCCGCGCATTTCGGCGCCGACCATGTCGCGCAATTGTCGGACTATGCCGTGCGCCGCCATTTTCCCGAGCTTGCCGAGGCGGCCAATCCGCATCTGGCGCTGCTCGACCGGGTGATCGGCCTGCAGTGCGATCTCGTCGCAAGCTGGCTTGGCGTCGGCTTCATCCACGGGGTGATGAACACCGACAATGTCGCGATCAGCGGCGAGACGATCGATTATGGCCCTTGCGCCTTCATGGACCGCTTCGCGGTGAACACGGTCTTCAGCTCGATCGACGCGAACGGACGCTATTCCTATGGCCGCCAGCCGCAAATCTTGCACTGGAACATGGCGCGCTTCGCCGAAGCGCTGCTCCCGGCCATCCACGCGGTAAGGCCGGACGATGTCGAAGAGGCGAAGGCGCTTGCCAACGCCATTCCCGAACGCTTTCGCGCGGCCTGGTTTGCGCGGATGCGCGCGAAGCTCGGGCTGACGCAGCCGGGCGAGGGCGATGCCGAGCTGATCGACGGCTTGTTCGATCAGCTCGAGACGCATCAGGTCGATTTCACGCTGTTCTTCCGTGCGCTCGCCATGCTGCTCCGCGGCGAGGGCGATATGCTGCAGGCGCTGCTCCCGGCGCCCGACGCCATGGCGCCGTGGATCGCCGAGTGGTGGGCGCTGATCGAGCGCGAGCCCGCAGGGCCGCTCGAATGCGCCGACGCGATGGACCGGGTCAACCCGCTCTATATCCCGCGCAATCATCTGGTCGAGGCGGCGCTGGCCGATGCCGAGGCGGGCGATATGACGGCGTGGCGCGAACTGCTCGATGTCGTGCGCCAGCCTTTCGTGCCGCGCAGCGAATGGGAGGCGTTTGCCCGTCCGGCGCCCGAAGGCTTCGGACCCTATACGACCTTTTGCGGAACCTGACCGGCGTGCCGGGCGCTGTTGAGCGGCCGCCCGGCACTTGCTAGAGCGGCCGCCAACCCAATCGAGGATCGCATCTTTGTCCCAGACCGAATCGGCGGCAGCCAGCTCGCCCAAAATCACCGTGGTCGGTACCGGCTATGTCGGCATATCGAACGCGGTGCTGCTCGCGCAGCGCAACCGCGTCGTCGCGCTCGATATCGATCAGCAGAAGGTCGACCTCATCAACGCCTGGACCTCGCCGATCGCCGACCCGGAGATCGAGGAGTATCTGGCGAACCGTCCGCTCGATCTGGTCGCGACGACCGACAAGCAGGACGCCTATCGCGACAGCGATTTCGTGATCGTCGCGACGCCGACCGACTATGACCCGGACAATAATTATTTCAACACGAGCACGGTCGAAGCGGTCATCGCCGATGCGCTGGCGCTCGCGCCGCGCGCGCTGATCGTCATCAAATCGACGATTCCGGTCGGCTTCACCGACCGCATGCGCGCCGAATTCGGCAGCGACAATATCGTCTTCTCGCCCGAATTCCTGCGCGAAGGGCGCGCGCTTTATGACAATCTCTACCCCTCGCGGATCATCGTCGGCGACACGAACCCGCGCGCCGCCGATTTCGCGCGGCTGCTCGAGCAGGCATCGCTCAAGGACAAGACCGATGTGCTGCAGACGGGCAATACCGAGGCCGAGGCGATCAAGCTGTTCGCCAACACCTATCTTGCGATGCGCGTCGCCTTCTTCAACGAACTCGACACCTATGCCGCGATGCACGGAATCGACAGCCGACAGGTGATCGACGGGGTGGGGCTCGATCCCAGGATCGGGCAATTCTACAATAACCCGTCCTTCGGCTATGGCGGCTATTGCCTGCCCAAGGATACCAAGCAGCTGCTTGCCAATTATCAGGACGTGCCGCAGAATTTGATCCAGGCGATCGTGGCATCGAACACCACGCGCAAGGATTTCATCGCCGCCGAGGTCGTTCGCCGCAAGCCGCGCGTTGTCGGCATCCACCGGCTCGCGATGAAGGCGGGATCCGACAATTTCCGCGCGAGCAGCATCCTGGGCGTGATGAAGCGCGTCAAGGCCAAGGGGATCGAGGTTATCGTCTATGAACCGCTGATCGAGGAGGATCGGCTGTTCAACTCGCGGGTCGTGCGCGATCTTGATGCCTTCAAGGCCGAGGCCGACGTGATCATCGCCAATCGCGTCGCCGACGAACTCGCCGATGTGGCCGACAAGGTCTACAGCCGCGATCTGTTCGGCGCCGATAGCTGAGCGGTTGCCACGGGGCCGCCTTTTCGACGGACCGAGCCGGTTTCCCCGAAAACCGGGTTGCGTGCGTGCGGCGGGCAAGCCACAAGTGCGCATCGGTTGTGGACAGATGGCCAGCGAAAAAAAGCGTCACGAATTGAACGGCTTTGGCGTCGATGCTCGGCGGCGGTGGGGACTATTGTCCGCGTCGCTGCTCTCGCTCGCCTGCGCCCATGCGGTCGCGGCGCAGGAGCGCGAACCGGCCGCGCCGCCGACGGCAGAGGCTGCGACCGCGGAGCCCGCTGCGGCCGATGCGCCTCCGCCTGACGATGATACCCCGATCGCGAGCCCATCGCCGCCGCCCGAAGGGGTCGTCTTGCCCGAGGTGGCGCCGATCATTCCCGATGACGAATTCAGGAAGGCGATCCCTCCGATCAGTGCGGAGGACGATCCCGAGCTCGACAAGCCGCTCGAATCGATTGCCGATTTCGAAAAGCGCGTCGCCGATGCGGCGAAGCAGAAGGCGAACGGTACCGCCGACGCCGTGCCGCAGGTCGACGGCGTGCCCGTTCCCGCGCTCGCCGACGGGCAGACGGTCGAGCCGATCGGCGATGCGCCGATAACCGATGCCGAGCTCGCCGCGCCCTTGCCGCCGCTCGAAAGCTTTGACGTTCAGCCCGTCCAGTTCGTCGATGCCGAGCCCGAGGGCGAGAACCGCCAGGTCGCCTATTCGGTGCAGGTCAATGGTCTTGCCGCGGCCGACGACAGCACCGATGCCGACCTCTCGGGGTTGTTCGGCGACCTCTCGGCGCTCTATGACGGCGATGGCAAGGCCGACAATTTCGCGATGCTGCGCGCCCGGCTGAGCAACGATGCCGAGCTGATGCAGCGCATCTTGTCGTCCGAAGGCTATTATGACGGCAGCGTCGATACGCGTATCGATCGCGCCGGCCGCGAGCGCGGGCAGCCGGTTTCAGCGGTGATCGATGTAAAGCCGGGTCCGCGCTACAGCTTTTCGGACATCATCCTCGATGCCAAGCCGACGGTGCCGCCGGGGCTGATCGCCGACAATTTCCCGCTCGCTATCGGCGAGCCGATCGTCGCCGAACGGGTTCAGGGCGCTGAAGCGGCGATCTCGCTCAAACTTCCCGAGGAAGGCTATCCCTTTGCCAAGGTCGGCCAGCGCGACATCCTGCTCGATGGCGACAAGGCGACCGGCGTCTACACGCTGCCGATCGACATCGGCCCGCGCGCGCGTTTCGGCGGCTTTGCGAGTAGCGGCAAGGAGGCCTTTGGCGCCGACCATGTCGCGATCATGGCGCGGTTCAAGCGCGGCGACCTTTACGACAGCCGCAAGGTCGACGATCTGCGCCAGGCACTGGTCGCCACCGGCCTGTTCGCGACCGTGTCGGTCGAACCCCAGGCGACAGGCGAGAGCGCGGGCGACGATACCGAATATGTGACGATGCTGGTCAACCAGCAGGCGGGACCACCGCGCACGCTCGCCGCCAGTGCCGGCTATGGCACCGGTGAGGGGATCCGCGTCGAAGGAAGCTGGACCCACCGCAATCTTTTCCCGCCCGAAGGCGCGTTGATCGTGCGCGGCGTCGCGGGGACGCAGGAACAGGGGCTGGGGGTCACCTTCCGCCGGTCGAATGCGGGGCGGCGGGATCGCACCTTTGAACTGGTCGGTGAGGCGACGCGGAGCAATTATAACGCGTTCGAGGCGCTGACGGGGCGCGTCGCGGCGCGGGTCAGCTATGACTCGACGCCGATCTGGCAGAAAAAGCTGACCTATGCCTATGGCGTGCAGCTTATCGCGACGAGCGAGGACGATTACAGTTTCCTGCTCGCCGATCGCGAACGCGACCTATATTATATCGTCGGCCTGACCGGACAGATCGGGATCGATCGCACCAACAGCCTGCTCGATCCGACCAAGGGATTTCGCGTCACCACGCTGATCGAGCCCGAAGGGTCGATGAGCGGGCGCTTCTCGCCCTATGCGCGCGCTCGCGTCGATGTCAGCGGCTATTATCCCGTGGCCGAGAATATCGTGCTCGCGGGCCGCGTGCGCGTCGGTTCGATCCTCGGCGCCGCGCGCGAGCGGCTGGCGCCGTCGCGGCGCTTCTACGCCGGCGGCGGCGGGTCGGTGCGCGGCTTCGGCTATCAACAGCTTGGTCCCAAGGATCCCAACAACGACCCGATCGGCGGGCGCAGCGTCAACGAGGCGGCGTTCGAGGCGCGCTATCGCTTCGGCAATTTCGGGATCGTCGGCTTCGTCGATGCGGGGCAGGTCTACACCGGATCGACCCCCGATTTTTCGAATATGCGCTTCGGGGCCGGCATCGGCGGCCGCTTTTACACCAATTTCGGCCCGATGCGGCTCGACGTCGCGACGCCGATCGACCGCAAGCCCGGTGAATCGCGGATCAGCGTCTATGTCTCGATCGGGCAGGCTTTCTGATGGCCGGGGGCGCAGCCGAGCCGATGGATGACGCGCCGCCGCCGCGGAGGCGCAACCCCTGGCCGCGCCGCGTGCTGCGCTGGACGGGAATCGCCCTCGGCGGGCTGCTTGCGCTGATCGCGCTGTTCGTCGTCGGTCTCAACAGCGACGCCGGGCGCCGCTTCGTCGTCACCCAGATCGAGAAATATGAATTTTCGAACGGGATGAAGATCGGCATCGGCCGGCTCGACGGATCGCTCTATGGCGCGATGGTGGTGCGCGATTTCACGCTTTCGGACCCGAAGGGCGTGTTCCTGCGCTCTCCCGAGGTCAGGGTCGACTGGCGGCCCTTTGCCTATCTGAAGAGCCATGTCGATGTCCGTTCGGCGACCGCCTCGACGATCGTGCTGCAACGGCTGCCCGCATTCCGTCCGACGCCCGACACCGGCGAACCTCTGCTTCCCGACCTCGATATCGACATCGGGCGGCTGCGCGTCGACCGGTTCGTCGTCGAGCCTGCGGTGACAGGAGCGCGGCAGGAACTCCGCATCGACGGCAAGGTCGCGATCGCCGACCGGCGCGCGCAGGTGACGGCGAAGGCCGAGGCCATCGGCGGCAAGACGAAGGGCGACCGGCTCGCGCTGCTGCTCGACGCGGTGCCCGAAAAGAATCGCCTGGCGCTGACGCTCGACGTCAATGCTCCCGCCGGTGGGGTGCTGGCGGCACTCGGCGGGTTCAAGGAGCCGCTGACGGCCAAGCTTGCCGGCCGCGGCGACTGGACGCGCTGGGACGGGCGCCTCGACGCGACGCTGGGCGCGGCGCCGCTTGCCGGGCTGGCGCTGAGCGCGCGCGACGGGACGTTCGCGGTCAAGGGTACGACGCAGGCGGCGCGCCTGTTCGCGGGCACGCCGGCGGCGCTGCTCGGCCGCGAGACGGCGGTCGATGTCACCGCGCGGCTCGCCCAGCGCAAGGCCGATCTCGACGGACGGCTTTCGTCCGATGCGATGCGGCTTGGGATCAGCGGCGGCCTCGATCTCGGCGCCAATCGTTACGATGGCCTGCAACTGGCGTTCGTGCTGCTGCGCCCCGCCGCGATCGCGCCGGCGCTTCGGGCGAGCGGCGGCCGGGCGTCGGCGCGGCTCGATGGCGCCTTTGCGACGCCGACGGTCGCGTATAGCGTCGATGCGGCGAGCCTTGCGGTCAATGATATCGTCGTCGAGGCGCTGAACCTGTCGGGCAAGGCGCGCGTCGATGCCGATCAGATCGTCATCCCGGTGGAGGGGCGCGCGGCGCGCATCCGCGGGCTCGATACGGTAGCGGGCGGAACGCTCGTCGCGGTGCGGCTCGACGGCGATCTTGCCTATAAGAATGGGCGGCTGCTCAGCGACAACCTCCGCCTGCGGTCGCCGCGCATCGACGCCAAGGCGATCATCGTCGCCGACCTCAACCGCGGCTTCTACACCGGCGCCATCGACGGGCGGGTCAATAATTACCGCATCGAAAGCGTCGGCATCTTCGACATCGGCACCGATGTCGATCTGAAGCGTGTCGGTACCGACGGGTTCGAGATTGCCGGCCGCATTCGCGCGCGATCGACCCAATTGTTCAATTCGGGCGTTCGCGACCTGCTCGGCGGCAATGCCGTCGCGACGAGCGATATTCGCTATGGCACCGACGGCATCGTGCGCTTCGCCAATCTGCGCCTCACCGCGCCGCGGCTGCGCGTCACGAGCGGGCAGGGCAGCTATGCGCCGAACGGCCAGCTCCAGCTCGCCGCGCGCGCCACTTCGGTCGATTACGGGCCACTCGGCGTCGAGGTGGCGGGCACGATCAGCGACCCGCGCGCGACGCTGCGCGCCGAGCGCCCCGGTCTCGGCATCGGCCTCGCCAATCTGGAAGCGCGGTTGACGGGCGCCCCCAACGGCTACCGGCTCGCGGCGAAGGGGGAGACAGATTACGGTCCGCTGACCGCGGATGTCGTGCTGCTGACCGCCGCCGGGCCGCTGACCATCGATGTCGAACGCGCCGACCTGTCGGGGATCGGCTTCAAGGGACGGCTGCAGCAAAGCGCGGCGGGGCCGTTCGTCGGCCGGCTCGACGCATCGGGGCAGGGGCTGGGCGGGATCGTGCGGCTGAGCGCCGATGGTCAATGTCAGGCGGTTGCGGCGAACATCCGCGCGAACAATGTCGTGCTGCCCGGCGCCGCGCGGCTCGCGGTCGGCAGCGCGATCGTCGATGCCGACATGATCCTTTACGACAAGCCGCGGATCATCGCCGACATCCAGCTCGCCGACACGCGCATCCGCGATTATGACATTGCGGTCGGGCGCGTGAAGATCGACTATCGCGACGGGCGCGGCAAGGCGCAGGCGCTGGTCGAGGGGACCAGCGGCGTGCCGTTCCGCATCGCCGCCAATGCCGACCTGACCCCCGAGCTGTGGCGCGCATCGGTGCAGGGCCGGGCGAGCGGGATCAACTTCCGCACCGCGTCGCCGGCGCGCATCGTGCCGCATACCGACGATTATGAACTGCTGCCGACGACCATCGACCTCGGCCGCGGCAGCAGCGCGCGCCTCGCGGGGCGCTTCGGCGAGGGCATCGTCGTCCAGAGCCGCCTTGAGCGCGCAAATATGACGATCCTCAACGCCGTCTATCCGGGACTGGGGCTCGGCGGGCGCGCGACCGGCAGCCTCGACTTCGCGCAGGAAAATTCCGACGCTTTCCCGCGTGCCGACGCGCGGCTGACGATCAACGATTTCACGCGCACGACCGCGGCGGCGGTGAGCCAGCCGGTCGACGTCAATTTCGCGGGTAAGCTGCTCGCCGACGGGGGCGAATTGCGCGCCGTGGTGCGCAAGCGCGGCAGCGTGATCGGACGGCTGCAGGCGTCGCTGCGCCCGCTCGGGCCGGGCGCGGGCGACTGGATGACGCGCCTGCGCGCCGCACCGCTCGGCGGCGGGCTGCGCTATAATGGACCTGCTGACACGCTCTATTCCTTCGTCGGTCCCGCCAATCAGGGACTCGCGGGTCCGGTCGCGGTGGCGGCCGACTTCAGTTGCCAGCTTGCCGATCCCTGTCTGCAGGGCGTGCTCAAGGGCAATGGCATGACCTATGAGAACCAGACCTATGGCACCAAGCTGACCGACATGGTGGTCAGCGGCCGCTTTACCGGCAACCGGCTCGAAATCGATCAGCTTACCGCCAAGGCCGGCACGGGAAGCGTCGCGGCGAAGGGCTATGTCAGCCTGTCGTCGGCCGACGGTTATCCGATGAACATCGTCGCCACGCTCGACAATGCGCGGCTGGCGCGCAGCGAGAATATCGGCGCGCGCGCGACCGGCACGCTGACGCTCGCCAAGACGGCGGGAGAGGCGGCGCTATTGTCGGGCGACCTGCGCCTGCCCGAAACGCGCTATCGCATCGTGCGCGAGGGCGCGGCGAGCGTTCCCGTGCTCACCGGCGTTCGCCGCAAGCCGCCGAGCGGGCGCCGCCGGATCAGCGGCGACGGGCTGGCGGCGGTCGGCGGCAGCCTGTTCGACCTGATCCGGCTCGACATCCGCCTGCGCGCCGGCGAACAGATTTATGTGACCGGCATGGGGCTCGAATCCGAATGGCAGGCCGACGTCACCTTGAAGGGAACCACCGTCGCGCCGCGCGTGACCGGCGAGATCGAACTGGTGCGCGGCACGCTCGACTTCGCAGGGCGCTCGTTCGAGCTCGAGCAGGGCAAGGTGACTTTCCCCACCGGCGATGCCTATGATCCCGCGATCAACCTGCTCGCCACCGACACTTTCGACAATGTGACCGTCAATGTCGCGGTGACCGGGCGCGCGAGCAACCCGCAGGTCGCCTTTTCGAGCGTGCCCGGACTGCCGCAGGACGAAATCGTCTCGCGCATCCTGTTCGGCGATTCGATCACCTCGCTGTCGCCGCTTCAGGCGGTGCAACTGGCGGCGTCGCTCAACACGCTGCGCGGCGGCGGCGGCGGGCTCAGCCCGCTCGGCGCGCTCCAGTCGGCGGCGGGGATCGACCGCCTGCGCATTCTGGGGCCCGACGATACGACCGGACGCGGCACCGCGCTCGCGGCAGGGCAATATATCTCGAAGGACATCTACCTTGAGGTCATTACCGACGCGCGCGGCTATACCGCGACCCAGCTCGAGATCAGCCTGACGCGCGCGCTGTCGATCCTGAGCCAGGCGGGCGGGTCGGGGCAATCGAACTTCTCCGTCCGCTACCGCAAGGATTATTGATGCACCGCGCGCTGATGCTCTTGCCGCTGTTCGCGCTGGCGGCGTGCAAACAGCAGCCCGATTTCGACCAGCGGTACGACAAGGCTGCATCCGACATCGAAGCGCGCGCGCAGGCGATGGACAAGGATCTGTCGGAGGCGGACAAGGCCGCCGCCGCGGCCGCACCAGGCAATGGTTCGCAGACGAAGGGCTTGCCAGCCGCCTCGACCGCGTCTAACGCACCCCCGTCATCTGGGGAGTAGCCAGCCGTCCTGCCGGACGGGCCGCAGCGTCAACATACTCGGTCGAGAGGCCGTGGCGCCGCGGAAGCGCGAAAGCGTTTGGGCGAGACCAATGGCGTCGCACCTTCGTCCGGGCCGGGCGGCGGGCGTGATCGCTGTTGGAGTTCGCTTGCCGCTCGGCCCCGGAGTAACTCATGGAAGCCTTGTTCACCTCGACCGCGGTCGTCGCGCTCGCCGAGATCGGCGACAAGACGCAGCTCCTCGCGATTCTGCTCGCGACGCGCTTCAAACGGCCGCTTCCGATCATCCTCGGCATTTTGGTCGCAACGCTCGCCAATCATGCGCTCGCCGCGCTGCTGGGGGCGCAGGCGGCCGCCTTCCTCGACAGCGATATCTTCCGCTATGTCATTGGCGCCTCGTTCGTCGCGATGGCGGCGTGGACGCTGATTCCGGACAAGTTCGAGGATGATGATGCGCCCAAATCGCATGCGGGCGCGTTCATGACGACGCTCGTCGCCTTCTTCCTCGTCGAGATGGGCGACAAGACGCAGGTCGCGACAATCGCGCTCGGCGCGCGCTTCCACGATGTCTTCACCGTGACGGCGGGTACGACGCTGGGGATGATGATCGCCAATGTGCCCGCAATCTTCCTTGGCCACGAACTGCTCAAGCGCGTCGATCTGAACAAGGTCCGCATGATCGCTGCGGCGCTGTTCCTGGTGATCGGCCTGTGGGTTCTGGCCCAGACCGCGGGACTGTTCGGCGCAGGCTGAACGCCGCGATCAGAACGGCTTGCAGGGCTTGCCGTTGTCGTCGAACCGGGCGGCGAGATCATATTCGCGGCCGTTCCAGCGCAGATAGGGGAAACAGAAGCCGGGAAGGCCGACCTGGATATCGGGATAATTGTCGACGCCGTGGTTTTTGAGGAAGTTTGCGAAGCCCTGGGTGGTCAGCATCACCTTCCAGCTTCCCGCCGGCGTCTTGGTCAGGACGATCGAATTGACGCCGGCCGATCCGTTGCAGAAGATGCCATTGTCGTGGATCATCGCTTCGGGTCGGCCGTCGCCGTTGACGTCGCCGATAAAATCGACCTGTGCCTCCGAATGGCCGCTGTCGTCGTCGGTGCAGGCTGTCCAGCGGCCGCCCTTGACCGGCTTGATCTCGGCGGCGCGAAACAGCGCGAGGCGCTCGGTCGCCGGAAGCGCCTTGGCTTCGGGGGTTTGCGAGCCGTCCCAATCGAACAGATAGTCGCGCGAAATCGGCATCGGGCCGCTACGCGGCGGCGCGGCGCTTGCCGGGGCGGCTGCGGCCTTCCCGTCCTGGCTGCACGCCGTCGGCGCGCCGTAGCTGCCGCCCGCGAAATGGCGCGTGCCGGGGCAGGCCGAATAGCGCGCCTCGAGCGTCAGGTCGCGCCAGCCACCGGTACGCGTCTTGGCGAAGCCGACGATGCCATCCTCGGCGATCAGACGGCGCCAGCGCCCGTCGGTGCCGAGCGTCAGCACCGCAAAATAGGCGCCGGGCTTGCCATAGCATTTGGGATCGACATCGGCGACATGCGCCTCCGCCCGTCCGTCGCCGTTGAGATCGGCAAAGGCGACGCGCGGGTTCGACGCGCCGCCGCAGCGGTTGATCGCGCGCCCGTTCTCGACCCGGAAGCCCGCCGCTTCGAACAACTGGATGCTCTGTTCCCTGGTCAGGCGCGGCTGCGCCGTACCCTGCGCCGCGCTCTGTGCCGGACCGGCAAGCGGCAGCGCGGCCAGTGACAAACCCAACAGCATCCGGATGTTCGACATGGTGGTCCCTCCCGTCGCGGCGAAGGCTAACACGAACCGCCCCCGCCTTGCCAACCAAATCGCGGGCGGTGTTCGCCCGCCCTCGCTTGCAATCGGGTGCGGTTTCGCGGATGGCTGAAAGCGGCAAGGCAAGCGACGACCCGCCCGGACGAGGCCGGCGCGCTTCGAGGAGAGGCTTATGGACTTCGATCTGGTCGTGCGCGGCGGGCTGGTTTTCGACGGGAGCGGCACCGCGCCCTTCGTCGGCGACATCGGCCTTCGCGACGGAAAAATCGCCGCAATCGGGCAGATAACGGGCCGCGGGGCCGAGGAGATCGATGCCAGTGACCGCATCGTAACCCCCGGCTTCATCGACATACACACCCATTATGACGGGCAGGCGACGTGGGAGACACGCATGGCGCCCTCCTCGAATCATGGCGTGACGACGGTGCTGATGGGCAATTGCGGCGTCGGCTTCGCGCCGTGCCGGCCGCACCAGCGCGACATGCTCGTCAAGCTGATGGAGGGGGTCGAGGATATTCCCGAGGTCGTGATGGTCGACGGGCTGCCTTGGAATTGGGAGAGTTTCCCCGATTATCTCGACGCGCTCGATGCGCGCGAACTCGACATCGATATCGCGGCGCAGGTGCCGCATTCGGCGCTGCGCATCTTCGTGATGGGCGAACGCGGCGCGCAGCACGAGGCCCCGACCGCCGACGATCTGGCGCAGATGCGCGCGCTGGTCGCCGATGCCGTCGCCGCCGGAGCCTTTGGGGTCACGACGTCGCGCAACATGATGCACCGGACCAAGGCGGGCGAACTGGCGCCGAGCCTTTATTCCGAGGCCGACGAGCTGCGCGCGCTGATGGACGGCCTTGGCGATGCCGATGCAGGGGTGTTCCAGATCATCCCGGCACCGGCCAATGATGCCGAGAGCGAATTCGCCTTGCTGCGCGCACTTGCCGAACATGGGCGGCGCCCCTTGTCCTTCACCCTGCTTGATGTGCCCAACCAGCCGGGGGCGGGGTGGCGATCGATGCTCGCGGGGCTCGAACGGGCGCGCCGCGACGGGTTGCAGATGCGCGGTCAGGTCGCGCCGCGTCCGGTCGGCATGTTCTTCGGCCTCGACCTCAGCCTCCATCCGTTCAGCTCGCACCCGAGCTACAAGGCGATCGCCGACCGCCCGCTGGCCGAGCGCGTGGCGGCTATGCGCGATCCGGTCTTCCGCGCGCGCCTGCTCGCCGAGACGGCCGAGGACAGCAATCCGGTGACGCTGGCGCTGATCGATGCGTTCCGCGCCGCGCATGAATGGAGCGACGGCCCCGACTATGAACCGCAGCGCGAGACGCGGATCGAGGCGCGCGCCGCGGCGGCGGGCAAGTCGGTTGCCGAATTCGCCTATGACCTGCTGCTGAAGGACGAAGGGCGGCGGCTCTTCTATCTGCCTGCCGCCAATTATTCGGAGGGCAATCTGAACGCGGTGCGCGAAATGCTGGGTCATCCCGATACGGTGATGGCGCTCGCTGACGGCGGCGCGCATTATGGCTTGATCTGCGACGCGAGCTTTCCGACCTATTTTCTCCAGCGCTGGGTCCGCGATGCCGATCCCGGCGACCGGATCGCGCTCGCCGACGCCATCGCCGAGCTGACCGCGCGTCCCGCCGCGACCGTCGGCATGACCGACCGCGGTCGCATCGCCGAGGGGATGAAGGCGGACCTCAACATCATCGATTTCAACGCCTTGCGCCTGCATGTTCCGACGATCCGTTACGATCTGCCCGCGGGCGGGAAGCGCATGCATCAGGCCGCCGACGGCTATGTCGCGACGATCGTATCGGGCTCGGTCACCTATCGCGACGGGCAGCCGACGGGCGTGCTGCCCGGCCGGCTCGTGCGGCGGGGACGGGATGCGGCGCCAGCCGGCGCGGGCGATCCGGCGATCCCGCGTGCCGCCTAGGGTCAGCATGAAGGACGATACCGACTTCGCCGGAAAGGCGGTGCTGGTGGTTGGCGGATCGAGCGGGATCGGCAACGGCATCGCCCATGGCTTTCGCGCGCGCGGCGCGGCGGTCCATGTCTGGGGGACGCGCGCGCAGGCGGCCGATTATGACCCGGACGATGGCTCCGATCTTGCGGGGCTCGGCTATAGCTGTGTCGATGTCGGCGACCCCGACGCGATCGAGGCGGCGGCGATGCCGTTCGACCGGCTCGATGTGCTGATCCTGTGCCAGGGCACGGTCGTCTATCGGCGCGGCGAGTTCGAGCGCGAAGGCTGGGACCGGGTGATGGCGGTGAACCTCGACAGCCTGATGCATATATCGCGCAAGTTCCGGCCGCAGCTGTCGCAAAGCGCCGGATCGATCGTCATCGTCAGTTCGATTTCGGGGCTGAAGGCGAATATCGGCAATCCCGCCTATGCCGCGTCGAAGGCCGGGGCGATCAGCCTGACCAAGACGCTGGGGCAGGCCTTCGCCGCCGACGGTATCCGCGTAAACGGCCTCGCGCCGGGGCTGGTCGATACCAAGCTGACCAAAGTGACGACGCAGAATCCCGACCGGCTGGAGGGGGCACTCGCGCATATCCCGCAGCGACGGATGGGAACGCCCGAGGACATGGCGGGGGCTGCGATCTTTCTTGCCTCGCCGCTTGCCTCCTATGTCACCGGTCATACGCTGATCGTCGACGGGGGCCTCTCGCTCTGATCGGGCGCCCCATCAATTCCTGCAGGTGACGCGCCGCGATTTTCGCGGCAGGAGAGGGCGGCTACGCGATTTTGCAGAGTCGGTGCGGGAGAGACTATTGTGTTCGACACGCTGGAACCGAGCAGCCTGCCGCCCGAGGATGAGGCGCTGCGCAGCCGCGTCCGCGCGCTCGCCGCGGCGGCGACGGCGGCGCGGCCCGCCGACGTCCGCGCCCGGTCGTGGCAGGGGTTCGACGCCGATTTCAGCCGCAAGCTCGGCGCTGCGGGGCTGCTCGGCCTGACGCTTCCCAAAGCCTATGGCGGCGGCGAACGCGGCCCGTTCGCGCGGTTCGTCGTGGTCGAGGAACTGCTGTCAGCGGGGGCGCCAGTGGCGGCGCACTGGATCGCCGACCGGCAAAGCGCGCCGCTGATCCTGAATTACGGGACCGAGGCGCAGCGCCAATTCTATCTGCCGCGCATTTGCCGCGGCGAATTATTCTTCTGCATCGGGATGAGCGAGCCGGGATCGGGATCGGATCTTGCGAGCGTTCGCACCCGCGCCGAGCGCACCGCGGACGGCTGGCGCGTCAACGGGCAGAAGATATGGACGACCGGCGCGATGCACTGCGACTATATGATCGCGCTGCTCCGCACCTCGGGAAGCGCAGAGGACCGTCATGCCGGTCTGTCGCAGCTTATCATCGACCTGAAGGCGCCCGGGATCACCATTCGTCCGATCGTCGACCTGACCGGCGATGCGCATTTCTGCGAAATATTCTTCGAGGATGTCGATCTGCCCGCCGACGCGCTGATCGGCGCCGAAGGCGAGGGATGGAAGCAGGTCACCGCCGAGCTCGCCTTCGAGCGCAGCGGCCCCGAGCGTATCTACTCGAGCGTCGTGCTTCTGGATGCCTGGGTGCGGCATTTGCAGCATATCGGACGCGACGATGCGGCGGTGCGCGCGCTGGTCGGCGATTTCACCGCGCGGCTGGCGACGCTGCGCGCGATGTCGATCGCCTGCACCGCGCGGCTTGCGGCGGGCGAAAGCCCGGTGGTCGAGGCATCGCTGGTCAAGGATCTGGGGACGGCGTTCGAGCAGCAGCTTCCGGTCGCGATCGGCGACGACCTTGCCGCGCATCCCGATGAACCCGTCTCGGACGAGCTTTACCGCACGCTGACCTATGTCACGCATGTCGCGCCCAGCTTTTCGCTGCGCGGCGGTACGCGCGAAATATTGCGCGGCATCATCGCCCGCGGCATGGGCCTTCGGTGAGGAGACTTAACGGATGACCGATTTCCTCGACCCTTTCGAACGGATGATCGCCGCGCTTTTCACGCCCGCCGCGGTGCGCGCGGCGGAGCGCGGCGCGGCAGACGACACGGCGTGGACGGAACTCGCGGCCTCGGGCTTTCTCGATGCGCTGGTTCTTGAAGACGCGGGCGGTGCGGGGCTGTCCTTCGCCGATATCGTCCCGCTGTGGCTGGTCCTCGGCCGCCATGCGGTACCCTGTCCGGTCGGCGAAACGATGATTGCGCGCGCGTTACTGGCACAGGCGGGAAGGGCCGCGCCCGATGGACCCATCGCGATCGCCGTGCAGGCGCCGGGCGCCGCCGGGCGGGTGATCGGCGCGGCGTTGGTGCGGCATCTGCTCGTCGAATGGGAGGGCAATCTCTATCTTGCCGCCGTGCAGGGCCAAGCGGATGGCGGCGCGGGGGAACTCGCGGCATCGGTGCGCTGGGATAGCGAAGCCGCAGCGCCGGTGGGGCCGATAGTCCCCGGCGGATTGCGCCGCGCGGCGGCGGTGCTGCGCGCCGCGCTGATCGCGGGCGCCGCCGACCGGCTGACCACGATGACCGCGGGCTATGCGAACGAGCGTATTCAGTTCGGCAAGCCGATCGGCAAGCAGCAGGCGCTGCAACAGCAGCTTGCCGTGATGGCGGAGGATATGGTCGCGGCGCGCATTGCGGCGCATATCGGCGGCGCGGGGTCTTTCCCGCCTGCGCTCGCGGCGGCGGCAACCGCCAAATCGGTTGCGAGCAGCGCCGCCGCGCGGGTCGCGGCGATCGCGCATGCGGTTCATGGTGCGATCGGCATCAGCGAGGAATATGATCTTCAGCTCTATACGCGCCGGCTGCAGGCCTGGCGGCTCGCCGACGGATCGGAAAGCTATTGGAACCGTTTGCTCGGCGCCGAACGGCTGGCGGCGCCGTCGGGTTCGGTCGATTTCGTCCGCACGGCACTGGCACCGGCCTGACCGCCTGGCGCCGCCGAGGCAAGGCCGATAGGAACATGATATGAAGCGCCTGCCGCGGCTCGACCTCAATCTGCTCCAGATATTTGACGCCATCTATACCAAGGGCGGCGTGTCGGCCGCCGCGTCGCACCTCAATCTGTCGCAGCCCGCGATCAGCCACGCGCTGGCCAAGCTGCGCGCGATGCTCGACGATCCGTTGTTCATCCGTCAGGGCAATCGCCTCGTCCCCACCGGGACCGCACGGGCGGTCGCCGAACCGATCCATACGGCGCTGCGCGAACTGGTCGCGGCGCTCGACGGGGCGGGGAGCTTCGATCCCGCACAATCGACGCGCGAGTTTCGTATCGGAATCCGGCTGGCGGGCGAGATGTCGCGCTTTCCTGCGCTGGCCTCGCGCGTGCTTGCGGATGCACCGCACGTCCGCCTGATATCGACCGCCTTTCGGCGCCGCGATCTGGTCGCTGCGCTGGCCAACGGCGATCTCGACGTCGCGATCGACGTCGACCTGCCCGTCGAGGACCGGCTGTGCCGCGAGCCGCTCGGTGTCGAGCCGCTGCTGGTGGCGGCGCGGATCGGTAATGACCGCATCGACGGGACGCTCGACCTCGATCGCTATCTCGCGCTCGATCATGTGTTCGCGACACCGCGTCCGCACGGGCCGGGGATAGAGGATATCGCGCTGGCGCGGCTCGGCTTGCAGCGCCGCGTCGCGGTGCGCTGCCAGCATGCGATCACCGCCTGGCAGATCGTGGCGAAGACCGACATGCTCTGCACGCTTCCGCGCAGCCATGTCCGCATGTTGCAGCACATCTGGCCGATGCAGTTGTTCGACCTGCCGATCGCGGTCGCACAGAGCAGCAGCTATCTCTATTGGCATCGCGCGGTTCAGGCGGATGTCGGCCTCGCTTGGCTGCGCGCGATCATCCTCGAGGTGATGCGCGAAGAATAGGCACCTATTCCTCAGGCGAATAGACTTTATTCGAAGTTATCATTTTTCCTGATGCCGCAGGGGCACTAGCCTTGGCCCCAACCAAGGAGAATAGCGATGACGCCGATCGAACTCGAAGCCGAACTCAACGACCTTAGAATGTCAAAGGAAGCGCAGCCGCTGTTCGATGCGGTGAAGCGCCACATCGCCGAAAATGTCGATCCGATCACCGAGGAGCTTTTCCGCCTCGGCGAAGGGCGCGCCGACCGTTGGAGCTGGGCGCCGGGGCAGCTTGAGCTGCTTGAAGGCGCGAAGGCTAAGGCGAAGGCGGCAGGACTGTGGAATTTCTTCCTGCCCCACGGCGATACGGGAACCCCGCTCACCAACCTCGATTATGCCTATATTGCGGCCGAACTCGGCAAATCGCCGCTGGCATCCGAATCGCTCAACTGTTCGGCGCCCGACACCGGCAATATGGAAGTGCTGGAAATGGTCGGCACGCCCGAACAGAAGGATCGCTGGCTGAAGCCGCTCCTCAACGGCGAAATCCGCTCCGCCTATGTGATGACCGAACCCGGCGTTGCCTCGTCGGACGCGAGCAATCTGGAAACCAGCGCGACGCTCGAGGGCGACGAATGGGTCATCAATGGCGAGAAATATTTCATCAGCGGCGCCGGCGATCCGCGCTGCAAGATCCTGATCTGTATGGTCAAGACCAACCCGGAGGCGCCGCGCAAGGCGCAGCATTCGCAAATCCTGGTGCCGATGGACACGCCGGGGGTGCAGGTGCTCGGGCCGATGCGGGTGTTCGGCGCCGACCATGCGCCGCAGGGGCATATGCATATGCGGTTCGAAAATGTCCGCGTGCCGCGCGATAACATCCTGCTCGGCGAGGGGCGCGGGTTCGAGATTTCGCAGATGCGCCTCGGGCCGGGCCGCATTCACCATTGCATGCGCACCATCGGCAAGGCCGAGGTCGCACTCGACCTGATGGTCAAGCGCGGCAATTCGCGGACCGCCTTCGGCCGGCCGCTGTCGCAGCTCGGGAAGAATCTGGAAGTCATTGCGCGGGCGCGCTGCGATATCGAGGCGATGCGCCTGATCGTGCTGAAGGCCGCGAAGGCGATGGACCTGCTCGGCAATCGTGAAGCACGTGTCTGGGTCAGCATGGCGAAGGCGATGATCCCCGAGCGCGTGTGCCAGATTATTGATCAGGCGATCCAGATCCACGGCGCGACCGGCATCTCGCACTGGACGCCGCTCGCCGAGCTTTATGCCGATGTGCGCCATCTGCGCTTCGCCGACGGCCCCGACGAGGTCCACTATATGGTCGTGGGCCGCGACGAACTCGCGCGCCACTAAGCCGCCGAAGGGCGGCGCCGGAGCGCCGCTCGCCCCGCATCCGCCGGCGTTCGTTTTCCGCGCCGCGACCGATCAGCTTTCGAGATAGCGCGCCCAGATGCGCTTGCCCAAGCGATCGTAGCGCGTCATCGCCGCGATCAATGCGGTCAGCGCATCGCTCGGACAAAGCCTTTCGGGTAGCAGCGGATCGCGCATGATGGCGCGGATGGCCTGCCGCCCCAGGAGCAGCGTTTCGGCCGCCGCCGCGGGTAGCCGGCTTTCATCGATGCCCGCCGCGCTCTCGTCGAGACGGCCGGCGAGCCGTCGGTGCGAGGCGCGCAGGGCTTCGCCCTGCCACAAGGTCCGGAAGCGGGCATCGCGGGCGGCGTCCAGCCCGCTCGCCTCGGCAACGAACAGCGATGGGGCGGCATCGAGTTCGGTCAAATGGCGCCGCATCCCCGCAGCCCCATTTTCCAGATTGTCGGGGCGCACCCAGATATTGGCTTCGGCCTCGGCAAATCCTTCGAGGTCGAGCGCGCGCAGCGTTCGGCGCCAGATGGTGCGGTCGGCGCGTTCCTGCGGCCCCGCGATGGCGACCAGCCAGCCCCCCTCCCAAGGCTGCCGCTGTTCGAGCCGGGTGCGCCAGCCCAGAATCCGCTGCTTCAGCACCTCCGCATTCGCGCCGATCGTATAGCGACCGCGCGCGATCGCCTGAACCCGACCTTCCGACTTGAGACGCGTCAACGCCGTCCGGATGCCCGGCGCCTCGATCCCGAAGGCCGCGCCGGCGCGCACCAGTTCGGCAACCGTGAACGCCGGCGGCGCGCCCGTGTCGAGCAGATCGAGGATGAGCATCCGCGCGCTCATCCCTCCGGCATCGGCCGAGTTTAGTATATTGCGTTCTGTGTCCATATCCGACAATATATGCAACAAATAAGATGGGAGAGGAAGATGCTGCCCCTCGACGGCGTGACCGTAATCGATCTTACCAGCGTTGTCGCGGGGCCGCTGGCGACGCAGATCATGGCACAGCAGGGCGCCCGCGTATGGAAGGTCGAGCCGCCCGAAGGCGATCGCGCGCGCCTGCTCGGCGCGGTCGCCGCGCCGGGGTTCAGCTCGGCGCATGTCGCGCTCAATGCCGACAAGCAATCGGTCGCGATCGATCTTTCGCGCGCTGACGGGCAGGCGCTGCTGCGCCGCATGGTGCCGCAGGCCGACCTCCTCATCCACAATTTCCGGCCCGGGGTGATGGAGCGGCTGGGACTTGGCACCGATGTGCTGCATGCGCTGCGCCCCGATCTCGTCATCGCGCGGATCAGCGGCTTCGGTCAGGATGGGCCGATGGCGGCCGGGCGCGCCTATGATCCGATCGTGCAGGCCGAATCGGGGATGGTCAGCTGGACCGCCGAAGGTCCGCTGCTCGCCCCGCAATGGATTTGCGACAAGACCGCCGGGTTGTACGCGGCGCAGGCGGCGACCGCCGCGCTCGTCGCACGGGCGCGCAGCGGAAAGGGGGCGGTCGTCGATATTTCGATGCTGGAGGCCGCGGTCGCTTATGGCTGGATCGACCTCCACGGGGCGCAGGCCTTTCCCGATGCCACCTCGCGTATGCCCGACATCGCCGCCGTCTATCGCCCCTGGGCGACCGGCGACGGCTGGATCGTGGTTGTTATGCTGTCGCAGTCCGAATTCGAAGGCTGGGCGCGCGCGATTGACGCGCCCGAGCTGCTCGCCGATCCGCGCTTTGCCGACATGACGACGCGCTTCCTCAACTGGGACGATCTGCGCGCGATCTCGGCGCCGCGCATTGCCGCGCTGAGCACGCGCGAGGCGGTGGCCCGGCTGGCCGACGCGGGCGTACCGTGCGGCGTCGCCAACCGGTCGGCGGCGCTGCCCGGTCACGCCCAGATCGTCCATGACGGCTTCGTCGCGCTGACCGACCACCCGCAGGCCGGTGCGGTGCGCCGGACCCGGCCCGTGGCGCGCTTCGACGGCGCGCGGCCGGGGTTCGAGGCGCATGCGCCGCGCGTCGGTGAACACAGCCGGATGGTGCTCGCCGCGGCCGGCCTCACCGCCGAAGAGATCGAAGCCGCCATCGCAAACGGTGCCGCCTGCTGCCCTGAGGAGACCCCATGACAACCTATCAGACCCTGTCCTATGCCGCCGAAAACCGGGTGGCGACGATCACGCTCAACCGTCCCGAACATTTCAACGCGATCGCGCACGGTATGCCGCGTGAGATCCGCGCCGCGGTCGAGCGGGCGGAGGCCGATGCGGACGTCCATGTCATTGTCGTACGCGGCGCGGGGCCGGGCTTTTGCGGCGGATACGACCTCAAACATTATGCCGAGCGCAAGGGCGAGATCAGCGGGTCGCAGGATATGCCGTGGGATCCGACGCTCGATTTCCAGATGATGTGGCGCAATACGCAGGACTTCATGGCACTGTGGCGCGCGACCAAGCCGACAATCGCGCGCGTTCATGGCGCGGCGGTTGCCGGCGGGTCCGACATCGCGCTGTGCTGCGACTTTCTGATCATGGCCGACGATGCGCGCATCGGTTATCCCCCCGCGCGCGTCTGGGGCGTGCCGACCCCGGCGATGTGGGTCTATCGTCTGGGGCCGCAGATGGCGAAGCGCATGATGATGACGGGCGACCTGATCGACGGGCGCGAAGCCGAACGGATCGGGCTGGCGCTCGAAGCGGTGCCCGAGGCCGAACTCGACGATGCGGTCGAGCGGCTGGTCGGACGGCTGCGCGGGGTTCCGCGCAACCAGCTGATGATGACCAAGACGGTGGTCAATCAGGCCTATGACAATATGGGCCTCAACAATACCCAGATGTTCGCGACGCTGTTCGACGGGGTATCGCGCCATTCGCCCGAGGGCATATGGTTCCGCGACCGGGCGCAGGAGGTCGGCTTCAAGCAGGCGGTTGCCGAACGCGACAGCGGCGATCCGATCGCGAGCCAGGTGTCGAAGCGCCTGCCCGCCGACGATTGAGGAGACGAAGCATGACCGCACTTCAGCCGATCGACCGGCTCGACACGCATGACGTGTTCAACCAGGTGCCGCCGTTCGAAAACAGGAACCTGTTTACCGGCGACCGCGCGCTGGTCGATGCGGTGAACAGCGCAGGCGCGGGCGAACATGGCGCCCGCCTCGCCGCGATCGGACAGTGCTGTGGTTCGGCCGAGGTGATCGAATGGGGCGTCGAGGCGAACCGCCAGACCCCCGTGCTCGAAACCTATGACCGCTATGGCCACCGGGTCGACGAGGTGCGCTTTCACCCCGCCTATCACGACCTGATGCGGCTCGGGCTCGATAGCGGCTTTGCGGCATCGGCGTGGGACGGCAGCGCACGCGGCCATACGCTCCACGCGGCGATCCTCTTCCTGACCGGGCAGGCCGATTCGGGCACAAGCTGTCCGATGACCATGACCTATGCCGCCGTGCCGGCGCTGCGAGCCGAGCAGGCGGTCGCCGACGTCTGGGTGCCGCGCATCGCGGCGGGCCGCTACGATCCGGCCTTTCGTCCGGCGGCGGAGAAAGCGGGCGTCACGATCGGCATGGCGATGACCGAAAAGCAGGGCGGCAGCGACGTGCGCGCCAACACGACGCGCGCCGAACCGACCGGCGAGGCGGGCTGGTACAGTCTGACGGGGCATAAATGGTTCTGTTCGGCGCCGATGTGCGACGCCTTCCTGACGCTTGCCTATGCGCCGAGCGGACTGACCTGTTTCCTTGTCCCGCGCTGGCTGCCCGACGGCACCCGCAATGCGGGGTTCCGCGTCATGCGCCTGAAGGACAAGATGGGCGACCGGTCGAACGCCTCGTCCGAAATCGAATATCATGGTGCGCTGGCCCAGAGGCTGGGCGCCGAAGGGCGCGGCGTCGCTACGATCATCCAGATGGTGCAGCATACGCGGCTCGACTGCGTGATCGGTTCGGCGCAGCAGATGCGCGGCGCGCTTGCCCAGGCGCTGTGGCACACGGCCCATCGGTCGGCCTTTCAGAAACGGCTGATCGATCAGCCCGCAATGGCGGCGGTGCTCGCCGACCTTGCCGTCGAAAGCGAGGCGGCGACGGCGCTCGGTTTCCGGCTGGCGCAGGCGTTCGACGAAGAGGATGCGCTGACGCGGCTGCTGACGCCGATTGCCAAATATTGGGTATGCAAACGCGCGCCGGGGCTGGTTTACGAAGCGATGGAAGCGCATGGCGGCGCCGGCTATGTCGAGGCGGGGCCGATGCCGCGGCTGTTCCGCCAATCGCCGCTCAACGCGATTTGGGAAGGATCGGGCAATGTCATTGCGCTCGACGTGCTGCGCGCCATCGCTCGCGAACCAGAAGGGGTGGCGGCGCTTCAGGATTTTCTGGCGGCGCAGCGCGGACGCGACGCCCTTTATGATCGCTGGGTCGAGGACATCGACCTAACGCGCGCCGATGAGAGTAGCGCACGGCTGCTCGTCGAGCGGCTGGCGCTTGCGGCGCAGGCCGCGGTCCTGATCGGACAGGATAGTCCGATTGCCGAGGCCTTCTGCCGTCTTCGCCTGAGTGCGCGTGGCAGCGTCTATGGCGCGTTCGATGCAGCCGTCGATGCGCGCGCGATCGTCGACCGCGCGATGCCCGCGGCATGAGTGTGCGGATCACCAACGACGGTGCGGTGCGCACCGTCACCATCGACCGCCCCGACTGCCGCAACGCGGTCGACCCGGCGACCGCCGACCTGTTGCGGCAGGCGTTCACCGACTTCGACGCCGACGACAGCGCCGCGATCGCGGTGCTGACCGGCGCGTCGGGCCATTTTTGCGCAGGCTTCGATTTGAAGGCGGTGGGGGCGGGCAACGAGCGTTACCGACCCGAAGGCGTGGGGCCGATGGGGCCGTCGCGCATGTTGCTTTCCAAGCCGGTGATCGCGGCGGTCGAAGGCTATGCGGTTGCGGGCGGCCTTGAACTCGCGCTGTGGTGCGACCTGCGCGTGGCATCCGCCAGCGCGGTGTTCGGTGTCTTCTGCCGCCGGTGGGGCGTGCCGCTGATCGATGGCGGGACGGTTCGCCTGCCGCGCATCGTGGGACAGGGGCGCGCGCTCGATATGATCCTGACCGGGCGCCCGGTCGATGCGGCCGAAGCGCTCGCAATCGGGCTTGCCAACCGGGTCGTGGCGGAAGGGCAGGCGCTGGCGGCCGCGCAGGCGCTCGCCGCCGAGATCGCGCATTTTCCGGCGCTGTGCATGCGTACCGACCGCATGTCGGCCTATCGCCAATGGGATTTCGACCTTGCCGACGCGCTCCGGTTCGAGGGGCGCGAAGGCGCCGCGCCGTTGCGCGCCGAAGCCGCAAAGGGGGCGGAACGCTTTGTCGGCGGGGCGGGGCGGAGTGGGCGCTTCGACTGATCGCGTGACGGTCCGGCGCGTCTGCTATTTCCGGCATCCACAAAGCGACCGCACCGGTATAGATTGCCGCCGACGGTTATTCCGGCGCGGGAGGGTGAGTGATGCGGTTTCGGGTCTTTGCAGGTGCGGCGCTGGGCGCCGCGATGGTTGTGGCGGTGCCGGCGACGGGCAAGGCGCCGCGCAAGGGCAAGGCGGTGACCGACTGCCCCGCCGACCCCGCGCTGCCGCCCGATCTGGCCGATTGGGGGCGGATGAGTTCGGCCAAGACCATCTATGCCTATGGCGAGGCGCGCGCCGCCGACTGGCCGTCGCTCGGCGCGGCGCGAACGGGCCTGTTGCTCCATAAGGCCGAAAGCCTGCGCTACTGGATCGCGCCCGAGCGGCGGCAGGATGTGTTCAAATTCGGCGGCATGATCCCGGTCGAGGTGAAACGGGCCGGGCGGCTGGTGATCGCGCTCGACGCAGGGGCCTGGATCGATCTGGTGCGCGACGGCAAGGCGCAGCCTTCGGCGGCGCACGGCCATGGCCCCGCCTGCTCGGGTATCCGCAAGACGGTCGAATATGACGTGACGCCGGGCCGCTACCTGCTGCAGATCGTCAATGCACCCGAACAGTCGATCCGCGCGATGGCGGTGCTGCGCGACTGATCGGGCATGGCGGAACCGGCGCACCGGGTCCGATCGCGTTTCGCGGGTCAGCGTTGCGGCGCAAGACTTTCGAGCAGCGCGCCGCGCGCATCGTTCGGCAGCGGCTTGACGCCGATCAGGCGCATCAGAAGCGGATAGACTTCGATATTGTCGACCAGCCCGACATCGCCGTGCAGGCCGCTGTCATAGGCGATGAACAAGGCGCGCATGTCGGGGTCGTCATTGTCATATCCATGCGCTCCGCCGGTCACCGGATAGGTGGGTTTGCCCGCGACGATCGTCCAGCCGCTCTCCGCGATGCAGATGATCGCCGCGACGCGCGGGTTGTGCCCATAATGAAGGCGTTCGGGCAAATCCTCGCGGCGGCGGCAGGTCATATGGTCGTGCGGTTTCAGCAGCGCGTCATAGACCCGGTCGTCGGTGCCGGCGGCGGGTTCGATCGCAGCATAGGGGCCGGTCTCCACCGCGATAATACTCTGCAAATCGATCAGGTCGGCAAGGTCGACGATCCGCGCGTCGCTGATCGCGTGCATGCCATGATCGGCCACGACCAGAAGCCGAACGGGCTGGCCGAGGTCTTTCAGCCCCGACAGCAGGTCGCCGATGCGGGTATCCACCTCGGCCACCGCCGCATTGAGTTCCGCCGAGTCCGGGCCGAAATGATGCCCCGCGGTATCGACGGCGTCGAAATAGAGCGTCACGAAGGCCGGGCGGATCGCGCGCGGGCGGCGCAGCCAATCGAGGACCGCGTTGACGCGCTGCACATTGCTGACATTTTCATCGTAGCGCTGCCAATCGGCGGGACGCACCTCGTGGATCGCAACCTCGCTGCCCGGCCAGAACATCGTTGCCGTTCGCACCCCGGCCTTTTCCGCCGTCACCCACGCGGGTTCGGCCTCGTCCCACCAGAAGGGGTCGAGCGCCTGCTTCGCATTGCCCAGGCTGAAGCGTTCGGCGGGACGCCGCGGGTCGATCATGTTGTTGCCGACGATGCCGTTGGTGTCGGGGCGTTTGCCCGTGACGATCGCATAATGGTTGGGGAAGGTCTTGGTAGGGAAAGAAGGGCGGAGCGCGCCCCGCGCGCCCTCGGCGGCGAGTTTCGACAAATTGGGGGTGATTCCGCGGTCGAGATAGTCGGCGCGGAAACCGTCGATCGAAATCAGGATGGTGACGGGCGCGCGCTGTTCGGTGTTCGCTTCGGCGGCATGGGCATAGGGTGACGCTAGCGAGCAAAGTGCGGCGATCAGGATCATCAGGCGAGTCATGGTCATCGCGCTAGGATGACCGCGTGACAACCGCGCGACAAGCTCATTGCGCGTTGCCGCGCCGGTTCGGCCACATCCATGCTTGCAATCGCGCTCTTGCCATGGTGCACCCGGTTTCATCCGAAACCACGGACGAAATGAAGGGGACGCGTTCATGAACAGGGGTTTGATGGCGGCGCTGCTGGTCGGCGCAGCATGTCTGGCCGTGCCGGCGACCGGGCAGAGCGGCGACGACACCAATCGTATCATCGACGAAGGCTATAATCGCAGCCAGGTGATGCAGACGGCACAGGAAATGACCGACGGTATCGGTCCACGCCTGACCAATTCGCCCGCCATGCGCCGAGCCGAAGCCTGGGCGATCGGAAAGTTCGAAGGCTGGGGCCTGTCCAATGTCCGCCGCGATGGCTTTGAATTCGGCCGCGGATGGGAAATCCTGTCGGTCAGCGCGCGTATGGTCGCGCCGCGCCCGCTCGCGCTGACCGCCATTCCGATTGCCTGGACGCCGTCGACCAACGGACCGGTGACCGCCCCGATCATCGTCGCGCCGATGTCGAAGGAAGAACATTTCGCCGAATGGAAGGGCAAGCTCGCCGGCAAGATCGTGCTCATATCGCTGCCGGGCGATGGCGACGAACCCGACAAGCCGGCCTTTCGCCGCCTGAGCGGCGACGACATCGGCAAGCTCGACGAATTTCGCCAGCCCAAATATGATCCCGATGCGCTCAATCGCCGGCTGGAGCGCGTGACGTTTGCCGAAAAGCTCGATGCCTTTCTGAAGGCCGAAGGCGCGCTGGCGATGGTCCGGCAATCCTATCGCGACGGCAAGCTCGTCCATGGCGAGGGCTATAATTACCGCGTCGGCCATTCGCCGACGCTGCCCGGCATCGAACTCGCCGCAGAGGATTATCGGCGCCGGGCGCGGCTCGCGAAAAGCGGCTCGCCGCCGCAGCTCGAGATCGATTCCAACGTCCGTTACGACGACAGCGACACGCGCGCCTATAATATCATCGCCGAAATTCCGGGGACCGACCCCAAGGCCGGCTATGTCATGGCCGGCGCGCATTTCGACAGCTGGGTGGCGGGCGACGGCGCGACCGACAATGGCGCCGGCAGCGCCGTCGTGATGGAGGCCGCGCGCATCATTCGCAAGCTCGGCATCCGGCCCAAGCGCACGATCCGCTTCGTCCTGTGGAGCGCGGAGGAGCAGGGGCTGCTCGGGTCGCTCGCCTATGTCGACAAATATATAGCGGCGCGCCCCGGCCCGACCGAGGGCGAGGACGGCAACGCGCTCTATTATGGCTGGCCGAGCCGGTACCCGATCACGCCAAAGCCCGGTTACGGGGACCTCAAGGCCTATTTCAACATGGACAATGGCTCGGGCAAGCTGCGCGGCATCTATGCCGAGGGCAATGTCGGCGCGGTTCCGATCCTGCAATCCTGGCTCGCACCCTTTGCGAGCATGGGCGCGGGCAAGGTCGTTGCGGGGCCGACGAGCGGCACCGATCATGTCTATATGCAGTCGGTCGGGGTGCCGGGGTTTCAGTTCATCCAGGATCCGCTCGATTATGGATCGCGCACGCACCACAGCAGCGCCGACACCTTCGACCATCTGAAAGCCGACGATTTGCGCCAGGCTTCGGTCGTGATGGCGGGGATGCTGGTCACGGCGGCGAACAGCGACAAGACGCTGCCGCGCTTCCCCGTGCCGACGCAGCCGACGCCCTATGATCCGTTCAAATACAAGGACCCCAACGACTGAGCGACGGGTATCCGCCGGGGTCAGGCCATCTTGATCCCGGCGATGCCGTTGTCGACGACGCCCGTGGCGCGTTTCGAAAGCGTGCCCAGCGGCACCGTCACCTTGTCGACGACCATGAAGTGCGTCTGCCACGCATCGCGGTTCACATCGCACACGACATAGCCGCGCTGGTCATTGGCGAATTTGAGTTCGGGATTGAGCTTCAGAAACTGGTCGGTGCCGGCGCGCAGATCGCTGCCGTCGCCGCCGCTGCTGATCGAGGTGGCGACGAATTCTGCGCCGACGACCTTGTCCTTGAACACCAGATCGCCGCAGAAATTTTGATGCTCGTCGCCCGTCAGTACGACGCAGTTCTTGAGACCGGCGAAGCGCGACAGAATGCGTTCGCGCGGCGCCTCATAGCCCGCCCAGCTGTCGAGGTTGACGATCTTTTCGGGCTCGTCGGCCTTGCGCCGCCGGTCGAGCGACATCATCGTCACCTGCTGCGCGATCGCGTTCCACGTCGCGCCGCCCTGCGCGAGATTTTTGGCGAGCCACTCTTCCTGCGCCTTGCCCAGAATCTGCGCATTCTTTGCAAAGACGTCGGGGCAGGCGGGCTTGAACCCGTCGCCGCACGGCTGGTTGTCGCGATACTGGCGGGTGTCGAGCACCTGCATCGCCATCAGGTCGCCATAGCGGAGCTCGCGGTTCGCGGCGATGAAGCCGCCGCGCGGCAACAGCGCCTTGCGCACCGGCATATGTTCGTACCACGCCTGGAACGCGGCCTGCCGGCGCAGCATGAACACTTCGGGCGGCGGGGCATCGGGATCGTTGCCGTCGAGCCCCATCTTCCAGTCGTCATAGACCGACACCCAGTCGTTGCGGATTTCATGGTCGTCGAAGGTCGAGATGAAGCCATGCGCCGAGCGTGCCGCCTGCATGTCGATGTCGAGCAGCGTCTGGGTATAGGCGGCGCGGAAATCGCTCAGATCCTGAAGCCCGCGGAGCGCATATTTGCGTACCGGTCGGATCGGCAGGCCGCTGTCGTAAAGATAGTCCTGCTGATATTCGTAGATGAAGTCGCCATAATGGTAGACGAAATCCAGCTCTTCGCGCGCAAGATGGCGATAGGCGCCATAGAAGCCCGATTCATAATGCTGGCAGCCGCAAACCCCGAACTTGACCTGATCGGTGCGCGCGCCGGTCGCGGGCAGCGTGCGGGCGCGGCCGCGCAGGCTGCGTTCGCCGCCAGCGGTGAAGCGGTAATAATAGGGGCGGCTGGGCTGCAGCCCGGCAACCTCGACATGGACGCTATGGCCAAGCTCGGGGCGCGCCAGTTCGGTACCGTGCGCGACGACCTTGCGAAAGCCGCCGTCCTCTGCGACTTCCCATTCCACCGGGATATTGACCAACGGCATGCCGCCATGCGGCGCCATCGGGTCGGGTGCGAGGCGGGTCCAGATGACGAAGCCGTCGCTCGCGGGATCGCCGGCCGCGACGCCGAGGCTGAACGGGAAATCGCGAAAGAAACCAGCCTCGGCGCGCAATATCGCCGGGGCGGACAAGCCGGCAAGCGTGGCGGTGGCAAGGAAATTGCGGCGCGAGAACATGGCGGGACTCCGGGGAGAAACGAATCGTGCTTCCCAGATAGACTAGTCATGCGTCACATCAATGATCTTGGCGGCGGGGTCAAAACCAGAAGCGGACCCCGGCGACGAAGCTGGACCGCGAGGGATCGTCGCCCATGGCGCGCGCCAGCCGCGCAGAACGGCCGACCTTGCCTTCCCAGACATAGCCTAGATAGGGCGCGAATTCGCGGGCGATCTCATAGCGGAGGCGGAGGCCCAACTCGGCACTCGACAGCCCGGCCCCGATGCCCTGTTCGCGCACGTCCTGAAGCGCGAAGTTCAGTTCCGCCGATGGCTGGAGGATCAGGCGCTGGGTGATGCGCTGGTCGTAGCTGCCTTCGATGCGGGTGGTGACATCGCCCTTGTCCGAAAGGAACAGCGCCGCTTCAACGTCGAACCAATAGGGGGCGAGTCCCTCGACGCCGAGGACCGCGTAAGTGGGCGAGGGGCCGGGGCCGACATCCTGACGCAGCCCGGTCTGGAGATCGAAATAGGGGCCGATGGCATGGCCCCACAATAGCTGCCCCTCGCCGCGGTCGAACGCGCCGCCGAAGGCGCCTTCGCCCTCGCTTTTGATGACGAGCTTGTCGATGTCTCCCCCGAAGCGGGCTTCGCCGTCCCAGCTATAGGTGGTTTCGCCGGAGCCGACGCGGACTTCGGCTTGATCGAGCATGATCCTGGAAATGCTGCCGCCGCCATGCTCGGCGTAGAGCCGGGCGCGGACCGGTGCCATTGCATCGGCGCCGAAGATCGCATCGGCGGCATCGACGCGCGGCGCGGGCGGCGGCGGCGCGTTGCCGACGGGCGGGGGCAGCGAGGCCGACGCGGGTTCGTCTGGCGTGCAGTGCCCCATGGCGGCGTGCTCGGGCGGGCAGGCGGGGCGCTGGGGCGGCGCAGGGACGGTGCAATGGCCCATCGCCGCATGCTCGGGCGAGCAGGACGGTGGCGGCGGCGGAGGTTCCGCCTTCGGCATCGTGCAATGGCCCATGGCGGCATGTTCGGCGGTACAGCCGGGCGCGGGGGCGGGATGCGCCATCGCGTCGGGTTGCGCGGCCAGCAGGAGAAGGGCGATCGGAATCATGCCACATCCTCCGCCGCGCGCACCGTCACGACCTGCATCATCCCGGCGTGCATGTGATAGAGGAGGTGACAGTGAAAGGCCCAGTCGCCCGGCGCATCGGCGGTCAGGTCGAAGGTTACCTCGCCGCCCGGCTGGACATTCACCGTATGCTTGCGCGGGGCATGGTCGCCCTTGCCCGTGACCAGTTCGAAGAAATGACCGTGCAGGTGGATGGGGTGCGTCATCATCGTGTCATTGACCAGCGTCACGCGCACGCGCTCGCCCAGCGTGAAGGGAATGGGGGCGGTGACCTCGTTCATCTTCATCCCGTCGAACGCCCACATATAGCGTTCCATATTGCCGGTCAGATGGATCTGCATCTGACGCGACGGGACGCGGGTATCGGGGTTGCGATCAAGCGCGACGAGATCGCGATAGGTCAGCGCATCCGCGACATCCTCCAGCCCCTGTCCGGGCTCGCCGGTGCGATCGACCGGCATCGGCGAGATCGACTGGACGGTGGGCGTGTCTTTGACGGTCGGCGCGCTTTTCATGTCGCGCATGCTGTGCCGCATCGGTTCGCCCGGCGCGGTCATCCCATGCCCCATCGCGCCATGATCCATACCCATATCGCCCATACCCATATCGCGCATCGTCGCGAGCGGGCGGGCGCGCAGCGGCGGAACCGGCGCGGTCATGCCGGGGCGCGGCGCGAGCGTTGCGCGCGCCATACCCGATCGGTCGCTGTTCTCGGCGATGATGCTGTAGGCGCGGTCTTCGGGCTCGACGATCACGTCATAGGTTTCGGCGACCCCGATCTGAAATTCGCTGACCCTCACGGGACGGACATTCAGGCCGTCGGCCTGCACCACGGTCATCGCAAGATCGGGGACGCGGATGTTGAAGGTCGTCATCGCCGACGCGTTGATGATACGCAGCCGGACGCGTTCGCCCGCAGCGAACAGCCCGGTCCAATTGTCGGCGGGGCCGTGGCCGTTGACGAGATAGGTATAGGCGGCCGCGGTCACGTCGCTGATGTCGGTCGGGTCCATCCGCATCGCGCCCCAGGCGACACGGTCGTTCAGCGGCTGGTCGCGGCCCGCGATCAACCCCGCAAGCGTCTGCTTGTTGTGGTTGAAATAGCCGCCCATCTGCTTGAGCTTTTTGAAGATCGCGTGCGGGTGCAGCGCGCTGTGGTCGGACAGGACGATCACATGCTCGCGGTCATAGGCGACGGGATCGGGATCGGCGGGGTCGATGACGATCGGGCCGTAATGGCCCATCTGTTCCTGCAGCCCCGAATGGCTGTGATACCAATAGGTGCCCGACTGCCGCACCGGAAATTCATAGGTGAAGGTTGCGCCCGGTGCGATTCCGGGAAAGCTGATGCCCGGCACGCCGTCCATATGAAAGGGCAGGATCAGCCCATGCCAGTGGATCGAGCTATCCTCGCCGCGCAGGGCGTTGGTGACGTGCAGCCGCGCCGTGGTGCCTTCCTTCAGCCGCACCAGCGGCCCAGGAATCGTCCCGTTGATGCCGATCGCATGGCTGGTCTTGCCATCGGCGGTCAGCATCCGGTGCGCGATGGTCAGGCGGATATCGGAGCCGCCGACCGCCGGCAGCCCCGACGCGATCGGTTGCGCCCAGGCGGGGAGCCACGGGACAAGCGCCGCCGCGCCGCCTGCCGCCAATAGCGAACGGCGGCCGATTGCGCCGCTCATGCGATGGCTCCGCGCAGCATCCAGAGCGCCATCGCGATCATCATCAGATTTTCGGTCAGCGAGACGAAGCCCAGCGGCACCTTGCTGCTGCCGCCGACGCAGGCGCATTTGATGTCGCGGCGGTCGATATAGACCGCCTTGAAGACCGACACCGCGCCGATGATGGCGATGAACAGCGCGACCGGGATCGACAGCCAGGGGAGGGCGTGGGCGGTCATCAGAACCCCGGCCAGCCCCTCGGCAAAGGGGTAGACATACGAATAGGGAACCCAGCGCCGCGCGAGCAGGTCATAGTTGAGGAACATCGTCGAGAAGCTCTCGACGTCCTGCAGCTTGAGCAGCGCCAGAACGATCATGCTGAACGAAATGAACCATTCGGCGGCGCGCAGGGTGAAGGGGCTGCCGTAGGCGGCGAAGCTCGCGGCGAGCGCCATCAGCGCGGTCATCGCGAACAATGCGATCACGGGCGTATAGCTCGTCGCTCCCGGATCGCGGACGGCAAGGCCGAAATGGCGGCGCAGATCGTCATAGCCGCCAATCCGGCGGCCATCGATGAAGGTCTGCGGCGTCGTCTTGACGCCATGTTCGGCCTTGAACGCGTCGGTTTGCGCGCGCGTCTCCAGCCAATGATCGTCGACGGTGAAGCCCTTTCGTTCGAGGAGATGCTTCGCTTTCAGGCCATAGGGACAGATATGCTGTGGCATGACCATGCGGTAGAGGGTTGTCTGTGTCATGCCGCCTGTATAACCTCCGTACCATGGTACGGAGTCAAGCGATGCAGCTTTCGATCGGAAAACTGGCGGAAGCGGGCGGCGTCGGGGTCGAAACGGTCCGTTATTATCAGCGCCGCGGGTTGATGACGAAGCCCGCGCGCAGCGGCGGCGAGGGGTGGGGCGCCGGCATCCGTCGCTATGATGCCGACGATGTCCGCCGCCTGAAATTCATCCGGTCGGCACAAGGGTCGGGCTTCACGCTCGAGGAAATCGCCGAGCTGCTGGAACTCGAACAGAGCGACGATCGTGCGCGGGTCCGCAGCCTGGCGCGCCAGCGCATCGCCGCGCTCGACGCCAAGATTGCCCAGATGAGCGAAACCCGCGTCGCGCTCGCGCGGTTGGCGGACCAGTGCGCCGCGACCGACAAGGGCCCTTGCCCGATACTCGCGGCATTCGAGCCCTGATGTCATCGCGCGGAGCGCAGCGACGACGCAATCGCCCGCTGTCGGCCGTGCGCAAGGTCGATGGCTGGAGATTGCCTCGCTTCGCGCGCAATGACGACGTTTCTGGGCGCAGCGCGGCCTAGCTGTGCAGGAAGTGCATGACGTCACCGTCGTGCACGACATAGGCCTTGCCTTCGGCGCGCAGCTTGCCGGCTTCGCGCGCCTTGGCTTCACCGCCCAGTGCGACATAATCGTCATAGGCGATGGTTTCGGCGCGAATGAAGCCCTTCTGGAAATCGCTGTGGATTTCGCCCGCGGCCTCCGGCGCGGTCGCGCCGGTATGGACGGTCCAGGCGCGCGCTTCCTTCGGGCCGACGGTGAAGAAGGTCAGCAGGTGGAGCAGCTCATATCCCGCGCGGATCACGCGCGCGAGGCCGGTTTCGTGCAGCCCCATTTCTTCCAAGAACATCATGCGTTCTTCGCCGTCCATGCCGACGAGCTCGCTTTCGATCGCTGCCGAGACGATCACCGCCTGTGCCCCTTCGGCCTTGGCGCGCGCGAAGACGGCTTCGCTGTGCGCGTTGCCGGTCGCGGCGTTCGCTTCTTCGACATTGCAGACATAGAGGACGGGCTTGCTGGTCAGCAGCTGCGCCTGCCGGAGGATGCGCTCTTCATCGGCGTCCTTCGGATCGGTCAGACGCGCGGGCTTGCCGTCGCGCAGCAGATCGAGCGCCTGGCCGAGCACCGATGCTGCGGCCTTGGCTTCCTTGTCGCCCTGCGCCGCCTTTTTCGCGAAAGCGGGGACGCGCTTTTCCAGGCTTTCGAGATCGGAAAGCAGCAGTTCGGTCTCGACCGTCTCGGCGTCGGCGACCGGATCGACTTTGTTCTCGACATGCTGGATGTCGTCATCCTCGAAACAGCGCAGGACGTGGATGATCGCGTCGACTTCGCGGATGTTGCCGAGGAACTGGTTGCCGAGCCCTTCGCCCTTCGACGCGCCGCGCACGAGGCCGGCGATATCGACGAAGGCGAGCTGCGTCGGGATGATTTTCTGACTGCCGGCGATCGCCGCAAGCTTGTCGAGCCGCGCGTCGGGCACCGCGACATTGCCGATATTCGGTTCGATCGTGCAGAAGGGATAATTCGCCGCCTGCGCCGCCTGCGTCTCGGTCAGCGCGTTGAACAGCGTCGACTTGCCGACGTTCGGCAGCCCGACGATCCCGCATTTGAAACCCATTTTCCTACCCTTTTAATCAAGCCGGCGGGCAAAGACGCGCACCGGCTGCAAATCCCAGTCGAGGCGCTCATAGAGCCCCGCGGCGGGATTTCCATCCCGAACCATCAATTCCACCTTCGGACAGCCCCGCGCCCGCAGCCAGTCGCAGCCGGCATCGAGCAGATCGCGCGCGATCCCGCTACCGCGCCGGTCGGGCTGGACGCCCAGATAATAGACCCAGCCGCGGTGGCCGTCGAAGCCGACCATGATCGTACCGACAATCGCGCCTCCCGCTTCGGCGAGCAGGATCGTCGCGGCGTCGTGGCCAAGCGCGCGATCGAAGTCGGCGTCCGGGTCGTTCCAGGGCCGGGTGAGGTCGCAGCTTTGCCACAGGGCGACCGCGCCGTCGCGATCGGTGGGCGTCGCGGCGCGGATCAGCGTCATGGTTGCAGCCGCAGCGCCAGATCGTTCTGGAACCGTACGTCGTCGCCCTCGGCAAGCCAGCTCGCTTCGGCGGCGATCGCACCGAGCAGGTCGGTCAGCGGTTCGATCTCGGTCTTGTGGTAATTGCCGAGGACATGGCCCGTCACGCGGTCCTTGTGCCCCGGATGACCGATGCCGATGCGGACGCGGCGGAAATCGTCTCCGATATGCTGGATCATGCTGCGGATGCCGTTATGTCCGGCCGCGCCGCCGCCCTGTTTGACCTTCACCTTCATCGGCGCAAGGTCGAGTTCGTCGTAAAAGGCGGTCACATCCTGCGGCGCGAGCTTGTAGAAATCCATCGCGGCGCGCACGCTGCGGCCGCTTTCGTTCATGAAGGTGCCGGGCTTGAGCAGCAGGATGCGGGTCCGGCCGATGCGGCCGTCCTGCAACCAGCCCTGAAATTTCTTGGCGGGCGGCGCGAATTGATGGGTGTCGGCGATCACGTCGATCGCCATGAAGCCGACATTGTGCCGGTTCATCGCATATTGAGGCCCGGGATTGCCGAGGCCGACCCAGAGCTGCATTGCGGTGCCTTTCCCGGGTCCGATGGAAACGCCCCTCCCGCCGGGGAGGGGCGCATCCGGTAAGCGTTAGGCTTCGCCTTCGGCGGCTTCGCCTTCGTCCTTCGTCGTGTCGCCATCGCTCGACTTGAGCGCCGACGGAGCGACGATGGTCGCAATCGTGAAGTCGCGATCGCTGATCGCGCTCTCGACACCCTTGGGCAGGGCGACGTTGCTGATGTGGATCGAATCGCCGACGTCGAAGCCGGTGACGTCGATGCTGATTTCGTCGGGAATCTTGTCCGCTTCGCAGACGAGTTCCAGCTCGTGACGAACGATGTTCAGCACGCCGCCGCGCTTCAGGCCGGGCGAGGCTTCTTCGTTGGCGAACACCACCGGCACTTCGACATGGACCTTGGCGTCCTTCGAGATGCGCAGGAAGTCCGCGTGGATCGGGCGATCCTTGACGGGATGAAAGGCGACGTCCTTGGGCAGGGTGCGGACGGTCTTGCCGCCCACTTCGATCATCACGACCGAGTTCATGAAGTGACCCGTCATCAGCTGCTTCATCAGCAGCTTTTCTTCGACGTGGATCATCAGGGGTTCTTCGTTGCCGCCATAGACGACGGCGGGGACGCGGCCATTGCGACGCAGGTCACGCGAGGCTCCCTTGCCTGCACGTTCGCGCGTCTCGGCCGTCAGCGTCAGCTGATCGCTCATATCATTTCTCCGAGAAACAGTTGCACATATCCGCCACGCCTCCAGGGATGACCATGGCGGAAGCGCGGGCGCATAGCCGGGAACCGGCGGAAAAGCAAGCGCGATGCGGGAAAAGGGGATCGGATCGGCGAAAAGGGGAATGTCGGTATCGCATCTCGTCTTGCCGCCCGGCTATTGCACCCGCACCACCCGGTATCCGGCCGTTTCCAGAGCGGCGGGAACGCCGTCAGCGCCCACCAGATGTCCCGCACCGACCGCGATCAGCACCGTGCCGGGTTTCGCCATGCGCTGCTCCACCCACTTGGTCCAGCGCCGGTTGCGATCGGTGATGATCGCGGCGCGCGCGGCCGGGACCGCGTCGACATCCTCGTTCACCACCTTTTCGAGTGCGGCGACGTCGCCGCGCGCCCAGGCGGCGTTCATCGCCTTCACGTCGGCGACGCCGCTTGCCGAATTGGCGAGCGCGCGCGTCAGCAGGCGGCGCTGCGTTGCGGCGTCGAGCTTTTCGAACAGCGTCAACTGCCCCCGCGCCGTCTCCAGCCCGCCGATCGGCTTTCCGGCGTCGGAAAAGCGCTGCGTCAGCCGGGCCTCGACGCCATTTTCGGGCGACAAATCGGCCTGCTGCGCGACACGCTGGCCCATCAGCACCAGGATTGCCCAGTCGTCGAGCGCATCGCCGCCGAAACCGCTGCCCGCGCCTTCTATCTTGCGATAGGCGGCAAGCGCTGCCGGATCGAGCCGGCGCTCCATCGCCAGTGGCGCGCTGCGCGGTGCAAGTTCGCGGAACACGTCGCCCGCTGCTGCAAGCTGATCGGGCGCCAGTTCGAGGACCAATTCGTCGGCCGCCGCAATCGCCGCGCCGACCTTCCCGCCGTCCCAGCGCGTGCCGGCGGGAAGCGCGTGCATCGAACCGAGCAGGAAGATGCGCGTGTCGGCGTCTTCGACCAGCCACATCGCCGGATGCGCTTCGGTTATCGGCGCTGCGGGTTTGCAGGCAAGCAGCAGCAACGGCAACAGGGCCGCCACGGCGCGGCGACCCCAGGGCCGAAAGGCAAAGGCGCCCCGATGCCTCACTGGATGCGCGTCACCTTCAACCCGCGCTCCTTTAGATAATCCTGCACGCTCTTTGCTCCCGCCAGATGGCCCGCGCCGACCGCGACGAAAACCGTGCCCGGCTGCGCCATGCGCGCCTCGATCTGTTCGGCCCAGCGCGCGTTGCGATCCCACAGCAACGTCTTCGTTCATCGTTTCGGCGAGCGCCGCCGGATCGCCGGCCCCCCATTGCCCGACCATCGTGTCGAGCTGCGGCCCCAGCTTGTCGAGATCCTTGACCATGACGTTGAGGAAGGCGATCTGGCTGGACATGGGCAGCGCATCGAAAAAGCCGAGCTGTTCGCTGAGCGTTTCGAACCCGGAGATCGGCTTGGCGGCCGCCTTCGCTGCATTGCTCAACTGCTTTTCGGCGCCTTCTTCGGGGTTGTAGCCCATTTTGGTCAGCGGCAGCACCGACAGGGTGATCCCCGCAAACCACGGCTTGAAGCCGTCGAAGCTGGCGGGCGGCAGGCCCAGGCTGGTCATCGCCGCCTGATAGGCCGCAAGCGCTGCCGGATCGAGCCGCGCAGAAAGCGCCGTTCCGCTCTGGTCCAATGCCAGCGCCATAGTTTCCTTCGCCACTTCATTCTGGTCTTCGGGCAGCACGAGTTCGAGTTTGAGTTCGTCCGATTTGTCGAACGCATCTTTGACGGCGCCGTCGAACCAGCTCAATCCGGGCTTCAGCACGTGCACGGTGCCGAACAGATAGACGGTGGTGTCGTCGTCCTTCACCGCCCACAGCGCGGGTTTGATCGCGGTCGTCGTTGCCGCGGCGGGCGCGGCAGCTTCCTGCGCCGCGGCGCTATTGTGTCCCGGCACGACCGCGCATTGGGCGAGGGGAATGATCGCGCAGCTCAGCGCAAGTTTGCGGAAGAAGGAGGTCATCGGGCCTGCTTTCGTTTCAAAAAGGGGAGGGGCAAGAGGTTCGCTGATAATCAACGATATTTGAACCAGAGATAGACGATCAGGTTGACGGCGAGCGTCAGGACAAAGAGCGCCATGGCGTCGACCGGCGGCGCGAGGCTGGCGCGGGCGGCGACCCACCACACGGGGCAGGCGATCACAAAGGCATGAAAGCCGGCGACGCTTCCCAGATAATAGGCATGGCGTTCATGATCGTCGACCGCGCGGAAATAGAAGAGGCTGGCGACACTCATCCCGACGACCCAGATCACCGAGACGATGATCGCCGTTGCGGGGGTCAAGGGCGCGTCGCTTGCCAGATCGCCCGACCCCTGCGCAACCTGGAGGGTCAGTGCGACCCCCGCGCCAAGGCTCATCGACGCGACCATCGTCACCCAATAGAGGCGCTTGCGCGGCGACCAGCCGGCCCAGGCTTCGCGGTTCAGGCGGATATAGAGCGCCATGCCGGCCAGTGCGAGGGCGAGCGCCGCCACCGGGCCCGTCCATGTGGGCAAGGGTTGGCCGCCGGTTTCGGCCAGGCCGTCGCTATAACCGGCGAAAGCGCCGGCAACGGCTCCCGCGATCATGATGATGGCAACCGGCCACAGATAACCGGGACCGGCGCGGCGTTCCTTCGGCATGTTCGTCATCATTCCTGTCCTGCAAAGCCGTCGTCGAAAATGTCTTCGATCGGCATTTCGAATAGTCGGGCCAGCTTGAAAGCGAGCGGTAAAGACGGGTCGTATTTCCCTGTCTCGATTGCATTTACTGCCTGCCGCGACACGTCGAGCCGGTCGGCCAGTTCGGCCTGGCTCCAATTGCGCATTGCGCGGAGGACTTTCAGTTTGTTGTTCATCGGCGCCTCGCCAATAGGATCCCTTCGGGCCTGCATATAGTCACAATCGCTATCCTTTTGTCAGCCGATCGAAACGCGATGCCCGCCCGCGGGGATTTTCGGGATCAAGAGGCTGGAGCGCCGCCGCGTCGGGCCGCGCTCCAGCTCAAGTCGCCTGCCGACACCGGGGAGCATCGACGCGGACGAAGCCCGAGGGAGAGGGATCAGCGGCCGGGCTTGATCATCAGCAGCGCCAGCTGGGTGCCGCCGTCGGCGCGGGCAATGGCGCGTTCAATCTGGGGCTTTGCGGCGGCGAGGGCAGTCGCCATGCAGGCATTTTCCGAATTGCGCGCGGCAAGACCGCGAGCCGAGGTAGCGCAAATCTGGCGGGCAGCGCTGTGAACGCGTGCCTCCAGCCGCTCGCGCCCCTTGGCGCTCGTGAGCTTGAGGTCGTCGATGCGGATGGTGGCGGTGGGCGCTTCATCGGCGGTCGCGGCGAGTGCCGGCGTGCCGGCCAGAGCGAGCGAGAGGGCGAGGATGGCGGTACGAGCGATCATGATGGGTCTCCTTGGATGATGTCTTGGTCACGTCAACCTGTCTTCATGTCAGGTATGCATGACTATATGTCGTGATTCGCTGACTATGTCAACAACACATGACAAAAAGTTTTGTGACCGTGACAGGAGGAGCGATTTGATCGGCAACCAAATGGTGCCGAGCCTTGACCCTGCGCGCCCGCTGCGCCAAGGGCGGCGGCGATTGTTGCACCTGCGAAAGATGTGGACTCGTGGCCGATACGGCAGAAAAGAAACCACTCAGCTTTCAGGACATGATCCTGACGCTTCACGAGTATTGGAGCGCGCGGGGCTGTGCGATCCTGCAGCCTTATGACATGCGGGTGGGCGCGGGGACGTTTCACCCGGCGACGACGCTGCGCAGCCTGGGGCCGGAGCCGTGGAATGTCGCCTATGTCCAGCCGAGCCGCCGCCCGACCGACGGCCGCTATGGCGAGAACCCGAACCGCCTTCAGCATTATTATCAATATCAGGTGATCCTGAAGCCGTCGCCCGCCGACCTGCAGGAGCAATATCTCGGCAGCCTGGCCGCGATCGGCATCGATCCGCTGCTCCACGATATCCGGTTCGTCGAGGATGACTGGGAATCGCCGACGCTCGGCGCATGGGGGCTGGGCTGGGAAGTCTGGTGCGACGGGATGGAAGTCACCCAGTTCACCTATTTTCAGCAGATGGGCGGTTTCGACTGCAAACCCGTCGCGGGCGAGCTGACCTATGGGCTCGAACGCCTCGCCATGTATATCCAGAATGTCGACAATGTGTACGACCTGCGCTTCTCCGACGCGGTCGGCGACGTGCCGGGTTTGAGCTATGGCGACGTCTTCCTCGAAAACGAGCGCCAATTCTCGAAATGGAATTTCGAGGTTGCCGACACCGATACGCTGTTCGCGGGGTTCAAGGCGGCCGAAGACGAATGCAAGCGCGCGATTGCGGCGAATGTGCCGCTTGCTGCGTACGACCAGGCGATCGAGGCGAGCCACCTTTTCAACCTTTTGCAGGCGCGCGGCGTGATCAGCGTGCAGGAGCGCGCCAATTACATGGCGCGCGTCCGCGACCTCGCGAAGGGAAGCTGCAAGGCGTGGATCGACAGCCAGTCTGAGCGCTGGACCGAAAAATATCCGGGGTGGGTGCTGTGACCGACTTTCTTCTCGAACTGCGCAGCGAGGAAATCCCCGCGCGGATGCAGGCGGGCGCGCGTGCCGAGCTGGAAAAGCTGTTCCGCGCGCAGATGGCAGCGGCGGGCATCGACGTCGGCGATCTGACCATCTGGTCGACCCCGCGCCGACTTGCGCTGATCGCCAAGGGGCTTCCGCAAGCGACCGCTGCGGTCAGCGAGGAAATCAAAGGGCCGCGCAGCAGCGCGCCGCCGCAGGCGCTCGAAGGCTTCCTCCGCAAGACCGGGTTGACGCAGGATCAACTGAAAGATCGCGATGGCGTTTACTTCGCCGTCATCGACAAGCCCGGCCGTGCGACGGTCGAGGTGCTCGCCGAGGCGATCCCCGCGATCGTCCGCGGCTTTGCCTGGCCCAAGTCGATGCGCTGGGGCCGCGAAAGTGCAAGCAGCGAAAGCCTGCGCTGGGTGCGCCCGCTGTCGGGGATCGTCGCGATCTTCGGCGACGAACTGGTGCCGTGCGAGATCGGTGGGATCGCCAGCGGTTTCGTGACGCGCGGCCACCGCTTTCATTGCCCCGGCGAAATCACCATCGGCTCGGCGGCGGATTATGCCGAAAAGCTGCGCGCCTGCCACGTTATCGTCGACCATGAGGAGCGGCAGGCGATCGTTCGCGATGGTGCAGCCAAAGCCGCGGCCGACGCCGGGCTGAGCCTTGTCGAGGACGAGGGGCTGGTGATCGAGAATGCCGGCCTCACCGAATGGCCGGTGCCCTTGCTCGGCCGCTTCGATGAAGCGTTTCTGGAGGTACCGCCCGAGGTCATCCAGCTTACCGCGCGCGTGAACCAGAAATATTTCGTCGTGAACGGGACGGACGGCAAGCTCGCGAACGGCTTCGTCTGCACCGCGAACATCGACGCGAACGACGGCGGCGCGGAGATCGTCGCGGGCAATCGCAAGGTGCTGGCGGCGCGGCTTTCGGATGCGCGCTTCTTCTGGGAGCAGGACCAGAAGAAGACGCTGGAACAGCATGCCGAAAAGCTGAAGAACATCACCTTCCACGAAAAGCTGGGCACCGTTGCCGACAAGGTCGAGCGCGTCGCGAAGCTGGCACGCTGGCTGGTCGAGGAAGGAATCGTCGCCCCCTCATGTGTTCCCGCGCAGGCGGGAACCCAGGGCGACAAGACGCCGACCTCTGCGGACGTAAGCTCTGGACCCCCGCCTTCGCGGGGGAACAGGAATGTGTCTCGCGAGGAATTGGCCGACCAGGCCGAACGCGCCGCGCGGCTCGCGAAGGCCGATCTCGTCACCGAAATGGTCGGCGAATTCCCCGAATTGCAGGGCCTGATGGGCGGCTATTACGCCCGCGCCGAAGTCCTGCCCGATGCGGTCGCCGACGCGATCCGCGACCATTACAAGCCGGTCGGGCAGGGCGATGATGTGCCGACCGCGCCGGTGACGGTGGCCGTGGCGCTGGCTGATAAGCTGGATACGATCATGGCATTCTTCGGAATCGAAGAAGTCCCGACAGGATCTAGGGATCCCTTTGCGCTTCGCCGCGCCGCGCTTGGAATTATTCGTATCATACAGTCAAATGCGATCAGGCTTTCCTTGAGCGCGGTGACGTACAATGGAATGATTGTTCCAATTTTTCAGTCTTTTGCAGTACCAGAAGCAATTGATCGGGAGCACGTAAAGCGCGTGCTTGCTCCCGCGAAGAAGTTCCTTTCAGACGAAAGCGCTGCGAGCCAGTCCGTGCTGGAAGATAAATTTCTGGTCGAAGCTGAGCAATCGGCCGCGAGGTACGCCGTCGCTCAGGCATCCATTATAAAATTGCTCGACTTCTTCGCCGACCGCCTCAAGGTCCAGCAGCGCGAAGCCGGCGTCCGTCACGACCTGATCGACGCGGTGTTTGCGCTCGGCGGCGAGGATGATCTTGTTCGGCTGCTCGCGCGCGTGAAGGCGCTCCAGGCGTTCATGGCGACCGAGGACGGCGCCAATCTGCTTGCGGGCTACAAGCGCGCGGCGAATATCCTCAAACAAGCCAGTGTTCCGGCGGAAGCCGGAACCCAGGGTGGACAAGAACCGACGTCTGCGGATGCACGCCCTGGGCTCCGGCTTTCGCCGGAGCACATGACGGAGCATGACGCCGCGCTGCTCGCCGCGCTCGACGCCGCCGAACCCGCGGCGTCCGCTGCGGTCGCTGACGAACGCTTTACCGACGCCATGGCGGCGCTCGCCAGCCTGCGCGCGCCGATCGATGCCTTTTTCGACGGCGTGATGGTCAACGATCCCGACGAAGCGGTGCGCGCCTATCGGCTCGGCCTGCTGTCGCGCTTTACCGGCGCGGTGCATGGCGTTGCCGATTTCTCGAAGATCGAGGGCTGACGCGCCGGCTATCCGCCCGAGCTTATAACGAACGAAGTAAAACTGAATCGACCAACCGCGATTGCATACCTATCCAGCCGCGACCTCCTCCCCGGGGCAGCAGGAGTAAGACATGACGAAGATGGTGCATTTGTTCGGCGGCGCGGCCACGACGGCCGAGCGTTCGAAGGAATTGCTGGGCGGCAAGGGATCGAACCTTGCCGAAATGGCGTCGATCGGCCTGCCGGTCCCACCGGGCTTTACGATCACCACCGACGTCTGCACCGCCTATTACGCCAATGGCGAAGCGTTTCCCGACGGGCTGATCGCCGACGTCGAAAGCGGCATCGCGCATATCGAGGGGATCACCGGCAAGCGGTTCGGCGACGCGGCGAACCCGCTGCTCGTTTCGGTCCGGTCGGGCGCGCGCGTGTCGATGCCGGGGATGATGGACACCGTCCTCAACCTCGGGCTCAACGATGCGACCGTTGCGGGGCTTTCCGAAGCCTCGGGCGACCCGCGTTTCGCGTGGGACAGCTATCGCCGCTTCATCCAGATGTACGCCGACGTCGTCATGGGCCTGGACCATGCCGAGTTCGAGGAAGCGCTGGAAATCGCCAAGGAAGACAAGGGCTTTTTCCTCGACACGGAGATGTCGGCTGAAGACTGGCAGGCGCTGGTCAAGGAATATCAGGCGATCGTCGAGCGCGAGACCGGCGCACCCTTTCCGCAGGAACCGAAGGACCAGCTGTGGGGCGCGATCGGCGCCGTCTTCGCCAGCTGGGAAAGCGACCGCGCGAAGGTCTACCGCCGCCTGAACTCGATCCCCGGCGAATGGGGCACCGCGGTCAATGTGCAGGCGATGGTGTTCGGCAATATGGGCGACACTTCGGCGACCGGCGTTGCGTTCACGCGCGATCCCGCGACCGGCGAGCGTGCCTGGTACGGAGAATGGCTGATCAATGCGCAGGGCGAGGACGTCGTCGCCGGCATCCGCACGCCGCAGTATCTGACGAAGATCGCGCGCGAAAAGGCGGGGGCCAAGCCGCTGTCGATGGAAGAGGCGATGCCCGAAACCTTCGGGGAATTGGGCCGCGTCTTCGACACGCTCGAAACCCATTACCGCGACATGCAGGATATCGAATTCACCGTCGAACGCGGAACGCTGTGGATGCTGCAGACGCGCAGCGGCAAGCGCACCGCCAAGGCGGCGCTGCGCATCGCCGTCGAAATGGCGGCCGAAGGGCTGATTTCCGAAGAGGAAGCGGTCGGCCGCGTCGATCCGGGCGCGCTCGACCAACTGCTCCACCCGACGCTCGATCCCAAGGCGCCGCGCGACGTGCTGACCAAGGGTCTGCCCGCCAGCCCCGGCGCCGCATCGGGCAAGATCATGTTCGATGCCGACAGCGCTGAAAAGGCGGCGGGCATGGGTGAGGCGGTGATCCTCGTCCGCGTCGAAACCAGCCCTGAGGATATCCACGGCATGCACGCGGCCAAGGGCATCCTGACCGCGCGCGGCGGGATGACGAGCCACGCGGCGGTGGTTGCGCGCGGCATGGGGCGCCCCTGCGTCTCGGGCGCCGGCGGGCTGGCGATCGACGGCAATGCGCGCGTGCTGCGCGTCGCGGGGCGCGAGCTTCGCGAAGGCGATGTCATCACGCTCGACGGGTCGACCGGCGAAGTGATGGCGGGCGAGGTTCCGACGCTCCAGCCCGAACTGGTCGGCGATTTCGGCACGCTGATGGGCTGGGCCGACAAGGTGCGCCGCATGAAGGTGCGCACCAACGCCGAAACCCCCGCCGACGCGCAGGTCGCGCGCGATTTCGGTGCCGAGGGCATCGGGCTGTGCCGCACCGAGCATATGTTCTTCGACGCCGCGCGGATTACTGCGGTGCGCGAGATGATCCTGGCCGACAGCGAGGACGGCCGCCGCGCCGCGCTCGCCAAGCTGCTGCCTGAACAGCGCGGCGACTTTGCGGCGATCTTCGGCGTGATGGCGGGGCTGCCGGTCACGATCCGGCTGCTTGACCCGCCGCTGCACGAATTCCTGCCGACGCGCGAGGAGGATTTTGCCGATGTCGCCGCCGCGGCAGGGGTGGGGGTCGAGGCGCTGAAGGCGCGGGCGAACGAACTCCATGAATTCAACCCGATGCTCGGCCACCGCGGTTGCCGCCTTGGCGTCACCTACCCCGAAATCTACGAGATGCAGGCGCGCGCGATCTTCGAGGCGGCGTGCGACGTCGCCGCCGAAACCGGCGCGGCGCCGATCCCCGAGGTGATGATCCCGCTGGTCGCGACGCGCCGCGAATTCGATCTGATGAAGGCGGTCGTCGATGCGCAGGCAAAGGCGGTGTTCGCCGAAAAGGGGCGCGAGATCGCCTATCTTGTCGGCACGATGATCGAACTGCCGCGCGCCGCGCTGATGGCGGGCGAGATCGCCGAGACGGCCGAATTCTTCAGCTTCGGCACCAACGACCTCACCCAGACGACGATCGGCATCAGCCGCGACGACGCGGGCCGCTTCCTGACGCAATATGTCGACAAGGGCATCTTCCTGACCGATCCGTTCGTCAGCCTTGACGTCGAAGGCGTCGGACAGCTGATCGAGATCGCCGCCGAGCGCGGCCGTGGTGCCCGCGCCGGGATCAAGATGGGCATTTGCGGCGAGCATGGCGGCGATGCGCCGAGCATCCACTTCTGCGAACAGACCGGGCTCGACTATGTCAGCGCCTCGCCCTACCGTGTGCCCATCGCTCGTCTGGCAGCAGCACAGGCGGCGCTGAAGAGGGGATGACGCCATGAAGAGCTGGCACCGCTATGCGATCACCCTGGTGGGCGGGATAGCGGTGGGGCTCGGCGGCGCCTGGGGCCTGACCCGTGGCGGGCTCGGCGATGGCGCGATCCGCAACGGCCCGTGGACGACGTCGCTCGGCTATGGGACGAAGGCGACCGATCCGCTGACGCGCGCGATGGTCGCGCGGTCGGGGCTGCTCGCGCTGCCGGCAAAGGAGACGCTCTACTGGATGGCGCGCACCGACGCCTCGGGCGCGCGGCTCGACGGCAATTGCCGCTACCGTCTGTCGGGAAAGCCGCTCGATGCGCGCTGGTGGAGCGTGACCGTTTATGATGCCAAAGGCTATCTGGTCCCCAATGCCGCGAATATCTGGTCGGTCAATGGCGCCAGTGTCCCGCTCGACGACAAGGGCGAATGGCACGTCACCATAGCGCCCGACCGGCCCGCCGATGGCGCCTGGCTTCCCGGGATCAAGGGGCAGCCGTTCGACCTGACGCTGCGCATGTACAATCCGGGCGCAGGCGTCCGCGCCGCGCCATCGGCGGCTGCGCTGCCCGCGATCGTCAAGGAGGGGTGCTGACATGCGCCGCTGGATCGGACCGCTCGCTTTCGGGCTGATCGTCGCGCTCGCGGTCGGCTATGCGGCCATCGCCGCCATCCCCTATGGCATGATGAAGATTGCGATGGACCGGCTTGGCCGCGGCGGCATCAATCAGATGTCGCAGGGGCCGCTCGCGACGCCCGCGCGCCAGCCTGTCGTGCGGCCGAGCCCCGATCTTGCCTATTCCAGCTGTCCGTTCGACCTTGCGGCGGGGCCGCTCGAGATTAGGGTCGTACCGGTCCCTGGGCGCTATTCTTCGCTCAGCATCTTCGATGCCGCGACCGACGTCGCCTTCGTGCGCAATGACGTCGAAGCGGGCGGAAAACCCTATCGAATCATCGTCGCGCGCGAAGGGCAGGCGGTGCCGCCGGGCGCCGAAGCGGTGCGCGTCGGCCACGACCGCGGGATTGCGCTGATTCGCCTGCTGCTGAAGGATCCTGCGGAAATCGGGTCGCTCGACGCAATTCGTCGTCAGTCGACCTGCCGAACCGTCACAAAGTCGAAATAGGGGGTTGCGCGCCCCGCCGACTGCTCCTAAAGGCACCGCTCCACGCACCCGTAGCTCAGCTGGATAGAGCATCAGACTACGAATCTGAGGGTCGGACGTTCGAATCGTTCCGGGTGCGCCATTTCCCTTCGGCATCGAAATTCAGGATTCGCGGGCGCGACCGTGCATAGCTATGCTCTGTTGCATCGCTGCCGGGCCTGCGACATTCCGGACGCGATCCGGCCATGATGGACCGGCGAGGGAGAGTCATGAGCGAAGCCATCGTCACGGTCGATATCGGCGGCACGCACGCCCGTTTCGCGATCGCCGAGGTGGCGGCCGGCCGCGTTGTCTCGCTCGGGCCCGAAACGACGCTGCATACAAAAGACCACGCCAGCTTTCAGACCGCCTGGCAGGATTTCGAGCGGCGGCAGGGCGGTGCGCTCCCGCGCGCCGTCGCCATTGCGATCGCGGGGCCGACGCGTGGCGAGATCATTCGCTTCACCAACAATCCCTGGATCATTCGCCCGGCGCTGATCGGCGAGAAGCTGAATGTCGACCGCTATACGCTGGTCAATGATTTCGAGGCGGTCGGTCATGCGGTCGCGCAGGCCGAGGCGCAATATTTCGAGCGGCTGACAGGCCCCGACGAGCCACTTCCCGCGAAGGGAACGGTCAGCGTTATCGGCCCCGGGACCGGGCTTGGCGTCGCGCATGTATGGCGCGATGGGACCGACTATCGCGTCCAGGCGACCGAAGGCGGACATGTCGATTTCGCGCCGCTCGACAGCATCGAGGACGCCATCCTCGCGCGGCTGCGCAAACGCCATCGCCGCGTGTCGGTAGAGCGCATCGTATCCGGTCCCGGCATCGTCGATATTTATGAAACGCTGGCGGCGATGGAAGGGCGACCGATCGCGCCGCTCGACGACAGGACGATATGGGGCCGGGCAATAGGCGGCGAGGATTCGCTGGCGGCTGCGGCCGCGGATCGCTTCTGCCTCTCGCTCGGAAGCGTTGCAGGCGACCTTGCGCTTGCGCAGGGGGCCAGCGGCGTCGTGATCGCGGGGGGGCTTGGCCTGCGTATCCGCGACCAGCTCGTCCGGTCGGGTTTCCCCGAGCGCTTCGTTGCCAAGGGGCGCTTCGAAAATTTCATGGCGGCGATCCCGGTCAAATTGATCACCCACCCGCAGCCCGGCCTTTTCGGTGCCGCTGCGGCATTCGCGCGTCAGCATCGCTGAAAAAAATCCGCTGGCGCGAGGACGCAAAAGGCGGCAGCAAGGGGGCATGTCCGCGCGCCCCGTCCTCGGTATTATCGCCTGCAACCGCACCGTCGGGACAGAGGTCGCGCAAACGGTGATCAACCGCTATGCGACCGCCGCGATGCGCTACGCCGATTGCGCGGCGCTCATCATCCCGTCGCTTCCCGATCATATGCACGCGCGCGAGATCGTCGGGCGGCTCGACGGCGTGCTGCTCACCGGAACGCCGTCGAATGTCGCGCCGACGCTCTATGGCGATCCGGCGGAAGGCGAGGGCCCGTTCGACCCCGATCGCGACCGGATGATGATCGAGCTTGTCGAAGCGACGATCGCCGCACAGCGCCCGCTATTTGGCATCTGCCGCGGTTTTCAGGAGATCAACGTGGCGCTGGGCGGAACGCTGCGCCGCGATACGTCGGCGAGCGACGAACTGTTGCACCATCACGCGCCCGACGATGCCGCTTTCGACGCGATGTTCGATCATCGGCACAAGGTCGATCTCGTCGAAGGGGGCCTGCTTGCGTCGGCCTATGCTGCGCCCTCGCTTGAGGTCAATTCGGTTCATTATCAAGGCGTCGGTGCGCTTGCCGACAGTTTGGCGGTCGAGGCGCGCGCACCCGACGGACTGGTCGAAGCCTATAGCGCGCGGCCGAACGGCGCGCCGCTGCTTGCGGTGCAATGGCACCCCGAATGGGCCGCCGACGGCAATGATCAGAGCCAGACCTATTTCCACCTTCTCGGCCGCGCGCTAAGAGGCGAACTATGAACCGCCGCGTCACCCGATATGATCGCTATCTCGCGCGGATCAGCTTTTCGCCCTGATTGAAGAACGCCCCTCCCGCTGGCGGGAGGGGGCGGGGGTGGGGTGAGCCACAGGCGAACGTCCATCCTCTCGTCCTTCGGAGCGCGCTTCGCGCGTGCCCACCCCCAACCCCTCCCGCCTGCGGGAGGGGAATTTCAGGATCAGAAACATGCCCCGTAATCACGACATCACCGAACTGCGCCGCCTCGACGTCGCGCATCATCTTCCCGCGCAGGCCGACTGGGCCGAAATCGAAAAACTCGGCGGTAGCCGCATCATCACCCATGCCGAAGGCTGCACGATCGTCGATGGCGAGGGCCACCGTATCCTTGACGGCATGGCGGGCCTTTGGTGCGTCAATGTCGGCTATGGCCGCGAAGAACTGGTCGAAGCTGCGGCGGCGCAGATGCGCGAGCTGCCCTTCTATAATACTTTCTTCAAGACCGCGACGCCACCGACGGTGACGCTCGCGGCCAAGATCGCCCAGCTCACCGGCGGGCGCCCGCCGCATATCTTTTTCAACGCCTCGGGCAGCGAGGCGAACGACACGGTGTTCCGTATGGTGCGCCATTATTGGAAACTGAAGGGCGAGCCAAAACGGACCGTCTTCATCAGCCGTTGGAATGCCTATCATGGTTCGACCGTCGCGGGCGTATCGCTCGGCGGGATGAAGGCCATGCACGCGCAGGGCGACCTGCCTATTCCCGGCGTCGAACATGTCCGCCAGCCCTATTTCTACGGCGAAGGGCAGGGGATGACCGAGGAGGAATTCTGCGATGCCTGCGTGGCGGCGATCGAGGACAAGATTCTGGAAGTCGGTCCCGAAAATTGCGCCGCCTTCATCGGCGAGCCGGTTCAGGGCGCCGGTGGGGTCATCATCCCGCCGAAGGGCTATTGGCCGAAGGTCGAGGCGGTGGTGCGCAAATATGGCCTGCTGCTCGTGGCCGACGAAGTCATCTGCGGCTTCGGGCGCACCGGGAAGATGTGGGGGCATGAAACCATGGGTTTCACCCCCGACCTGATGCCGATGGCGAAGGGTCTTTCGTCGGGCTACCTTCCGATCTCGGCGACGGCGGTGGCGAGCCATGTCGTCGATGTGCTCAAGACCGGCGGCGATTTCGTCCACGGCTTTACCTATTCGGGCCATCCGGTCGCTGCGGCGGTCGCGCTCAAGAATATCGAGATCATCGAACGCGAAGGGCTGGTCGAACGCACCGGCAGCGTGACGGGTCCGCATCTGGCGAAAGCGCTTGCGACGCTGGACGATCATCCGCTCGTCGGTGAAACGCGCTCGATCGGCTTGCTCGGCGCGGTCGAGATCGTCGCCGACAAGGAGACGCGCGCGCGGTTCGGCGGTGCCGAAGGGACCGCCGGTCCGATGGCGCGCGACGCATGCATCGCGAACGGGCTGATGGTGCGCGGTATCCGCGACAGCCTGGTCATGTGCCCGCCGCTAGTCATCACCACCGAACAGATCGACGAGATGGTGGCGATCATCCGCAAATCGCTCGACGAGGTGATGCCGAAGCTGCGGGCGCTCTAGCGATTTCTTGCCATTCCCGTTCGTGCTGAGCTTGTCGAAGCACCGTTTTCTTCTTTAGACGTGAAGAGAAGCACGGTCCTTCGACACGCTCAGGACGAACGGGTTGAGGGCCTACATCCAGTAAGAGGATCGACCTCCATGCCATCCGGCCTTTTTGCGCTGCTCGATGACGTTGCCACCATCGCCAAGGTTGCTGCGGCGAGCATAGACGACGTCGGCGCCGCGGCGTCGAAGGCCGGCGCCAAGGCCGCAGGGGTAGTGGTCGACGATACCGCGGTGACGCCGCGCTACGTCACCGGCTTCACGCCCGATCGCGAATTGCCGATCATCTGGCGGATCACCAAGGGATCGCTGTTCAACAAGCTGGTGCTGATCCTGCCGGCGCTGTTGCTGCTGTCGACGTTCCTGCCCTGGGCGATTACGCCGCTGTTGATGATGGGCGGCGCCTATCTCTGCTTCGAGGGCGCGGAAAAGGTCATCCACGCGCTGCAGAAAGACAGGACGAGCCTGGAGGAAGATGCCGAGATCGTCGCCGACCGCAATCATGAAGAAGTGATGGTGAAGGGCGCGGTGCGGACCGACTTCATCCTGTCGGCCGAAATCATGGTGATCGCGCTCAACGAAGTGCTGGACGAGCATCTCGTGATGCGCGGCGCCACGCTTGCGGTCGTTGCCGTGCTGATTACCATCGCGGTCTATGGCGTGGTCGGGTTGATCGTGAAAATGGACGACATCGGCCTGCACATGGCCAAGCGCGGATCGGCGGCGCGGCAGGCGATCGGGCGGGGGCTGGTTAATTTCATGCCCAGTTTGCTGGCGGCGCTCGCGACGATCGGCACCGCAGCGATGCTGTGGGTCGGCGGGCAGATCGTGCTGCACGGACTGCACGAATATCATATCGGCGGGATTGCCGAAGCCCTCGAAGCCCTGGCGCATTCGGTCGCGGGCGGACTGCCGCTCGAAGGGCTTTGGACGTGGCTCATCAAGGCGACCGGCGACGGCATCTTCGGATTGCTGCTCGGTGGGCTGATCGTCGGGGTGCTGCACTTCGTCCCGGGCAAGAAGGCGGCGCATTAAAAACCCATTGCGTCATCCCGGCGAAGGCCGGGATCTCGCCATAGCATCCTGACGAGATGTTGAGACCCCGGCCTTCGCCGGGGTGACGACTAAAGACGGCTTACCCCAGCAAAACCACCGGGCTGTCGGCGCGCCAGTGCATGCTGACCTTGTCGTCCCAGGTGAAATCCTCCTGGTCGTGGCGCGACAGATTGGGGCGCGACACGCGTAGCCGCGCGCCCGATTCGAGTTCGATGTCGTAAAGGGTGATATCGCCGAGATAGCTCATGCCCTTGATCGTGCCGCGCGCGAAATTATGCCCCTCGGGGGCGTCCTGCGCCGCGGCGCGCACCGCTTTGCCTTCGCCCGGAACGTGCAGATAGATTTTCTCGGGCCGCAGCGCGACCCAGACGTCGGCGCCATGTGGGCCGGTCACGCCATGGTTCAGATAGACGCGCCCCAATCCGGGGCAATCGACCGCGGCGCGATCGGGTTCGTCGAGCGTCAGCTTGCCTTCGAAGATGTTCACCGAACCGACGAAATCGGCAACGAAGCGGTTGGCGGGATATTCGTACAGGTCCGAAGGCCCGGCGAGCTGCGCCACGTCGCCCTTGTTGATCACCGCGATGCGGCTCGCCATCGACAGCGCCTCATCCTGGTCGTGCGTCACGGTGACGAAGGTGATGCCGACCTGGTCCTGCAGGTCGGCGAGCTCGAACTGCATCTGCGCGCGCAATTTGGCGTCGAGCGCCGACAGCGGTTCGTCGAGGAGCAGCACCTTCGGCCGCATGATGAGGCTGCGCGCCAGCGCGACGCGCTGCCGCTGGCCGCCCGACATCTGGTCGGGCATGCGGTCTTCGAAGCCGCCGAGCTTTACCAGCTCGAGCGCTTCGGCAACGCGGTCCTTGACTTCGCCGCCGCGCACGCCAGCGATCTTGAGGCCGTAGGCGACATTGTCGGCGACGCTCATGTGCGGAAAGACGGCATAGCTCTGGAACACCATGTTCACCGGCCGCTTGTTCGGCGGGATACCGGCCATGTCCTGCCCGTCGATCAGGATATGGCCTTCGGTCGGCAATTCGAAGCCGGCGATCATGCGCAGCAACGTCGTCTTGCCGCAGCCCGACGGGCCGAGCAGCACGAAGAACTCGCCCGCCATGATGTCGAGGCTGACGTTATCGACCGCGGTCACCTTGCCGAAGCGTTTGGAGACATTCTGGATCTGGATGATCGGCTTGGGCGCGTCGGTCATGGTCAGTGGGTTTCCGCAATGGCTTTGACGCCCTGAAGTTTCAGCGCGACGGCGGTGAGCAGGATGGTGAGGAGGATGAGCAGCGTCGATGCCGCGTTGACTTCGGGCGTCACCGAGAAGCGGACCATCGAATAGACCTTCACCGGGAAGGTGATCGTGTCGGGGCCGCTGGTGAAATAGGTGATGACGAAATCGTCGAGGCTGAGCGTGAAGGACAGCAGCGCGCCCGCGATCAGCGCCGGGCGCATGTGCGGGATCAGCACATCGCGAAACACCGCCCATTCGCCGGCGCCGAGGTCCTTTGCCGCTTCCTCCTGCTCGCGGTTGAAGGTCGCGAGGCGCGATCGCACCACCATCGTCACGAACGGAAAGCAGAAGGTGATGTGGGCAATGATGATCGCGCCGAGATTGAAGGGCCAGATAAGGTCGGTCGGCCATTCGAGCCATTTGGCGAAAAAGATCAGGAAGGCGACACCCATGCAGATTTCGGGAACGATGATCGGCAGCGAAATCGTTCCGTCGACCGCGCCCTTCAACGGGAAGCGGAAACGCCAGAGCATCACCGCCGCGACCGCGCCGAGGATCAGGCTGATAAGCGTCGCGAGCGCCGCGATGGTGAGCGAGTTGACGAGCGCTTCGACCAGCACGTCGTTGCCGAGCGCCTTGTCATAATATTTGAGCGTGAAGCCGCGCCAGACGACGTTGCGCTTGCTGTCGTTGAAGCTGAAGATCATCAGCACGACCAGCGGAGCGTAGAGAAAGACCATGACCGCGCCGACCCACAGCCGCATCCACAGGGTGCGGCTATATTCCAGCGGCGCGCGCGGGGTGCGGGAAAAGATCGCCATCAGCGCGCCTCCGGCACCTTGCGCCGCATCGATTGCAGCGCGATCAGGATGAACATGGCATAGATGAGGATGAAAGAGAGCGCCGCGCCGAATGGCCAGTCGTTCGCCTTCTTGAACTGGCGTTCGATGACGTTCGCGATCATCTGGCTGTCGGTCCCGCCCATCAGGTCCGGCGTGAGATAGGCGCCGAGCGCGGGGATCAGCGTGATCATTACGCCGGCGACGATGCCCGGCGCGGCCAGCGGCACGACGATGCGCATGATCGTGCGGAAATGCCCCGCGCCAAGGTCGAGGCTCGCCTCAATCAGGCTGCGGTCGAGCCGGTCAAGCGCCGCATAGAGCGGCAGCACCATGAAGGGTAGATGGACGTAAACCAGCCCGAAGACGACCGCGAAATTGTTGAAGAGCAGTTGCACCGGCTCCCACGTCGGAAGCGGCTGCATCCCGACGAGCGTCTTGAGCCAGCTCGCGCCGTCCCACAGCGCGCCCAGCCCCTTGTTGGCGAAGCCCTGGGTGCCGAGCAGCATCATCAGCGCATAGGTGCGGATCAGCAAATTGGTCCAGAAGGGCAGCATGATGCCGAGCAGCAGCCACGGCCGCCATTTCTCGCTCGCGAAGGTGATCGCCATCGCCACGGGAAAGCCCACGATCAGGCAAATCAGTGTGACGAGCGCCGCGACCGCGAAGCTTTTGCCGAAGATCGACAGATAGAGAAATTCGGTCGCGCGCTTGTAATTTTCGAGCGTTCCCGAAAATTCGATCTCGGTCAGGCCGCGGTTCTCGCCGAAGCTGTAGAACCAGACGATCGCCATCGGGATGACGAAGAACAGGAGGGTCCATAGCAGGGTCGGAACCGACACCGCCGCGAAGACCCGCTTGTTCGCTTTCCAGTCCTGCTCGGCCATCCCCCCGATGCCCCTTTCAGACCGTTACGACGCCCGCACCTTCGTAAAGGCTTCCTCGTAGAGCGGCTGAAGCTTTTCGTTGAACTTCGCATATTCGCACTTGGCGAGGACGTCCGCGGGCGGGAAGATGACCGGATTGTTCTTGTAGCTGTCGGGCATCAGTGCCTTCGCGGCGGCATTGGGGGTCGGGTAGAGGATCGTTTCGGTGATCTTCTTGTCGACCTCGGCATCGAGCATATAGTTGATGAAGGCGTGGGCGTTCTTCGGGTGCGGCGCGCCCTTCGGAATGCACAGCGTATCCGAATTGAGCTGGCTGCCTTCCTTCGGCACGACGAAATCGAGATCGGGATCCTCGGTCATCGCCTGCGCGATGTCGCCATTATATTCGAGCACGACATCGACGTCGCCCTTGAGCAGCAGATCCTGCCCGTCATCCTCGTGGAATTTCTTCACATATGGCTTTTGTTTGATCATCATCGCCGAAATGGTCTGAATATCCTCCGGCGTCAGCGAATTGACCGATTTGCCGAGATATTTGCCATAGAGGCGGAACATGTCGCCGGCCTCCGACAGCCAGGCCATGCGGCCCTTATATTCGTCGCTGTCGAACAGGACCTTCCAGCTGTCGGGCGCGGTCTTCACCTTCGACTTGCGATAGCCGATACCCAGAACCAGCCAGGTGTAAGGCATCGAGAATTTGCGGCCCGGATCATAATCGACGTTCAGGAAGCTGGGGTCGATATTCTTCATGTTCGGGATCTGCGCATGATCGAGCGGCATCAGCATGTCGGCGCGCGCCATGCGTTCGACAAAGTCGTTCGACGGCACGATGACGTCATAGCCGGGATTGCCCGCCTTGAACTTCGCGAACAGCGTGTCGTTGCTGTCGAACAGGTCCATCGTGACATCGACGCCCGTCGACGCCTTGAAATCGTCGAGCGTCGTTTCGCCGATATAGGTGTCCCAGTTGTAGAAGTTGAGCTTGGCCTCTTCGCCGTTGGCAAGCTTCTTGTCGCTGCCCTTGCTGCACGCGGCGAGGCCGCCGAAGCTGATCCCGATTGCGGCGACGCCCATCGCCTGAAGCAGCGAGCGGCGATTGCGGCCCTGCGCGAGCAGTTCGTTCAAATCCATGGCTGGCCTCCCTGATTGTGACCGCAAGCTGACTCATTAATGTCGGCTTGAAAAGAGGCTTTTTTGCACCGCAACACGAATCCGTGACATTTTCGTGCGTCGTGGCCCAGGCAGGTCGCTATGCGTTGCGCAGATACCAGTCGTAGTCGATCGTCGGCACCGTCCCGAAATAGCGATCCTGTTCGACCCGCTTCACGATGCTGAACATGTCGACGAAGCGGTCGCCGAGATAATCGCGCATCAGCGCCGAGGCGTGGAAGCGGTCGACGGCCGCGAACCAGTTCGACGGCGGCTTGTCGTCGCCCGAGGCGTCGCGATCATAGCCGTTGCCGACGACCGCCGGACCCGGGTCGGTCCGGCTTGTCATTCCGTGATGCATGCCGGCGAGCACGGCGGCTACCGCGAGATAGGGATTGGCATCGGCGCCGCAGGCGCGATGCTCGACATGCCGGCTTGGCGGCGGCCCGGCCGGGATGCGGAAGGACACGGTGCGATTGTTGACTCCCCACGTCGGCGCTACGGGGGCGTAGCTGTTCGCCTTGAACCGGCGATAGCTGTTGGCGTGCGGGGCAAAGAGCGCAAAGCCGTCGCCGACGCTGCCGATCATGCCGCCGATCGCGTGGCGCAGCGCATCGGTGCCCTCGGGATCGTCGCTCGCAAAGATATTGCCGCCCGCGCCATCGTTGACCGAGACGTGGATGTGCATCCCGCTGCCCGCCTGTTCGGCGAAAGGCTTGGCCATGAAGGTCGCCTCGAGCCCATGTTGCTGGGCGATCGCTTTGACCAGCCTTTTGTACATGATCGCGTCGTCGCAGGCGCGCAGCGCGTCCGGCTTGTGGCGCAGCGTCAGCTCGAACTGGCCCGGCGCAAATTCGCTGATCGCGCTTTCGAGCGGCAGGCCCTGCACGTCGGTCGCCGCATAGAGGGCGTCGAAGAAGGGACGAAAGTCGTCGAGTTCACGCAGGCCATAAACTTCGACATTGCGCGGCGTGTCGCGGCTGTAGCCGGGGCGGGCGGGGCGCACCGACCCGTCGCGCGCGCGGCGCGGGTCGAGCAGGTAGAATTCCAGCTCGACTGCAAGCACCGGGGTCAGGCCGTCGGCGGTGTAGCGGTCGATCACGCGGCCGAGCACATGGCGGGGATCGAGGTCGTGCGGCGTGCCGTCGAGTTCATAAAAATCGACGAGGAACTGCGCGGCCCGATCGCCGCCCCACGGCGTGCGGACAAGGGTGCCGGGGATCGGCTTCATCGATCGGTCGGCGTCGCCATCTTCCCAGACCAAGCCCGTTTCGACGGTGTCCTGTCCGGTGATGTCGACGACAGTGATCGAGCCGGGGAACATGCGTCCGCTTTCATAGACAGCGAGCACTTCATGTTGGCGCAGCCGCTTGCCGCGCGGGACGCCGCCCATGTCGGTATAGATCATCTCGATCGAATCGACGTCGGGATTGGCCCGGAAGAATTCCTCGGCCTCCGACCGCGGCGCGATCACGCCCGACGACTTCGCCATTGCCCCACTACTCCTTCAGCGCCTTGATGCAGTCGGCGAAGCCGCCGACCAGCCGGTCGATCTGGTCGTCGCCGGTCACCGGGCTCACCAACATCATATTGTGAAATGGCGCCAGCAAAATTCCCCGGTTGGCGAGGAAAATGTGGATCGCGGCCTCCAGCGCGGGGTGCATCGCCGCCTTCGCCTCGCCGCCGCTGCGGGGCGGGACGGGACAGGTCAGAAACTCGACGCGGGCGCCGACCTGCGTGACGTGCCAGTCGAGCGACGCAGCGGCGATTTCGCGCTCCAGCCCCGTGACCAGCCGCGCGGCACCGCGCAGCATGGCGTCATAGGCGGTGGGGGTGATGACCTCGCCGAGCATGAAATCCATCGCGGTGATCGCAAGCGCGTTGGCGGAGAGCGTCGTGCCGATGCCGCTATGCCCCGGCGGGCGCGCGCTGTTGAGCGCCGCCATGCGATCCGCAACGTCGGCGCTGAAACCATAGACGGCGCACGGCACGCCGCCGCCGATCGACTTTCCGACGACCATCAGATCCGCCATCGGACCGTGGCTGCGGGCATGGCCGCCATAGCCCGACGAGATGCTGTGCGTTTCGTCGAAAACCAGCAGCGTGCCCGTCTCGTCGCACAGGCTGCGCAGCGTTTGGAGAAAACCCGGCGCGTCCTGCACCATGCCGACGTTGGTCATCACGGGTTCGGCGAGGACGCAGGCGATATCGCCGCCGCGCAGCGCAGCGGCAAGCGCTGCTTCATCGTTGAATTCGATCACCGTCGTCGTGGCGCGAAGATCGTGGACCTGGCCGATCAGGCTCGCGCGCATCACCGGCGCGCCGTCTTTCAGATCGACGAACGCATCGTCGACCGCGCCATGATAGGCGCCGTTGAAGGTGAGGATTTTCGGGCGCCCGCTGATCCCGCGGCACCAGCGGATGACGGCGCGATTGGCTTCGCTCGCCGTGGTCGTCACCTGCCATTGCGGAAAGCCGAACATGGCCGAAAGCTTCGTCGACAGCGGGGCGCCGCGGGCGGTGGGCAGCATATAGCTCAGCCCCTCGGTCGCCTGCCGTGCGAGCGCGGCGGCGAGGGCGGGCGGCGAATGGCCGAACAGGCTGGCCGTGTCGCCAAGGCAGAAATCGTCATAGGTCCGCCCGTCGATACTCGTCAGCGTCGCGTCCTTGGCCGACGCGGCGACGATCGGCACCGGGCTGGGCCAATCTTTCATCCAGTGGAAGGGCACCGACTGGAACCAGCCGGTCGCCGCGGCCTGATGCGCGAAAGCGCGCGGGTTGTCCGCGCGGAAGCGTTCGGCCTCGCGCGCGGCGACGCGGGCGATGGCGGCGTCGGCGATCATCCCAGCCTGTCTTTCAGTGCGTAATAGAGAAGGCCGAGCGTCGCGAGCGGGCGGCGCAGCCATTTGCCGCCGGGAAAGGGGCGCGACGGCAGGTTCGCGAGCACGTCGAAGCGTTCGGCGGTCCCCGCCAGCGCCTCCGCGATCAACTCGCCGACGGTCGTCGTGATCAGCGCGCCATGCCCCGAAAATCCGTGCGCGAAAAAGACGTTCCCGCGCCGTCCGATATGCGGCAGCCGGTTCATCGTCACCGCGACCGCACCGCCCCAGCCATAGTCGATTTCGGCATTGGCGATCTGCGGAAAAACTTCCGCCATAAACGGCCTGACGAAGGCGGCGATATCGCGCGGCGGCATTTGCGAATAACGCTCGCCGCCGCCGAAGATCAGGCGCTTGTCGGCTGAGAGGCGGAAATAGTTGAGCACGAAACGGCTGTCGGCAACCGCGGCGTCGGTCGGCAGCAGCGCGTCGGCGTTGGCGAGCGGCGCGGTCGCGATATTATAGTTCATGATCGGAACCGTGTAGCGCCCGAGGTCGGGCTCGACCTCGCCGATCCAGCTATCGGTGGCGTCGATGACGTAGCGTGCGTTCAAGCTATCGATCGATGCGCGGCAGCCCTCCACGATCCGCACCCCGGCGGCTTCGGCTGCCTTCGCCAGTCCGAGCGCATAATTCAGCGGATGGAAATGCCCGCCCTGCGGATCATAGACACCGCCATTGTAGAGCGGGCTCGCGATGTGAACGCCCATGTCGGCCTTTTCGACCACATCGGTTACATAGCCGTGGCGTTGGCCCAGATAGTCGGCTTCGCGCCGCATCGCGGCGAAATCGGCGGGCGTCCACGCCGCTTCCAGATGACCGGCTTTCAGATCGCAGGCGATGCCGTGCTTGGCGATCCGCGCCTTGACGCGATTGTCTCGCCAGCACAGATCGAAGAGCGCGCCGGCGCGCTCGTTGCCGAATTCGTCCGCCAATTCGGACGCCGTCCAGCGCAGCCCGGGGATGAGCTGCCCGCCATTGCGTCCGGAGGCGCCGAAGCCGATCCGTTCGGCCTCGTAAAGGATCACCGAAAAGCCCCTCTCGGCGCACGCAAGCGCTGCGCTGAGGCCCGTGAAACCGCCGCCGACAACTGCCACGTCGCAGCGGTCGTCAACGGCCTCACCACGCGGCCGCCATCCGGCTGCCGTCGCGGCATAATAGCTGTGGTTCAGCGGATCGGTCATTTTGGTCAGCGACCTCCACTCCCGTTAGCGTCGAGCCCTTCGACGCCGCCTGCGGCGGCGCTCAGGATAAACTTCCGGCTTTGACCGGAAGTCGAGACGCCGTGCACGCACGCGCCGTGTCTCGACTTTGCTCGACACGAACGGGGGAGGGAAGCTGGGGACGACACGCTAAACCCGCATCAGCAGATGTTCGCGCTCCCAGCTCGACACCACCGATTGGTAGTTGAACAGCTCATAATCCTTCACGGCATAGAAGATTTCGAAGAAATCGTCGCCAAGCAGGTTGCGGACCTTCTTGCACGAGCTGAACCGGTCGAGCGCGGCTTCCAGCGTGCGCGGCAGGGTGCGGGCGCGGTTATAGGCGCTGCCGGTGATCGGCTTGGGCGGTACCATGCGATCGACCATGCCGATATAGCCGCAGACGAGCGACGCCGCGATCGCCAGATAGGGATTGCTGTCGGCGCCGGGCAGGCGGTTTTCGACGCGGCGGTTGTTCTTGTCCGACACCGGAATGCGAAAGCCGCATGACCGGTTATCGACGCCCCACTGGACGTTGATCGGCGCCGCGCTGTCGGGACGCATCCGGCGAAAGCTGTTCACATTGGGCGCCCACATGGGCGAGATTTGCGGCATGAAGCGGATCAGCCCCGCGACATAGGATCGAAAGGCCGCGCTGTCGCGGCCGTTGGCGGTCGCGAACAGGTTGCGCCCCGTTTCGGCATCGACGACCGACTGGTGAATGTGCATCGCGCTTCCCGGCTGGCCCGCCATCGGGTTCGCCATGAAGGTCGCGTAGACGCTGTGCTGTTTCGCGACGTTGCGGACGACGCGTTTGAAGAGAAACACCTCGTCGGCGAGCCGCAGCGGATCGCCGTGCATGAAATTCACCTCGAGCTGTGCGGCGCCCATTTCGTGGATCATCGTGTCGATATCGAGCCCCATCAGCTCGCAATCGTCATAGATATGATCGATGATATCCTCATATTCGTTCATGGCTTCAAGGCCATAGGGCTGGCTCGCGGTTTCCGCCCGGCCCGACTGGCCGGTCGGCGGCGTCAACGGAAAGTCGGGGTCGGTGTTCTGCGAGACGAGATAGAATTCGACCTCGGGTGCGATGATCGGTTTCCATCCCTTGTCCTGGTAAAGGCCCAGCACCTTTTTCAGGATCGTCCGCGGCGCGATGTCGACCTCGGTCCCGTCGCCATTATAGGCATCGGCAATGACGAAGGCCGTCGGCGAGGTGAAGCCCGGCGCGACGCAGATGGTATCGGGGTCGGCAAGCAGGATCTTGTCGGGATCCTTGTCCCAGATATCGTCGATATCCTCGGGATAATGGCCGTCGATCGTGCAGATGAAGACGCTGCCGGGGATACGCAGCGACTTGTCCTTGACCGAAGCGAGGAATTTCTTGGCGGGCAGAACCTTGCCGCGCTGGACCCCGTTGATGTCGGGAACGATACATTCGACTTCGTCGATATTATGGTCGCTGATCCATTGTTCCAGATTGACTGACATGCGCCCCCGATTGGGCCGAGGAGCCGGCCCGTTTGTGGAAGGTGCAGCGTATAGCGAAGTCCGCCAGAGCGCCAGAGGGGCCGTTGTCGGTCATTTCTCAATGGAATGTTTCAGGAGGCAGAGTGTCGCGAACCGGCCGATTGCGGACATGGATTGTAGTTGACCAGCCACTTTCTAGCGGCGCCTCATTCAAGAATCCTATTACGACAATGCCTAGCCTAGCGTGCCAAAAAATAGATAATCGCGAGTAGCATCGCTAGCGCTGTCGTCGTGCGTTCAAGGGGGAGCCGGGCGGGAGACTCTTCGGCCCTGAAACCTGAAAACCCGCCCCCATTTTTTCGAACTATTTCTTCGCGGTGAATTTGTGCGAGAACGATACCGGGGTCCCCTTTGGATGCCAAAGGACCGGGCGATCCATAGAGCAGCGGGACGTCAGTCAGCAGGTCCTTATTCAAACCTTTTGCTGCTTCGCCGCGCTGCGTCAGATTCCTCGCAAACTCCGTCGCGCTGTCCAAAGCGAGCCGGTGGCTTGGATCGTCTACTAATATTGTAGCATTGGCTCGCTCGCTACGCTCCTGCTCGTTCGCCAAATCACTTCCCTTCAATATTGTGCTTTCAGTGAATTTAGCGCCGGATAGTAAACGAGAGGTTCTGCGCGCAGGCAAACGGAGCAGAAGTTGCTCGATCTATTAGTCTGTACGCATACCCACCTAGCATGAGGCCGATGGTCTGCTTCCCACCCCAAAGTCGCCATCCCGCCCCCGATTTTTCGCTGTCCTACTTTGTTTGGACGCGATAGCGTCGCACGAAACCTGTCGCGTCGGTTGTGCCGACGCCAGACATGGAGAACGGACAAGGCTGACCTTCGGTGAACTTTGGGACCGACAAAATAATGGCCGCTTGCTGCCCTCGGCAGAGCAGGGAGATGATCGATGCAGGGTGACAACGACCAGCTGGCAAGCTTCTGGATGCCCTTCACCGCGAACCGTTCCTACAAGGCCCATCCGCGCCAGCTCGTCGCGGCGAGCGGGATGTATTATCAGTCGGGCGACGGACGCCGGATCCTCGACGGCACCTCGGGCCTGTGGTGCAGCAATGCCGGCCACTGCCGCCCTGAAATCGCCGAAGCCATCGCCAAGGCGGCGAAAACGCTCGATTTCGCGCCGACCTTTCAGCTTGGCCATCCGCTGCCCTTCGAGCTGGCGCAGCGTCTCGCGGCGCTGATGCCCGAAGGACTCGACCGGATATTCTTTACCAACAGCGGGTCCGAATCGGTCGATACCGCGCTCAAGATCGCACTCGCGGTGCAGCGCGCGAAGGGGCAGGGGACGCGCACCCGGCTGATCGGGCGCGAGCGCGGCTATCATGGCGTCGGTTTCGGCGGAATCAGCGTCGGCGGGATCGTCAGCAACCGCCGCACCTGGCCGGGGCTGCCCGGAACCGATCATCTGCGGCACACGCACGATCTGGCCCGCAATGCCTTCACGCGCGGTTTCCCGGCGCACGGCGCCGAACTCGCCGACGACCTTCAGCGGCTCGTCGACCTGCATGGCGCCGAAACGATCGCGGCGGTGATCGTCGAGCCGATGGCGGGCTCGACCGGCGTGCTGATCCCGCCAGCCGGCTATCTCCAGCGGCTGCGCGAAATTTGTGACCGGCATGGCATCATCCTGATCTTCGACGAGGTGATTACCGCCTTCGGCCGCGTCGGTGCGGCGACCGCTGCCGAGGCCTGGGGCGTGACCCCCGACATCATCACCATGGCGAAAGGGCTGACCAACGCGGCGGTGCCGATGGGCGCAGTTGCGGTGAAGCGCGACCTCCACGACGCCGTGATCGAAAGCGTGCCGGGCGGGATCGAGCTGTTCCACGGCTACACCTATTCGGGCCACCCGCTCGCGAGCGCGGCGGGGCTCGCGACGCTCGATCTTTATGCGCGCGAGGGGCTGTTCGAACGGGCGAACGAACTCGCCGGCTATTGGGAGGATGCGGCGCACAGCCTGAAGGGGCGGCGCCACATCATCGATATCCGCACGATCGGGCTTGTCGCCGGCATTGAGCTCGAACCGCGACCCGGCGCTCCGACGGCGCGGGCAATGGAGCTGTTCCACGCCGCCTTCGACAGCGGCCTGCTGGTGCGCGCAACGGGCGACATCATCGCGCTGTCGCCGCCGCTGATCGTCGAAAAGGCAGAGATAGACGCGATGTTCGGCCAGCTTGCCGAGCTTCTGGACCGCATCGATTGACCGCTCCGCTCGGGTGGGCGCACAAAAAAGGGGCCGCATATGCGGCCCCTTTCTGCAAGCGGTTCTGAACCGGGACAGGTTCCCGGTACCGCCTCAGCGCTTGTCGACGGGGACGTAGGCGCGCTGCGTCGGGCCGGTGTAGAGCTGGCGCGGGCGGCCGATCTTCTGCGCGGGGTCAGAGATCATCTCGTTCCACTGCGCGACCCAGCCGACGGTACGGGCGAGCGCGAAGAGCGCGGTGAACATCGTGGTCGGGAAGCCGATCGCCGACAGGATGACGCCCGAATAGAAGTCGACATTGGGGAAGAGCTTCTTTTCGACGAAATAATCGTCGTTGAGGGCCATTTCCTCAAGCTGCAGCGCGACGTCGAAGACCGGGTCGTTGACCTTGAGCGCGGTGAACACCTCGCGCACGGTTTTCTGCATCACCGTCGCACGCGGGTCGTAATTCTTGTAAACGCGGTGGCCGAAGCCCATCAGGCGGAACGGATCATCCTTGTCCTTCGCGCGCGCGATATATTCGGGGATGCGTTCGGGACGGCCGATTTCGCGCAGCATGTTGAGCGCGGCTTCGTTGGCCCCGCCATGCGCCGGACCCCACAGACAGGCGATGCCCGCCGCGATGCACGCGAAGGGATTGGCGCCCGACGAACCCGCAAGGCGAACGGTCGAGGTCGACGCATTCTGCTCATGGTCGGCATGCAGGATGAAGATGCGGTCGAGCGCGCGGACGACCGCCGGATCGACCTCATATTCCTCGGCCGGAACGCCGAAGGTCATACGCAGGAAGTTGTGCGTGTAGCTGAGATCGTTCTGCGGGTAGATGAAGGGCTGACCCACCGAATATTTATACGCCATCGCCGCGATCGTCGGCATCTTGGCGATCAGGCGGTGGCTCGCGATCATGCGCTGGTGCGGATCGTGGATCTCGGTCGAATCATGATAGAAGGCCGACAGCGCGCCAACCACGCCGCACATGATGGCCATCGGGTGCGCGTCGCGGCGGAAGCCGCGATAGAAGGTCGCAAGCTGTTCGTGCAGCATCGTGTGGCGCGTGATCGTGGTATCGAACTTCGCCAGTTCGTCGCCGCTCGGCAATTCGCCGTTCAGGAGCAGATAGGCGACCTCCATGAAGGTCGAATGTTCGGCAAGATCGCCGATCGCATAACCGCGGTGGAGCAGGACGCCTTCGTCGCCGTCGATATAGGTCAGCTTCGACTCGCAGCTCGCGGTCGAGGTGAAGCCCGGATCATAGGTGAAGGCGCCGGTCTGGCCGTAGAATTTGCGGATGTCGACGACGTCGGGGCCGACGGTGCCCTTCAGCACCGGACTCTCGACAGTCTTGTCGCCCAGGGGGATTTTCGCGGTCTGGTCGGTCATATTTTTTCCCCTGATCTGCGGGCGGGAGAGTGAGTGGCTACGCCCCTGCCGGATAATTGTGCGCTGCGTCAAGTCGCGCCAGGCTCTCGTCGCGTCCCAATAGCAGCAAGACGTCGAAAATGCCCGGAGAAACGGTGCGGCCGGTCAAGGCGGCGCGCAGCGGCTGAGCGAGCTTGCCGAGGCCGACACCGGCGGCTTTCTCTTCGATCGTCAGCGGACGCACCGCAAACAGGAAGACGGCGCCCTCGGCAATTTCGTCCAATGTCTTCGCGCGCGGCTTGAGCACGTCCATCGCGCGCGCCAGCAAGGCGCGGTCGTCGCTGTCGAGCGCGCGCCCGACCAGCGTCTCGACCCGCGGCGCCACCAGGCCGGCGAGCCGGGCATCGTCGGCCTCGCGGATATAATGGCCGTTCAGATTTTCGAGCTTCTTGAAATCGAAGCGCGACGGCGAGCGGCCGACGTTGGCGAGATCGAACCATTCGACCGCCTGCTCGCGGCTGATGATTTCGGCATCGCCATGCCCCCAGCCGAGCCGGAGCAGATAATTGTTCACCGCCTCGGGCAGATAGCCAAGCTCGTCGCGATAGGCATCGACGCCGAGCGCGCCGTGCCGCTTCGACAGCTTTGCGCCATCGGCGCCGTGGATCAGCGGGACGTGCGCATAAACCGGCTCGCGCCACGCCATCGCGCGGATCAGCGCGAGCTGGCGGAAGGCGTTGTTGAGGTGATCGTCACCACGGATGACGTGGGTGATCCCCATGTCGTTATCGTCGACGACGACGCTGAGCATATAGGTCGGGGTGCCGTCGCTGCGCAGCAGGATGAAATCGTCGAGCTCGGCATTCTGGACCGTCACCTCGCCCTGCACGCGATCGTGGATCGTCACCGCGCCATCTTGCGGCGCGCGCAAGCGGATGACGTGCGGGGCGGCGGGATCGCCGTCGTCACGGTCGCGCCACGGGCTGCGGACGCGGAAGGGGATGCGCTTTTCCTGTGCTTCGGCACGCATCGCGGCCAGTTCATCCTGCGTCAAATAGCAGCGATAGGCCGCGCCCTTGGCAAGCAGCTCGTGCGCAACCTCGGCATGGCGCGCCGCGCGCGCGAACTGATAGACGGTCTCGCCGTCCCAATCGAGGTCGAGCCACTGCATCCCGTCGAGGATCGCGTCGATGGCGGCGTCGGTTGAGCGTGCGCGGTCGGTATCCTCGATCCGCAGCAGGAACTTGCCGCCGTGATGGCGCGCGAAAAGCCAGTTGAACAGCGCGGTCCGCGCGCCGCCGATGTGCAGATATCCCGTGGGGGAGGGGGCGAAGCGGGTGACGACGGCGGCGCCCGTCGCTTCGGGGGTCGCTTCTGCCAATTCGGTTTTGTTTTCGGTTGCCACTCTGGCCTCTTTCACTCAGGCTGCCGGCCGCGGAACAGGGACCGCGGCGGATTTCGGGGCTGCCCCTAGCATGGCGACAAGCACGCTTCAAACGCCCATTGCCGCGCGGACGCTTTCATGGTTCGGCGCGTTTCCGGCGGCGCTCGAGACGCGCCTGGAGACCGAGCGCGAGCGGCTGCCGCTCTGGCTTCCCGTGGCGCTCGGCGCCGGGATCGCGCTGTGGTTCGCCTTGCCGACGATGGCGCAATGGATCGGGCTTCTTTGCGCCTTTTCTGGCGGGGCGGCGTGCGGATTGGCGATCGGCTGGCAGACCCGCGTTGGCCGCGCCCTGACGATCGGTTGCGGGGTTGCCGCGGCAGGGCTGCTGCTGATCTGGGGCCGCGCGCTGTGGGTCGAGGCGCCGGTGCTCGCGCGGCCGGTGACGACCGAATTTTCGGCGCGGGTCGAAGCCGCCGAGCCTTTGCCAGCGCGCGCGCAATTGCGGCTTGTCGTGCGGCCGCTCGCGCGTCCCGATCTGCCACCGCGCCTGCGGCTGACGCTGCGCGGCGACCAGCGGCGCCCAATTGTGCCGGGGACGATGATCGGCGTGCGCGCGCGGCTGATGCCGCCGCCAACCGCGAGCCTGCCCGGCGGCTATGATTTTGCGCAGCGCGCCTGGTTCGACCGCATCGGCGCGGTCGGAACAGTGCTTGGCGATGTCATACTGCCGCCGGGCGCCGAGCATGCGCGCCAGCCGCTGCGCGCGCGGCTGAGCGAGCATATCCATCGCCAGGTTGCGGGGTCGCCGGGCGGCGTCGCGTCGGCGCTGGTGACGGGCGATCGCGGCGCGATCACGCCCGAGGACGAGGAGGCGATGCGGCGCAGCGGGCTGGCGCATCTGCTGTCGATCAGCGGGCTGCACGTCACCGCCGTGGTCGGCTTCGCGATGCTGCTGGCGATGCGGTTGCTGGCGCTCAGCCGGCGGCTCGCGCTCGCGGGCTATGTGTTGCCACTTGCCGCCGCCGCCGGGGCGCTAGCTGGGGGCGGTTATACGTGGTTGGCCGGCGCCGAGGTGCCGACGCTGCGGTCGTTGATCGCGGCGTTACTGGTCCTGGCGGCGATCCTGCTGGGGCGCGAGGCGATTACCCTGCGGCTCGTCGCCGCCGGCGCGCTGCTCGTCGTCGTCGCTCAGCTTCGCGGCGGTAACCGCGATCGTCGCGCTCCACGAAAGCAGGGCGATGCAGCGCTTCGTCGCGCGGCGCGAGGAGCCATTTGCCTTCCGCTTCGGGCGCGGCGTCGCCGGCCTGCTGATCACCGGCATCGTAGTCGAGGTCGCCTTGTCGCCGATCGCGCTGTTCCATTTTCACAAGGCGGGGCTTTATGGCGCGCTCGCCAATGTCGTCGCGATCCCGCTGACGACCTTCGTCATCATGCCGGCGGAGGCTTTGGCGCTGCTGTTCGACGCGGTGGGGGCGGGGGCGCCCTTCTGGTGGGTGGCCGATCACGCGCTGCGCCTGCTCATCGGGCTCGCGCATCATGTCGCCGCGGCGCCTGGCGCCGTCACCACCTTGCCCGTGTTCCCGCCATGGGCCTTCGGCGTCGCAATGGCGGGCGGGCTGTGGATATTGCTGTGGCGCAGCGGGTGGCGCTGGGCGGGCGCCGTGCCGCTGGTGGCGGGGATGGCGGTGCTGCTCGCACAGCCGCGCCCCGACCTGCTCGTGACCGGCGACGGGCGGCATATCGCAGCCGCCGTGCCGGGCGGCGGCTATGCCATGCTGCGCGATCGTGCCGGCGATTTCGTACGCGACGCGATGGCCGAAGCGGCGGGGATCGACACGCCGCTCGTCGCGCTTGGCGATCTCGACCATGTCGGTTGCAATCGCGATTTCTGCCGTTGGACCCAAGGCAGGGGCGATGCGCCGCGCGTCATCCTTGCCGCGCATGGGCGCGACCGGATCGCGGGGGAGGAGATGGCGGCCGCCTGCGCAGCCGCCGATGTGGTCATCAGCGAACGCTGGCTACCGCGCGAATGCGTCGCGCGCTGGCTGACGATCGACCGCGACACGCTGGAAGAAAGCGGCGGCCTTGCGCTTTATCTGGGCGCGAAGCCGCGGCTCGTTTCGGCGCTGCGCGCGGGCGATGCGCATCCTTGGCGCCGCCCGCACCAGCTTAGTGGTAACGACGAAGCAGTCCCGACAGCCGACCTTGCACCATGACGCGATCGGCTTCGTAACGCTGCGGCTCATAGGCGCTGTTGGCGGGATCGAGGCGCACCATCCGGCCTTCGCGATGGAAATATTTGAGCGTTGCGTCCTGTCCGTCGACGAGCGCGACGACGATATCGCCCTCGCGCGCGGTACTCGCCTTCTGGATCAGCGCATAATCGCCGTCGAAAATCCCCGCCTCGACCATCGAGTCGCCCGATACTTCGAGCGCATAATGTTCGCCCGCGCCGAGCAACGCGGCGGGAACGGCGAGCCGGTTATAATCCTCGAACGCCTCGATCGGGACGCCGGCGGCAATCTTGCCGTGCAGCGGCACTTCGATAATGTCGTTCGCGGCGATGGGCTTCAGCGCCGGTGCGGGCTTGCGCAGCGGCACCACATTGTCACTGTCGCTCCGCGTTTTGGGCTTGGCCGCATCGGGCAGCTTCAACACTTCGAGCGCACGCGCACGATTGGGCAGGCGGCGCAGGAAGCCGCGTTCCTCGAGCGCGCTGATCAGCCGGTGGATGCCCGATTTCGACTTGAGGCCCAGCGCCTCCTTCATTTCCTCGAACGACGGCGAGATGCCGCTGGCGTCGAGCCGTTCCTGGATGAAGTGGAGCAGTTCATGCTGCTTCGCGGTCAACATCGGTCGTTCTCCATGATGGCGTTGCCGGACATAAGGGGAACGATAGTGGAACAGACCGGAACTTGTCAAGCGATCGCGATATAGTTTGCAAGCTCCCCCGCCGCGCGGGGTGCTGCGCCGATATCGCGGACGATCAGCGCGTTGGCAGAGATCAGCGGTTGCGTCTGGCCGCTGTCCTGTCCGTCGCAGGGGGTCAGCAGCCCCTTGTAGAGGCGCGCGCGCAGATAATCGCGCCTTGCCCCGCCGGGGCCGAGTGACACCGCGAGCGGGGCCTGGCTGACCTCCGGCAACGGCGCGGCCGCCCCGGCAAGGTAGCGGACGAGCGGTAGCAGAAAGAGCGTCGCGGTCACGAACGCCGACGACGGATTGCCCGGCAGGCCGAGCAGGATCGCGTCGCCGATCCGGCCGGCGATCAGCGGCTTGCCAGGGCGCATCGCGATCTTCCAGAAATCGAGCTGCCCGCCCGCATCGTCGAGCGCGCCGCGGACATGGTCGTGATCGCCCACCGACGCGCCGCCAACGGTAACGATGACATCGTGCCGCCGCGCCATATCGCCCAATATATTGGCGAGAACGCCGCGATCGTCGCGCGCGCGCAGCGGCAGCGTGACGTCGGCGGGTTCGGCGGCGAGCATCGCGGCGAGCATCGTGCCGTTGCTGTCGGGTATCTGGCCGGGCGCGAGCGCACGCCCGGGCGCGACCAGTTCGTCGCCTGTCGTCAGGATCGCGACGCGCGGGCGCCCCCCGACGATCAGATCGCCCGCACCGCCCATGATGGCGGCGGCGAGCGCGCCGGGAGAGAGGCGACATCCCGCCGTGAGCAAATGCGCTCCCGCTGCAAAATCGCTTGCCCGGGCGCGGACATGGCGTCCACGCGACGCGGGGCCATCGCCGGTGAGCGTGAGGCGCGCGCCATCGGCGATGACATCCTCTTGCACCACCACGGTATCGGCATTGGCCGGCAGCATCGCGCCGGTGAAGATGCGGATCGCTTCGCCTGGGCCGAGCGCGCGGGTGGGGGCAGTGCCGGCGGCGACTTCGCCGGCGATCGTCCACGGGCCGGGCATATCGGCAAAGTGGATCGCATAGCCGTCCATCGCCGACAGCGCCGCCGCGGGCTGGTCGCGCCCGGCGACGACGTCCTGCGCAAGGTAGCGCCCGGCGCATTGCGCCACGCCGATATTGTCGGCGCCGAGCGGCGGCTTCAGCGCGAGCAGCCGCGCCTGGGCCTTCTCGACCGCGAGCAGCGCGCTCATCCGGCGCGCCAGTCGCCCGACCGGCCGCCGCTCTTTTCGAGCAGGCGGATATCGCCGAGCACCATCGCGCGGTCGAGCGCCTTCGCCATGTCGTAGAGCGTCAGCAATGCGACGGACGCGGCGGTTAGCGCCTCCATCTCGACCCCCGTCGGCCCGGTCGTCGCGGCGGTCGCGCGGACCGAAATGCCGTCGGCTTCCCAGTCGAATTCGACCGCGACGCTGGTCAACGCCAGCGGGTGGCAGAGCGGGATCAGCTCGGCGGTACGCTTGGCCGCCATGATCCCGGCGATGCGCGCGGTCGACAGCACATCGCCCTTGGGCGCGTTGCCGGCGCGGATCGCGGCGAGCGCTTCGGGCGCCATCGCGATGCGACCGCTGGCGACGGCGCGCCGACCGGTCGCGGCCTTCGCGCCGACATCGACCATATGCGCCGCGCCGCTTTCGTCGAGATGGGTTGGTCGGTTCGTCATCGATGCGGTCCTTTGTCAGTGCGCTTCGGACAGCGGAAAGGACACGGACACGCGCGTGCCCTTACCGACTTCGCTTTGAATATCGAGCTGGCCATTATGCCGTTCGCTGATGTGCTTGACGATCGCCAGCCCCAGCCCGGTGCCGCCGACCGAGCGGCTGCGTGCTTCGTCTACGCGGTAGAAGCGTTCGGTGAGGCGCGGGAGGTGATCGGGCGCGATGACTTCGCCTTCGTCCTGGACCGACAAACGGACGCGGCGGCCCTCGCGCGTCAGTTCGACCGTCACCGGGGTGCCGGGGCGGCCGTATTTCATCGCGTTGGAGACGATATTGTGGACGAGCTGGCCGAGCTGCGCCGCGTCGCCCAGCACCGGCTGCGCTGCATCGCCGAGGCGATCGGCAATGTCCTGCGGCCGCGCCTCTGCACTGTCCTTCATCTGCGCAAGCGTATGGCGGACGATGTCGACAGCAGGTCGATGACAAGCTGCTGCATCCGCCGCGCCTCGCGTTCGATGATCGCGAGGAAACGGTTGCGCGTCGGCGCATCGGCCTCGTCGTTCATGTCCTGCAATGTCTCGACATAGCCGAGGATCGCGGCAAGCGGCGTGCGCAGTTCGTGACTGGCGTTGGCGACGAAATCGGACCGCATGCGGTCGGCGGCATCGATCGCCGAGCGGTCGGACAAAAAGATGATGCGGCCGCCGTGCGACAGCGTCGCGATCCGCATTGTCCAGCGCTGGCCGGGCCGCGGATAGTCGGCGAGATCGACGGTCATCGCGCCCGTGTCGACGTCGCCAGCCGACAGCCATTCGGCCGCCACCGGATGGCGGATCGCGGTGCGGATGTCGGCGCCGACGATGTGGCGTCCGAGCAGGCGGACCGCTGCATCGTTGGCGATGGCGACGACATTGTCGATTACCCCCAGCACCGGCTGCGCTGCATCGCCGAGGCGATCGGCAATGTCCTGCGGCCGCGCCTCTGCACTGTCCTTCATCTGCGCAAGCGTATGGCGGACGATGTCGACGCTGCGCCTCGCACGAAGCGGCGCGGCGCGCAAGGCGCTTCGCGGGGCGTTGCATCGGGTTACCATCGCGGCGCATCCTGTCCCAAAGCGGGAAGGGCGTGGGCGTCCGCCGGTCTTTTGCTTTTCCTAAAGGCTTCACTGGTTTAATGCGCGGCTATGGAAGACAGCGACATCCCGACCGAAGCGCCCGCGACCGGCGCCGAAGCCGTTCCCTCGCGGCGCAAGATGCTCGCGCTCGGCGCGGTCGGCGTGTCGGCGGCGCTGACCATCCGCCCCGCCTTTGCACAGACCGCGGTATCGGTGATGAACTGTCAGATTCCGGTGCCCGACGCGTCGGCCGCGGGCCGCTACATCGACGCCGCAGGCAAGCTTGTCCCGCCGGGGACGCAGGGCGCCTTTCCGGGCGCGCCGCGGCCGTTCACCGGCGAGGAAGTGAAGCGCGCCTTTCGCGGCCAGACGCTGCCCGGCACCAGCTACAACCAGTCGCAGGCCTATCTGCAATATATCCGGCGCTTGCAGGCAGGGCAGAGCGGCTTTACCTGTTTCGCATCCATCCAGATGCCGCGCTGATCGTCGCTCCCCCCTTTGCGATGATGGTCCGCCGGCATCGCAGACAAAGGGACAGATGTGAAACTAGCTTCGCTGAAAGCCGGGCGCGACGGCCGGCTCGTCGTCGTTTCGGACGACCTCGCCTGGTATGCCGATGCGACCCATATCGCGCCGACGCTGCAGGCGGCGCTGGACGACTGGGCGGAAACGGCGCCGCGGCTGAAGGCGCTTGCCGAGGATATCAATCATGAGGCGATCCCGCGCGAGCGCTTTCACGAGCGCGACGCCGCTTCGCCGCTGCCGCGCGCCTATCAATGGGCCGATGGCAGCGCCTATGTGAACCATGTCGCGCTGGTGCGGCAGGCGCGCGGCGCCGAAATGCCCGAAAGTTTCTGGCACGATCCGCTGATGTATCAGGGCGGCAGCGATGCCTTTCTGGCGCCGCGCGATCCGATCCCGCTCGGCGATCCGGCGTGGGGCTGCGACATGGAGGCCGAGGTGGTGGTCGTCACCGGCGACGTGCCGATGGGCGTCGATGCCGAAACGGCGCGGAGCCACATTCTGCTCGTCGGCCTGACCAACGACGTGTCGCTGCGCGGGCTGATCCCCGGCGAACTGGCCAAGGGCTTCGGCTTTTTCCAGTCGAAGCCGTCGAGTGCGATGTCGCCGGTGTTCGTCACCCCCGACGCGCTCGGCGACCGATGGCAGGACGGCAAGCTGCACGGCACGCTGTGCGTTGACCTCAACGGCCAGCCGCTCGGCCGCGCCGATGCCGGCGTCGACATGACCTTCGACTTCGGCCAGCTGATCGCCCATGCCGCGAAAACGCGCGACCTGCGCGCGGGGACGATCATCGGGTCGGGAACCGTGTCGAACCGCGACGCCGATGGCGGACCCGGCAAACCGATCGGTGAGGGCGGGCTCGGCTACAGCTGCCTTGCCGAGGTGCGGACGGTCGAGACGATCCGCGACGGCGAGGCGAAAACCCCCTTCATGCAGACGGGCGATACGGTGCGGATCTGGATGGACGACGAGCGCCACCACAGCATCTTCGGCGCGATTGAACAGACGGTCGCCTGACGCGCCGGCGGCAAAAAAGAAGGGGCGGGAATGATCCCGCCCCTTTTTTGTTGGGTTTGCGATGCGGCGTTCGTCAGGGCTTGCCGCCGCCGAGGCTGCCGCCCGACATCGCATCGCTGAGCGAGCAGGCCGCCGGGCCCAGGATGACGATGAACAGCACCGGCAGGATGAACAGGATCAGCGGTACCGTCATGATCGCGGGCAGGCGCGCGGCCTTTTCTTCGGCGCGCATCATGCGTTCGTTGCGGAATTCCGCCGACAGGACACGCAGCGCGCTGGCAAGCGGCGTCCCGTATTTTTCGGTCTGGATCATGGTGGTGACCACGCCCTTCACCGATTCGAGGTTCACGCGATACGCCAGATTTTCGAACGCTTGCCGCCGTTCGGTCAGGAAGCCGAGTTCGATCGAGGTCAGCGCGAATTCCTCGCCCAGTTCGGGATAGGCACGGCCGAGTTCCTTCGAAACGCGGGAAAAGGCCGAGTCGACGGTCAGGCCCGCTTCGGCGCAGATGACCAGCAGGTCGAGCGCGTCGGGAAGGCCTTTGCGGATCGCGTCGGTGCGCTTTTGCCGCTTGTTCTGGATGAACAGGTCGGGCGCCTTGTAACCGAGGATGAGCATGGCCATCGTTGCGGCCGAACGCTTGAACGGCGTCAGGTCGGGCCACATGTCGACCCAATAGATGAGCAATGCCGCGATACCGCCGAAGACGATCGGCAGGACGAGGCGGCCGAAAATGACCGCGACGGCCAGATCCTTCGACCGGATGCCGGCCTGCGCCAGCTTTTGCTGCACTTCCTTGATCTGGCTGTCCTGCAGCACCTGCAGCTTGCCGAGGAAGGTGCGCATCTTGTCGGCGGTATGGTTCTTGCGGACGAGGCGCGCGCGGCGCTTGGCGGTCGAGGCGGTGATCCCCGCCTTCAGCTGTTCGCGGCGATCGTTGAGCGCCTTCACGCGCTTCGCCATCGGGTCGCGAACGGTCAGCGCGCCGTAAATGGCCACCATGACCGCGAAGATGCCGACCGCAACGAGCATGGTCGAGGCCCAGACGACATCGACGCCCAATAGCGTCGGGCCCTGCTGCGATCCGGAGAAGGCGGTGAGGAGGAGGGTGCTGTTCATGCTGCGTCCTTCCTCAGATTTCGAACGAGATCATGCGCGACATGATGAAGGCGCCGATGCTCATCCACACCAGACCGCCCAGGCCAGCGACGATCAGCCGCTGTTCGAAGAAGAAGCCCTGAAGATAGCCGGGGTTCATCGACCAGACGACGCCGAAGACGAAGAACGGCAGGGCGCCGACGATATAGGCCGAAGCCTTGGCTTCCGAAGACATCGCCTTGATCTTCAGCTTCATCTGCGCGCGCTTGCGCAGCACGTCCGACAGATTGGCCAGCGTTTCGGCAAGATTGCCGCCCGTTTCGCGCTGGATCGCGATGGTGATGCAGAAGAACTGGAATTCGGGCGTGCCCAGCATTTCTGCCGATTCCTGCAACGCCTGTTCCATCGTGTTGCCGATGCGAATGCGTTCGACGATCCCGCGAAACTCCTCGCCGACGGGGCCGGGCAGTTCCTGGCTCACCACCTGAAAGGTTTCGGTTACGGGAAGCCCCGATTTCAGGCCGCGAACGAGCAGGTCGATCGCGTCGGGAAAGCGTGCGTTGAATTTGAGGACGCGCTTTTTGATGATCCGCCCGACCACCATATGCGGAAGCCCAACCCCGGCGAGCAGCCCGAACATCAGCGCCAGCATGAAAGGCGCACGCACGGACAGCATGCCGCCCGCAACGACGACGAACAATGCCATCGACGCGAACATATATTTGCTGAGCGTCCAGCCCTTGCCGGTCCGGCGAAGGCGCAGTTCCATCAATTCGCGCCGCGGCATCAGGCTGCTGATGCTGGTGTTGCCGCTATTGCCAGCGGCAGCGATTGTCTTGCGCATCTGGGCCGCGACGACCGCCTCGGTCGAAGCCGCGTGGCGATCCTTCACCGACGACAGGCGGCGGGTCTTGGCCTTGCCGGCAGAAGGTCCGGCAAAAGCCAGCGCCAGCATGCCGACCGCCAGCAACGCGGCGCCGAATGTTAGGATGATTGGCAGGTTCATGATCGCCCTTTGCCCCGTTCCCGCTGTGGTCGCGGCGGGGGCCGGCCTGCGCCAGCCCCCGTCACGTGCTTATTTCGCGCCTTTTTTGACGAGTGTACCCAGACCGCCCAGCTTGCCGAGCAGCGAGCTGCCCGATTTTGCTTTCGCCGGCGCCACCTCTTCGGCTTCGGCATCGGCCCCGTCGAGGATGACGCGCGTCAGATTGGCCCAGACCTGGCCGGCCTTGGTTCCCTTGCACACCTCGGCATAGGATTTGCCGAGCTTGGCCGCCTGCGCGACAAGCTTGGGGTCGAAGGGGACGACGACATCGATCGCGCGTTCGATCGACGATTCGAACTCCTTGCGCGACAATTCGCCGATCGTGGTCTGGAACTTGTTCGCGACGAGCACGACGCGCGCGCCCGGCACATTTTGCTTGAACCACGACAGGAGACGGATCGTATCGCGCGCCGAAGCCAGCGTGACGTCGGTGACGAGCAGGATCGTCCCGCATTCCGACACGAGGTGCGGGAAGGGGATGAGAACCTGACGCGGAATATCGACGATCGTCATCTCGAACGCGTTCCGCAGCTCTTCCTCGAGCTGATAGAAGGCCGAACCGTCGGTCATCACCGGCTGGTGGATCGGCGCTTCGGCCGACAGCAGGCTGAGCTTGTCCGAGGCGCGCACCATGGCGCGTTCGATGAACAGCCCGTCGATACGGCTGGGATTGTCGATCGCGTCGATCAGCCCGCGGCCGGGTTCGAGATCGAGCGTCAGCGCACCGGTACCGAAATGCACGTCGAGGTCGAGCAGCGCGGTCTGGCGGTCGGCCTGTTCGCTGATCGCCCAAGCGAGCGAGGTCGACACCATCGAGGCGCCGACGCCGCCGCGCACGCCGACGACCGCCATCATGTGATGCGGCTTGTCGTCATGCATGTCGGCATGCTTGGGGGCCGAAAGGATCGCCTGCGCATTGGTCAACGCGTCGCGGACCTGATCGAGCGACAGCGGTTTCAGGAGGTAATCCTGAATGCCGCTCGACAAGAGATCGCGATAGAGGCGAACGTCGTTGACCTGGCCCGCCGCGATGACGACGGTGCCGGGTTCGCAGACCTCCGCCAGCGCGTTGATGTCGTTGATCGGATCGCCCGACTCGGACATGTCGACGAACAGGATATTCGGGCTCGCAGAGACCGACAGCGACTGCACCGCGTTGCGCAGGCCGCCCTTGTTGCACTTCTCGATGGGCCAGCCCATGTCGGCGGCGGCGACGCGGATCAGCTCCAGCGTATCGTCGTCGCACACAAAGGCGTTGAACGGGTCACGCAGCCCGGCTGCTTTGAAAGGCGCGTTCACTGGCTGCCTCCTGCGTTGTTGCTCGTCGCCTGACCGCGCAGGTCGCCTGCGCCCGTCGGCGGTTTGTCGCGATAGGTCTTGATCGCTCGGGTGGCGGTCGTCGGATCATTGTCGCGCTCGCTGGTGCCCTTGATCAGATCATTGGGATCGGCGACCATCGCGGCCAGATTGCTGTTCGTCGCGCAGCCATAGTTGGCCGAGGTCGCGTTGTTGACGTTGATCGCCGAACGGCTCGACCAATTGGGGCAGCTCGGCACCGAAGCCGAGGCACGCGTCACGATCACGCGAACATAGCCCGGCGCGACCGCGCCCGTCGTCACTGGCACATCGCCGCTGAGCAGCAGGCCGCGGCGTTCGACCATCTCGCGGATCGTTTCCTTCGCGCCGCTGCTGCCATAGGCCGACGGGTCCTCGATCGCGATACGGTCACCGTAACGGACGTTCATGGCATCGAGCCAGCCCTGCAGACGGCCTTGCTCGCTGGGGGCGAGGTCACCGCCTGTCGCCGCGACGTCGAATTGGTAGATGTCGTTGCGCACGACCGGCTGATGCACCGATTCAAGGCTGCGATTGCTGTTCGCGGCACCCGCGCAGCCGGCGAGAGTGGTTGCCAGCGCCAGGACGGTCCAAGTTGCGATTTTCTTCATCACGTTGCTCCTGTTTGCCAGCATCACTTCTTGAGGTTGAAGCCGGGCGCCGCATCGGGCGAACCCGCGCGCGGCCGGTCGGCATCGTTCACCGAGGTGTCGAGGCGCGGCTTGGGACGATCGCCGCCCGTCACGCCATCGGTCTGCTGATTGAGCAGCAGGCGCTGAAGGTCGCTTGCGTCCTGATAGCCATCGGTCGGCAGCTTGATCTCGTTCGCCGACACCGGCTTGACGAGATAGGGCGTAACCACGATCACCAGTTCGGTTTCGCCGCGGCGGAAGCTGTCCGACTTGAACAGCATGCCCAGGATCGGCACGTCGCCGAGGCCCGGCACCTTGTCGATGGCGCCGATCGAACGGTTGTTCATCAGGCCCGCGATCATGAAGCTTTCGCCCGAACCGAGTTCGACCGTCGTTTCGGCGCGGCGGATGGTCAGCGCGGGGATCTGGAAGCCGTCCATTTCGATCGCGCCTTCGGTCGACAGTTCCGACACTTCGGGACGGACGCGCAGGCTGATGCGGCCGTTCGACAGCACCGTCGGCGTATAGGCCAGGCTGACGCCATATTTGCGATATTCGATCGTCGTGCCGGCGAAGTTGCCGGGGATCGGGATCGGGAATTCGCCGCCCGCCAGGAAGTCGGCGGTTTCACCCGAAATGGCCGTGAGGTTCGGCTGTGCCAGCGTCACCACCATGCCCGAGCGTTCGCCGAGATCGAGCGAAGCCATCAGGTCCATGCCGAACAGGCGGCCGGCGGCCCCAAAGCTGTTGGTGCCCGTGGGAACATTGAAATTATAGGCGGTCGTGCCAGGCGCAACCGGCGGTTCGCCTTCGCCGGGATATAGGATCGAGCCCGGCGAGCGGCCGCGCACGATGCTGCCGAGGAAGCCGTTGCCCATCGCCCCGTCGCGATCGCGCGACAGCACGTTGCCGCTGATTTCCTTGACGAGCGTGCGGTTCACTTCGGCGATGCGGACCTGCAGGTTGACCTGCAGCGGCGTCGCGGTGCGCAGGCGCGAAAGCACCTTCGTCTGTTCACCGACAAACGCCTGGACGAGGCGTTCGGCCTCGGCCGCATCGTCGGGCGACTGGACGGTGCCGGTCAGCAGGACGAAGCCGTTCATCGTGTTCGACTGGATCTTCGCGTCAGGCATTGCGAGCGCGAGCATCTGGTCAATCGTTTCGATATTGTTGCCGACGCGGGCAACGGTCGAATAGACAACGCGGCCGTTGCCGTCGGTCGCATAGATGCTCGTTTCACCCGGCGCCTTGCCGAAGATGTAGAGCTGGCGCGCTGAGCGGACCTGAACGTCGGCAACCTGGTCGTTGGCGACGAAAACGTCCGACATGGCGGCCGGCAGGCTGACCAGGCGGCCGCGGCCGACCGACAGGTCGATGCTGCTGCTGGCGTTCTGAATGGCCTGCGCGACGGCTTGCTGCGCCGGGGCGGAGATCAGCGTCGCTGCAACCAGGCCGATGGCCAGGGTGCGGGCGAGGGCCGCCGCCTTGAAATTGGCTTTGCTGTGCATCTTACTTACCCCCAACCGGAACTGCGGTCACTTTGTCACCACGGGTTACGCGAACCACCGGGCCGATCGGCACGGCGGCGGCCTGCGGGCTGCCGGCTGCGATCGGCATGCCGGCGGGCGGACGCGGCGCCGAGACGCGGCCGCTGACGGGAATCCAGAAGCGCGAGACGTCGCCGCCCGTGGTAGCGGTGCGCGACGGGGTCGGACGACCGGCGGCATCGGCCATCATCCGGCGCTCGGCAGCGCTGCCGCCCTTGGTCAGCACGTTCACGTCGCCCGACGCGATTGCCGCTTCGAGTTCGCCGGTGTTTTCGGCGAGCGGACGCAACGCGAGCGATAGCTTGCCCATATTTTCGGCGACCGCGATGCGTTCGGCGATGTCGGGCGTTGCTTCCAGCGTCACCGAGCCGAAGGTGCGCACCGGCGTCTTGCCGGTTTCGTCTTCGGCGTCGTAGCGCTGGTCGGTGGCAAGGACGCGGACGTTCCGCACGATGGTTTCGGCGGTGTAGAGCTGGTCGTCGGGATAGGAGCTGCCCTCCTTGACCGAGATCGTCTGCGCGAGCAGCACGTCGACGCGGTCGCCCGGGAAGACGAAACCGGCGACGCCCTGTTCCTGCGAAACCTTGACCGTGACGGCGCGCATGCCCGGTGCGAGAGCGGCGGCGAGGAAGCCGCGGTCATCGGGATGGACGAGCGAGCCCTGGGTCAGCGGCTGGCCGGCGGTGATCGGGTAGCGCACGACGGTGCCCACCAGCGTATTCACGTCGGTCTTGTCCTTCAGGAAATAGGCCTTCTCGACCAACTCCTTCGGCCACGGCTGATAGCGGAAGCTGTCGGGGCCGATGATCGTGCCCGTCGGCAGCTGCCGCGTCGCGACGAGGATCATGGGGCCGTTGATTTCGGGCGCCGCAGCTGCGCGCGCCGTCGGTGCGGAGGAACCCCGCATCATCTGGTTGACCCCGAACGCCGCGCCGATCGCAATGATCAACGCGCCGACGATCAGCATAATCTTTCGCGTATCCATGACGGTTTTTCGCCTCCTACACCCACCGGACGCGGGGATGCTTGCCCTCAGGTCGATCCGATAAACTGAAACTGGTTAAGATAGTGTTGGTGAAGCGCCCAAAGGCCCCCGGCGGCGATCGCGAGCCCGTAGGGAACCTCTATCGCCTTGTCCGAAGGACGAATTTTGGACTGAATCAGCATCACAGCCGACAGGATTCCGCCCCCGATCGCCATGATGGTCAGCATGGGAAAGTACAAATAAAGTGGAATCCAGAGCATCACGGCGCCGATCATCTTCACGTCGCCGCCGCCCATCGCCCCCAGGGCGAAGAGACCAGCGAACACCGCGAAGACCGCAAAGGCGGCGCCGAACTGCATCGGCATGTCGGGCCAGAAAGCCATGCCCGACGCGATCCAGAAGGGGATGGCGAAGAGGGCAATGGTCGCATTGAGGCCGTTCGAGATAGTGCGCGAGCGCAGGTCGCTGACCGCCGCGGCGATCATCAACAAGGCGAGCAGCCCCATCAGGCCCAATGCGATGATTTTCTGGTCCATACCGCCGCTGTAGCGACTATGGCTTATCAAATAGTAACCATGACCGCGCGCTCGCCGGGTTGCATTCCGCGGGCCAGCGGATATGCGGCGTCGCATGTCCGACCCGCGCCCTTCCTCCACCGACGTGCTGATCGTCGGCGCGGGCATCGCCGGCGCAAGCTTGGCCGCCGCGCTGGCGCCGCACCGCCGCGTGCTGATGGTCGAGGCCGAGGAGGTGCCCGGCTATCATGCGACGGGCCGGTCGGCGGCCTTCTGGCACGAAAGCTATGGCGGACCCGGCGTGCAACCGCTGTCCGCTGCGTCGTTCGAGGCGCTGGCGCGGCCCGCACCCGATTTTTCCGACAAGCCCTTCCTGACGCCGCGCACCGCGCTGACGATCGGTCGCGGCGGCGCGGAAGCCGCGGCGGTCGATGCCTTCGTTGCCGAATTTCGCGCCAAGGGGGTTGTGATCGACCGCATGGGTTTCGACGCGATGGCGGCGCTGGTGCCCGGTCTGCGATCCGAATGGACCGCCGCCGCCTATGAAGCGGCGTGCAGCGACATCGACGTCGGCGCGTTGCATGCGGCCTATCTGCGCGCGGCGAAGCGCGGCGGGGCGGTGCTTGCAACGCGCGCGCGTTTCGACGGTGCGCGCCGGGTCACCGGCGGCTGGGAGGTCAGCGTCGGGGGCGAAACACTGCGCGCCGAGCTGATCGTCGATGCCGCAGGCGCATGGGCCGATATGGTCGCTGCGCGCTGCGGGATCGCGCCGGTCGGCATCCAGCCCTATCGCCGGACGGTGGCGCAGCTTCGCCTGGAGGTGCCCATCACCGCCGACTTGCCGCTGATCGTCCACGTCGGCGGCGACTTTTATTTCAAGGGCGCCGGAGAGGGGCGCGTCTGGCTGAGCCCGCACGACGAGACGCCGTCCGAGCCGTGCGATGCCGCGCCCGAGGAGTGGGACGTGGCGGTCGCGATCGAACGGATGCAGTCGGTGGTCGACTGGCCCGTCGCCGCGGTCGAGCGCAAATGGGCCGGGCTGCGCAGCTTCGCCCCCGATCGCCTGCCGGTCTTCGGCGCCGACCCGGCCGAGCCCGCTTTCATCTGGTGCGCGGGGCAGGGCGGTTTCGGCATCCAGACGTCGCCCGCGATCGGCGCACTGCTCGCCGCGCAGCTTGGCGCTCGAGATCAAGAAGAACAAGGCCGGCGAGTTCGTCGCCTATTTCAAATATAACAGCGAAACGATCTTCTGGACCGAAGGCTATAGCAGCAAGGCATCGGCGAAGAACGCCATCGAGTCGATCAAGAAGAACGGCCCTGCCGCGGAAACCCGCGAAGCCGAATGATCCCGGCGGCGCGGGCGCATTTGGCGTCCGCGCCAGCTGGTACGCTCGAGCGAACTACAGCTTGGGCAGCGTGACGCCCTGTTGCCCCATATATTTGCCGGCGCGGTCGGCGTAGCTCGTCTCGCACGGTTCGTTCCCCTGCAGGAACAGGAACTGGCACGCGCCTTCGTTGGCATAGATTTTGGCGGGCAGCGGAGTGGTGTTCGAAAACTCCAGCGTCACATGCCCCTCCCAACCCGGTTCGAGCGGGGTGACGTTCACGATGATGCCGCAGCGCGCATAGGTCGATTTGCCGAGGCAGATGACAAGGACGTCGCGGGGGATGCGGAAATATTCGACCGTCCGGGCGAGCGCGAAGCTGTTCGGCGGGATGATGCAGACGTCGGTTTCGCGGTCGACGAAGCTGTTCGCGGCAAAATCCTTGGGATCGACGACCGCGCTGTCGACATTGGTGAAAATCTTGAATTCGGGCGCGACGCGCGCATCGTAGCCGTATGACGAGAGGCCGTAGCTGATGCAGCCGTCACGCCGCTGCGCCTCCACGAAGGGTTCGATCATGCCCTGCGTCCGGGCGGCTTCGCGAATCCATTTATCGGAAAGAATGCTCATGCCGCTGTCTTGTCGGTCCTCGGCGGCTTGCGCAAGCGGTCAGTCGGGGATCATCCCCAGATCCTTCGGCCCGAAGGCGGCGGGGAGCAGTTCGCTCAGGCGATAGGTGGTGACCGCGCTGCCGTCGCCCGAAGCGCAGTGGACCAGGATATCGGTTTTCGACCGTTCGGCGGCTTCGTTCAATATCTGGCGGCAGCGGCCGCAGGGGTTGACCGGATCGCTGCCGATCAGTGCATCGCCCTCGGGACGCCCGCCGATGATGGCGACTTCGGCGAGTTCGCCGATCCAGCCTTCGTTGGCGATCTTGGCGATTGCGGTGGTCTCCGCGCAGAGCGTCAGACCGTAGCTCGCGTTTTCGACATTGGCACCGGTCACGACATCGCCGTTTTTCAACAGCAGCGCGGCGCCGACGTGAAAGCCCGAATAGGGGGCATAGGCGCGGCTCGCGGCGTCGCGCGCGGCATCGATCAGGGCATCGCGGGTGTCGGTCATTATTCCTGTCCTTCGGGTCGCAGCACGTTCCAGCCCACCGTTCCGCCGGCGCCGGTCAGCCGGACATAGTCGTTCGCCTGCCACATCGCCCAGGGGTGGGCGCCATAATCGGGTTCGAAAAAGTCGCGGCGCAGCCAGGTGGTGCGCGCAATTCCAGCGGTGACGCGATAATCGGCCTCGAAGGCTGGGCCGGGCGCGATCACGCTGCGCTTGCCGGTATGCGCCTCGATCTGCGCGAGGAAGGTCGCAAGTTCGCTGAGCAGCAGCGCGCGCGTCGGCCGGTCGGGGCAGCGGTCGTCATAGTCGAGCCATACCACCGGCGGCAGCGCATCGGCGCGGCGCGCGACGTGGCGGATGAAATTGGCCGCCTGATCGGTTGCCAGCTTGCACAGGCTGTAGCGATGGATCGCGCCCACCTGCACGCCGACGACGCGCGCCTGCGCGGCGTTGCGGGCATATTGCGGATCGATGCCGTCGGCGCCGTCGGTCGCCATGACATAGGCGAAATCGGCGCCTGCCGCCTTTATCGAGCCCCAGTGGACCTTGCCGTTGTCCGCAGAAATAGTGACGCCCTGAATCGGATAGAGCGCGCGGTCGGGCGTCCAGCGCGCCGCCCACCACAGCGCGAGACCGGCGAGCAGCAGGACGAGGACGAACCCGCCGCCGATCCGGCGCGCCAGCCGCGCGGCGCGTGTCCGCCAGTCGGACAGGCCTTTCGCTGCCGTTCTGCCCTTCATTTTTGCCCCCGCGCGCATCGTCATCCCTTGATGTGAAGCACACAGATCAGCGTGAAGAGACGGCGCGCGGTGTCAAAATCGACCGCGATCTTGCCATCGAGCCGGTCCATCAGCATTTCGGCGGCCTCGTTGTGCAGCGCGCGGCGCGCCATGTCGACGGTCTCGATCTGCTGCGCGGTAGAGGTCTTGATTGCCTGATAATAGCTGTCGCAGATCGCGAAATAGTCGCGGATCGGACGGCGGAAGCGCCCGAGGCCGAGGATCACCGCTTCGAGCGGCGAGCCATCCTCGCGGCTGATCTCGAAGATCAGGCGCCCGTCCTCGACGCGGAGCATCAGGCGATAGGGGCCGGCATAGCCATCGGGGTGGCCGCGCTGCGGCACGAACTTGTTGTCCTCGATCAGATCGAAGATCGCGACGCGCCGCTCCTGTTCGACATCGGGGTTGCGCCAGACGATCGAGCCCTCGTCGAGCTCTACCGAGATGATGCGCTGTTTCGATGGGTCGGCGTCGGTCATGCTGTCCGTGCTTCTACTTGGCCGGGCGCGAAGGGCAAGGGCGACTTATTCACAGCATTCCACAGTTATGATAGGTTGATCGATATCGTCGATTGCGCCCGCCGCGCCTTCGACGCATGAAAGCTGCCATGCCCGAGCTTGCCCTTTTTCCTGCCCCGGTTCCGGCCGGGGACGAACGCCAATTGCCCCGCAATATCGAGGCCGAGGCCGCCTTTCTGGGCGCGATCCTGATCGACAACCGAGTCGTCGAGGATTTGCCCGTGCAATTGACTGCGGCGCATTTCTTCGAACCGCTGCATGGCCGCATCTTTGGGCAGGCGATGGCGCTGATCGAGCGCAACAGCATTGCGACGCCGGTGACGCTGAAGCCCTTCTTCGAAAATGACGAAGCGATAAAAGCGGTCGGCGGGGTCGGCTATCTGGCGCAACTGACCGGCAGCGGCGCGGGCCTGATCGGCGCGCGCGACTTCGCCCGGCAGATTTTCGACCTCGCGTTGCTGCGCGAACTGGTCGGCGTCGGACGCGGACTGGTCGAAGGTGCGCTCGACACGAGCGAAAGCGTCGATCCGCACGCGCAGATCGAGGAAGCCGAAACCGCGCTCTATCGCGTCGCGGGCGGCGAGGCCGAAATGGGGTCGGTCAAGAGCTTCAGCACCGCGAGCCTGGCCGCGCTGCAAGCCGCCGAGCGCGCGCTCAATTCGGGCGGCCATCTGTCGGGGATCACGACGGGTATCGGCAGCATGAACGCCAAGATCGGCGGCATGCACAATTCGGATTTAATGATCCTCGCCGGGCGTCCGGGGATGGGCAAGACATCGCTTGCGACCAATATCGCCTATAATGCCGCCGAACGCTGGCGGCGCGACGAGGAGGACGGGATTCCCCCCGAAAAGAATATGGGCGCCAAGGTTGCCTTCTTCAGCCTCGAAATGTCCGCCGACCAGCTCGCGACGCGCGTGCTGGCCGAACAGTCGGGGGTGTCGGGCGAGGCGCTGCGCATGGGCAAGATCAGCAAGGAGCAGTTCCAGCAATTGTCGCGCGCCGCGCAGGCGCTGCAGACGCTGCCGCTGTTTATTGATGATACGCCCGGCCTGACGATCGCGAGCCTGCGCACCCGCGCGCGCCGCCTGCAGCGCCGCCACGGCATCGGCTTCATCATCGTCGACTATCTGCAACTGCTGCAGGGGTCCTCGAAGAGCGGCGACAATCGCGTGCAGGAAATTTCGGAAATTTCACGCGGATTGAAAACGCTGGCGAAAGAGCTTCACGTTCCGGTGATGGCGCTGTCGCAGCTCAGCCGTCAGGTCGAAAGCCGCGAGGACAAAAGGCCGCAGCTCTCCGACCTTCGCGAATCGGGATCGATCGAGCAGGACGCCGACATGGTGCTCTTCGTGTTCCGCGAGGATTATTATGTCGCCGCGCGCGAGCCCAAACGCCCGGTCGAGGGCGACGATATCAAGATCCACGCGGCGCATGAGGAATGGGCGGCCGAGATGGAGCGCGTCTTCGGCCTCGCCGAGGTGATCGTCGCCAAATCGCGTCACGGCTCGACCGGCAAGATTCGCCTGCACTTCGAGGCGAAGACGACGAAGTTCAGCGATCTGGCGGACGATAGCCAGGCCTATGCGGATTATGAGTAGATAGCCGCGCCCAGTGCCCCTGCGAAGGCAGGGGCCCATCACGAGGTTTTGCAATCAAAAGCCTGCGTCTGGCGAAGGGGCAGGAGATGGGCCCCTGCCTTCGCAGGGGCACGCGGGTCTGTTCTCAGAACGCCGGGTCGTTCGCCGGATTATCGTCAATCGGCGTCACGGCTTCGTGGATGCCGCATTCGGTCTTGTCCCAGCCGCGCCAGCGGCCCGCGCGCGGGTCTTCGCCCGGTTTGACCTTCGAGGTGCAGGGCGAGCAGCCGATCGAGGGATAGCCCTCGGCCTCGAGCGGATGGCGCGGCAGGTCGTGCTCGGCGAAATAATCGTCGAGCATTTCGCGCGTCCAGTTGGCGAGCGGGTTGAATTTCAGGCGGCCGGTGTTGCCGTCGAGCTCGAAGCGCGGCAGGCCGGTGCGCGTCGACGACTGGAAGCCCTTGCGGCCGGTGATCGACGTGTCGAAATCGGCGAGCGCCTTTTCGAGCGGTTTGACCTTGCGGATTTCGCAGCAGCCGTCGGGATCGTAAGACCAGCGCAGTTCGGTCGCGTCCTTTTCGGCGAGTTCGGCGGCATCGGGCGTGAGATTGACGAGATTGAGGCCGAGCCGCGCGGCAAGTTCGTCGCGATAGGCCAGCGTTTCGGGAAAATGCTTGCCCGTGTCGAGGAACAGCACCGGCATGTCGGGCGCGACGCGCGTCACGAGATGGAGCAGCACTGCACTTTCGGCGCCGAAGCTCGACACGATCGCAGTGTCGCCGATCAGCCCCGCGCCGATCACGCTCGCAACCGCCTCGCCCGCGTCCTGGCCGCGGAAAAGGTTATTGAGACGGATGACATCGGCCTGCGTGAAACGCGGCGCGACGTCGATCCGGTCGCGGGTGCGGGGCTCGGCCTTCACCTCAGCCATGCCTCAGCTTCCAGATCGGCACGGCGCCGTCGGCGGCGGTCTGATAATGTTCGGGCCAGCGGCTCAGCGCCGCCTCGACATCGGCATTGTTGAGCGGCTTTTCGGGTGCGAAACTGTCGAAGCCGCAGCGCTTCATATAGGCGATCTGGTCGACCAGCACGTCGCCCTGCGCACGCAGCTCGCCAGCATAGCCCGCTTCGCGCAGGATGCGCGCCGACGAATAGCCGCGACCGTCGCGGAACTTGGGGAAAGCGACCTCGATCAGCGTCAACCGGTCGAGGTGCGGGATCAGCGCGCGTGCGTCCTCGTCGGGTTCGAGCCGCACCGCCGTCGCGTTCGATTGCGAAAGGAAGGCGTCGAGCGTGACGCAGGGCTCTTCGCCGTCGGTATGCCACCCTTCCGCTTGCGGAAGGGACTGATTATCGGCGCGTTCAACCATAGATCGCCTCCTTGAAGGGGGCCATGCCGACACGGCGGAAGGTGTCGACGAAACGTTCGCCCTCGCTCCGTTCGGCCAGATATTTGTCGGTGACGCGCTCGATCGCATCGACGATGCCATCCTCGTCGAAGCCGGGGCCCGTGATCGTGCCGAGGCTGACGTCCTCCGCGCCCGATCCTCCGAGCAAAAGCTGGTAGTTTTCGGTACCCTTGCGGTCGACACCCAGGATACCGATGTGGCCGGCGTGGTGGTGGCCGCAGGCGTTGATGCAGCCCGAAATCTTGAGCTTGAGTTCGCCGAGTTCCTTCTGGCGGCCAAGGTCCGAGAAGCGCGCCGCAATCTTCTGCGCGACCGGGATCGAGCGTGCGTTGGCAAGGCTGCAATAATCGAGGCCGGGGCAGGCGATGATGTCGCTGATGAGGTCGAGGTTCGGCGTCGCGAGCCCCGCCGCGTCGAGCTTTTGCCAGATCGCATAGAGATCGGCCTTGCGGACGTGCGGCAGCACGATGTTCTGCGCGTGGGTGACGCGCAGTTCGTCGTGGCTGTATTTCTCGGCGAGATCGGCCATCAGGTCGATCTGCGCCGAGCTGGCGTCGCCGGGGATGCCGCCGACGGGCTTCAAGCTGATGTTGACGATCGCATGGCCCGGCACCTTGTGCGCGGCGACATTCTGGTCGACCCAGACCGCGAAGTCGGGGTCGCTGCGGTCGATTTCGTCGGGCGCCGACGCATCGAGCGCGGGCGGCGCGAACTGCTTGGCGATACGATCGAACTCGGCCTTCGGCGGATCGATGCCCAGCGACTTCACATGCGCGAATTCTTCCTCGACCTGACGACGATATTCGTCGGCGCCAAGCTCGTGGATCAGGATCTTGATCCGCGCCTTGTAGATATTGTCGCGGCGGCCGTAGCGGTTGTAGACGCGCAGGCATGCCTCGGCATAGCTCAGCATATCCTCGAGCGGCACGAAATCCTTGATCAGCGGCGCGATCATCGGCGTGCGGCCCATGCCGCCACCGACGTAGAATGCGGCGCCATGGACGCCATCCTTCTCGACGATCTGGATGCCGATGTCGTGCAGCCGCATCGCGGCGCGATCTTCCTCGGCCGCGATGACGGCGATCTTGAACTTGCGCGGCAGATAGCTGAATTCGGGGTGGAAGCTCGACCATTGGCGCAGCAGCTCGGCCCACGGACGCGGGTCGGTGATCTCGTCGGCGGCGGCACCGGCCCACTGGTCCGAGCTGATGTTGCGAATGCAGTTGCCGCTCGTCTGGATCGCATGCATCTCGACCGACGCGAGATCGGCGAGGATCGCGGGCGCATCCTCCAGCTTGATCCAGTTATACTGGATATTCTGGCGCGTGGTGAAATGGCCGTAATCACGGTCATATTTGCGCGCGATATGCGCGAGCATCCGCATCTGGCGGCTGTCGAGTGTACCGTACGGCACCGCGACGCGCAGCATATAGGCGTGGAGCTGGAGATAGAGGCCGTTCATCAGGCGCAGCGGCTTGAACTGATCCTCGGTGATCTCGCCGGCAAGGCGGCGCTTCACCTGGTCCGAAAATTCGGCAACGCGGGCATCGACCATCGCCTGGTCATATTGGTCATATTTATACATGTCAGATCACCCAGTCGCCGGCATTGGGATCGGCCGGTTTCAGCGTCAGGTCGGGGCGCACGGTCGGGCCGAGCGCGCGGATGCGGTCCTTGATATGCGCGGGGCGCGGACCTTCGGGCGTCGCTTCGCCCGCGATGATATAGGGCGCATTGACACGGCGCGCGCCTTCTTCGGCAGCGAGGATTGCCTCCCCATGCTCGCCGACATCGGCGGCGTCCTCGATATGGAGCGACCAGTCCGCGCCGGTCCACCAGGTGACAAATCCTGTTTTCAGGTCGTTGCCCGTGAGCAATTTCATGTGAAGTCCCTTATCTGTTCGGCGATCCCCGGCGCGCCGAGGCAATCGAGCGCGTCGGCGCGCGCCGCGACCTTGCCCACGACGATCAGCGCCGGGCTTTGCACCGCCTCGCGCGCCACAAGGTCGCCAAGGTCGGTGAGGAGGGTGCGCAGGACGCGCGCATCGGCGGTGGTGCCGCGTTCGATCACCGCGACGGGCAGGCCCGGTGAAACGCCGTCGGCGATCAGCTTGTCGGCAATCGCATGCGCGGTCGCGAGGCCCATGTAGATGACGAGGGTACGGCCGTGGCCGGCAAGGCCCGACCAGTCCTGATCCGAGAGGTCCTTGCACTGGCCCGCAACGAAGCTGACCGCGCTTGCATCCTCGCGGTGGGTGAGCGGGAGGCCCGCCTGCGCGGCGCAGCCCGCAGCCGCGGTGATGCCGGGAACGACCTCGACCGCGATGCCCGCTGCGCGCGCGGCATCGAGTTCTTCGCCGCCGCGGCCGAAGATGAAGGGATCGCCGCCCTTCAGCCGAACGACCTGCTTGCCGCTCTGCGTCTCGCGCACGATCAGCGCGTTGATCAGGCCCTGCTTCATCGTGTGACGGCTGCGCTGCTTGGCGACGCTGATCCGTTCGACATGCGGCGGGATCAGCGCGAGCACGCCCGCGCCAACCAGCCCGTCATGAACGACAAGGTCGGCGCTTGCCAGCAGGCGCGCGGCGCGCAGCGTCAGCAGGTCGGGATCGCCCGGCCCGGCACGGCGCAATAGTCGGCGGCATAAAAGGCGCTCGGCCGGTGATTGCCGGACAGGCCGACACCGCCGAAGGGCGCGGCCGAGGAGGCGCCGTTGGTCGGCCGGTTCCAGTTGATGACGCCGGCGCGCGCATTCGCCCAGAATTGGTCGTAAAGCTGCGGTGTCCCGCCGATCAGCGCCGCCGAGAGGCCGAAGGCGGTGTTGTTCGCCTCGGCAATCGCGGCTTCGAAACTGTCGACGCGGATCACCTGGAGCAGCGGTCCGAACAGTTCGATATCGGGGCGTTCGGGCATCGCGGTGACGTCGATGATGCCGGGGGTAAGGAAGGGGCGGTTCGCATCGGGCCGCGTCATGTGGCGGATCACCTGGCCGCCGTTCGACATCAGGATCAGAAAGCTCTCGGTCAGGCCGTCGGCGGCTTCGTTATCGATCACCGGCCCCATATAGGGGGCGGGGTCGGCGTGGGGGTGATCGACGATCAGCCGCCCCGCGAGCGCCTTGACCTCGCCAAGCAGGCGGTCGGCCATGTCCTGTTTGACGATCAGCCGCCGGGCATTGCTGCACCGCTGGCCAGCGCTCAGGAAAGCGGACTGGACGACGATCGTCGCCGCGGTCGCGATGTCGGCTGTGTCCCAGACGACGATCGGATTGTTGCCGCCCATTTCGAGCGCGACGATCTTCCCCGGCTGATCGGCGAACTGGCGGTTGATCGCGACCCCGGTGCGCGCCGACCCGGTGAACAGCAATCCGTCGATGCCGGGATGCGCGGCCAGCGCCTTGCCCGCGTCGGGTCCACCGATGACGAGCCGCACGACCTCTTCGGGAACGCCGGCGCCGTGGAGCAGTTCGACAAGCCGCGCGCCAACGGCAGGGGTTTTTTCAGACGGTTTGAACAGCACCGAATTGCCGGCGATCAGCGCCGGCACGATATGGCCGTTCGGCAGATGCGCGGGGAAATTATAGGGGCCGAGGACGGCAAGCGCGCCGTGCGGCTTGTGGCGCACCGCGTTGCGCAGCCCCATCGCGCCTTCGATCCGGCGGTTGGGGGTGCGTTCGGCATAGGCCTTGATCGAGATATCGACCTTGTTCGCGACCGATTCGACCTCGGTCCGCGCTTCCCACAAAGGTTTGCCGGTCTCGCGCGCGATCAGATCGGCGAGCTGTTCGCCATCGGCCTTCACCCGGTCGGCAAAGCGGCGCAGCGTTTCGGTGCGGAAGGTGACGGGCTTCGCGGCCCAAGCGGGCCAGGCGGCGCGCGCGGTTGCAACTTCGGCGTCGATGTCACTGATACGGCCGCGCCATAATTCGGCGCCGGTTGCCGGCTCGAAGGACAGAAGGTCTTCGCTCATCCCCGTTCCCCCGTCGATTTGGGCGCACAAAGGCGCCGGTGCGCTCGATCATTGGGGGGCGGAAAAAGCATTGTCGCCCTCTTATCTGCGAAAGCGTACGGCGGCAACCGCGATAGGCCCCGCAACAGCGAAAGCGGGCCGATTGTCACGGGCGCGACAGGGTGGCTTGCACCGGCGCGCGCGGTTCGCGATAGAGGCGGATAGTATCGGCTTAAGGGGACGGGCAATTTTGGCGCGACAGGATGCACAGCGCGAATGGAGCGATCATTACTGGTGGTCGGCCGATGGCGTTCGCCTGCACGCGCGCATCTATGACGGACCCCCGACCGCGGCGGAGGCGCCGCCGATCCTGTGCATGCCCGGCTTGGCGCGCAACGCCCGCGATTTCGAGGCGCTCGCACCGCATATGGCGGCGCAGCGGCGGGTGATCGTGATCGAATTCCGCGGGCGGGGCGAGAGCGCCTATGCCAAGGATCCGATGACCTATGTCCCGCTGACCTATGTCCAGGATGTCGTCGCGCTGCTCGACGAGCTGGCGATCGCGCGTTTCGCGACGGTCGGCACGTCGCTCGGCGGGCTGGTATCGATGTTCCTTGCCGCCAGCCTGCCGGGACGGCTCGTCGGCGCCGTGCTCAACGACGTCGGACCCGAACTCGAGGCGGCAGGGCTCGATCGCATCCGCGACTATATCGGAGCCGGCGGCAGCCAGCCGACGTGGATGCACGCGGCGCGCGCCTATGCCGAGCTCAACGCCGCGGTTTATCCGGACTATGACATTCACGACTGGCTGCGCATCACCAAGCGCACCCACCGGCTGACCCCCGAAGGACGCATCGTCACCGATTACGACAAACAGATTGCGGCGCCGCTGCGCCTTGCCGGCGATCAGGAGGGTATCGACCTGTGGCCCGCCTATCGCGCGCTTGGCGATGCACCGGTGCTGATCCTGCGCGGCGCGCTGTCGGACATTCTCGCCGGAACGGCTGCCGCAAAAATGCAGGCCACGCTGCCCCATGCGACGCTGGTCGAGGTTCCGGGCGTCGGTCATGCGCCGACGATGGACGAGCCCGCGGCGCGCGCGGCGATCGACGCCTGGATCGCGGCGCTTCCCGCCGCGTGACCGAAGTCGGCGCGATCGAGGAGCGGGAGCATCCGGTCCGCATCCTTCACCTTCACTCGAGCTTTTCGCTCGGCGGCAAGGAGGCGCGCGCGGTTCGCCTGATGAACCTGATGGGCGACCGGGCGCAGCACACGATCCTCTCCGCGGTCCCCGATGCGCTCGGCGCGCGCGATGCGATCGATCCGGGGATTGACGTCAGCTTTCCGACCGATGCGCCGCCGCTGGCCGGGCGGCCGTCGCTGGCGCGTTTCCGCGATCTTGCGACCTATATCTACCGCTTCGACCTGGCGCTCAGCTATAATTGGGGCGCGATGGACGGGGTGATGGCGCACCGGCTCTACTGGCATCGCTGGTGGTATCAGATGCCGCCATGCCTGATTCATCACGAGGATGGGTTCAACGAGGACGAAAGCGTCCGGCGCAACTGGAAGCGCAACCTCTATCGCCGCTATGCGCTGCGAAACGCCGCGGGGGTCGTCGTGCCTTCAACGCTGCTCGCCGGGATTGCGGTGGACGAGTGGAAACTGCCGCCCGATCGCATCCATCTGATCCGCAACGGGATCGACGTGGCCGCCTATGCTGCCGCGCCATCGGTGCCCATCCCGGCCTTCGTCCGCCGGCCGGGCGAGGTGGTGATCGGGACGGTAGCGGGGCTGCGCAAGGTCAAGGATCTGCCGCGCCTCGTGCGTGCGGTTGCAGCGCTGCCGCCGCATGTGCGGCTGGTAATCGTGGGGGAGGGGCCTGAGCGCGCGGCGATCGCCGCCGAGGCGGCGGCGTGCGGCATGGCCGACCGGCTGGTGCTTGCGGGATTCATGCCCGAACCGGCGCAATGGATCGGCCATTTCGACCTGCTCGCGCTCTCCTCGCGGAGCGAACAGGCACCGATTGCGGTGATCGAGGCGATGGCGGCGGGCCTGCCCGTCGTCAGTCCGGCGGTCGGCGATGTGACGGCGATGGTGGGCGAGGCGAACCGCCCGTTCATCGCGGCGGATGAGGCGGGTTTTCGCGCCGCGCTGGCGCGCCTTGCGGACGATGCGGCGTTGCGCGCAGCGGTGGGTGCGGAGAATCGGCGCGTTGCCGCCGAGCGCTTCACCGAATCCGGGATGGTCGCGGGCTATCAAAGCCTCTATGCTCGTGCGCTGGAAGGTTATGACGTTTTTACGGGGCGTTTCCTGGGGTCGGACTCCGCCTTCGATTGACAAAGGCGGTCCGGTTCCGCTTACGGAAACGGCAAATGGGGGCTGGCGCGCGGCTGCGCAGCCGGCGGAGAGAAAGAGGTTTATAGTGTTCAAAGGTTTGAAGCCCATCCTTTACGGCGGACGCGAAGTCTGGCCGCTGGTCGAGGGCGGGAAGGGCGTGTCGGCGACCAACCATATGTCGAGCGGCGCCTGGGCCGCGGCCGGCGGGATCGGCACCGTTTCGGCGGTCAACGCCGACAGCTACGACGCCGAAGGCAAGATCGTACCGCAGGTCTATCGCGCTGCGACGCGCCGCGAACGGCACGAAGAACTGGTCCGCTACGCCATCGACGGCGCGGTCGAACAGGTGAAGCGCGCTTATGACCTCGCCAGCGGCAAGGGTGCGATCAACATCAACGTCCTCTGGGAAATGGGCGGAGCGCAGCAGGTATTGGAAGGCGTGCTCGAACGCACCAAGGGGCTGATCACTGGCGTTACCTGCGGCGCGGGGATGCCGTACAAGCTCAGCGAAATCGCCGCGCGGCACAATGTCCATTATCTGCCGATCATCTCGTCGGCGCGTGCGTTTCGCGCGCTGTGGAAGCGCGCCTATCACAAGGTCGCGCATCTGATGGCGGCGGTCGTCTATGAAGATCCGTGGCTCGCCGGCGGGCACAACGGCCTGTCGAACGCCGAAGATCCGCTGAAGCCCGAAGATCCCTATCCCCGCGTCAAGGCGCTGCGCGACACGATGCGCGCCGAGGGGATTTCGGACGAAGTGCCGATCGTGATGGCGGGCGGCGTCTGGTATCTGCGCGACTGGAACGACTGGATCGACAATCCCGAATTGGGCTCGATCGCCTTTCAATATGGCACGCGGCCGCTGCTGACGCAGGAAAGCCCGATCCCGCAGGAGTGGAAGGACCGGCTGCGCACGCTCGACGAGGGCGATGTGTTGCTCCACCGCTTCTCGCCCACAGGCTTTTATTCGAGCGCGGTGCGCAATCCTTTCCTGCGCGATCTCGAAGCGCGGTCGGAGCGGCAGATTCCCTATTCGAAGCAGGAAGCGGGCGACCATGTCGCGCAGCTCGACGTCGGCGTGAAGGGGCGCAATTTCTGGGTGACCCCGCACGACCGCGACCGCGCGCGCGACTGGGTGGCCGAAGGCTATACCACCGCGCTCAAGACGCCCGACAATACGGTCGTCTTCGTCACCGAAGAGGATAGGACGGTGATCCGCAAGGATCAGGCCGATTGCATGGGCTGCCTGTCGCATTGCGGCTTTTCGGCGTGGAAGGACCATGACGATTATTCGACCGGCTACCTCGCCGATCCGCGCAGCTTCTGCATCCAGAAAACGCTGCAGGACATCGCGCACGGCGGCGATGTTGAACAGAATCTGATGTTCGCGGGCCACGCCGCGTTCAACTTCAAGACCGATCCCTTTTATTCCAACAACTTCACCCCGACAGTGAAGGAACTGGTCGACCGGATTCTGACGGGGGATTGATGGACCCCGTCGCCCCCGCGCAGGCGGGAGGCGACGGGCCCTCTAAGCCCACCCCTCCAGCACCTGATCGGGCGGTCGGTGCCCGTCGCACCAGGCACGGATATTGGCGATGACCTTTTCGCCCGACGCCTCGCGGCCCTCGATCGTCGCCGAGCCGAGGTGGGGTAGCAGCACGACATTGTCGAGCGCGAGCAGGTCGGGGTCGACCGCGGGCTCGTGCGTATAGACGTCGAGCCCCGCGCCCGCGATGCGGCCGGTTTTGAGCGCCGCAATCAGCGCCTTTTCGTCGACGATCTCGCCGCGCGCGGTGTTGATGAGATAGGCGGTCGGCTTCATCGCACCGATACGCGCCGCGCTGACCATCTCATGGGTTTCGGCGGTGTGCGGACAGTGGATCGTGACCACGTCGCTGATCCGCAGCAGCGTGTCGACGCTCGCATGATAGCTCGCGCCCAGTTCCTCTTCGATCGTTTCGGGCAGGCGGCGGCGGTTGTGATAGTGGATCGACAGGCCGAAGGCGCGGGCGCGCCGCGCGACGGCAAGGCCGATACGACCCATGCCGACGATGCCGAGCAATTTGCCGCCGACGCGGTGGCCCAGCATCGCGCTCGGCGCCCAGCCCTGCCATTTGCCCGAGCGCATCAGCTTTTCGCCCTCGGCCAGCCGGCGCGGGACCGACAGGATCAGTGCCATGGTCATGTCGGCGGTGTCCTCGGTAAAGACGCCGGGGGTGTTGGCGACCATGATGCCCTTCGCGCGCGCCGCGGCGAGGTCGATATGGTCGACGCCGGCCCCGAAATTGGCGATCAGCTTGAGCCGATCGCCCGCCGCGCCAATGATCTCGGCATCGATCTCGTCGGTCACGGTCGGCACCAGCACGTCGCAGTCGGCGACCGCGGCCTTGAGTTCGTCCTTGGTAAAGGCGTGATCGTGTGCTGACAGGGCGACGTCGAACAATTCGGCCATGCGCGCCTCGACCGCCGGCATCAACTGGCGGGTGACGATGACGCGCGGGCGTTTGGGGCGGGATGAATCGGGCATGGCGCCGATAGAGCGCGGCGGCGCGTGGGGGTCAAGAGGGCCAAGCGTGCGCCGACGCGAAAGCCGCTGTGGATGAACGGGGCCGAGGCTGCGGCGAACGGTTGAAAAGCGCCCCCGATTTTGACAAGGCAGACGGATGACCAGCCGCACGATATTCGCCCTCCTGACGCTGGCCGTGGCGACCGGACCCGCCGCGGCGCAAAGCGACCCCGAACTGCCCTATTGGGCGTCGATCAGCGTCGACGAGGCGCGGATGCGCAAGGGGCCGTCGCCCGATGTGCCCGTCGTGTGGGAATATCGGCGCAAGGATCTGCCCGTCAAAGTGGTCGCGCGCCACGATATCTGGCGCAAGATCGAGGACCCTGACGGGACGCAGGGGTGGATGGCGGCGCGGCTGCTCAGCCGCACGCGCACCGCGATCGTCACCGGCGGCATCCGTCCGATGCGCGAAAAGCCCGACGGCGCCGCGGCGATCGCCTTTCGCGCCGAGGCCGGTGTGGTCGGCCGCATCACCGACTGCAAGGACGGCTGGTGCTTGTTCAACGTGAAGGGCCGCAAGGGCTGGATCGAAACCGACCACATATGGGGCGATTGATCACCCGCAACGCATGACAAAGGGGCCGGCAGTCGCCTGCCGGCCCCTTCTCTCGTCACCATTGGTATTTAGCGCCAGCGGAAGTGGTTATAATAGACGCGAACCACCTTGCCCGTGCGCACATTGACCAGCAACAGGTCGTTATAGTGGCGGACATAGGCCAGGTTGCGGCCCGCCTTCGGGACGCCCCAGCGCACATCATAGTTCAGGCGATAGGTCGGGGCGTAATAGGTCGAACGCAGCGAATTGCCGACCGCGAAGCGGTGATAGCTGAACGGCGCACGCCAGTTCTGGTAGCGATTGTCGCGGCGCCAGTCGCGCTTGTCCTCGCGATATTCGCGCTTCGCGTCGCGCACGTCGCGGTGAGCATCGCGCACATCATGGCGATCGCCATAGCGCTTCGCATGGTTGAGGTCGCGCTGTTCCTGGCGAATATCCTGCCGATCGCGGGCGAGCTCGCGGGTCTGGGCCTGCGCCATGGCGGGTACCATCATCGCGGCGATCAGGCCGGCGGTGAGAATTTTGCTCTTCATAATGCCATTCCTTGTCTTGCCGTCAGGGGGAGGGGATCTGCCCGATGACAGGAAAAGGATTAGGCGAGTCGATTTGAACGGAGCCGGAATGCCGCGTTTATTTTGAGGACATTAGTGTCGCAAAGTGTCGCGCGGGTTGAATATGGCCGCGCGCCGGCGTGGTCACTTTACCAGTCGGATGCGCAGCCGTCCGCCGCTCAGTTCGGACGCCCAGATGCGATCATTTTCTGTCGTTATCACGAATATCGGTTTGCGCGCGGCATAGACCGAGAAGGCGTGGATTTCGGTCGGGGTGGGATCGAGGAGATGCGACACCACAAGCGCTTCGGTCTTTTTGCCGTCCGGTCCGTCGATCGGCAGGTTGAGGCAGGATTTCGAAAATGTCCGTTCCGACAGGATTTTTCCGTCCTTGACTTCGATCCGATGGTGGCCGCCGAGCGGGACGATGCCGGTTTCCAGCTGCGGGGTCAGCAGATAGACGAGATCGGCGCCATCGGCACCGTCGCCGGGCAGGACGACGCGGTTGAAGCGTCTATTGGCGCAATGAAGCCGACCATCGTCGCTTACCGCATCGGAAGCGGCGGCCAGCCTCGTTTCCTCTGCGGTCAGTTCGGCGTCGTTGGCACCGCGCAGCTTGCGGTCGCGGACTTCGGTCCCGGTCCACACCGCCGAATATACTGCGCGATGCGCTGTGCCGGCATCGCCCGAATAATAAGTGACGCGATAGTCCTGATCATCGGGCGTAACGACCCAGCCGCGGATCGTACCGAGTTGGGCCTTCGGTATGTCCGCGGTCAACGCATCAGTCGTGTGCCACGCGGCCTGATCATAGGCATAGATCTGCTCGGCGCGGTTGAGCGCGAGTTGGACCGCCGCCTGCTCGCTTGCCGACATCGGGGCGACCGGCGCGTCGGTCTGCTTCGCATACGCCGACGTCGCCGCGAATGCGGCGAGCGCCAAGGCAAATCCGCGGATCAAACCAGCTCGACCGCGACCGCGGTGGCTTCGCCGCCGCCGATGCACAGGCTGGCGATACCGCGCTTCTTGCCGTGGCGCTGAAGCGCGGCGATCAGCGTGGTGATGATGCGCGTGCCGCTGGCGCCGATCGGATGGCCGAGCGCGGTCGCGCCGCCGTGGACGTTGATCTTGTCGTGCGAAATGCCAAGGTCGTGCATCGCGAACATCGCGACGCAGGCGAAGGCTTCGTTGACTTCGAACAGGTCGACGTCGCCGATCGACCAGCCGGCCTTCGCCAGCACCTTGTTGATCGCGCCGACGGGGGCGACGGTGAAATCCTTGGGTTCCTGCGCGTGCGCGGCATGTGCGACGAGCTTCGCGACCGGCTTCTTGCCCTTTGCTTCGGCGACCGACTGGCGCGTCAGCACGACCGCGGCGGCGCCGTCGGAGATCGACGAGCTGGTCGCTGCGGTGATGGTGCCGTCCTTGGCGAAGGCAGGACGCAGCGTCGGGATCTTGTCGGGGTTGCCCTTGCCGGGCTGTTCGTCGGTGTCGACGACAACCTCGCCCTTGCGGGTGGTCAGCGTGACGGGCGTGATTTCGGCGGCGAAGGCGCCGTCGGCGATCGCCGCCTGGGCGCGCTTCAGCGATTCGATCGAATAATCGTCCTGCGCCTGGCGGCTGAGCTGATAGGCGTCGGCGGTGTCCTGCGCGAAAGTGCCCATGGCGCGGCCGGCGTCATACGCGTCCTCCAGCCCGTCGAGGAACATATGGTCATAGGCGGTGTCATGGCCGATGCGCGCGCCCGAACGATGCTTCTTGAGCAGATAGGGGGCGTTGGTCATCGACTCCATGCCGCCTGCAACGACGAGATCGATGCTGCCCGCGGCGAGCGCCTCGGCACCCATGATGACGGTCTGCATGCCCGAACCGCAAACCTTGTTGACGGTGGTCGCCTGCACCGACTTGGGCAGGCCCGCCTTGATCGCCGCCTGACGTGCCGGCGCCTGGCCGAGCCCGGCGGGCAGCACGCAGCCCATATAGATGCGTTCGACATCGTCGCCGGCGACGCCCGCGCGCTCGACCGCCGCCTTCACCGCGGTCGCGCCGAGATCGGTCGCGCTCGCGTCCGACAACACGCCCTGCATGCCGCCCATCGGGGTGCGGGCATAGGAGAGGAAAACGACGGGATCGGTGGCGGTCATGGCAAAAGACTCCGTAGGGGAAAGGGCATCGGTGGCCCGATTAGCGCCTTTGCTGCACTTGCGAAAGGGGGTGGGGTAGGGGGATCGCCCTAAACGATGCGCGTTTCAACTTGAAACCCGCTGCAGAGCGTGGTCAAACAGGCGCAATCATATGGGGAGACGGGTCATGGCCACCGCCATCAAGGAAGATATCGCCAGCGAAACCGCGCGGATGCAGCGCGCGCTCGAAACGCAGCGCGCCAGCTTTACCGCCGCGATGCCCGAAAGCCTGTCGGTCCGCACCGACCGCATCGACCGCGCGATCGCGCTGCTGGTCGATCATGCCGAGGATTTCGCCAAGGCGGTGAGCGAGGATTTCGGCCATCGCAGCCGCGAACAGACGTTGATGACCGACATCATGCCCTCGGTCAGCGCCCTCAAACATGCCAAGAAGCATATGGCGGCCTGGTCGCGCGGCGAAAAGCGCAAGCCCACCTTTCCGCTCGGCCTGCTCGGTGCGAAAGCCGAAGTCGTCTATCAGCCGAAGGGCGTCGTCGGTGTGGTCGCTCCGTGGAATTTTCCGGTCGGCATGGTCTTCGTGCCGATGGCGGGGATATTGGCCGCGGGCAACCGCGCGATGATCAAGCCGAGCGAGTTTACCGAGAATGTCTCCGACCTGATGGCGCGCCTTGTCCCTGACTATTTTGACGAGAGCGAAATGGCGGTATTCACGGGCGGGGCCGATGTCGGCGTCGCTTTCTCGAAGCTGGCGTTCGACCATCTGATCTTCACCGGGGCGACGAGCGTCGGCAAGCATATCATGCGTGCTGCGGCGGATAATCTGGTTCCCGTGACGCTCGAGCTGGGCGGCAAGTCGCCGACGTTCATCGGGCGCAGCGCGAACAAAGACCTCGTCGGCCAGCGCGTCGCGCTCGGCAAGATGATGAACGCGGGGCAGATATGCCTTGCGCCCGACTATCTGCTCGTCGCCGAGGATCAGGAGGGCGAGGTGATCGACAGCGTGAGCAAGGGCGTCGCGTCGCTCTATCCCACGCTGCTCAAGAATGACGACTATACGTCGGTCGTCAACGGCCGCAATTTCGACCGCCTGCAGGGCTATCTGGCCGATGCGCGCGAAAAGGGCGCCGAGGTGATCGAGGTAAATCCCGCGAACGAGGATTTCGCGAGCGCCAACGGCCACAAGATGCCGCTCCATATCGTGCGCGGCGCGACCGACGATATGAAGGTGATGCAGGAGGAAATCTTCGGCCCGATCCTGCCGGTCAAGACCTACAAGACCATCGACGAGGCGATCGATTATGTGAATGCGCACGACCGTCCGCTCGGCCTTTATTATTTCGGGCAGGACAAAAGCGAGGAGGACCGCGTGCTGACGCGGACGATCTCGGGCGGCGTCACGGTCAACGACGTGCTGTTTCATAATGCGATGGAAGACCTGCCCTTCGGCGGGGTCGGACCGTCGGGAATGGGCAATTATCACGGGCTGGACGGCTTCCGCACCTTCAGTCACGCGCGCGCCGTCTATCGCCAGCCCAAGCTCGACGTCGCCGGGCTCGCCGGCTTCAAGCCGCCCTATGGCAAGGCGACCGCCAAGACGCTGGCGAAGGAATTGAAGAAATAGCTTGGCAAGCGGCGGCGCTTCGCCCTAGGGGGAGCGCCGCGCTTTCGGGCGATGCGCCCGTGGCAGGCCCCTGTGGTGAAATTGGTAGACGCGCTCGACTCAAAATCGAGTTCCGCAAGGAGTGCTGGTTCGAGTCCGGCCAGGGGCACCATAACCGATCATCGACCTTCAGACGCGTAACGGCCCCGGCGGAACCCGCATGGCAGGCCGCGCATTGCATTCGCATTCCGCTATGGAGGTTTGCAGATGGTGCAACGCGCCTATTGGAAGGGTCAGATCCGCCTCGCGCTGGTGTCGATCCCGGTCGAAATCTATCCGGCGACCAAATCGGGGGCGAGCGTCAGCTTCCGCCAGATCCACGAACCGAGCGGCAAGCCGGTCAAATATGAAAAGGTCGTGCCCGGCATCGGCGCCATCGATACCGACGACATCGTCAAGGGCTATGAGGTGTCGAAGGGCCAGTATGTCCTGCTCGACGAAGAAGAGATCGAGGCGGTCAAGCTGGAGAGCAAGCGCACGCTCGAACTGGTCCAATTCGTCGACGCGAGCGACATCGACATCCTCTATTATGAAAAGCCCTATTATGTCGTCCCCGCCGACGATCTGGCCGAGGAAGCCTATATCGTGCTGCGCGAAGCGCTGCGGCGAACGAAGAAGGTGGGGCTGGGGCAGCTTGCGCTGCGCGGTCAGGAACAACTCGTCGGGCTGCGTCCCTGCGGCAAGGGGCTGGTGCTCGAAGTGCTGCGCTATGCCGAGGAAGTGAACAAGGCGGCCAGCTATTTCCGCGACGTGCCCGCGAGCAAGCCCGACGCCGACCTGCTCGATCTCGCCGAAACGCTGATCGACAAGAAGAGCGGCAAGTTCGACGCCGCCGACTATCACAATCACTATGTCGATGCGCTGAAGCGCGTCATCGCCAAGAAAGCGAAAGCCAAGGGCAAGCGCGTGCTCGAGGATGTCGAGGAGCCAGCCGATGTGCGCGAAGGATCGAATGTCATTGATCTGATGGCAGCGCTCAAGGCGTCGGTCGACGGCAAGAAAACAGCCGCCGCTGCGACGAAGAAGAAGGCGCCCGCCAAAAAGGCGCCGGCGAAAAAGCGGGCATAGTCTCGTGAGCGCCGGATTGCCCTCGGCTATTGTGTACCCCTGCGAAGGCAGGGGTCCATCATCCGGCCTCGCGCCATTTTCCTACGGTTCGGCTCGCGTCGCCTACATCGGTGATGGGCCCCTGCCTTCGCAGGGGTACAGACAAGGTGGAACGCGATGACCCGTGCCGACCCTCTCGCCCAATATAACAAGAAGCGCGATTTCAAGCTGACCCCCGAACCCGCGGGCAAAGTTGCGAAGGGGGGCGGCAATCTCTTCATCGTCCAGAAATCCGGCTCGAAGTCGATGGCGTGCTCAAGAGCTGGGCGGTCACCAAGGGGCCGAGCGCGAACCCCGACGACAAGCGGCTCGCGGTGCGCACCGAAGATCATCCGATGGCCTATGCCGATTTCGAGGGGGTGATCCCCAAGGGCGAATATGGCGGCGGTTCGGTGATGCTGTGGGATCGCGGCACCTGGGCGCCGGTCGCGGGGAAGAGCGCGAAGGATCTGGAAAAGGGCCATCTTCACTTCACCCTCGACGGCGAGCGGATGAAGGGCGAATGGTTGCTCGTCCGCATGAAGCCCCGCGCCGGTGAAAAACGCGAAAACTGGCTGCTCCGCAAGATCGACGACGCCTATGCGGGCGGCAGCGACGACTTGACCGGCCGCTACCTCACCAGCGTCCTCACCGACCGCCCGATGGCCGAGATCGCGGGCGACGAAGGCGGCGAGCAATCGCTGAAGGGCGCAAAGGGTGAAGCCTTCGCGAAGAAGATGGCGGCAGCGGCGGCGCACAATCGCAAGGTCGCCAAAGGCTCAAAAGCCGGCGCCAAGCCGCCCAAATTCCGCAAACTCCAGCTGGCGACGCTCGTCGACACCGTGCCGGCCGGCAACAACTGGTTCCACGAGATCAAGTTCGACGGTTATCGCGCGCTCGTCGCCGCGGCGGGGGATCAGGTCGTCGTCTACACGCGCAGCGGGCTCGACTGGACCGACAAGTTCGCCCCGCTCGCGCGCCATATCGCCGCGCTCGACCTGCCGCCGTGCCTGATCGACGGTGAGATCGTCGCCTATGGCAAGGACGGCAACCCCGACTTCTCCTCGCTCCAGGCAGTCCTGAAACGCGGCCACGGCGCGCAGGACGAGGCGACTGACCTGCATTTCTTCGCCTTCGACCTGCTTGAAGAGAACGGCAAGCCGCTCACCGCGCTCGGCAATCTCGAACGCAAGGAACGCCTCGAGGCGCTGTTCCGCGATGTGGCGCCGCCGATTGCGGTCGCCGATCATGTCATCGGCGCGGGCGAAACGCTCTATGAGGCGATGTGCGGCGCGGGGCAGGAGGGCATCATCGCCAAGCGCGCCGATGCGCCCTATGCCGGCCGCCGGTCGAAAAACTGGGTGAAGGTCAAATGCACCCGACGCCAGGAGTTCGTCATCGTCGGCTGGAAGGAGAGTTCGGCGAAGGCGCGTCCCTTCGCCTCGCTGCTTCTCGCGCAGCGCGAAAAGGGTGAGCTTGTCTACAAGGGCAATGTCGGCACCGGCTTCGATACCGATACGATGGCGATGCTCGCGGCGAAGTTCGCGGGCCGCGCGCGCAAGACGGCGCCGGTCGATGTCGACAAGGCGGCGGCGCGCAAGGTCCATTGGGTAAGGCCCGACCTTGTCGCCGAGATCGCTTTCGCCGAATATACCGCCAGCGGCTCGGTCCGCCACGCAAGCTTCGTCGGGCTGCGCGCCGACAAGGAGGCGAAGGACGTGAAACCCGAAACCAAGGCCAAGGCTCCCAGCCCGGTCAGCGACGTGAAGATCAGCAGCCGCGACCGCGTCATCTTCCCTGAGGCAAAGGCGACGAAGGGCGACCTCGCCGACTATTATGCCGCGGTGGCGCCGGTCATGCTCCCGCACCTCGCGCGCCGCCCGGTCAGCCTCGTCCGCTGTCCGCAGGGGCGCGCGAAGCAATGCTTCTTCCAGAAGCATGATTCAGGCTCTTTCGGCCCGCACGTCCACCACGTTCCGATCGAAGAGAAGGACGGCGGCGTTGAGGATTATCTCTATGTCGAGGATGCGGACGGCATCCTCGCCTGCGTCCAGATGGGGACGATCGAATTTCACGGCTGGGGCAGCCACGTCGATACGCTCGAACAGCCGGACCGCATGGTCTTCGACCTCGACCCCGACGAAGGGCTCGACTTCGCCGACGTCAAAAAGGCCGCGGCGGATTTGAAGCGCCAACTCGCCGACATCGGCCTCGTCAGCTTCGCGATGCTCTCGGGCGGCAAGGGCGTCCATGTCGTCGTGCCGCTCGATCCGGGGCACAGCTGGGACGCGCATAAGGATTTTGCGAAGCGCTTTGCCGAGGCGATGAGCCTTGCCGAACCCGATCGCTTCGTCGCGACGATGAGCAAGGCAAAGCGCAAGGGAAAGATCTTCATCGACTGGCTGCGCAATCAGCGCGGCAGTACCGCGATCATGCCCTATTCGGCGCGGGCGCGGGCTGGGGCGCCGGTGGCGGTTCCCATCGATTGGGACGGGCTGGCCGCCATCGACAGCGCGCGCCACTGGACGATCGCAGACGCCCGCGCCTTGCTCGATCGGGCCGCGAGCCCGACGCTGAAGGGATGGGGATTTGCGCGGCAGGCGCTGCCCGCGATCTGACCCCGCATCGGCGCTGCGATCCTCCCGCTTTCGAGGCCCGCAAAATAACGATGCTTAGCCATTTAATGTTGTAATTCTGGCACCGTTAAAATGAGGAAAATGTGCAAATTATTCATAATCGGGATGCATGCTTATCGGGCGGTTGGGTCAACTTGTTGAAAGCAGGTTAACCTTGCTCGGGACATGATTGAATATTTTACAGAATTCGGATATTCTTGCCCGACCAGGCGTGAATATTCTCCATTAGTTCGATGCCATTTCCTTCCATCGGGATGGCATTGTGGATCAGGAGGATGGAATGATCGAACCCCGCTTTTCGGGCACGGCGCACGAACCCAGGGCCGCGACCGATGGCGATCGTCGTGGGGGGGACCGTTACCGGACGGTCTGGCGGATCGCAAAAGTCGTGCGCGACAATGATGTCGGGCTATGGCGCGTGCGCAATATTTCGGACCGCGGCATGCAGCTTGCGGCCGACGTTCCCCTTCATGTCGACGAAAATCTGGACATCTATCTGTCCGACAGTGTCGTGCTGAAGGGCAAGATCGTATGGGCCGACGGTGGCCGCTGCGGCGTGGCCTTTCACGAAGAGATCGACGGCGCCGGCGTGCTCAAACAGCTTGCTGCCGAACAGCGCGCTTATGGCTATCGCGCCCCCCGCATCCCGCTCCACTCGCGCGCCAAGGCGCAGGTCGATGGGGTCGAAAGCATCATCGAGCTTGTCGACATGTCGCAAAGCGGCGCGGGCTTCGTCCATGGCGGACATCTCGAGGTCGGGCGCCATCTGCACCTGACGCTGGCCGACGGGCTGGAGCGCAAGGCGATCGTGCGCTGGGCGCGCGGCGGCCGCGGCGGACTGTGGTTTACCGAACCGCTGAACCGCGTCGATCTGGAAAGCATTCGCCGTTTCGAGGGCTGAGCCGCTCAGGCGATCGCCTTTGCCTTGCCGTCGCGGACGATCTTCGCCCAAGGGTTGAGATCGGCCTCTGCGACCTTGACCAGCCGGTTGTGGTCGCGGTGGCGGAAAGGCTCGTCGCGGCCATGCACCATCAGCATCGTGTCGGAGACATAGCTCCACGATCCGTCGGCATGGAATTCGACGTCGAGCTGATAGCTGTCGGTGCGGAACGCCGCTTCCAGAAACGCGGTTGAACAGATGCCATATTCAGTCTGGCCACGCTCGGCGCGCACCGACAGCTTGCGTGCATCGGGCGCCGCGTGTCCCGCCGCAATCGCGATCTGCCCGCGCGGGATCGCCAGCGTTTGCAGGATCAGACCGGTCGCCGGTTCGTAGAGCCAGTAACCGACCTGGTCGTGGAAGGTGATATCCTCTTCGGGCGTGTTGATGTGCAGATGGTAGCGCAGGCCATAGAATAGCTGCGGCCCGTTCGCCTGCGGGTCGATCGGCTGCATCTCGACCCGCTCATAATAGTTGCGGGTTTCTGGGCCGTCGGCCTTCGGATTGACATCGACGCCGCGCTTTCCTTCCCAGATGCCGGCGAAATGGCGCAGTGGGCCGAGATTGGCGAGCGTGTCGGGGTCGACATTCTCGGGCTCGGTGAAGATGTCGTTCGGCACGTCCATGCGTTATCCCCCAATGCGTGCGCTCAGATGTCCTCGGCCAGTCGTCCGTAAAGCTGCGGCCGGCGGTCGCGGAAAAAGCCCATGCCCGCTCGATGCTTCGCGGCGCGGTCGAGATCGATCGTTTCGACCAGCACCCCCGTTTCGGCGGCGCCGAATGCCTGCGTCAGATCACCCCATTCGTCGGTGATGAAGCTGTGGCCATAGAAATTCGCGTCACCCTCTGCGCCGATGCGGTTGGCGGCGATCACCGGCATGCAGTTCGACACCGCATGACCCTGCATCGCGCGGCGCCACATGCGGCTGGTGTCGAGGTCGGCGTCATAGGGCTCGCTGCCGATGGCGGTCGGATAAAAGAGCAGTTCGGCACCCATCAGCGCCATCGCACGCGCGCATTCGGGATACCACTGGTCCCAGCACACGCCGACGCCGATCCGCGTTCCGAAGACGTCCCAGACCTTGAAGCCCGTGTTGCCGGGGCGGAAATAATATTTCTCTTCATAGCCCGGCCCGTCGGGGATGTGGCTTTTGCGATAGATGCCCATGATCGCGCCATCGGGGCCGATCACCGCGAGCGTATTGTAGTAATGCGGCCCGTCCTTCTCGAAGAAGCTGGTCGGGATCGCAACTTTGAGCTTCGCGGCGAGCGCCTGCATCGCCTTGACGCTGGGATGGTCGGCGGTCGGGTGGGCGTTGGCGAACAGCGCCTCTTCCTCGACCTGGCAGAAATAGGGGCCTTCAAACAGCTCGGGCGGCAGGATGACCTGCGCGCCCTTGGCCGCCGCTTCCTCGGCGAGCGCCGTGACCGCGTCGATATTGGGTTGCATGGGGCCGGGCAGGGGAAGCTGGAGCGCAGCGACGGTGATGGAGCGGGTCATGAGGCGGATATAAGCAAGCCGGCGCATCTTGCCACCGCAAAAGCGGATGAGCGGAGAGCGTTGTTATAGCAGGGGGCGTCCGCAAGCGACCGGTTGCGGACTTATTTTCCTTCGTCATCCCGGACTTGATCCGGGATCTATTCCGACGCTGCGTGAATGGATCCCGGATCAAGTCCGGGATGACGAAGGTATGAAAGTCTCGCGTTGATATTGTGTGCCCCGGCGAAGGCCGGGGTCCAGGGCTTCACAGCACCAACACCGATTTTTTAACGCTCTGGACCCCGGCCTTCGCCGGGGTGCACAATGCGGTTAACCGTAACGTCCGCATCCCACCCCAAAACCGACGCTTGCACCACCATCTGTGCCTACGCGTCGCCTCAGGCCGGCACCTGCTGGCTCGAGCAATGGAAGCTGCCGCCGCCGGCTATGATTCCGCGCGCTGGAACGCCGACGGAGCGGCGATCGGGGAACAGAGCCGCGAGCGCCTCGACCGCCGCAGCATCGTTGGCGACGCCATAGGTCGGGACGACAACAACCGTGTTGCCGATGTAGAAGTTCATATAGCTCGCCGCGACGATCTCGCCGTCCATCTCGATCCGGCCGGGCGAGGGGAGGTCGACGATCTCGATGCCGCCGAACGCCGCGGCGCGCACGCGGGCATCCTCGTAAATATCGGCGTTGGGGTCGTCGCTGCCCGCCGCCACGGGCAAGGCCAGCCGCCCTTCGCCCACGAAGCGGGCGAGATTGTCGACATGGCCGTCGGTATGGTCGCCGACCAGCCCCTTGCCGAGCCACAGCAGGCGGTCGATGCCGAGCGACTGGTGCAGTCGCACCTCGATATCCGCGCGCGTCAGCGACGGGTTGCGGTTGATGTTGAGCAGGCATTCCTCGGTCGTGACGCAAAGTCCGGTGCCGTCGACGTCGATCCCGCCGCCTTCGAGCACCCAATCCTGCTCATCGACGGGCAGGCCGCTTTCGGTCGCCAGCGCCGCGCCGACTTCCTGATCGCCCGGCATCACGAATTTCTCGCCCCACCAGTTGAAACGAAAGTTGCGCGCGCGCCTTTTCAGGCCCGTTCCCACAATGATCGGTCCCGTGTCGCGCAGCCAGATGTCGCCGAGCGGTTGCACCAAAATGCGCACCGCGGGATAGACGAGAGTCGCAGCAATCTGCGCCTGCCGCTCGTCATTGACCACCAGCCGCACCTCCTCGCCGCGGCCGCCGTCGTGGACAACGTTGGCAAAAGCAGCGACATCGGCCCGCGCCGCATCGATTTGTCCCGCCCACTCGTCATCGAGGTGCGGAAAGCCGATCCACACTGCGGCGTGCGGCGCCCATTCGGCGGGCATGGGGAGCGTCATGGGCGCCGCCTCGCTTATTTGCCTTCGCGCGATTTGTCGCGCGCGGCGCGGAACTCGTCGCCTTCGTTCCAGTTGGGCCAGCTATCGGTCGATGCGAGCATCCGGCCCGCGGCATAATAGAGGCGGAGATCGGCGAGCATGCCGTCCCAATTCTTTATCGCCGCATATTCATCGCCGGGCGCGTGGTAGCGGTTCTTCTCATAATCCTCGGCGGCTTTCTTGCCGGCGTCCTTACCGCCTGCGACCAGATCTTCGCCGGCGCCGAAGTTGAAGAAGGGCACGCCGCGCTTGGCGAAGCTGAAGTGATCCGAGCGATAGTAGAAGCCCTTTTCGGGGGTCGGTTCATCGACAATCGTCACCTTCGCCGCCTTGGCGATCTTCTCCAGATAGGCGTCGAGTTGCGACTTGCCGCGGCCGACGACGACGATGTCCTTCGCGGGCCCATTGGGGTTGAGCGCGTCCATATTCACGCCGCCAACCGTCTGCGCGAGCGGAAACACCGGGTTCGCGGCATAATATTCCGATCCGAGCAGACCCGATTCCTCCGCCGTCACCGCCAGGAACACGATGCTGCGGTCGGGCGCGCCCGCCTTCTGATAAGCCTGCGCCAGCGTCACTAAGGCGGCGGTGCCGGTCGCATTATCGACGGCGCCGTTGCAGATGTCGTCGCCGTTCACCGGCGTGCAGCGGCCAAGATGGTCCCAATGCGCGGTATAGAGCACATATTCGTCGGGCCGCTTCTTGCCGGGTAGAATGCCGATGATGTTATGCGACAGCTTCTTGGAAATCTGGTTGTCGAAGCTGAGCGAGGCCTTGACGCCGGTGAGCGGAACGGCCTTGAAACCCTTCTTGCCCGCCGCTTCCCGCAGCTTGTCGAAATCCTGCCCGGCGCTTGCGAACAATTCCTTCGCCTTGTCGAGCTGGATCCAGCCGTTCGCCGCAGTCTGATCGGCGCCGCCATCCTTCTTTTCGGCGAGATATTGGGTGCCGGTGTTGCTGCTTTCCACGACGTTCCAGCCATAGGCGGCGGGTTCGGTGTCGTGGACGATCAGCGCGGCGGCGGCGCCCTGACGCGCCGCTTCTTCATATTTATAGCTCCAGCGGCCGTAGTAGGTCATCGCCCGACCATTGAATTCGCCTTTGGTTTCCGGGGTTTGCCAGTCGGGGTCGTTGACGAGGATGACCACCGTCTTGCCCTTCACATCGAGCCCGGCATAATCGTTCCAGCCCTTTTCAGGCGCGTTAATGCCGTAGCCGACGAAGACGACGTCGCTGTCCTTGATTTCGGTCTTGGGCTGCACGCGGTAGCTGAACGCGACATAATCCTTCGCATATTGCAGCGTGACCGGCGCCTTGCCGCCGGTGAAGCGCAGCGGCGTCGCATTCTTCGCTGTGATCTCGACCAGCGGGACTTCCTGCGTCCACTGGCCGTTGTTGCCGGGCTTCAGCCCTGCCGCCGCGAACTGGCTCGTCAGATAGGCAATCGTCTTTTCCTCGCCCTTCGTGCCGGGCGCGCGGCCCTCATAGGCGTCCGACGACAATTCCTTTGTCACATCCTGCAAAGTCTGGAGCGACAACTCAGGGAACTGGACATCGGGCAGCACGGCAACCGCGTCGGCCGCCGTGGCGCCGGTCGTCGGTGCATCGGCATTGCACCCGGCAACGCCGAGCAGAACCGCAAGAGCTGCGGTGGTTCGGGGGAAGCGAAGCATGGAATTTCCTTGGGTTTTCGTGTTCGACGGGAGGCTTTTGCCAGCCGGGCCGCCCCGATGCAAGAAGAGTGAGGCGGGCTTCAGTGCAGCCAGTACTGCAGCATTGATGCTTGAATCGCTCCCCGTATCTGGCACTTTTGTCCCCCGATTTAAGGGAGTTCTAGTGTGATTTCGAAAAGACTGATGGTTCGCGGAATTTCCCTCCTCACAATGCAGTTGTTCATGCTGCCGGTCAACGCAGCCCATGCCGAAGATGTTGATCTGGCCACGCGGTTTGGCGCGCTGGAATCCGTGCTCGACGTCAGCCTTTCGCCCGATGGGTCTCAACTTGCCTTCATTGACCAAGGCGCAAATCGAAAGAGGCAATTGTATGTCGTTGGCACCGCAGACGCTGCGGAACCGCGGCTGATTCTCTCGAGTGACGGGACGAGCGGCGACAATCTGAACTGGTGCGGGTGGGTTACCAATAGCCGACTTGCTTGCCAGACCTTCGTCCGCGACAGCGTGGCAGGAAACATTTTGGCAGCGACCAACATCATCGCCGTCGATGCGAGTGGAGACAATCTGCGCGTACTCAGCAAGCAACGTAGTTCGCGCTCGCTATATGCCGACTTCCGCGGAGGCAGTGTTATCGACTGGTCCTCATCGGATAATGGCTCGCTCTTGATGACGCGCAGCTACGTTCCTGAAGCAAGCACTGGCACGCATATCGCATCCAAAGCGGAGGGACTGGGGGTCGACCGGGTCGATACGGTGAGTGGGAGGGCTCGCAAGGTCGAATCAGCAAATCGTGATGCAATATATTATTTGTCCGACGGCCGCGGCAATGTCCGTATCATGGCGACGCAGGGATACAGCACTAGCATCGGACAGTTCGAGCCTGTCGTCCGCTATTCTTACCGGGCGGCGGATGGGGGAGGCTGGAAGTATTTCGCCCAGCACGACGTTGTTACGAATGAGGGGTTTGAGCCCGTGGCAGTCGATGCCGAAGCCAATCGGGTGCTCGGTTTTCAAAAGATCGACGGACGCCAAGCCGTCGTCGCTATCTCGCTCGACGGGGCGGCTCAGACGACGGTCGTCTATGCGCATCCCGAAGTCGATGTCGACGACATCATTCGTGTCGGCCGCAATGGACGAATCGTGGGTGTGTCTTTTGCGACCGATCGGCGGGTTGCGGTCATGACCGATCCGGCCATGGCCAAAATGACGGCCGCGCTGTCCAAGGCGCTTGGCGAGAGCTCAATTGTGGTGATCGATGCCTCGGCCGATGAAAGCCGCTATATCATCCGTGCTGAGGCTGATACCGATCCAGGAGTTTATTATCTTTTCACTCCTGCTGCCCAGGAATTGCGCCCTTTGTTGCTGTCGCGCGAACCGCTCTCCGATCTGAAGCTTTCGCGCGTAAAGGCGATAGATTATGCCGCTGCCGACGGGACCAAGATTCCGGCGTACCTGACCTTGCCGCCCTCGCGTACCGATATGAAGGGCTTGCCGGCGATCGTTATGCCGCACGGTGGGCCTTCTGCACGCGACGAATGGGGGTTCGATTGGCTGGCGCAATATTTTGCGCAAAGCGGCTACGCGGTCATCCAGCCCAATTATCGCGGATCCGCTGGCTATGGCGATCAATGGTATGAGAACAATGGCTTCCAATCGTGGCGGACGGCCGTCGGAGACGTGACGGATGCGGGCCGCTGGCTGATTTCGCAGGGAGCGGACCCCGGGAAGCTGTCTATCTTGGGCTGGTCTTATGGCGGTTACGCCGCCCTGCAATCGGGTGTGGTGGCCCCCGATCTGTTTCACGCGATCGTTGCGATCGCGCCCGTGACCGACCTGGCTCAGCTCAAGGACGAGACATCGCGTGATGGCGGCGGGCGGATCAACGCGAAATTTATCGGATCTGGGCCTCATATCCGCGAAGGATCTCCCGCGCAGAACGCAAGCCTAATCAAGGCACCCGTGCTGATGTTTCACGGTGCGCTCGATCAGAATGTCAATATTGCGCAATCGCGGACGATGTTGCGAGCACTCGAGAATAGCGGCAATCGCGTTGAACTGGTCGAATATAGCGACCTTGCTCACTCGCTAGAAGCATCGGAGGCCAGAACCGACATGTTGCGCAAAATAACCGCGTTTCTTCCGCATTGATGCGAAAGGGGGCGGCCAGTCTCCTGGCCGCCCCCTTGATTTTGCTTCGGTGGAAACCGGATCAGCGCGAATAGAATTCGACGACCAGATTGGGTTCCATCTTCACCGGATAGGGCACTTCGTCGAGCGTCGGCACGCGGACGAAGGTCGCCTTGGTGCCGTCGAGCGCCAGATATTCGGGCAGGTCGCGCTCGGGCAGGCTCTGCGCTTCGGCGACCAGCGCCATTTCCTGCGCCTTCTTGCCGAGGGTGACTTCGTCGCCCGGCTTCACCAGGCGGCTCGCGATGTTGCACTTCACGCCGTTCACATAGACGTGACCGTGGCTGACGAGCTGGCGCGCCGAGAAGATCGTCGGCGCGAACTTGGCGCGATAGACGAGCGCATCGAGGCGGCGTTCGAGCAGGCCGATCAGATTCTGGCCGGTGTCGCCCTTCATGCGCGCGGCTTCGATATAGTTCTTCTTGAACTGTTTTTCGGTGATGTCGCCGTAATAGCCCTTGAGCTTCTGCTTGGCGCGGAGCTGGATGCCGAAGTCCGACATCTTGCCCTTGCGGCGCTGACCGTGCTGGCCGGGGCCATATTCGCGGCGGTTGACCGGGCTCTTCGGGCGACCCCAGATGTTTTCGCCCATCCGGCGGTCGAGTTTGTACTTGGCGCTCTGGCGCTTCGACATATGTCGTCTCCAATTTGCTGTGTGCCGAAGAATTTCGGCGGATCCCGGATCGCACCACAGGACCGCTGTCCTGTGCGACCGCCGCTTCACCGGGGTGCGGGGTCAATTTGCGAAGGCGCGCGGTTAGACGGTAGGCGCGGCCGAGTCAAGTCGTGCCGGACGCTGGACGGCGCGCAAAAAGGCGCTAAAGGCAGCGCGCATGACCTCTGCCAAACTTCCCGACCAATGCGAAACCATGGCCGATGTGCGCGCCGGCGTCGATCAGGTCGACCGCGAGCTTGTCGCGCTGCTGGTGCGCCGGTTCGGCTATATGGACGCAGCGGCGCGGATCAAGACCGAGCGGAGCGCCGTTCGCGACGAGCCGCGCAAGGCGCAGGTGCTCGACAATGTCGCGCGCGAAGCCGAAAGCGCCGGCCTCGACCCGCAGCGTATCCGCGCCGTGTGGAACGAACTGGTTGAACAGTCGATCGCGCACGAATTGATGCGTTGGGACGCGGCGGCGAAGCCGGACTGACCGTCGCTGCCGGAGATCAGTTCCCGCGACCCATCGACGCAGCCGGATCGTTTCCGATATTTTGCTTATAGCTCTGGTTGACGTTATCGATATTGGCCGACTGTTCGGCAATCCACTGTTCTTCGGTCTTGCAAATGCGGCGGCCCAGATTGCTGCCGGTCATGACGATACGCTTGCACGTCTTTTTCGGTTTCGCGGGCTTGGCCGATTCGGTTGCCGGATTGGTGCTATCGGGCGTGGCGGATTCGGCGGGGGTGGCGCCGGCCATGGCAAGCGCGAGGGTCAGAACAAACATTGGGAAGGGCTCCTGTATTAATATTATAAGGCAGCCTAGAGGATTTTTTTGACGCGGCCAAGGCTTGCGATGATCCCGTGCATCATCCTGATATCATTATAGGACCAGCCGGTCTTGGTGATCGCGGTGCGGATAGTGCGTAGCGTGGCCTCGGTGCGTTCGGGCGGAAAGAAATAGCCCGCTGCGTCGAGGTCGCGGTTCAGATGCTCGATCAACTGTTCGAACTCGGCATGATCGGCCGGTGGGTCGAGCGGGACCTCGGGCGGGCTGGCGAGCGCGACGCCCTTCGACCATTCATAGGCGAGCAGGATCACCGCCTGCGCAAGGTTCAGGGATCCGAATTCGGGGTTGATCGGCACGGTGACGATGCTGTGGGCGAGCGCGACATCGTCGGTTTCGAGCCCCGACCGTTCGGGACCGAAGACATAGGCCGAGCGGCCAGCGGTCGCGTGAACCGCCTTCGCCGCGGCTTCGGGGGTCAGGACCGGCTTGGTAACGCCGCGCTTGCGCACCGTCGTCGCATAGATGTGCGTGCAGTCGGCCACCGCTTCGGCCAGCGTGTCGAACACCGCGGCATTGGCGAGCACGATGTCGGCGCCCGATGCGGCGGGCCCCGCATCGGGGTTCGGCCAGCCGTCGCGCGGCGCGACGAGGCGCAGTTCGGTCAACCCGAAATTGAGCATCGCGCGCGCCGCCTTGCCGATATTCTCGCCAAGTTGCGGGCGAACGAGGACGATGACGGGGGGAGGGGCTGCCTCTAGAGGCGCGCCCTCGTCGGGGCTCGGTCGCTCCTCAGGGCGAAGAGATGGTGAAAAGCTCCGTTCGTCCTGAGGAGGAGCAGAGACTGAGCTTGTCGAAGGCTCCGCTCCGTCTCGAAGGATTTTCGCCCGGCTCGCCAGTCTGCGAATGGCTGGCCAATCTTCGCGGATCAACGCTTCCTTCTTCGCTCGCGACCAGCCCTTTATTTGCTGTTCCGCTTCGAGTGCCTCGATCCGGGTTGGAAATTCCGCGCTCCATACCATCTTCACCGGAAGTCGCTTTTGCGTATAACCCGGCACCTCACCCGACTGATGTTGTCCGATGCGATGTTCGAGTTGATCGGTATGTCCAACATAGTAGCTGCCGTCGCGGCAGCGCAGCATGTAGGCCCAGAAAGTCACGAGAGAGGCCTGTCGATTGGGCCTTTCGAACGGCTGCACCGGGCGGGCCCTTCGAGACGGGACTTCGACAGGCTCAGCCCCTCCTCAGGACAAACGGATGTTGTAAGCCAGCCCAATCTTCAGCCCTTCTTCGCCGCCTCGGTGATCGACGAGGCGAATTCCTCGAAATCCCGGGCTTCGGTGAAGTCGCGATAGACGCTGGCGAAGCGGATATAGGCGACATTGTCGAAGCCCTTGAGCGCTTCCATCACCATCGCGCCGATCTGCGTCGCCTGAACCTCGTTATCGCCCGAGGTTTCGAGCTGGCGCTGGATGCCCGACACCAGCCGTTCAATCCGCGCGCCATCGATCGGGCGTTTGCGGCACGCGATCTGGACGCTGCGCATCAGCTTTTCGCGGTCGAAGGGTTCGCGCCGGCCGTCGGCCTTGAGGACGGCAACTTCGCGCAGCTGAATCCGCTCGAAGGTGGTGAAGCGCGCGCCGCAGTCTTCGCACTGGCGCCGGCGACGGATGGCGGCGCCGTCCTCGGTCGGGCGGCTGTCCTTCACCTGGCTGTCTTCATGTCCGCAATAGGGGCAGCGCATGGGTTAGCGTTTCACCCGCGTATAGAGCGCGATCGCCGCGCCCGCGAAGAGACCGACCGGCCAGGTCACGACGGGCAGCACCGCACCCGCGATCGCGCCGACGACGCCGCCCGTGATGACCGGCCGCGTCGAGGGATGGTCGATCCCCTGCTTGCCCATCGCCTTGACCTCTTCGATCGTCAGTTCGACCAGCGTCGGTTCTTCGGGGTGCTGCCGCGCCATCGCCCTTATCCCTGATAGATGGGGAAGCGTTCGCACAGCGTGCGGACGCGGCCGCGGACATTCGCCTCGACATCGGCATCGCCATGCTCGCCCTTGTCGCGCAGCGCTTCGAGCACGTCGGCGACCATGTCGCCGATTTCCTCGAACTCGGCGATCCCGAAGCCGCGCGTCGTGCCCGCGGGCGATCCGACGCGGATGCCGCTGGTCTTGACCGGCGGCAGCGGATCGAAGGGCACGCCATTCTTGTTGCAGGTGATCGCCGAGCGTTCGAGCGCCTCGTCGGCGTCGCGACCGGTGATGCCGAGCGGACGCAGGTCAATGAGCGCCAGATGCGTGTCGGTGCCGCCCGCGACGACATCGGCACCGCGCGCCTTCAGCCGGTTAGCGAGCGCCTGCGCATTGGCGATCGTCGCCTTGGCATAGTCCTTGAACTCGGGGCGCAGCGCCTCACCGAACGCCACCGCCTTGGCGGCGATGACGTGCATCAGCGGGCCGCCCTGCAGGCCGGGGAACACCGCCGAGTTGATGCGCTTCGCAATCGCCTCGTCGTTGGTCAGGATCATGCCGCCGCGCGGGCCGCGTAGCGTCTTGTGCGTCGTCGTGGTGACGACATGCGCATGTTCCATCGGCGAGGGGTGGACGCCGCCGGCGACGAGGCCCGCGAAATGGGCCATATCCACCATCAGCAGCGCGCCGACATCGTCGGCGATCGCCCGGAAACGCGCGAAGTCGAGCGTGCGCGGATAGGCCGAGCCGCCCGCGATGATGAGCGCGGGGCGATGTTCCTTTGCCAATGCCTCGACCTGATCGAAATCGACCAGATGGTCGTCGGCGCGCACGCCATATTGGACGGCGTTGAACCATTTGCCCGACATGGCAGGCGCCGCACCGTGGGTCAGGTGCCCGCCGGCGTCGAGGCTCATGCCGAGGATCGTGGCGCCGGGTTTGGTCAGCGCGAGCATAACCGCTCCGTTCGCTTGCGCGCCCGAGTGCGGCTGGACGTTCGCGAAGTTGCAGTCGAAAAGCTGCTTCGCGCGATCGATCGCGAGCTGTTCGACTTCATCCGACGGCGCGCAGCCCTGATAATAGCGGCGCCCCGGATAGCCTTCGGCATATTTGTTGGTGAAGACCGACCCCTGCGCCTCGAGCACCGCCTTGGAGACGATGTTTTCCGAAGCGATCAGTTCGATCTGATATTGTTCGCGTTCCAGCTCATGCTTCATCGCCGCGGCGACCGCAGGGTCGGTGGCGGCGACGCCGTCGGTGAAATAGCCGGCCGATTTGATGGGCTTGTCGAGCGTGTCGGTGGTCATTGGCTGTTCTCCAGGACGGGCGGGTGGGAAAGCTTGTCGACGCGGCGCGCGTGGCGGTCGCCGGCGAAGTCGGTGGTCAGGAAGGCGGTGACGCAGGCCTTGGCCATGTCGATGCCCGTCAGCCGCGCACCCATCGCGATGACGTTCGCGTCATTATGTTCGCGGGCAAGCTTCGCCGACAGCGGCTCGGACACCAGGGCGCAGCGGCACGCGGGGTTGCGGTTGACCGAGATCGAAATGCCAATGCCCGATCCGCATAGCGCGACGCCCTTATCGGCGCTGCCATTGGCGACGGCATCGGCGAGGCGGTAGCCATAATCGGGATAATCGACGCTCTCGGGGCCGTGGGTGCCGAGGTCGGCAACCTCATGCCCTTCGCCGCGCAGCCAGTCGGCGAGCAGCGCCTTCAGGTCGGTGGCGGCATGGTCGGATGCAATGGCGATGCGCACGGGGCGTCTCCCGCTGGGGCCTTGAGGGAATCGGATGAGCGCGCTTTAGGCGAAGCGCCGCGGATTGGCCATAAGCGGCTGCGGCTTTTTCGCCGCTATTTTGTCACAAAGCGGGTTTGACCGGCCGGCCTGCCGCCCGTAGAGCGCCGGGCATGGGCGACACGCTGCTTTCGATCGTCATGCTGGGTGCAATTGCGCTGTTGGTCGGCGCGGTCATGGTGTTTCGCAGCGGCGACCGCCGCCGCGCGCTGCTGATGATCGTCGCGGCGCTGACCATGTTCGCCAATGTCGCGATCTGGCTGGTTCCGGTGAAATAGCCTTATCGTCATTGCGAGCGAAGCGAAGCAATCCAGGGGCGGCATCACACCGCTCTGGATTGCTTCGCTTCGCTCGCAATGAGGAGAGGAGCTGAATCAGCGGATCGGCGAATCGGGCGCAAGCCGCATGTCGAGATAATTGTCGAGCGACTTCATCAGCTGATCGAGTTCATGCTCGAAGAAATGGTTGGCGCGCGGAATCTCGTCGTGGTGGATGGTGATGCCCTTTTGGGTGCGCAGCTTGTCGACGAGCTTCTGGATCGCGCCCGGCGGGACGATTTCGTCCTGGCCGCCCGCAACGATGATACCCGACGACGGGCAGGGCGCGAGGAAGCTGAAGTCGTACATGTTCGCCGGCGGCGCGACCGACAGGAAGCCGCGGATTTCAGGGCGCCGCATCAGAAGCTGCATACCGATCCACGCGCCGAAACTGAAGCCGGCGACCCAGGTCGTCTGCGCCTCGGGGTGGATCGACTGGACCCAGTCGAGCGCCGCCGCGGCATCGGACAATTCGCCGATGCCATTGTCGAACGTGCCCTGGCTGCGGCCGACGCCGCGGAAGTTGAAGCGCAGCACGGCGAAGCCGCGCGCGACAAAGCTCTTGTACATCGCCTGGGTGATCCGGTCGTTCATCGTGCCGCCGCCCTGCGGGTGCGGGTGAAGGATCAGCGCAACCGGCGCGCGCGGACGCGGCGGGGGCGAGAAACGACCTTCGATGCGGCCCTCGGGGCCGGGGAAAATGACGTCGGGCACTCAGACACCTCTGTTTCTTGAAGCTGGCCCCCGAGTCGCCAGGCAGGCGGGGTGGCGAAGCGAAGTCGGCGCCTATATAGAAATCGGGTGGCAAGTTGCAACTTTTGCGAATCGTTCGCAATAGTAGGCGTTTCTTACTCTCGTTGGTCATCCGACCAGAAAGAGCGAGCGTCGCTCGACACCAACGCGATTAGCGGGCAAATGCCGCAAATGATCTACCTCGACTATCAGGCCACGACCCCGCTTGCGCCGGAAGCGCGCGAGGCGATGCTGCGCTGGCTTGGCGATGACGGCGACAGCTTTGCGAACCCCGCGAGCACGCACAAGGCGCGCGTCATCTTCACGTCGGGCGCAACCGAGGCGCTGAACTGGGCGCTCTTCTGCGGTGCGCGCGTGATGCCCGGCGGGGTCGCGGGTCTGAGCATCGAACATGCCGCATCGCTGCAGTGCCTCGAGCGGCTGGACGCGGCGATCCTGCCGGTCGACGCGGCGGGGCTGGCGCTGCCGCCCGACGCGGCGCTGATCCCCCAAGGGGGCATCGTCGCGACAATGCTGGTCAATAACGAGGTCGGGACGATCCAGCCGGTCGCCGATTTTGCGGCGGCGGCGCATGCGAAGGACAGCCTGCTGCTGTGCGACGCGGTTCAGGGTTTCGGCCGCATCGCAATTCCCGAAGGCCCCGACCTGATCGCCGTATCGGCGCACAAGATCCACGGACCCAAGGGCATCGGCGCACTGTGGATTCGCGACGGTGTCGATCTGCCGCCGCTGATGCTGGGCGGCGCGCAGGAACAGGGGTTGCGGTCGGGGACCGTCTCGCCCGCGCTCTGTGCCGGTTTCGGCGCCGCGGCGGCGCTGGCGGCGGACCGCCGGGATGCCGACGCTGCGCATGTCGAGCGCCTGTGGTCGCTCGCGATGAACATGCTGCCCGAATGGACGATCAACGGCGCCGAAAGCCCGCGCTATCACGGCAATCTCAATATCCGGCGCGAAGGGGTGAACGGGCTGCGGCTGATGTCCGATGCGCGCAGCGTCGCCTTTTCGCTGGGCAGCGCCTGCGGCAGCGGGTCGGGCAAGGTCAGCCACGTGCTGCGCGCGATGGGCATGAGCGAAGCCGACGCGCGCGCCTCCATCCGTCTCGGTTGGGGACGCTATACGTCCGAACAGGCGTTGCGCGACGGGCTGAATGCCATCAAGGATGCGGTCCGCTTGCAGGGAGTGAATTGATGCGCGTCACCTTCATCCATGCCGATGGCAAGGGGCGCACCGAAGTCGTCGCGGAACCGGGATCGATCCTGCTCGACGTCGCGCAGGCGCATATGATGCCGCTGGAAGGGACGTGCGAAGGGCAGATGGCCTGTTCGACCTGCCATGTCATCGTCGCGAAGGAGGATTTCGGCCGCCTGCCGCCCGCCAGCGAGATGGAGGAAGATATGCTCGATCTTGCCGCCGGGGTGCGCCGGACCAGCCGCCTGTCGTGCCAGATCGTACTGACCGAAGATCTCGACGGTCTGACCGTTCATATCCCGTCCGAAAGCCGCAACATGCAGGGGCCGCGCTGATGCGTCGCCGGCGCGCCGTGGGCCTTGCCCTGACGCTCGCCGCCGCGCCCGCCGGGGCAAGCCCGGTCGCCAGCGAAATCAGCGCGCCGGGCCCCGATAGCGCGCTCGCCGGCACATTGCTGAGCGCCGAAAAGACGGATGCTCCCGTCGTCTTGATCATCCCCGGATCGGGGCCAACCGACCGCGACGGCAACAGCCCGCTCGGCATCACGTCGGCAAGCTACCGCCTGCTCGCCGAGGCGCTGGCGCAAAAGGGGATCTCCGCGGCGCGCATCGACAAGCGCGGCCTGTTCGGCAGCAAGGGGGCGATCGCCGATGCGAACAAGGTAACGATTGCCGCCTATGCTGCCGATGTCGGCGCCTGGGCGCGCAGCCTGACCGACCGCACCGGCCGGCGCTGCATCTGGGTGGCCGGACACAGCGAAGGGGGGCTGGTCGCGATCGCGGCCGAAGCCGACCCGCATGTCTGCGGCCTGATCCTGATATCGGCGATGGGACGCCCCTTCGACGTGGTGCTGCGCGAACAGCTTGCCGCCAATCCCGCCAACGCGCCGATCCTGCCCGACGCCAACGGCGCGCTCGACCGGCTGGCGAAAGGCGAGCATGTCGATGTGAGCGCAATGCACCCGGCGCTCGCCCGCGGCCTCTTCAATCCGGCGGTGCAGGATTATCTCATCGACCTGATCGGGCACAATCCCGCCGCGATGCTGGCTGCCACCACCAAGCCGGTGCTGATCGTCGCGGGCACCGCCGACCTGCAAATTCCCCTCGCCGATGCCGAGAAGCTGAAGGCCGCGCGTCCCGACGCGACGCTGGCGGTGATCAAGGGGATGACCCATGTGCTGAAGCAAGCGAGCGCCCGCGACCGTGCTGCCAATATGGCGACCTACACCGATCCGAGTCTGGCGATCGACCGTTCGCTCGTCGCCGACATCGTCCGTTTCGTGCGCGCGAACAGCCACTGAAGGAGGCCCGATCATGCTTCACCTCTTCCTCGACAAAAAGCCCTGGTTCCGCGCCAAGAACCGCGGCTATGGCACCGGCCTGCCGATCGCGTGGCAGGGGTGGGTCTTCATGGCGCTGCACATCGCGCTGATCGCCGGGCTGTCGATGGCGCTGCGCAACCAGCCGGTCGCGATGACCATCGTCGTTGTCCTCGCCGCGCTTGCGCCCATGCCGATCTATCAGGCGCGCACCGAGGGCGGCTGGAAATGGCGTTGGGGCAATCGCGCCGCCGAAAAGCGCGACGACAAGCGGCGGAAAAAATAGCCGCCGCGCCCGCCCGGACCGATTATCGACAGTCTCCGCCGGGCGGCGACGTCCAGCGCCTTGCCCCCATACCGCTTGATGGTTAAGGGCGGTCGTCATGACCGCCGATCCATCTCCCGTCCGCATCGCCCCTTCGATCCTGAGCGCCGACTTCGCGCAGCTGGGTGAAGAGGTGCGCCGCATCGAGGCGGCGGGCGCCGACTGGGTCCATATCGACGTGATGGACGGGCATTTCGTGCCCAATCTGACCATCGGCCCGATGGTGGTAAACGCGCTGCGTCCCCATTCGACCTTGCCCTTCGACGTTCATCTGATGATCTCGCCGGTCGATAATTTCCTCGATGCCTTCGCCGCGGCGGGCGCCGACATCATCACCGTCCATCCCGAAGCCGGCCCGCACATTCACCGCAGCGTCCAGCACATCAAGTCGCTGGGCAAGCAGGCGGGCGTGTCGCTCAATCCCGCGACCCCGGCGAAGATGCTCGACTATCTGATCGACGACATCGACCTCGTCCTCGTGATGAGCGTCAATCCGGGTTTCGGCGGGCAGAGCTTCATTTCGAGCCAGCTTCGCAAAGTCGAGGCGGGGCGCAAGATGATCGACAAATCGGGCCGCGACATCCGGCTGGAAGTCGATGGCGGAATCGACGCCGCAACTGCCCCGCTTGCCATCGCGGCGGGGGCCGACGTCCTGGTCGCCGGCACCGCAACCTTCAAGGGCGGCCCTGCGGCCTACGCCGACAATATCAAGCGCCTGCGCGGCTGATCGATGGAAGGGAGACCGTTGACCTCTGCTCCCGTCGATCCGATGCCCGAAACGGGCGACCCCGTCGCGCCGCTGGACGACAGCATCGAACCCGGCAAACGGCTGATCCGCCTGCCCGCCGACAAGGGCCTGTCGCTGGGCGATCGCATCGCCAATCATTTCACTCGCCTGACCTGGCGCACGCCGCTCCACGCGCTGCGGTTGAAGGGGCGTTTCCCGCTCAAGCTGCTAGGCGTACCGGCCGATCCGGTTCCCGGCGACACGCGCGCCGGCATGGCGATCCGCGCCGGCCACTTTCTTCACCGCGGCCTCAAGCTGCCGGTGAAGGAGATCGATTTCGCGGCGCTGTCGGTGGCCCCGGCCTTCGCCGATTATCTGCACAGTTTCGCCTGGCTGCGCGATCTTGCCGCCACCGGGACGCGCGCCGACGGTGCCCCGATCGCCGAAGCGCTCGTCCGCCAATGGCTCGCCGCGCACGGCGAAACGGTGAGCGAACCCGCATGGCGCGCCGACAATGCCGGCTGGCGCATCCTGTTCTGGGCCGCACACGCGCCGCTGATCCTGTCGTCGAGCGATCTCGTTTATCGCTCCGCCGTACTCAACCATCTCGCGCGCGCGGCGCGCCACCTCGATCGCGTCGCCGACAAGACGCGCCCCGGCACCGGCCAGCTCGTTGCCTGGATCGGCATCGTCGCTGCATCGCTGCTGATGCCGGGCGGCGAGCCGCGCCAGGTGTTCGGCGAAGCGGGGCTGCGCAAGGTTCTCGAGACCAGCTTTTATGCCGACGGCGGCAATATCGCGCGTTCGCCGCAGGCACAGCTCGACGCGATCATGGCGCTGTCGATGCTGGCGCGCGTTTACGACATGCGCCGGATGGAAGTGCCGCCCTTCCTGCAGGAAGTGCTCGCGCGCACCGTGCCCGCGCTGCTCGGGCTGGTCCACAGCGACGGCGGCATGGGCAATTGGCAGGGCAGCGGCGCGACGCCGGCGGCGGTGATCGAGGCGGTCGTTGCGGCAAGCGGCGTGCGCACCCGGCCGCTCAAACAGGCGCGCGACTGGGGCTATCAGCGCCTGGTGGCGAACAAGGTGGTCGTGCTGGCCGACGCCGCGCCGCCCCCGATCGCGCGGGTTACCGAAGCGGGCTGCGCCTCGACGCTGGCGTTCGAGCTTTCGGATGGCGACGAACGCATCGTCGTCAATTGCGGCGGTGCAGCGCTGACCGGCGCGACGATTCCCGCCGACCTGGCGCGCGGGCTGCGCACCACCGCCGCCCATTCGACGCTGACCATCGCCGACAGCAATTCGACCGCGATCCTGCCCAACGGGACGCTTGGCCGCGGCGTGACCGAGGTCGAGCTCGACCGGCGCGAAACGCCGCAGGGCAGCCGGGTCGAGATGGGGCACGACGGCTATGTCCGCCGCCACGGGCTGATCCACCGCCGCCTGCTGATCCTGTCGCCCAACGGGCGCGAGTTGCGCGGTGAGGACATGCTGCTCCCCGCCCCGCGCAGCCGCCGCAAGGGCGACAAGGCCTTCACGCTGCGTTTTCACCTCGGCCGCAATATCTCGGCCAGCCTGACCGCCGACAAGCTCGGCGCGCTGCTGCGCATCGCGGGCGGCCCGCTGTGGCAGTTCCGCACCTCCGAAGGCCAGCTCGCGATCGAGGAAAGCCTGTGGGTCGACGGCGACGGCCGGCCGCATCCGACGGAGCAACTCGTCGTAACGGGTGCCGCGCCCGCCGGCGGCGCCAGCATCGGCTGGATCTTCAAACATATCGGCTGACCGCCCGTGGAGTGCGCAGCAGCGCGGCGAAAAAATCTTGGGCCGAATTTTAGACGGATTTTCCAGCGGCTTAGTATAGCCGCACCCCCGCTTGTTTCACTCGTGTGACATCGACGTAACACAGCCGTCATGGGCGATTGTCACAGGCCCCCTCGATCCGCCGGCACAGGGAGCCGGCGGCCATCTGGACAGGGGCTCTTTCCATGACACTGATTCGCAGTTGCCGTTCGCGCATCCTTCTTGGCACCGGCCTTGCCGCAGCCATGCTCGCTCCGGCGAGCGCCTTCGCTTCCGACATCGTCGGCATCGTCACCGACGCCACCGACACGCGCGCGCTGCAGAGCGCCGAGGTTCGCATCGTCGAACTGGGCCGCGTTGCCGAAGCCGGCCGCGACGGCAGCTTCCGTTTCGGCGACGTGCCCGCCGGTACCTACACGCTCGAGGCGCGCTACGTCGGCGCCGAGCCCGTGCGCAGCACGATCGACGTGCCCGCAACCGGCAGCGTCACGGTCAATTTCAGCCTCGGCGGGGCGAACGACATCCTCGTCGTCGGACAGGCCGCGAACCAGGCCAGCGCGCTGTCGCGCCAGAAAGCCGCCGACGGCGTCGAAAGCGTCCTGACGCGCGACGCGATCGGTCAGTTCCCCGACCAGAATGTCGCCGAATCGCTGCGCCGCCTGCCGGGCGTCAACATTCTGAACGACCAGGGCGAAGGCCGCTTCGTCTCGGTGCGCGGGCTCGATCCCGAACTCAACGCCTCGTCGCTGAACGGCGTGCGCCTGCCGGCGCCCGAAAGCGATGTCCGTTCGGTGGCGCTCGACGTCATCTCGTCGGACACGATCGAATCGATCGAAATCAAGAAGTCGCTGACCGCCGACATGGATGCCGACACGATCGGCGCCTCGATCGAGATTCACACGACCAGCGCGTTCGACCGCCAGCGCGACCTCTATTCGGCGCGTATCGAGGGCAGCTACAATGATTATTCGGGCAAGCTGACCCCGAAGGGCAGCCTCGATTTCGCGACGCGGGTCGGCGACAATTTCGGCATCGCGGGCAGCATCAGCTATTACAAGCGCAAGTTCGAAACCGACAATGTCGAAGCCGGTGACTTCTGGAAGGAAGCCAATGGCGTCGCCTTCACCCCCGAAATCGAATATCGCGACTATGACGTCACCCGCGAGCGGATCAGCGGCGCGCTGTCGTTCGACTGGCGCGCGTCGGACACCACCAAAGCCTATATCCGCGGCAATTTCAGCCAGTTCGACGATCATGAATATCGTCGCCGCACGACGATCATCTTCGACGAGGACCCCGCCTCGGGCGACGCGAACAGCGCCTTCTTCACCGATGCCGATGGCCGCATCGAAGTACGCCGCGACCTCAAGGACCGTTTCGAACGCCAGCGCATCCGCACCATCGTCGTCGGCAGCGATACCGACACCGGCGTGTGGAAATTCAACTGGTCGGCAAGCTGGGCCAAATCGAGCGAGCGCGAGGATTTTTCGATCGACCCGTTGCGCTTCCGCGCCCGCTTCAACGACGACGGCGTCGATGTAAACATGGATTACAGCGATCCGCGCGTTCCGCTCTACAGCGTCACCGCCGGCGCCGCGCTGTTCAACGACCCCACCGAATATAGCTTCAACCGCCTCGAACTCACCGACCTGTCGGACAGCCAGGACGAGGAATATGCGGTCAAGGCCGACCTCGCCCGCACCTTCGCCGGCGATAAGGGCGACTTCACGATCCAGGGCGGCATCAAATCGCGCTGGCGCGACAAGAGCTATAATTTCAACCTGCTCTATTATGGCGACTATAACGGCGACTTCACCCTTGCCGACGTGCTGGGACAGCAGACCTATCGCCTCACCGATATCGGTCCCGTGGCGAGCAAGACCGGACCGGCCGCCTTCTACAATGCCAATCTCGGCAATTTCGAGGTCGACCAATATGAGACCGACCTCGGGTCGAACAGCAGCGACTATTCGGTCAGCGAGGATATTCTGGCGGGCTATCTGCTCGGCCGCTGGGACAGCGACACGCTGCGCGTGATCGGCGGCGTCCGCGTCGAACGCACCAAGAATGTGCTGAACGGCAACCTCGTCGCCGACGACGGGTCCGACGTGTTCGTCACGCCGGTGTCCTATCGCCGCAACTACACCGACTGGCTGCCCAGCATGACGATCCGCTTCCAGCCGCAGCAGGATCTCGTGCTGCGCCTCGCCGGATCGCGCAGCATCGTGCGCCCGAAGCTGTCGAAGCTCGCGCCGCGCTTCACGATCAACGAGGATGACGAGGCCGAATTCGGCAATCCCGACCTGCTGCCCTACAAGGCGTGGAATCTCGACGCGGGCGCCGAATATTATTTCGGCCGCAACGCCGCGCTGAGCATCGGGGGCTTTTACAAGTCGATCGACAATTTCATCGTCGACGGCTTCTTCGAAGACAGCGACGCGCCCTATAACGGCGTCTATCGCGGCACCGCTTTCAGCGAGGCGATCATCCCGGTGAACGGCGACAAGGCCGAAGTCGCCGGGCTCGAAGCAAGCTACAGCCAGGTGTTCGACATGCTGCCCGCACCCTTCGACGGGCTGCTGGCACAGGCCAACTACACCTATACATGGTCGAAGGCGAAGCTGTTCGACGGCCGCAGCATCGCGCTGCCGTCGAATTCGCGCAACACCTTCAACCTCGTGCTCGGCTATGAAAAGGGGCCGATCGACATCCGGCTGGCGGGCACCTACCGCGACAAATATCTCGACGAAATCGGCGGCGATGCGGAAACCGACCGCTATGTCGACAACCACTTCCAGCTCGACCTGTCGGTCAAGTTCAAGGTCACCGACAATGTCCGCCTCTATGGCGAATGGGTGAACATCAACAACGCCAAATATTTCGCCTATCAGAATTATGCGAACAGCCAGCGGCTGCTCCAATATGAAGAATATGGCTCGACGTTCAAATTCGGCGTCAAGGCCAATTTCTGAGGGGGGCGAGGCCATGACGACGGGAGCGCGGCGCCGCCGCAATCGCTGGATCCTGCCGATCGCGCTCGCCGCGATCGGCTCCGTCCCCGCTGTGGCGGCGGCGTCCGCCGCCGGCGGCACGCTGCCCCGTTCCCCCGGCCTGCCCTATGCGCCGCGCAACCTGCCCGACCGCATCGTCCTCACGCCCGGCTCCGATCCGGCGCGCGAGATGGCGGTCGCCTATCGCACCGACACCGCACAGGCCGAGTCCCAGGCCCAGATCGCGGTGTCGGTCGACGGGCCGACGCTCGAGGAAAAGTCCCGTCTCGTGACCGGCACCGCGGTGCGGGTCGACAGCAGCTACGGACCGGCGCTCTATCACCAGCTGCGCTTCACCGGGCTGAAGCCCGATACCGTCTATGCCTACCGCGTGAAGGGCGCGGCGGGATGGAGCGAATGGTATCAGTTCCGCACCGCGGCGGCCGAAGCCAAACCCTTTCGCTTCCTGTATCTCGGCGATGTCCAGAACGGCATCCTGACCTATGCCAGCCGCGTCATCCGGCAGGCGTTCCACGCCAATGGCGACATTCGCCTCGTCCTCCACGCCGGCGATCTCGTCGGCCAGCGCGACGACCTCGACCATGACGATGAATGGGGCGAATGGAACCAGGCGGGCGGCTATAATTATGCGATCGTCCCGCAGCTGCCCGCGACGGGCAACCATGAATATGTCGACGCTCTCGCGCCCGACGGCAGCGAAAGCCGGCGGCTCGGTCCCTATTGGCCCGCGCAGTTCGTGTTGCCGTCGAACGGCGCCGATCCGGTCAAGTCGACGACCTATCATGTCGATTATCAGGGCGTGCGCTTCATCGTCCTCGACGGCACCTCTGCCCTCGACCTCGGCACGATGGCGGCGCAGACGCGCTGGCTCGATGCCGCGCTCGCGTCGAGCAAGGCCAACTGGAACGTCGTGCTGTTCCACCAGCCCGTCTTCACCTGTGCGCGGCCCAACGACACCAAGGAAATCAAGGCGGCATGGAAGCCGGTGTTCGATGCGCGCAAGGTCGATCTCGTCCTGCAGGGACACGACCATTCCTACAGCCGCCTGACCTCCGAAGCCGGGCGCGAAGCCAGCGCCAGGGCGCGCGCCGACGGCAGCGTGCAGGGGCCGGTCTACCTGGTCTCGGTCACCGGATCGAAGATGTACGCGCTCAACGACCGCACTCCCTGGCAACCCGACAAGGTCGCCGAGGCGACCGAACTCTATCAGATCGTCGATGTCGAACCGCAGCGGCTTGCCTTCCGGACCTTCACCGCGTCGGGCCGCCTCTATGATGGCTTCACGCTGGAGCGCCGCGCCGACGGCGCCAATATCCTGCGCGAGATCGATGAACCGACGATCGCGGCGCGGCGGTGCAGCGGCACCGTCGGTCCCGACGGCGGCGCCTGCGTCGCGCGCGGCAAATGACCGGCCCGAATCGATTGGCATGACAGGGGAATTTCGATGATGTCTTTGCGCACGCGGCAGCTTGCCGCTTCGATCGGCTTTGCCGCGCTGCTCGGCGGATGCGCCGCGCAGCCGGGTTCGGCGGTCCATGGCCTGCCGCCGGTCGCGGTCACCGCAGACGGCGAGACCGTCCCCGTCGGCACGGCGAAAGCCGACGCCGCCGACGATCCGGCGATCTGGGTCGATCCGGCCAACCCCGGCCGCGCGCTGATCGTCGCGACCGACAAGAAGGCGGGGCTGCACGTCTATGACCTTGCCGGCCGCGACCTCGCCTTTCTGGAAGGCGGGCGCGTCAACAATGTCGATGTCGTCGGCAATATCGTCGTCGCGAGCGACCGTAACGACGGTGTGAGCGCGCATCTCGCGGTCTTCGCACTCGACGGTGCCAAGCCCGCGCTGACCAGCCTCGGCCGCGCCTCGGCGGGCCCCGGCGAAGCCTATGGCCTCTGCCTCAAGCGCAGCGCGCCCGGCGAGCCGGTGACGGCAGCCCTCATTATCAAGGACGGCACGGTGCGCGTCGGCACGCTGGCGCTCGCCGAGGGGGCCGAACCCGCCTTTGCCGTGCAGTGGGAGCACAAGATTCCGACCCAGTCCGAAGGCTGCGTCTTCGACGGCGACACGCTGTATGTCGGTGAGGAGGACGCTGGCATCTGGCGGCTGACGCCGGCGACAACGCCTATGCGGTCTTCCGCCTGCCCGGCATGGACTATGTCGGCCGCTTCGCCATTGCGGCGGGACGCTATGGCGCGACGAGCGAAACCGACGGCATCGAAGCGGTCGCGGGCAATTTCGGCGCGGCCTATCCGGGCGGCCTGTTCCTGGCGCAGGACGGCGACAATGCGCCCGCAGCGCAGAATTTCAAGCTGGTGCGCTGGGACCGGATTGCGGCGGCGCTGGGCCTGTAGTCGAAAACGTCGCCCCTGCGAAGGCGGGGGCGACGACCCTTGCCCAAATGCCCGCACCCGCCTAGGGGGACCGCGTCTTTCCCGTCTTGCAAAGGCCGCCCTCCCATGACCGATCTCGTTCCCGTCCGCCGCGCGCTCCTTTCCGTCAGCGACAAGGCGGGCCTCGCCGATCTTGCCGCGGCGCTCGTCCGCCACGGCGTCGAGCTGGTTTCGACCGGCGGCACAGCCAAGGCGCTGCGCGATGCGGGGCATGACGTTCTCGACGTCTCCGACCTCACCGGCTTTCCCGAGATGATGGACGGCCGCGTCAAGACGCTGCACCCGACGGTCCACGGCGGCATCCTGGCGGTGCGCGACGACGCCGCGCATGTCGCGTCGATGGAGGCGCATGGCATCGGCGGCATCGACCTGGTCGTCGTCAACCTCTACCCCTTCCTTCAGACGGTGATGAGCGGCGCCGACCGCGATACGATCATCGAGAATATCGACATCGGCGGCCCCGCAATGGTGCGCTCGTCGGCGAAGAACCATGCCTTCGTCGGCATCGTCACCGAGCCTGAGGATTATGCCGCGGTGATCGCCGAGATGGACGCCAATGGCGGCGCGACCACGCTCGGCTTGCGCAAGCGGCTCGCCGCGACCGCCTTTGCGCATACCGCGACCTATGACAGCATGATCGCGCAATGGTTCGCCTTCGCCGATCAGGGCAGGCTCTTCCCCGAAACGCTGCCGCTCACGACCAGGCTGTCGGGCGAACTGCGATATGGCGAAAATCCGCACCAGAAGGCGGCGCTCTACTTCCCCGTCGGCCCGTCGGCGCGCGGCGTCGCGCAGGCCGAGCAGGTGCAGGGCAAGGAGCTTAGCTACAATAATCTCAATGACGCCGACGCGGCGCTCGAACTCGTCGCCGAATTCCGTGAGGCCGATCCGACCTGCGTCATCGTCAAGCACGCCAACCCGTGCGGGGTCGCCACCGCGGCGTCGCTGACCGAAGCCTATGACGCAGCGCTGAAATGCGACGATGTCTCGGCCTTTGGCGGCATCATCGCGGTCAACCGCCCGCTCGACGGCGCGACGGCCGAGGCGATCAGCAGCATCTTCACCGAAGTCGTCTGCGCGCCCGATGCCGACGCCGACGCGCGCGCGGTGTTCGCGAAGAAGAAGAATCTGCGCCTGCTGCTCACTGGCGACCTGCCCGATCCGGCGCGCGGCGGGCTGGTGATGAAGGCGATCGCCGGCGGCTGGCTCGCGCAGACGCGCGACAATGGCCGCATCGCGCGCGATGACCTGAAAATCGTCACCGACCGCGCGCCGACCGACGAAGAACTGGCCGACGCACTCTTCGCCTGGACCGTCGCCAAGCATGTGAAATCGAACGCCATCGTCTATGCCAAGGGCGGGTCGACCGCCGGCATCGGCGCCGGACAGATGAACCGCCGCGACAGCGCGCGCATCGCCGCGATCAAGGCGCGCGAAGCGGCCGAAAGCCACGGCTGGGCGAACCCGCGCACCGTCGGCAGCGCGGTCGCGAGCGACGCCTTCTTCCCCTTCGCCGACGGGCTGCTCGCCGCGGTCGAAGCAGGCGCCACCTGCGTCATCCAGCCCGGCGGCTCGATCCGCGACGACGAGGTGATCGCGGCGGCGAACGAAGCCGGCCTGGCGATGGGGTTCACGGGGATGCGGCATTTCCGGCACTGATACTGTTTTTCGAACCGTCATCCCGGCGAAGGCCGGGATCCCATCGTCTCAGCCTGAATGGCTGGACGATGGAGAAATCGGCGCATCCGCACGCCGAATATTGGCTGGTGCTGGTGTCGTTCGTCGAGGCGAGCTTCTTTCCGATCCCGCCGCATCCGATGCTGGGGCTGATGTGCCTCGCCGAACCGAAAAAGGCCGTGCGCTATGCGCTGATCTGCACGCTCGCGTCGGTCGCGGGCGGGATGCTCGGCTATGGGATTGGCTTCTTCTTGTACGAAAGCGTCGGGCTGTGGCTGCTCGGCGTGCTCCATCTGACCGAGAGCTTTCCTGCCGCTGCCTGCTATCTGCGCGACTATGGCGCCGAGATCATCCTGGTGAAGGGCGCGACGCCGATTCCCTTCAAGCTGCTTACGATCACCGCCGGCTTCATCCACATGAACTTCGTCACCTTCCTGTGGGCAAGCCTCGCGAGCCGGGCCTTTTCCTTCATGCTGGTAGGCCTGTTGTTCCGCCTGTTCGGGGCACCGATCAAGGCGTTCATCGACAAATATCTCGCTTGGGTCGCGGGCGCCTTCATCATCCTCGTCGTCGGGGGCTTCATCGCCGCGAGTGCGCTGTCGGGCGGCGGCAGCAAGACCGCCGACAAATGCAGTCATGCGACCCTGGAAAGCATCGGACTGGACCGGAAATAGCCACCGAACCGCAATAAGGACGTGTTCCCCCGCGAAGGCGGGGGTCCATCGCCGGACAATGCTATTCGAACCGGCAGGAGATGGGCCCCCGCCTTCGCGGGGGAACACCCGATTTTTCGTGGCGGATTACTCGTTTGCCGCCTGATGCAGCCAGTCGGCGTGGCGCGGGGCCTTTTTCGTCCGGCTCCATTCTTCGAGCATCAGCGGCGCGACGCGCGCGAGTTCGGCATATTGTTCGTCGGTGCCGATGTCGCACGCCAGTTCGACGCGGTGGCCGTTGGGGTCGAAGAAATAGATCGACTTGAAGATGCCGTGATGCGTCGGGCCGAGCACATCGATCCCATTCGCCTCGAGATGCGCCTTGGCGCCGACCAGCTCGTCATAGCTGCCGACCTTGAAGGCGAGATGCTGGACCCACTTGGGCGTATTTTCGTCGCGGCCCATGTCGGGCTGGTTCGGCAACTCGAAAAAGGCGAGGATATTGCCGTTCCCCGCGTCGAGGAAGACGTGCATATACGGATCATATTCGCCGGTCGACGGCACATGATCCTCGGCAAAGGCGGTCGTATAGGTCATGCCGAGCATGGCCTCATACCATTCGACCGTCTCCTTCGCGTCCTTGCAGCGATAGGCGGCGTGGTGGACGCCGCCCAATTTGATCGGACTCGTCATTCGGCGGGCTCCTCGACAGTGAGCGCGCCGCGGCGGATCTGGTCGAGCTCCATCGACTTGAACAGCGCGGTGAAATTGCCCTCGCCGAAGCCTTCATCCTTCTTGCGCTGGATGAATTCGAAGAAAACGGGGCCGATCACGGTCTGTCCGAAAATCTGGAGCAGCAGGCGGGGGTCGCCCTCGGTCGTCGATCCGTCGAGCAGGATACCGCGCGATTTCAGTTCATCGACCGGCTCACCATGGCCCGGCAAGCGGTCGGCGAGCATCTCGTAATAGGTTGCAGGCGGCGACGGCGCGAAGGGATTGCCGAGCGCCTTGAGCTTGTCCCACGACGCGTAGAGATCGTCGCAGCTGAAGGCGATATGCTGGATACCCTCGCCATTATAGGCGCGCAGATATTCCTCGATCTGGCCGCCGCCGCCCGCGCCTTCTTCGTTGAGCGGAATGCGGATCTTGCCGTCGGGGGCGGTCATCGCCTTCGAGGTCAGACCGGTATATTCGCCCTTGATGTCGAAATAGCGGATCTCGCGGAAGCCCGCGATGCGTTCGTAAAAAGCCGCCCAATGCGCCATGCGCCCGCCATAGACATTGTGCGTCAGGTGATCGATCACCTTCAGCCCCGCCCCTTCGGGATGGCGGTCGACGCCGTCTTCATAGACGAAGTCGATGTCATAGATGTTCAGCCCGTCGCCATAGCGGTCGATCAGATAGATGATCGAGCCACCGATGCCGCGAATCGCGGGCAGGCGCAATTCCATCGGGCCGGTCTTGACCTCCACCGGCTCGGCTCCGCGCGCAATCGCCTCGGCATAGGCTTTCGCCGCGTCGCGGCAACGCCAGCCCATGCCGCACGCCGACGGGCCATGTTCGGCGGCAAAATAGGCCGCGGGCGATTTGGGTTCGTAATTGGCGATCAGGTTGATGTCGCCCTGCCGCCAAAGCGCCACATCCTTCGAGCGGTGCCGCGCGATACGCGTGAACCCCATGCGTTCGAACACCGGTTCGAGCATGCCCTTTTCGGGGGCCGAAAATTCGACGAATTCGAAGCCGTCGAGGCCAAGCGGATTGTCGAACAGGTCAGCCATGGTCAGTCCCTTAATATGGTTTCAATTGAAACTATTATGCGGGATCACGGGCCGCGAGTCAATGCCGGGGCGTTTCAGATAGACCGTTGCCCCCGCGCAGGCGGGGGCCGTTGGAGGTCTCCGCATCGACGAAGAGCAAGGCCGACAGCCCCCCCCGCTTGCGTGGGGACGGCGCTTCTTGTCTCAACGACTACGCCGCTTCCTCGATCGCCTCGAGCGCTTCCATCCACGCCGCCTCGACATTTTCCAGTTCGGCGGCAAGCTTGCCGCGGCGCTGCGCGAGGTCGCCCATCGTCAGCTTGGCAAGCGCCGGGTCGGCACTCGCGGGGTCGAACATCGCGCGGTCGATGGCGCTGACCTGCTGCGCAAGCTTGGCCGCGCGCGCCTCATGATCCTTGGCGGTCTTGCGCAATGCCGCCTGGGCCTCGCGCGCCTTCGCCGCCTCCTGCCGCGCCGCCTTTGCATCCTTTGGCTTCGCGGGCGCCGCCTTCGCATCGTCACCCGACGGCGACTTGCCGAGGATGAAGGCGACATAGTCGTCCATGCTGCCGTCGAAATCGCGCGCCGTTCCATCGTCGACCAGGACCAGCCGGTCGGCCGAGAGTTCGAGCATATGGCGGTCGTGGCTGACGATCAGCACCGCGCCCTCGAAGCCGTTAAGCGCCTGCACCAGCGCCTCGCGCGCATCGACGTCGAGGTGGTTGGTCGGCTCGTCGAGGATCAAGAGGTGCGGCGCCTCGCGCGTGATCAGCGCGAGAGCGAGCCGCGCCCGTTCACCGCCCGACAGCTTGCCGACCTCGGTCGTCGCCCTGTTACCCGAAAAGCCAAAGCGCCCCAGTTGCGCGCGCACCGCGCCAGGGGTCTTGCCCGCCATCACGCGCGTCATATGGCCGAGCGGAGTATCGGCGCCGTCGAGTTCCTCGACCTGATATTGGGTGAAGTAGCCGACGCGCATCTTGCCCGCGACCGCCATGCCGCCCTCTTCGGGCTTCAACTGCGCCGCGAGCAGGCGCGCGAGCGTCGTCTTGCCGTTGCCGTTGCGGCCGAGCAGCGCAATGCGGTCGTCGGGATCGATACGCAGGTTCAGGCGGCGCAACACCGGTGCGCCGGGCGTATAGCCGACGCTGGCAAGGTCGAGCGTGATCAGCGGCGGCTTGAGTTCGTCACCGGGGCTCGGGAAATCGAACACCAGGCTCGGATCGTCGGCGATCGCCGCAATCGGCTGCATCCGGGCGAGTTGCTTGGCGCGCGACTGTGCCTGCTTCGCGGTCGAGGCGCGCGCGCTGTTGCGGGCGATATAGTCCTGCAATTTGGCGCGCTGCGCGTCCTGCGCCGCCTTCGCCGCCGCAAGCTGCGCCGCGCGTTCGGCGCGCTGGCGCTCGAACGCGTCATAGCCGCCGGCGTAGAGCGTCACCTTCCCGCCTTCGAGATGCAGAATATGGTCGACCACATTGTTGAGCAGGTCGCGTTCATGGCTGATCACGACAAGCTGCCCCGGATAGGCGCGCAGGAAGCTTTCAAGCCACATCGTCGCTTCGAGGTCGAGGTGGTTCGACGGTTCGTCGAGCAGCAGCAGGTCGGGGTTCGAAAAGAGCAGCGCGGCGAGCGCAACGCGCATTTTCCACCCGCCCGAAAAGCTGTCGAGCGGGCGCCCCTGCATATCCTCGTCGAAGCCGAGCCCGATCAGGATGCGCGCGGCACGCGCCGGCGCGGTATAGGCGTCGATCGCGATCAGCCGCTCGTGAATGTCGGCGAGCCGGTCGGGGTCGGTTTCGATCTCTGATCGTTCGAGCAGGTCGGCGCGTTCGGTATCGGCGGCGAGAACTGTTTCGAACGGCGTCGCGCTGCCGCTCGGCGCTTCCTGCGCGATATAGCCGAGGCGCGTCTTGCGCGGCATTTCAATCCCGCCGTCGTCGGCCTCCAGCTCGCCGATCATCGCTTTCATCAGCGTCGACTTGCCCGCACCGTTGCGGCCGATCAGTCCGGTGCGGCTTTTCGGCGGCAGGCTGGCGCTCGCGCGGTCGAGGATGGTGCGGCCGCCCAGTCGCACGGTCAGATTGTTGATCGTCAGCATGCGCGCGCGCCTAGCACGGCTGTCCGCCGGTGCGAAGCCCGATCAGAGCTTGGGTCAGAACCCTAGTGCGAAGCCCCCATCGAGATCGTCTTGGGCCGCGGGATCAGCCACACCGCCGCTGCCGCGATGACGAAGACCGTCCCGGCCGCGAGGAAGATATGCAGCACACCGAGGGTCGAGGCCTGGACATCGACGAGCCGGTCGAGCGCGGCGCGCGCCTGTTCGGTGGTCAGCCCGGCATTCTGCATCTTGTCCATCGTCTCGGCCGCGCCGTTAAGCGCGGGCACCAGTTCGGCACGCGACACGCGGCTCGCATCGTCCCACGCCGTCGTCGCGATGGCGGTGCCGATCGCGCCGCTCAGCGTGCGCAGGAAGCTCATCAGGCCGGCCGCCGAGGTTTGATCCTTCGCCGGCACCGAACTCAGCGCCAGCGCAGTCAGCCCGACAAAGAAGAAGGGCATGCCCATCCCTTGCAGCAGATGCGGCAACGCGAGGCTCCAATAATCGACGTCGGTATTCCAGCGCGCGCGCAGGATCGACATCAGCGCCATCCACAAGATGCCCGCGCAGACGGTGATCCGCACGTCGATCTTGGTCAGCAGCCCCGCCGCCAATGGCGAGAAGAGCACCGCGAAACAGCCGATCCACGCGACGATGAAACCGGTTTCGGTCGCGGTGTAGCCCGCCACCTGCTGCAACCACAGCGGCGTCAGCACGACCTGCGAGAAAAACGCCCCGAAGCCGAGCGAGATGGCGACGGTCGCGAAACTGAAGCCGCGAAAGCGGAAGACCCGGACATTGACCACCGGATTGGCGTCGGTCAGCTCCCAGATCAGAAAGGCGGCGAAGCTGATCGCGGCGACGATCGCCAGCATGACGATCCATGCCGATCCGAACCAGTCGTGCTCGCGCCCGGTGTCGAGCATGATCTGAAACGACCCGACCGACAGAACGAGCAGGATGAGGCCGACGATGTCGATCCGCATCTTCACCTTCTTGGTCTCGAAGGCGCCAAGCATGCTGCCGACGCCGAAGGCACAGACAGCGACGACGGGCAGGTTGATGAAGAAAATCCAGGGCCAGCTCCAATTGTCGCTGATCAGCCCGCCCAGAATTGGCCCCAGAATCGGCGCCGTCGTTGTCGTCATCGACCAGATCGCGAGCCCGACCCCGGCCTTTTCCTTTGGAAAGATGCGCAGCAGCAATATCTGCGACAGCGGCATCAGCGGCCCGCCCGCGAGGCCCTGCAGGACGCGGAACAGGATCAGCGCGTCGAGCGTGCGCGAAATGCCGCACAGGAAGGAGAAGATGCCAAAACCCACGATCGACACGATGAACCAGCGCACCGTGCCGAACCGCGCGGCGAGCCAGCCGGTGAGCGGGACGCTGATCGCGTCGGCAACGGCGTAGCTGGTGATCACCCAGGTTCCCTGCGTCGGCGATACGGCAAGGCCGCCGGCGATATGGGGGACCGAGACATTGGCGATCGTCGAATCGAGCACGACGACGAAATTGGCGAGCGCGAGCGCGAAGGCCGCGGCGAGCAGCTTGACGCCGCTCAGCGGTTGCGGCCCGACCGGTGTCGATGCGGCGGATGCGGCGGCGCTGGCCATCGTTCAGCTCACTTTCCGCGCGTGTCGATCGTCGCTTCCATCGACAGGCCGACGCGAAGCGGATGCGCCTGCAATTCCTTGGGGTCGAGCGCGATGCGCACCGGCAGGCGCTGCACCACCTTCACCCAATTGCCCGTCGCATTCTGGGCCGGGATCAGCGAAAAGGCCGCGCCCGTTCCGCCCGCAATCCCGATCACCTTGCCGTGATAGACGACATCGCCGCCATAATAGTCGGAGGTGAGCTCGACCGGCTGGCCGATGCGGATCTTGCGGAACTGGCTTTCCTTGTAATTGGCGTCGACATAGGCGGTGGCGATCGGAACGATCACCATGATCGGTGCGCCGGCCGCGATCCGCTGGCCGACCTGAACCTGACGATTGGTGACGATGCCGGCGACGGGCGCGCGGATGATCGTACGCTCAAGATCGAGTTGCGCTTTCTCTAGCCGCGCCTGCGCCGCCGCGACATCGGGGGCGGTCTCGATCGTCGTGCCGCGCACCACCGCTTCGGCGGCACCCAGGTCGCCGCTCGCCGAACCGCGCGTTGCTTCGGCCGAAGCGATCGCCGCCGCGGCAAGATCGCGCGCCGCGCTGGCCGATGCAAAGGCGGTGCGCGCCGCGGTCAATTCTTCGCCCGACACAGCGCCCGTTCCGGCGAGGCCTTCGCGGCGCGCCAGTTCGGCGCGCGCTTTCGCCACCGCCGCATCGGCGTCGCGAAGCCGGGCGCGGGCCTGCGCAATATCGGCACCGCGCGCCGAAACGCGCGCCCGCGCCGCATCGGCATTGGCGCTCGCCTGGCCATAGCGCTGGCGTGCCTGTCGCAGCGCAGCTTCGGCATCGGCAAGCGCGATGCGCTGATCGGCATCGTCGAGGATGACGAGAACATCGCCCTTTTTCACCGCCTGGGTGCCGCTGACGCGCACCTCTTTGACGGGGCCGGAGACGAGCGCGGTAACCGCGGCCGAATCGGCGCCGACATAGGCATTGTCGGTCGACACGCGCCCGGCCTGCGTCAGGAAATACCAGATGCCCCACAGCGCCGCGATCGTCACCACGACGAGCGCAAGGATGCGCAGCGCCTTGCGGCGCGTCGCCGGGCGCCCCTCGGCGGCGGCGGGGGTTTCGCTGTCGACCGCGGGAGTATCGGTCATTGCTTGTCTCCTGTTGGCGATGCAGCCGTAAATCCGCCGCCCAGGGCGCGGATCAGGGCGATGTCGAGCGAAAGCCGGCGCGCTTCGAGGTCGGCGACCGCGCGCGCGAGCGCGACCTGGCTATCCTCGGCAGTGAGCTGCGCAAGCTGGTTGGAAAGGCCGGCGCGGTAGCGCAGTCCGGCAAGGTTGGCGGCGTCGGCCGCGGCCTTCAGCGCGTCGCGCCGGTCGACGAGCTGGCGCGCTATGGCGTCGCGGCTGGCGACGATGTCGGCGACATCGCGCAGCGCGGCAACGAGCGTGCGGTCGTAATTGGCGACGGCGCCGTCATAATCGGCCCGCGCCCCGCGATACTGGCCCTGCAGCCGCCCGCCCTCGAAGATCGGCAGGCTGATCGCCGCGCCGCCATTGCCATATTCGGACCCGGTCTTGAACAGGTTCGACAGCCCGAGCGACTGGAGCCCGACGAGCGCCGACAGGTTGATGTTCGGATAAAAGGCGGCACGCGCAACGTCGATGCGCTTCGCCGCCGCTTCGGCCCGCAGCCGGGCCGCGACAATGTCGGGCCGGCGGCCGACCAGGTCGATCCCAGCCTGCGGCGGCAGCGCGAGCGACGGCGCCGCAAGCGCCGGACGCGCGATGGTCCGGCCGCGATCGGGTCCGGCGCCGAGCAGGGCCGCAAGGCGGTTGCGGGTGAGCGCGATCGCCTCCTCGATCGCCGCGACATCGCCGCGCGCCGAGGCGGCGCGGCTTTCGGCCTGCCGCTGCGTCGCCTGATTGTCGAGCCCGACGGCGGTACGCTTCGCCGACAGATCAGCACTCGCGCCGCGGATACGGATCGCGTCCTGCGCAACGTCGAGATCGGCATAATAGCCCGCCAGATCGGCGTAAGCGGTGGCAATCCCGGTCGTCAGCATCAGCCGCGCCTGCGCAGCATCGACGCGCGCCGCTTCGGCTTCGGACGTGGCCGCCGCCAGCGCTGCGCGGTTCTTGCCCCACAAGTCGAGATCGAAGCCGAAGGTTGCGGCGATGCTGCCGGTATCCTGAATGCCGTCGGGAACGAAAGCGGGCGGGATTCCCATATTCTTGCTTTGCTGGACGCCGCCGGCGCTGCCCTGAACGCCGACGTGCGGGAGCAGCGCCGCCCCCGCCTGCTGTGCCAGTGCCTCGGCGGCGCGCACCCGCGCTGCCGCCACCGCGATGTCGGGCGATCCCGCCAGCCCTTCGTCGATCAGCGCATCGAGCTGCGGGTCGCCGAAGCCCTGCCACCACCCCTCGACCGGCCAGGCCCCCGCCTGATCGGCAAGAGTTGCTTGCGAATCGAGCGCCGCGGCGGCGGCCGGCGCGGGCTTCTGCCCGAGATCGGGAACGCTGGCACAGCCCGCCAACAGGCAGAAAACCGCGGTATAGAGGAAAAATGATCGGGGCATGGCTTCCAACGATACTAGCTGGTATCATGCGCCATTGGACTTCGGAGGATGGCTTGTCAACGGAAATGATACCAGACAGTACGGTTGTAATGGATGATGCCGCGACTGCGCGCCGCAAGGCGTTCGTCGATGCCGCGCGCGAACTCTTCTTTGCCAATGGCTATGCCGGCACCACCATGTCGTCGATCGCCAGCAAGGTCGGCGGCTCGAAAACAACGCTCTGGAGCTATTTTCCGTCGAAGGAGGATCTGTTCGAAGCGGTGGTGGACGATATTGTCGAACGCTATGGCGACGCACTGGCCATCGACCTGCCGCTCGACGAGCCGGTCCCCGACGTGCTGCGCCGGTTCGGCAATGTACTGATGACCAAATTGACCGCGACGCCCTTGCTGTCGCTGTTTCGCCTCGTCGTCGGCGAGGCCGAGCGTTTTCCGCACCTGTCGAAGACATTCTATGATCGCGGGCCGCGCAGGGGCAAGGCGCGCGCCGCCGACTGGGTGGCGGCCAAGATGGCGCGCGGCGAGCTGCGCGCCGGCGATCCGATGCGCGCCGTCCAGCATTTTTCGGGCCTCTGCCAGTCGGGCCTCTATCAGTTCGCGATCCTCGGCATGACCGACCCCGACGATGTCGAGCGGCTGCAGGCCGACGTGGAGGCCGCGGTCGAAACCTTCTATCGCGGCTGGCGGCCCGACGCGGCGGGCTAAACCCATCCCTGTCCCAAAAGGCGACAGTTACGAGGGCCGCCGCTGCTGGCGCGGACGGCGATCATGCTAACGAGGCGGCGTGGAACCGATTCGCGACGCCATTTATTACGAGCAACTCGCCCGGGTCGCGCGGCTGAAGGCCGACGCGAGCGACGACCCGTTTCTGGCGCGGCGGCTGCGCGAGGCGGCAATCCGTAACGAGCGGCTGGCGCGCCGGTTGCGCCGCGAGGAAGAGGGCGGAGCGCCCGAAGCGTCCGCCTGAACCGCCCGCGGCGGCGTTACAGTTCGATCATGATCCGCACGCTGGCGGCATCGACACCCGCGGCGAGCGCAATGCGTCGGCGTGCCGCGGCAATTTCCACTTTCAGCATGTCGCTCTCGGCATCCGCCTCCGCACGCGCCGAGGCGCGCAGGCCGACCATCGCCGCGACGCCGCTCAGCTGCTGTTCGGGAACATCGAGAGCGCGCGCCAGCGCAAGCAGGCTGGTGCGGCGCGGCGCGGTGGTGCCATTTTCCCACGCCCAGATGCTCGGCTTGCTGAGACCCGCCGCCTGGGCGAGCCCCGCGAGGCTCAGCCCGCGCGCTTGCCGCAGCCGCCTCAGCCGCGCGCCGAGCGTCTCCTCCGCATCGGCATCGGTGTCGGCCTCGGCCCGGTCGGCGGGATCGAAATCGGAGGGGAGCGGATTGCGCAGCCGCGCCGCGCTGAGCGCAGCGCGCGGCAACGGCTGGCGGAAGCGACAGCCATAAAGCCGCTCGCTCTGCCATACGACCGAGGCGACGACATCGCCGGCCTCGGGCAATGCGATCGTTATATCCTGCCCCATCATCAGATCGGCGGCAGTTTCGATCAACACGCCGCTGACCGACAGATTGTGGACGATGACCTCGGTGCCTTGGCCGGGCGCCACCGCGCCTTCGACCGCAAGATTGAGACGCAGGCGATCCGCCCGCTGCTGCCCTTCGCCCGCGGGGGGCTCAACCATCGTTCCGTGAATGACCATAGGCGGCTGCTTGTCGCAGCGCAGGGTAAGCGAGGGGTTAATGCGCACGCTCGTCTCATCCGATTCGTGCGGCAACCGGGGCGAGCCGAGCACATGGGCGAAGAGGCCGGCGGACGGTCCCGCGGGGTTTCGGGGCGCGGACGCGCGCCGGGGCAGGCTGGACATGGCGACTTTCTGTTCTTGCACCCCGCAAACCGGGATGGCGACCGACAGAAACGCCCGAAAACCACGCTTTGTTGCCGCGACTCACCGCATGCCCGCCCCGCCACGGCGCAGAAAAGCGCCGATCCGGCGCCAAATTTCGGTCGCTTTTGCGTTAAGAAGTTAACCGCCACTGTTCCATATCAGGACGGCTGCAAAAGCGGCCCGCGAGGCCGATTTTCGGATTAACCCTCGAAACCCCCGCAACTCCGGTAATTTTCAATGCTTCTAATGGCATCGCCGATGTCGAATCTTGCCAAACTGCCATTTTGGGGGTTCACATCTAACTGAACCATCGTATTAAATTCGTCTTAACGGAAAGGGGGGGTGAGTCGGGTCGCGACTTCCCCGGGCATCCAGTTGCCCGAGACCGCCAATGAGCCGGTCGGAAACCGTTCTAGGTTTTTTTGAGGGGAGAGCCATGCGTCCGCTGCTTATCGCGCTTGCTGCGTTTGCATTCGCTTCGCCCGCCGTCGCGGGCGAAATCGAAAACGCCCGGTCGATCGATATCGCGGTCAGCGGGTCGATTCGCGAACATTGCGGCATCGGCAGCATCGGCGACATGGACTTCGGCAACCTCGAACGCCGCGGTCTGGGCATCCAGACGCGCGTCGCCTTCGATTGCAACGTCCCCTTTACGATGACGATCAAGGGTGCCAGCGGCGCACTGACGCACACCACCATGCCGAACGGCCAGGGGCCCTATGGCGGCAAGCTGCCCTATAATCTGGCGGTGCAGATGCCGGTGCGTTTTCCGTCGTCGCAAACGATCAGCAAAAGTTTCAGCAGCGCCCAGCTTCAGGCCGGCGGCGTGATTTCCAGCAATGGCGGCATCGCTACCGACGGCATGACGCTGGCGGTCGAACTAGGTCAGCCCACGGGCGAGGCCGGGATGCTGCTGGCAGGCGATTATTCGGAGACGATCACGATCACCGTGTCTCCGATCTGACGAGATTCCTTCGCGAGGGGCGACTTCGCGGACGGATCAGGCCTTGGGGGTGGCACCGACCCCCCGGGTTCTCCGACCAGCCGGTGCATATGAACAGCCGCCTCCCCGCGACGGGGGCGCGGTTCAAAAATGAGGGAAGAAGGTTATGAAGAAGATTCTTACCGGCGCCGTTGCCGCCATCGCTCTTGTCGGCGTTGCTTCGCCGGCCGCTGCGCAGACCAACCAGCGTCACTATGCCGCTACCGTTCCGGTTCTTGGTAACCTGAGCCAGAACAACCCCGGCCCCGGTGCTACGTTTGCCTGGGAATTCGCTCGTGGCGTTTTTGGCATCGGCACGCGTTACACCGCCGTCGCCGATGCGCCGAGCGACAGCGAAGCCGCGACCCCGACCGTCACCACGACGTTCAACCTCACGGGTTCGGTGAACAAGGACTGCTCGTTCTATGCCGGCAATGACTCCAGCGCGACGAACATCGACTTCGGCGTGATCGGTGTCCGCACCGGCAACAACGAAAACGTCAACTCGGCCTTCGAAATGGTCGGCCCGGCGTTCGCCAACATCGAAACGCTGACCGCTGGTTGCAACTTCAACAACGAAGTTTCGATCACGAAGAACAACGTCGATGGCCTCGTGAACAGCGCCGCTGGCGGCTATGACACCGACGAATTCCAGGCGAACATCCCGTACAGCGTTTCGGCTGCCTGGACCGGCGTTCCGGTCAACACCGTCACCAGCGGCACGGGCCAGTCGCTCAACGTGTCGACCTCGCAGCTCTCGAACACGAAGCAGCAGGGCGCGTGGCGTTCGAACATGACGATCAACTTCAACGCCCCCGCGATCACCAACAAGGGCCTCGTCGCCGGCACCTATGCGGGCACGACCACGCTGGTCCTCACCGCGCTCTAAGCTCGTGGCGTAACCATAGGGAAAGGGGGAAGAGCAATCTTTCCCCTTTCTTTATGAATGAATGCAATTATTCTGTGAAATTCAGGGGGGAAGGGGAATCATGGCTATCTTGTCCGTGCTGAAGCGCCAGTCGAAGGCGCTGCTGGCGGTGATTGCCGCGCTGTTCATTCTTGTCCCCGCGGCTTATGCGATGCGCGTTTCGCCGATGGTCGTCGAAATGGAATCGAACGGCAGCAACACCGTCGCCCGTGTCGAAGTCCAGAATATCAATCCCGGCAAGCTCGCTTTCCAGACGCGCGTCTTTCGCATGGAAATCGACAAGGACGGCAAGATCACCGAAACGCCGGCTGACGACAAATTCCTCGTCTTCCCGCCGCAGGGCGCGCTGCCGCCCGGTGGACGCCAGGTGATCCGCCTGCAATGGGTTGGCGAACCTGAAATTCCGACGTCGCAGGCTTATTATGTCTCCGTCGAACAGCTTCCGGTCCCGTTCGAGCCCGGCAGCAAGGATGCGGCCTCGGCGCAGGTGCAGGTTCTCTATACGATGCGCGCACTCGTCGTAGTCGCGCCGCCGGGGGCCAAGCCCGACGTCAAGGCGGCATCGGTGCGCCAGGTCAATTACCAGCCGCCCGCGCTGCCCGGCGCGACCGAACAGCCGCCGCTGCAGGACGGGGTTGAGGTGGTACTGCGCAACGACGGCCGCCGCCACGCCATGATGTCCAATTTCGGCTGGCACCTCGAAGGCACTGACCGCGACGGAAAGTTCTTGCGCGTCGATGTGTCGCCCGAAGAATTGGCACGCGTCGTCGGCACCGGCTATGTCCCGGCGCAGGGTGAGCGCACCTTCAACCTGCCGGTCCCGGGCTTTGGCCCCGGTCCGATCAAGCTGACCTTCGCAAAATGAGGATGCGGGCGGCCCTCTGCTCGGTCGCTTTGCCGGCCCTTTGGGCCAGCACCGCCGCCGCGCAGGTTTCGATCCCCCTGCCGCAGCGGCCGGGGACAGCCCAACCGCCGACATCAATCCCTACGACCGCGACATCGAAATGACGGTGCCGCTGACCTTTCTCAGCCGCAGCCTGGGCGACATTCCGATGCGGCTGACCGCCGACGATCGCTTCCTGCTCGACACCGAAACCTTCCTCAAGCTGCTGAAGCCGATCCTCAACGACGAGGCGCATGCCAAGCTGGCGGGGCATCTGGCGGGCAAGACGCAATTCGGCCCCGACGACCTTGCCGAAACCGGCGTCGCGCTGACCTACGACCCCAGCACGCTCGCGGTCGTCGTCGTTCAGGTATCGCCCGATCAGCGCTCGACGGTTGACCTGTTCGCGCCGCCCAAGGACGATATGGACGATATCTCGCTGCAACCGGCGGGTTTTTCGGCCTATCTGAACCTCAACCTCATCCAGTCCTACATCTGGGAAGGCAGCAACAACACCGATCCGCCGACGATCAATTTCGACGGTGCGGTGCGCGTCGGCGATTTCGTGTTTGAAGGCGACGCGCAGGTCGGCCAGCAGATCAGCCTGTCGGGGGGCGACAGCTATAAATTCCACCGCAACTATGCGCGCCTCGTCTATGACCAGCCCGAGGATTATCGCCGCTGGTTCATCGGCGATCTCGACACCGAAATCCGCGGGCAACAGGCCTATGTCCAGATGGGCGGCATCGGCGTGCTGCGTCAGCAGCGGCGCTTCAACGCCTTTCGCTCGGCGATTCTTCAGGCCAACCGCCAACTGATCCTGCAGCGCGAATCGACCGTGCGCTTCCTGCGCAACGGCTCGCTCTATCGCGAATTGCGCTTGCAGCCTGGCCGCTATGACTTCAGCTCGCTACCACTCGTCGCGGGCAGCAACGACATCCAGATTCAGGTCACCGATAACACGGGTGCGGTCCAGGATCTGTCGTATCAGCAATATCTCGACCCGATCGACCTCGACCCGGGCGATTATGAATATGGCGCCTTCCTGGGGCCGACGAGCAGAAACTTCGGCTATGCCCCCGATTACAAGGGGCCGGTCGCCTTCTCCGGCTTTTACCGCAAGGCGTTCGTCAACGCTCCCGCGATCGGCGTCGGCCTGCAGGCGAGCAAGGATGTCCAGACGCTGACCGGCCAGACGCAGTTCGTGCTCGGCAATGGCGGACGCCTTTTGCTCGATGCGGCGGGCAGCCATTCGAAGGATGTCGGCACCGGCTTTGCCGCGGGCGTCAGCTACGAACATTTCTTCGATCGCGGCGGCCTGTCCGACAGCATGACGCTGCGCGTCGATTATACGTCGCCGCATTTCGCGACGCTCGGCAACCTCCTTGGCATCAACACGACCTCGGTGACTGCGTCGGCGCAATATACGCACCAGTTCAGCCCGAAATTCCTGACGACCTCGACCGCGTCCTACATCAAGGGTCGCGGTACATTGGGCGACAGCTATCGCGTCGGCACCACCGGCTATTATCGCATCGATCGCGAATGGACGTTCCGCGCCGGCGTCGAATATGCGAAATATCCGGCCACCTTCTCGCGCAACAACGGCTTCAGCGTCTCTGTCGGCCTGGTCTTCCAGCCCGACTATCGCCGCCGCGCCGAGGCGCGCTACCAAAGCCGCGACAATCTGGCCGAGCTTTCCTACAATCAGAGCGGCCTCAACCAGCTCAACAGCGTCGGCTTCGGCGGCATCCTGACGCGGCAGGACAATTCTGCGCAGGCGGTAGGCTATGCGACTTATACGGCCAACCGTTTCGACGCGGCGATCAGCCACGCTGCCTTCGGCCCGAACATTTCCAACTTCGCGAACGTCAATGTGACGACGCTGCGCGTCGGCACGACGCTGGCCTATGCCGATGGCATGTTCGGCATCGGGCGCCGCATCAACGACAGCTTCATGCTGCTCAAGGCGCACGAAAATCTCGGCAAGCGCGACGTGGTCGTCGGCCAGTCGCTCGCGCAGAACGACTATATCGCGCGCAGCGGTCCGCTCGGTGCGGCGGTGCATAATTTCCTCGGCTCCTACACCACCCAGTCGGTGCAATATGACGTGCAGGATCCGCCGCCAGGATATGACACCGGCCCGGGCGTGTTCCGCGTCCACCCGCCGTACAAGAGCGGCTATGCCGCGCGCATCGGCACCGATGCCTTTGCGAGCGCGATCGGCACGCTGATGCTCACCCCCGAAAAGCCGGTGTCGCTGGTCGGCGGGCGCGTCACGCTGCTCGACGTCAAGGAAGGCGACAATCCGCAACCGACGCCCTTCTTCACCAACTCTGTCGGGCGCTTCGCGGTGTCGAACCTGCTGCCCGGCCGCCGCTATCTTGTCGAAACCTATGGCCCCAACGGCACGGTCGACAGGGCATTCGAATTTACCGTTCCGGCCGAAACGACCGGTCTCGTCGATCTCGGCACCGTGAAGTCGGGCTCGTTCAAATAGGAGGCTTCCATGCTTCGCGCATCGCTTTTGCTCGCCGCCACGCTGATGGCCGCTCCCGCCTTTGCCCAGTCGGCCAATTCGGCGCGTCCGACCGATTGCATGGTGCGGATGAATGCCGCGCCGACGAGCTGGATGATCTCCGGATACGATCCCTATGGCGGCTCGCTGCCCGAAGGGACGTTCAGCGTCACCTATATCAACGACGGCGGGTCCGAATGCCGCTTTGCGCCGCTGTTCGACCTGTCGCAGCCGCCGTTCGGTCTGTCGAAGGGGACGGGCAAGCGCATCGGCTATGCGCTCGTCAACCTCACCGATTCGCAGGATGTGACACCGCGCGCCGGCCGTTCGCTGCGCACGCCGTCGCAGCGCGAGCTGGTGCTCGCCCCCAATGAATCGAAGACGCTGCTCTACAAGCTCGTCGCCAATCCCGAAGACGTCCGCGATTCGGGCACCTTCACCCAGGACGTCAGCATCGAGGCGCAGGACCGCAGCTTCCGTTCGCTCGGCGGGACGCAGGTCGTTCTCGGCCTCGAGGTGCTGCCGTCGGCGCGCATGGGCCTGTCGGGCGCCTATTCGATGAGCGACGGGCACGCCGTCGTCGATCTGGGCGATCTGCGCACCGGCGTTGCGCCCGTGCCGCTGCAACTGCGCGTCAGCAGCACGGGTCAATATGATCTGCAAGTGACATCGGCCAATTCGGGAAAGCTGCGCCTCGGCGCCAGCGACTGGACGGTGCCCTATTCGATCGCCGTGGGCGGAACCGCGGTGAATCTGGCCGGCACCAGCCGCCTGTCGGGGCCGACCGGCAATGGCTATCGCCGCGACTCGCTGCCGATCCAGTTCATCATCGGCGACGTCAGCGATCGCCGTGCCGGCACCTACAGCGACGTGATCTCGATCTCCGTCACCGCGCGCTAAGCGCTTAAATTTCCGACCTTCATGGGCAGAAGGCGCCGGGTTCCGGCGCTTTTTCGCGTGGGCACTTAACTGAATATTAGATGTGCGCGGCTAATCACCATCCAACACTTCGGCCAATTCGGGCGGAAAGGGTGGCGAATGAAACGGAAACTTTCGATTGCTCTCGCGGGCGCCGCGCTCGTGGCAGTACCGACGACGGCGCTGGCCGCCTCGTACGGCTTCAACCTGTTTGCGACGGTGGCGGTCAACTGCACCGTCAATCATCAGCTGACCGGCTTCGGCGCGATCGAGGGCGATGCGGTGTCGCTCGGCTCGTTCCGCGAATATTGCAACGCGCCCACGGGCTATGAGCTGGTCGTCAGCTACGCGCCGGGCACGCTCGTCGGGACGCGCATCATCGCCGGCAGCGATGAAATCCTGCTCAATGGTTCGGGCCAGGCCGTGCTCAGCCGCGCAACCGGCCCGCGCATCCGCGAACGGCCGATCGCCGCGGTTCCGGGCGAAAACGGCTTCGATTCTGACCATCTGGACCTCCAGATCATCCCGAGCTGATTACCGGCGCGACGGGAAATTCGGAGGGGTCGGTGCAAACTGGCCCCTTTTTCTTTTTGTCGTCGGGCCACATCATATTCCCTTGCCCACCCAATGGGTGTGACGATCCGCGCCAGCGAAGGATATTCGTCTGTCGTCCGGCATTGATGTGTCGCCCGGCGAAGGCCGGGGCCCAGGGCTTCACTGCACCAGCGGCGGCGTTCGATACTCTTGGCGCCCGGCTATCGCCGGGGAACCCAAAGCGGTTGGCAGCAACGCCCGCTTTCTACCCCGAAACTGCCGCGGCCTCCGCTTTTTACAGCATATATTTCATCTTGATCGACTGGCGCATGTCGCCGGTGACGGCAAAGCTCGCCGATTTGAACTTCGGGGGCCCCATGCGGATCGCCGGGTCGCGCGAAAAGCCGAAGCCTTCCTTTGGCAGGAACAGCGCCATGTCCATCTTGTTGTTGCCATTCTCGTCATGGACCACTGCGATGGCATAGGTTCCGGCGGCGACTCCGCGGATTTTGAAATCGCCGGCATCGGCGGCCTTCACCGCCATCCGCACCGACGCCTTGTCCTTGCTGCAGTCGGGAAAGGCCTTGGGGTTGGCGGTCAGGCAGACGAGAATCTGTCCCTTGACGTTGCGCAGCCCGGTGATGCTGACGTCAACCGTCGGGCCGGGCGCCGGAGCGTGCGGCGGTGGCGCGGTCGCCGCGACCGGCAGCGGCAGCAGCGCCGCCAAAGCTGCCCAGCCCGATATCGGTGCCGCACGCCATGTCCCAGAAGCGGAAGTAAAGACCATAATTCCCCCGATAGGCGGCGTGATGCTGCTCATGGTGCGTCGCCGTTATCAGCCAGCGCCCTGCGGGTCCATGAACGAGTGCGCGCGGGAACATCTCCCACCCCATATGATTGCCGACCCCCATCAGCGTCATGATCGCGAGCACGAGGCCGAGCACCGCGACATGGATGGGAACGATGAAGACCAGCGCCGGAATGACGATCGCGCCGGTGATCGCTTCCCACGGGTGAAAGCTCATCGCCGCCCATGCGGTCGGCGGCCGGCTCTGGTGATGCACGGCATGCGCGATACGGAACAGCCGCGGCTGGTGCATCCAGCGATGCGTCCAATAGAACCATGTGTCGTGAAGAAGCAGATAGGCGAAGAGGCTGACCGGCATATACCAGAGCGGAAAGGCATGAATGTCGGTGTAGATGCGCGTCCAGCCGTGCGCCTGCCATCCCCAGGCGACGATGCCCGCCGGGATGCCGTAAATCGCCGCGCTGGCAAGGCTCCAGCCGATTTCGCGCCGCATCTGCGTTTCGAGCCCGCGATAGAGACCGGGATGCTTGAGCCGCGTCGCGAGCGCAAATCCTCCGCTGCTCAGCAGATAGCGTCCACCGACGATTAGCGTCATCGCTAGCGCCGACAGCGCGATGGCGAGCGCGGCGCTCATGCGGGCGCGCTCCCGGTGCCGTCGCCGAGCGGGCGCTGCATATAGACGGTGTCGAGCCAGCGCCCATGCTTCCACCCCATGCCGACGAGGCGCCCCGCGTGGACGAAACCCGCCGCTGCGTGGAACGCGACCGAGGCAGGCTCGGCACCGCCGATCACCGCGACCATCGTGCGGAAGCCCGATGCTTCGGCCGCGTCGAGCAGCGCGGCGAGCAAGGCCCGACCCACCCCGCGTCCTTGCTGCGTCGGGGCGACATAAATGCTGTCCTCGCACGCCCAGGCATAGGCGGCGCGCGGGCGGAACTGGCTGGCATAGGCATAGCCCACGATCCCGCCGTCGGCCGCCTCGGCGACCAGAAAGGGCCAGCCCTTTCCGCGATGCTCCGAAATCAGCGCCGCGGTGGCGAGCGTGCTCCGCGGTTCGGTGTCGTAGCTGGCGGTTCCGTGCGCGACATGGTGCGCATAGATTGCGGCAATGGCCCTGGCATCGTCGGGGGTCGCGGAGCGGATGACGGGATCGGGCGCTGCCATGCGAAAGCGATAGCCGCTCGCCGCCAGCCTCGCTAGGGCTGCTGGATGAACGGCGCCGATTCCGACTCTTGCGACATCGCCATCGTCGGCGGCGGGCTCGCCGGCGGGCTGGCAACGCTCGCGCTGGCGCGGCGGCGCCCCGATCTCGACGTGCGGCTGATCGAGCCGGGGCCGGTCGGCGGCAATCATCTCTGGTCCTTTTTCGACGGCGACGTCGCGGCGCGCAACCGCTGGCTGATCGAGCCGCTGATCGCGCATCGCTGGAGCGGCTATGACGTTGCCTTTCCCGCCTATCGCCGCGCGATTGCCATGCCCTACAACAGCATCGACAGCGAAACGCTGGCGGAGGCGGTCGCCGCGCTGTTGCCGCCCGAACGGCTGATCGCGAAGGCGGCGACGCGGCTCGCGCCGCAATCGGTGCTGCTGGAGGGGGGCGACCGGCTAGCCGCGCGCCACGTCATCGACGCGCGCGGGGTCGGGGACCTCGCGGGAATCGATTGCGGCTGGCAGAAATTCGTCGGGCAGGCGCTGCGCGTCGCGGGCGGACACGGCCTCACCCACCCTATCGTGATGGATGCGACGGTCGAGCAGATCGGCGGCTATCGCTTCGTCTATTGCCTGCCCTTCGATGCCGAGACCGTCTTCGTCGAGGACACTTATTATGGCGACAGCGCCGACCTCGACGTCGGCGAGGTTCGCGGCCGGATTGCCGATTATGCCGCGGCGCAGGGGTGGTCGGTCACCGAAGTCGCGCGCGAGGAAACCGGATGGCTGCCCGTCGTCATGGCCGGCGATTTCGACGCGATCTGGCCGCGGGACGACGCCGTGGCGCGTATTGGCGTGCGCGCGGGGCGCTTTCACGCAACGACCGGCTATTCGCTGCCCGACGCGGTGCGCACCGCGGCAGCGCTGCCCGCGCTCGTCGATCGCGCCGATCTCGGCCCCCGGCTGCGCACCGATGCGGCGACGGCTTGGCGGCGCCAGCGCTTTTACCGCATGCTCGGCGCGATGCTGTTCCGCGCGGCGGAACCGGCCGAGCGCTATCGCATCTTCCAGCGCTTCTATCGCCTGTCGCCCGCGCTGATCGCGCGCTTCTACGCCGGCGCATCGAGCGGTGCCGACCGGTTGCGGCTCTTGTCGGGCCGCCCGCCGGTGCCTATCGGACGCGCAATCAGGGCAATCGGGAGTTTCGACTGGCTATGACGCGAAGGGCCATCGTTATCGGTGCGGGGTTCGGCGGGCTTGCGCTCGCGATCCGGCTCCAGTCGGCGGGGATCGCGACCACGGTCGTCGAAGCGCGCGACAAGCCCGGCGGGCGCGCCTATCATTGGCGGCGCGAGGGCTTCACTTTCGACGCCGGGCCGACCGTCATCACCGACCCGCCCTGCCTCAATGAACTCTGGGCGCTCAGCGGTCAGGATATGGCCGCCGACGTCGATCTTGTGCCCGTCACGCCCTTTTACCGGCTGAACTGGTCCGACGGCACCAACTTCGATTATTCGAATGACGAAGCGGCGCTGCGCGCCGAAATCGCAAAGCTCGATCCCGCCGATGTCGCGGGGTACGAGCGCTTCCTCGATTATTCGCGCGGCGTTTACGAAGAAGGCTATGTGAAACTCGGCTCGGTCGCTTTCCTCGATTTCGCCGCGATGCTGCGCGCGGCGCCCGCGCTCGCGAAATATCAGGCATGGCGCAGCGTCTATTCGATCGTCTCCTCTTATGTGAAGGACGAACGGCTCCGGCAGGCGCTGTCGTTCCACACGCTGCTCGTCGGCGGCAATCCGATGACGACCAGCAGCATCTATGCGCTGATCCACACGATCGAAAAGGACGGCGGCGTGTGGTTCGCGCGCGGCGGCACCAACGCGCTGGTCGCGGCGATGGTGCGATTGTTCGAGCGGCTGGGCGGGGTGCTGCGGCTAGGCGATCCGGTGGCGCGGATCGAGACGCGGGGCGATCGCGCGACCGGGGTGATGACCGCCGGCGGCTGGCAGGTGGCGGCCGATATGGTCGCGTGCAACGGCGACCTGATGCACAGCTACAGGGATCTTCTCGACCACTCGCGCGGGGCAAAGGTCGCCAAAAGCCTGGCGCGCAAGCGCTGGTCGCCATCGCTCTTCGTCGTCCATTTCGGGGCGAAGGGCGACTATCCGGACGTCGCGCACCACAGCATCCTCTTCGGCCCGCGCTACAAGGGGCTGCTCGATGACATCTATGGCGGGAGGGTCCCCGACGATTTCTCGCTCTACCTCCATCATCCCAGCATCACCGATCCCGGCATGGCGCCCCCCGGCCATTCGACTTTCTACGCGCTTGCCCCCGTCGCGCATCTCGGCAAGGCGAAGGCCGACTGGGACGGCGATTTCGGCGCGCGTTTTGCCGACGCGATCCTGGACGAGGTCGAACGCCGCGTCGCGCCCGGCCTCCGCGCCAATCTCGTCACGCGTTTTCACTATACGCCCGCCGATTTCGGCCGCGATCTGTCGGCGCATCTTGGGAGCGCCTTCAGCCTCGAACCCGTGCTATGGCAGAGCGCGTGGTTTCGCGCGCATAATCGCGACGATATGATTTCGAACCTTTACTTCGTCGGCGCCGGGACGCATCCGGGCGCCGGTATTCCGGGTGTCGTCGGCAGCGCGAAGGCGACCGCCGAATTGATGTTGGCCAATTGATGTTGGAAGAATGATGAAACGCATTGCCGTCTATTGCGGGTCCGCAACCCCCGAAGATCCGATCTATATGGAAACCGCGCGCCACGTCGGCCGGACGCTGGCGAGCCGCGGTATCGGGGTCGTCTATGGCGGCGGCCGGCTCGGGCTGATGGGTGCGGTCGCCGACAGCGCGCTGGAAGCGGGCGGCGAGGTGATTGGGGTGATCCCCGATGCGCTGGTCGGGACCGAGGTCGCGCATCGCGGCTGCACCGAACTGCACGTCGTTTCGGGAATGCACGAACGCAAGAAGATGTTCACCGACCTGTCGGACGGCTTTCTGACCATCCCCGGCGGCGTCGGGACGATGGACGAATTGTGGGAAGCGATCAGCTGGGCGCAACTCGGCTATCATGCCAAACCCGTCGGGCTGCTCAACGCCGCGGGCTTCTATAACGATCTGATCGCCTTCAATCGCCGGATGATCGATGTCGGTTTCATCCGGCCTGCGCACGCCGGGATCATGATCGTCGATGCGGGAATCGACGAACTGCTCGACAAGATGGCCGCTTACCAGCCGCACGAGCCGATCTTCGCGATGAAGGCCGACGATCTGTAATGACCGCGGCGGGGGGCTATGATGCGGCGGCCCTGCACCGCTTTGCGCACGACAGCATCGCGCGCGGGTCGAAAAGCTTTGCGCTCGCCAGCCGGCTGTTCGACCGGCGGACACGCGAACGGGTGCTGCTGCTCTATGCCTGGTGCCGCGCCGCCGACGATCTGACCGACGGGCAGGATCATGGCGGCACCATGCGCGCGGGGCACGACGCGGTGGCGGCGGTCGCGCGCATCCGCGACCTGACCGATCGCGCCTTTGCCGCGGATCCTACCGGCGATCCCGCCTTCGACGCGCTCGGCCTGTTGCTGACCGAGGTCGCGATCCCGCGCGCGGTGATCGACGACATCGTCGCGGGCTTCGAACTCGACGCCGCCGACTGGCGCCCACGCAGCGAGGCCGATCTGTTGCGCTATTGCTACCATGTCGCGGGCGCGGTGGGCGTCGCGATGGCGCTCGTCATGGGGGTCGATCCGGCGGACGAAACGACGCTCGACCGTGCGTCCGACCTCGGCATAGCGTTCCAGCTCGCCAATATCGCGCGCGACATTGCCGAAGATGCGGCGGCCGACCGCTGCTATCTGCCGGTCGACTGGCTGGTCGAACTGGATATTCCGCCGGGCCAGCATATGCATCCCGCCTTTCGTCCGCGCCTTGCCGTGATGGCGAAATGGCTCGCCGAAATGGCCGGGGAATATGAAGCGTCAGCGCGCTGGGGCGCCCGCAAGCTGCCGCCGCGCAGCCGCTGGGCGGTGCTTGCGGCCGCGGGCATCTATGGCGACATCGCGCGCGCGGTGCGGCGCCGCGGCGATCATGCGTGGGACCATCGCACCGCGACGACGCGCGCCGCGAAATTCGGCTGGGTGGCGCGCGCCGGCTGGTCGGTGCTGCGCCGCCCGCCGCTGCGGCGGATCGCCCGAGACGGGCTGTGGACCCGCCCGCGGTTCGCCGGTGATGCGGAGGCGGCGCAATGAGCCAGCTCGAATGGCTGGCCGCCGCGCTCGTCCTGATCAACGTCGCGCTGGTCGCAATGCGCAAGGTGTGGAACTATCCTTTCGCGCTCGCTGCCGTCACCCTCTATGCCTTCGTTTTCTACGAAGCGAAGCTGTACAGCGACATGCTGCTCCAGGGATTTTTCTTCGTCCTCAATCTTTACGGCTGGCTCAGCTGGGTCCGCGCGCGCGACGACAGCGGCGTGCCCGTGGGGTGGATGCCCGGCCGCGATCGCTGGCGGTGGGGCGCCGCCGTTGCGGCGGCCTGGGTCCTGTGGAGCTCGGCGATGCACCGCTATACCGACGCCGCGGCGCCGTGGATCGACGGGGGCATCGCGATGCTCAGCATCGCGGCGCAATGGCTGCTCGCGCGGCGCCGCGTCGAAAGCTGGTGGCTGTGGATTCTGGTCGATCTGATCGCGGTGCCGCTGTTCGCGTGGCGCGGCCTTTATGCGACCAGCGCGGTCTATATCGTCCTGCTGGGACTGTCGATCGACGGGCTGATCCAGTGGCGCCGCGCCGCCGCCGCGCCCGCGGCGATGCCGGCATGACGCGCCATATCTGCCTCCACGGCGCCGAATCGACCGGCAAGTCGAAGCTGGCGCCGCGCCTTGCCGCGCGTCTCGGCGGCGTGGTCGTCCCCGAATATGGCCGCACCTATTGCGAAGCGAACGGTACCGATCTCGAAGCCGGCGACCTGCTCGCCATCTTCCACGGCCACATCGCCGCGACGAAGCTTGCCCTCGCGCAAGCTCCGGCGTGGATGATTTCGGACACCGATCCGCTGATGACCCAGGCGTGGGCGATCATGTTGCTCGGTCGGCGTTTGCCCGAAATCGACACCTGGAGTGATGTCGCCGACTTCTATCTCGTCCCCGCGCTCGACCTGCCGTGGCGCGAGGACGGCACGCGGCTGTTCGGCAGCGACCTTGCGCGGCGGCAGTTCATGGACGTTGCGATCGCCGAACTCGACCGCCGCCGTCTGCCTTGGGCCTGGGTCGAAGGCGACGGCGACGCTCGCCTCGAAAGCGCGCTCGCCGCGATCGCGGCGGCGGGGCTCGATCGATAGCCCGCGCACGAAAAAGCCTGACTTCGGTGCGAAGGCGGGCTTTTGCAGAAACGCCTTTGGCGCTTACTTCTTTTCGGGCGGCGCCACGGTGATGCGCACCCGCTCGCCCGAATTGCCGGGGAAGTTGGTGAACATCGCCTCGACCAGGTTGGGAACGATCTGCGTCAGGTCGTTGTCGCGCGACTGCGCCTGCGCATGGCCTTCGAACAGTCGATAGCCATCGGCGGCGCGGCTGATCTGCAGGTTGAGGTCGCTGGTGTAGACGGTGAAGCTTTCGACGTCGTTATAGCCCCAGCTCGGGCCGAAGCCGCCCCACATGAAGGGGTCGCGCCAGCCGTAGATATAGCGGCGTCCCCGCGGGCCGCGCACGATCACGGGCGGCGAATAGAAGCCGCGACCATAATAGCCGCCGTACCAGGGATTGCCGAAACCGGGCGAGGAAACGACGCGTTCGCGTCCCTTGTCGATACCATAATCCATGCGCACGACCATGTCGGCCTTTTCGCCGGGGGCAGCGGGACGATAGCCATAGCGCGTCAGTTCGCCCGCGACGAGCGTCGCATATTGACCGAACTCGATCCCGCCCTGCAGCGCCGGGTCATTCGCCTCGATCGCGAAGCTCTGCCCTTGCGGCGCGGGAAGCTGGGTCTGGAAGCGCGCAACATCGGCGCGGAAGGGCGTGGCGGCACAGCCTGCCATCACCAGCGCCGCGCCGGTCATGGCGGCGAGTCCCAGACGCCGAAAGATTGTTTTGCTCATCATCATGCTCCGTGATTCGGTGCGCGCGCAGCACGCACCGTTTATAGCATGACTACGCCGGTGCGGCTGAACCTTGGTTTAACCCGCTTCGTCGCAGCTCCGTTCCACGCAGACAATGACTTAGCGGCAAAGCCCCAAGACCTTATATGTGGTGTCGAGCGTCGGCTTTGCAAGCGCGCGTGCCTTGTCGGCGCCCTTGTCGAGGATCGCGTCGAGCGCCGCCTGATCGTCCTTGAGCGCGACGAAGCGCGCGTTGATCGGCGCCAGCCGTTCGACCAGCAGCTCGCCGAGCGCCGGCTTGAACGCGCCGAAGCCCTGCCCGCCGAACTGTTGCAGCACCGCGTCGGTGCTCGAGTCGGCAAGCGTGGCGTAAATCCCGACCAGATTGCGCGCCTCGGGCCGCCCCTCCAGTCCCGCGGTCTCGGACGGCAGCGGTTCGGGATCGGTCTTCGCCTTCTTCACCTTCTGCATCATCGTGTCGGCGTCGTCGGTCAGGTTAATGCGGCTCATGTCCGACGGATCGGATTTGGACATCTTGGCCGACCCGTCGCGCAGGCTCATGATCCGCGCGGCGTCGGGCGGGATGATCGGTTCGGGCAGGGTGAAGACCGGGTCTTCCGCGCTTGCATAGTCATTGTTGAACTTCTGCGCGATGTCACGCGCCAGCTCCAGATGCTGCTTCTGGTCCTCGCCGACGGGGACGTGCGTCGCCTGATAGAGCAGCACGTCGGCCGCCTGCAGCACCGGATAGGTGTAGAGCGCCGCCGAGGCGCCCTCGCGATTCTTGCCCGACTTGTCCTTGAACTGCGTCATCCGGTTCAGCCAGCCGATCCGCGCGGTGCCGTTGAGCAGCCATTGCAGCTCGGCATGCGCGGGGACGCGCGCCTGGTTGAACAGGGTCGAACGGTCGGGGTCGATGCCGCAGGCGACGAGCGCCGCAGTCATCGCGCGGGTGTTTGCGGTCAGATCGGCCGGGACGTGCGGCATCGAGATTGCGTGCAGGTCGGCCAGAAAGAACAGACAGTCGCCGCCTTCGCTCGCCACCTGATCCTGCATCCGCACCCAGTTGCGGATCGCGCCCAGATAATTGCCGAGGTGCAAATTTCCGGTGGGCTGAATGCCCGAAACGATCCGCATGTCTTACTCCTGTGTTGGCGCGGGCTTGCCGCGGCGCCGCGTCAGCATGGCGACCAGATCCTTGTCAAGCGCACCGACAAGGAAAGCCACGGCGAAAAAGGGCGCGCCGCCCGCCAGCACGAGCGCGGCGAGCGCGCCGACCCGTTCGGCGACATTGCCGCCATAATAGGGGGCGACGACGGGCATCAGCCAGACGAGCAGCGCCGACATCGCTGCGACCGCGACGATCTGCCGCGCGATCCGGCTCGCCAGCCGGGCGGTGAAATGGAACCAGCCGCGGCGGTGGAGCACGGCATAGAGCAGCAGGCAGTTGAAGCTTGCCGACGCTGCGGTCGCCCCGGCGAGCCCGACGATGCCATAGCGTTCGACGACATAGAGGTTGATCGCAATATTGAGGGTGAGCGCGGCGAGCGCGGTCCACACCGGCGTCCGCGTGTCTTCGCGCGCGAAGAAGCCGGGGTTCAATATCTTGACGATCACATAGGCCGGCAGTCCCGCGACCAGCGCCACGACGATATGGGCCATGATTGCGCCGTCGGCCGCGGTGAATTTGCCGCCGACGAAAAAGGCGGTGACGAAAGCGGGTGCGCAAATGGCAAGCGCCGCGGCGGCGGGCAGGGTGAGCAGCGTCGCCATTTCAAAGGCATTGCTCTGCAGCCGCTGCGCCTCGGCGGCGTCGCCGCTGTGAATGTGGCGCGACAGCATCGGCAGGATCGCGGTGCCCAGCGCGATGCCGACGATGCCGAGCGGCAACTGGTTGAGCCGGTCGGCGAGCTTGAGCAACGTCAGCGACCCCTGCGGCAGCGAGGTGGCGAAGAAGGTGTCGACGAACTGGCTGATCTGATAGATGCCCGCGCCGAACGTCGCGGGCAGGATCAGCATGCCCAGCCGCCGGACCTCGGGCGTCAGTCGCGGCAGCCGCAGATGCAGGCGCAGTCCGGCGCGGCGCACCGCCCACCAAAGATAGGCAAGCTGGGCGACCCCCGCGAGGCTGACCGCCACCGCGAGCGCGATCGCGACGATCCGGTCGTCGTGGCTGTCGCCGCGCAGCCACCAGCCGGTGATGATCCCGCCGATCAGCACGATGTTGAGGAGCACCGGCGCAAAGGCGCCGGGCGCAAAGCGCGACCGCGCGTTCAGCAGGCCCGACAGCATCGCGACGAGGCTGATCAGCGCCAGATAGGGAAAGGTGAGGCGGCTCAGGAAGACCGCCAGCTCGAACTTGCCCGGAACGCTGCCGAAATCGCGCGCGAGGATCCACACGATCCCCGGCATTACGGCCATCATCACGCCCGAAAAGACGAGTAGCGTCCACAGGAAGACCGACAGAACATCGTCGGCGAAGCGCGCCGCCGCCGCTTCGCCGTCGCCTTCGCTGCCGTGCAGCGCGCGGCTGTACATCGGCACGAAGGCGACCGAGAAGGCGCCCTCAGCAAACAAGCGCCGAAAGGTGTTGGGCAGGGTGAAGGCGAGCTGAAAGGCGTCGGCGGCCAGCCCGGCTCCGAGCACGCGCGCGAGCAGCATGTCGCGCGCGAAGCCGAAGATCCGGCTGAGCAGCGTCAGCCCGCCGATCGTCCCGACGCTCTTGACCAGGCTGCTCATGCCGCCCCGTCGTCAACCACCGGGGTTTGCAAGTCGGATCAGGCCTGGCCGACCGGCGCGGCGTCGCCCGCCTGTTCGGCCTGCGCCTGCACCTGCTGCATGAACAGGCCGTGGAAATCGATCGGGTCGAGCAGCAGCGGCTGGAAACCGCCGTCGCGCACGACGTCGGCAACGACGCGGCGTGCGAAGGGGAACAGGATGCGTGGCGCTTCGGCGAGGAAGAAGGGCTGAAGCTGATCGTCGGGGACGTTGCGCACGCCGAACAGGCCCGCATATTTGAGCTCGATGACAAAGGCCGTGCCTTCGTCATGCTTGGCGGTGACGTCGATCTTCAGCGTCACTTCGAACAGATTGTCACCGACGCCGTCGGCGGCGATGTTGAACTGGACGTCCATCTGCGGCGCCGACTGCCACTGGAAAACCGCCGGAGCATTGGGGTTTTCGAACGACAGATCCTTCACATATTGCGAAATCAGGCCGATCGCGGGGCTGGTGTCTTCGCCATTCGCCTGCGGTGCGGGATTGATGTCGATGCTGGTCTCGTCGGCCATGTCAGATGCGCTTTCGTTGAAACGATGGATGAAATGTGGGTCACCGTCCGCAGGCCGTGCAAGGCCCGCGTCAAATGGTTGCGGCGGCGCTTAGCAGCGGCGGCGCGCCAGCACAATGGCTGCAAGAGCCGCGGCCCGGCGCCCGGCGAAGGTACGAATCGTTGACCCGCCGCGATGGTGCGGTCATGGAGATTTGAAACATGTGCCGGCATCGCCTATGTAAAGGCGACGTCTTTACCCTTTGTCCGTATCGGATTTGCTTGTGACCGCTTTCTCGATCATCCTGCTCGCCATGATTGCCGCCTTCCTCGGCATGCGGCTCTATTCGGTGCTCGGCAAGCGGACGGGGCATGAGCAAGAACCCGTGATGCCGCGCCGCGACGACCGCGCCGCGCCGGCGCCGGTGCGGCTCGACGAAGCCGACGCCGCGGGCTCGTCGCGCGATCAGGCGCCGGTGAACAGCGGACTGGTCTATGAACCCTCTGCCGAAGCCGGTCTGCGCCAGTTGCTCGCGAGCGACCGCCACTTCGATGCCGGCCGCTTCATGGACGGCGCGCAGGCGGCCTATCGCATGATCCTCGAGGCCTTCTGGAAGGGCGACCGCGACACGCTGCGCCAAGATTACGGCGGTGGAACTCGGCCGCAATGAAGCGCGCATCACCGTGCGCTATCAGGCGGATATCAGCGCGGTGACGCGCGATGCCGACGGCAAGCTGATCGCCGGATCGATGACCGACGGGGTGCAGACCGACGATCTGTGGACCTTCCGCCGCAAGGTCGGCAGCAGCGATCCCAACTGGCTGCTCGACGAAGCCGACGTCGCCTGAGCGGCAGCAGGATGTTCCGGGGGGACGCCGTGCCGGATCGCAGGCCGCGCCTTCGCTGCGTCGGCCTCGTGCTTCTCTTGACCGTTCCGCTGCTGTCGGGCTGTGCCTCGGTGATCCCGGCGGCGGCCGGACCGCGCCCCGCCCCCGCGACAAACCCGGCACCGACACCGACTCCGGCCCCCACGACCGCCACTTCGATGCCGGCCGCTTCATGGACGGCGCGCAGGCGGCCTATCGCATGATCCTCGAGGCCTTCTGGAAGGGCGACCGCGACACGCTGCGCGGTGCAGCGCCGTACCGATGCGAGCGGGCTCACGCAGCCCGGCGAATGGGCCGAGGCGTGCAGCGCCGCAAGCGGCTGGGCCGACCGCGATGCCGGCAATTTCTTCAGCCGCTATTTCGGCACGGTGCAGGTCGGTGCGGGCAGCGCCTTCGTCACCGGCTATTACGAACCCGAAATCGCCGCCTCGCGGACGCGGCGGCCGGGCTATGACGTGCCGATCTACCGGCGCCCTGCCGATCTGGTCGATGTAGACCTCGGCCTGTTTTCGAAAGACTTGCAGGGCAAGAAGATCCGTGGCCGCGTCGACGGCAGCAATTTCATCCCCTATTATGATCGCCTCGCGATCGAACGCGGCGCGCTCGCCGGGCGCGGCCTCGAAATCGCCTGGGCGGCCGATGCGGCCGAATTCTTTTTCCTGCAGGTGCAGGGGTCGGGGCGGCTGCGCTTGCCTGACGGCGGCGTCATGCGGATCGGTTACGACAGCCAGAACGGCCGCGATTATGTCGGCATCGGCAAGCTGCTGCTCGACCGCGGCGCGCTCCAGCCGGGGCAGGCCTCGATGCAGGGCATCCTCGATTATCTGCGCGCCGACCCGGTTCGCGGCGCCGCCGTGATGAACGAAAATCCGAGTTGGGTCTTCTTCCGCGAACTGACCGGGCCCGGGCCGCTCGGCGCGCTCGGCGTGCCGGTCACGGGCCGCGCGAGCGTCGCCGCCGATCCCAAATATGTGCCGCTCGGCGCCCCGGTCTTCCTCTCGCTCGACCGCGCCGAGCCCAATGGGCTGTGGGTGGCGCAGGACACCGGCGGCGCGATCAAGGGCGCGAACCGGTTCGACAGCTTTTGGGGCGCCGGCGAAAAGGCGCGTGCGATCGCGGGTGGCATGGCGGCGCGCGGTTCGGCGCTGATCCTGCTGCCGCGCGCCGCGGTCGCGCGGCTCACCGCCGCCGCGCGCTGACCGGCGATGGCGCGGCGCCTCGCTCCTGAAGAAAATGCGCTGTGGAAACGGGTCGCGGCCACGGTGAAGCCGCTCCACCGCGCACCGTCGCCGCTCGAACCGGCGGCGCCGCCGACGGTCCGGCCACCCAAGCCGGAGCCGCGCGGCATCGCCGTCGCCGCCGCGGCGCGGGCCCGGCCCGCCGCGCTCCCCCCGCCGCGCCGTACCCATGGGCAGGCGACGCTCGACAGCCATTGGGACCGGCGGCTGCGCAAGGGGCACGTCCGCCCCGACCTCAGCATCGATCTCCACGGCCACAGCCTTGCCTCGGCGCAGGCGCTGCTCGACGATGCGATCGGGCGGGCGCTGCTGCGCGGCGCGCGCGTGCTGCTCGTCGTCGCGGGGCGCCTGCGGCCGGGCGCCGACCGCTTGCCGCAGCCGCACGAACCGCGCCCGCGCGGCGCAATCCGCGCCTCGCTTGCCGACTGGCTTGCGGTGTCGCCCCATGCCGACCGCATCGTCGCGCTGCGCCCCGCGCACATCAGCCATGGCGGCGCGGGCGCGGTCTATGTCATCCTGCGGCGCAGCCGCGAGGATTAGGCGTCAGCGAAAGGCGCGGTCCAATATGCCGCGATAGATGGCCGTCAGATTGTGCAGGTCTTCGACCGCGACCGCCTCGTCGAGCTTGTGCATTGTCGCATTGGTCAGCCCGAATTCGACCACCGGGCACAGCGCGTGGAGGAAGCGCGCGTCAGAGGTGCCGCCGGTCGTCGACATGTCGGCCTCGATGCCCGTCTCGGCCCGGATCGCTTCGGCGACGAGCGACGACAGCGCGCCCGGCGGGGTCAGAAAGGCCTCGCCCGAAATCTTGCCGATCACCTTGGCCGCGGGCTCGACATCCTGCGCGATGCGCTCGACCATCGCGACCAGATCGGCGCCCTTCTGCTGGTCGTTGAAGCGGATCGACAGCCGCGCGCGCGCCGATGCCGGAATCACGTTGGTCGCGCCATTGCCGACCTCGAGGTCGGTGAACTCGATGTTCGACGGCTGGAACCAGGCGGTCCCCTCGTCGAGCGTCACCGTGTCGATCGCCGCCAGGATGCGCACCAGCTTGGGAATCGGATTGTCGGCCAGGTGCGGATAGGCGACATGGCCCTGCGTCCCCGGCACGTCGATCCAGATATTGACCGATCCGCGCCGGCCGATCTTCACCATGTCGCCGAGCCGGTGCACCGATGTCGGTTCGCCGACGACGATCATGTCGGGCTTCACGCCGCGCGCATCCATATGCTCCATCAGCGCGCGGGTGCCGAAGATCGCCGGGCCTTCCTCGTCGCCGGTGATGATCAGGCTGACGGTCCCCGCGTCGGCGGGGGTTGCTGCCGCCGCGGCGACGAAGGCGGCGATCGAGCCCTTCATGTCGACCGCGCCGCGGCCGTAGAGCAGATCGCCGCGAATTTCGGGTGCGAAAGCATCGCCGGTCCAGCCGACGCCCGGGGGTACGACGTCGAGATGCCCGGCAAAGCCGAAATGCACCGGGCCGCTGCCCGCCCGTACCGCGAGCAGATTTTCGACCGGCCCGTCGGGTTCGATCCCGTCGATGAAGCGCTCGACCGTGAAACCGAGCGGGGCGAGCGCCGCCTCCAGCACGTCGAAAACGGCGCCGGTCGCGGGCGTGACGCTCGGCGCGGCGATCAGCGCCCGGGCAAGGTCGACGGGGTCGATAGTCATGGTCATGAGCGTCCTTTATCCGTTCGTGTCGAGCGAAGTCGAGACACCATTCGTCCGTGCGCTGCGCCGAGGGGCATCTCGACTTCGCTCGATGCGAACGGCAAAAGGGAGATCGGAGGACCGCCATGCCCAAGCTCGATCTCGACACCATCCCCCAAACCAACGCCACCGGCTATCCCGCCCCCTATGATGCGCCGGTGCAGGGGCGCTGGTACCGCCGCCTCGCGCCCGCCACCGGCCTTGCCGATTTCGCCGCGAGCCATGTCGTGCTGAAACCCGGCGCCTGGTCGTCGCAGCGCCACTGGCACGACGGGGAGGACGAGATGCTGGTGATGATTTCGGGCGAAGCCACGCTCGTCGAGGATGCGGGGCGCTGGCCGATGCGCGCGGGCGACATTGCGGTATGGCCGAAGGGCAGCACCAACGGTCATCATCTGGTCAATGAATCGGGCGCCGACTGCGTATTCGTCGCCTTGGGCGGCGGCAAGCTGCACGATACTGGCGGCGGCTATTCGGACATCGACATGCTGTTCACGCCCGACGGCTATTTCCACAAGGACGGCACGCCCTATCCGACGAAACGCCTGCCGTGACCGACGCCGACTGGATCGGCTTTGGCTTGGCGGTGCTGCTGATCGAACTGACGCCGGGCCCGAACATGGCGTGGCTCGCCGCGCTCGCGATGGGCGAGGGGCGCCGCGCCGGGCTCGCCGCGACCGCCGGGGTGGCGATCGGCCTGTTCGTCAACGCGCTCGCCGCTGCGCTGGGGATCGCCTTCATCGTGTCGGCCAGTCCGCTGCTGTGGCAGGTCTTGCGCTGGGGCGGCGCTGCCTTCCTGCTTTGGCTTGCCTGGGAAAGCTGGCGCGACGCGGGCGAAAATTCACCGGCGCTGATCGCCGCGCCGGGCCGGTCGCGGCATCATTTCCTCTCCGGGCTGGTGGTCAATCTGCTCAATCCCAAGGCGATGCTCTTTTACGTCGTCGTCATCCCGCGCTTCAATGGCGGGCAGGTGCCGGGCTTCGGCCTCGCCTTCGCGCTCGCGCTCGTCAGCATCGCGATCGCGACCGCAGTGCATCTGACCATTGTCGTGGCGGGGAGCCGGGTCGGCGGTTGGATTTCCGACCCGGCGCGCACCCGCACCGTTCGCCGTATCCTCGCGCTCGCGATCGTCGGGGTGGCGATATGGTTTGCGCTTACCGCAGGCCGCTGACCGCCCGAATTGCGCCGAAAGTGCGCCCTCGCCAACGGTTCGCCGCACAATCTGCTCATATGGACGGCGCGATCGCTCAACGGCCTTGCCGGACGATTTCAGGTGCAGAAAAGGGCGGCGGGAACTCGCGGGGGCGGCTCGGAATGAAGGAGTAGCGTAATGCGTGCAGTTTCCATGAAATCGAAGCGATTGTTGTTGCTGGCGATGCTTGCCGGCTCGGTCAGCACCGCGGTGGCGGTGCAGGCGCAGGATGCGCCCGAAAGCGACGGATCCTTGCTCGTAACCGGCGCCGCGCCGCCCGATATGACGCAGATGGCCGAAGGCCCGAAGGTCGAAGGCATCATCTCGGCGCGCAGCGGCGACCGGATGCAGGTGACGACCGCCGACGGCAGCAACACCGTGATCACCATCGCCGATGCCACGACGATCAAGTCGAGCGGCGGCTTTCTGGGCCTGAACCGCGACAAGCTTGGTGCCGAAGCGCTGCTCAACGGCCTTCCCGTGTCGGTCGAGACGCGCCAGTGGGACGGCGGGCTGGTCGCCAGCCAGATCGATCTCAAGAGCAAGGATCTGCGCACCGCCTCGATGATTCGCAACGGGACCGATCAGCGGTTCGCCGAACAGACCGCGGCCACCGAAGCGCTGCGCGGCCGGATGGGCGACATCGACCAGTATAATGTCAAAGCCACGACGACGGTGAATTTCGACACTGGCCAGTCGGTCCTGTCGCCGCAGGCGAAATCCGACCTGTGCGCCGTCGCGCAGCAGGCGGAAAGCATGGACAATGCCCTGCTGCTCGTCGTCGGCTACACCGATTCGACCGGCAGCGAGGAACTCAATCAGCAGCTCAGCGAAAAGCGCGCCGGGCGCGTGGTGAATTATCTGCAGCAGGCGTGTGGCTGGAAGCCCTATCGCATGCTCACGCCGACCGGAATGGCCGAAGCCGATCCGGCAGCGAGCAACGACACGGTCGAAGGCAAGGCGCAGAATCGCCGCGTGGCCGTGAATATCCTCGTCAGCAAGGGGCTCGACGGCCTCTAAGCCAGACGCGTGCGGGGCGGGTTCGCGCCCGCCCCGCCTCATGCGCGGCCGCGAAGGGGTTGCCGCGGCGCAGCGTCGGCGCCACATCTCGCGCATGTCGCTTCCCGCTCCCTTCGCCGGCTGGTTCGCGCACCGCGGGTGGCGGCTGCGGCGGCACCAGGCCGACATGCTCGCGGCGGCGCAGCGCGGCGAAAGCGCGCTGCTCGTGGCGGCGACCGGCGCCGGCAAGACATTGGCCGGCTTTCTCCCCAGTCTGATCGACCTTGCGGCCAACTCGTCCGACCGGTTGCACACCCTCTATGTCTCGCCGCTCAAGGCGCTGGCCGCCGATGTCGAGCGCAACCTGCTCGGCCCGATCGCCGACATGGACCTCGACATCAGCGTCGAAAGCCGGAGCGGCGATACCAGTTCGGACAAAAAGGCGCGCCAGCGCAGTCGGCCGCCCAATATCCTGCTGACCACCCCCGAATCGCTGTCGCTGCTGCTGTCCTATCCCGACAGCTTCGCGATGTTCGCCGATCTGAAGACGGTGGTCATCGACGAAATCCACGCCTTCGCGACCGGCAAGCGCGGCGATCTGCTCAGCCTCGCGCTCGCGCGCCTCGAACGCATTGCGCCGGGGCTGCGGCGCGTCGGCCTGTCGGCGACGATTGCCGATGCGGACGCCTATCGCGCCTGGCTCGCGCCCGAGGGCGATGCGACGCGCGTGACGCTGGTCGAGGGCGAGCGCGGCGCCGATCCCGACATTGCGATCCTGTTGCCCGAAGGCGCGGTGCCGTGGGCGGGGCATTCGGGACGCTATGCGGTGCATCAGGTGATGGCCGAAATCGCGAAGAACCGCACGACGATCATCTTCTGCAACACGCGCGGGCTGGCCGAGCTGATTTTCCAGGAATTGTGGAAGGTCAACGATCTGTCGTTGCCGATCGCGATCCATCACGGCAGCCTCGACCGCGAGGCGCGCCAGCGCGCCGAAAACGCCATGGCCGAGGGGCGATTGCGGGCGCTCGTCGCAACCTCCAGCCTCGATCTGGGTCTCGACTGGGGCGATGTCGACTGCGTGATCCAGATGGGGGCGCCCAAGGGTTCGTCGCGGCTGCTCCAGCGTATCGGTCGCGCTAACCACCGGCTCGACGAGCCGAGCCGGGCGCTGATCGTGCCGGGCAATCGCTTCGAATATCTCGAGGCGCGCGCCGCACTCGACGCGGTCGAGGCGGGCGAGCGCGATGCCGATCGCTTCCGTCCCGGCGCGCTCGACGTGCTGGCCCAGCATGTCATGGCGCTCGCGTGCGCCGCACCCTTCCGAGAGGAAGATCTGCTTGTCGAAATCCGCGGTGCGCAGCCGTATCGCTGGATCGACGCGGCGCTCTTTGCGCGCCTGCTCGGCTTCGTTCGCGACGGCGGATATGCGCTCAAAAGCTATGACCGCTTCCGCCGCCTGGCACCCGACGGGCAGGGCGGCTGGCGCATCGCGCACCCCCGGCTCGCGGCGCAGCACCGGCTCAACGCCGGGATCATCGTCGATGCCCCGACGCTCGACGTGCGCTTCAAGAACGGGCGGCGCCTCGGCAGCGTCGAGGAATATTTCGCGAGCACGCTGACCGCGGGCGACACCTTCGCCTTCGCCGGCCTCAGCCTCGAGGTCGAGACGATCCGCGATACCGACCTCATCGTGCGCGCAACGACGCGTCCGGCGCGCATTCCCTCCTATGTCGGGGCGCGGATGGCGCTGTCGACGCGGCTCGCCGACCGGGTGCGCGCCTTCCTGGCCGATCCGGCGAGCTGGCGGCGCTTTCCAGAGGATGTGCGCTTCTGGCTCGAGATGCAGGCGCTGCGCTCGGTGCTGCCGCGCCCCGGCGAGCTGCTGGTCGAAACCTTCCCGCACGAGGGCGCGCATTATCTTGTCTGCTATCCGTTCGAGGGGTGGAACGCGCATCAGTCGCTGGGCATGCTGCTGTCGAAACGGATGGAGCGCGCGGGGCTACAGCCGCTCGGCTTCGTCGCTTCCGACTATGCGCTCGCGCTCTGGTCGCTGAAGCCGGTCGCGCATCCCGAGGCGCTGTTCGACGCGACCATATTGGAAGGCGAGTTCGTCGAATGGGTCGAAAATTCGCACCTCCTGAAGCGCGCCTTCCGCGAGGTTGCGGTGATCGGGGGGCTGATCGAACGCCAGCATCCGGGCAAGCGCAAGACGGGCAAGCAGGTGACTTTTTCGACCGATCTCATCTTCGACGTCCTGCGCAAATATGAACCCGATCATCTGCTGATCGAAGCCGCCTGGGCCGACGCGCGCGAGCGGCTCACCGATGTCGCGCGGCTCGGCGACCTGCTCGACCGCGCCGCGGGGACGATGGTGCACCAAAGGCTGGAGCGGATCAGTCCGCTCGCGATCCCGGTGCTGGTGCTGATCGGGCGCGAAAATGTCGCGGCCTCGGACCTCGACGACGCGCTGCTCGGCGAGCTCGCCGATACGCTCGCGGCAACCGCGATGGGCGGCGCCTGACCCTTCGGCGGCTTGCTTGCCGGACATCGCGAAACGGTGTATTATGGGCCTATAACAATAAAGAGAGGATGCCGCCATGAAGCATAACGCGCATCGTCCCACGCTGATGGCGTTGTTGCTCGCCGCACCGTTGTTGATCGGATCGGCCCAGCCTGTCGGCGCGCCGACGGCACCCGCAGCACCTGCTGTTCCCCCGGCTGCCGCGGATCCAACGCCCGATATGGTCGTCGATCCCGCAACCGGCGCGCTCATTCCCTTCATTCAGCCTTTCGATCTTGATGCGACGCGGCGTATGGCGGTAGAGGTCACGATCGGCGGGCAGGGGCCTTTTTCCTTCCTCGTCGATACCGGCGCCGAACGGACCGTGATCGCCCGCGAACTGGCCGCCCGACTCAAGCTGGCGCCGGGCGAACAGCTCCGGCTGGCGACCATCGGCGGCTCTGCGACCGTCCCCAGCTTTCGGGTCGCCGCCCTGCAAATGACCGACCTTGAGATGACCGGCTTGGTCGCGCCCGCCTTCTACGGTCGCCATATCGGCGCCGCCGGCCTGATCGGCGTCGACATGCTCGAAGACCGGCGCGTCCTGATCGACTTTCGCAAGCAGCACATGGAGATACTGGCAACGCGCAAGCGTGCTGCACCGATTATCCGCGACGACGACGCCATTGTCGTTACCGCGCGCAATGCCGCGGGCCGCCTTATCCTGTCCGACGCCCGGCTCGATGGAAAGCGCATTGACCTCATCGTCGATACGGGCGCGCAAACGAGCGTCGGAAATCTGGCGTTGCAGCGGCTGGTTGCGGCGAGGCGTGCCAACCGCGTGCCCTTTGTCGAGACTACGCTGAGCGCCGTGACTGGCGAGGCGGTCCCTGCGACGCGGACGGCGATCAAGCGCATTACGGTCAAGGGTCTGGACATCAACGACTTGCCCGTTAGCTTCGCTGACAGCCAAGCCTTTCGGGCGCTGGGTCTTGATGATCGACCGGCGTTGCTGCTGGGGATGGACAGCATGTCACTATTTGACCGGATCGAGATCGATTTCCCCAACCGCCGCGTCGTCTTCGATTTGCCGAGCGGGGCGAGCCGCGAGACCGGCCAGCGTTTCGCGCTCAACAATGCGGCGCGCGGGAGCTAACAAAGCGATCGGTCCGCGGCGCTTGCCCGCGGCGGGATAGCGCGCCATAGCGGCGCGATGCCGCCCGCGCCCGCCTTCGACTTTGCCGGCCAGACCTTTCACCTGCTTGCCGAACGGGCGCTGTTCTGGCCGCGGCACGGGGCGCTGATCGTCGCCGACCTGCATCTGGAAAAGGCGAGCTGGTACGCGGCGCATGGTCAGCTGCTGCCGCCCTACGACAGTCAGGATACGCTCGACCGGCTGACCGATCTTGCGCGGCGGACGGGCGCCCGCGCGATATGGTGTCTCGGCGACAGTTTTCATGATCGAACCGCGGACGAGCGCATCGCGCCGGCGGCGGCGGATCGGCTGCGCGCGCTGGCGGCGATGACCGAACTCGTCTGGGTCGCCGGCAATCACGACGGGCTGACGGGCGGGGCGTGGGGCGGGGCGATCGCCGACGCGCTTTGTGTCGACGGCATCATGCTGCGCCACCAATGTTGCCCGGACGAGGCGCGGCCCGAGATATCGGGGCATTTCCACCCCAAGCTGCGGCTGCAGCTTCGTGGCCGCCCCGTCTCGCGCCCCTGCTTCGCGCATGACGCCAAGCGTTTGATCCTGCCCGCCTTTGGCAGCCTGACCGGCGGCCTCGACGTATTCGACCCGGCGATCGCTGCCAATTTCGCTGGGAGATATCATGCGGCGTTGAATGCGCAGGGGCGGCTGCTCGCCTTTCCCTCGACCGCGGCGACCCGCGATGACGCTACGGCAAGCAAAAGGGCGGCGGCGCGATAGCGCGCTACGGCGCTGTATCGCGCCCTGGCCGCGCTGTGGCCAAAAAGCATCACCCGTCCAAAAACGTCGAAAAAGCAGGGGTCTCGCTGGATCGGGCCGCTATTTGCGGTATGACATAAGGGCAACGAAAAAAGAAATTATCTGAGAGGAGTGCCCAAAGTGACATCATCTTCCCTACTGAATGCCCGTCTGCTTCGCACGACCGCGCTGGGCGTGTCGATTGCCGTCGCGGCCGTCTCGGCGCCTGCCTTTGCGCAGGATGCCACCACCGATAATGCCGAAGACACCGCCAATGCGATCGTCGTGACCGCGCAGGGCCGTTCGCAGCTGCTGTCGGACGTGCCGGTCGCCATTTCGGCGGTCAGCGCCGAAACGCTGCAGAACAGCGGCGCCAACGACATTCGCCAGCTCAACCAGGTGGCGCCGTCGCTGCTCGTCTCGTCGACGGGCTCGGAAGCCAATGGTTCGGCGCGTATTCGCGGCATCGGCACCGTCGGCGACAACCCCGGCCTCGAAAGCTCGGTTCCGGTCTTCATCGACGGCGTCTACCGTTCGCGTTCGGGCATCGGCCTCAACGAACTGGGCGAGATCGACCGAGTCGAAGTCCAGCGCGGTCCCCAGGGCACGCTCGGCGGACGCAATTCGTCGGCGGGCCTGATCAGCATCTATTCGAAAAAGCCCGACTTCAACTTCGGCGCCAGCGGCGAAATCACCTATGGCAACTACGACTATTGGCGCCTGAGCGGCAGCGTTACGGGCCCGATCACCGACAAGGTTGCGGCGCGCCTCGATGGCGTCTGGGTCAAGCGCGACGGCTTCCTGCGCGACACGACGAACAATACCGACGTCAACAACCGCGACCGCTATTTCCTGCGCGGCCAGCTGCTGTTCGAACCGACCGACGCGCTGTCGATCCGGTTGATCGCCGACTATACCTATCGCAACGAAAAATGCTGCGGCGCGATCTATGTCGACAACAGCGTCAACCCGTACATCGGCAATCTCAACAATCCGTCGACGCCGCTGTCGACTGGAGCGACAGGAACGCCGCCAAACGTACCGCAGGCCGATGGCAATAACATCATCAACGTGCTGCGCGACCTTGGTCAACCGCTCAGCGCTTTCAGCCAGGGTTACAGCCGCAACCTGTCGGTCAGCCCCGGCCGCAGTTTCGCTGGCAAGACCAAGGATTACGGCTTTTCGGGCCAGATCGACTGGGACTTGGGCGGCGCGACGCTGACCTCGATCACCGGCTACCGCGAATATCGTTCGGGTCAGGCGGGTGACCTCGACTATGGCGCGGTCGACATCCTCTATCGTGCGCCGAGCGACAATGCCTACCGTCAGTTTCACACCTTCACGCAGGAACTGCGCCTGCAGGGTGAAGCGCTCGACGGCAAGCTCGACTGGCTCGTTGGCGGCTTCTATGCCAATGAAAAGCTGACGGTGCGCGACAATCTGCGGTTTGGCACGCAATATGGCCGCTTCGCCTCTTGCCGCCTTATCTCGGGCGGGGCGCTTGCGGGTCTCTATTCGCCGACGTCACCCGGCTGTGTTGCCGCACGACCGGCCGCCTTCGGCGCGGCTTCCCCGGCGATCTACGCTGCGCTCGATCAACTCGACAGCATCAGCGACAAGGGTAGTATTGACGACCGCTACCGGCAGGACGATACCAACTGGGCGCTTTTCACCCACAATATCTTCCACATCACCGACAAGCTCGATCTGACCTTGGGTGTGCGCTACACCCACGACAAGAAGAAGTTTGCGGCGACCTTCACCAACGACAATCAGGCCTGCGTCAACGTCCAGAATCTGGTCGGCGGTTTTCTTGGCGTCACTGCGTTGCAGCCGGTTTCTGCGGGGCTGATCGGGCTTGCCTGTCAAGGCAACTCGACGGCCGAATTGAACGGCGTTTCGATCAACGATCAGCGCAGCGAAGACAAGTGGACCGGCACCGCGATCCTGTCGTACAAGCCGGTCGACGATCTGTTGATCTACGCAAGCTATGCCCGCGGTTACAAAGCCGGCGGCTTCAACCTCGATCGGTCGGCGCTGAAAAATCCGATCCAGATCGTTGGCGGCGTTCCGACCTGGTCCTTTGCCCAGGCTGGCGGAGCGCAGTCGCTTGTGGGCAATCTGCAGTTCGATCCGGAAACGGTCGACAGCTACGAACTGGGCGCCAAATATTCGACCGGGCCGTTCAGCGCAGGGCTGACCTTCTTCCGTTCGGATTTCAGCAGCTTCCAGCTCAATACGTTTAACGGCAGCGTGTTCCTGGTGCAGAACGTCAACGGTTGCTCGGCTGATCTCAACGGAGCCGATCGCGATCAGAGCAAGTTCACCGGCTCGCCGAACTATAATGCTGCTGCCGTTACAACCGGTGCCTGTGCAGCGGACAATGTGGGCTGGGGCGTTCGTACGCAGGGCTTCGAACTCGAAACCTCGCTGGTTCCGGCGCGCAACTTCCGCATGACCGCTGGTCTGACTTATGCACGGACCAAATATCGCAACAATCTGGTCGGCAATGCATCGGGTGCGCCGCTCGATCCTGCGTTGCGCCTGCTCCCCGGAAACAATCTGTCGAATGCGCCCGAACTGGTCGCGACCGGCAGCGTGACCTGGACGCCCGAAATCGGCAGCAGCGGCCTGACCGGGCTCGTCTATATCGATGGTCGCATGACCAGCGACTATAATACGGGTTCGGATCTTTTCCCGCAGAAGGAGCAGGACGGCTACGCGATCTTCAACGCGCGCGTCGGCGTTCGCGGTCCCGACGAAAAGTGGGGCATCGAATTCTGGGCGCAGAACCTGTTCAACAAGCAATATGCCCAGGTCGCGTTCAACTCGCCCTTCCAGGAAGGCGGCGTGAGCAGCGCATTCTCGGATCCGCAATATCCGGGCGGCCGTCAGCTGTTCTCGCAGTTCCTTGCCGAACCGCGCACCTATGGCGTGACGCTGCGCGGCAAGTTCTGATCGCGTAACATGCGGCCGGCACGCCCGGCCGAATAAGGAACCGCCCGCTTGCCGAAAGGCAGACGGGCGGTTCTTTTTTGTGGAACCTTTGCGCCGACCCTGCATAGGCTGGGGGCATGTTCGCGATCGACTCCCTGCTCGTAAAAATCGCGCTGATCGGCGTGATCGGCATCGGCGCCCAATGGGTGGCGTGGCGAACCAACAAACCCGCGATCGCGCTGATGCTCGTCGCCGGCATATTGGCGGGGCCGGTGCTCGGGCTGATCGATCCGGTGCGCGATTTCGGCGCGCTGCGCGAACCGATGATCAAGCTCGCCGTCGCGGTGATCCTGTTCGAAGGCGGCTTGAGCCTCAAGTTTCGCGAGCTGCGCCAGGCGGGGACCGCGGTCTTCATGCTCGTCTTCATCGGCGTGCCGGTCGGCTGGGCGCTCGGCACTGCCGCGGCCTATTATGGCGCGGGCCTGCCGTTCGAGCTCGCGGCGCTGTTCGGCGGGGTGATGGTGGTGACGGGACCGACCGTAATTGCGCCGATGCTCCGCTCGCTCAACATCGCGCCGCGCGTCAAGAATATGCTCAAGTGGGAAGGGATTGTGAACGATCCGATCGGCGCGCTGCTCGCGGTCGGTATCTACAGCTACATCACCCACGGCGGTGCCGATGCGAATAGCGTGAGCATCGTCACCGACGTCGTCGCGGCGAGCGTGCTGGCGATCCTGATCGGCGGCGCGGCGGGATTCCTGCTGACCTGGGCCTTTCCGCGCGGCTGGGTGCCCGAATATCTGAAGGCGCCGGTGCTGCTGACGACCGTGATCGCGGTCTTCGTGCTTTCGGACCTCATCATGCACGAAACCGGGCTGATCACTGTCACCGTGATGGGCGTCGTGATGGCGAACCGCGAAACCTATTCGACCCGCTCGCTGCAACGCTTCAAGGAGGATCTGACCGTCGTTCTGGTGTCGGGCGTCTTCATCATCCTGTCGGCGACGCTCAACTGGGACGTGGTGAAGAATTTCCAGTTCCGCTTCCTGATCTTCCTCCTTCTGCTGCTCTTCGTCGTGCGCCCGCTGACGATCATGACCGCGCTGCTCTTCACGCGCATCCCGCTCAAGGAGCGGCTGTTCGTCGCCTGGATCGCCCCGCGCGGGATCGTCGCGGTTGCGGTAACGGGCCTCTTCGCGCTGCGCCTCACCGACTATGGCGTGCCGGGGGCGGAGGCGCTGGTGCCCTTGGGCTTCGGCGTCGTTATCGCGACGATCTTTGCGCACGGCTTTACCGCCGGAACCTTCGCGCGCTGGCTCGGCCTCGATCAGGGCAAGGGCGACGGCGTCCTGCTCGTCGGGGCGAACAGCTGGACGATCGCCTTCGCGCAGTTCGTCAAGGAACAGGATCGCGGCGTGATGATCGCCGACGCCAGCAAGTTCGCACTACGCCGCGCGCGACGCGCCGACATTCGCGTCTATCACGGCGACATATTGGACGAGGTGCACGAGGATGCGATCGACATGGGCCAGTATCAGCAGCTCATCGCTGCGACCGACAATGACAGCTACAACGCGCTGATCTGCGGCGAGCTGGCGCCCGAGATCGGCCATGACCGCGTCAGCCGAGTCGCGGGCGAGGCGACCGGCGCGAGCCAGCGGCTCGGTCGCGTGTTCACCATCGGCGGCACCACGATCGACACGCAGCTCGACCGGCTCCACGCCGGATGGACCTTCGGCCGCACCCGGATCACCGAAAAATTCCCCTATGCCGACTTCGTCGCGCGGATGAAGGCGTCGGGGGGCGACAGCCTGATGGTGGTCAAGGCGTCGGGCGACCTCGCAATTTTCTCGACCCGCCACCGCCCGACGGTAGAGGCCGGCGATACGGTGTGGACTTTCGTTCCGCCCGACGACCCGAAGGCGCGCCGCGAGGCAAAGGAAGCGCCCGCGGCGGCCTGACGGTCCGGCGTCAGCGCGCGCGCGCGGCCTGATGCGCGATGTCGGTCATCAGCTTGCGGAACAGCACCGCGCCTGCGGTGCCCGATGCCTTCAGCGCGCGCTCGCATTCCAGCAGCCGCGTCATCAACCGCGCAACGCGCACCGAATCCCAGATGTGCAGCTGCGCCGTCACCGCATCACGCTCTTTCCAGAATACGCCGCTGCTTTTCGCCGCGACGACGGTCGCCGGGTGCGCGCCGGCATCGACCTCGGCGCGCAGCTTGGCGAGCTGCATCGCGCGGATCGCCAGCGCGCGGATGATGCGGATCTCGGCAACGCCGACCGCCGCCGCCTGGGCCAGCATGTCGGGCAGATCGCGCAGCTTGCCGCCGAGCGCGACGTTGATGCACGCGCTGACATCCTCTTCATGCGTCGCGGCGCCCAGCGCGGCGATGTCGGCGGGCGTGACCTGCCGTTGCCGGTCGGGGCCGGCGTCGAGGTAGAGCGCGATCTTCTCGATCTCGCGGCGCATCAGCGCCTGATCGCCCGAGACGAGATCGACGAGCAATTGCGCCTCGGCATTGGCAACCCGCAATCCTTGCGCCGCCGCGGCTTCCATCGCGATGCCGACGAGCGCGCGGCGGTCGGGCTGGTAGCAGATGGCGGCGACGGCATGATTGGCGCCCTCGACCAGCTTGACGAGCTTCGATCGCGCGGTGACCGAGGCGCCGGTCGCGATCACCGGGTTGAGCACGCTGTCCGCGCCGAGCAGCGCCTCGACGGCGGCGAGGCAATCGTCGCCGCCGCCCGAAATCTCGAGCCGGATGACGCGCGCCGGCGAAAAGAGCGACATCGACGCCGCTTCGGCGGCGAGCAGCGCGCCGTCCTGTGCCATCTGGTTCGATGTCAGATCGACCCGCTCGGCCTCCTTGCCGGCCAGCGCGATCAGATGCGCGGCGACGCTTTCCATCGTCGCGTCGTCGGGGCCGGTCAGCAGGATGAAGCGGACCGCGGGATCGAGGCGGCTGAGGCGTTCGAGTTCGCCGGGCTTGACCGACTTCATGCCGGTCAGGGCGCCGGGGCGGACGGCGCCGGCTGGCCGCCGCCGCGGTCGGCGAAGACCGCCAGCCGCGCGACGATCTGGTCGGCGATTCCCGACGCGAGCCGCTCGAGCGTCGTCGATTCGGCGGCGATCGTCGAATATTCGCTGCCGACGACGTCGATCCCGCCATCCTGCGCCGCGGTCGCGTCGAGCAGAACTTCGCCGCTTGCCGCGTCGACGAGCTGATAGCGGGCGCGCAGCGTCCGCCGCTCGCGCGTCACGGCATCGTCGGAGCGGACGCCGAGGCCTGTGATCGAATCCTCGAGCCGCACGTCGAGGCGCAGCCGCTGGCCCGCACCATGTCCGCCCTGCGTCGCCTGCAACCGGTCGCGCAGCGCGTTGCGGACGAGCCAGCCATTATGCCCCTCGATCGGCGCGACATCGACGTCGGCCAACACCTGCGCCACCGCGCCCTTGCTGCCGTTCGCATAGAGCGGCCGGAGCCCGCAGCCGCCAAGAAGCAGCGAAGCGGCGACGAGCGAGGAGGTGAGCAGGTGTTTCATGTCAGGGAACGATATTCACCAGTCGGTCGGGAACGACAATCACCTTTTTGGGTGCGGCGCCGCCGAGCAGCTCGGCGATGCGCGGGCGGGCGAGCGCCGCGGCCTCGAGCGCGGCCTTGTCGGCGCCCTTCGCGGCGGTCATCGTGTCGCGCAGCTTGCCGGCGATCTGGATCGCGATCGTCACCTCGTCATCGACGAGAAGCGCCGGGTCGGCGGCGGGCCAGGCGGCGTCGGCGATCATCGGGGTCGTCCGCTGCGCCGCGGGCAGCGCCGCCCAGGCCTCTTCGGCCAGATGCGGCATCATCGGCGCGACGAGCAGGATCAGCGTCCGGCACGCTTCGGCGCGGGTCGCCGAAGGCTTCGCCTTTTCGATATCGTTGGCGAGCGCGTGGATCTTGGCCACCGCCTTGTTGAAGCCGAGCGATTCGATGTCGGCGGCAACGCCCGCGATCGCCTGGTGCAGCTTGCGCGCCAGCGCCTTGTCCTCGCCGCCGTCGCCGACATTGTCGGTGTCGCCGAACAGGCGCCACAAGCGCTGGACGAAGCGCCACGCACCCTCGATCCCGGCCTCGCTCCACGGCAGATCGCGCTCGGGCGGGCTGTCGGAGAGCATGAACCAGCGTGCGGCGTCGGCGCCATATTGGTCGAGAATGGCGTCGGGATCGACGACATTCTTCTTCGACTTCGACATCTTGATGACCCGGCCGACCTCGACCGGCGCGCCATCGGCCTCCAGCGTCGCGCCGTCGGGGCTGCGCATCACCTCGTCGGGGGTGAAGAAGAGGGGCGGCAGGCCCTCGCCCTGTGCACGGCTGTAGGTCTCATGCGTCACCATGCCCTGCGTGAACAGGCTGGCGAAGGGCTCCTTGATGTCGATCATGCCGAGCTTGTTCAGCGCGCGCGTCCAGAAGCGCGCGTAGAGCAGATGGAGGATCGCATGCTCGATGCCGCCGATATATTGGTCGACGGGCAGCCAGCGGCGGATGACGTCGGGATCGAACGGCTTGTCCGCCGGTGCCGACGCGAAGCGCAGGAAATACCACGACGAATCGACGAAGGTGTCGAGCGTATCGGTCTCGCGCACCGCCTCGCCGCCGCATGTCGGGCAGGCGACATGCTTCCACGTCGGATGGCGGTCGAGCGGATTGCCGGGGACCGAGAAATCGGCATCCTCGGGCAGTACGACGGGCAATTGATCCTTCGGCACCGGCACGAGGCCGCAGGCCGGGCAATGGATGAAGGGAATCGGCGTCCCCCAGTAACGCTGGCGCGAGACGCCCCAGTCGCGCAGGCGCCAGACGGTCGTGCCCTTGCCCCAGCCTTCATGCTCGGCGCGCGCGATGATCGCGGCCTTCGCCTCGTCGATGCTCATCCCGTCGAGGAAGTGGCTGTTCACGAGGCGGCCGGGGCCGGTATAGGCTTCGTCGCCGCGGAAGATCTGGCCGGTCTCGTCACCGTCCGCGATCACGCGGTGGACGGGCAGATCATATTTGCGCGCAAAGTCGAGGTCGCGCTGGTCGTGCGCGGGACAGCCGAAGATCGCGCCGGTGCCGTAATCCATCAGCACATAATTCACGACCCAGATCGGCAGGTGCCAGTCGGGGTCGAGCGGATGCTGCACCGACAGGCCGGTGTCGAAGCCCATCTTTTCCGCGGTTTCGAGCTGTTCGGCCGACGTTCCTTGACGGCGGCACTCCTCGATGAACGCGGCAAGGCGCGGCGCATCCTTGGCGAGCGACTCGGCCAGCGGATGGTCGGGCGAAATCGCCGCAAAGCTGGCCCCGTACAGCGTGTCGGGGCGCGTCGTGAAGACGTCGAAGCCCGGCGCGCCGCCTGCCAGCTTGAAGCTGAATTCCAGGCCCTGCGACTTGCCGATCCAGTTTTCCTGCATCAGCCGCACCTTGTCGGGCCAATGGTCGAGGCTCTTGAGGCCGTCGAGCAGTTCGTCGGCCAAGTCGGTGATCTTCAGGAACCACTGCGAGAGTTTCTTCTTCTCGACCAGCGCGCCCGAACGCCAGCCGCGCCCGTCGATAACCTGCTCGTTGGCGAGCACGGTCATGTCGACGGGATCCCAGTTGACGTAGCTTTCCTTGCGCGTGACCAGCCCGTGCGCGAACAGGTCGAGGAACAGCGCCTGTTCCTGCCCGTAATAGTCGGGCTCGCACGTCGCGAGTTCGCGGCTCCAGTCGATCGCGAGGCCGAGGCGCTTCAATTGCGCGCGCATCGCCGTGATATTGTCGCGCGTCCAGCCGCCGGGGTGGACGCCCTTTTCCATCGCGGCATTTTCGGCCGGCATGCCAAAGGCGTCCCAGCCCATCGGATGCAGCACGTCATGTCCGGTCATCCGCTTGAAGCGCGCGAGCACGTCGCCCATCGCATAGTTGCGGACATGCCCCATATGGATGCGTCCCGACGGATAGGGGAACATCTCGAGGATATAGGCCTTTGGCTTATCCGAACTGTCGGTCGTCGCAAAGCTGTTCGCGGCGTCCCATGCCGCCTGCCAGCGGGCGTCGGCGGCGAGGGCGCCAAAGCGCGTTTCGCGGGTCATTTGGTCGGTTACCCCGTTTGTCAAAATACCATCGATCAAAATAGTGTGCCCCCGCCCTTCGACTGCCCGCAGGACGGGCGCTCAGGATAAACTTCAGCCAAAGGCTGGAAGCGGGGGCCCATCACCTGCCGTTCAAATCCGGAACAACCGGAGATGGATCCCCGCCTTCGCGGGGAAACACCGAAATCCGAAACTCAGCCCTTGATCGCGCTGCGGCGCAGGTCGCGGGCGCGGGTGAGGATGATTTCTTCCAGCTTCTGCACCGTCGCGGCCTGAACCGGCGCGTCGACCCAGGTGCCGTTCTGGGCGACCTGACGCAGCGCGGCGACGCGCAGCGCATCGGCGCGCAGGTCACGATCGAGGATCGACACGGTCACCTTCATGCGCTCGTTCGGATTGCCGGGGTTCGCATACCAGTCGGTGATGATGACCCCGCCCGAGCTGTCGGCCTGCAGCAGCGGCATGAACGACAGGGCGTCGAGCGACGCGCGCCACAGATAGGAATTGACGCCGATCGTCGTCACCTGGCTCGCCGCCAGGTCGGCGCGCGGCCGGTCCTTCCCGCCGCAGGCCGACAGGCCGAGCGCCGCGACCCCGATCAGGGCGAGCGCGGCCGGACGACGACCGAGCGAGGCAAGAAGGGTAAGCTTGGACATGCCGTAACACCTTATTCTGGGCGCGCGGGCAGCAAATGGCGGGCGCGCATGCGGAAATTTGCAAGCGTCTCTATCGCCCTTGCCGCCGTCCGGCAAGCGCGCCATTTCCGGTGTTTCGACCGTTCATCCCCGGCTCCCGTCGTCCTATCTCAGGAGTCGATTGGGGTTGGAGTCGCAGAGCAATGGCGCGGAATTCGCGACATTTTTGGAAAGCAGGCCTGTTCGCGGTAGCAGCGGTTACCGTTGCGCTTCCGCCTGCGCTCGCGTCGATGACACGCGCCGACCGGATTCGCGACACCCAGCTTTCGAATTCGGTGCTTGGCCAATTCACCCCGGCGTCGGGCGACCCGCGCCTGATCGCCCGCTATATCAAAATCTCGGAAGAGGCGCGCCGCGGCTTCAGCTTCACGCCCGCGCTGCCCGATGACGGACACAAGAATCGCGCGATCACCGTCGTGATTCGCGCCCGCGACGATTCGTCGAGCGCACGCACCGCCGCGCTTGCCGCAGGCCGCACCAAATCGCCGATCTCGATCGCCCCCGTGACCTATAATCTGGGCGCGTCGGTCGGGTTTGAAAAATTCGTGACCCCGGCGCTGCCCAGCGGCACCGACCTGCGCAACCTGCCGGTCGCGCGCGCGCCCGAACAGGCCGACAACAAGAAATCGCGCTTCGCGACGAAGATGGTCAGCCGTCCGACCGATCCGGCCGGCGCGACCGATCGCATCACTGCGCCGGGCGAAGAGCAGACCGTCGATGTCGTCAGCAGTTATCGCCTGACCAAGAATCTCGATGTGACCGCGGGCGTCCGTTACAAGGCCGACGACCGCTTCCAGCCGCTGACGGACGCGCGCCGCGACAGTCAGGCGGTCTATGTCGGAACCGCTTTCCGCTTCTAAAAGCTGTACCGATCGTCGGGCCAGTTCGGCCTGCGGACGATAATGCCCCAGGCTTCCGGTGCTAACGCGCCAACGCGCGCCGCGCCTTGCGCGTCGCCGCCTTTGCTTCCCATGCGTCGATGGCGGCCCAACCGGGCGCGAGGCCGCTTGCGGCGCTGGCGCGGGCCAGCGCACGGGCGCGCGCCGGGGTCATCCCGCCCAGCGCAACCGCTTGTCCGCCGGCCGCACGCGCGAGCCGCAGCCACTGGGCGCGGCCGAGCGGTGCTGCGCCGGGATGCGACCGCGTCGGGTGAAGCGGCGAGACGAGCGCCGCGTCGGCGCCCGCCCGCCGGGCGCGGTGCGCCTCGCGGCGGTCATGGACCGGCATGGTGACGATCAGGCCGATCGCGCGTGCCTGCGCCGCCCGGCGCGCGGCATGCTGCCGCAGATGGACGCCATCGGCCCCCCAGCGCCACGCCTCGGCGGGCAATCCCGCAATCAGCAGCATCAGCCCGCGCGCTTTCGCGACGCGCGCAAGGCGGCGCGCGAGGCGCCAGCGCGCGCCCTGCGGCATGAGCGATGCGGCAAGCCGGCTGGCCGAGGTGGAAACGAACATTGCAGAGGCGGCGCGCCGCGCCGGGCGCAAGGCGGGCGACGTCTGCCTGATCGCGGTGTCGAAAACGCATGAGGCGCACGCGATCCGCCCGCTGATCGCCGCCGGCCAGCGCCATTTCGGCGAGAACCGCGTGCAGGAGGCGGCGGCCAAATGGCCCGCCCTGCGCGGTGAAGCCCCCGATGTGACGCTGCACCTGATCGGTCAGCTCCAGTCGAACAAGGCCGAAGAGGCGGTCGCGCTGTTCGACGCCATTCACTCGGTCGACCGCAGCTCGCTCGTCCAGGCGCTCGCCAGGGCGTGCGACAAGCTCGGCAAGCGGCCGCAGCTTTTTGTTCAGGTCAATATCGGCGACGAGGAGCAGAAGGGCGGCTGCGCCGTCGCCGATCTCGCGGCGCTGCTCGCCGAGGCAAAGGCGGCGGGGCTGGCGATCGACGGCCTGATGGCGATCCCGCCCGCCGACGTGGAACCGGCGCCCTATTTCGCGCTCCTCGACGAGCTGGCCGAGCGCCACGGCCTGCCGCTACGCTCGATGGGAATGAGCGGCGATTATGAAAAAGCGGTCATGCTCGGCGCGACCCACGTCCGCGTCGGCACCGCCCTCTTCGGCGCGCGCGACTAGGCCCCAAACCCGCAGAAGCCTACGGATCGCCTTACAAGCGGCGGCCCATCGCTGCTAATAGCCCGCGCCAATGTTCGCCGAGGCGGCGCTGGAACAGCATCAGGTCGAAGCCGTGGCGCGCGGCATGGCTTTGCGGGATTTGATCCCAGCCGCGATGCTCGACGGTGACGCGCGTTTCGGCGCCGACGGCGTCGAAGCGCACCTCGACTTCGGTGGTCTGGTCGGCGGCAAAGCTGGGAACGCGCCAGCCGAAGGCAAGCCGCTCGCCGGGTTCCCACGCGTGGATGCGACCGATTTCCCATTCGCGGCCGTCGGCGAAGCGCATCACCAGCCGCCCGCCCGGCCCCGCGGGATCGAAGCGCGGCACGCCGTCGTCGCCGCGCGCCAGTTCGAACAGCGGATGGCTTTGCCACCAGCTGCCGATGTCGCGGGTGAACACCTCGAAGGCGCGCGCCGGGGTGGCCGCGACGCGCAGGGCGACGATCACCGCGGCGCCGCTCATGGCGCGCGGCTCATGGCGCGCCGCGCTCGACATGCGCCTTGAAGGCGGCGAGCTGCTCGCTCCACAGGCTTTCGGTTTCGGCGAGCCAGCCCTTGAGCGCGTCGGTCGCGCCGTCCTTCAGGCGATAGATGCGGACGCGGGCGTCGAAGGGCAGATAATGATCCTCGACCAGCCCGCCATCTTTCAGCGCCTTGAGGTGCCGGCTCATCGCGGGCGGCGCGAGGCCCAGCGTGCCCGCCAGCTCGCCGGCGCTATAGGGGCGCCGCCCGAGCAGTTCGACCGCGCGCCGCCGCCGCGGGTCGGCGAGCGCCGCAAACACGGCATCGACCGCAGCCGCGCTCAATCGTCGAGCCGCGTCTGGGTGGTGAAGCCGCCCTCGGCGTCCCATTCGGCGGCGGTCTTGGCCGCGACCGTGACGCCGAAGGTCCAGATATGCCCCTCGGGATCCTTGGCGCGATAGGTGCGGTCGCCATAAAATTGCGTCTCGGGTTCGGCGATGATCGCGGCGCCCGCCGCGCGCGCCGCCGCGCAATGCGCATCGATATCGTCGCCGGGGGCGAGCTGGACATGGACGCTCTGGGTGTTCTTGCCGCCGATCGACTGCGGGCTCTTGTGATCGTCGGACCATTCGTTGCCGATCATCACCACCGAGGCGCCATAGCCCATTTCGCTGTGCGCGAGATTGCCGTCGGCATCGAGCAGCACGAACAGCGGTTCGAATCCGAAGGCCCCTTCCAGCCAGCGGAACGCCGCCTTGCTGTCGCGATAGCTGATCGCGCTCGACAGCCCTTTGGGGCGGTGCGTTTCGGCCATGTCTCTCTCCTTCGACTCATTATTTTCAGAATGAAGAATATTTATCAAAAAACGAAACTAAATGCAATTGCGTGTGAAGTTGCTAGAAAATGGCATGCCCGATCTCGCCCGCTGCGTCGCCGAAGCCTATCAGACCGCGCTACCGCACCGCGGCCAGGGCAAGGTCGCCGATTATATTCCCGCCCTCGCCGGGGTCGATCCCGATCGCTTCGGCTTCGCCCTCGCGCTGCCCGACGGAACGGTCCACGCCGCGGGCGACGCCGACGAAGCCTTTTCGATCCAGTCGGTGTCGAAGGTGTTCACGCTCGCCCTCGCGCTGCGCCGGGTCGGCAGCTCGCTATGGGACAGCGTCGGCCGCGAACCGTCGGGCAGCGCCTTCAACTCGATCGTCCAGCTCGAAAGCGAGCAGGGGGTGCCGCGCAATCCGTTCATCAACGCCGGGGCGATCGCGACCACCGACCGGCTGATCGACGGTCGCTCAGCCGACGAGGCGGTCGACGAGATCGTCACCTTCATGCGAGCGAGAGCGGGCGACGCTAGCGTGGCGATCGACACCGGGGTTGCGGGGTCGGAAAATGATACCGGCGCGCGCAACCGCAGCCTGTCCTATTTCATGGACGCCTTCGGGACGCTGCGCCACCCGGTGGAGACGGTGCTGTCGGTCTATTTCCGCCAATGCGCGCTGTCGATGAGCTGTCGCCAGCTGGCGCAGGCCGGCCTGTTCCTGGCCTTCGAGGGCCGCGACCCGCGCACCGGCGAACAGCTTCTCGACCCGCACCGCGCGCGGCGCATCAACGCGATCATGATGCTGTGCGGCCATTACGACAATTCGGGCGAATTCGCCTTTCGCGTCGGCCTGCCCGGCAAGAGCGGGGTGGGCGGGGGCATCCTGTGCATCGCACCGGGGCAGGGGTCGATCGCGGTCTGGTCGCCGGGCCTCAACGAAGCCGGAACATCGCTCGTCGGCGCGCTCGCGCTCGAACATTTCGCCTATGCGGCGGGTTGGTCGGTGTTCGATTAATCCTGGTCGGCGACGAGCGTCAGGCTGACCCTGGCGGTACCGCTGCGGTGCATGCCGATTTCCTTTGCCGCGGCCTGCGAAATATCGATGACGCGGCGACCGCCGAAGGGGCCGCGGTCGTTGACGCGGACGATCACACTCTGGCCGTTGGACAGGTTGGTAACGCGGACCTTGCTGCCGAAGGCGAGCGTGGGGTGCGCGGCGGTCATCTGATCGGGGTCGAAGCGCTCGCCGCTCGCGGTGCGATTGCCCGCGAGTTCGCGGCCGTAATAGCTTGCCGTGCCGTTGCCGATTTCGGTCTCGCCGCCGCCGATCTGATCCTGCGCCACCGCCGGCATCGCCAGCATCAACGCCAAACTCATCGCCATCACGCGCCGCATGCGCAGCCTCCCCCGTTTCAGGTGGAGCGCTCAAAGCAGCGGCGCGAGCGGCTTGCAAGCCGCCCGCGCCGTGCCGGTTTGATTCTGCGCCTAGTGGTTTGGTGACTCAGACGTCCAGATTGGCAACCGACAGCGCGTTGGTCTGGATGAAATCGCGCCGCGGCTCGACCTCGTCGCCCATCAGCCGCTCGAAGATTTCATGCGCGACATCGGCCTGTTCGGCCTCGACGCGCAGCAGCGAGCGGTTGGCGGGGTCGAGCGTGGTTTCCCACAATTGCTCGGCATTCATCTCGCCCAGTCCCTTGTACCGGCTGATCGACAGGCCGCGGCGGCTGTGCGTGAAGATGGCATCGAGCAATTCGGACGGGCGCGTCACCGGCGCGGCCTTTGCGGCGCTCGCGGCGGTCGGTGCCTCGCCATCCTCGCCCTCGGCATCGCTGTCGGCCTCGACGACCGTAGCAGCGCTGGCTTTCACCAGCCGTCCGGGGCCACCATAGGTTTCGGCCTGTTCGGCGGCGAGTTTGTGAAGGCGGCGCGCCTCCTGGCTCGCGAGGAAACCGGCATCGATCGCGTGATGGTCGCTCACTCCGCGCCAGCGGCGTTCGAGCGTATAGCCGCCGCCTTCGACCGCCTCGACGGTCCACACCGCTTCGGCGCCGCCGGTCAGCGCGCGCTCGGCGGCATTGAGCCAGTTCGCGGCAGTTGCCGCAGCGCTGTGGCGTCCGGCCGTATCGAGCGCCGGATCGAGGGCGCCGACCAGCGCCAGCGCCTCGACCAGCCCATGATCGAGCGTGCGCGGGACGTAACGCATCAGCGCGCGGAGTCGTCGGCCATGCTCGATCAGGCCGCGCAGATCGTTGCCCGATCGTGCGCCGCCCGGCGTTTCGAGCATCAGCGCGTCGATCCCGGCATCGACGAGGTAATTTTCGAGCGCGGTGTCATCCTTCAGATACACCTCGCTGCGCCCCTTTGCGACTTTGTAGAGCGGCGGCTGGGCGATGTAGAGATGGCCGTTCTCGATGATCTCGGGCATCTGGCGGTAGAAGAAGGTGAGCAGCAGCGTGCGGATATGCGCGCCGTCGACGTCGGCGTCGGTCATGATCACGATCTTGTGATAGCGCAGCTTTTCGATGTTGAATTCGTCGCGGATCCCGGTGCCGAGCGCCTGAATCAGCGTGCCGACTTCCTTCGACGAAATGATGCGGTCGAAGCGCGCCCGCTCGACGTTCAAAATCTTGCCCTTCAGCGGCAGGATCGCCTGCACATGCCGGTCGCGGCCCTGCTTTGCGCTGCCGCCTGCCGAATCCCCTTCGACCAGGAAGAGTTCGCATTTGCTGGGGTCGCGTTCCTGGCAATCGGCAAGCTTGCCGGGCAGGCTCGCGATATCCATCGCGCCCTTGCGCCGTGTCAATTCGCGCGCCTTCTTCGCGGCCTCGCGCGCCGCGGCGGCGTCGATCACCTTCTGGATCACCGCCTTGGCATAGGCGGGATTTTCCTCAAGCCATTCGGTCATCCGGTCGGCCATCAGGCTTTCGAGCGGCTGGCGCACTTCCGACGAGACAAGCTTGTCCTTGGTCTGCGAGGAGAATTTCGGATCGGGCAGCTTGACCGAGACGATCGCGGTCAAGCCTTCGCGCATATCCTCGCCCGTCAGGCTGACCTTTTCCTTCTTCAGCAGGCCCGATTTTTCACCATAGCCGTTGAGCGTGCGCGTCAGCGCTGCGCGGAAAGCGGCGAGGTGGGTGCCGCCATCGCGCTGCGGGATATTGTTCGTGAAGCAGAGGACATTTTCATAATAGCTATCGTTCCACTCAAGCGCGACGTCGATGCCGATGCCGTCGCGTTCGCTGCTGATCGCGATCGGATCGGGCAGCAGCGGATTCTTGTTGCGGTCGAGATATTTGACGAAGGCCGCAATCCCGCCCTCGTAGAACAGGTCGTGGACGACATGTTCGGCGTGGCGCGCGTCGACCAGCTTGATCCTCACGCCGGAATTGAGAAAGGCGAGCTCGCGATAGCGATGTTCCAGCTTTTCGAAATCGAATTCGGTGACATTCTTGAAGGTATCGGTCGATGCCATGAAGGTGACGCGGGTGCCCTTCTTGCCCGCAGGCGCCGGCCCGTTGACCTTGAGCGGCGCAACCGAATCGCCATGCTCGAAGCGCATCCAATGCTCTTCGCCATCGCGCCAGATCGTCAGTTCGAGCCATTCGCTGAGCGCGTTGACGACCGATACGCCGACGCCGTGCAGACCGCCCGACACTTTATAGGCATTGTCGTCGCTCGTGTTCTCGAACTTACCGCCCGCGTGAAGCTGGGTCATAATGACCTCGGCCGCCGAAATGCCTTCCTCGGCATGGATGCCGGTCGGGATGCCGCGCCCATTGTCCTCGACGCTGACCGATCCGTCGCTGTTGAGCGTGATCAGTACCAGATCGCAATGGCCGGCGAGTGCCTCGTCGATCGCATTGTCGCTGACTTCGAACACCATGTGATGCAGACCCGACCCGTCGTCGGTGTCGCCAATATACATGCCAGGCCGCTTGCGCACGGCGTCGAGGCCTTTCAGCACCTTGATCGAATCGGCGCCGTAGCTGTTCTGATTGGGCTGTTTGGGGGCGCCTTCGCTCGCGCCGCTCACGGGGGTATCTGTCATGCCGATTATATAGGGTCGGCGGCCGCAAAACCCAAGCAAAAATGCGCCGCTCGGCGCGCTGCCGACGGGCGTTGCGCGCGGCGGCGGCGGCGGCTAGTTTCGTGGGATGAAAAGCCCTGCCACCCCCCGTTCGATCCTTTCCGCCGTTGCGCTTGCCGCGCTCGCGCTCGCCGGCTGCTCGCAGCCTGCGCCGCCCGCCGACAATGCCCCCGTTGTCGCCGGCCCGCCGCTTGCGACGCGCGCGGTGATGACCGGCACCGAAGGCCCGACGCTTCCCGCCTGCTCCAGCATCAGCCGCGTCAAGGACGGCGGCACCGATGTCTATTGGGCGCCGGGCGAAACGCGCGCCGTGAAGGCCAAACTGCCCGGCGCGATGAAGGTGTCGGTGTGCGAGGCAACCGATGACGACGCCTGGTTCGGTATCGTCTTCGCGGCCCCCGGCACCGACGAGGATATGTGCGGCGTCGGCCGCTCGGTCAGCAGCGCGCGCGAATATCAGGGACCGTGCCGCTGGGGCTGGATCCGCGGCGGAACGGTACGGCTCGGCGCCTAGCTCGGCTGCCTAACGGCAATCCTCGATCACGCGGCCGATTTCGGACTGGACGGGTAGGGTCAGCGCCCGGCCGTTCGCGGCTTCGAGCGCAAAGCGGCCGCGACTGAAGGCGATGCGGTCGAGCCGGATGTCGCGGCTCGGTACGATTGCCGTACCGCCGTCGAAGCGCACCTGGTCGGTGGCCGCGCTGGTGCGCAGTGCGACGGTGCCGTCGAGCGCGGCGGTCAGCCGGATAGCGCCGCCGCTGCACGCCATGGTCAGCAACGGCGCCGCGCCAGCGGACGGCGCGAAGATCGCGCTGCGGCTGCCGGCATCATAGCGCCACGCGCCGCGATCGAGCGCGCGGTCGTCCCACCCTTGCGTCGGCGCGGGGGCTGGCGGCGGCGGTGTCACAGCGGGCGGTTGCTGCGCGGGGGCGGGCGGCGGGGCTTCGGCCTTCGGAATCGCGGCGCAGCCGGCGAGCAGCAGCGCCGTCGCCGCCATGGCCGTGAACCCCGCCGTCTTGCCGCCCCAAACCATCCTCAAAACCCCTGCCAATCGATCACCTCATCCAGTTCGGCGCGCGGAACCGGCCATTGATTCACCGGCGCCGCCGCATCGGCATGGCCGATCGCCAGCCCGGTGAACAAGATCTGGTCGTCGCCCAGTTCCAGCTCGTGCCGGATCGTCGCGCCATACATCGCCCAGCACTCCTGCGGACAGCTTGCAAGGCCATGTTCGACCAGCAAAAGCATCACCGACTGGAGCCACATGCCCATGTCGGCCCATTGCGGCGGTCCCATGATGCGCGAACAATGTAGGAAAAGCATCACCGGTGCGCCGAAACCCCGGTAATTCTCCATGAACCGAGCGAGCCGGCCCGGCTTATCCTCGCGCGGGATGCCGAGCGAGGCGTAGAGCGCCTCGCCGACGCCGAAACGCCGGCTTTCCCACGGGTCGGTCAGTCCGCGCGGGTAGATGTCATATTCGGGTTGCTGGCCGTCGCGTCCCATCGCGATCCGCGCCGCCACCGCCGCCTTCACCCGCTCCCAGCGCGCGCCGGTAACGACCGTCACCTGCCACGGCTGCAGATTGCCGCCCGATGGCGCGCGCTGCGCGTCGGCAAAAACCCGCGCCAGTACCGCCCGGTCGATCGGGCGGTCCGAAAAGGCGCGCACCGAACGGCGGCGGTGCAACGCTTCGGCAACGGACAGGGCATCATTCGCTGGCATATTTATCCTCTCGGCGTTTTCCGAACAGCAAGCCGCGTTCGAGCCGGGCCTTGAGCTGCCGATAATAGCTCGTCAGGAACACGTCATCCTCTTCGGCGACGGGGCGGCCGATTTTGCCGCGGATCGTGTCAGCGACATCGCGCATCGCGCGCGGATCGGCGCCGCGCAGCACGCGCTCCAGTTCCTGCAATTCATAGATGCCATAGACGGCGAGTTCGGCGTCGGTGAAGCGGATCGCGTCGACCCCGCCGCCATCGGCGGTGATGTCGCGGTCAAGCTTCGCGCGCTTCGCCATCACGACCCAGGTGCCGGCGATCAGGTCGCCCATCCGCATCCGGTCGCGGTTGAAGAGCAGGAACAGGCTGAGCGTCAGCGACCAGGCGACCCCCGCGAGCGCAGTCCAGCCCGATACCATATCCTCGGCCGCGCCGACGCCCATCATGGTGAGGGGAAGGAAGAGCTCAAGCTCGCGGATCAGGTTGCGCGCGACCACCGCATCGGCGGTGAGCCGGCCGCCGTCGCGCGCGACGACGCGGATGCCCATCAGCCGCTTGCCGGGGGTCGCCGCACGCGCGCCAAGTTCGAAGCCGATGAACCAGAAGGTGCGCAGAACAAAGGCGCCGAGCAGCCAGACCGTCACCGCGATCGAGGAATTGGACGCAAGCCCGGCCCAGAGGATCAGCAGAGTGAACAGGATGAGCGTCAGGACGATGAGGATCAGGTCGATCAGCAGCGCGCCGAGCCGGAGCGCCGCGCTTGCAATGCGCAATTGCAGGTCGACCCCTTCGGGCGTCACGAATTCGCGCAGCTTCTTTTTCTGCGCCGCGCGCATCCGCAGGTTGCCCGCCGCGCTCAAGCGACATTCTCGCGGCGCGGAATGTAGAAATAGGCAAGCCAGAAGGCGAGCATCAGCGATCCGATCGCATAGCGCATCACGGTATCGGTGATGAGCTGGCGCCCGAACCCTTCGAGCAAGCCGGCGGCGAGCAGCATCAGGATGACGCCGACCATCACCTTGCCCGCGGTGCGGCCTGCCTCGGCGGCGGCCTGGAGGCGCGAGCGGGCGCCGGGAAAGACGACCGCGCTGCCGATCCGCAGCCCCGCCGCTCCGGACAGGGCGGCGGCGAACAATTCGGTCGTGCCGTGGATGAACAGCCAGCCGCCGAAATCGACGCCCAACCCTTTGGACGAAAAGACCGCGAGCATCGCGCCCAGCCCGATCCCCTGATAATATTCCAGCATCATCGTCGGAACGCCGAAGGCAAAGCCGAGCGCGAAGGACATGATCGAAACGCGGCTGTTGTGGGTAAACAGGAAGGTCGCAAAGACGTGCAGCGCGCCCTGATCCTCGCCCCCCGCCTTGCCGTGACCCAGTGTCGAGCGCAGAAACTCCACTGTCGCGCGCGGGTCGCGCCCGCCGGCCATCTCTTCGGGGACGAAATTATAATACCATTCGGGATTATGCGCGACGAGCGACCAGCTTGTCAGCGCGCCGAGCGTGATGATCAGCGCGATGATCAGCGTTTCCTTCCACACCGCGCGCACCGCCGCCGGCCAGTCGTAAAGGAAGAAGCGGCGCAGGCGGCTGAGCCGCGTTTCGCGGACGCCGTAAATCAGGAAATAGCCGCGCATCGCCAACCCTTCGAGGTGGTCGAGCAGAGCCTTGTCGAGCATCGTCGCGCGCGCGATCGATAACGACGACAGCGTCGCGCGATAGAGGATCGGGAGCTGCAGCAATTCGTCGCTCGACAGCGCCTTGGCACCGCGCGTCTCGAGACGGCCGAGCAGCGTGTCGAAGGCAATCCAGTCGGCCTCGCGCTCGGCGCGAAAACGGCTGGTCGAAAAGCCGGGGGCGTCGGCCGGGCGCGCGGTTTCCATCACAGGCTCCCCTGCCGTTTGATGCCCAGATAGGCTTCGACGACATGCGCGCCCATCGCATCGGCGGGGACTTCGATGACGTCGGCGCCCAGCCGCTGGAGCCGCGCGATGACCAGCTGACGATCGCGCAGCATCGCCGCGGCGACATTGGCGCGCGTCACGTCCGATCCGCTTTCGGGGCGGCGGCGTTCCTCGTCCTCCAGCTCCTCGTCCTTGATGACGACGAACAGCAGCCGGTGTTTCTTGACCAGCCGGCCCGCGGCGCGGATCATCAGGTCGGCGCTCGTCGCTTCGGTGAATTCGGTGAAGAGGATAATCAGCGACCGGCGGTTGAGCTCGGCGCCGAGCGTCGACAGCGCGAGGGTAAAATTGCTCTCGACCGGCGCATAATCGATGCGGCTCGCCGCGCGTTGCAGCGCGGGAAAATCCTGCGTGTGCATATAGGCGGGGGTCATGCCGATCGGCTTGGCGGCAAAGGAAAAGAGGCTGATCCGGTCGCCAAGCTTCAGTCCTGCATAGGCGAGCAGCAGCGCCGCCGATACCGCGCGGTCGACGCGCGGCATCGCGCCGACGGGTTCGGCCATCGTGCGGCCGGCGTCGATGGCCAGCACGACGCGGTTGTCGCGCTCGACCCGATATTCCTTGGCAAGCAGCTTGACGTGCCGCGCCGATGCATTCCAGTCGATCGCGCGCCGATCCATGCCCGGCTGATACTCTGCCAGCGCCTCATATTCATGGCCTTCGCCGCGCAGCTTCTGCTGGCGGAGCCCGAACCAGCTGTTGCGCTGGAACAGGCGGCGGCCTTCGTCGGTAACGAGGCGCATGTTGGGCACGACGCTGATCGCGCGGTCGATCGCGAAGCGGCGCTGTTTCCAGACCAGGCCGAGCGGCCCCGCCCAGCGCACCCACAGCGCATCCACGGCTGCCTGCCCGCGTCGCGACGCAGTCAGCGGAAGCCGATGGGCGAGCGCGGCATCATCGCCGTCGCCCACCGTTTCGAAAGCCGCCGCGATGCGGCCGCCGGGCGCCAACCGCTCGTCGAGCGACAGCGCGAACTCGGCGCGGCGCGGAAGGGTCGGCGCGCGCGCCGCAAGCATCATTTCGAACGGTTCGCCGACCCCGATCTGCAGCGGGAACTGGGCGTCGAGCGCAAGTTTGCGCGGCGCCGCGCCGGTCAGCGTATCGAGGAGCAGCCCCAGGGCGACGAGCGCGATCCAGCCGAGCGCGACGAGCCAAAGGTCCGGGCGCAGCAGGCCGAGCGCCAGCGCCACGGGGGCGCCGAGCAGCAGCAAATAGATCGCGCGCCGCGTCGGGTAGATCACCGCGGCACGTCCACCCGGTCGAGCAGCGCAGCGACGACCTGTTCGACGCCGCGCCCCTCGATCTCCGCCGCGGCCGACAGGATCACGCGGTGGCGCAATACGCCGCCGGCGAGTCGCTGCACGTCGTCAGGGATCACATAGTCGCGGCCGTCGAGCGCGGCGGCTGCGCAGGCGGCGCGGGCAAGCAGGCTCGCGGCACGCGGACTCGCGCCGCATTCGAGGTCGGCACTTTCGCGGGTCGCGCGCACCAGCCGGACGATATAGTCGACGATCTCGTCGGCCAGGCGGACGGTCGCGATCGTGTCGATCGCGGTGCCGATCGTCGCGGCGTCGGCAACCTGCCCGACGCCGAAATCGGCGACCACGGGGCTTTTGAAGCGCCCGCCGTGTTCGGCCACGATGCGCCGCTCCTCGTCGGCGTCGGGATAATCGACGACCAGCTTGAACAGGAAGCGGTCGAGCTGCGCTTCGGGCAGCGGATAGACGCCCTGCTGCTCGATCGGATTTTGCGTCGCCAGTACGGTGAAGCGCGGACTCATCGGATGCGGTTCGCCGTTGATCGTCACGCGCCGCTCCTGCATCGCTTCAAGCAGCGCCGCCTGCGTCTTGGGCGGGGTGCGGTTGATTTCGTCGGCAAGCAGCAACTCGGTGAAGATCGGCCCCTTGGTCAGGGTGAAGCTCGACGTCTGGAAGTTGAAAAGGTTCGATCCCAATATGTCGCCGGGCATCAGGTCGGGGGTGAACTGGATGCGCCCGAAATCGAGCCCGACGGCGCGGGCGAAAGCCTGCGCGAGCAGCGTCTTGGCGGTTCCCGGCGGGCCTTCGAGCAGCACATGGCCCCCTGCGAGCAACGCGATCGTGACCATGCGGGTCAGATCCTGCTGCCCGAACACGACCTTGGCGACTTCGCCCTCGATCGCAGCGCCGAGCGCCTGAACGCCCTCGATAGTGTCAGCCGTCACGCAATAATTCCTTCCTGATGTCGTGCAGCGCCTGCGCGTCTGCCAGAAATTCATGGGTGTTGCGCGCGAGCGGGAGGCGGCGCGCGAGAGTGGCGAATGAGGCGCTATCCGCCTTCAGATGGCGGTCGATCCATGCGTCGGTTTCCTCGGCGCTCAGACCGCCGGGGGCGTGCAACCGGCGTGCGATTGCGCCGCGCTGGCTGCGCACATAGGCATCGGCACCGTCGAGTTCGCGGCGCGCCTGCCGGATCAGGTCGGCGCTGTTGGCGATCAGCGCCTGTTTGGAAATCGGAATCGCGCGCGCCGGACGCAGCGCGGGGCCGAAGCGCGCCCATGCCTGCCACAGCGCGAGCAGGCCGGCGGCGATCAGGCACAGGGTGATCCCGATGAACGGCGGGACAAAGGCGAAGCGCAGCAGCGACCGACCGCCGCCGAAGCCGTTGAGCGTCAGGTCGAAGGCGATCCCTGCCGCTTCCGCATCCTCGCCCACGGCATCGATCAGCATGGCCGCGGCATGCGCCTTGTCGCGCGACGCAAAGGCCAGATTGTTGAGGAGGTCGGGCTCGGCCAGAACATAGAATTCGCGATTGCTCGTCCGCGCCAGCACCGCGCCGCCGTTCGCGCCGGGGATCAGCGTCTCGAGGCCGGCGCCGCTGACCGTCTGGGCATTGTCCGGCAGCGGCACGGCAAAGCGGCGGCGCGCAACATCGGCGGTGACGGCCTGCGCCTTCGCCTGCGGCATCGCGATCTCGACCGTCCCGAAATAGCTTTGCGGCAGCAGGCGGGTGGGGGCGGGCAGCGGCACGCCGAAACCGGCCCAGCCCGGCTTGTGACCCTCGCCGGTGCCCGGCATCGTCCGCCACTTGGGCAGGACGAGCAGAACCGGACCATTGCCCTGTCTCGCCAGTATATCGGCGACATCTTCGGCATCGGTGTCGGCCGCGGGCGTCAGGACGAGCAGGGGCTTGTGGTCGTCATAGGTTGCCGTCTCGACGCTGCGGCGCAGCTCGACATCGGCGCGGGCGCGCTCGGCGAGGTCGACGATCCCCGCGAAGCCGGGCGCCGCCTTCGACAGCGCGTGCCCGCCGCCGTCATTGCCGCCCGACAGCTGCGGGCCAAGCGCAACCAGCGCCCATAGCGCGATGAAGGCGACGACCCCCACCGCGACCACTGCTGCGATCAGCCGCGGGTCGAAGGGGTTGTCGCGGTCGCTGCGCCCCGTCATGCGCGCGCCCAGTTCTTCGGCACCGTCAGCTCCGAATAGGCGCCGCGGCACGCGTCCCATGCCGCTGCGTCGATCGACCGTCCGCCGAACAGGCTGATTTCGACCGAGCGCGCGATGCGGCTGAACGCGTTGCGGGCGACGCCCGGCAGATCCCGCGCTTCCGCCAGTTCGCGCGACGTCATCGCCGGCCGCACCAGCCCCGGCCGCCGCGCGCTGATGTCTTCGACGCTGCGATAGAGCAGCAGATGAACCGCCTCGGCAAAGCGCCCCTCGGCGGCGAGCGCGTCGGCTTCGGCCAGCAGCGCGCGCGCCGCACCCGCTTCGACCGCGCCCGCCTCATCCGCCTCGGCGCCCGCTCCGGTCTTGCGCAGGAAGGGCAACGCGTTGACCCAGCGCGCAAAGGCGGGGACGGTGAAATAGAGGATCAGCAGGACGAGCAAGATTGCGCCGCCCCACAGCATCGGCTTCAGCGCCGGCGCGCTCCATTCGAAGAAGCGGCCGATCGCTTCGAACAGCGATTTCAGCCAGTCGGGAACGTCGGGCGGCGGCGGCGGCGCGGGAAAGGCCGTCTGGATATCGCCGCGGGCAACCGTCTGACCATAAGCCGGATCGACGAGTTCGGGATCGAGCAGCCAGCCCTGATCGGGTGCGGCGGCGGCGGCCGACGCCTGGGCGATCCAGATCGACATCATATTGAAATTATGGCCTCGCCCCGCTGCACCATCGCCCTGCGGTGGTAGCGCGAGGCGCAGCACCGACGCAAGAGGATGCTTGCACGCCCGCAGCCCCCGTTCTAGCTGCGCGAGACGGCGGCAAATGGTTGCACCGGCAACCGGAAGACCGGCAGGAGGACAGCGTGGACGCGGCACAGGCGGTACATGAAAAATTTCTCGGCGCGCTGGCGAGCGGAACGCTCGCGCGCCGCGCCGATGCGCCCGATCCCGCGCGTGCCGGGCTGACGCGGTCGGATGCCACCGACATTTTCCTGTCGCAGCTCACCAGTCGCCAGATGGACCGGCTGTCGCGGACGCTGCAGGCACGCGGCGAGGGCTTTTATACCATCGGATCCTCGGGGCACGAGGGCAATGCCGCGGTCGCGGCGGCGTTGCGCGTCACCGACATGGCGTTCCTCCACTATCGCTCGAACGCCTTTCAGCTTCACCGCGCGCGCCAGCTCCCCGGGCAGAACCCCGACTGGGACATGCTACTGAGCTTCGCCGCTTCGGCCGAGGATCCGATTTCGGGCGGGCGGCACAAGGTCATCGGGTCGAAGCCGCTCGCGATCCCGCCGCAGACATCGACGATCGCGTCGCATCTGCCCAAGGCGGTGGGTGCCGCCTTTTCGATCGGTATCGCGCGGCGACTGGGCATGTGCGGCCTCCCGCTGCCCGAAGACGCGGTGGTGCTGGCGAGTTTCGGCGATGCCTCGGCCAATCATTCGACCGCGCAGGGCGCGTTCAACACCGCGGGCTGGTCGGCCTTTCAGGGCACGCCGTTGCCGCTGATCTTTCTGTGCGAGGACAACGGCATCGGCATCTCGACGCGCACCCCGACGGGGTGGATCGAGGCGCAGTTCCGCCACCGCGCCGGGCTGCATTATATCCAGTGCGACGGCACCGACCTTGTCGCGGCCTACGCGGGCGCAAAGGAGGCCGCCGACTTCGCGCGCCGCACGCGCAAGCCGGTGTTTCTCCATATGGGAACGGTGCGGCTCTACGGACATGCCGGGTCGGACGTGCAGGGTGCCTATCTGCCCAAGGCGCTGATCGAAGCCGACGAGGCGCGCGATCCGCTGCTCGCCGGTGCGGCGCTGATGGTGGAACAGGGATGGATGTCGGCCGCCGAAGTCGCCGATGCCTATGAAGAGATCGGCGCAACGCTGGCGCGGCAGGCCGAAGCTGCGATACGCCGCCCCAAGCTGACCACCGCCGCGGCGGTAATGGAGAGCCTGGTTCCGCCGAAGATCGACCGCCCGCCGGCCAATCGCCCCTCGACCGACGAGCGCGCGGCGCTGTTCGCGGGCGACGCGAACCAGATGGACAAGCCGATGCATATGGCGCGGCTGCTCTCCTGGGCGCTCGCCGACCTGATGCTCGCCTATCCCGAAATCGTCGTCGCGGGTGAGGATGTCGGGCCGAAGGGCGGCGTCTACAATGTAACCGCCAAGCTGCATCAGCGCTTCGGTTCGGCGCGCGTTATCAACACGCTGCTCGACGAACAGGCGATCCTCGGCCTCGCGATCGGCATGGCGCACAACGGCTTCGTGCCGATGCCCGAAATCCAGTTCCTCGCCTATGTCCACAATGCCGAGGATCAGATCCGCGGCGAGGCGGCGACCCTGAGCTTCTTTTCGAACGGCCAATATACCAACCCGATGGTGATCCGGATCGCCGGGCTCGGTTATCAGAAGGGGTTCGGCGGACACTTCCACAACGACAACAGCCTGGCGGTGTTCCGCGACATTCCCGGGGTAATCCTGGCGGTGCCGTCGAACGGGCGCGACGCCGTGCAGATGCTGCGCGAATGCGTGCGGCTGGCGCGCGAGGAGCAGCGCGTCGTGGTCTTCGTCGAACCGATCGCGCTCTATATGACGCGCGACCTGCACGAAGAGGGCGATGGCCTGTGGACGAGCGCCTATGAAGCGCCCGGCGAAGGGACGCCGATCCGGCTGGGCGATGTCGGCGTGCATGGCGACGGAACCGATCTCGCGATCGTCACCTATGGCAACGGCACTTATCTCTCGCGGCAGGCCGAAAAGCTGCTCGCCGCCGACGGCGTCAAGGCGCGCGTGATCGACCTGCGCTGGCTCGGTCCCGTCGATGCCGACAAGCTCGTTGCCGCGGTCGGCGAAGCGAAACGCGTCCTGATCGTCGACGAATGCCGCATCACCGGTTCGCAAAGCGAGGCGCTGATGGCGCTGTTTACCGAACGCACGCCGGAGAAGAAGCTGGCGCGCATCGCCGCCGAGGACAGCTTCATCCCGCTGGGCAAGGCGGCGACGGTGACGCTGCCAAGCCGCGATTCGATCTACGCCGCCGCGAAGGAGCTGCTGGCATGACGGTGGCGAAGAAGACCGCGCTTGTCGTCGCCCCCGGCCGCGGCACCTATGGCAAGGGCGAGCTTGGCAGCATCGCGCGGCTGCACGGCGCGCGCTTCGGCGATATCATCGCCGGGTTCGACGCCCAGCGCCGCGAGCGGGACCAGCCGACGGTCAGCGAACTCGACGGCGCCGATCGCTTCAGCGTCGCGACGCACATGCGCGGCGATGTCGCGGCCCCGCTGATCTACACCGCGACCCTGCTCGACTGGCTCAGCATCGACCGCGCCCGATATGACATTGTCGCGGTCGCGGGCAATTCGATGGGCTGGTACAGCGCGCTCGCGCTTGGAGGCGCAGTGTCGGTCGAGGATGGTTTTCGCATCGCCAATGCGATGGGTCTCAACAGCCAGACGCACGGGCCGGGCGGACAGATATTGGTGCAGATCGTCGATGAAGACTGGCGCCCGGTGCCTGGGCTGCGCGCCAGCCTGCTGGCGCTCGTCGCCGACATCGCCGCGCGCCCGGGTCATGCGCTCGCGCTTTCGATCGACCTTGCCGGCATGCTTGTCTTGGCGGGCAATGAAGAGGGGCTGGCCGCCTTGCTTGCAGAGGCGCCGCCGACGCAGGGCCGCGATCCGCTGCGGCTGGCGGGACATGGCCCCTTTCATACGCCGCTGATGGTCGGCAGCTCGGACAAGGCGAAGATCGAATTGCCCCCGGCGCTGTTCGGCATGCCCGATCTGCCGATGGTCGACGGCCGCGGTCATATCTGGCGCCGCTTTTCCAGCAATCCCTGGGGCATCTGGGACTATACCTTCGGGCATCAGATCCTTGCGCCCTATGATTTCGCGCTGTCGGTGCAGGTTGCGGTCAAGGAATATGCGCCCGACGTGATCATCCTGCCCGGCCCCGGCGATACGCTGGGCGGCGCGATCGCGCAGGCGCTGATCGGCATCGAATGGCAGGGAATCGCGGGCAAGGCCGACTTCATGGCGCGTCAGGCGGCGGACCCGCTCCTGCTGTCGATGGGCCGCCCGGAACAGCGCGCGCTCGTCACGGGCTAGCCCGTTTGTCTGTCGAGGTCCCGCGAAGGGGCCAGCGCCAAGGGGCCGACGGAAGTGGAACATCCTCCGCCGGCCCGGCTGGGATGCGCGGCCAGGTGGGGATGGCACGCGCGGTCGAACGGATCGCCCTTGGGGACCAACACAGGGGCGACGGACCGTTCGATTCTCTTATAGGGGCCAATCTATCGCGCTGGCCTGAGGCGGGCAGACATCAAGCTCCGAAATGGACGGGATTGGCGCTCGGGCCCCGCGCGAATTCGACGGTGAAGCGCAGCCGCAGCAGCTCGGCGACGCTCGCCGCGCCCGACCGGCGCATGATATTGGCGCGGTGCACCTCGACGGTGCGCGGGCTGACGTCGAGCCGCCGCGCGATTGCCTTGTTGCCGAGCCCCGCCGCGATGGCATCCAATATATCGCGTTCGCGCGGGGTCAGCGCGGCGAGGCGCGCCTCGCCGTCGCGCCGGTCCGCGTGCATTGCACGCTGCCGCTCCCAAGCCGTCAACGCATCGCCGATCACCGACCGGACGAGCCGCGGATCGAGCGGGGCGGGCAGCAGATCGGTCGCGCCGCCGCGCAGTATGGCGCGGCTTTCGCCGACGCTCAGCCGACTCGCGGCGACGAAGCAGGCGATATCGGGCGACTGTGCGATTGCCGCGAGCATTGCGCTGCCATCGACCGCGCCGGGCTGGGCCCAGTGGAAAAGCAGCACGGCGCAATCGTCGGCCGCCCCCGCGTCGAGCCAGTCGGCGCCGCTCGCAAAGCTGCGGACGATATGGCGGCCATCGGCAAGCGCGCGGAAACAGGCGGCGCGCTCGGTGGCGTCGGGAAGCACGAGATGGATATGCGCACCGGACATCTGCATGACGCCATGGTGCCAGCGGTGTCCGCCGCTGCCGAGCAGCGTCGCCTCGGCTTCGGCGTCAATTCGAAGCGTTCGGGGCCGTAGCGTTCAGGCGGCCGGCGCGACGACCGGCAGCCGGAGCGTGACGACGGTGCCGTGCGGCTGCCCGGGTGTAATCGTCATCCGACCGCCGTGCATATGCGCGATCGTCTCGACCAGCGACAATCCCAACCCCGCGCCCGATCCGCCGCGCGCGGGATCGAGCCGGACGAAGCGCCGCGCCGCTTCGGCGATGCGGTCGGCGGGGATGCCTGGACCGTCGTCGATTACCGCGAGGTTGATCGCATCGCTGGCTTCCCGGGCCGCGGTCAACCGGATCTGCGTGCCGCCGGCCGCATATTTCAGGGCATTGTCGATCAGGTTCGACAGCGCGCGCACCAGCATCTCGCGGTGTGCGACGACCTCAAGGTCCGCGGGTGCCCCGACCGCAATGGCAAAGCCCTCATCCTCGGCGAGCGGGCCATAGACTTCGGCCATGTCTTCGAGCAGCGGCGCGAGCGCGAAGCGCGTGAACTGGTCGCGGCCGATGCCCGCCTCTGCCCGGCTGATCTCCAGTGCGGTGTCGAGCAGGCGATGCAGACTGTCGGCCTCGTCGATCGCACCGGCAAGCGCCGCCGTCGTTTCGGGGTCGCGCGCGCGGCCCAGCGCCTGTTCCAGCTTCGCCTTCATCCGCGCGACCGGCGAACGCAGATCGTGCGCCATCGAATCGGTGAGCATGCGCAGCTCGCCGACCAGCGTTTCGATCCGGTCGAGCATCGCGTTGATCGATACGCCGAGCCGGTCGAAGGCGTCACCGGTCCGGTCGCGCTCCACCCGCGCGTCGAGCCGGCCGCTGACAATTGCGGAGGCGGCGCGCGAAAAGACGTCGATGCGCCGCCCGAGCAGCCAGGCGACGAACGCGGCGACGATTCCGGCGATCGTGATGCCGACCGCGAGCGCGAACAGAAAGGCGGCCTGACTGGCGCGCGCGAGCTGAACCTGCGCCTCGAGCACTTCGCCCGTCAGCAGGGCATAGCCGCCGGGAAGCGGCGTCGTTATCAATCCGATCGGTTCGGCCTCGGCAGCATCCTGGCGGAACAGGCGGATTTCGCGCCACGCCTCATGGTCGGACACCGTCGCCGGCCATTGGCTGAGATTGCCGACGACGCGCGTGCCGTCGGGCGCCTTCAACAGCACGACGAAATTGCGGTCGTCGCGCCGGGTGAGCCGGTCGCGGATCGCCTGAATCAGCGCTTCGGGCCCTTGCTGGCGTTGGGTTTCGGCAAAATCGTCGCGTGCGACTTCGGCCGCGATTCGCGCGTCGTCGATGATCGTTGCCTGGGTGAAGCGGTGGATGATCGTCAGGCCGAGCGCCAGCGCCGCGACCTGCGCGATCACCAGCGCCAGCGTCAGGCGGACGATCGTCGATTGAAAGAAGCCTGCGCGCATCCGGCGGTCAGCTCGCGGCGCCGAGCATATAGCCCGCGCCGCGGATCGTATGGACCAGCGGCGTTGCGAACCCGTCGTCGATCTTGCGGCGCAGGCGGCTGACATGGACATCGACGACATTGGTGCCGGGGTCGAAATGATATTCCCAAACCCCCTCCAGCATCATCGTGCGCGTCACCACCTGCTCCTTGTGGCGGAGCAGATATTCGAGCAGGCGAAACTCGCGCGGCTGCAGTTCGATCCGCTTGCCGGCGCGCGTCACGCGGCGATTGAGCAGGTTCATTTCCAGATCCTCGCAGTGCAGCGCCGTTTCGACCTGAGGGCCGTTGCCGGGCTTGGCAAGGAGCAGCTTGAGCCGGGCCAGCAGCTCGGAGAAGGCGAAGGGCTTGACCAGATAATCATTGGCGCCCGACGTCAGCCCTTCGACCCGCGCATCGACCGCGCCCAGCGACGACAGGATGATGACGGGCGTCGCGATCTGCGCGGCGCGCATCGCCGCGAGCAGCGCCATGCCGTCCATGCCGGGCAGCATGCGGTCGAGGATGATCGCGTCGTAACTGCCATCGGTTGCATGAAACAGGCCGTCGCGGCCGTCGGCGGCATGATCAACGACGAAGCCTTCGCCGGTCAGGCTCTTGCTGATGAAGTCGGCGGTCGTCCGGTCATCTTCGACGAGCAATATTTTCTGCGACATGCACTGTCCCCGGCTGTGGCCCGCGCGTCGCGGGAAGATGCTTATAGCTTGTCCGGATGCCACGGCGAATGCGCAGCGTCACCCCCTTGCGCGCGTCGCGGCGTAGCCGCGCGGCGGCATCGGCCGCCGACGCAATGGGGCGGCCATCGATCCGGTCGATCCGGTCGCCCGCCGCAATGTCGGCTTTTGCCGCCGGGCCGCCGTCCTCGACGCTGGTGACGACGAGCGCGATCGGCTGGTGGCGCCGGACAGGCTCCGCTTCGAAGGTCAATCCCCCCACCTGCCCCCCGCCACGCGAATGCGGCGAGGCATAGAGCCGCGCCGACAGAAAAATGATCCCCGCCAGCAGCAGGATCAACAAGGCCGTCGGCGGCATGGATCGGATGCGCGGCGGGTCCATTGGACCGGCGTAGCAGGCCGCGTCCCACCGCCCGATGGCGTGCAGATGAAACTGCGGTAATCTTGCCCGCGATCAAGCCGTGGCGGCGACGGGCGCGCGCGTATCCTTGCGGACCGGTGCGCGCGAGACGATCTGGTGCACCGCCGCCATTGCCTGCGCAAAGGCCATGCCGCGGGGTCCGGCGATGTAGCGTGGCTGCCAATCGGTCGCGAATTTTGCCTTGTAGCTGCGCAAACCTTCGAAACCATAGAGCATCTCGCCATGGCGAAAGACGAAGGCGGCGCCCTTCGCCCATGCGGGCGCGAGCTTGCGCCCCTCGATGCCCGACAAGGGCGCGATGCCGAGCGTGAACCAGCGATAGCCCGCTTGCTGCGCATGCTGCATCAGGCGAATGAACAGGAAGTCCATGACGCCATAGGGGATGTCATTCACATGGCGCATCAGGTCGACCGACATTTCGGCGCCATTGGAGGTCGCCAAAATATTGGCGAAAGCGACGATCCGCCCCCCTATCCGGACCACCGCGCAGGGAAAGCGCGCCATATAGGCGGGATCGAAGCGGCCGAGGCTGAACGCCTTTTCGCGCTGCCTTTTCGCGTGCAGCCAGTCGTCCGACACGGCCTTGAGTTCGGCCAGATGCGCGGGAACCTCGGCGGCGGCGATTACGGCGAATTCGGCACCGTCCTGCACCGCGCGGCGCTCGGCGTGGCGCAGCGTCTTTGCCTGCGGCCCGGCAAGGGTGAAGCGGGCAAGCTCGACGCGCGCCTCTTCGCCATATTTGACGATCGACAGCCCAAGGTCGATCGCTTGCGGCAGGCACGCCGCGCTGATCTGATAGAGCAGGATGCGCCCCTGCGCTGCGTCGGCCATCTCGCGCAGCTTCCACAAGAGATCGGCCCAGCGATCCTCGTTGCCGACCGGATCGCCCATCACGATCCAGTTGCCGCCCTGCACCCGGTACATCAGGAAGGCGTCGCCCTCGTCAGCGAGCAGGAAGCGCTTGTCGCCGGTGTAGGCCAGAAAGGCATCGGTGCTGTCGCTGAGCGCCAGCGCCGGTTCGAGGGCATCGAACCCCACCGGCGTATCGCGCACCGTGCGGGCCGACGGCGCGAATAGCCGCCACAGCGCGAGGCCGGTGATCAGCACCGCGATCCCGAAACTCGCGCGCAAGAAGCGGGGGGCGTCGCCGCGCAAGCTGAACTGCCACCACAGGCTGCTGGTATAATCGACATGCTTATAGGCAAAGAGGCCGACGAAAGCCGACCCCAGAATGGCGATCAGCGCCGCGACGATCCAGCCGGTCGACAGCGGCGCGTCGATCAGCGCGGTCTTGCGATAAAAGGCCGGGCGGCTCCACTGCAGCGCGGCGCAGATGGCGAGGAGGATCGCTGCCTCCTCATAGTCGAACCCTTTGGTCAGCGAAAAGATGGCGGCTGCAAGCAACAGCGCACGCGTCGCGACGAAGGCACCGTTGAGGCGGCGTAGCAGGCCGGGCGCGAGAAAGAGCAGCAGCGTACCCGACAGGCTGGCGGCGATATGCGATGCCTCGACGAAGGGCAGCGGCAGGATATGCCGCAAATCGTGCATCCGTCCCGCTTCGGCAGGGGTCGACCCCGACAGGAGCAGGATCAGGCCGCCGGCGAAGACGAGTGCGGCGAACAGCGGGGGTGCCAGTTCGCGGAGCAGCGATTCGCCCGCTGCGGCGAACTGGCGCGCCGGGGCGTGCCACGCCTTGCTTTCGTGCCAGGCAAGCAGCAGCGCGGCGAGCAGCAGCGGCAGCAGATAATAAATGACGCGATAGGCGAGCAGCGCGGCGAGGAGCTGCGCCTTGTCGCCGGGAACCATCGCGATCACCACCGCCTCGAACACGCCGAGCCCGCCGGGCACATGGCTGATCAGCGCCGCGATGATCGCAAAGGCATAGCCAAGGAAAAAGGCGGGGTAGGCGGCGGGGTCGGGCGCCGGCAGCAGCACGAATAGCGCCGCGCTGGCCGCAGCCAGATCGAGCGCGGCGACGAGCGTCATCGACGCACTTGTCTTCAGGTCCGGGATCGGAGTGCGCCACCCGCCGATGTCGAGCGCGGTCAGCCCGAAATGGCGGAGCAGCAGCGGGATAAGGCACAGGGTCGCGACGACCATCCCGCCGAGATGCAACCAGTGCAGCGACAGGCCGATGTCGAAAATCGGCAGCAACTGCGTACTCGCCATGGCCGCCAGACCCGCGAGCAGAACGACGCCGTTCCAGAAGCTCAGGCTGGCGAGCGCGATCACGCTTCCGACCTCCCCCCCGCTGAGCCCCGCGGCGCGGTAGACGCGGTAGCGCGCCGAGCCGCCGGTCAGCAGGGCCAGGCCCAGATTGTGGCTGAGCGTGTAGCTTGTGAAGGAGGCGAGGGCCGCGGTGCGCCAGGGCAATTTGCGGCCGATGACGCGCAATGCCCCGGTGTCGTAGAGGGTGAGCAGCAGATAGCTGGCCGCGGTGAGCAGCAGCGCGAATCCGATCTGCGCATTCGAAACCGCGCGAAAAGCCTCTCGAATCGCGTGCGGGCGCACCGAATGCAGCAAATGATAGAGCGCGGTGAAGCCGAGCGCCGCGACGACCAGCGCCGCTGCGATCGACAACGTCCGGCGATGCCGCGAGGCCCATGATCGCACGCCCCCGAAAACCGTCATCGACGCGTCCACTCCTGATGTTTGCAGATCAGCCCGCCCAGGATACAACCCGAAATTCGCAAGCTGTTCGGGTTCCTTACCTCGATCGTCGAATAAAAGCGACGACCCTGGTCGGGCACATAGACCTGCCCGGTCCAGCGCCCCGCACCCGTCGCGCGATAGTCGCTGAGCAATTCGGTGCCGATCAATGCCGTGACACCGGCGTCGCGCGCGTCGGAGAGGGCGGTGGGGCTGGCCCAGACGATATTGCCGCACAGCATCGCGCCGCAATTGCGTGTGCGCACCAGGATGGTGCCTTTCGGGTTCTGCCAGACGCCGATCGGGCTGGCGGCGGGCGTCGGGGCCGGAATGCCGGTCGCGGCTCCGAGCAGCAGAGCGATTGCCAGAGCCTTCATATCAGTTTCTCCGTTGGGGCGGTGCGTGCATCCGGTCGGTCGCATGCGCAATGGCAGGGAAAATCGCGGCCTCGAGCGCCGCGTCGTCGGATTGCAGCTTGTGCCCGCCCGGCAAGGCGATCTTGCGCACGCCGGGCAAGGTCAGTTCGGGACACAGGCTGTCGTTTTCCTTGATGCCCCAGATGCAGGTGAGCGGCGCCCAGTCGAGCTGCGATGCGGTCGGCAGGGCGAGTTGGTCGGGGATTTCGAGACCGGCGAGTTCGATCGGCGAGGCGCGGAAGATGATATCGTGGCCGGGGACGATCAGGATGACGGCGCTGATCGGCGTCCGGTCGGCCGCGGGCATCGCGGCGAGACCGGCGTGCAACATGTCGGCGCCAAAGGATTGCCCGATCAGGACGACGCGGCGCGTGCGGCCGAGCCGCATCGCCCGCGCCATCGCATTATCGAGCAGCGTTGTCGCTTCCTGCGGCGTCCGGCGCGGCGAGAAATAGGCGAGCGAATTGACTGTCACTACCGCATAGCCGCGGCGATTGATCCGCCGCGACACCGGCGGGGTCATGCCGACCTTGTTCCCCATGTCGCCCGACAGCATCACGATCGCAGGCCGGTCGGGTCCGGCGGCGTCCGACGCGAGATCGCGGTAGAGGGGTCCGTGATAATAGCCCGCCCAGACATAGAAATCGCCGAGCGCGAGCAGCGCCAGCAGCAGGCCGGCAAGGGCCAGCCGGACGCCGCGCCCCACGCCGCCGCGGCGGGCGGCGGGCGAAGCGGGTTCGGCGATCGATGCCAGGTCGGCGTGCGCGGTCACGGGGATACTCCCATTGAGCAGGATCGCGTTATGGAACCGGTCGGCCGTCCGGATGCTGGCGCACAAATTACCATATTGTCATGTCGCGGCCATCACCCCGTCGGTCTCGCCGGCCTAATAGGGGTTTGTCCAAGGCGGGATCACCCCCTGTCCACCCAGACCCCGCCCTGGACGTCCTGCTTCCCCGCCGGCCCCGTCGCGTTGACCGGGACCGTGCGGCGGGACCATTCGGAGTGATAGAGATGGCACGTTTTGGTTCCCTGATCGGCGTCGGCCTGGCCGCGACGATGATGATCGCCGCCCCGAGCTTTGCGGCAACCACCCCGGCGAAGCCCGCGACGACCGCGGTCAAGCCCGCCGCAAAGCCCGTCAAGCAGGCTGCCGCCAAGCCGAAGGCCGCATCGCAGCGCGTCGCCGCAGCCCGCCCCACCGGCCATATGGTCAAGGCGAAGCAGGCGAACGGCAAGACCGTGACCTATAATTGCAGCCTTCCCGGCAACAAGAACAAGCAGGCTTGCAAGGGCTGACCCCGGCACCCGAAGCTCCGAACAACCTGCTGCTGGCCAGCTCTCGCGCCCCGAGAGCTGGCCTTTCTTGTTCCGGCGAAGCGCGGCGCGCGATCAGCGCGCGATGGCGGCGGTATCGGCAGGGGCGATGGTGCCGCGGAAGCGGTCGAAGCGCGCCGCAATGGTGCGGGCATAAGGCTGCGACCCCTCATCCAGCACCAGTTCGTCGCCATCCCAGCGGATCAGTCCGCGCTGCGCGACATCGGTGAGCGCCGGGCGCGCGGCATCGGCCCATGCAGCGGGCAGCGCGGCGCGTCCCTGACACAGGATCGCCTTGATGATCGCGCCGCGCAGGCGGTCTTCATCGGCTACCGCGACGCCGCGCACGGCGGCAAGCCGCCCTTCGCCGATCAGGTCGCGATAGGGGCCGGCGCGCTTTTCATTCTGGACGATCAACCCCGGAAAGCGGCTGATCGCGCTCGCCCCGAAGCCGAGGAGGACGGGGGCGTCGTCTTCGGTGAAGCCCTGGAAATTGCGGTTGACGCGCCCCGCCTTGGCCGCCGCGGCAAGCGGATCGCCCGGCAGCACGAAATGATCGAAGCCGACGGGAATATAGCCCGCCGCGGTCAGCCGTTCGAAACCGTGCGCCGCCTGTTCGAAGCGCAACCGGTCGTCGGGCAGGTCGGTCGCGTCGATGCGCCGTTGCCGCGGCAACATCGCGGGCAGATGGGCGTAGCCGAACAGCGCGATCCGGCTGGGAGCGAGGCGGATCGTTTCGTCGAGCGTTGCGTCGAGATCGGCGATGCTCTGCCCCGGCAGCCCGTACATCAGATCGAAATTGATCGCGTCGATCCCGCGCAGTCGCAGCGCCGCGACCGTCGCCTCGATATCGCGGAGCGGCTGGACGCGGCCGATCGCCTGCTGGATGTGCGGGGCAAAGGTCTGAACGCCCAGGCTGACGCGCGTGACGTTCGACGCGGCGAGGACAAGCGCCCATTCGGTCGTGAAACCGCGCGGGTCGATCTCGATCGATATTTCGGGCCGGCTGACGTCGAAGACGGTCAGCAGGCGGTCGAGGATGCGGACGAATTCAACGGGCGCGACCGCATTGGGGCTGCCGCCACCAAAAGCGATATGCTGGACGCGCGCGCGGCCGCCGATCCGTTTCGCCACCATCGCGATTTCGGCGCGTAGCGCGACGAGATAGTCGGCGAGCCGCTGCTTGCGGCCTGCCGCCCCGGTATTGCAGCCGCAATACCAGCAAATCTGTTCGCAAAAGGGGATATGGGCATAGAGCGAAAGCGGCGTGGCCGGCTCGATCGCATCAAGCGCCCGCGCATAATCGGCTTCGCCCACCGCGTCGCCGAATTCCACCGCGGTGGGATAGCTGGTGTAGCGCGGCACGGGCTTTGCGAGCAGCTCGGGATAATAGGTCCACATGGTCATGGTCCTAGGGGCGGGCGGACTTTGCCGCATTGACCAAGGTCAAAGCGGCGGCCGCCATGTCAGCAACAACCCTTTTTGTCGTCGGTCGGCTTGCTGCGCCGCTCGGTCACGGCATGGCAGGGCTTCGAACAGGGGTGGTCGCCGGGCTTGTCCGGGGCGCCGGGAATGACGAGCAGATGCGTCCCGCCGCCGCATGCGGGAAGCAGCAAGATCTGCGCATCGCTGGCAAGCGGCGCGAAGGCGAGTCCGGTGGTGGCGGCGAGCGAGGCGAGCGGGCGCAGGATCATGGCGCGGCATCCTCTTCATCCTCGACGAAGATGCGCAAGGCCGCGCCGTCGAGATCGTCGAACTGGCCGTGGCGCAGCGACCAGAAGAACGCCGCAAGACCGAGCAGTCCCAGCCCGAGCGCGATCGGGATCAGGAAAAGCAGGCCGTTCACCGGATCGCCGCCTTCAGGCGCAGCGCGTTGCCCACCACGATCAGCGACGAACCCGACATTGCGATGGCCGCGATCAACGGGGTGACGTGGCCGAAGATGGCGAGCGGCACCGCGACGATATTATAGCCGATGGCGAGGGCGAAATTCTGCTTCACGATCCGCTGCGTCCGGCGCGCCATGCGCACCGTTTGCACCACCGGCATCAGCCGGTCGCCGAGGAAGATGCAGTCGGCGGCATTCTTGCCCGCGTCGCTTGCCGATCCCGGCGCCATAGAGGCATGACCGGCGGCCAGCGCCGGCCCATCGTTGAGGCCGTCGCCGATCATCAGCACCCGGTGTCCGGCGCCCGCATGGCGGGCAATTGCGGCGAGCTTGTCCTGCGGCGTCATGCCGGTCTGGGCGGTGATGCCGAGTTCGCGGGCGACGGGTGCCACCGCCTCGGCACGGTCGCCCGACAGGATCGTCGCGTCGATTCCCTCGGCCGCCAGCGCGTCGATTGCGGCGCGCGCGTCGGGACGAAGCTGATCAGCGAAATGGATCGTCGCCAGCGGATCGCCGTCGATGGCGAGTTCGGTGGCCAGCGCGGTGCCCGCCGCCGGGCTGTGCGGGCGGCCGAGCGTGACCTTGTGCCCATGCCAGTCCGCCTCGACCCCGAAGCCTGGCGTTTCGCGTATAGTCTGGACCGCTTCGGGTGCCACGCCGAGCGCCGACAGACCGCGCGTCAGTGCTTCGCTGAGCGGGTGGCGGCTGGCCTGCGCCAGCGCCAGGAGCAGCGGGCGATGGGCGGGATCGACGGCGTCGAGGTCGGTGGCGATCGGCCGACCGAGCGTCAGCGTCCCCGTCTTGTCGATCAGCGCCCGGTCGACCTCGGCCATGCGTTCGAGCGCCGAGCCGTCCTTGATGAGCACACCGACGCGCATCAGCGCTCCGGCTGCGACGATCTGCGCCGCCGGAACCGCAAGGCCGAGTGCGCAGGGGCAGGTGATGATGAGCACCGCGACCGCGATCAGCAGGCTGTGGTGCCAGCCCGCCCCCGCGATCATCCAGCCCGCGAATGCGAGCAGCGCGAGCGTATGAACCGCGGGCGCATAGAAGCGCGCGGCGCGATCGGCAATGCGGACATAGCGCGACTTGCCCTGCGCCGCCTCGCCCATCAATCGTGCGATATCCGCGATGGCGGTGTCGGCGCCCGCGGCGGTGATGCGGACGCGGATCGGCGCATCGAGGTTGAGCGTCCCCGCGTGGACATGGTCATCGACATGCACCGCCTGCGGCGCGCTTTCGCCGGTGAGCAGCGACAGGTCGATCTGGCTCGACCCCGCGACGATCACCCCGTCGGCGGGAGCCAACGTCCGCACAGCAGAAAGAAGAGGAGCATGACGACGCCGTCGAAATAGGCGTGCTGGCCGTGCGTCGCGGTTTCGTAGACGCTGAGCGCGCTGGTGATGACGACGCCGATGCTGATCGGCACGTCCATATTGGTCCCGCCGTGGCGCAGCGCGCGCCATGCCGAGCGGAAGAAGGGGCGCCCCGAATAGGCGACGGTCGGCAGCGCGATCGCCGCCGATAGCCAGTGGAACAGGTCGCGCGTCGCGCCCTCCGCGCCCGACCAGACCGATACCGACAGCAACATGACGTTCATCATCGCGAAGCCCGCGACGGCCACCGCACGCAGCAGTTCGCGGCTGCTCGCCGCTTCGGGATCGCCTTCGCCGGGGGCATCGCCGATCGGATGCGCCTCGAACCCCAACAGCGCGAAGGCGCCGACCAGATCGGGCATTTCGGCGTCAGGGGTGCAGGCGATATGGACGCGCTTTTCGGTGAAGTTGACGCGCGCCGAAGCGATGCGCCGGTCACGGACCAGCCCCTGTTCAAGCTTCGAAATACAGCCTGCGCAGCGGATATCGGGGACCGCGAAGTCGCGCTCGACCAGCGGCGAGGCGGTGGCGACGCTCATTGCAGATCGATCCGGTAGCGGGCTTCTTCGGCCCCGTGCCGGACCGAAAGGTCGAGCCGCCAGCGGCCCGCGGGCACCGTTTCGCGCGAGATCAGGCGGCCGTCCGCTGCTGGCGCGAAATGCACCGCGCGCGCTGGCAACTGGCCGAGCGGGTGGCTGAGCGTTGCGGTTGTCATCAGCCCTTCGAGCGGCTTGCCCTGACTGCGGACGGCGAGTTCGATGTGGCGGTCGGCATCGAGCGTGGCGCTCTTGTCCCAGCCCAGCCGGTCCTGCGCGGCGGCGCGGGCGAGCCATTCATTGTAGTGCTGGCTCGCGACATAGCTGTTTTCAACCACCGTGCCGCCGAAAGTCGAGAGGGCAAAGCGCGCCATGACGATGTTCACGGTGATGACGACCGCAAAGAAGGCGACGAGGATCGTCGTCATGTGCCAACCGGTGAAGCGGCGCGCCTTGCTCATTGTCCGGGCTCCTGATTGTCGACCGGCGGCCGGTCGAACTGGATGGTTTCGCTGTCGCCGCGCGGATCGCCGTCGAGGCCGCGCGTCGCGATGGTGAAATCCTGTCGCGCCGCGCCCGCGGCAGGGGCGGCGACGAACAGCTTGACGCGGGTGACGCTGTCGGGTGCGAGCGTCAGCGTAATCCGCTGCGCCGCCGTGACGCGCGAGCCCTCCTCGGTCCACAGCGCCGCATCCTTGAGCCCGCTGACCGTCACCTCGACCGCGCGCGGGCGCGTTTCCATGTTGCGCAGCTTGAGCGTGTAATTGTTGCGGATATGGCCATCCGAAAGCTGGACGTAGAGCGGGCTGCGCTCGTGCTGTACGGCAAGGTCGAGCCGCGTGCGCTGGCCCAGCGTGAACAGCATGGCGGCGCCGATCGCGCACCAGATCGAAAAATAGATGATTGTACGCGGGCGAAACAGCGTCTTGCGCACGGGGCGCGCCGTGCCGCCGGCCTTTTCCGCCGCGACATCCTCGAGCGTGCAATAGTCGATCAGGCCGCGCGGACGGCCGACCTGCGCCATCACCCCGTCGCAGGCGTCGATGCACAGCGCGCAGGTGATGCAGCCGATCTGCGGCCCTTCGCGAATGTCGATGCCGGTGGGGCAGACCGCGACGCATTGGTTGCAATCGATGCAGTCGCCGAAGGCGCCGGGGTGCGCCATCGCCTTCTTGGTGCTGCCGCGCGGTTCGCCGCGCCACTCGCGATACGTCACGAGCAGCGACTTTTCGTCCATCATCGCGGTCTGGATGCGCGGCCAAGGGCACATGTAGATGCACACCTGTTCGCGCATGAAGCCGCCGAGGACGAAGGTCGTCGCGGTCAGCACCGCAACGGTGCCATAGGCGACCGGCGCCGCCTGGCCGGTCCAGAAATCATGCGTCAGCGTCGGCGCATCGGCGAAATACATGATCCACGCGCCCCCGGTCCAGAAGGCGATGGTCAGGTAGATCGCATATTTGAGCGCGCGCTTGCCGATCTTCTCGGCGGTCCACGGCCCCTGCGCGAGGCGGATCTGTGCGTTGCGATCGCCATCGACCAGCCGGTCGACATGCTGGAACAGGTCGGTCCACACGGTCTGCGGACAGGCATAGCCGCACCAGGCGCGGCCGACCGCGCTCGTCACCAGAAACAGGCCGATGCCTGCCATGATGAGCAGCCCGGCGACATAATAGAATTCGTGCGGCCAGATTTCGATCTGGAACATGTAGAAGCGCCGGTGCGCAAGATCGACGAGCACCGCCTGGTCGGGTGCATAGGGGCCGCGGTCCCAGCGGATCCATGGCGTCCCGTAATAGATCGCCAATGTCACCGCCATGATCGCCCATTTCAGGCGGCGGAAGGGGCCGTCCACCCGCTTGGGATAGACGGCCTTCCGGGCGGCGTAGAGCGACGTCTTGCCGCCGGTCAGATCGTCAGGGCTGGCCATCGGCTCCCTGTCCTTCCGGGGCGGCTGCGGCGACCGTCGCGGGCGTCGGCGCCTTTTCACCGCCGCCCAGCGAATAGACATAGGCGGCCAGCATCTTGATCGTCACCGGGTCGAGCCGTTCGCCCCAGTGCGGCATCACACCGTTGCGCGGCTGGTTGATCGTCGCGGTCAGGCTGGCGCGATCGCCGCCATAGAGCCAGATGGCGTCGGTCAGCTTGGGCGCACCGACGCTGCGGCCGCCTTCGCCGCCGGCGCCGTGACAGACCGCGCAATTGGCCGAGAAGAGCGCCGCGCCGCGCGCCGACGAGGCGCTGGGCTTTTCCTGGCGGCTGATGACGCGCACATGGCTTACCAGATCGTCGATCTGTTTGGCGTCGAGGATGCCGTCGCGGCCGAAGGCGGGCATCTGGCTGGTTCGCGTCGTTTTCACGTCGGGATTCCGGATGCCGTTGGTGATCGTATAGTGGATCGCGGCGAGATCGCCGCCCCACAGCCAGTCGTCGTCGGTCAGATTGGGATAGAGCTTCTTCACCCCGGCACCGCCGGCACCGTGGCACTGGACGCAATGGACGCGGAACGCTGCGCCCCCGCCCTGGATCGCGGCCTGCATCAGTTGCGGCCGGGCGGGCAGTTCGGCGATCGGGGTGGCGGCGATCGCGTTGACGATCGGCGCCCGTCGCTGCGCCTCGGCGGCGAGCTCCTTTTCGAGCTGGCCGCGGCTGCTCCAGCCGAGCACGCCCTTGGTCGCGCTGTGCACCATCGGCCAGGCGGGATAAAGGATCGCGTAGCCGAGCGCCCAGATGATGGTGAGGTAGAAGGTCCACAGCCACCACCGCGGCAGCGGGGTGTTGAGCTCCTCGATCCCGTCCCATTCATGGCCGACCGTGCTCGTGCCGGTGGCTTCGTCGATGCGCCTTTTGTCAGCCATGGTCGTCGTCCTCAAAGATCATCGTTGCGGCCTCGCGATTGCGGTCGCCAGCGCCCTTGCGAAAGGGCCAGGCGATCAGGCCGAGGAACAGCAGGGCCATGCCAAGCAGGCCCCAGCTGTCGGCGAAGTGCCTCAAATCATTATAGGTCATGGCGCCTTCCCCTGCGGGGCGTCGGCGACATGCGCCTGTTCCTGCGGTGCGGCCTTTTCGACGTCGACGAGCGTGCCGAGCATCTGGAGATAGGCGACGAGCGCGTCCATTTCGGTCAGACGGGTCGGATCGCCGTCGAAATCGCGAACCTGCGCCTTGGGATAGCGTTTCTGCAGATCGGCGGCCGAGGCGGGGTCGACCTGTGCCTTCAGATCCTCGTTCGCCTTGGCGATGTCCTCTTTCGTATAGGGGACGCCGACGCGATAGAGCGCGGTCAGGTCGTTGCGCAGATCATCGGTCTTGAGGTCGTTTTCGGCGAGGAAGGCATAGGGCGGCATGATCGATTCGGGCACGACACTGCGCGGATCGATCAGGTGCGCGCGGTGCCATTCGTCCGAATAGCGGCCGCCGACGCGCGCAAGATCGGGCCCGGTGCGTTTCGACCCCCATTGGAAGGGATGGTCGTACATGCTTTCCGCCGCCAGGCTGTAATGGCCATAGCGTTCGACCTCGTCACGGAAGGGACGGATCATCTGGCTGTGGCACAGATAACAGCCTTCGCGGATGTAGATGTTGCGACCGGCGAGTTCGAGCGGGGTGTAGGGCCGCATGCCGTCGACCTTTTCGACCGTATTGTCGATCCAGAAGAGCGGCGCGATCTCGACGAGACCGCCGATCGCCACGGTAACGAGCGCGAAGAGGCCGAGAAGGCTGACGTTGCGCTCGAGCTTCTTGTGGCTGAAGCCCTTTTCGGCGGGTTGGGTTGCCATGGTCGGGGCCTCCTTATTCGGCGGGAACGGGCGCGAGCGGGCGGTCCGTCGCGGCGTTGTAGGGCGTTTCGGTCATCGGCCTTTCGTCGCGGACGCGGCCGGCGAGCGTATAGCCGACGTTGATCAGCATGATCACGAAGCCCGACAGGTAGAGCGCGCCGCCGGTGGCCCGGATCAGGTACATGGGATGCATCGCGGCAACGCTTTCGGCGAAGCTGTAGACGAGGTAGCCGTCGGGGCCATATTCGCGCCACATCAGCCCCTGCATGATCCCCGCGACCCACATCGAGGCGGCGTAGAAAACGATGCCGACGGTCGCGAGCCAGAAGTGCCAGTTGACCATGCGCAGGCTGTAGAGTCGCGGCCGGCCCCACAGGCGCGGGATGAGGTAATAGAGGCTGGCGAAGGTGATCATGCCGTTCCAGCCGAGCGCGCCCGAATGGACGTGGCCGATGGTCCAGTCGGTGTAGTGCGACATGGAATTGACCCATTTGATCGACATCATCGGGCCTTCGAAGGTGCTCATGCCATAGAAGGCGAGCGCCATCACCATCATGCGGATGATCGGGTCGGTGCGGATCTTGTCCCACGCGCCGTTCAGCGTCATCAGGCCGTTGATCATGCCGCCCCAGCTCGGCATCCACAGCATGATCGAAAAGACCATGCCCAGCGTCTGCGCCCAGTCGGGCAGCGCGGTGTAGTGCAGATGGTGCGGACCCGCCCAGATATAGAGGAAGATCAGCGACCAGAAGTGGATGATCGACAGGCGATAGCTGTAGACGGGGCGTTCGGCCTGCTTGGGCACGAAATAATACATCATCGCCAGGAAGCCGGCGGTCAGGAAGAAGCCGACCGCATTATGGCCGTACCACCACTGGGTCAGCGCATCCTGGACGCCCGCGAAGGCGGCGTAGCTCTTCGACCCGAAGATCGTGGCGGGCAGCGACAGATTGTTGACGATGTGCAGCATCGCGATTGTCAGGATGAAGCTGAGGTAGAACCAGTTGGCGACATAGATATGCGGTTCGCGGCGCTTGATGATCGTGCCGACGAACACCGCCAGATAGGCGACCCAGACGATGGTCAGCCACAGGTCGACATACCATTCGGGCTCGGCATATTCCTTGCCCTCGGTCACGCCCATCAGATAGCCGGTCGCGGCCAGCACGATGAACAGCTGATAACCCCAGAAAACGAAGCGGGCGAGCGAAGGCAAGGCGAGCCGCGCCCGGCAGGTGCGCTGGACGACGTAAAAGCTCGTCGCAATGAGCGCATTGCCGCCGAAGGCGAAGATCACCGCCGAGGTATGCAGCGGGCGCAGCCGGCCGAAGGTCGTATATTCGAAGCCGAGGTTGAGCGCAGGATAGGCGAGCTGCAGCGCGATATAGAGGCCGGCGAGGAAGCCCGCGGTGCCCCAGAACAGCGTCGCGATCACGCCCCAGCGGATCGGGTCGTCGTCATAGACGCCTTCATCGCCGGGCATTTTCAATATGCCGCGCGCGATGCCGTCGAAATCGGCGCGTGAGACGGTTGCCCACAGAACGGTGAGACAGGCGATCGCGACGATCCCCATATGCACCGCAAAGGGCGCATCGACCGCCAGCGCCGCCATTACGAGCGCGAGAATGGCCAGCGCCAGCCAGCCACCCGCCTTTAAAACCACACCGTCCATATTGCTTGTCCCTGCTTGGCGCGGTCCCTTCGACCGCACGGCTGGGAACCGCTCATGGACGGGGGCGGCCGCCAAAACATTGACCAGGATCAAGCAATTTTTTGCGTTCCATCAATGCGCGGCGCGGCGGGCAAGCGCAGGGAGGCGCTCGTCAACGCAAGGAGTCACGACATGAAGACGCATTATCTCTCCCTCGCCGCTCTGGCCGCCGCGATGGCGGTTCCGGGCCAGGCCCAGGCCAAGGCCGGGGACGTTCAGGTGAAGCTGCTCGCGACCCTCGTCGCGCCCGACGGCAAGATCACCGACGTGAAATATGACGGCCTCAGCCTGCCGGCCGGGACGCAGAGCAAGGCGAACGACAATGTCACGCCGACGATCGCGGTCGAATATTTCGTCACCGACAATGTCTCGCTCGAAACCATTGCCGGCGTGACCCAGCACGACGTCGATGGCGCCGGGGCGCTGGCGGGTGCCGAGCTGGTGTCCGACGTCAAGATCATCCCCGCGACGCTGACGCTGAAATATCATTTCGGCCGCGACGGCGGGATTCAGCCCTATGTCGGCGCCGGCCCGAGCTATTTCTTCTTCATTGACGAAAAGCCGGGCGTGACGACGCGCGGGCTGGGCGCGACGCGGCAGAAGATCAACGACAAGTTCGGCGCCGCGGTGCAGGCCGGGATCGATATTCCGGTGAACGACAAGGGGCTGGCGGTCTCGTTCGATGCGAAGCGCTATTTCCTGCGCCCGACCGCGACCTGGTATGCGGGTACGACCGAAGTGTTGCAGACCAAGCACAAGCTCGACCCGTGGGTGATCAGCGCCGGGGTGGCGTTCCGCTTCTGAAGCGGCGCGCGGCGCTGATCGGCGACATGCCCCGCCGGGGGGCGGGGTGTGTCGTCGACGCCGCCGGCTATCCCGCCATCGCTTCCATCGCGTCGCGATCGGTAATCACGATCTCGCGGCGCGAGGGGAGGTCGAGAAGACCGTCGGAGCGCATCCGGGTGAGCTGACGGCTCGTCGTTTCGATCGTCAGCCCCAATATGTCGGCGATCTGCTGGCGTCCGAAGGGTAACTCGAAACCGTTACGCGTGCCGCCGACCTGGCATCCCTGCCCCGAAAGCCGTTCGGACATTTCGAGCAGGAAGGAGGCGACCTTTTCCGACGCCGACTTGCGGCCGAGCAGCATCATCCAGTGCCGCGCCCGGTCAAGCTCGTCGAGCGTGCGGCGCAAGAGCTTCTGTTGCAGGTCGGGATGATTGCCCGCAAATTCGTCGAAGGCGTTGCGGTTGAAAATGCAGACTTCGGCATCGGTCATCGCGGTGACGCTGTACGGGCTTTCCTTGCCGAACGGGCGGCCGATGAAATCCGACGGAAAAACGATGCCGACGATCTGCTCGCGCCCATCGGCGGTTGCGACGACGAGTTTGAGCACGCCCTCGAGGACATTGGCGACCACGGGTGCGTCGTCGCCTTCCCACAGCAGCGTCTGGCCCGCCTTGACGCGCTGCTTGCGCCCCATCTTGCCGAGCAGCAACAGCTCCTCGGGATTAAGGCTCGCACAGATCGCGCGGTTTCGCACGACGCAGGATGCACAGTCGGTCACGCCGTTCGCCTAGCCGAATGCGCGGCATTTGGAAATAGCGAGAGCTTCCGGTCTGGCTGGATGAAGCGGTGCTGCGGAATCCCGGAAATTCGCGCCTCGGGCGTGCCGGTGACGCAGGATGATACGCCTATCGCGCCCCTCGTAACTTGATTTCGAATCATGATCCTCTATGCCCTTTTGTGTGCAGGGTGACCCAGACAATTACATCAGTCTCCTTTCGGCCGCGCAAATCGAAACGCTGCGGCTGGTTTTTGAGCACAAAAATTCCAAAGAGATTGCTCGCATTATGGATGTATCCCCGCACACGGTCGATGAGCGTGTGCGGCGCGCTTTGAAAAAACTCAATGCATCCAACAGGATAGAGGCTGCGACGATTTTAGCACGTAACGGTGTATTCGACCAAGTTACTCCCTATCAGCCATTGAGATATCAATTGATCAGCCTAGGCGACGAGGCGCCCGCCGATGAAGCCGGTGTGGGGCGCAGTTCGGTCCGGCGGCTTTTTGATATCGGTTCGCCATTTCCTACCGCGTCCCAGCCGGCCAACCGGCACGGGTTGATGGAAAGGATTATCTGGCCAATCCTGATCGCATTTGCGACCATTTTGGCTTTTTCCGCCCTCTATTCGATCCTTGTCGGTCTTGGTCGTGTGTTGACCTGAATGCTGCGGGGGGGATTCCGTCGGCATTCGTATACAAGGACCAGGATTATGCTGAATGAACGCATGTCTGCCGCCAAGAAGATCGCCTCGGACCTCCATCAGGCCGAAGATGCGATCGACGATACGATGATCAGCATCGCGCGTCTCGCCGCGACGCTGCCCACCGCACGGCGCGATACCAATATGTCGGCGATCGTCGGTCAGGAAGCGATGGCCAAGGTTGCGCAGGCGCTTGCAGCGGCCGGCGAAGTCCGTCAGCTGCTGACCGACGCGCATCTCGCGCTCAGCGTCACGCAAAAGCAGGTCGGTCTCGGCACGCGCATGTTCGGTGCAGGCGTCAAGCCGCCGGCGGCAACGCTGGTCGAGGACGGCAGCAACGATCACGGCGATGCCGCGGTGGCGCATCTGCCGCTCGCCAAAGCGTCGTAAGTTCAAGAGCGGGGGTGGACGAACCACATGTGGACCGTAGCGGGCTATTATGCGGTTCTGCTGACCACGGTGGCCGTCGCGATGTGGCGCGGCGGTCCCCTCGAGCGCTGGGCCGCCTATACGGCCCTGCTCGCGTCGGTGTGCACCACCCTCCTCGCACCCAATCCGGATTGGTCGCATATTGAATATAATATCTTTGCGATAGACTTGGTCGCGCTCGCGAGCTTTTGGTTCATCGCATTGAAAACGCAGCGTTTCTGGCCCTATTGGATCACCGGATGGCAGTTGATCGCCATTTTCGGCCATGTCCAGAAGCTGATGTTTTCGGAGATATTGGCGCGTCCGTACGCGCTGCTTTCAATGTATATCTCTTACCCGATCTTGTTCGTCATACTGTACGCATCGGGTTCGACCAGACGGAGGGGTGGTGTCGGTGTGTAGCGCCTGAAGGCGCACCAGGGGTCCCATCACATGCAGCAATTTTCCAACCAAGAAATTGCCGATCTGAAGTCGCGTATCGACGAAATTCACGAGCTGCTCGCCGCGCGCGGCGGCGACGAGCCGGCGGTGCCGGTCCGCGTCGAGCTTGAACCGAGCGGCGACGTCGCCGCGCCGCGGCTGGTCGACCAATTGTCGTTCAGCATCCAGGCCCGCCGTATGCGGCGCCATCATTTCGGCAGCGCGCAAATGTCGGGTCCGACGTGGGACATGATGCTCGATCTGATGCTCGCCAATGCCAATGGCCGTATCCTGAGCGCGAGCGATCTTGCCACCGGCGCCGGCGTGCCGCTGTCGTCGGGGCTGCGGATGATCGCCTCGCTCGAGGCGATGGGGCTCGTCAAACGGTCGATCGACGAACGCGACCGCCGCCGGACCATCGTCCGCCTGACCGACGCGGGGACCGAGCGGATGGCGAGCTATTTCGAAAAGGTCGGCCTGGCGCTGCGGAGCAGCCGCGCGGGTTGACCGGCGCGGCCGGATGCGGCTTTTGCTGGTCGCAGCCGCATCCGGCCGTTCGCGTCATTCGGTCATTTCGCGCATCATGCGGTCGATCTTGGCCATCGCGTCGCGCTTGATCTGGCAGACCCGCGCCGCGCTGACGTCGAGCGTTAGCCCGATCTCCTGCAGATTGAGCTCTTCGAAGAAATAGAGCTGCAGGACCATCTGTTCGCGGTCCGACAGGCGCCCGATGCAGGCGCGCAGCGCGTCGAGCATTCCTTCCTGTTCGAGCAGCTCGCCGGCGCCGAACCGGTCGTCGGCGAACAGGAAATCGCCTTCGTTCATCATTTCGTCGAGCGAGGTCGAGCGGCCGTGCGTCGCGCTGCGTTCGAACTCGAAATATTCATCGGCGCTCATCCCCATCGCTTCGGCCATTTCGGCGGCGCCCGGCGCCCGCATCAGCTGTTGTTCGAGCGCGGCGCGCGTCGCCGCGAGCCGCTTGGCGGCCGCCATCGCGGCGCGTCCGACGTCGGCCTCGCGCCGCTGCTGGTCGATCATTGCGCCGCGAATGCGCGTCGATGCATAGGTGGTAAAGGCGAAGCCGCGCTCTTCATAGGTACGGCTCGCTTCGATCAGCGCGATCAGCCCGACCTGGATCAGATCCTCAAGATCGCTCGTCCGCGACACGCGCGAATGGACCTGCCAGGCGATCTTGCGCACGAGCGGCGCATGTTCGGCGATCAGCGCCTCGACATTCTCGCCATAGCCGTGCGGCCGCAGGGCGTGCGCGGTCTTTCCCGCAAATTGCTCGGCGGGCTCAATTTTCATGGGGCTCGTCCTTCTGATAGGCTTCTTCGCCGCTGATCAGCCGCGGTTGATCGGCGCCGATCGTCGCGACGATTTCGGTCGCCTTGGTCGCCGGAATTTCGAGGTAGGAGATCACCGCAACATCGGGGAATGTCGCGCGCACCAGCCGCGACAGCGCCGGGCGACAGATGGGGGAGGCGACGAGCGCGAAACTGCGCGTCTGGAGCAGCAGCGGCTCGACCGCCTGGCCGATCTGTTCGACGATCTTCATCGCCATGCCATGTTCGAACGGCCATTCGGCGCCCGGATTTGCGCGCACCGCCTGATTGAGCAGCACCTCGATATCGGGGGTGAAGGTCACGACAGGCAGCGGCATGCGGCTCGGCACGATCGTCTGGACGATCAGCGCGCCGATGCGCTGGCGCACCGCTTCGATCAGGTCGCCATCGCCGAGCTGCTGGCCGACGAGCGCCACCATAGCCTCCGCAATCTTGCGGAAGTCGCGCAGCGGCACGCGCTCGATGAGCAACGCCTTGCACAGCGCGGCGACGCGCGGCAGTGCATAGCCCTGCGGGCTGAGGTTCGCCGCAAGCTGCGGATAATGGGTCTTGAGATTGTCGATCAGCGACTGGGCATCGTCGATGCCGAACAGTTCGGCGGCCGAAGCGATGATGCTGTTGTTGAGGTGCGTCGCGACGACGGTGGCGGGATCGACGACGGTATAGCCCGCCGCGATCGCGTCATTCTGGGCGCTCTTGGGAATCCACAGCGCGTCGAGGCCGAAGGTCGGATCCTTGCAGGGGCGGCCCGTCACCTTGGTCACCAGTTCGCCCGAATCGAGCGCGAGCATTTCGTTGGGGAAGACCTCGTCCTCGCCGACGATCACCCCGGCGATCGAGATGCGATAGACGTTGCCGGGCAGCGACAGGTCGTCGGCGACCTTCACCGGCGGCACGACGAAGCCGAGTTCCTTCGACAACTGGCGCCGGATACCGGTGATCCGCGTCATCAGCGGCGCGCCCTTGCGTTCGTCGACCAGGCTGACGAGCGCATAGCCGATTTCGAGCTGGCACGGGCCGATGTCGCTGACATCCGCCCACTCGATATGATGCGGGTCGGGCGCCGGGGCCGCGGGTTCGGGTTGGGCAGCGACCTCGGCCGCCGCGCGCCGGAGTTGCCAGCCGATGGTGAAGGCCAGCGCCGCGGCAGGCAGGATCAGCATCTGCGGCATTGCGGGGACAAGGCCGAGGATGAACAGGATACCGCCGACCGCCATCCATACATGAGGGGAGGCGAACTGGCTGCCGATCTGGCCCGACAGGTTGTGGGGCGACGACACGCGGGTCACGATGGCGGCGGCGGCGATCGAGAGCAGCAGCGCCGGAATCTGGGCGACGAGCGCGTCGCCGATCGCCAGCGTGACATAGGTGCTGCCCGCCTGCGAGAAGGACAGGCCGTGGCTGAACATGCCCAGGATCAGGCCGCCGACGATGTTGACGAACAGGATGAGCAGGCCGGCGACGGCGTCGCCCTTCACGAATTTCGACGCACCGTCCATCGAGCCGTAGAAATCGGCCTCGGTGGCGACTTCCTGACGCCGCGCCTTGGCTTCGTCGGGGGTCAGCAGGCCGGCGTTGAGATCGGCGTCGATCGCCATCTGCTTGCCGGGGAGGGCGTCGAGGGTGAAGCGCGCCGACACTTCGGACACGCGTCCCGCGCCCTTGGTGATGACGACAAGGTTGATGATCATCAGCACGCCGAAGACGAACAGGCCGACGACATAATCGCCCCCGATCAGCACCTGGCCGAACGCTTCGATCACATGGCCCGCCGCCGACGTGCCTTCGTGGCCGTGGACCAGCACGACGCGCGTCGAGGCGACGTTGAGGGCGAGACGGAACAGCGTCGCGAGCAGCAAGACGGTCGGGAAGGCCGAAAAATCGAGCGGTTTCGACGCCGACAGCGCGACCATCAGGATCGCGAGGCTGATCATGATATTGCCGATGAAGCTGATGTCGAGGATGATCGGCGTGACCGGGATCACCATCAGCGCGACGAGAATCAGCATCGCCGCGGGCAGTGCCGCGGCAGTCGCGAAGCGCGCCGCATTGCGGACGTCGAGCCCGGTCATGCGGTGCCTCCCGACAGCGAAGCGAGCCGCTGATAGGCACTGGCGGCAAAGTCCATCGACAATTTCCTGGGCATGGGTTGAATATCCATCATCGGTAGCGGCGGCCGCCCGGCGGCTTCGCCCGAAAAGCTGGTTGCGGCGCTGCGCCATGTCGAAACGGGCGCCGCAGCGGCGGGCAACGGTGCGCCGCCGCCGGCGTCGAGCTTGGCGCGGAACAGGTCGCGTATCTCGCCGACGCTGCGCATGCTGCCGTCGGGGGCGTAAAAGATCGGGCGGTTCGCCGCCGCGGCTTCGGGCAGCAGCGTGGCGCCCGGCTGGTCGGGGTTCGCGTCGAGCGCGGTCAGAAAGCGCGCGGCTCCGGCACTGCCGAGGAAATGCGCGAGGTAGAGATCGACCGGTTCGGCGGCGCGGCCCATCCGCCTTTCGAGGAACTCGCGATTATCGGCGGTCAGCGCCGCCGCCATGTTCGATGCGGCAAAGGGATCGTCGCGCAGCGCCATGATCTGGTCGCGCAGCGCCGGATCGCTGACCGACAGGCGGCCCGCGCCATCGCGGCGGATCGCGTCGGCCGCCCAGGCGAGCCCGTGATTGGCGCCGTGGCGCTCGAGCGTCGCGAGCCAGGTCTGATTGGTGAACTGATAGAGGCCCCGCGCCGACGAGGTTGCGGCCTTGGCGCCGGGATTGAAGCGGCTTTCGACGCGGGCGACATCGACCAGATAGTCGAAATCGACCCCCGTGCGCGCCGACGCCGTCTGCACCGCATCCATGACGGGTGCGGCGATCCGGTTCGCTGCCTGGGGGTTGTTGATTGCGTTCATTGCCTCTGTTCCGCTGTTTCAGCAGAAGAGAAGCAATCATCGTGCCATTTCCGGGAAAATCCCCGAAAATCTTGCTTATCAATAGGTTAAAGCGGGACCTCGCGGCTGCGTGCCGCGGATTGCATGGTTCATGTCAATCCTCTGACGCGTCCAGTTCTTCAGAACATTGATGCGGATCGCGGCCGCTTCGAGCTGGCCCAGCGTCTTGCCGATCAGCGCCCGTGCCTGCATTTCGCTGCCCGCCGGAACGCCGGCGCCGCGAAACAGGATGACCGCCGTTGCCAGATCCTCGGTCGCCGACACGATCGCCCCGGCATCATGCCCGTCGAGCGCGCCGACGAGCAAATCGAGCTTGGCCTGCACCTCATGCATCTGTTCGATCATCACGAATTGCCGCCCGTGCAGTGGAAAAGTGCCATCGATTTGGCGATTGCCACGGGATCGACGCTATATTCGCCGCTGGCAATCGCGGCGCGCAGCGATGCGATACGGGCATAATCCACCGGCGGCTCCTGCGCGGCCATTTCGTTGGCAAGGCTGATCAGCCGCGCGACGGGCATCGCCGTCGGAGCGGGCTGGGCCGTCGCGCGCTGGTTCGCCGAAGCGGTCGAACCGCTTGCCGTCCTGCGCACGGGTGTCGCTCGCGTGACACCGCCGACCTGCAGGACGAGTTTGTCGTCACCTGCCATCTTAGCCTCCATCATGCACCGTCGGAAACTCGACGGCACTGCTTCAGAGCCTTTAACGGCGAGTGGAGCGGCGCTTTAAGGGGCGGGTTGCCAAAAAATTAAAAAAAGAGGCCCGGCGGCGTCGAAAAATCGACAGCTACCGGGCCAGTGGGGCTTAACTATTTGAAAATCAGTCTTGAAGGCTTGCGCGCCCTGGACCGGTGACGGTGGCACTGATCATGTTTTTCGCGTCATTGCCGCGCAGGGCGATCGTTTCGCCGACGCGGCCGTCTTCGGTCGCGATGGCGTTGTAGCTTACCGAAAAGCTGTCGGTGTCGATCGAGACGCGGACATTGTCGCCGCGGCGGATGACCGGTGCAGCAGCCGGGGCGGAGCGGGCGAAGACCGCGGGGGTCGCCGCGCCCGCCTGCGCCGCCATCGGCACGCGCAAGCGCCAGCCGAGCGATTCGCAGCGCACCGCGAGCGTCTGGCTGTCGATCGCGGTGATCGACGCCTGTTCGGGACAGCGCGCCAGCTTGATGCGCCGGTCGATCGGCGTCGCGGTACGCCCCATCGCATTGGCGACCATCGCGGTCAGCGTGTCGATGGTCTGCCAATCCTCGGTCGCCTGCTGGGCGGTTGCGGCGGGCGCCATCGCGATGCCGGCGGCGAGGGCGGCTATCGTCCTGCGATACATGACCCAATCTCCTTTGCTGGTCCTTTGTCGCCGGTCACGGTGCAGGATGCGTGCCAATCGCGGGCAACTGCCGAATTTGCGGCCTGCGCGCCCGTCGCCGTCAATCTTTTGACGAGCGCTTCGCGGGCCGGGTCGGCTGCCGTCGCGGCATGGCCTCAGGTCACTGAAAAACAAGCGATAATGCAATTTGGCACGGCGATTGCATCATGCCTTGGTGATTTATCGCGCCCCTGCGCCGGACCGCCGGCAGCGAGGCGGGGCGACGGATCGAAAGCCGCCACTTGCTGGCGGCAAGCGAAGGCCCGCTACCGAAAGGTGGCTTGCGAAGGAAAGTGATGATGGCATCCGAGAAGCTCTTTGGCCTGCATGCGACAGCGCTCCAGCTGCGCAGCCAGCGCATGATGATGCTCGCGTCGAACATCGCCAACGCCGCGACCCCCAATTACAAGGCGCGCGACCTTGATTTTACCAAGGCGCTCGACTTGGCCCAGCAGGGCGCATCGACCGACGGCGCGATCGAAGGCGCCATCGCTTACCGCGTGCCCGTGCAGGCTTCGCTCGACGGCAACACCGTCGAAATGGCGACCGAACAGACCGCCTTTGCCGAAAACGCGCTCGCCTACCGCTCGAGCCTGTCCTTTCTGCAGGGCCGGATCGGCACGCTGACGCGCGCGCTGAAGGGCGAATGACGATGAGCGCGCTCTCGATCTTCGACATCAGCGGCCGCGCCATGTCGGCGCAGCTCGTCCGCCTCAACACAACGGCATCGAACCTGGCCAACGCCGGCACCGTCGCGGGCAGCGAAAAGGAAGCCTTCCGTTCGCTGAAGCCCGTGTTCCGCACCGTCATGGACGGCGCGGGGCGCGCGACCGTCGCGGTCGACCAGGTGACGGTCAGCAAGATGGCCCCGTCGAAACGGCACGACCCGTCGAACCCGCTCGCCGACAAGGACGGCAACGTCTGGGAAGCCGCGGTCGATAGCGCCGCCGAACTGGTCGAGATGGTCGAGACCGCCCGCCAGTATCAGAACAATGTCCAGGTCCTCGAAACCGCAAAGGGCCTGATCAACGAAACGCTGCGGTTGGGACAATAAGCCATGACGACCACCTCTGCCGTTAACGGAAGCAATATCACGGTGGTGCCGAAGAACAGCGGCACCCAGCTCGGCCAGCAGGATTTCCTGCGGCTGATGACCGCCCAGCTGTCGCAGCAGGATCCGTTCAACCCCGTCGACAACCAGCAGATGGTTGCGCAGATGGCGCAATTCTCCAGCCTGGCCGGCGTCACCGAAACCAACACGACGCTGAAGACGATATCGGACCAGCTCACGGCGCAGACCGCGCTGCTTCAGGACATCAAGACCGCCCAGGACGCCGCCGCGGCGGCGGCCGCAGCCACCCAATCGACCACGCAGGAAGGATAAGTTCATGTCATTCTATACTTCGCTTTCGGGCCTCAAGGGTGCCCAGACCGACATGTCGGTGATCTCGAACAATATCGCCAACGCCAGCTCGACGGGCTTCAAGCGCAGCCGCGCCCAGTTCGGCGATCTGTTCGCTTCGTCGCCGACCCAGTCGACGCGCATGGTCGCGGGTCAGGGCCAGCGCCTTAACGGCATCATCCAGCAGTTCACGCAGGGTACGCTCGAGGCGAGCGAAAAGACGCTCGACCTCGCGATCGCGGGCGAAGGCATGTTCGTCGTCAAGGGCGAGCCGCCGCGCGAGCAGGTGACCTACACCCGCAACGGCGCCTTCACCCCGACCGATGACGGCCATATCGTCGACACCACCGGCCAGAAGCTGCAGCTGCTCCCGGTCGATGCGTCGGGCAATGTCACTGACCGCACGCTTGCCGGCATGACCGACTTCGTGCTCCCCGCGGGCGCGCCGTCGGATCCGACCTCGGCGCTGGTCAATGTGTCGGTCGGCCTCGACGGCCTTGTCACCGCGACCTTCGCCAATGGCGAGGGCCAGGTGCTCGGCAAGGTCGCGATGGCGAGCTTCCCCTCGATGGAAGGACTGCGCCCCGTCGGCGACGCGCATTACCAGTCGACGGGCGAAAGCGGCCAGCCGACGATCGACGCCGCGACCAACGGCCCCATGGGTACGATCCGCTCGGGCGCGCTCGAACGCTCGAACGTCGACATCACTGAAGAGCTGGTGCTGCTGATCGCCGCCCAGCGCAACTTCCAGGCGAACGCGAAGGCGATCGAGGGCGCGTCGACGCTGACGCAGACCCTGATCAACATGCGTTCGTAATCGTCGATTAGCCGTCTGCCGGGAGCCAGAAGATGGACCGTCTCATCTACACCAGCCTCACCGCGATGCGGGGCAGCCAGGCCCGGCAGACGGCGATCGCCAACAATCTTGCCAATGCCCAGACGCCCGGCTTTCGCGGCGACATGGCGGAGGCGCAATCGCTCTGGCTGCAGGGCAGCGGCGTCAATGCCCGTGCCATGTCGTCGGAGGAAGTGATCGGCGCCGACATGCGCGCCGGTGCGGTGTTCGCCACCGGCCGCGACCTTGACGTCGCGATGACCGGCGACGCGCTGCTCGTCGTGCAGGCCGAAAATGGCGAAGAAGCCTATACGCGCCGCGGCGACCTGCAGGTTTCGGCGAGCGGGCTGCTCACCACCGGCGACGGCCACCCCGTCCAGGGGGCGCAGGGCCCGGTTACCATTCCGCCCGCCGACAAGGTCAGCATCGACAGCGAAGGGCGCATCTGGGTCGTGCCCACCGGCGGCGATCCGCAGAACCCGCAGGAAGTCGACCGGCTGCGCCTGACGACCCCCACGGGATCGGACATCGTCAAGGGGCTCGACAATCTTTTCCGCGTCAAGGGCGGCGGCATCCTGCCCGACGATCCCGAAGCGCGCGTCGTCACGCGGTCGCTCGAGGGATCGAACGTCGCCGCTACCAGCGCTCTCGTCGAGATGATCGAGGCGAGCCGCAGCTGGGATTCGCAACTCAAGCTCATCAGCGACGCGCGCGACATGGACAGCGCGACCGCGAACCTGATGCAGCTCCCCCGTTAAGGAGAATAGACAATGAGCTTCGGTGCCTTGCACGTCGCGCGGACCGGTCTGGATGCCCAAGGCTTCCGGATGCAGGTGATCGCGAACAACCTCGCCAACGTGAACACCACGGGCTTCAAGCGCGACCGCGCCAATTTCGAAACGCTGGGCTATCAGATGATGACCCAGCCGGGTGCGCCCTCGTCGTCGGAAAATCGCTACGCGACCGGCCTCAACCTCGGCACCGGCGTCGAACTGGGTGGCACCGCGCGCATCGATACGCAGGGTTCGCTCAACGCCACGGGCAATGCGCTCGACATGGCGATCGAAGGCGCCGGCTTCTTTCAGGTGCTGCTGCCCGACGGCCGCACCGGATATACCCGCGCCGGCAATTTCACCATGTCGGCCGACGGCACGATCGTCACGCCCGACGGCAAGCCGCTGCAGCCCAACATCCAGGTTCCCGAAGGCGCGACCGGCGTGTCGGTCGGGGCCGACGGCACCGTCTCGGCAACCGTTCCCGGCCAGGCCGAGGCAACCGAGCTCGGCCGCATCGAAATCGCACGCTTCGTCAACCCGTCGGGCCTGCAGGCGATCGGTGACAATATGCTCGTCGAAACCGCCGCTTCGGGCGCACCGCAGGTCGGCGCCGCAGGCGAGGAAGGCCGCGGCATCCTGCGGTCGGGCATGCTCGAAGGATCGAACGTCAATGTCGTCGAGGAACTGGTCGACATGATCGAGACGCAGCGCGCCTACGAAGTCAATTCGAAGATGATCCAGGCCACCGACGAGATGATGAAAAATGCCACGCAAACGCTCTAAGGCCCTGCTCCTTGCATCGGCGCTGCTGCTGCCCTTCGGCATGCTGGCACCGGGCGCCGCGCTGGCGAAGGACAAGGTTGCACCCGACGCCTTTGCCGTCGCGATGCCGGTCGACCCCGCGCCGCCGCCGACGCCCAACGGTGCCATCTTCCAGGGCGGCTATACCCCGCTCACCTCGGGCGGCCGCGCCGGCCGGGTCGGCGACATCGTCACGATCCAGCTCGTCGAACGCACCGCCGCGACCAAGAGCAACAGCGCGACGACGCAGCGCGGCGGCAGCATCGGCCTGACCCCGCCATCGACCGGACCGCTGTCGCTCTTTTCGCCCAGCGACATCGGCGCGGGCGGCGACCAGCAGTTCAAGGGCAAGGGCGATGCCGCCCAGTCCAACGCGCTGTCGGGCGAGATCAGCGTCACCGTCGCCGAGGTCTATCCCAACGGGATGATGCTGGTGCGCGGCGAAAAGCTGCTGACGCTCAACCGCGGCGACGAGCGCGTCCAGATCTCTGGCCTCGTGCGGCCGATCGACATCGGCCCCGACAACCGAGTCCTGTCGACCCGCGTCGCCAACGCGACGATCCGCTACGTCGGCAAGGGCGAGATCGCCCGCGCCAGCAAGCAGGGTTGGCTGCAGCGTTTCTTCTCGATCATCAGCCCCTTCTGAACGCCTTTTCAAAGGATAGTGCCGTGACCAAGCGTCCCACCCTTCTCGCCCTTTTCCTCCTGCTGATCGCGGGCTTCGGCTTCGCGGCGCCGGCATCGGCCGAGCGGATCAAGGACATGGGCCAGTTCCAGGGCCTGCGCGCCAACCAGCTTACCGGCTATGGCATCGTCGTCGGGCTCGCCGGAACGGGCGACGACAGCCTCGATTATTCGACGCTGGGCATGAAGGGCGCGATGTCGCGCTTTGGCATGACGCTTCCTGCCGGGGTCAACCCGGCGCTCAAAAATGCGGCCGCGGTGATGATCACCGCCGAGTTGCCGCCCTTTTCCAAGCCCGGCCAGCGGCTCGACATCACCGTGTCGGCGATCGGCAAGGCCAAGAGCCTGCGCGGCGGCACGCTGGTGCTCGCGCCGCTCTATGGTGCGGACGGACAGATTTACGCGATGGCGCAGGGCAACCTGGTCATCGGCGGTCTGGGGGCCGACGCCGCCGACGGTTCCAAGCTGACGGTCAATGTGCCGTCGAGCGGACGGATCGCCGGCGGCGCGACGGTCGAGCGCGCGGTCGATACGGGCTTTGCCTATGGCGACCAGCTGACCTTCAACCTCCACCAGTTCGATGCGACCAACGCGCAGCGCGTGACCGATGCGATAAACCGTTCGGTCGGGCCGGGCGCGGCGACGATGCTCGACGGCGCCAGCATCGCCATTCGCGCCGTCGGAACCGGCGACGATCGCATGCGCCTGATGTCCCGAATCGAGAATCTCGAGGTTATCCGCGCCGAACCGCCCGCCAAAGTCATTGTTAATGCGCGCACCGGAACGGTCGTTATCAACGGTGCGGTCCGGGTCGGCACCGCGGCGGTGACGCAGGGCAAGCTCTCCGTCTCGGTCAAGGAATCGCCCACGGTGGTGCAGCCCGCACCGTTCAGCCGCGGGGAAACGACGGTCGAACAGTCGAGCGAGATCGGCGTCGACCAGGAATATCGTCCGGTGATGATGGTGAAACCCACCGCATCGCTTTCCGAGCTCGTCGATGCGATCAATCGCATGGGCGTTCCTCCCGGCGACCTTGTCGCCATCCTCGAGGCGCTGAGCCAGGCCGGCGCGCTCACTGCGGAACTGGTGATCATATGACGACACCTCTTTCTTCGATCGGCGCCCCCGCCGCCAGTGCCGCCCCCGCCGGGGCCGGCAGCGGCGACGGCGGACTGCGCAAGGCGGCCGAATCCTTCGAGGCGGTCATCCTGCGTCAGCTCCTCTCGTCGATGCGGCAGGCCAAGCTGGGCGACGACATCTTCGGATCGAGCGCGACCGACAATTTCCGCGAAATGGCCGACGCCAAGACCGCGGACAGCATCGCCTCGATGCGCCAGTTCGGTATCGCCGACATGGTCGAGGCGCAGTTCCGCGCCCGGGTCGGAGGCGCGCAGTGAGCGACCTGCTCAACATCGGCGCCAGCGGCCTGCGCGCCTATTCGCGCGCGCTGTCGACGATCGGCGACAATATCGCCAACGCGCAGACGCCCGGCTATGCGCGGCGTACGCTCGAACTGGTCGAGAATCAGGCGGCGAGCAACATGCCGCTCTATCGCAGCTCGATCAAACCGGGCGGCGTGGCGATCCAGGGCGTGACGCGTTCGGTCGACCAGTGGCTCATTCAGGATTCGCGCATTTCGTCGGGCGACGCCGAGCGCTCGGCGACCAAACTCGACTGGATGAACAAGGTCGAGGCCGCAATGAGCGACGATTCGAACGGGATCGCAACCGGGCTGGGCAAGCTGTTCAACACTGCCGATCTGCTCACCGCCGATCCGTCGAACCCGACGCTGCGGGCGCAGTTTCTGCAATCGGTCGACGATGTCGCGTCGGGCTTCCGCACCGCGGCGGGCCAGCTTTCGAGCATGGCCGACGGGATTTCGAGCGCCGCGGCGGGCGAAGTCGATAGCTTCAACACCAATTTGAACGCCCTCGAACAGATCAACATCGGGCTGCGCAAGGCGCGCCCGGGATCGACCAACGAGGCATCGCTGCTCGACGAGCGCGACCGTTTGCTCGACGAGCTTTCGACGCAGGCCGGCGTCCCCGCGAGTTTCGACAGCCATGGCGCGGTGACGCTGACCGCAACGGCGACCGGCGATACGCTGGTCGGCGGCGGCGTCGTGACGCCGATTTCGGTCAGCGCTGCGGCCGACGGCCGGCTGTCCTACAGTATCGGCGCCGATGCGACGAGCAGCAACGGCAATATGCTCGCGATCGGCGGGATGCGCGGATCGAACGATCCCGAAAGCGCATGGTCGGCGCATATGGCGACGCAGGCGCAGGCGACCGCATCGGCGCGCGCGCAGGACGCCGCCGCGACGACCCGCCGCGACGCCGCCTCGGCGGCACGCAGCGCGGTCAGCGAAATCGATCTCGACCGCGAGGCGGCCGATCTGCTGCGTTTCCAGCAAGCCTATTCGGCGGCGGCGCGCACGATCCAGGTCGCGCGCGACACGATGCAGGCACTGCTGAACGCGGTGTAGGCGAAGGATTTGGGGCCATGAGCCACAAGGGGCAGAACGATGATTAACGCCACTGGCAACCGCATGACGCGCGAGATCGCGCGCCAGTCAAAGCTCGCCGAACAGATCGAAAAGCTGCAGATCCAGGTCTCGACCGGCAAACGGCTCCAGCGCATGTCCGACGATGTCGTGGCGTCTAAGCGGATCGCGACGATCGGCAAGACCCAGGCGGCGATGGACACCTGGGCGACCAACATCAACACCGGCAAGGCGCTCGCCGCGCAGGCCGACGGTGTTCTGCAATCGACGAGCGATCTGCTCACCCGCGCTCGGGAACTCACGCTCAATGCGGCGAGCGACACCGCGAGTCCGGCCGATCGCGCGACGATCGCCGCGGAATTGAGCGCGATTGCCGACCAGATCGACGGGCTGGCCGCGACGCGCGATGCGAACGGCGAACCGCTTTTCGCAACCGGCAATGCGCGCGCAATGCGGTTCGATTCGGACACGGTATTCGCCCCGGTGCCATCTGCGGCCGATGCCCTGGCCGTCAGCGGGACGAGCTTGTCGACTTTCGTCCGCGATGCCGCGGCCGCGGTGGCGGCAGGCGACAAGACGGCGATGGGCGGGTCGATGACCGCTCTCGACACCGCAATCAACCACACCGCTGACCAGAACGCCGCCATAGGCCTCGCTGCCGGCCGTCTCGAGCGGATCGGCGACAGTCTTGCCGCGCGCGGCGTGACGCTGGCCGACGAACGCTCGTCGGTCGAGGATACCGATCTTTCGGTTGCGATCGCGCAGCTCAACGCTGCCGATCTGACGCTCGGCGCTGCGCAGGCGGCCTTTGCCAAGATCAACCGGCAGAGTTTGTTCGATCTTTTGAGCTGAGCGGCCTCAAGTTTCCGGCGCCGCTGCCGTTAAGCATAAGAGACGTCCCTGGTTAGGCGGACCCCGGGCGGGTCCGGATGGAGTTGAGCGCGCATGTTTCCCGTAATCGGCATCGTCGTACTGATCCTGCTGGTGTTCGGGGGTTTTGCGCTGACGGGCGGCAACCTCGGCCCCGTCATGCACGCGCTGCCGCACAAAATGCTCATCATCGGCGGCGCCGCGGTCGGATCGCTGATCATCGGCAATTCTGGCGCCGACCTGAAGGCGCTCGCCGGCGGGCTCGGCAAGGTGTTCAAGGGGCCGCAGTACAAGAAGCAGGATTATCTCGACGTGATCCTGCTCGTCTCCTCGCTGATGAAAATGATGCGCACCGAGGGACCGGTCGCGGTCGAACCGCATATCGAAGACCCGAAAAGCTCCCCCATCTTCCAGCAATATCCCAGGCTGCTCAAGGACAGCACGCTCGTCCACCTGATCTGCGATACGTTGCGCCTGGTCGTTGTGTCGTCGGGAACGCTCGATCCGCACGCGGTCGAGGACGTGATGGACAATGCGGTGAAGAACCACCACCACCACGCGATGAAGCCGGCCGACGGCTTGCAGAATCTCGCCGACGCGCTGCCCGCGCTCGGCATCGTCGCGGCGGTGCTTGGCGTGGTGAAGACGATGGGCTCGATCGACAAGCCGCCGGAAATTCTGGGCGGGATGATCGGTTCGGCGCTTGTCGGCACCTTCCTCGGCGTTTTGCTCGCCTACGGGCTTGTCGGCCCGTTCGCGACGCGCGCGAAAAGCGTGATCGAAAGCGACGGCGCCATCTATCACACGGTGAAGCAGCTCATCATCGCATCGCTCCACGGCCACCCGCAGCCGCTCGTCATCGAAGCGGCGCGTTCGGGGGTCGAACATTCGAACCAGCCGAGCTTCGCCGAGGTCTTTGACGGAATGCGGGGCCGCTGATGGCCGCGCGTCCCAACACGCCGCCGCGGCCGATCATCGTCAAAAAGGTGATCGAGGGGGGCCATGGCGGCCATCATGGCGGTGCGTGGAAGGTCGCCTATGCCGACTTCGTGACCGCGATGATGGCCTTCTTCCTGCTCATGTGGCTGCTGGGCGCCACCACCGAAAAGCAGCGCAAGGCGCTTGCCGACTATTTCGCGCCGACGATCGTCCAGACCAAGCAGGAAAGCGCCGGGTCCAACGGCATGTTCGGCGGCGATTCGATCGTTTCGGCCGACAATTATCCGCATCGCGCCGGGCAGACGGGGACGCGGTCGATCACGATCCCGCGCGACGTTGTCGGCGGACCCAAAGAGGCTTCGGGCCGCGAACAGGAAACCAAGAAGTTCCAGCAGGTCGCGAAATCGCTCGCCGAGCGTGTCCAGCGCAAGGGCGATCTGCGCCGCCTCGCGCGCAACCTGCGCTTTACCCAGACCGTCGACGGCATGCGCATCGACGTAGTCGACGATGCCGATTTCTCGATGTTCACGATGGGAACGAGCCAGCTCACGCCCGAAGGCGTGCGGCTGTTCCAGGAAGTGGCCGAGGCGATCGGGGGCGTTCCGAACCAGCTGATGATCCGCGGTCACACCGATGCGGCACCCTGGTCGGCAGGCGCGGGCACCAACAACTGGCGGCTGTCGGTCGACCGGGCGGAGGTGGTGCGCAACTATCTCCAGTTCCGCGGGATCAATTCAAACCGCTTCTCGCGTATCGAAGGGGTCGCCGATCGCGAACCCTATGTCCCGTCGAATCGCTTCGACCCGCGCAACCGGCGCATCTCGATCACGCTCGGCTGGGGCAGCGCGGCCAAATATTAGTGCCAGATTGGCAGTAAGATAAATCCTTAACCGCGCAATTGAGCCGCCATTGCTGCCAAATTGGCAATAACCCTTTGTTTTCAATGGGTTGTAATAGCTTGGATAATCTTTCGTTTACCATTTTCCTCAATCTCTCGGCTCATCGGAAAGGCGCCATGGGGGGCGCCATGGAGACGAAAATGACTGAGGTGGGGCAGAACAAGGGCAATAACGCAGCGCTCGAAGCGTTGATCATCGGCAACAGCCCGGCGGTCAGCCAGCTGCGCGAGATGATCCGCCGGGTGGCGCGGTCGAATGCCTCGGTCATGCTGTGCGGTCCATCGGGATCGGGCAAGGAACTGGTCGCCCGGGCCATCCACGACGAAGGCGTCCGCGCCGGCAAGGCCTTCGCCGCGATCAACTGCGGCGCCATCCCCAGCGAACTCATCGAATCCGAACTTTTCGGCCACGAAAAGGGCTCGTTCACTGGCGCCACGGCGCGCCGTATCGGCCATTTCGAAGTCGCCAGCGGCGGCACGCTCTTCCTCGACGAAATCGGCGACATGCGCTTCGACATGCAGGTCAAGCTGCTCCGCGTGCTCGAGGAACGCACCATCGTCCGCGTCGGCAGCAGCGAGGTCCGCCCGGTCGACGTCCGCGTCATTTCGGCCACGCACCAGGATCTGGGCGCGGCGATCGCCGAGGGCAAATTCCGCGAAGATCTTTTCTTCCGCCTGGGCGTCGTCGTTTTGCAGGTGCCGAGCCTGGCGAGCCGCGTCGAGGATATTCCCGCGTTGATCCGCCATTTCCAGCGCAAGATGCCGGCCGACGCTAAGTGCCGCTATGACGACGCCGCGATCGCGATGCTGATGCAGCACCGCTGGCCGGGTAATGTCCGCGAACTGCGTAATTTCGTCGAGCGCGCCAGCGTCCTGTTCGGCGGCGAAACGCTCGGCTGCGACGATGTCGCGATGCTTTTGAACCCCACCGCAGCGCTGGCACCGCGGCCGATCCTCCCCACGGGTACGGTCGCGGTACCAGCCGGCGGGCTGGACATCCCGGCGGCCGCCGGCGCGCAGGCGAAAAAGCCCGCGCCGGGTCAGCCGATCGACCTCAAGCGCGAGATCGAGACGATCGAACTCGAACAAATCCACGTCGCGCTCGACCTTGCCGACGGCATCATTTCGGAGGCTGCCCGCCTCCTGTCGCTCAAGCGCACGACGCTGATCGAAAAGATGCGCAAATATGGAGTTCAGCAGCAGGCCGCCTGAAAACTACCCCACCAGTTTCGGCGCCGCTGAATTCGGCACCGGTCGCACCCCACCCCCGTCGTCGCTTGTCCCCACTTATAGCGACGGCGCGGGCCGCGGCCGGTGCCGAACCCTTTTTAACCGATCGATAATGAAGAGACGACGCGGGCGCGTCAGCGAAGCTGGCGCCAAGCCTCGGCGATCGTGCGGATGCCGTCGAGCACCTCGGCAAAGCCGTCTTCGCGATTGGCGGCGATCGCCTCATCGAGCTTGCGGCGCATGCTGCGATAGACGCGCGACAGCGCCGCGGCGACATCGCCGCCCGCGCTATGATCGAGATTGGCGTCGAGTCCGATCAGGATCGCGCGCGCGCGGTGCGCGGGGTCGGTGGCGGAGACGCGCTGTCCCTGTCGCGCCATCGATCCGAGCACGCCGACCGCCGTCTCCAGCTCGTCATAGAGCATGGCGACGAGCTCGACCGGGTCGGCGCCCTCGGCGCGGCTTTCCTGCTGCAGCCGGCGGTAGGTGCCGGTGGCGCGGACGATCGAGGCGGTGGCAGGCACGGCGAAAACCCTTAGTTATTGCTGTTCTGGTTGTTCCACATCTGGATCTGCTGTTCCAGATAGGCCTGGGTCGCCTTGAAGGCTGCCAGCTTGGCGTCGAGCGTGCTGTATTTTTTCTCCAGCCGCGCGCGATAGGCATCTTCGCGCTCGTTGACCTTGTCGAGCTGGTCGGCAAGATCCTTGCTCTTGGCATCGAGCGTCCTGGTGACGCGATCGATGACGCCGCCTGTCCCCACGGCCTTGTCACGCAGAGCGTCAAGCACACCGGCGATGCCCGGATCGCTGACGTCGGTATGCGCGCCGTCGCGCGGCGGATTGAACAATGCTTCGACCGCGCCGGCGTCGGTCGTCAGGGCGGTTTCCAGCCGGGTTTGATCGACGGCAAGCAGGCCGTCCTTGTTCGTGTAGATGCCAATGTCGGCGAGCGTCGTGTAGGTGCCGCTGCTGGTCAGCGTTTGCGACATCATGCCGCGCAACTGGCCCTCGAGCTCGCGCAGGCCGCGCGTGTCACCCGACATCGCGGCGGCGTCGGTGATGCTCTTCTTGAGCTGGTTATAGACGTCGACGAAATCCTTCACCGTCTGCCGGATCATGTCGAGCGGGCGACTTGCCCCCACATCCACCTCCTGGCCTGGCGATGCCTTTTTAAGCGTGAGCGACATGCCGGGAATCACGTCGTCGACGATATTGGAACTGCGGCTATAGGCCACGCCGTCGATCGTGAATTGGGCATCGGTCGCCGATTGGCCGAGCGTCATGCCGCCGCCTGCACCATAGCCGAACGCCGCGAGCGCCGGATCGGCGCCCGCGTCGGCAGTCAGCGTGAAGCTGTTCGCCGCTCCCGTCGCGCCCTTGAGCACGATCCGGCTGCCGCCAGTGTCGGACACGATCGAGGCCGATACGCCGCTGCCGCTGGCGTTGATCGCCTTTGCCAGCCCTTCGAGGCTGTTTTTCGTGCTGTCGATCGTGATCACATGGTCGGTGCCGCCGACGCTGAGCGTCATCGTGCCGGTCCCGATCGCCGCCGTCTTGTCGGCGACCACCGCCGAATAGGCGGTCTGCGCCCGGGCGAGCTGGTCGACGACCACCGTTGCCGAGAAGCTGTCGGCGTTGATACCGGCGCGCGTCGTTGCCGAAATCACGCTTTCGTCCGAAACCGTCGGCGTACTGCGCAAGGTGCCGTCGGACACCATTTGCGCCAGCGAATCGGCAAAGCCTTCAAGGTTCGATCGCGCCTGCGAAACGGCGCTGATCCGCGCCTGATTCTGCTGCGCCAGCGTCGAGAGCCGCGTAACCTTGGGCTCGCGCGAGGCAGCCGCAAGATCATCGACAAGCTTGGGAATGTCGATCCCCGACCCGGCGCCGAGCGAACTGGCAATGGAAGTGAGAGCCATGGCAAATATCCTTCGCTCTTCTTAACGGCCGCGCGCGCGCGACATTAAGCGCGAAATCAGCCCTGCCGGCGCCCGTCGGGATCGAATTGGTGCGACACCGGAATCTCGACATCGGGCTGGCTGCGTCCCTCGGCGACCGCGCGTTCGAGCTGGAACACGAAGGCGAGGATCGTGGCGACGGCGACGAACAATTCTTCGGGAATCGTCCGCCCGGCGCGCACGGTGAAATAGATCGCACGGGCGAGTTGCGGATATTCCAGAATCGGAATGTCGGCGCCGCGGGCAAGCTCGCGGATCGCCAGCGCGACATCGCCGCGCCCGCGGGCGACGACCACCGGCGCTGCATCGACGCCGGGGCGATAGCGCAGCGCGACCGAGAAATGCGTCGGGTTGGTGAGCACGACCGTCGCGTCGGTCACCGCCTTGCGCGCCGACCCGCTCAATATTTCATGCGCCCGCTGGCGCTGCGCCTGCTTGAGTTCGGGGGCGCCGTCAGACTGGCGCATCTCCTCTTTGACTTCCTGCTTGGTCATCATCAGCCGCCGGTTGCGCTGATACCATTGGGCGGGAACGTCGATCAGCGCGATCACCACCAGCCCGCCCGCCATCGCGAGCATCGAATGGCCGATGGCGCTGCCTGCGAGCCCGATCGCGGCATTGAGATCGGTCGACGCCATGGTCATGATCGCGGGCAGATTGACCGCGATCAGCCAATAGCCGATCGTTCCGAGCAGCAGCACCTTGGCGATCGACTTGACCAGTTCGATCAGCCCCTGCGGCCCGAAGATGCGCTTGAGGCCGTTCAGCGGATTGATGCGGTTGCCCTTGAAATTGAGCGCCTTGCCGCGCCAGCCGAGCGAACCGAGCATCGCGGGCGCCGCGATCGCAGCGACGAAGGCGAGCGCGAACAGGCTGCCGAGCGGCAGCAGAATTTCGACCCCGTTGCGCATCACCGCTTCGCCCGGCGCAAAATGCGCGACGTCGTCGGCGCTGAGCGTCAGGCCGCGTTTCATGAGGTCGCCCGCCGACTGGACGAGCCAGCCGCCCGCGGCAAAAAGCCAGCCCGCACCCGCGAGCATCATCAGCGCGGTCGCGAGTTCGCGCGACATCAGCACATCGCCCTCGCGCACGGCGTCGGCGCGCTTTTTCGGGGTTGGCTGTTCGGTTTTCTGGTCCTTGTCCGACTGTTCGGCCATCGTCAGCCCCCCGCGAGCAGGCGCGCCATGTCGAGCGCATCGGACAGGAAGCGGGCGATCGCCTCGGCCATCGCGGGGGTCGCGATGCCGAGCAGGATGACCCCGGCAAGCAGCGTCGCCGGCAGGCCGACCGCGAACAGGTTCATCGCCGGGGCCGAGCGCCCGATGACGCCCATCACCATCTGGACCATGATCAGCACGAAGCCGACGGGCAGGGCGATGGTCAGCCCCGCCGCGAACATCAGGCTGCCGAAGCGCAAGATGCCTTCGATCGCGCCATAGGAGGGAAAGGCGTTGCCCGGCGGCAGCGCATTATAGCTCTGCACGATGATCTCGATGAGCAGCAGATGGCCGTTCGCCGCCAGGAACAGCGCGGTGGCGAGCATCGAGAGGAACTGGCCGACCGCCGAGCTCATCTGCCCGCTCATCGGATCGACCATTGCCGCGAAGCCGAGGCCCATGGCGTTGCTGATCGCCTCGCCCGCGAGCAGCGCCGCGGCGAGCCCCATTTGGAGCACGAAGCCGATCGCGAGCCCGATCACGACCTCGCCCGCGACGAGGAGCAGGCCGGTGAAGGACACGAGCCCTTCGGGCGGCAGATGGAGCCCCGATGCCGCGACCGCCGGAACGCCGACGGCGAGCGCGATGACGAGGCGGAGCTGCACCGGCACGTTCGTCGCCCCGAACACCGGCGCGGCCAGAAAGGCAGCGCCGGGGCGGATCATCCCCAGCATCCAGAGCTGGAGCATCGCCTCGATATTCGGGATATCGGCCAGGTTCATCGCGGCCCTATCGGACCAGATTGGGTATCTGGGCGAACAGGTCGCGGGTGAAATCGGTAAGCAGGACCAGGATACTGCTGCCGAAGATCGCCAGACAGATGGCGGTGATGATCAGCTTTGGTACGAAGCTGAGCGTCTGTTCGTTGATCGAGGTCGCCGCCTGGACCATGCCGAGCAGCACGCCGATGACGAGCACCGGAATCAGGATCGGCGCCGAGGCGAGCGCGAGAATCCACAGCGCCTGCTGTGCGACACCGATGAAATAATCGGCCTCCATCGCGCTATGTTCCGAATGATGAGGCGAGCGACCCCATCGTCAGGGCCCAGCCGTCGACGAGGACGAAGAGCAACAGCTTGAACGGCATCGATATGACCGTCGGCGACAGCATCATCATGCCGAGCGACATCAGCGCCGAGGCGACGATCAGGTCGATGACGAGGAAGGGCAGAAAGATCAGGAAGCCTATCTGGAACGCGGTCTTGAGTTCGCTGGTGACGAAGGCGGGCAGCAGGATCGAAAAGGGGACGTCCTTCGGACTCGCATATTCGGGCGCCTTGGCGATCTTGGCGAACATCATCAGGTCGGTCTTGCGGGTCTGCTTCATCATGAAGCCGTGGAGCGCATCGCCCGACCGGACGACCGCCTCGCCGATGTCGATCTGTTCTTGGCCATAGGGGGTGATCGCGACGCGGTTCACCTCGCTGAGCACCGGCTGCATCACGAACAGCGACAGGAAGAGGCTGAGCCCGACGAGCACTTGGTTGGGCGGCGTCTGCTGCAGGCCGAGTGCGTGGCGCAGGATCGACAGCACGATGATGATGCGCGTGAAGCTGGTCATCATCAGGAGCAGCGACGGCAGCACCGTCAGCAGGCTCATCAGCAGCAGGATCTGCAACGACAAGCTCAATGGGCGGCCATCGCCGCCGATCTCGCCGACCGCGCGGGTCAGGCCGTCGGCTGCCTGCGCATGCGCCGCGGGCGCCGCGGCGACGAACAGCGCGATGCCGCCGGCAATTGCCGCGCGGCGCAGCCATCGGCTGCGCGCCGGGGCGGCGTCAGTCGACATGAAAATCGCCCTGGCTGTTGTCGGCAAGGCGCGTGATGCCGTTGCGCGACACCGCGATCAAAATCTGTTGCCCGGCAAATTCGACCACCGCGAGCTTCGACCCCGGACCGAGGGGGAGCACGCCGACAAGGTCGACCGGCCGATCCTGTTTCGCGCCGCCGCCCAGCGGCACGCCCATCTGGACGCGCTTCCACAGCCACAGGCTGCCCCAGGCCATGCCGCCGACGATCGGCAGCAGGATCAGCAGGCGCAGGATATATTCGAGCATCAGGCCCTCCGGTCGAAGCCGGCGATGCCGCGGTCGGGCGCGACGACTTCGGCGACCTGGATGCCGTAGCGGCCGTCGACGCTGACGATCTCGCCCTTCGCGATCAGCGTGCCATTGGCATAGATGTCGAGCAGGTCGGTCGCCGCGCGGTCGAGTTCGATCACGCTGCCTTCGGTCATCGTCAGCAGTTCGGCGAGCGTCATCGAGGTCGACCCGACCTCCACCGAGACGCGCAGCGAAACGCCGGCGAGCAGGTCGAAATTGGGGGCGGCGGCAATCGTCTTGCCTTCACGGCGGTCACGCTGCGGCGCCGCGGGCGCGTCGCTGAGGTCAGTCATTGTCCGGTCCTTTTTCGATTTGATCGATCATGATGGCGGCGTTGCCATTGGCTTCGCCGATGCTGCCGAGCGCGAATTTGCGTCCGGCGACGGTCACCGGCACCTGGCGCGGCATGGTGATGGGGATGATGTCGCCGACTTCGAGCGACAGAAGTTTGACGAGGCTGATTTCGGGACGCGCGAGCACCGAACGCACGGGCAGGCGGACGTCCTTGAGCGCCTTGTTGAGCGCGCCCGACCAGGCGGGATCGGTCTGCGGCAGGTCGCGCATTTCGGGCACCGGTTCGGCGCCCGCGATTCCGCGCAGCGCCGCCTGCGGATAAGCGCACATTACGGTCTTGCCATCGAAGGGCGCGCCGCGCAGCGTGAAGCGCTGGACGAGCAGTTCATCGTCGGCGCGCACCGCGGCGAGCTTGGCGCTTTCGGTGGTGACGAAATCGAGTTCGGGATCGATCGGGTGCTTGTCGCGCCACGCGGCGGCGAGCTGCAACCCCATGTCGCGGCCGAGGCGCGCGGCAAAGCGTTCTTCGGCGTCGGTCAGATCCTCGCGCTCGCCCGCCGGCTGGCCCTTGCCGCCGTAAAAGATGTCAACGAGCTGGAGGACAAGCGCGCGGCCGCCGGTGATCAGCACCGGCCCCTTGAGCGGCGGCGCGTGATAGCGCCAGAAAATTGCCGGTTCGACGACGGCGCACCAGTCGGCAAAGCGCATCGTTTCCGCGGGCGCGCGCTCGATCTGCACGAGCGGCGCGCCGAGCGCGCGCACCAGATCGCGCAGGCTGCGCGCGAACTGGTTGCTCACGGCGTCGAGCAGCGGAAAGGCATAGCTGCCCTCCGACCGGCGGAGCAGCAGCGACGCCTGCGCGTCGGCCTCCTGTCGCGCCGCGGCGTCTGCGGCCGCTACGGGTTTGGCGTTTAGCGTCACTGAATCACCAAGCTTGTGAAATAGACATTGTCGATGCCCCCGAACCCCTCCTTGTCGCGCAGTACTTGGTTAATCGCATTGGTCAACTGGCGTTGAAGCCGCTGTTTGCCCTGCGACGTCGAAAGCAGCGCCGGATCCTGTTCGGCAAGCGTCATCAGGACGGCCGACCGGATCGGCACCTCCTGCCGCTTGATGTTGGTGATCAGCTTGCCGTCATAATAGGTCGACAGGCTGATCCCGACCTGAAGAAAGCCCGATCCGTCGGCCAGATTGGTCGTGAAGGGCTGTTCGATCGGATAATAGGTGATCTCATATTTGCGGGGATCGACCTTGTAATGATCGTTGGGAACGGAGACGGTACCGACCTTCAGCGCCGGCGCACCGCCGCCTTCGCCGCCCTCGCCCGAGGCCGCTTCTTCCTTTTCGCTGCGTACGACCAGCTTGGGGTAATTGTCCTGCGGCGTCGCCTTATGCTCGCCGAGGCCGCCACCCAGATAGATGCCCGCGCCAGCACCGGCGCCGATCAGCGCGGTTCCGCCGACGCCGACCACCAGCAGCTTCTTCATCTTGCCGCCCTTCTTGGGCGCTGCTTCGGGGGCCTTGTCCTTGCTCATCTCGTCGGTTCCTTTCGATATCAGGCAAAGCGGCCGCGGCGGTTCGCGGCGCTGTCGTCATCGCGCGCGTCGGCGCGATCATTGGCGGTTTCGATCAAATGGCTCGCGTCGGGCGCAGCGCCGCGTCCCTGGTTCTGGCCCTGTCCCTGACCCTGGGCGAGCGACGGGCGCCCGGCCTGATCGGGGGTGCAGGTCACTTCGGCGCCGGCAACGCGGACGCCCTGCTGGCGGAGATCCTCAACCAGTCGCGGCTGTGCGGCGGCAACGATCGCGGCGGTGCTTTCATGCTGGGTGTCGAGCTTCATCGACACGCTGTCGCCATCGAGTTTCATCGCGACGTCGAGCCGGCCGAGGTGGCGCGGCATCAGGCGGAAGCTGAGGTCGCCCTTGTCCGATTTGGTCGCGGCGATATCGGCGGCGAGCTGCGCGATCCAGCGATCATCGCTCGTCAAGTCGAGCGTGCGTTCGGCGAGCGGCGCCGCCTGCGCCGGGGCACCGATGCTTGTGGCGCTGGGCGCGGCGGGCTGATTGAACAGCACGGTCATGGAAGCGCCGCCTTCGGCACGGATCGGCTTGGCCGCGGGTTCGGCGGCGGGCGCCGGCGTAGCGGTGGCGCTCTCGGCCTTCGCAGGCGTTACGGCGGGTGCGGCGGGGGCGTCGCGGCCTTGCGGCGCGGCCGGGGCAAGTGCCGGCTTGACAGCCTTCGCGGGCTTGTCGGCAACCGGCGCGGAGGCTTCGGGCGCCACCGCATTCGCGGCGGCAGGCAGCGGATTGACGGGCAGGGGCACGGCGGGAGGCGTCGTTCCCGCCGTCGCGGCAGCGTCGGCTGTAGGCGCGGCGTCGGTCGCTTCAGCATCGGCGCGGCCGGTGCCGGTCTTCGCCGGATCGGCGGCGGGCTTGGCGGGCTTGCCGGTCAGCGCGGCGAGCAGGCTGGCGGCATGTGCCGCGGCATCCTGCGCATCGGGTTGCGGGACGTCCGGGCCGGCACGCTTGGGCGCGGCCTTGGGCGACGTGTCGTCAGCCGGGGTCGCGGGCGCCGCTTCGGTATCGGCAGCGGGCGCCGCCTTGGCCTCGGTGGCGAGTTTTTTGCCGCCGACGATGGCGGCGAAATCGGGTGTCACGACGTGCGGCGTCTCGTCGGGGGTGATGGCTGTAGTCGGCACGGCATCCGCCGTCGGCGCCACCGTGCCCGCCGCTTTGGGCCCTGCGAGCGCGATCACGCTCGCGGTCGTCGCCTGAGTATCGCCGGTCGGCGCAGCGCCGGGCGTGCCGGTCTTGCCGGTCGGCGCAGCGCCAGCCGTGCCGGTCTTGCCGATCGTCGCTGCACCGGGATGCGTCGCGAGGAGCTGGCCGAATCCGCCATCCTCGCCCGTGCCGCTGGCGGGCGTCTGACCGATATTGGCCAGAAAGGTCGCGAAGCCGGGCTGGCTCGCGCTCTGGGGCAGACCGGGCATCATTCCGGGCCGCCTTCGACCAGGCGCAGGCTCATCGTGCGGCGGCGGTGCGGGCGGTTCGCGTCGGCGCGGCGTTCCATCTCGACTTCGGCCGACTTGCGGCTGCGTTCATAGAGGCGCACCGCCGATTCTTCCTTCATCAGCGCGCTCTGCGCGAGCACGCCCATTTCGTCGCGGCGGGCGCTGGCGTTGACCAGCGGCGTCGCAAGATTTTCCTTCGCCATGTCGAGCCGCATGCCGAGTTCGCCGACCGTATTGAGCGCGCGGCCCGCGACGACGCCCCGGGCGACCGCAAGGTCGGCGCGCAGCGCCTCGAGCCGGCGCGACAGCTCGACGAGGCTCGCAAGCTCGCCATTGGCGCGCGCCAGATTGGCCTCCGCCATCTGATGTTCGACGGTGCGCACGCGAATGATACGTTTGCGGCGTGCGGTGCGAGCGGTCATGCAGAATATCCTTCGATGAGTGACTGGCGTGCGGTCTGGAAATCGACCTGGGCGCCGGCGGGCTGGGTAACGAATGCAAGCTGGTCGGCGCGCCGCGCGATGGCGGTGTCGAGCACCGGATCGGTGCCGGCGACATAGGCGCCCATCAGCATAAGGTCGCGATTCTCTTCATAGGCGGACCAGAGCTGGCGGAAGCGCGCGGCGGCGGCGGCGTGATCGGCATCGACCGAATCGGCCATGGTGCGCGACAGCGACCGGGCGATGTCGATCGCGGGATAGACGCCCTGTTCGGCAAGCTGGCGCGACAGGATGATATGACCGTCGACGATCGCGCGCGCCGAATCGACGACCGGATCCTCGATGTCGCCGCCATCGGCGAGCACGGTATAGAGCGCGGTGATCGACCCGCCGGTGACGCGGTCGTTGCCGGCGCGTTCGACGAGCGAGGGGATGAGCGCGAAGGTCGAGGGCGGATAGCCCTTCATCGTCGGCGGTTCGCCCAGTGTCAGCCCGATCTCGCGCTGCGCGTGCGCGACGCGGGTCAGGCTGTCGATCAGCAGCAGCACCTTCTTGCCGTCTTGGCGAAAGGCTTCGGCGATCGCGGTCGCGCGCATCGCGGCGCGCAGGCGGAGCAGCGGCGGATGGTCGGCGGGAACCGCGACGACCCCCGATTTCTTGCGGACGGCGGGCGGCAGCTTGGTCTCAACGAAGTCGCTGACCTCGCGGCTGCGCTCGCCGATCAGGCCGACGACGATCACGTCGCACTCGGTGCCTGCGATCATCTGGCCCATCAGCACCGACTTGCCGACGCCCGACCCCGCGATGATCGCGACGCGCTGGCCTTCGCCGACGGTGAGCAGGCCGTTGATCGCGCGCACGCCCATGTTGAGCGGCTTGGTCACGCGGCCGCGGCGCAGCGGATTGACCTTGCGGCCCGCGAGCGGCCACTGGAACTGCGACTTGACCGGCGGGCGACCGTCGAGCGGATTGCCCTGCGCGTCGATGATGCGGCCGAGCAGCGCCTTGCCGACCGTCACCATGCTCGACGCGCCATGCGGTTCGACCGGCGCGCCGGTGACGAGCGGCATGTTGGTGTCGAAGGGCAGCACGAGACTGCGGTGTCCGCGAAAGCCCACGACCTCGCCGTTCACATATTCGTTGTTCGCCGACTTGATGCGGACATTGCTGCCGAGCGGCTGGGGAAAGCCCGATACTTCCAGCATGATGCCTTCGTGCGCGACGAGCGTGCCGATGCGGCGCGGCGATGCGTCGCTGAGGTCGACGGGGTCGAGCAACTGGCGCGCGGACATGGCGAGGCGGCGCGTCATGCGGCGGCGCCCTGGCTGCCGAGCGCGGCACGCAGCTCGTCCAGGTAGACCGCGCGGCCATGTTCGATCCAGCCGGCCGAGGTTTCGACACGGACGGTGCCGCGCGCCATCGACGGATCGCTTTCGATCGGCAGCGCGATCGGCGCGTCGATGAGCAGCACGGCGTCGGCGGGATTGACCCACAGGGTGCGCGCCTTGTCGGCTTCGGCGACCAGCGCGGCGGCAGTTTCGGCCTGAGTGCGCAGCCAGTCGGCCTCGATCGGCGCCGCCTCGACGATCTGGCGGACGAGCCGCTCGACCGTTTCGGCGATCAGCTGCGCCAGTTCCTCGCTCGGTTCGTCCTGCAGCGCTTCGGCGGCGGCGACCATCGCGAGCAATTGTTGGCGTTCGACCGCAAAGGCGGCTTCGGCGAGGCGCTGGCCTTCGGCAAGCCCGCGCGAAAAGGGATCGTCGGCGGGCTCGGCCGCCGCTTCGGCGACCGGCGTCAGCGGAGCGCTGCGCGGCTGGCCGAATTGCAGCGGGCGAAAGCCGCCGTCGCGCGCCATCGCATGCGCCAGCGCGGCAACGGTCGATTCGGACGCGAGATCAGACATAATCGTCGCCCCCGCCCGCGAGCATGATTTCGCCCGATGCCGCCATCTGGCGGACGATCTGCATGATCGACTTCTGCGCCTCGTCGACGTCGGTGCGCTTGACCATCGTCATTTCGGCCATTTCGTCGCGGATCGTTTCCGATGCGCGCTGCGACATCGTCGACAGGCACAGATCGACCATGTCGGCGTCGGTGCCCTTGAGCGCGACTGCAAGGATCGCCGCATCGACCGAGCGCAGCACGGTGCCGATGCTCTTCTTGTCGAGTTCGCGCAGATTTTCGAAGATGAACATCTCTTCCTCGATCGCCTGCGCCAGCAACTTGTCCTGCTTCTTGAGCGCGCGGATCGTGCGTTCGGACAGCGACTTGGGCATTTTCTTCATGATCTTCGCGACGTCGCTCGGGCCGCCGATCGGCTGCTTGGCGACGCGCTGGCCGCCGACATTGGCGGAGGCGAGCACCGATTCCAGATCCTCGATCGCGGCGGCGGGGACGGTGGTAAGCTGCGCCGCGCGTAGCACCAGATCGGCCTGCAGGACTTCGTCCAGCGTTTCGATCGCGCGCGCTGCGACGTCGGGGATCAGCACCGACAGGATCAGCGCGCCGACCTGCGGATGTTCGCTGGCGAGCAGCGCGCTGATCGCCTCGACATCCATCCAGCGCAACATTTCGAGCGACGCGGCGCTCGACTGCGGCGCGACCGCGGCCAGGATATTGTCGGCGCGGACATTGCCCACCGCCTGATTGATGACGGTGCGGATACGCGTTTCGGCGCCGATGGCGAGCGCACTGACGTCGCGGCTGCGCACGACAAACTGGTCGAGCGCCTGTTCGATCTGGGTTTCGCTGGCGTTGGCGGCGTCGAACATGCCCTTGGCAAGCAGGCGCACCTCATCGGGATCGAGATGCTTGAGGATCGTGGCGGCGTCGCCTTCCTCGAGCAGCATCAGCAGGATCGCGGCGGCGGCCGATCCTTCGATGGCGGGGCGCAGGCCGACCGCGGGTGCGATCTCGCCGGCGACGTCGGTGTCGTCAGCCATGGGCGCCCTCCTGCATCAGCTGGCGCACGACGAGTGCGGCGCGCGCCGAATCCTGGCGGACGAAGGCGCGGACCAGATTGGCGCGCGCTTCATAACTCGGCGCGGCCTCGATCATCTCGAGCGTGATTTCGCTGCCGCCGCGCGGCGCGTCGAGCGCAGCGCGGTTTTCGGTGGCGGTGAGCAGCGACTGTTCGATCTCGGCATCGCGTTCGGCGCGCGCGGCGGCGCGCTGTCTGGCCGATTTGATCATCGGACGGCCGATGAACAGAAAGGCGAGCAGCGCGGCGAGCACGGCGCCGATCTGCTTGGCGAGCGGCATGAACCACGGCTGGTCGTAGAAGGCTGGGGGGACATCGTCGACCTTCGCAAAGGGACGCTGGCTGATCGCGACGACGTCGCCGCGCGTCTGATCGTATCCGACTGCGCCTTTCACCAGCCCCTCGATCTTGGCGAGGTCGGCCTGGGTCAGCGCCTTCTGGCCCTGGTTGAGCGCGACCGCGATCGACAGGCGCTTCAGGCGGCCCTGTGGCTGGTGCGTGACAGAGATTTCGCGGCCGACCTCATAGGCGCGGGCCGAATTTTCGTTGCTCTGCGTGTCGGTGGTCGGCGCGCCGGCGGGCGTCGGCGCGGGGGCATTGTTGGTCACGGTGGTCGCCGGACCTCGACCGAATAATTGCCCGAACCGAGCATCGGACCGAGCAGCGTTTCGAGCGCGCGGCGGAAGCGGTCCTCCATCTGCATCTGGAGCTGGAAGCTCTTCATGTCGCCGCTGCTGGCGCCGTCGGAGAGCAGCGCGCCGCGCTGGTCGATCACCTGCACCTCGTCGGCGTTCATGCCGGGAACCGAGGAGGCGACGAGGAAACGGATCCCCTGAACCTGCGCGTCGCTGAGGCTGCGGCCGTTCTGCAACGTCAGCATCACCGACGCGGTGGCGGGCTTGTCGTCGCGGACGAACAGGCTGGGTTCAGCGGCGGCGATGTGGACGCGAGCGGTCTTGACCGCGTCGATCGTCTCGATCGTACGGGAAAGATCGGCTTCGCGCGCCGAGCGCAGCGTTTCGCCTTCGATCGCGCGGCTCGACCCCATCGGGAGCGAGGCGATCAGGCTGTCTCCGCTCGGCTGCGCCTTGGGCAATCCCTGCCCGGCGAGCGCGATTCGCGCCTGATACAGTTTGTCGGCATCGACGGTCAGTGCGCCGGTCGTCGGATCGATGGTGTGGCCGATCCCTTGCGACTGGAGCGCGTCGGCGACGGCGGCCTTGTCGCTGTCGTCGAGCCCGGCGAAGAGCTGCGCCTGCGGCGCCGACTGGGTCATGAAATAGGCGAGCGCGGCCAAGCCGATCGCGGTCGTCGTGGCGATCGCGGGCAGGGCGCGCTGGACGGCGGGCTGGCGGACGAACTGCTGGACCGGCGCAAAGCGGCCGCCCATCGCAGGGAGGGGCAGCCGGTTCGTATCGGCAACGGGGGCAAGGAGTTGAGCTTCGGCCATGGATTACACCGGCATGTTCATGATGTCGCGATAGGCGGACAGCAGCTTGTTGCGGACCTGCAACGTGGTTTCGAAGCCGAGCGAGGCCTTCTGGCGTTCGATCATCACGCTGACGATGTCGTGCGTGTCGCCGCGTTCATAGGCTTCGCTGAGGTCGCTCGCCTTCGCCTGCTGGGTATTCACTTGCTGCAGTGCGCTGGCGATCGCCGATCCGAAATCGGGTGCCGCACCGGCACCCGCGGCGCCGCCCGCAGCCGCGCCGCCGGCGGCGCGTTGCAGCGCCTGGTTCTGATTGAGAATCGAACTGCGCATTTGCAGCAGTCGGCTCTGGTCAATCGTGCTCATAAGCTTTCATCCGTCCTGGTGCGCGGCGGTTCGCCGCACGCACAAAGAGTAATGCAAAGCCCGTGCCAAAAATTCTTTTCGTTGAAAAACAGATGTTTGATAGAGTGCTTCTGTCGCGCCCCGCGCTCCGCGGCGTTTTTTTGACGCGCCGGCTTAATCCGCCGCCGCCGCCGCCGTTACAGCTTTCGTGACCGCTCGCTGAGCCCTCACACCACGGGAATGGCCAAGGGGCCGGAAAGGAACATTATGACTGTCATCAACACCAATGTGAGCGCGCTCCGCGCCCAGAACAGCTCGCGTGTTGCCAATCGCATGCAGTCGCAGGCTATGGAACGTCTGTCGAGCGGCAAGCGCATCAACAGCGCCAAGGACGACGCCGCCGGCCTCGCCGTTGCAACTCGCATGCAGGCTGCCTCGCGCGGCTTCACCCAGGCGATCCGCAATGCCAACGACGGCATTTCGCTGGCGCAGACCGCCGACAGCGCTGCGGGCAGCGTTTCGGACATCCTGGTTCGTATGCGCGACCTGGCGATGCAGGCTTCGACCGGTACTCTCAGCGATGCCGACCGCGGTCTGGTGCAGAAGGAAGTTACCGCGCTGATCTCGCAGATCGGCGACATCGTCGGCCAGACGACGTTCAACGGCAACAAGCTGCTCGACGGCAGCGTCACCGCAGGCTTCGATATCCAGACCGGTATCAACACCGGTGAAAACGTGAACATCACGATCGGCAAGCTTGATGCGACGACGCTGGGCGTCAACGCGCTTTCGGTTGCCACGGCTTCCGGCGCGACCGGTGCACTGGCGACGCTCGACACCGCGATCACCACGGTCGCCGGCGAACGCGCCAACCTCGGTGCGCAGCAGAACCGTCTTGAAGCGGCTGTCGATAATTTGACGTCGCGTGTCACCAATCTGGACGAATCGCGCTCGCGCATCGAAGATGCCGACTTCTCGGCTGAATCGACGAAGCTGGCGGCCGCGCAGATCCTGTCGCAGGCTTCGACGGCGATGCTCGCCCAGGCGAACCAGAGCGCCCAGGGTGTGATGAACCTGCTGCGCTAAGCGCGGAACATCGCAAACATCTCAGGCTATATTTGGTTGGTCCCTTTAATAGCCTGATCGGATGCCCCGGCTCCCCACAGCCGGGGCATCTTTTTGCGTGCGGGGCGGAGGCCCCCCGCTTCAATGAAAATCGCGTGACTTGGGCAGGATGCGGACATTGCGCGGATGACTGTGCCGGGCGCCCGGCGTGCGGCCGCGCGGCATTTGCGGGTGCTTGACCTCGTCGGCCCGGCACAAGTCGGGATCGAAACCGCGATCGCTGCCCAGGGCGTCGAGCATCGCGGTGCGATCGACGATGCGGGTCGCCATCAGGTGGATGACGCCCTCCTTGCTGCGCTGCACCTCGCCTTCGGCCAGCATCAGCCGCGACGCCATGACGGCGCGGCGATAGCGTTCGAAATGGCGCGCCCATAGCAGGATGTTCACGATCCCGCCCTCATCCTCGATGGTGATGAAGATCGCATTGCCCTTGCCCGGCCGCTGGCGGATCAGCACGACCCCCGCGGTGCGGACGATCGACCCGTTCTTCGCCGCCGCAACTTCGCCCGCGCTCAGCACGCCTTCGCGGGCGAAGGCGGGGCGCAGAAAGGCCATCGGATGGCCCTTCAGCGACAGGCGCGTCGTCTGATAATCGGTCAGCACCTGTTCGACCGGCGGGGTCGGCGGCAGGCGTACATCGTCTTCGGTGCCCAGTTCGTCGGCGCCGGCCGCACCGAACAGCGGCAACACCCCCTGACGGACGCGCCGCGCGTCCCATAGCGCGGGGCGCCGATCGAGTCCCATCGACCGGCATGCGTCGGCATCGGCGAGCAGGCGCAGCGCGCGCGGCGGCAGATTCGCGCGGCGTGCGAGTTCCTCGACCGATGCGAAGGGCGTGTTGCGCGCGTCGGCAATCTGCTTCGCCCATTCGGCGCGAACCCCCTCCACCTGCCGAAAGCCAAGCCGCAGGGCGAGGCTGCCGTCGGTGCGGAGTTCTAGGCTGCTGTCCCAATCGCTGGAATTGACGTCGACCGCGCGCACCTCGACACCATGTTCGCGCGCATCGCGGACAAGCTGCGCCGGCGCATAAAAACCCATCGGCTGCGAATTGAGCAGGCCGCAGGTGAAAACGGCGGGGTGGTAATGCTTGATCCATGACGAGACATAGACAAGCCGCGCAAAGGACTGCGCATGGCTTTCGGGGAAGCCATAGCTGCCAAAGCCCTCGATCTGCTTGAAACAGCGTTCGGCGAAATCCTGCGTGTAGCCCCGCCGCACCATGCCGCCGATCATCTTGTCCCGGAAATTCTCGATCGTCCCGACGTTGCGAAAGGTCGCCATCGCGCGGCGCAGACCATTGGCCTCCTCGGGCGTGAAATCGGCGGCCACCATCGCCAGCTTCATCGCCTGTTCCTGGAATAGCGGCACGCCGAAGGTCTTGCCGAGCACGTCGTGCAGTTCGTCGGGTGGGTGCGGCGGGGCAGGCTCGGGGAATTCAACCGGCTCCTCGCCGCATCGCCGGCGCAGATAGGGGTGGACCATGTCGCCCTCGATCGGGCCCGGCCGGACGATCGCGACCTGCACGACAAGGTCATAGAATATCTTGGGTTTCAGGCGCGGCAGCATGTTGATCTGGGCGCGGCTCTCGACCTGAAACACCCCGATGCTGTCGCCGCGCTGGAGCATCTCATAGACGGCCTCGTCGCCGCAATCGATGTCGACCTCCAGCGTATGGTCGCCCAGCCCGTGCGCACGCATCAGGTCGAAGCATTTGCGAATGCAGGTCAGCATCCCGAGCGCGAGAACATCGACCTTCATCAGGCCGAGCGCATCGATGTCGTCCTTGTCCCATTCGATGAAGGTGCGGTCCTCCATCGCGGCATTGTGGATCGGCACCAGTTCGTCGAGCCGCCCCTGGGTCAGCACGAAGCCGCCGACATGCTGCGACAAGTGGCGCGGCGCCTTCAGCAATTCGCCGACGAAGCGGTGCAATCGCTCGATCTCGCCATTATGGGGGTCGAGCCCGGCTTCGGCCAGCCGTTCGACCGGCACCTCGTCGCCCCAGCTTCCCCAGCTCGTATCGGCGAGCCGCGCGGTCACATCCTCACTGAGGCCCAGCGCCTTGCCGACCTCGCGGATCGTGCTGCGCGGGCGATAGTGGATGACGGTTGCGGCGATCGCGGCGCGGTCGCGCGTGTAGCGGCGGTAGATATATTGGATCACTTCCTCGCGCCGCTCATGCTCGAAATCGACGTCGATGTCGGGCGGCTCATCGCGCTCGGCCGAGACGAAGCGGGAGAAGAGCAGGTCGTGCTGCATCGGATCGACCGAGGTGACGCCGAGCAGGAAGCAGACAATCGAATTGGCCGCCGATCCGCGCCCCTGACAGAGGATCGGGGGTTCTTGCGCGCGCGCGAAACGGACGAGATCGTGGACGGTGAGGAAATAATAGACGTAATTCCGCCGCCGGATCAGCCGCAGCTCGTTGCCGATCAGCTTGCGGACTTTCGCCGGCAAGGGCGTGCCATAGCGCGCCTCGGCCGCTGTCTTCACCAGATGGTGCAGATAGTTGAAGGGCTTCCATCCCGGCGGTACCGGCTCGTGCGGATATTCGTAGCGCAGTTCGTCGAGCGCGAAGCCGATACGGTCGAGCAGTCGCGCGCTTTGCTCGACCGCTTCCGGACAGGCCGCGAACAGCCGGCGCATCTCGGCCGGCGCTTTCAGATGGCGTTCGCCATTGGCGTGGAGACGCCGGCCCGCCTTGTGAAGTGTCGTGCCCTCGCGGATACAGGTGACGATGTCGTGGAGCGGGCGCTGCGCGGAGGTCGCGTAGAGCGCATCGCTGGTGGCAAGCAGCGGGATGTTCACCGCCGCCGCCAGACGGTGCAGTCGCGCCAGCCGCCGCGCGTCGGCGCCGCCCCGGGGCATGGTCGCGGCGAGCCAGACCGATTTCGGACGTGCATGCTTGAGCTGGCGCAGCAGGGCCTCGTCGCCACCCGTCGCGATCAGCAACAGATCGTCGCAATGCGCGAGCAGATCTTCGAGGTGAAGGATGCAGTCGCCCTTCTGCGCGCGCAGATTGCCGGTCGATAACAGGCGCGTCAGTCGGCCCCAGCCATGGCGGCTCACCGGATAAGCGATAATGTCGGGAGTCTCGTCGGCGAACGCGAGCCGGGCGCCGACGACCAGCCGGAATCCCGCCACCGCCTCCGGCTGCTTGACCTGCAGCTCTTTCAGGAAGGCCCAGGCCCGCACTACCCCCGCGACGCTGTTGCGGTCGGCGATGCCGATGCCCGTCATGCCGAGTTCGAGCGCGCGCGCGACCATTTCGGCGGGGTGCGAGGCGCCGCGCAGGAAGCTGTAGTTGGTCGCAGCGATCAGCTCGGCGAAACCGGGATCGGCGTCGGGACAAGGCGCGCTCATGCAAAGACCCCGTGAATATACCAGCGCGGGTCGGGCTTTTCATCGTAGAGGCCGTGGCGGAACAGCCAGTAACGGCGGCCCTGCGCATCCTCGACGCGGTAATAGTCGCGCGTCAGCCCGGCATTGTCGCGGCGGCGCCACCATTCGGCGGCGATGCGTTCGGGGCCTTCGAAGCGGCGCACCGCATGGAGCGTGCGGCGCCAGCGGAAGCGCTGCGGCGGGCCGTCGGGGACTTCGGCGATCACTTCGATCGGCTGCGGCGGGTCGAACAGGTGAAAGGGGCGCAGTGGCGGTTCGCCCGGCTCGGTCGCGGTCCAGGGCGTCGGCGGCGGCGCCTCGACCGCGGGAAAGGCAAGCTGCGCCTGTTCGGGGATATGGGTATCGGCGCTACGCAGCCGCCGAACGCGCCCGCGCCCCAGCCGGGTCGCCAGCCGGTCGGCGAGTTCGTCGACGGCGGCGGCGCCCCGCGCGGTGTTCGCCGCCCCGCCCTCGAGCCTGAGCTGGCCGGCACCCAGCGCCTCGATCCGCGGGACGGCGAGGCGGATCATGTCGAAACCGAAACCGGGGTCGATCGGGTCGCGCAGGCTGTCGATCCGTTCGGCGAACAGACGCATGACCAGATCGGCGTCGCGCGTCGGCTGGCCGGTTTCGATCGCGATGCTGCGCGCGAGCCCGTCGCTGCGAAAGAAGGTCGCGCGAAAATGGCGCCCGCCCTTGCCGCGTTCGCCAAGCGCGACGGCAGCCTCGGCGGCAAGCTCGGCGAGCACCGCAGCGGCATGGGCGCTGCTGCCCAGCGGTTCGGCGAAACGGCGCTCGACGATGATCGGCGGGGGCCGGATGCGCGGGTCGAGCGGGCTTGGCGCATCGCCGAGCAACCGGCGCAGCGCGTTCGCCGCCTCGGCCCCGAAGCGCGCGGCGATCGCGGCGACCGGGCGGCCCGAAAGATCGCCGATCGTCTTGAGCCCCGCGCGGACGAGCGCGGTCGTCGCCTCCGCCTCCAGCCCCAGCGCCGCGACGGGCAGGCGGCGCACCGCCGCGGCCTCGTCGGGGGCGGGGAGCGCCTGGTAGCGCGCGAGCGCGCGCGCCGCATCGGCGGTGCCGGCAAGCGCGCTGCGCAGGGTCATTCCCAGCCGGTCCATGCGCCCTTCGACATCGGCGACAAGTCCTGCTTCGCCGCCGAACAGATGCGCCGCGCCCGCGATGTCGAGGATCAGCCCGTCGGGGGCATCGAGCGCGACGAGCGGCGTGTAGCGCGCGCAGCCCTGCGCCAGCCGGTCGAGCCACGCGGCATCGGCGACGGGATCGTGCGGCACGACGGCAAGGTCGCCGACCTGCGCGCGAGCATCGGCGAGCGGCATCCCGGGGCCGAGCCCCAGCGCCGCGGCGTGCGGATCGACGCTCGCAAGACGGAGCGCCCCGCGCTGCTTTTCGGCAAAGACGATCGGGGCGTCAGGCGGCGGCGCGGCGCGGCACAGCCGTTCGGCCGGGAGCCACGGGAAGAAGAGCGCCAGATAGCGCCGCCCCCCGGAAGACTTGCTCATCGCGATTCCATTCCATCTGCCAGCGGGCGCCCGCGGGGCCGCCGCGCCAGCGTATCAGGTCGAGGATGAAGCCCGGGGCGCCCGGCGCATCGGCCTCGAGCGCGGTCGAGGGCGCGGCGGCGACCGTCCAGCGCGTTTCCGCCACGCTGGGCGCGGGAAGGGTGTTGAGCCGCAGCATCAGCAGCACGGTCCCCGCATCGCGCGCACCGAGCGCCAGCCGCCGCCCCGCGGTCAGGTCGAGCGCGGGCCACGCTCCCCAGCTTTCGACGATCACCGCCGCCGATCCGCCGCACCGCACCGCGTCATTGGCGCAGGCGAGGAGCATTTTGGGGTCGGCGGTTTCGACGAGCAGCAGCCGGTCGGGGTCGCCGCCAAGCTCGGCGATGCCGGGCGCATAGATATGCCCTGCGCGCCGTGCGGCATCGGCGGTGCGCAGCCACAGCAGCGGCGCCGCGCCGGGCGTACGCAGCGCGAGCAACGCGGCAAAGGCGGCGGCGCTCGTCGCATCGAGCGCGTCGGCTGCGAAAAATTCATGCGTCTTGCCGATCGCCAGCCCACCGCCGATCGCCGCATCGAAATCCGCATGGCCGCTCGCCAGCCAGCCGCCATCGCCCCCGCCGGACGGGGCGCCGCTATCGGCGAGCCGGGCGACGCGTTGGCGCAGCGCGGCGAGAGAGGAAGACGACTCGCGCATAATGTTCCTGATTTGTTCTATTAGCGCGCGAGCGGACGGGGTTGTCAAGCGGAGTCGGGATTCGCGTCTTGATTGCGCTCTAAGGCGCCGCGGACCCCACGCTGCTGTCGCCGCCGAGCGCGCGGAACAGGGCGATGCGGGTCTGGACGAGCAGCAGGCCCGTCGCGATTTCGCTGCGCCGCGCGGCATAGAGGCTGCGCTGCGCGTCGAGGCTGGCGAGGAAACTGTCGACCCCGCCCTTGTAGCGCGCATCGCTGAGTCTCGCCGTATCGGCCGCGGCTTCGGTGTTGGCGGCGGCGGCGCGGACGCGCTCGGCGATTGTGCCCTGCACCGCGAGGGCGTCGGCGACTTCGCGAAAGGCGGTCTGGATCGCGCCTTCATAGCTGGCAAGCGCGGCATCGCGCTGCGCCTCGCTCACCGCCACCCCGGCGCGGCGGCCACCGAAATCGAAGATCGAGGCGCTGGCATCGCCGCCCGCCGACCAGGCGAAGGAGCCCTTGTCGAACAGGCTCGACAGCGCGTCGCTGGCAAAGCCCAGCAGGCCGGTCAGCGAAATCGTCGGAAACAGCCGTGCGCGTGCGACGCCGATATCGGCATTGGCGGCGCGCAGCAGATATTCGGCCTGGATCACGTCGGGCCGCCGCAACAGGATTTCCGACCGCATCCCGGCCGGGGGCGCCGCAACCGCAGGCGTCACCTCGGCCAGGCTGGCGGGGAACAGCGCCGGATCGACATCGCCGCCGACGAGCAGGCGGATCAGATTTTCGTCCTGCGCGATCGCAGTCTGCTGCTGCGCGATCGCGTCCTCGGCGGTCGCCAATATCTGTTCGGCTTGCCTGAGGTCGGTGCGCGGCGCGACGCCGCCGTCGAGCCGCGCCTTCGTCAGCCGGACATTTTCGCGCGCATTGGTCGCGGTTTCCTGCGCAATGGCGAGCAGGTCGCGGTCGGCGCCATAGGCGGCCCAGGCATTGGCAAGATCGGCAATCAGGCTCAGCCGCACGGTGCGCGACGCGGCCTCGGTCGCCAGCGCGCGGTCGCGGTCGGCGGCATTCGCGTTGGCGAGGCGCCCGAACAGGTCGAGTTCGAAGGCGGTGACCCCGCCTTGCAGCGCGAAACTGCTGCCCGCGCCGCCCGTGCCGCCACGGTCGGCATAGTCGCCGCTCGCGCTGACGCCGATCGCCGGGAATTGCGCTGCCCGGCTGACCCGCACCTGCGCGCGCGCCGCCGCCAGATTGGCATAGGCGGTGCGCAGATCGCGATTGTTCGCGAGCGCCTGTTCGACGAGCGACTGGAGCCGCGCGTCGGTGAACAATTGTTTGTAGGACAGGATCGGCAGCGCCGCCTCGCTCTCGATCAGATAGGCGTCGCCGACCGGCCAGCCTTGCGGCACCGGGGGCGGCGGTAACGCCGTCTTCGGCGCAAGCGAACAGCCCGCGAGCAGCAGCGGCGCTGCGATCATCAGGAAGGGCGCGCGTTTCATGCCGTCACCTCCGCGCCGCCGTCCTTTTTGCCGAAGCGCCGGCGCAGCGCGGCGAGCCCGTCGCGCACGCCGCGGCGCACGAGCACGAAGAAGAGCGGGATGAAGAAAATGGCGAGCAGCGCGGCAGTCAGCATGCCGCCGATCACCGACGTACCGATCGCAACGCGGCTGTTGGCCCCCGCACCGGTCGCGATGGCGAGTGGCAGGACGCCGAAGATGAAGGCAAAGCTGGTCATCAGGATCGGACGCAAACGGATACGCGCCGCCTCGACCGCTGCCTCGATGACGCGGCGGCCCTTGCGTTCCTCCTGTTCGGCGAACTCGATCATCAGGATCGCATTCTTCGCCGCCAGTCCCATCGTCGTCAGCAGCCCGATCTGCAGATAGACGTCGTTTTCGAGCCCGCGCAGCGTCACCGCGAAAACCGCGCCGACCAGCCCGAGCGGAATGATGAGCAGCACCGCAAGCGGGATCGACCAGCTTTCGTAAAGCGCGGCAAGGCAGAGGAAGACGACGAGCAGCGACAGCCCATAGAGCAGGGGCGCCTGCCCCGACGACAGGCGTTCCTGATAGGAAGCCCCCGCCCAGGCGACGCTGGTGCCGGGAATTTCGGCCGCCATCCGCTCCATCTCATCCATCGCCTCGCCCGAGCTGACGCCGGCGGCCGCCTGCCCCGAAATTTCGAACGCCGGGACGCCCTGAAAGCGTGAGGTGCTTGCCGGGGTGGTCGACCAGCCGATGCTCGAAAAGGCCGAGAAGGGTGACATCTCGCCATCGGACGAGCGGACATACCATTGCCCGATATCGTCGGGCTTGGCGCGATAGGGGGCATCGCCCTGAACATAGACGCGCTTGACGCGGCCCTTGTCGATGAAGTCGTTGACGTAGCGGCCGCCCCAGGCCGTCGCCAGCGTGTTGTTCACATCGCCGTTGCTGAGGCCATAGGCGGTCAGCCGCTGCGTATCGATATCGACCTTCAGCGTCGCAACGTCGGGAAGGTCGCTGAGCCGCACCGAGGTCAGCTTGGGGTTGGCATTCGCCATGTCGAGCAGCCGGTCGCGCGCCGCGACGAATTCGGCGCGGCTCATCCCGCTGCGGTTCTGGAACTCCATCGTAAAGCCCGACGAATCGCCAAGACCCCGCACCGCGCCGGGAACGAGGGCGAAGACCTGCGCGTCGCGCAGGCCCGACAGCGCCTTGCGCGTCCGGTCGGCGATCGCGTCGGCGGTGTTGTCCTTGCCGGGACGGTCGTCCCAGTGGACGAGGTTCAAAAAGCCCTGGCCGGTATTCTGGCCGGTCGCACCGCCCCCGCCGCCACCCGCGACGAGGAAGAGCGCGCCGACATTGGCCTTTTCCTGGCTCAGCAGATATTTTTCGACGCTGTCGCGCACGGCGAGCGTGCGTTCCTGCGTCGCGCCCGCGGGCAAGCGGAACTGCACCGAAACGCGGCCCTGATCCTCATTGGGCAGAAAGCCGGTCGGCAGGCGCACGAACATCAACACCAGCAGCACCAGAATGATGGCGTAGATGCCAAGGAACAGCCATTTGCGGTCGACGACGCGGGTCACGCTGCCGACATAGCCGCGAACCGTGCGGTCGAACCGCGTGTTGAAGCCGTCGCGGGCGCGGATCATTGCGGCGTGCAGACGCGGGAAACGGTGCGGCCGATCCTCGTCCCCGCCATGGCTGCGCGGCTTGAGCAGGGTCGAGGTCAGCGCCGGGCTGAGGATCAGCGCGACGAGTACCGACAGCGCCATCGCCGACACGATGGTGATCGAGAACTGGCGATAGATGACGCCCGTCGATCCGCCGAAAAAGGCCATCGGCAGAAACACCGCCGACAGCACCATCGCGATCGCGATCAGTGCGACCTGCAATTCCTTCATCGACTGGATCGTCGCCTCGCGCGCCGACATGCCGGGATTCTCTTCCATCAGCCGCTCGACATTCTCGACCACGACGATCGCGTCGTCGACGAGCAGGCCGATCGCGAGCGTCAGGCCGAACAGGGTCAGCGTGTTGATCGTGAAACCGGCGATATAGAAGACGCCGAAGGTGCCAAGCAGCACGACCGGCACCGCGATCGCCGGGATCAGCACCGCGCGCCAGCTTTGCAGGAAGACGAACATCACCAGCACGACGAGCAGGATCGCCTCGAACAGCGATTTCTGCACTTCGCTCACCGACAGCTTGATGAAGGCGGTGGCGTCGTTGGCATAGGCATAGGTCAGGCCGTCGGGAAAATCCTGCGCCAGTTCGGCAACGCGCGTCTTGACCCGGTCGGCGGTTTCCAGCGCGTCGGAGCCGGGCGACAGCGAGATCGAGATGCCCGCACCCGGATGGCCGTTGATGCGCACGATGGTCCCGTAATTTTCGGCGCCGACCTCGACCCGCGCGACGTCTCTGATCCTTACAGTCGAGCCGTCGGGCAGCGTCTTGAGCACGATATTCTCGAACTCTTCGGGCGTCTGCAACCGCGACTGCGCGGTTACGGTCGCATTCAGCATCTGTCCCTCGGGCGCCGGGGTGCCGCCGACCTCGCCCGCCGCGACCTCGCTGTTCTGCGCGGTGATCGCGGTGACGACGTCGCCGGGCATCAGCGACACCGCGGCGAGCCGCTGCGGGTTCAGCCAGATGCGCATCGCATGCGGCGAGCCATAGACATTGACGTCGCCGACGCCTTCGACGCGCGACAACGGATCCTGCACGTTCGACGACAGATAGTCGGACACATCCTGGTTCGATCGCGTATCGGTGGTGTCATAGACGCCGACGAGCAGCAGCGAATCCGAATTGGACTTGGTGACGCGCACGCCCTGGCTCTGAACCTGTTGCGGCAGGCGCGAGATGGCGGAGGCGATCTTGTTCTGCACCTGCACCTGCGCGATGTCGGGATCGGTGCCCTTGGCGAAGATGGCGGTAATCGTCGCCTGTCCGCGCGAACTCGACTGCGAGCTGAAATAGAGCAGGCCGTCGATACCGGTGAGCTGTTGCTCGAGCACCTGCGTGACGCTGTTCTCGATCGTCTCGGCCGAGGCGCCGGGATAGCTGGCGCGGATGTTGACCTGCGTCGGCGCGATGTCGGGATATTGTTCGATCGGCAGCGAAAACAGCGCGCCGAGCCCGCCGAGCATGACGACGATCGCCAGCACCCAGGCGAAGATCGGCCGATCGATGAAAATGCGCGACATGGGGCGTTATTGTCCTTTCGTCGCGGCGCTCTTGTCGGCGCTCTTCCCCGCGGGCGCCCCCACCCGCTGCGGACTGGTCGCGGGCACGGGCTTGATCGCCGATCCCTGCTTCAGATTGCCGACCCCCTGCGTGATGACCCGGTCGCCCGGCTTCAGTCCGCCGGTGACGACCCAGTTCGCGCCGACCGTGCGGTCCGCCTCGACCTTGCGCCGTTCGGCCTTGTTGTCCTTGCCGACCAGATAGACGAAGGCCGATCCGTCGAAATCGCGCTGCACCGCGGCCTGCGGCACCAGCATCGCCGCGGGGTTCACCGCCTGGTCGAACAGCGCGGTCACGAACATGCCCGGCATCAGCAGGCCCGAAGGGTTGGGGAAGCGCGCGCGCAGCGTCACCGTTCCCGTCGCTTCGTTCACCGTCACTTCGGAAAACTGGACGGTGCCAGGCAAGCCGTAATCGCTGCCGTCCTCCAGCTTCAGCCGGACGTTCGTGCTGCCTGCGGTCACGCCGCCGCTGGCGAGCGACTGGCGCAGGCGCGTCATGTCGGCGGCCGATTGCTGGATGTCGACATACATGGGGTCGGTGCGCTGGATCACCGCGAGCGGCGTCGCCTGGCTGGCGCTGACCAGCGCGCCGGGGGTGACGAGCGAGCGGCCGATATGGCCGCCGATCGGCGCGGTGATCGTCGAATAGCGCAGGTTGATCCGCGCGGTTTCCAGCGATGCGGCGCTTTGCGCGACCGCGGCGCGCGCGACGCGCGCCTGCGCCAGTGCGTCGGTGTAATCCTGTTCGGCCACCGCCTGCATCTTGGCGAGCGGTTCGAAGCGCTTAGCCTTTTCTTCCGCCGCCTGCGCACTCGCGCGGGCGCTCGCCAGGTTGGCCGCCGCCTGATCGACCGCCGCCTTGTAGAGGCTCGCGTCGATCTGGAACAGCGGCTGGCCGGCGCGCACCGCGCCGCCCTCGGTAAACAGGCGCTGGCGGACGATGCCGTTCACCTGCGGCCGGACTTCGCTCGTTTCGAAGGCGACGGTGCGGCCGCCGAGCGCGGTGGTGATTGGTACAGCCTCCTCGCGCACCACGACAAAGCCGACCTGCGCGGCGCGGTTGCCGCCCTTGTCATCCTTGCCCGAACAGGCGCCCAGCGAAAGCGTCATCGCGCACAGCGCTCCGGCAAGGAGCAGCGGCTTCTTGTGCAGCATAGTCTGTTGTCTCGTGTCGAAACCGCCGGGGTAGGCGGGGGAAGGGCGCCTATTCAACCTATTGCGCCGCACCATGCAAGCCCCGTGGCGGCTTTGCGACAAATTACGACAATTTTCCTGGTTCGGGGACGAACAGCGTGCGTGCGGCCTGCACTTCGGCGTCGAGCCAGTCGATGAAGGCGCGAATCCGGGGCTGCGGTGCGATGTCGCGGTGCAGCGCCAGCCAGAAGGCGCGCGCGATCGTCTGGTCGCGGCGAACGCGGACAAGCGCGGGGTCACCGGCGGCAAGAAAACAGGGCAGGACGCCGACCCCGGCACCGCCCGCGATCATCCGCCGCTGCGCGAGGATCGAAGAGGATCGGATGCCGGCACGCAGCCCCGGTTCGATTTCGCCCAGATAGTCGAGCTCGGGGGCATAGAGGATGTCGGGGACATAGCCGACGACGGGAATACCGGTACGCGAGAGCGGCGCCGCTTCGACCGCCCGATGCCAGTCGCGGCGGTCGGCGGCAACGTAGAGGCCGAGGCTGTAGTCCGCGAGCTTGCGCGTGATCAGCGGGCCCTTGCGGGGGCGCGCGAGCAGCACCGCCATATCGGCCTCGCGCCGCGAGGGGTTGAGGAAACCCGACGAGGCGACAAGGTCGATCTCGAGTTCGGGGTGCGCCGCGAGGAAGGCGGCGAGGCGCGGCGCAATGAAGCTGTTTCCGAAACCTTCGGACACGCTGATCCGCAATTGTCCCGACAGCGCCGCGCCGCCCTCGCCTGCCGAATGGATGCGTGCCGCGGCCGCCGCCATCGCTTCGGCGTGCGGAACGAGCGCCCGGCCGGCCGCGGTCAGAACGAAACCCGTCGGCGCGCGTTCGAACAGCGTCTGCTGCAAGGCGCTTTCCAGTGCGCTGATGCGGCGGCTGACCGTCGTGGCGTCGACGTGGAGCGCCTGGCCGGCCCGCGCCAACGTGCCATGACGCGCGACCATCAGGAAACATTGCAGGCTGTCCCAATTCATATGCTGCAAATATGCAGGATAAAGCTGCAAGTCTATCCCTTGCAATCGCGCCGGTTTTGGGTTGTGGCTGCGACACGTCAGAAACGGGAGACTCGACCCTCATGCGACAGATCGATCATCACATCGTCGGCGGTGCCGGCGGCAATGCGGGACGGCTCGGCGACGTGCTCGATCCGAACAATGGCGGCGTCCAGGCGCAGGTGGCGCTTGGCGACAAGGCGCTACTCGATCGCGCGGTCGCGGCGGCCAAGGCGGCTCAGCCGGCCTGGGCCGCGGTGAATCCCCAGCGCCGCGCGCGGGTGATGTTCGAATATAAGCGGCTGGTCGAGGCCAATATGGACGAGCTTGCCCAGATGCTCTCGGCCGAACATGGCAAGGTGATCGCCGATGCCAAGGGCGACATCCAGCGCGGGCTGGAGGTCGTCGAATTCTGTTGCGGCATCCCGCATGTGCTGAAGGGCGAATATACGCAGGGCGCCGGCCCCGGCATCGACGTCTATTCGATGCGCCAGCCGCTCGGCATCGGCGTCGGCATCACGCCGTTCAACTTTCCCGCAATGATTCCGTTGTGGATGGGCGCGGTTGCCACCGCGGTCGGCAACGCCTTCATCCTGAAGCCCAGCGAACGCGACCCGTCGGTTCCCGTCCGCCTGGCCGAACTGTTCCTCGAAGCCGGGATGCCCGAGGGGATTTTCCAGGTCGTCCACGGTGACAAGGAAATGGTCGATGCCATCCTCGATCATCCCGACATCGCCGCGGTCAGCTTCGTCGGCTCGTCGGACATCGCCCATTATGTCTATGAACGCGGCGTACGCGCGGGCAAGCGGGTGCAGGCGATGGGCGGCGCGAAGAATCACGGTATCGTCATGCCCGACGCCGATCTTGACCAGGTGGTGAGCGACCTGACCGGCGCCGCCTTCGGCTCGGCGGGCGAACGCTGCATGGCGCTGCCCGTCGTCGTGCCAGTGGGCGAGGATACGGCGCAGCGGCTGCGCGACAAGCTGGTCCCCGCGATCGAGGCGCTGCGCGTCGGCGTATCGACCGATCCCGATGCGCATTACGGCCCCGTGGTGACCCAGGCGCACAAGGAAAAGGTCGAAGGCTGGATCGCGAAATGCGCCGACGAAGGCGCCGAGCTGGTCGTCGACGGGCGCGGCTTTACCTTGCAGGGGCATGAAAAGGGCTTCTTCGTCGGCCCGACGCTGTTCGATCATGTCACGCCCGAGATGGAAAGCTACAAGGAAGAAATCTTCGGCCCGGTGCTGCAGATCGTCCGCGCGCCCGATTTCGAAACCGCGCTCGAACTGCCGTCGAAGCATCAGTACGGCAATGGCGTCGCCATCTTCACGCGCAACGGCCACGCCGCGCGCGAATTTGCCGCGCGGGTCAATGTCGGCATGGTCGGCATCAATGTGCCGATCCCGGTGCCCGTCGCCTATCACACCTTCGGCGGCTGGAAACGCTCGGCGTTCGGCGACACCAACCAGCACGGCATGGAGGGGGTCAAATTCTGGACGAAGGTCAAGACCGTGACCGCGCGCTGGCCTGATGGGTCGCCTGACGGCGGCAACGCCTTCGTCATCCCGACCATGGGCTGACGGCGCGCGGGCGATGAAACCGGCCCCCGTCATCGGGCATTTCCTGTTGGGGCGCCGGCCGGTCGCTGGCGCCGTGCAGGAGATCGAATGATGACGCGCTGGCTGTTTTCCGCTCCCTTGTTGCTGCTTGCCGGGTGCAGCGGCGGCAGCGATGACACTGATAACAAGGCGCCCACCGCCCAGGAACAGGCGGCCGATACGCCGGCCGGGCCTTCGCAAAACGCGCCCGCCCAACCGGCGCCCGCCCCGGGCGGCGCCAGCGATGCCGACCTCACCTATGTTGCCGATCCGTCGGTGGCCCCGCCCAAGGCACCCGAAGCGGGAGTCGGTATCGGCGGGCAGGCGATTCCGGTTGCCATCCGCGGTCGCTGGGCGCTGAAGGCAGAGGATTGCGGCGCGCGTCCCGGCACCGACCTGACCGCGCTGGTGATCGACGCAAAGACGCTGCGCTTCTTCGAATCGGCGGGCGATCTGGCGCGGGTTCGCGACCGCGATGCGAACCGCATCGTCGCCGATTATAAATTCAGCGGCGAAGGGCAGCAGTGGGACCGGCTGATGCTGCTCGGCCTCGCCGACGGCGGCAAGACGCTCGTTCGCCGCGATTATGGCGATGGTGCCGCGCCCGATGCGATGCGCTATACCCGCTGCGCCTGACTTGCGAAGAAAGGGAGATATATGATGGACATCCGTTTTCTGACCCTCGCCGCCGTCCTGCCGCTCGCCGCCTGCGCCAGCACAGGGGACGGTTCTCCCTCCGATGCCGGGCCGCCGCCGCCGGCTGCGATGACGTGCAGCGCCGATGCGGCGCAAAGCTATGTCGGGCAGACCGCGAGCCCCGATCTGGGCGGCGCCATCTTGAAAGCGACCGGCGCGCGCACGCTGCGCTGGGGTCCGCCGCGCAGCGCGATGACGATGGATTATCGGCAGGACCGGGTGAACGTCATGTACGACGACGCCTACAAGATCACGCAGGTTACGTGTGGCTGACGGCTCGCGGCGCAATCACGGCTCGGCGTCGCCCTTTGAACCCGTGTACGGCTACAGCCGCGCGGTCCGGGTCGGCAATCGCATCGACGTCGCGGGCTGCGCGCCGATCGAACCCGACGGTTCGTCGACCGTCGGCGACGCCGGAGTGCAGGCCGCGCGCTGCCTGACGATCATTGGCGAAGCGCTCGAAGCCCTGGGCGGCAGCTTCGCCGACGTTGTGCGCACCCGCATGTATATCACCGACGCCGCCGATGCCGATCGCGTCGGGCAGGCGCATGGCGCCATATTCGGCAAGATCCGCCCGGCCGCGACGATGCTCGTCATTCCGGCGCTGATCCGTCCCGAATGGAAAGTCGAAATCGAGGCCGAGGCCATTTTAGAGACAGAGATATGACCGACCAGTTCCAACTCACCGACGACCAGCGCGCGATCCAGGACATGGCGCGCAAGTTCACCGCCGACGCCGTCACGCCCTTTGCGGCCGAATGGGACGAGAAGGCGCATTTCCCGCGCGACGTGATTAAGCAGGCGGCCGAACTCGGCTTCGCGGCGATTTATGTCAGCGAGGAATCGGGCGGTATCGGCCTCGGCCGACTCGAGGCGGCATTGATCATGGAGGCGATGTCCTACGGCTGCCCGGCGACGAGCGCCTTCATCTCGATCCACAATATGGCGAGCTGGATGATCGACAGCTTCGGCGGTTCTGCGGTGAAGGCGAAATATCTTCCCTACCTCGTCACGATGGACCGCATGGCCAGCTACTGCCTCACCGAACCCGGCTCGGGGTCCGATGCCGCCGCGCTCAAGACCACCGCGACGCTCGACGGCGACCATTATATCGTCAACGGCACCAAACAGTTCATCTCGGGCGCCGGCGTCAACGACCTTTATGTGACGATGGTGCGCACCGGCGAGCTGGGACCGAAGGGCATCAGCTGCCTCGTCATCGAAAAGGACATGCCCGGCGTCAGCTTCGGCGCGAAGGAGCGCAAGCTCGGCTGGAACGCCTCGCCGACCGCGCAGGTGATCTTCGACAATGTGAAGGTGCCGGTCGAAAACCGCGTGGGGGCCGAAGGCGACGGCTTCCGCTTTGCGATGGCGGGGCTCGACGGCGGCCGCCTCAACATCGGCGCCTGCTCGCTCGGCGGCGCACAGCGCTGCCTCGACGAGGCGATCGCCTACACCAAGGACCGCCAGCAATTCGGCCAGCCGATTGCGGATTTCCAGAACACCCAGTTCATGATCGCCGACATGGCGACCGACCTCGAAGCCGCGCGCGCCTTGCTCTATATGGCGGCGGCGAAGGTGACTGCAAACGCCCCCGACAAGTCGCGCTTCTCGGCGATGGCGAAGCGGCTGGCGACCGATAACGGCAGCAAGATCGTCAACGACGCGCTGCAATTGTTCGGCGGTTACGGCTATCTGAAGGATTATCCGATCGAGCGTTTCTGGCGCGACCTGCGCGTCCATTCGATCCTCGAAGGGACGAACCAGGTGATGCGAATGATCGTGGGAAGGGATTTGCTACGCCAATGATGAATACGATGCTTCGAGACGCCGCTTCGACAGGCTCAGCGGCTCCTCAGCACAAACGGGTTTCCTTTGCCGCCGTTCGTCCTGAGGATGGACTGAGCCTGGCGAAGGCCCGTCTCGAAGGACCTCTTGTATGACCGACGACATCCTCATCTCGATCGACGGCCATGCCGGCCGCCTGTCGCTCAATCGTCCGAAGGCGATCCACGCGCTCAACCTGCCGATGTGCCGGGCGATGATCGACGCGCTGCTCGAATGGCGCGATGACGATGCCGTCGAGGCAGTGATCATCGACCATAGCGAGGGCCGCGGCTTCTGCGCCGGCGGCGACATTCGCATGCTCGCGGAAAGCGGCGCAAAGGACGGGACGGAGGCGCGGCAGTTCTTCCACACCGAATATCGCCTCAACCATCTGCTCTTCACCTATGCGAAGCCCGTCGTCGCCTTCATGGACGGCATCACCATGGGTGGCGGCGTCGGCATTTCGCAGCCGGCGAAATATCGCGTCGCGACCGAACATACGCGCTTCGCGATGCCCGAAACTGGAATCGGCCTGTTCCCCGACGTCGGCGGCGGCTGGTATCTGCCGCGGCTGGAAGGGCGCGTCGGCGCGTATCTCGCGCTCACCGGCGCGCGGCTTGACGGGGCCGAATGCCTCGCACTGGGCCTCGCCACCCACTATCTGCCCTCCGAAAAGCTCGCCGAGGCGAAGGCGCGCATCGCGCAGCACCCCGATCGCATCGGCGGCATATTGGGCGAGCTGTCGGTCACCGCGCCGCCCGCCGCGATCATTCAGCATATCGACCGGATCAACCGCCTGTTCGCCAGCGACAGCTATGAAGAGATTCTTGCCGCGCTCGAAGCCGATGGCGGCGAATGGGCCGAAAAGGAACTGGCGACGCTCCACGGCAAATCGCCGCAAACCTGCAAGGTCGCGCTCCGCCAGCTCAAGGAAGGCGGTGAGATGCACGACTTCGCCGCGCAGATGACGCAGGAATATGCGATCGGCAGCCGGGTGGTGCAGATGCACGATTTCATCGAGGGCGTCCGCGCGCTGATTGTCGACAAGGACAACAGCCCGAAATGGGACCCGCCGACCCCCGAAGCCGTCACCGACGACTGGATCGACGCGATCTTCGCGCCGTTGCCCGAGAATGAGACATGGACCCCGCTACCATAAACTCGTCACCCCGGACTTGATCCGGGGTCCATTCTGCCTTGGTGGGAGGAATGGATGCCGGATCAAGTCCGGCATGACGAAAATCCGGAGATACCGAATGACCTACGAATCCCTCCTCGTCGAACAGCGCGGCGCCGTCACGCTCGTCACGCTCAACCGCCCGCAGGCGCTCAATGCCCTGAACTCCGATGTGCTTGACGACCTGATCGCTGCCTTCGCGGCGTTCGAGGCCGATGACAGCCAGCGCTGCGCCGTCCTCACCGGATCGGGCGACAAGGCGTTTGCCGCGGGTGCCGACATCAAGGAAATGGCCGACAAGCCCGCCGCCGATTTCTATCTCGAGGACTTCTTCTCGAAATGGACGAGCGACTTCGTGAAGAAGGTGCGCAAGCCGTGGATCGCCGCCGTGAACGGTTTTGCCTTGGGCGGTGGCTGCGAACTGGCGATGATGGCCGACTTCATCATCGCCAGCGACAAGGCGAAATTCGGCCAGCCCGAAATCAAGCTCGGCGTCGCCCCCGGCATGGGCGGGTCGCAGCGTCTGACCCGCGCGGTCGGCAAGGCGAAGGCGATGGAAATGTGCTTGACCGGCCGGATGATGGATGCCGCCGAAGCCGAGCGTTCGGGCCTCGTTGCGCGCGTGGTCGCGCATGAAACGCTGGTCGACGAAGCGGTGAAGACCGCGAGCCTGATCGCAGGCATGCCGCCGATGGCCGCGATGGTGAACAAGGATATGGTCAATGCCGCGTTCGAAACGACGCTCGACCAGGGCCTTCTCTACGAACGCCGCCTGTTCCAGATCCTCGCCGCGACCGAGGACAAGGCCGAAGGCATGGCCGCCTTCATCGAAAAGCGCGAAGGCGTGTGGAAGGGGCGGTGATCGTCTCGAATGTAGTCCATTTTTTGAGTGAAAAGCTGTGTGCCCCCGCGAAGGCGGGGGCCCATCATCGGACGGCGCAATTTCAAACTGCCGGATGATGGATCCCCGCCTTCGCGGGGACACACAAGCCTTTGAGGTTTGTGGAGAGAGTTATGAAAATCGCCTTTATCGGACTCGGCAATATGGGCGGCGGGATGGCCGCGAACCTTGCGAAGGCGGGCCATGACGTCCGCGCCTTCGACCTCAGCGAAGAGGCGCTGACGCGGGCGGTCGAAGCCGGCTGCACGCGCGCCGCATCGGCGGCCGAGGCGGTGACCGGCGCCGAGGCCGTCGTCACCATGCTCCCCGCGGGCAAGCATGTTGCAGGGGTCTATGAGGCCGACGTCTTCCCCAACGCCGCGCCCGGCACCTTGCTGCTCGATTGCTCGACGATCGACGTCGCGACCGCGCGCGCGAATATCGAGGCGGCGACGGCGAAGGGCCTCGTCGCGGTCGATGCACCGGTTTCGGGCGGCATCGCGGCCGCCAATGCGGGCACGCTGACCTTCATGGTTGGCGGCACCGACGAGGGCTTCGCGCGCGCCGAACCGATCCTCGCGAAAATGGGCAAGGCGGTGATCCACGCCGGCGACGCGGGTGCGGGGCAGGGCGCGAAGATCTGCAACAACATGCTGCTCGGCGCCTCGATGATCGCGACGTGCGAAACGCTTGCGCTCGCGCAGAAGCTCGGGCTCGATCCGCAGAAATTCTTCGACATCGCCAGCGTGTCGTCGGGGCAATGCTGGTCGCTCACCAGCTATGCGCCGCTCCCCGGCGTCGGGCCGACGACGCCCGCCGACAATGATTATAAGGGCGGGTTCGCCGCTGCCCTGATGCTCAAGGACCTCCGCCTCGCGATGGAAGCGGCGGCGAGCGTCGAGGCTGAGGTGCCGATGGGGTCGAAGGCCCGCGAACTCTATGAAGCGTTCGTCGCCGCCGACGAAGGCGGGCACGATTTTTCCGCGATCATCAAGACATTGCAGGATTGAGCCGCAACGCCGCCCGTGACGGTTTGGGGTCGATTCCGGCCATGCAACCCGGATCGACGGCGAACGGCGGTTTTGGGGTGGAAGGCGGACGTTAGGTCAAAGGCTCGGTTCTATCGCCAATATGGAGGTCGCCTTCGCGAACGGTGAACCAGCGTTGCGGGCCGTTGCGACAGTCCACCAGATACCATCGCGGCTGACCCTCGGTGGTCGAGAAGGTTAGGCGGCGTGGACAAATTGCGGTCTCAAGGGCATCGGTGACCAAACACGCCGAATGCTTCCGTGATAGAGTTGGCTTCAGCTTTCTCTGCGATAACGATTTTCTCGGCCGAGCCTACGGGATATGCGGATTTCACTCGCTGATCGAAGACCTTCTGGGCAACGCGAACGTCAGCAGGAAGTTTATCGGCAATAGGCGGCAGAGGCTGGCTCGAAGCACTACTGCAAGCGGTCGTGAGGCCAAATATCATTGTGAGGAAATAGTAGCGCATGCGGGCATGGTATTGACTGCGGCTTTGAGCCGCAGTCAAGCGATGCTGTTGACGCAGGCAATGAGCATTGATTCAAGGCTGCTTTTTGGGAGGCAGGCTTGAGCATGGGCGATCTCACAGAGGAAGAATGGCGCGTTCTGAAGGTCTTGTTACCATTGAGCCTGAGAACCGTGGCCGAGGTCGTCTGCTTTGGGGTGGTTAGCTGCCATCCCTTCTAAAGGGACGCTTCCGATTTATCTTCCGGGCTAGGGGCCAAGGTTGACGAAGCTCAAATCTGCCTAGTTCCTGCGCCGCGTCGTCATCACCTCTTCGTGCCGCACGTCGTAGCCAATGTCGGTAACCCGCAAGATCGCCGACATAGAATAGTGAGAGCGCAAGGTTCTGCGCAGCATTTGTCTCACCTTGTCGATATGCTCGGAGCATTAGGCCGATGGGGCTGTTGGGATCATTAGGCCGTCCAAGTTCCGCGCGTGTGCCCTCCTCTGTCATCCGGGCTGCTAAGCTCAACATGGAGGGGGCGTAGCGACGATGCGCGAGAGTATATAGGATCGGTATGCCAAAGCCGTTCGCTTTACCATCAAGGATTTTTTCAGCCCGGTCGAAGAGCTGTTCGTGTTTCTCGTTCATCTGTCGATACTAGCTCGACACCCAATGTCCGCAACTGGTCGTAACCGGACCCACCGCGGTCCGGCACCATTTCAATAAAAATCCGCCGTCTCGCCGCCATCGAGCCTTTTGGTGCGATGCACTTGCGTGGGCGCTTTGCGGTCGCCGGCGCGCACTTCCAGCCGGCCGTTCACCCGCCGCACCTCGGCCGGGGCCACTATGCGCGCGCGGGCGATGCCCACGGCGCTTGCCTGCGGCGGCGGGGCTTGCGCCGCCGTCGGTGCGCCCGCGGCGACGAGCAGGGCGAGGGCGAAGGACATGGCATTCATGCTCTGCCCTAACGGCCGATGCCGCCATGATCTTAACCCTGAATCGCTGCTGTTTTTGCGGGCGGTCGCCGTGATTTTGACAAAAGAAGGGCCGCCTGACCCAAGCGGGGACAGGCGGCCCTTGCTTCGTTTCGTGCTGGCTTAGAAGCCCGCTTTCGCCGCGGCCTTCTCGGCGAGCAGCGGTGCCACGGTAAAGCCGTGCTTTTCCAGCGCCGCGGCGATCTTGTCGGTGCCTTCAAGGCCCGCCCAGAACATCGGACCGCCGCGATAGACCGGCCAGCCATAGCCATAGATCCACACCACATCGATGTCGCTGGCGCGCTGTGCCTTGCCTTCGGCGAGGATCAGGGCGCCTTCGTTGACCATCGGATAGAGCGTGCGTTCGACGATTTCCTGATCGCTGATCTCGCGCTTCTGGATGCCCGCCTTCTGGCGGAACTCCTCGATGATCTCGGCAACGCGCGGGCTTTCCGACGGATTGCGCTTGTCGTCATAGTCATAGAAGCCCGCCTGCTTCTTCTGGCCCCAGCGGCCCTCGGCGCACAGCGCGTCGCGGATGCTCTCGATCCGGTTCGGGTCGCGGTGCCAGCCGATGTCGACGCCGGCAAGATCGCTCATCTGGAACGGTCCCATCGGCATGCCGAAATCGACATGCACCTTGTCGACCTGCGCCGGGGTCGCGCCTTCGAGCAACAGCTTCTGCGCCTCGATCTGGCGCGGTGCGAGCATGCGATTGCCGATGAAGCCGTGGCAGACGCCCGCGACGACGGCGACCTTGCCGATCTTCTTGCCGATCGCCATCGCGGTGGCCAGCACGTCGGGCGCGGTCTTGTCGCCGCGCACCACTTCGAGCAGCTTCATCACATTGGCGGGCGAAAAGAAGTGCATGCCGAGCACGTCGCCGGGGCGGCTCGTCGATGCCGCAATCTCGTTGACGTCGAGGTAGCTGGTGTTCGACGCCAGGATGGCGCCGGGCTTCGCGATCTTGTCGAGTTTGCCGAAGATGTCCTTCTTGACGTCCATATTCTCGTAGACCGCCTCGATGATGAGATCGCAGTCGGCGAGCGCGTCGAGTTCGAGAGCGGGGGTGATGAGCCCCATCATCTGATCGACCTGTTCGGGCTTGAAGCGGCCCTTCGCGGCGCTGGCGTCATAATTCTTGCGCACCACGCCCAGACCGCGGTCGAGTGCTTCCTGCTGCATCTCGACGATGGTGCAGGGAAAGCCCTTTTGCAGGAAATTCATCATGATGCCGCCGCCCATCGTGCCGGCGCCGATGATGCCGACCTTCTTGATGTCGCGCAGCTGCGTGTCCTTGGGCAGGCCGTCGATCTTCGCCGCCTGGCGTTCGGCGAAAAAGATGTGGCGCTGCGCCGCCGACTGGCTGCCCATCATCAGCTTCATGAATTCCTGGCGTTCGAAGGCGAGCCCTTCGTCGAAGGGCAGGCGCGTCGCCGCCTCGACGCAGGCGAGGTTTGCATAAGGCGCCTCGAACCCGCGCCAGCGCTTCGCGTTCGCGGTTTTCAGCTTTTCGATGACGCCGACGTCGCCGAACACGGCGCGCTCGCGCGTCGGACGCGGGCCGTCGGCGATCTTGGCGCGGGCAAAGGCGATCGCGTCGGCGGCAAGGCTGTCCTCACCCGCCAGTTCGTCGACAAGGCCCATATCCTTCGCGCGTGGCGCGGGGACGGGGTCGCCGAGCGAGGTCATCGTCGCGGCGGCTTCGACCCCGACGACGCGCGGCAGGCGCTGCGTGCCGCCCGCGCCGGGCAGCAGGCCCAGCTTCACCTCGGGCACGCCGAGCTTCGCCGACGGGACCGCGACGCGATAATGACAGACGAGCGCGGTTTCGAGGCCGCCGCCGAGCGCGGTGCCGTGGATCGCGGCGACGACCGGCTTGGTCGCGGCTTCGATCATGTTGAGTACGGCGTTGAAGTCGGGACCGCGCGGCGGCTTGCCGAATTCGCTGATGTCGGCGCCGGCGATGAAGGTTGCGCCATCGCAGCGCAGCACGATCGCCTTGACGCTGTCATCGGCGAGCGCGGCTTCGAAATTATCCTTCAGCCCCTGCCGGACATGCCACGACAGGGCGTTGACCGGGGGATTGTTGACGATGACGACGGCGATCTCGCCATCCTTTTGCATCGTGACGGAAACGGGGGTTTCTTCGGACATGGGAAAGCTCCTCTCAATCTAAAGCCTGTCAGCAAAGCCTGTGCTCCCGCGAAGGCGGGGGTCCATCACCGGACGGCACGATCTGGCACCGGCGGGAGATGGGTCCCCGCCTTCGCGGGGACACGGCCTTTTTCATTCGAACATATACATCATTTCAGTCGTCGATCGCGGCGTGGACGAGCGTCTTGACCTCGCGCCGCACGGGATAGGTGGACGAGGGCATGAGCTGGGTCATGAACACCATGCAGATTTCTTCGACCGGATCGACGAAGAAGCCGGTCGAAAACATGCCGCCCCAATAGAAATCGCTCGCCGAGCCGGGGATGCCCGCCGCCGCCGGGTCGAGCGTGACCGCGAAGCCGAGCCCGAAGCCGACCCCAGCATTTTCGTCCTCGCTAAAGATGCCGACGCTGTGCTGCGTCAGGTCGCCACCGCCGACGAGGTGGTTCGCGGTCATCAGGGCGAGCGTCTTGCGGCTGATGATCCGCGTGCCGTCTAGCTTGCCGCCGCCGAGCAGCATCAGGCAGAAACGGTGATAGTCGGCGAGCGTCGAGACGAGCCCGCCGCCGCCCGAATGAAAGCTGCGGTCTTTCGCCCAGCGGCTGCGGTCGCCGCTGTCGAAGCCCTTCATCTTGTCCTTCGGGTCGAAGGCGTAGCAGTCGGTCAGCCGATGCTGTTTGTCCGCAGGCACCTTGAACCCGGTATCGACCATGCCGAGAGGGCCGAAGATGCGCTCTTGCAGCACCTGGGCAAAGGGCTTGCCCTCGATCCGCTCGATCACCGCGCCGAGGACGTCGGTCGCCATCGAATAATTCCAGTGCGCGCCGGGATCGAACTGCAGCGGGATTTTCGCGAGCCCCGCGATGAAGCTGTCCATCGTATAATCGGCGTCGAAATCGTCGATCTTGGTCTTGCGATAGGCGGCGTCGACCGGGGTGCGCTCCTGAAAGCTGTAGGTGAGGCCGGCGGTATGGCGCAGCAGGTCGACCATCAGGATCGGGCGCACCGGCGGCCGGGTCAGGAAGGGCACATTGCCGCCGCCCGCGACGAAGACGCCGGTGTCCTTGAACTCGGGGCAATATTTGATCAGCGGATCGGACAGCGCGACCTTGCCCTCCTCGACCAGCATCATGAAGGCGGTGCTGGTGATCGGCTTGGTCATGCTGGCGATGCGGAAGATCGCATCCTCTTTCAGCGCCTCGCCCGGACGCGCGTCGCCGATACACGACAGATGCGCGATCTCGCCGCGCCGCGACACCAGCGTCGCCGCATGCTGCAGGCGGCCGGCGCCGACATATTTGGCGTCGAGAAAGGCGGGAATGCGGTCCAGCCGCGCGGTATCGAATCCGTGGGTCATGAGATTAATTCCAAACTGAACAAGCTGTGTGCACCCGCGAAGGCGGGTGCCCATCACCGGATGGTGCAAGTTCGAACCGACCAGAGATGGGTCCCCGCCTTCGCGGGGACACACGGCCTATACCGGAGTCTGTCATTTACGAGCCACCTTCAATGCGATGTCTGGCCGAGAAGCTGGCGCGTCACGGGGTGCGAACTGGTGAGGCCCCCGTCGACCGCGATCGCCTGTCCGTTGACGTAGCTTGCCTGGTCGCTGAGCAGGAAGAGCGCGACATTGGCGAGCTCCTCGGGCTGGCCGGCGCGCTTCAGCGGGTTGAGCTGGCCAATCTTGTGGGTGACGCCCTTCTCCTTTGCATAGTCGAAGGTCGGTTTGGTCATCCCGGTTTCGGTGAGGCCGGGGCAGATCGCGTTGACGCGCACATTGGCCGAAGTCATCTGCTGCGCTGCCGTCTTGGCGAGGTTGATGACCCCCGCCTTCGACGCCGAATAGGCGGCCGGGCCGGCGCCCGAATTGATCCCCGCGACGCTCGCGGTCAGCAGGATCGCGCCGCCGCGGCCCTGATCGACCATCGCCTTGCCCGCATGTTTCACCATCAGCGCCGGGCCGATCAGGTTGACGCGCAGCGTTTCGGCCCAGGCATCGGGCGAGATGTCGAAGATGCCGCCCATGTCGCCGATGATCCCGGCGTTGGCGAAGGCGATGTCGATCCCGCCGTAATTTTCCTGTGCGGTCGCGACCAGCCGTGCAACATCAGCCTCGACCCCGGCATCGATTTCCAGCGCGACGACAGTGCCGCCCGCGTCCTTTACCGCCTGCGCCGTGTCATGCACCGCCGCGCTCTTGTCGCCGATGACGAGTTTCGCGCCTTCGGCGGCGAAGCGCAGCGCGCTTGCCCGGCCGATGCCGCTGCCCGCGCCGGTAATGATCGCGATCTTGCCGTCCAATGCGCCCATCATGCGCCTCCCGATATCGTGGCTCCGCCATCGCAGACGATGGTCTGGCCGGTTGTGAATGCCCCCGCCTTGCTGGCAAGAAAGACCGCCGCGCCGGCGATCTCGTGCGGTTCGCCGATGCGCTTCAGCGTCGAAGCCGCGGTGGAGCGCCGAAGATTTTCTTCATTTTCCCACAGCGCGCGCGCCATGTCGGTGCGGATCAGGCCGGGCGCGATGCAATTGACGCGGACGCCCCTGGGGCCGAACTCGACCGAGAAATTGCGCGCCACCTGCATGTCCGCCGCCTTGGAAATCCCGTAGGCCCCGATGATCGGCGATCCCTTGAGCCCGCCGATCGAACTGATGATCGTGATCGATCCTTCGCCGCGTTCCAGCATTTCGGGTGCGACCATCGAAATCAGCCAGTGGTTGGACAGGATATTATTGTCCATGATCTTGCGGAACTGGTCGTCGCTGATGCCGAGGCCGGGACCATAATAGGGGTTCGACGCCGCGTTGCAGACGAGCGCGGTGATCTTGCCGAAGGCGGCGCGCGTCGCGTCGACGAGATGCTGCAGATCCTCCTTCGACGAGATGTTCGCGGCAACCGCAATCGCGGTGCCTTCGCCAAAGCGCGCGTTGATCGCCGCCGCCGTCTGATCGCACGCATCCTGCTTGCGGCTCGAGATGACGACCTTGGCGCCCTGTTCGGCCATCGCTTCGGCGGTCGCCTTGCCGATGCCGCGCGACGATCCGGTGATCAGCGCGACCTGTCCGGTCATGTCGAACAGGCTCATGCGCCGGCCTTCTGCGCGAAGTGCCACGCCTTTTGCGCCAGCGGCAGGACGCGTTCGGACATCGCCTTGGCATGGGCGGACGATGCGGTGCCGTCGATGACGCGCTTCTTGATCCCCTGCATGATGCCGGCGAGGCGGAAGAAATTATAGGCGAAATACCAGTTCATGTCGGGAACGCTGTCGCGCCCTGTCGCGGCGCAATAGCGATCGACCACCTCGTCGAGCTCCGGAATGCCGAGCGCCGCGCGGTCGAGGTCCATCACCCCCGAACGGCCGCCGTTTTCGGTCACCCACGCCATTGCGACATAGGTGAAATCGGCGAGCGGATCGCCGAGTGTCGACAATTCCCAGTCGAGCACCGCCAGCACCTGCGGCCGGTCCTTGGCCCAGATCATATTGTCGATCCGATAGTCGCCGTGGACAACGCTGGTGCGCGTCTGTTCGGGCAAGGTCGCGGGCAGCCATTCGATCAGCCGTTCCATCTCGTCCATCGTCTCGGTCTCGGAGAGGCGATACTGTTTGGTCCAGCGATCGACCTGGCGGCCGAAATAATTGCCCGGCTTGCCGAAGTCCGAAAGCCCGGCGGCTTCGACATCGACGCTGTGCAGTGCGGCGAGCGCGTCGATCATCGCGAAATAGGTCGCGCGGCGATTTTCGGGGGTCGACCCCGGCATCGATCCATCCCAGATGGTATGGCCGTCGACCATCCCCATCACATAGAACCAGCTGCCGACCACGCTGTCGTCGGTGCACAGGCCATATTGGCGCGCGACCGGATAGCCCATCTTGTGAAGCCCCGCCTGAACCTTATATTCGCGGTCGACGGCGTGCGCCGACGGGAGCAGCGGACCGAAGGGTTTGCGCCGCAGCACATAATTGCCCGACGGCGCCGAAATCTTGTAGGTCGGGTTCGACTGGCCGCCGGCAAATTTGCTCTGCGTCAGCGGGCCTTCGAACCCTTCGACATTGGCTTCCATCCAGGCGGTCAGCTTCGCCTCGTCGAGGACGTCGGCCCCCTGGGGCGCGACGGTGCCGCTGAAGGCCTTTTGCGCGTCGATTGTTTCCGTCATTGGTCGAACACGATCACCGACCGCGCGGCATCGCCCTTTCGCATCTTGTCGAAGCCTTCGTTGACCCGGTCGAGCGGGATCGTCTCGGCAACGATGCTGTCGAGATCGAGCAGGCCGCGCAGGTAGAAATCGACGAGCCGCGGAATGTCGACCGGGAAGCGGTTGCCGCCCATGATCGCGCCCTGCAGCTTCTTGCCCGAAAGCAGGTCCATTGCGCCCAGCCCGACCTTTTCGGACAGCGGCATCATGCCCAGGATCGTCGCGGTGCCGCCGCGGCGCAGCGACGCAACCGCGAGGCTGGCGGAGGCGGGGCGCCCGACCGCTTCGACCGCATGGTCGACGCCGCCCTTGGTCATTTCGACGATCTGTTTGGCGGCATCGTCGGCGAGCGCATCGACGACATCGGTCGCGCCCAGCTTCATCGCCAGTTCGCGCTTTTCGGGAACCGGGTCGGCGGCGATGATGCGTCCGGCGCCTGCGATCTTGGCGGCGTTGATCGTCGCGAGCCCGACGCCGCCGCAACCGACGACCGCGACCGTTTCGCCCGGCGTCACCTTGCACGCGTTGAAGATGGTGCCCGCGCCGGTCGTGACCGCGCAGCCGATCACCGCCGCGCGGTCGAGCGGCATTTCGGGATCGATCGCGACGCACGCATGTTCGTGGACCAGCATCACCTCCGAAAAGGCGCTGAGGTTGAGCATCTGGTTCACCGGCGATCCGTCGGGGCGCGTGATGCGCGGGGCCGATCCGACCGGCCGGCGCGTCTCGCCGCCAAGGCACAGCGACATGCGGCCGGTAACGCAGAACTCGCAATGGCCGCAAAAGGCGCTGAGGCAGGTGACGACCGCGTCGCCCGGCTTCACCGTGCGGACTTCGCTGCCCACCGCCTCGACGATCCCGGCGGCTTCATGGCCGGGGATGGCGGGCAGGGGGTGCGGATAGGCGCCGTCGATGAAGTGCAGGTCCGAATGGCAAAGCCCGCAGGCGGCGGTGCGGATGCGCACCTCGTGCGGACCGGGCTTGTCGACGACAACCTCCTCGATGACGAGGGGCTTGCCGGGTTCGATCAGGACGGCGGCTTTGGTCAATGTATCTTCTCCGTTCGGTTCGAGCGACATCGAGAACCGGTTGTGGCCGTTCGTGTCTCGACTTCGCGCGACACGAACGGACGTGGGACGGTTTAACGCGTAACGCCGATGTCGCCCGACGAGAAACGATCGTCCTGCGCGGCGGGCGAATGTTTTGCCAGCTCGATGCGCGCGATGGCGCGGGCGTGGACTTCGTCGGGACCGTCGGCGATGCGCAGCGTGCGCTGGCCGGCATACATTTTGGCGAGGCCGAAATCTTCGCTGACGCCGCCGCCGCCATGTGCCTGGATCGCATCGTCGATGATCTGCAGCGCCATGTTCGGCGCCTGCACCTTGATCATCGCGATCTCGGCCGCGGCCGACTTGTTGCCGACCTTGTCCATCATGTCGGCGGCCTTCAGGCACAGGAGGCGCGTCATTTCGATGTCGATGCGCGCGCGGGCGATGCGCTGTTCCCAGATGCTGTGTTCGGCCACCGTCTTGCCGAAGGCGACGCGCGACTGGAGCCGCTTGCACATCCGTTCGAGCGCTTCTTCGGCGACGCCGATCGTGCGCATGCAATGGTGGATACGCCCCGGCCCGAGGCGGCCCTGCGCAATCTCGAAGCCGCGGCCTTCGCCGAGCAGCATCGCATCCTCGGCCTTGACGCGAACGTCCTTGAGCTCGATTTCCATATGGCCGTGCGGCGCATCGTCATAGCCGAAGACGGGCAGGTGGCGCAGGATGTTGATGCCCGGCGCGTCCATCGGGACCGCCAGCATCGATTGCTGCGCGTGGCGCTTGGCGCCGAAGTCGGTCTTGCCCATGACGATCGCGACCTTGCAGCGCGGATCGCCCGCGCCCGACGACCACCATTTGACGCCGTTGATGACATAGTCGTCGCCGTCGCGTTCGATCCGCGTTTCGATGTTCGTCGCATCGGACGAGGCGACCGCGGGTTCGGTCATCAGGAAGGCCGAACGAATCTCGCCATTCATCAGTGGGGCGAGCCATCTGTCCTTCTGCGCGCGGGTGCCATAGCGGTGGAAGACTTCCATATTGCCCGTGTCGGGCGCCGAGCAGTTGAATACCTCGCTCGCGAAGCCGACGCGGCCCATTTCCTCGGCGCACAGCGCATATTCGAGGTTGGTGAGCCCCGGCCCTTCGAATTCGAACGTCTCGTCGACATGATGGTGCGCGCTGCTGCGCGGCGGCATGAACAGGTTCCAGATGCCGGCGGCCTTCGCCTCGGCCTTCAGATCCTCGACCACCTGGATGACTTTCCAGCGGTCGCCGCTCGCATCCTGCTGTTTGTAGGTCGCAACGGCGGGGCGGATCTTGCGGTCGATGAACTCGCGCACCCGGTCGCGCCAGTGCACCTGCCGGTCGGTGAAGTCGAAATCCATCGCTGCATCCTTTCCCTTTACGTTCACGTAAGCCTTTGGACCGATTCGCCCCTCTTTGCCAAGACCCGCGGCGCAGAAAATTGCCCCGGCATCGCTGCCCGCGCAATCTTCCGTTACGGCCGCGGCCCTTGGCTATCGGCCGCTGCGCCGCCCGTCGAGGCGAGGGCGGCGAGCCGTGCCTCGTGGCTGGCCCGGTCGATCGGATACCGCCGCAGCAACAGCGCCGACATGATCGAGATCAAAACCATCGCCCCGGCAAAGGTCCACGCCATCCCGGTCGCGGTGCCCGGTGCCAGATCCTCGGGCCGTACCCGCTCGCCGAGTCCCGACAGGGCGATGATCTGGCCGACGAGGAAGATGCCGAGCGCCTGCCCGAATTTCTGCGTCATCAGATAGCCCGAAAAAAACACGCCTTCGATGCGCGTGCCATGCTCGACCTCATGCGCCTCGACGATTTCGGCGACCATCGACGAGGCCGAAATCGTTGCCACGATCATGCCGAACAGCGACACGGTCATGAACGACAGCAGCAAGGCCATCGAGGGCCAGCTGCCGAGTTCGATCCACCACCCCAGATTGCGGGCGGCATAGGGCAGAAAGCCGACCACGGTGCCGAAGGCGATCGCCGCGACCGCCGTATCGCGCTTGCCGAGACGGCGATGCGCGGGCCCGACAGCCAGGAAGGCGGCAAAGACGGCAAGCGCCAGGCCCGCGGGATACCAGGCAAGCTGATCGTCGGTGAGCCGCCAGACATAGAGCATCATATAGTTGGTTGCCGCGATCGACGTCGCATAGCTGGTGACGAGGAACAGCGCGCCGCTGGTCAGTGCGAGAAAGGCGGGATTGCGGAAGGCAAGCAGGATATCGGCGAGCATCGCGATCCCGTGCCGCTGCACCGGCGGCCGCGGCGGCAGCGCGACGACGCGGCGATGCTGACCCAGTGCCGATCCCAGCGTCGAAACGAGGATCATCGCCGCGCCGAACAGGCCGAACGCCGAATAGCCAGAAGGATCGAGCAGCCCGTTCTGCGCCGGATCGTCGGATTTTAGGAAATAGCCATAAGCAAGCGCGGTGGCGACCAGCCCGCCGAGCCAGCCGAAGAGAAAGCGATAGCGCATCAGCGCAGTGCGCTCGTCATAGTCGCGCGTCAGTTCGGCGACGAGCGAGATCGACGGAATTTCGCACGCCGACACCAGGATGCGGACCGCGATCACATTGAGCGCGAGACCCAGCGTCGAATGGGCCGCGATGTCGGGCGACATCCACAATAGCGCCCAGGCGATCGCCATCGGCACGGCGGCGCCATAGAGCCAGGGCAGCCGCCGCCCGATCCGCGTGCGCGTCGCATCCGACAGGCGCCCGATCAACGGATCGACCATTGCATCGACGAGCATCGCGCCGATCAGGATCAGCGACACGATGCGCGGATCGAAACCGAGCACCTGATTGTAATAGATCATGAAGAAGGTGGTGAGACCCGCCTCCTTGATACCGAGCGCGACTGCCCCCGCGCCATGCGCAACCTTGATGCGCGTTGGCAGCGCGCCCGGAATGTCTCCCTGGGTCATCGCGGGTCGTCGATCGGCGCGACCGCGAGCGCGGCCACCCGCGCCTCATGATCTTCGCGATTGATCGGATAATGGCGGAAGATCAGCGACGACAGGATCGCGAACAGGATCACCAGCACGCAATAATAGAGCGAAAAATTGTCGATCACCGATTCAGGCACCTTGGCGGGGTCGGCCTTTTCGGGGATGCCGGCCAGATCGACCAGCATCCCGGTGATGAAGATGCCGAGGCCGGTCGCGCATTTCTGCATGAAGAAATTACCGGCAAAGAAGGTGCCTTCGCTGCGGCGCCCGGTCTGCATTTCCGACGCTTCGACGATGTCCGCGATCATCGACCCGCCCGAAATCATCACCGCCACGCTGAACAGGTTGGCGAGGAAGAAAAAGGCGAACAGGCCGGCGGTCGATGCGGTGCTGCCCTCGACGGGCCAGAGATCGAAATGACGCAGCAGGAAAGGGGCCACCCAAAAGGCCATGCCGATCAGCCCGCCGCTGATTGCGGTCGCGCGCTTGCCGAAGCGCTGATGCGCCGGGCCGACGAGCAGGAAGGTGCCGACAACACTTGCGAACAGGACCCATGGATAGAGCATGAAGGCTTCGGGCGAAAAGCGCCAGATGAAGATATACAGATAGTTGGAGATCGAGAAGGTGACCCCCTGACTGGTATAGGCGATCGCGCCGGCGCCGAGCAGGACGAGGAAGGCCGGATGCGTCAGCGCTTCGCGGATTTCGCGGAAAGCGGTGCCGAGGCTGAGCGCGGAGGGCTTGCGATCGGGCCAGCGTGCCGCCCAGCGATGCTGGCCCGCTGCCGAGATCAGCACCGTCGCGGCCATCAGCAGGCCGCCGACCAGTCCATATTGATAATAGCCCTCGACCTGCAGCAGCGATTTGGCGAGGAAGACGTCATAGGCAAGGAAAAGCATCAGCAGGCCGCCGGCCCAGCCGAACAGATAACGGTAGCGCATCAGCGTCGTCCGCTCGTCATAGTCGCGCGTCAGTTCGGGGAGCAGCGCGACCGAAGGCACTTCGCAGCAGGACACCAGGCTGCGCACGATCACCGCGACGATCACCAGATGCCAGAAGCCGGGGGTCCCGTCGGTGCCCGGGGTCCATAGCGCGAACCAGGCGAAGGCGAGCGGGATAGGCGCGAGATAAAGCCAGGGCAGGCGCCGGCCCCAGCGCGTGTGGGTCTGGTCCGACAGATAGCCGATGACCGGATCGACGAAGGCGTCGAGAACCAGCGCCAGCATCAACGCGAAGCTGACAAGCTTCGCATCCATGCCGAGAACCTGATTGTAGAACAGCAGCAGAAAGGTCGAAAAGCCGTTGTCCTTCACGCCATAGGCGATGCTGCCCAGGCCGTGATACATTTTGAGGCGGAGCGGCAGCGGAGCCGCGGGCGCAGGCTGCGCCGCCGCCGTCGCGGTCACGCGGCGGCTCCGGCCTTGGCCGCATCCTCCATGGCTATCAGGGCGTCGAACAGGCCGGGCGCTTCGGGATCCCAGGCGTGGCGCTGGCCGATCGTCAGGCCGCCGTCGACCAGCATATGCGTGCCGGTCATGAAGCTCGCCTCCTCGCTCGCCAGATAGGCGACGGCGTTCGCGATGTCGTCGGGCTGGCCGCCGCGCGCGACCGGCTGCGCGTGCGCGCTCATTTCGGCGATCACCGCCTTGGCCGCATCCTTGCTTTCGTCGGGCACCTCGAGCGAGGTGGTGAAGATATTGGTGTTGATGAAGCCGGGGCAGATCGCGTTCACGCGGATGCCATATTGGGCAAGATCGGTCGCCGCGACCTTGGTCAGATGCAGCACGCCCGCCTTGGCGACGGCATAGGCGGTCGGCGAATAGCCGGCGCCGAGCGCCGCGACGCTCGCAGTGTTGACGATCGCGGCGCCTTTGCGGCCCTTCATATGGGGCGCGGCATAGCGGATGCCCATCGCGACCGATTTGAGGACGAGGTTCATCGTCCAGTCCCATCCGTCGGGCGTGATTTCGTCGATCGGGGCGCGGTCGCCGCCTGCGGCGGCATTGTTGAACACGATGTCGATGCCGCCGCCGCGCTTCGCAGCTTCGTCCATCAGCGCTTCGATGTCCGACGCGACGGTGACGTCGCACCGGATGAATTCGATCCGGCCGTTCGACGCCGCGGCAAGCGCCTGACCGCCCGCCTCGTCGATGTCGGCGGCGAAAACATGGGCGCCTTCGCCCGCGAGTTTCAGAACGGCCGCCTTGCCGATACCCGATGCTGCGCCGGTGACGACGGCGACCTTGCCTGCGAATCGCATTTCCTGCTCTCCCGTTTTCTTTTGCCACTCAGCTTAGGCGCATGGGAGGGCGCGTCAACGGCCCGCAATCGGACGCTACGGCGCCGTAACGGCAGCGCGGCGCAGCCAAGTTGACGCTTGCGTAAAGCGGGCGACTCCCCTTAGTTTGCGCGCCAGAAGAGGAGCCCGAAAGATGAGCGATCAGGACGCTTTTCGCGCCGAAGTGCGCGCCTGGCTGGAAGCCAATTGTCCCCCCGAAATGCGCGAACCCGTCCGCGACGAAGGCGATGTGTGCTGGGGCGGCCGCAAATGGGTTTTCAAGAATGACGCCCAGAAACAATGGCTCGAAGCCTGCGCCGCAAAGGGCTACACCGTTCCCGATTGGCCGAAGGAATATGGCGGCGCCGGGCTGACCCCCGAACAGACCAAGATCCTGAAACAGGAAATGAAGCGCATCAACGCGCGCTCGCCGCTCGACAGCTTCGGTATCTGGATGCTCGGCCCCGCGCTGCTCAAATTCGGGACCGAAGAGCAGAAGGTCCATTATCTGAACCAGATCGCGCGCGGCGAAATCCGCTGGTGTCAGGGCTATTCGGAACCCGGCTCGGGCAGCGACCTCGTCTCCTTGCAGACCTTCGGCGAGGACAAGGGCGATCACTGGGTCGTCAACGGATCGAAGATCTGGACCAGCTATGCCGACAAGGCCGACTGGATCTTCTGCCTCGTCCGCACCGACAAGGCGAACAAATATCAGGGCATCACCTTCATGCTCTTCGACATGGAGAGCAAGGGCGTCACGACCAAGCCGATCCTGCTGATTTCGGGCAATTCGCCCTTCTGCGAAACCTTCTTCGACGATGTCGAAGTGCCCAAGACGCAGTTCGTCGGCGAGATCAACCGCGGCTGGGACGTCGCCAAATATCTCCTCGGCCACGAACGCGAGATGATCTCGGGCGGCGGTGCCGGCGGCGATATGGTCAGCATCGGCGGCACCTTTGCCAAGGCGATCGGCAAGAACGACCATGGCGAACTCGACGATCCGATCCTGCGCGCCGAAATGGCGGCGTTCGACGTCGACGTCTTTGCCTATCGCGCGATGGGCGAACGCTTCATGGACATGTGGAAGACCGGCCGCGCACACCCCGCCTCGTCGAACATGATGAAATATGTCGGGACCGAGCTCAACAAGCGCCGCCACGAACTCGTCATGTCGGGCGGTGGCAGCGAAGCGCTCGAATGGGACAGCCCCGAAACGAAGGGCGGCGCCCGCCCGCGCGCGTGGCTGCGCACCAAGGCCAATTCGATCGAAGGCGGCACGAGCGAAGTGATGCTCAACGTCATCGCCAAGCGTATCCTCGATTTGCCGGGGGCTTGATGCCTTCAACCTCCGTTCGTCCTGAGGAGAGACTGAGCGGAGGCGAAGGCGGAGACGAAGGCTCGTCTCGAAGGACCATATCGAACCCCAGGCCCTTCGAGACGCCATTTCGACAAGCTCAATGGCTCCTCAGGACGAACGGAGTTTTCTGATTATGCCGCTCTATCACAATGACGACCAGGCGATGCTCAAGGACAGCGTCGCGCCCTTCGTGGCCGAACAGGCCCCTGTCTCGCACCTCCGCAAGCTTCGCGACGAGGCCGACGCCACCGGCTTCTCGCGCGACCTGTGGGCGCAGTTCACCGAAATGGGCCTGCCCGGCATGCTGGTGCCGGAGGAGCATGGCGGGCTCGGCATGGGGCATATGGAAGCGGGCATCGTGCTCGAGGAAATCGGCCGCAACCTGACCCCGTCGCCCTTCCTCGCAACCAGCGTCGGCGCGGTCGCCGCGCTGGCGAAGGCGGGCGGCACGCAGGCGGGCCGCTGGCTCCCCGCCATCGCCAGCGGCGAGGCGATCGTCGCACTCGCGATCGACGAGGGTGCCAAGCACCGCCCCGACCGCATCGCCACCACCGCGACACGCGCCGGAAACGGCTTTCGATTGGACGGCAAGAAAAGCTTCGTCCTCCACGGCCATGTCGCCGACATGAGCATCGTCGCGGCGAAAACCGACGGCGGTATCACCCTGTTCGCGGTGCCGAAGGATGCAAAGGGGCTGACCGCTGATCCGCGCCGCCTCGTCGACTCCTCGCTTGCAAGCCATGTCACCCTCGACGGCGTCGAGGTCGATGCCGACGCAGTGATCGGCGAAGTCGATGCCGGCGGCGACAGCCTCGACGCGCTGCTAGCGGCCACCCGCACCGGCGCAGCCGCCGAGATGGTCGGCGTCGGGCAGGGCGCTATGGATATGACCGTCAATTACCTCAAGGAACGCAAGCAGTTCGGCAAGCTGATCGGCGAGTTTCAGGCGCTCCAGCACCGCGCCGCGCATCTCTATGGCGAGATGGAAGTCGCGCGCGCCACGGTGATGAAGGCGCAGCAGCTCCTCGACGAGGGCAGCGAAGGCGCGAAGCTGATGGTCTCGGTCGCCAAGGCCAAGGCCGGCCGCGCCGCCAACCTTGCGGTGCGCGAAGGCGTTCAGATGCACGGCGGCATCGGCATGACCGACGAATATGACATCGGCCTCTACATGAAACGCGACCGCGCGCTCGCCGAATTCATGGGCGATGTGCATTACCATATCGACCAGGTCGCCCGGATGAACGGATACTGAGACGACCCAAACCCCCTCCCGCGCGCGGGAGGGGCAGCGAGACTTGCGAGCCTGCTCGCTAGTCGCAGCGGGGTGGGTAACCGCACCGTCGCTGGCCCACCCCTAGCCCCTCCCGCTTGCGGGAGGGGGATGATCGGAGAAAAACCATGAACCTCAATGATATGTTCGGCCTCAACGGCCGCATCGCGCTCGTCACCGGCGGTTCGCGCGGCATCGGCAAGATGATCGTCGAAGGCTATCTCGCCGCCGGCTGCGCGCGCGTTTATATCTCGGCGCGCAAGACCGCGCAGATCGAGGAAGCCGTCGCCGATTTCGAAACGCGCTATCCGGGCAAGGTCATCGGCCTGCCCGTCGATCTTTCGACCGTCGAAGGCTGCCGCGCGCTCGCCAAGGAACTCGAAGCACGCGAGGAAAAGCTCGACATCCTCGTCAACAATGCGGGCGCCGCCTGGGGCGAACCCTTCGAGAATTTCCCCGAAGCCGGCTGGGACAAGGTGATGGACATCAACGTCAAATCGCCCTTCTTCCTGACCCAGGCGCTGCACAATCTGCTGAAGGCGGCGGGCACGCCCGCACAGCCGGCAAAGGTCATCAACATCGGGTCGATCGACGGCATGCGCCTCAACCCGTGGGAAACCTACAGCTATCACGCGTCGAAGGCGGCGATCCTCTATCTGACCAAGCGGATGGCGGCGCGGCTGGTGCAGGACAATATCCTCGTCACCGCAATCGCACCCGGCGCCTTCCAGTCGGACATGAACAAGGCGGCGCGCGACCATGGCGACGCGGTTGCCAAGAGTATCCCGACCAAGCGCATCGGCGTGCCCGAGGATATGGCCGGCGCAGCGATCTTTCTCGCATCGAAGGCGGGCGATTATGTCGTCGGCGAAACGATCGCGGTCGACGGCGGTCTCGTCCATGGCGACCTCAAGACCAGCATCGACGCTTAGCTTAGGCGGCTTCTTGCTGGCCACCCCGGACTTGATCCGGTTTGTATCCCTGTCGAACCGTAACCGCGTCATGGCGAACCGACAGGAAATTGACTCGCCGCGCGCGCAGGTGTATTATTCAAATAATGCACCAAGGAGACAGTCCATGCGTTTCGCCTTCCTGATTCCCCCGATGCTGTTGCTCGGCGCCTGCGGGCACGCCGAAGACAAGAGCGATAAGGCCGAGGTCACGGTGAATGCCGATGGCGACGGCGGCAATGTCCGGATCACCGCCAGCAAGGATGGCGGCAAGGTCAGCATCGACGGCGATCACGGCTCGATGAGCTTCAAGCTCCCCGATTTCGCCAATATCGACGTCGACAGCGATTTCGACATCGACGGGGTGAAGCTCTATCCGGGCAGCAAGATCGCAAGCATCGATGTCAATGCGAGCGACAAGGGCGGCGCCGACAAGGCGACGGTGCGCCTCGGCTTCACCTCGCCGGCCGCGCCAGCCAAGGCGGCCGACTGGATGGCCGGCGAATTTGCGAAGAAGAATATCCAGGTCCAGCGCGCCGGCGACACGCTGCGCGGGACCGACAAGGACGGCGCCGATTTCACGATCAGCTTCGAACCCGCGGGCGAGACGAGCAAGGGCGAGGTGCGAATCGTCAAGAGCTGAGCGGAATCCTGTTTCAATCGCGGCTTTCCTTTAATCGTCACCCCGGCGAAGGCCGGGGTCTCGACGGCGCGAAATGACGCGAAGTTGAATTCCCCCCTTCGCCGGGATGACGAATCTGCTAGCCTACCCGCTGTTGCGCAGCGCGGTTGCGATCGCGTTGATGGTCAACTGAATGCCCTCGGCGATGCGGGGGTCGGTTTCGCCTGCGCGGTGGCGCTTCATCAATTCGATCTGCAGCAGGTTGAGCGGCTCGATATAGGGCAGGCGCAGGCGGATCGATGCCTCGAGCGCCGGATTATTCTCGAGCAGCCGCGACTGGCCGGTGATCGTCAAAAGCCCGTCGTGGGCGCGGTGCCAGCCGTCGCGGATGCGCGAAAAGATCGCCGCATGCCCGCCCACATGCCCGGCCAGTTCGGCATAGCGCGCGGCGATGCCGATATCCGATTTCGCCAGCACCATTTCCATATTGCCCAGCAGCGCGCCAAAGAAGGGCCAGCTTTGCGCCATATCGGCGAGCAGCGCTTGGTCCTCGAACGCCGCAAAGGCTTCGCCGGTGCCGTACCAGCCGGGCAGCATGGTGCGCGCCTGCGCCCAGCTGAACACCCAGGGAATCGCGCGCAGATCCTCGATCGCGGTCGATTTGGTGCGGCTCGACGGCCGCGATCCGATCTTCAGCGTCGCGATCTCGGCGATCGGCGTCGTTGCACGGAAGAAGTCCTTGAAGGCGGGCGTGTCGTAAACGAGCCCGCGATAGGCGGCAAAGGCGTTGTTCGACAGCGCGGTCATTGCGCCCGCAAAGCGCCCGGCGTCGTCCGCGCTCATCGCCTCGGGCTCGAGGCTGGCGAGCAGGCTTGCCGATACCATCGCCTCCAGATTGGTCGCGGCGCTGTCGGCGGTGCCATATTTGGCCGCGATCACTTCGCCCTGTTCGGTGATGCGAATGCGGCCCTGCACCGTCCCCGCGGGCTGCGCGCGAATCGCGGCGAAGGCACTGCCGCCGCCGCGCCCGACCGCACCGCCGCGACCGTGGAAAAGCTGCATCGCGGTATCGGCGGCCTCGAACACCGGGGTCAACGCTTCCGATGCTTGGTAGAGCCCCCAGGTCGAGGTCAGATAGCCGCCATCCTTGTTCGAATCCGAATAGCCGATCATCACTTCCTGATGTCCGCGCGCGACGACATGCGGCGCAATCTCGGGCAGCGCGAAATAGGCGGCCATGATCCCCGGCGCCTCGTCGAGGTCGGCGATGGTTTCGAACAGCGGCACGACCATCAGATTGTCCTGCGCCTCGGCCGACCATAGTCCGGCTTCACGGGCGAGGACATGGACCTCGAGCAGGTCGGACAGGCTTTCGGCCTTGCTGATGATCCACTGGACGATCGCCTCGGCGCCCAGCTTGGCGCGGATCGCGGCGGCGGCGTGGACGATCGCGAGTTCGCCAGCGGCTTCCTCGCTCCATTTGTGCCACGGCGCGGCGAGCGGGCGGTTGGTCGCCAGTTCGCGGCGCAGCAGGTCGACGCGCGCCTCTTCGCCCAAGCCGCGATAATCGCCTTCGACCCCCGCGACCGCGAGCAACTCGGCGAGCACGCGTTCGTGCACCGCGCTGTTCTGCCGCATGTCGAGCGTCGCAAGGTGGAAACCGAAGACCTCGACCGCGCGGATCAACCGGCCGAGCGCGCCGATGCCGCCAAGCTGGCCCTCGCCGCTCGCCGACAGGCCCGCCGCGATGGTGACGAGGTCGCGGCGGAAATCGGCGGGGGCGGCATAGGCGTCGCCGGCCAGCGCCGACGGCCGCGGCGGCGCGCGCCCGACGATGCCGGCATAGGTTGCGCACAGCCGGGCATAAATGCCCGACAGCGCACGGCGATAGGGCTCGTCGCTGCGGCTCGGCGCAGCATCGCCGCTCGCCGCGGCCAGTGCCTCGACCGCTTCAGGAACCGTTGCGAGCGATGACGACACCGACAGTTCGGCACCCAGCGCATGCACCGCGTCGATATAATGGCCGAGCACTGCGGCGGCGTTGCGGCTTGTCGCCATATGCAGTGTCTCGGCGGTGACGAACGGATTGCCGTCGCGGTCGCCGCCGATCCAGCTCCCGACGCGCAGGAAACTTGCCGGGCGCGCGCCAAGCTCCTGTTCCCAGCGCGCATAAAGCTTGGGGATCACCGGCACGAACACGTCGCGCAAATAGGTCAGCGCATTGTCGATCTCGTCGGCGACGAACAATTTTTCGGTGCGCAGCGGCCGCGTCTGCCACAGCAGCACGATCTGGCGGCGGATCGCTTCCTCGACGACATCGCCTTCGGTGGTTTCCTCGACGCCGGCATCGCGCAGCCGCATCAGCTCGGCGATGCGGTTCTTGTGGTCGAGCATCGACTTGCGGCGCACCTCGGTCGGGTGCGCGGTGAGCACCGGCGCGACCAGCGCGGCGCCGAGCAGCGCCGCGACCGCATCGCCATCGATGCCGTCCTGCTTCAGCCGGGTAAGCGCTGCCGCTACCGTCGCCTCGGGCTCGGCGGCGACGCCCTGCCGGTCTTCGGCCAGATTGGCGAGCATCGAAAACAGCATGAAACCGCGCACGAAGGCGATGGTATCGTCAAGGCTCAGCGCCTCCAGCCCCGGGTCGATCGTCTCGGCGCCCGCGATACCGCGATGCCGGTCGACGCTCGACGACCGGATATATTCGGTCTGCCGGAACAGCTTTTCGCCGCCATAGGCGCGAATGACGTCGCCGAGGATCCGCCCGAGATAGCGAATGTCGGGATTTTGCGAGATCTGGATCGGTGGGCCCATGGGCCAAGAGTGCTGCACCTGCGAAGGTGCAGCGTCAAGGGCAGCGCGCGCGCATAGCTATGCGCGGCCGGCTGTCTTGTCAGGCGAATGTTTCGTAGACGTCGTCCGAGAAGCCTTTGCCGCGTTTTAGGGCAATGGCACCGCGAATGCCTCCGACCATCGCACCAAGCAGAACCGCGCCCACTATCCAACTTGTTGGCGTACTCCACAAAATCGCACCGACAAAATAGAGGAGCGTCGCAAGGATTCCGGGAATTATGCCTCGGCCTTGGCGAAGAAGAGCGGCGGCGAAAAACATCAGGAGAATTTGAGCGATGGCAATTAATACAACCGGATTCGATGCACCAATAAGCCGGACCAAAGGGTCGGTGCCAAAGGTAAACCACAGCCTGAGCGCGCTGAGCGTCGCGACAATATTGAGCGCCGTAGAAGCTGTTTGAGCGGCACTCAATGCACCGGCGCGGGTCGTAAGTTCCGGCGACCACAACTTCTTGAATGTACTCCCGATACCACCCTCATAAGCCATCGTTGTCCCCCTGTCATGAGCGGCCGATCGCATTGCATGCGAACAGCTCGCATGCACGAGTTAACGCGCTGAACCAGTGTGGACCAGTCACGGCTTTCGCTTCTGTCCGATTTGGAGCAATCAGGTCGAAACTAGCGCGTCTTCACCATCACCAGCGTCCCCAGGTCGATCCGCGGCGTACCGTCGAAGGTCACGCTATTGCGCGTGTCGGTGATGAACATCAGCTTGCCCGAGGCATCGGTGATCCGCGCCGCCACGGCATAGCTGTGGCGCGGGTCGAGCCGGCGCTGATCGACGGTCAGCGAAAAGGCAAAGGGCACCTGCCGGCCGTCGGCGGTGAAGCTTTGGCGTGCGATCACCGACGCGGGCGCATCCATCAGGCTGACGTCGGCCAGCGTCACCTCGACCTGCGCCGTCGGCGGCAGCGCCATGCGTTCGCGATAGGTGATTGCGCCGGTCACCGACACGGGCCGCTCGGCCGGCGCGAAGCTTGCGCAGGCGGCGAGCGGGAGGGCGGCGAGGCCGATGGCGAGCGAGGCGACGGCGCGGTTCATGGCGATACTCCTGTTGACCAAATATCTGGCGACCGCTTGACACCCTCCGGCTGAACCGGGCCTGTCAGCCCTCCAGTTCGACGTCCCAGTAAAGCCAGTCGATCCAGCTTTCGTGCAGATAGCCCGGCGGAAAGGCGCGGCCATTGTCCTGAAGCTGCCAGCTCGTCGGGCGCCACGGCTTCTGGTGCAGCGGCATATGCGCCTGCGCCGGCGTTCGCCCGCCCTTGCGCAGATTGCACGGCGCACAGGCGGTGGTGACATTTTCCCAGCTCGTCCGTCCGCCCAGCCGCCGCGGCACGACATGGTCGAAGGTCAGATCCTTGCCCGACCCGCAATATTGGCAAGCGAAGCGATCGCGCAGGAACAGGTTGAAGCGCGTGAAGGCGGGATATTGCGACGGCTTCACATATTGGCGCAGCGCGATGACGCTGGGGATCGGCATCGTCCGCGTCGGCGAATGGATTTCGCGTTCGTAATTCTCGACGATCGTGACGCGGTCGAGGAATACCGCCTTGACCGCGGTCTGCCACGGCCACAGGCTCAGCGGGTAATAACTCAGCGGCGTATAATCTGCGTTGAGGACGAGAGCCGGACAATTATCGGGATGCCGGGCAAGATCGGGATGGAACATGGCTTGGTAACGCTGCCCCCTATGCTGCTCGGGATGGCGCGCCACTGCCTTCCTCGCGTGACACCATCATTACATGCCGCATCAGAATCTAGCGTCAAGGGGGGATGTGTCGCAATATATGGAATGGATCAGTTGAAAGCCCCACAGCATATGGATTCGGCCGCCGCGCCATGCTGACCCGCTTCGCTCCCAGCCCGACCGGCGAACTGCACCTCGGCCACGCGTTCAGCGCGATCCTGGCGCATGATGCCGCGCGCGCCGCGGGCGGCACGTTCCGCCTCCGCATCGACGACATCGACGGCAGCCGCTCGCGCGAGGCCTTTGTCGGCGCTGCGCTTGCCGATATCGAATGGCTGGGCCTGACGTTCGACGGTGCGCCGGTTCGGCAGTCGCAGCATCTGGGCGATTATGCCGCCGCGCTCGCCGATCTTCGCGACCGCGGGCTCGTCTACCCCTGCTTCTGCACCCGCGCCGATATTGCCGCCAGCCTCGCGGCGCCGCACGGCGCGCCGGCGGACGGTGCGGCGCTCTATCCCGGCACCTGCCGCCACCTCGGCGCGGCCGAGCGCGAACGGCGATTGGCGCAAGAGGCGCATTGCTGGCGGCTCGACATGGCAAGCGCGGTCGCGATTGCGGGCCCGCTTGTCTGGGAGGAGGAGGGGCAGGGGCCGCGCGCCGCCGATCCCGCCGCGCATGGCGACGTCGTCCTCGCGCGCAAGGATGCCCCCGCCAGCTATCATCTCGCGAGCACGATCGACGATGCCGCGATGGGGGTGACGTTGGTGGTTCGCGGCGCCGATCTGATCGCCTCGACCGATGTTCACCGGCTGCTTCAGGCGCTGCTCGATTTTGCGACGCCGGTCTACCGCCACCATGCGCTTGTCTGCGGCGCCGACGGCAAGCGGCTCGCCAAGCGCGACGGCGCGGCGGCGCTTGCCGCGCCTCTTCGCGCTCGCGCGCGGGCTCTTCTATTTCGCGCAGGGTCACCGCGCCGCGATGGAGGGCAATGAGCATGAAAATCAGCTCATGCAGAACCGGATGATGATGGCGCGCGTGAAGTGGCAGGCGGTGACGATCATCCTGATCGTGCTGATCGGCCTTCTCGCCGCGGGCAGCTGATCGCGGCGCATCCGCCGGCGGCCTCTCGCTTATGGTCAAGCTCAACAAGATCTACACGCGCACCGGCGATGACGGCACGACGGGCCTCGTCGACGGGTCGCGCATCGCCAAGTCCGACGCGCTGATGGAAGCGATCGGCGACGTCGACGAGGCGAACAGCGCCCTCGGCATAGCGGTCGCGGCGTTGCCCGCGGGCGGCGAGGCAGCGGCGATGTTCGCGCGCATCCAGAACGAATTGTTCGACCTTGGCGCCGATCTCGCGACGCCTGCCGATCCGCAGCATGGCTTCGGCCCGCACGAAATGGCGCTGCGCATCGTCGCGAGCCAGATCGCCCGGCTGGAGGCGGAGATCGACGCGATGAACGACAGGCTCGCGCCGCTGTCCAGCTTCATCCTGCCCGGTGGCACCGAAGCCGCGGCGCGCCTCCACCTCGCGCGCGCGATCGCGCGCCGCGCCGAACGGGCGGCGGTCGCGGCGTCGGCGACGCGGCCGCTCAACCCGCTGGCGCTTGCCTATCTCAACCGCCTGTCCGACCATCTGTTCGTCGCGACGCGCCACCTCAACGCCGCGGCGGGCGGTGACATCCTGTGGAAACCCGGCGCGACGCGCTAGGACCGGCCGCCATATTGTTCTTCTTTTGTTCTAGACAATTCTCCGTCCTGTAACCATATTGGGGCAGGCGACGAAACCGAATCGCTCTTCGGGGGATTGTCAAACCATGGCCAGCCGAACCGATGCTTCGCCCGCGACCGCTCCTTTGGCGGACGACCTGACCCGGCGCTTCACCGCGACGCGGCAGCTCTCGCTCGACCTTGTCGCGCGCCTGTCCGACGCCGACGCCAGCGTGCAGTCGATGCCCGACGCATCGCCCGCCAAATGGCATCTGGCGCATACGAGCTGGTTTTTCGAAACCTTCGTCCTGCGCGATCATTGCCCCGGCTATTCGCTATTCGATGACCGTTTCGCCTATCTGTTCAACAGCTATTATGAGGCAGAGGGACCGCGACACGCGCGCCCGCGCCGCGGCCTGCTGACGCGGCCGTCGCTCGATGCGGTGCGCGATTGGCGCGGGCATGGCGATGCGGCCATCGTGAAGGCGCTGCCGACGCTGTCGCCGGCCGCACGCGCGCTCGTCGAGCTTGGCATCCATCATGAACAGCAGCATCAGGAATTGCTGCTCACCGACATCAAGCATCTGTTCGCGCAGAACCCGCTCGGCCCCGCCGTCTGGGACGCTTCCGACAGTGCAATCGCGAATGAAGTTGCGCAGTTTTCCGCCGATTCTTCGCCACCGTCCGCCGCGGCGGGGCCGCTGCGCTGGATCGCGGGAACGGAAGGGATCGTCGCCGTGGGGCATGAGGGCGACGGTTTCGCATTCGACTGTGAACTTCCGCGCTTTTCGGCGCTTCTTGCGCCGCATGCGCTCGCCAATCGACCGGTAACGAACGGCGAATGGCGCGACTTCATCGCCGACGGCGGCTATCGCACCCCGTCGCTGTGGCTCAGCGACGGCTGGGCATGGGTCCAGGCCGAAGGCGTCGACGCCCCCGCCTATTGGGAGGGCGATCGCCAGTTCACCCTTGCCGGATGGCAGGCGATCGATCCCGCCGCACCCGTGACGCACATCAGCTTTTTCGAAGCCGACGCCTTCGCCAGCTGGGCCGGGGCGCGGTTGCCGACCGAATTTGAATGGGAAGCGGCGGCGGCGGGATATGATCCGCGCGCGGGGCAGCAGCTCGATGCCGCCGGCCCGGTGCATCCGGCGGCGGCGGACGGCGCCGCATCGGACGGCGCTGCGCTTGCGGGGATGTTCGGCGGCGTCTGGGAATGGACCGGCAGCGCCTATCGCCCCTATCCCGGTTTTCGCGCCGCGCCGGGCGCGGTCGGCGAGTATAACGGCAAGTTCATGAGCGGCCAGTTCGTGCTGCGCGGTGGCAGCTGTGCGACCCCGCGCGGCCATGTTCGCGCCTCCTACCGCAATTTCTTCTACCCCCACCAGCGCTGGCAGTTCACTGGCCTGCGCCTTGCCAAGGATTTGTGACCATGGGCGTTGTTCGCCAATTGCGGCAGGTCGATGCCGATGACAGCGGCGTCGATATCGCCTTTCGCGCCGACGTTCATGCGGGATTGTCGCAGGCGCAAAAGGCGATTCCGGCGCGCTGGTTCTACGACGCGACCGGATCGGCGTTGTTCGAGGATATTACCGGGCTGCCCGAATATTATCCGACGCGCAGCGAGGTGGCGCTGCTCACCCGCCATGCGCGCGAACTGGCGGCGGCGATCGGGCCGGGCCGCGCGGTGGTCGAACTGGGATCGGGCAGCTCGACGAAAACGCCGCTGCTGCTCGATGCCATTGCGCCCGGCGCCTATGTGCCGGTGGATATTTCGGGCGATTTCCTGCGCGACAGCGCGGCCGCCCTCTCGGCACGCTTTCCCGACCTTCCGGTCTATCCGGTCGAGGCCGACTTCACCCAGCCGGTCGCGCTCCCGCGCGAGATTTGCGGCCTTGCCAAACTCGGCTTCTTTCCGGGCTCGACGATTGGCAATATGGTGGCGCGCAGCGCGGTCGATCTGCTCCGCCATTGGCGCAGCGCGCTCGGCGACGGCGCGCTGATGCTGATCGGGGTCGACCGGATCAAGGATATCGGCACCCTCGAACGCGCTTATGATGATTCGGCTGGCGTCACCGCGGCGTTCAACCTCAATCTGCTCGAACGGATCAACCGCGAACTGGACGGCACGATCCCCGTTACCAATTTCGACCATCGCGCCTGCTGGAACGATGTGCATGCGCGCATCGAAATGCATCTGGTCGCGGCGTGCGACCTCGACTTCATCGTCGATGGCCGCTCCTATAAGATGGCGAAGGGCGAAACGATCCACAGCGAGAACAGCCATAAATATGGGCCGCGCGACGCCAGCCTACTCCTCCGCGCCGGAGGCTGGACGCCGATCGCGGCGTGGGACGATGTCGATCCCGCCTTCGCGCTGATCCTCGCCGAAGCGACCGAGGTGCGCGCCGCGCCCTGACGCGCCAGCCCGACTCTCGGCCTTGACGACGCTTGCCCAGTCCCTAGGGGCAGAGCTGCGATTTCCAGCGAAAGGGCATATCATGATCGTCGGCGTTATCGGGGCAGGGCAAATGGGCGCGGGGATCGCGCAGGTTTCGGCAGGCGCCGGTCACGAGGTGCTGCTGTCGGACATCGACATCGCCCGCGCCGAAGCCGGCAAGGCCGGGATCGCCAAGGCGCTTGGGCGCTTGGTCGCCAAGGACAAGATGACGCAGGGCGATGCCGACGCGCTGCTCGGCCGGATCACCCCCGTCGCCGACCACGCCGCCTTCGCGCCCGCCGCCCTGGTGATCGAGGCGGCGACCGAGCGCGAGGAAATCAAGCGCGCGATCTTCGCCAGCGTCGGCGCGCATCTCTCGGACAGCGCGATCCTTGCCTCGAACACCAGCTCGATCCCGATCACCCGTCTGGCGCAGGCGGCTCCCGATCCGGCGCGCTTCATCGGCGTCCATTTCTTCAACCCGGTACCGGTCATGGGCCTGATCGAACTGATCCGCGGCCTGGCGACCAGCGACACGACGCTTGCCAGCGTCGAAGCCTTCGGCCGCGGACTCGGCAAGGAAATCGTCCATGCCAACGACGCGCCGGGCTTCATCGTCAACCGCGTGCTGATGCCGCTGATCAACGAAGCGGTGTTCGCGCTCGGCGAAGGGGTGGCGACGATGCAGGACATCGACACCGGATGCCGGCTCGGCCTCAATCACCCGATGGGGCCGATCACGCTCGCCGATTTCATTGGGCTCGACACCTGCCTCGAGATTATCCGCGTGCTGCACAGCGGCACCGGCGATCCCAAATTCCGTCCGGCGCCGCTGCTCGTCCAATATGTCGAGGCGGGCTGGGTCGGCAAAAAGTCGGGGCGCGGCTTTTACGACTGGACCGGCGAGGCGCCGGTTCCGACGCGCTGACCCGGCGGGAGCCGAATCGGTCCTCGTTCGTTATCCCGCTGGCGCCGGTGCGGGCGCCTGCGGACAACAGGAGGACAGGGATCATGCGGAAAACATGGCTGCCGCTGGCGATTATCGCCGCGCTATCGGTCAATGCTACGGTGCAGGCGCAGGAAGGCGCGCCCGAGGATTCGACGCTGAAATCGACCGCGAACAGCGTGACCGAGCCCTTCGACGGCAAGGAAGTGCCCGACAAGCTGAAGGCGATCCAGGACGACCCCTATTCGCTGGCGGGCTTGCGCAAATGTTCGGCGATCATCCGCGAGGTCAGCGAACTGAACGACGTGCTCGGCCCCGACGTCAACGAACCCGCCGACAAGAGTGCGGCGAAAAAGCGCGAGGAAACCGTCGGCCGCGTTGCGGGCACCGTCGCCGGGTCCATCATTCCCTTTCGTAGCCTGATCGGCGAGGTCACGGGTGCCAACGCCGAACGTCGGCGCTATGCAGAGGCGGTCTATGCCGGCACGGTGCGTCGCGGCTTCCTGAAGGGCGTCGGGTTGCAGCGCGGTTGCAAGGCGCCCGCGCGGCCCTGACGCGACGGTCGAAGGCCCGGTCAGGTGGGGGAGGGACTGAATGAAGGTCGAAAATATCCGCGCGTTCTGCGCCGAGGTTCCGCAGGCAGCGATCGATGATCTGAAAGACCGGCTGGCGCGCACGCGCTGGCCCGAAAAGGAGACCGTCGACGATTGGGACCAGGGCGTCCCGCTTGCCTATGCGCAGGAACTCGCAGCCTATTGGCGCGACGACTATGACTGGCGCACGGTCGAGGCGCGACTCAACGCGCTGCCCAATTATCTGGCCACGGTCGATGGCCTCGACATCCATTTCCTCCATATTCGCTCGAGCAATCCCGCGGCGCGGCCGCTGGTGCTGACGCACGGCTGGCCGGGGTCGGTGCTCGAATTTCTCGACGTGATCGTACCGCTGTCGGCCGACTATCATCTCGTGATCCCTTCGCTGCCGGGCTACGGCTTTTCGGGCAAGCCCGCGGCCGCGAAATGGAGCGTCGAACATATCGCCGCGGGCTGGGACGCGCTGATGCGCGCGCTCGGTTATGATCGCTATTTCGCGCAGGGCGGCGACTGGGGCAGCGCGGTTACCTGCGCCATCGGGATGAACCATGGCGACCATTGCGCGGGCATCCATGTCAACATGATCGTCGGCCAGCCCGACCCGGCGCTGATGGCCGATCTCACCGACGCCGAAAAACTCTATCTCGCGCGTTTCGGCTGGTATCAGGCAAAGGATAACGGCTATTCGACGCAGCAGGCGACGCGGCCACAGACCATCGGCTATGCGCTCACCGATTCACCGGTCGGGCAGATGTGCTGGATCGTCGAGAAATTCCACGGCTGGACCGATTGCGGGCATCAGCCGGGCGGGCAGTCGGTCGGTGGCCATCCCGAACGCGCGCTGTCGAAGGATGCGATGCTCGACACCGTCAGCCTCTATTGGTTTACCGCCAGCGCCGCGTCGTCGGCGCGGCTCTATTGGCACAGTTTCCGCAGCTTCGCGGCGGGCGAGATCGACGTGCCGACCGGCGGCAGCCTGTTCCCGAACGAGATCATGCGCCTGTCGCGCCGCTGGGCCGAAAAGCGCTATCGCAACATCGTCTATTGGAACGAGGTCGATCGAGGCGGCCATTTCGCAGCGTGGGAGCAGCCCGCCCTTTTCGCGCGCGAGGTCCGGGCGGCGCTTGCGCAAATGACGCTGTAACGGGGGAGAGGCGCCCCGCCTACATCGGCCGATTGACGGGGCGGCAGCTTTCGGGCGCGGTGCGGGCGGCGGTGTTCCACGTCACCTCGTTGCCGTTGCGATACAGCCGCGCGCCGCTCTTGTTTTCATAGGCCTGCCCCATGTTGGTGGGCGCGGCCTTTAGGACCATGCTGCGGCGGCCATCGACGCGGACGATCGCGCCGTTCGCGACATAATCGACCTGCAACCGCGTGCCGCGATTGCATTCGTAAAGCGTGCCGGTGTTTTGCGGGTAGGAGGCACAGCCCGCAACGACAAGAATGGCCGCGCCCGCGGCGGTCAGCTTCGCGATTCGGATCATCTCCATTCCCCTCAATAGCCCGAACGGACGCACAGCACGTCGGCCAGGTAAACGCGGCCCGAAACCGTTTCCATATGTTCGCGGGCCGATCCGTTCCAGCCGATCGAGCGGCACCATGTGTCGGCGGTCCGCGCCGCGCAGGCGGCGGTTGCCGATCCGCTCTGGCAAGCGAGAACGCGATAGTTTCCGGTGGCGGGCTGGGTGTGGAATTCGGCGAAATTGCCGCGCGCCGCCTGATCATTGGCGACCGGGCCGGGGTTCCAGCCGCCGCCCGATCCGACGGGGCGGATCGACTGGATCTTGATACCGCGCAGGATATTGCCCAACATCGGCGTGTCGCGTTCGACCGTCCGGCAATTGCCCCGGTAGCGCGTCTTTTCGCACAGCTCCCAGCGACCGCTTGTCACACGGATGGAATTGACCGGCCACGACAGGCCCAGATCGGGCTTCGCTTCGCCGATGAATACCGCCGGCCCCTTGTACGCGGCGTCGCGATAGATCGTCGTCTCGGGCGGGCGCATCATCCTGTCTTCGGGCGATTGCGCCTGCGACGCGGCAAGGAAACCGCCGCCGAGCGATACGGCAGCGGCGGCGAAGAGCGACCAGCGATGGATGGATTTCATCAACAACCTCCCTGTTTGGCGAACGCGACCCGGGATTCGTTTTTCCGGAGCCGAAGCTACGCCACAACAGGGAGACTTGCAAATTATCCCGTGCTCACCGAGCCTTGCGCGGCGCCGCCAGCGGGTCAGGGTGCCTTGGCCGCGGTGGGGGCGGCGGTATCGACGGCCGCGGGCGGCGCGTCGGGAAGCGGCGTGGCTGCAACCGGTGTGGCAGCCGGCGGCGGGGCGGCGATCGGTGCGGTGAAGCTGAGCATCAGACCGGCGAGCGCCGCCGACATCAGGTTCGACAGGCTGCCCGCAAGCAGTGCCTTCAGCCCCAGCTTGGCGATCATCGGCCGTTGATTGGGGGCGAGGCCGCCGGTCACCGCCATCTGGATCGCGATCGAGCTGAAATTGGCAAAGCCGCACAGCGCAAAGGTCGCAATCGCAACCGACACCATCGACATCCCCCCCTGGATTTTGCCGAGGTCGATGAAGGCGACGAATTCGTTGAGCACGACCTTGGTACCGAACAGGCCGCCCACCGCCGCGCTTTCGTCCCACGGCACGCCCATCAGCCACATCACCGGGCGGAAGATCGCCCCGATGACTGCCTGGAACGACAGATCGGGATAGCCGAACCAGCCGCCGATCCCGGCGAGCAGCCCGTTGGCGAGCGCGACGAGCGCGACGAAGGCCAGCACCATCGCGCCGACCGCGACCGCCAGCTTGACGCCGGTCTGCGCGCCCTGCGCCGCCGCCATGATGATATTCGCCGGCTTTTCCTCGTCATGGCTCGCCTCTGGCATGATGACGGGTTCGATGCCCAGATCCTTGGGATCGTCGGGCATCATGATCTTGGCCATCAGGATGCCGCCCGGCGCGGACATGAAGCTGGCGGCGAGCAGATAGGGCAGCAGCTGTTCGCCGATCATGCTGGCATAGGCGCCGAGGATGGTCCCCGCGACCCCGGCCATGCCGACCGTCATCACCGTGAAGAGCTGCGACGGGGTAAGACCGGCGAGATAAGGACGGATGACGAGCGGGCTTTCGCTCTGCCCGACGAAGATATTCGCCGCGGCGCCCAGGCTTTCGACCTTGGTAATCCCCGTAATCTTCTGGATCGCACCGCCGACCCATTTGATCACGAACTGCATGATGCCGAGATAATAGAGGATCGAGATAAGCGAGGCGAAGAAGATGATCACCGGCAGCGCGGCAATCGCAAAGCTGTGGCCGCCCATTTCGGGTCCGGCGAGCGGGCCGAAAATGAAGTCGGTTCCCGCCTTGGCATAACCCAGAAGATTGGCGACGCCGGTCGACATCGCCTGAATGATCGCGCGGCCCCACGGCGTACCGATCACCAGCAGCGCGAACCCGGCCTGCAACAGAAAGGCCGGCACGACGACGCGCAGGCGAATCCAGCGACGGTTCGATGAAAACAGCACGGCAATCGCAAGCAATGCAACGATGCCGAGCAGGCCGATAAGATGTCCCATAAGTGTTTTGCGTCCCCCGCAAGTTTATTGCGCCTGTCTAGCGGGCTTTGCGGATCGGGCAAGGGGGGCGGCGGAGCATTGCAGTCATCCATAACGGCAGCGATCCCGCTTGGCGGCTCCGTGACGGCTTGATAGGCAGCGCTGAAACAGGGGGAATATGATGCGGACTGGCGTTGCGGGACATGTAATTTTGGCGATATGCGCGCTGGTGCAGGCGGCCGTGCCCGCGGCGGCGCAGGCGCCCGCCACCACCGCATCGACCCCCGCTCCGCCATTGCCCACGGCCGCCTTTGCGCAGCTTCCCTTTGCGGAAAATACCGAATTATCGCCCGACGGAACGCATATGGCGGGCCTGTTCGCGGTCCGTGGGGAACAGCGGATCGGCATCCTTCCCGTGCTGGGCGATCAGAGCAAATCGGTCATCATTGCGGTTCCCGACCAGACCGAAATCGATTGGCTGACCTGGGTCAACGACGATCATCTGCTCGTCGGCCTGCGGGCGTTGATGGCGGTGGAGGCCGACAATTGGTACGTTACCCGCATCATCGACATCGACCGGACCTCGGGCAAGATCACGCGGCTACTATGGGATCTCAAGGGCCAGAATGCGTCCGATGTCGTCTGGCTGCCCAAAGACGGCAGCAGCGAAATTCTGGTTGCGGGTCAGGACTCGATATATGACAACGCCGATTTCTGGCCCGCCGTATACCGCATCGATGTGAAGACGGGGCGCAAGAAGACCGAACTGCGGTCGCGCACCGGGGTTATGGAATGGGGCGCCGACCATCTCGGCCGGGTGCGCTACGGCATCGGCTATCGCGACGATACGACCCGGGCCACGCTGCTCTATCGTAGCGCCGGAGAAGGGGCTTTCCGGTCAATCGAGCGCGCTTCGCTACGCGATGACGAGCGGCTGACGGTGCCGATCCTCTTCGTCGACGGCACCGACAACGGGTTGGTTTACAAGGACCGGGACGATGGCAAGACCGCGATTGCCGAGGTCAATCTTGCTACCGGTGCCGAAGTCCGCACGGTCGTTGCGCCCGACGCGGGCGACATATCGGGCGCCATTCGCGCGCCCGACGGATCGAGGCTGCTCGGCGTTCACGTCGCCGACGATCTGAAGCCGGTGCGCTGGCTCGATCCGGTGATGGCGGGGCATCAGGATACGCTGGACGCGACGGCCCGTGCGGCGCGTGTCCGGATCGACAGCTATAGCCGCGACCTGACGAAAATGCTCGTGCGGATCAGCACCCCCGACAATCCGGGGCTGCTCTATTATTATGATTCGACGACCGGCGATTTGTCGCGTCTTGCCGCGATGAACGAACAGATCGGGGCGAAGCGCCTCTCGCGCGCCAAGCTCGTCCGGTACAAGGCGCGCGACGGGCTGGAGATCGAGGGTGTGCTGACGATGCCGCGCGGCCGCGCGGCAACCAACCTGCCGTTCATCGTGATGCCGCACGGCGGACCGTGGGGCCAGGACGAGCTGACCTACGATTATTGGGCGCAGTTCCTCGCCGAACGCGGCTATGCGGTATTGCAGCCCAATTTCCGCGGCTCGACGGGCTACGGTGCCGAGTTCGAAAAGGCCGGAGAGGGGCAACTCGGCTTTGCGATGCAGGATGACGTGACCGACGGCGTGCGCTGGGCGGTCACCGAAAAGATCGCCGATCCCAAGCGCGTGTGCATCGTCGGCGCCTCTTACGGTGGTTATGCGGCGATGTGGGGGGTCGCCAAGGATCCCGACCAGTATCGCTGCGCGATCTCGATCGCCGGGGTCGCCAATCTGCGGCGCGAGGTCAATGATTTCGGCGGCACGCTGCGCGCCAATCTGTACCGGACGCAGTGGAAGCGCATGACCCCCGATTTCGCGGCGGTGTCGCCGATCAACGCCATCGACCGGATCAAGACGCCGCTGCTGCTGATCCACGGCAAGAAGGACGTGACGGTCGATCATAGCCAGTCGGCGCGCATGTATGCGGCGATGACCAAGGCGGGGAAGACGGTGGACTTCGTCTCGCTGCCGCTCGCCGATCATTATTTCACGCGCGAGGCCGATCGGCTGCTATTGCTGCAATCGATCGAATCTTTCCTCGCCAAGTATAATCCCGCCGATTGACCGGCATCTTTCCACGCGTCGCAAAAGCGACTATCGGGCGCCGATGACCGAACCGACTTCGACCGCGCTGCCGCGCACGATCACCCCTTCGCTTTTCCTGTTCACGATCATCTATGGCGGCATGGTCGTGCTCGCCGGCGTGCTCGGGAACAAGCAGGTCGCGCTGGGCGCCGGTCTTGCGGTCGAGGCCGGGATTTTTCCGTTCCTGATTCTCGTCGCGCTGTCGAGCACCGTGTCCGAACTGCACGGACAGGCGACCGCGAACCGGCTTGTGCTGTGGGGTTTCGTGCCGCTGATTCTGTCGATCATGCTGACCTCGCTCGTCTATTTCGTCCCCGCCGCGCCCGAGATGGACCCGGCCCGGCTGGCATCGTTCGAGATGATATTGGGACAAACGCCGCGCCTGATGGCGGCGGGCATCGTCGCCTATGGCACGTCGCAGTTCCTGAACGTCACTATCTTTTCCAAACTGCGCGGCCGTGAAGGCGCGGGGACGGGGTCGACCTGGCTCGCGATCCGCGGCGCAGTCGCCAGCGCGCTCAGCCAGATCGTTGACACGCTGCTGTTCGTCACCATCGCCTTTTACGGCGTTTTCCCGATCGCCAATCTGATGGCTGGACAGATGCTGGCCAAGGTCGCGCTGTCGATTGTCGTCATCCCGGCGGTGATCACCGGCCTCGTCGCGCTCGGCCGCAGCCTCGACGCGAAGACCGCGGAATGATGACGATGACCGACCCCACGACCATGCCCGATCTGCTGACCAAGGCCGAAACGCTCGTCGAAGCGTTGCCCTATCTGCAGCGCTATGCGGGCGAAACCTTCGTCATCAAATATGGCGGCCATGCGATGGGCGATCCCGAGGCGCAGCGCGACTTTGCCGAGGATGTGGTGCTGCTGAAGGCGGTGGGGATCAATCCCGTCGTCGTCCATGGCGGCGGACCGCAGATCGGCGCGATGCTCAAGCAGCTCGGCATCGAATCGCAGTTCGTCGGCGGGCTGCGCGTTACCGACGCCGCGACCGCAGAGGTCGCCGAAATGGTCCTGGCGGGCAAAATCAACAAGGAAATCGTCGGATGGCTCGCCGGGCTTGGCGGCCGCGCGATCGGCCTGTCGGGCAAGGACGCCAATCTGGTGCTGGCCGAAAAGGTCCACCGCACCGAGCCCGATCCCAATTCGGGGATCGAACGCCACGTCGACCTGGGCTTCGTCGGCGAACCCGTCGCGGTCGACCCGACGATCCTGCAGCGGCTGGCGGCCGACAATTTCATCCCGATCGTCGCCCCTGTCGCGCTCGGCGCCGATGGCGCGACCTATAATATCAACGCCGACACCATGGCCGGGGCGATCGCCGGCGCGCTTGGCGCGCGGCGTTTCTTCCTGCTGACCGACGTGGCCGGAGTGCTCGACAAGTCGGGCGCTCTGCTGACCGACCTCGACCGCCCCGCGATCGACGCGTTGAAGGCCGACGGGACGATCACCGGCGGCATGATTCCGAAGGTCGAAACCTGCGTCGCGGCGGTCGATGCGGGGGTCGATGCCGCGGTTATCCTCGACGGCCGGGTGCCGCATGCGATGCTCCTCGAAATTTTCACCGCAAGGGGTGCAGGCACGCTCATTCACCGCTAAGAGGGCCTGCAAGACCCCCCTTTACGGAGACCCGCCTTGCTTCTCATGCTCATCCAGATCGTCGACATCATCCTGACGGTCCTGTGGTGGTTCATCATCGCGCAGGCGGTGATGTCGTGGCTGATCGCCTTCAACGTCATCAACACCCACAATGACTTCGTGGCGCAGCTGTGGATGATGCTCGACCGCATCACCGAGCCGCTCTACCGGCCATTCCGGCGCATCATGCCCGATTTCGGCGGGCTCGACCTGACGCCGATGCTCGTCCTGATCCTGATCATCATCATTCAAGGCCCGGTGCTGGGCTATCTCGCGCGCCTCGCCTATTCGAGCGGAATGGCCTGATGTTCGTCGCGACCGAAGCGCGCATCATCGACGGCAAAGCGTTCGCCGCCGGGCTGCGCGCACGCATTGCCGGCGCCGTCCCGGCGTTCGAAGCCGCGACTGGCCGCGTGCCGGGGCTGGCGGTCGTGCTCGTCGGCGACGATCCGGCGAGCGCTGTCTATGTCGGCTCCAAGGGCAAGGCGACGGTCGCCGCCGGCATGGCGAGTTTCGAACATCGCCTGCCCGCGACCGCGAACCAGGAAGAGGTCGAGGCGCTGCTCGCATCGCTCAACGCCGATCCTGCGGTCGACGGCATCCTGCTCCAGCTTCCGCTGCCCGGCCATCTCGACGAGCAGCGCGCGGTGGCGACGATCGATCCCGAAAAGGACGTCGACGGGCTAACCCCGGTCAGCGCCGGACGGCTCGCGCTCGGCATCCCGGGCATGGTGCCTTGCACCCCCTATGGCTGTCTGTTGCTGTTGCAGGATGTGCTCGGCGATCTTGGCGGCAAGGATGCGGTGGTGATCGGCCGCTCGATTCTGGTCGGCAAGCCGATGGCGGCGCTGCTGCTTGGCGCCAACTGCACCGTGACCATGGCGCACAGCCGCACCCGCGATCTGCCCGATCTGGTCCGCCGCGCCGATATCGTCGTGGCGGCGGTCGGCCGCCCCGAAATGGTCAGGGGCGACTGGATCAAGCCCGGCGCGGTGGTCATCGACGTCGGCATCAATCGCCTGCCGCCCGAAGCGGGCGCGACCAAGGGGCGGCTCGTCGGTGACGTCGATTACGCCGGCGCGGCGGCGGTGGCCGGCGCGATCACCCCGGTGCCCGGCGGCGTCGGCCCGATGACGATTGCCTGCCTGCTGCGCAACACGCTGGTCGCCGCGCACCGCCGCGCCGGCCTCGCCGATCCGGAGGGTTTCTGATGCGCCGACTGCTCCTTGCCGGGCTTGTGCTGACGACGCTCGCCGGTTGCGCGCCGCAGGGGCCCGAGGCACGCAAGCGCCCGCTTTCGGCGAATCCGAGCGGCTTTATCGCGGCGGAAATCGCCTTCGCGCGGCTGGCGCAGGAAAAGGGGCAATGGACGGCCTTTCGCGAAACCGCGGCGCCCGACGCGGTGATGTTCGTGCCGCAGCGGGTCAACGCCCGCGACTGGCTGAAGGCGCAGAAGGATCCGGCCGAGGCGGTGCGCTGGCAACCGCACAAGGTGTTCGTAAGCTGTGACGGCAACAACGGCGTGACGACGGGCGCATGGCAGAAGGGTCCGGCGCAGGGATTCTTCACCACCGTGTGGTCGCGCGATCCGATGAAGGGCGACATGCGCTGGCTGCTCGATTCGGGCGATGCGCTTGCGACCCCGCGCGCAGCGCCCGACTTCATCGAATCGAAGCAGGCGACCTGCACCGGCAAGCCGGGCGCCACGGTAACCGCCGCTGCGGAGGGCGACGATATGATGGTCGGCATGTCGCGCGACCAGACGTTGAACTGGACTTCGGTCGTGCGCCCCGACGGATCGCGCAGCATCACGGTGCGGCTGTGGGACGGGCATGACATGACGACCGTTATCGATGACCGCATCGCGGCGCCGAAACAGCCATGATCGACCTTTTCATCTCGGCCTTCGTGACGCTTTTTGTCGTCATTGATCCGCCCGGCTGCGCGCCCATCTACGCCAGCCTGACGACGGGGGCGAGCGCGCTGCAGCGGCGGTCGATGGCGATCCGCGCGACGTTGATCGCCGGTTTCATCCTGATCTTCTTCGCGATGTTCGGCGAGGCGCTGCTCAGCTTCCTGCACATCGATCTCGACAGTTTCCGTATCGCGGGCGGGGTCATGCTGTTCATCATCGCGATCGACATGGTGTTCGAAAAGCGTACCGAGCGCCGCGAACAGCGCGCCGAAAAGCTGATGGCGACGCCCGAGGTCGAAGATGTGTCGGTGTTTCCGATGGCGATGCCGATGCTCGCGGGGCCGGGATCGATTGCGTCGGTGATGCTGCTGGTGTCGCAGAACAGCGGACTTGACCGCGCGCTGGTGATTTTCGGCGCACTGCTGCTCGTGCTGCTGCTGACGCTCGCGGCGCTGCTGCTCGCCGGGCCGTTCATGCGCTTGATCGGCAACAAGGGCGAGGCCGTCATCACCCGCCTGCTCGGCGTGCTGCTCGCGGCGCTCGCGGCGCAGTTCGTCATCGACGGACTGAAGGCAAGCTTCCCGAGCCTCGCCTGACAGGGAAAGGAAAAGGGCGCCGCCTGCCGGCGACGCCCTTTCCATCGTCCACGGGAATGGACTTTATTGTGCGGCGGCCACGTCCGCCTGCGTCACCGGCGCGATGCGGATTTCGACGCGGCGGTTGCACTGATAGTCGGCCTGCGTGCGTTCGGGCGCGCATTTGAGCTGCGTTTCGCCATAGCCCATTGTCGCCATGCGCGCGCGGTTTACGCCGCGACCCGCCAGATAGTCTGCGACCGACGCCGCGCGCCGTTCGGACAGGCCCTGATTATAGGTTTCGCTGCCCTGCGAATCGGTGTGGCCGTAAACGTCGATATAGGTGCTCGGATATTCGGACAGGGTCGAGGCGACGCTGTCGAGTGCGCCGCGGAACTGCGACTTCACGACTGCGCTGTTGAGGTCGAAAGTCACGTCGCCCGGCATGTTGAGCACAAGCTGGTCGCCCTGTCGCTCGACATCGATGCCGGTGCCCGCTGTGCGTTCGCGCAGCTTCTTTTCCTGCTGGTCCATATAATAGCCGACGCCCGCGCCGGCGACGGCGCCGATACCGGCGCCCAGGATCTTTTCGGTCCGGTCGTTGCGTCCGCCGACGAGATCGCCGAGCAGATAGCCGCCGAGCGCGCCGCCAATGCCGCCGATCGCGGCCTTGGAAATGCGCTGCTTGCCCGTTTCGGGGTCGGTGACGCAACCGGTCAGCGCGAGCGCGCCAAGGCTGGCGACGGCCGCGAGCTTGATCGTCCTCTTGTTCATTTCTGGCTCCCTTTTTTGGGCATCGCCGGTCCATGCGATGCCACGACCACAAGGATAACATATGACCGCGCTTTCCGTTCCGTCATTCATGCTGAACGCCGCCTGAGCATGGCCGATGTCGTCGCCATTGTGCAGCACCGCGGCTTTGGCCTATAGGACCGGCATGACCGAAGCTGACAGGGGCCGGGCGCGCCAGCGCCGTACGACCGCCCAATGACCCCTTTTCCCTGGTCGGATGTGGCGATCATCCTGATCCTTATCCTGCTCAATGGCGTTTTCGCCATGTCCGAACTCGCGATCGTTTCGGCGCGCGACCCGCGGCTTCAGGCGGCCGAAAAGCGCGGCAGCAGCGGGGCGCGGATCGCGCGCCAGCTTGCCTCCGACCCCGGCCGCTTCCTGTCGACGGTGCAGGTCGGCATCACGCTGATCGGTGTGCTGACGGGCGCCTATTCGGGCGCCAGCCTGGGCCAGCCCGTCGCCGAACGGTTGCAGGCCTGGGCCGGACTCGATGCCGAAACCGCGCGTACGGTTGCGTTCGCCCTCGTCATCGCGCTCACCACCTATGCCTCGCTGATCGCGGGCGAACTGGTCCCGAAGCAATTTGCGCTACGCGCACCCGAACGGATCGCGACCATCGTCGCGCCGATGATGTTCTGGCTCGCGCGGATCGCGGCCCCGCTCGTGTGGCTGCTCAACAGCAGCTCGGGCCTGGTGTTCCGCCTGCTCGGCCTCAACCGCGAATCGGACGATCAGGTGACCGCCGAGGAACTGCATCTGATCGTCGCCGAGGCGTCGAAATCGGGCGTGATCGAGGAGAGTGAACGCGCGATCATCTCGGGCGTCGTGCGGCTTGCCGACCGGCCGGTGCGCGAGGTGATGACGCCGCGCAAGGATGTCGACTGGATCGACATCACGCTCGACGCAAAGGGCGTGCGCGACAAGCTGCTCGAAACGCCGCACAGCCGCCTGCCGGTCGCGCGCGGGTCGGTCGACGATATCGTCGGCGTGGTCCAGGCGCGCGATATCGCGGCGGCGCTGTTCCGCGGCGACCCTATCGACCTAGAGCGGCTGATGCGCCGCGCCGCGGTGATCCATGACCAGATCGATGCGATGGACGCGCTGGCCGCGCTGCGCCTTGCCGAAGTGCCGATGCTGCTCGTCCACGACGAATATGGCCATTTCGACGGGCTGGTGACGCCCGCCGACCTGATGTCCGCGATCGCGGGCGAGTTCGCGTCCGATCAGGATATCGGCAGCGAACCCTTCGTGGTCGAACGCGAGGATGGCAGTCTGCTGATCGCCGGGTCGATGCCCGCCGACCAGATGGCCGAGCGGCTGGGGATCGAACTCGACGACGACCGCGACTATGCGACCGCCGCAGGCCACGCGCTCGCGATCCTCAAGCATCTGCCCGAAGAAGGGGAGGCGTTCACCGACCGCGGCTGGAAGTTCGAGATCGTCGATATGGACGGCCGCAAGATCGACAAGCTGCTGGTCAGCGAAGTGCGCAAGCCGAAGGTCGAAGCCGAAGGCGATTGATCGGGGACTGACGGGACAACTAGCCGTTTACCGGGGGCGCGTCGGTCCGACATGATGCATCACCGCTTCCGCCAGTTTCCGCTCCTCGCGTGTCGGGCGGACCGGTTCGATTTCGGGCGTCGCCGGACGTCGTCCGAACATCGGGCGGCGGGCAGGCAGCAGGGGGACATAACGCATCGGGGAACGCCTTGATTGCGCGGCCGCCCCCCGGCACCGCAATGGGTCTGGTCCCCATAGCCATCCTTGCGCGCGCGACTTGCGCGACGCTTAACGGACAGCGTTACTGATTTCTTTGCGGTACGCTGAAGGTGCCCTTGACGCGGCCGCCCGACCCGTCGGTAACCGGGCTGCCGTCGGGGCCGCGGGCGGCACCGCGACCATCGACCGTCGCGCGGCCGCTGTTGAGGTCGATCACGAGCCGTCCACCCGACAGGCGGTTCGCGCCCTGGGTCAACTGGACATTGCCGACCATCGTGATCAGCCGGCGGTCGAGATCATAGATCGCGACATTGCCCTTTGCCGTTTCATTGCCCTTGGTCACGGTGACGCCGCCCGTCGCGTCGAGCCGGTTGACGTCGGTGTTGCCGGCGCGGGTATAGGCGACGGTCATGCGCGGTGCGACCACCGTCAGCCCCGCCTGCGTCACGCGCACGCCGCCCGCCAGTACGACGCGGTCGGCGCGGTCCTGCACTTCGATGCTGCCCGCGTCGAAATCGACGGGGGCGTTGCTGTTGTGATTCGCGAGCGCCTGCGCGTACGCTGCGCCGCCGCCATGCCCGCCCGCCAGAATCGCCAGGCTGGTCAGCACGAAGCTGGCGCCGGCCAGCGTCAGGCTCTTCACGGTCCAAAGCCCCTTCATTTGAGCGCTCCCTGGTTGATCCGAAGATGGGCGTTCCCCGACAGGCGGACGATCCGCTGGTCGAGGTCGGCGGTCAGTTCGTTGGCGGAAAAATTGCCGATGTTCAACGCGCCATTGACGCCGCCGGTACCGACAAGGCTGCGATTCTTGAGGTCGATGGCGACATTGTTCGCGTCGATGCGATAGCCGTCGGCGCCCTTGACCTGCACTAGTCCCGGCACGGTCACCTTTTCGCTGTCCATGTCATATTGTCCGTTCGCGGCGGCGATCGTCGCCGGGCCGTCGGCCAGCTTGATCGCCCCGGACAGTCCGTTCATCCGCACGATCGGTTCGGCCGAGCTTTTCTGCACTGCGCTATCCGCGATGAGCGCAAAGGGCTGGCCCTTGGTATCCTGGCCGCGATATTCGGCGCGCACGACCTTCATCCGTTCCTTCGCCACTTCGACCTTGTCCTTGGCGAGCAGGAAGCTGACCTCGCTGCGCTGCGTAAAGGGCGAAAAGACGAGCACGGCCGCGACGACGCCGATAACGAGCGGCAGGCCGTAGCGCAGAATGCGCACGACGCGGTCGTGGCGCGACCCGCTGGCCGCCCACAGGCGGCGCATCGTGCGGTCGATTTCAGCGCGTTCGGACACCCGCAGCGGCTCCCCGTCAGCTATGCGCGAAAATGTCGACCTCGGGCCATCCGGCAAGGTCGAGCGCTGCGCGCGTCGGCAGGAAGTCGAAACAGGCCTGCGCGAGTTCAGTGCGCCCCTCACGCGCGAGGCGGGCGTCGAGCACCTCCTTCATCGCGTGCAGGAAGCGCACGTCGCTCGCGGCATAGTCGCGCTGCGCCTCACTCAACTCGGCGGCGCCCCAGTCGCTCGACTGCTGCTGTTTCGACACATCCTGTCCCAGCAGTTCGCGCACCAGCTCTTTGAGGCCGTGGCGGTCGGTGTAGGTGCGCACCAGTTTCGACGCGATCTTGGTGCAATAGACGGGGGCGGTGACGACGCCGAGCGCCTGTTGCATCGCGGCGATATCGAAACGCGCGAAATGGAACAGCTTGAGCCGATCCGGGTCGGTCAGGATCGCCTTGAGCACCGGCGCGTCATAGCGGCTGCCGGGGCCGAATCGAACCAGATGCTCGTCGCCCTTGCCGTCGCTGATCTGGACGAGGCACAGCCGGTCGCGCAGCGGGTTGAGGCCCATGGTTTCGGTGTCGATCGCGACGGGGCCGGGGCCGATCGCGCCTTCGGGCAGGTCTTCTTCGTGGAAATATACGGTCATCGGCTTGCCTTAGGCGAAGCGGAGGCGCCGCTCAATGACTGGTTTTTGCGCCGCCGCCCGCCAGTGCCGGCGCTGCGGCAAAGCTTGGAAATCCGCCAATCGCGGCTTTGAATTTTCTGTTCGCAGATGCCGTTCATATAGGTTATATATTGCGCCGTTAGCGGCACGGGGCGAGTCTGTGCCCATGGTGAACTGCGTCCCCGTCCGGCGCAAGGAGCCGGTTCAATCGGGTGTGGACGACCGAAAGCGACTACTAAGCAATGAGTTTCAACAAGGATCGCCGTGGCCATCGCGGACGCGGCAAGCGCGACGACTTCGGCAATTTCGACAGTTTCGAACCGGCACCTTATGGCGGCGGCGGCTTTGGCGGTGGCGCAGCAATGGCTCGCTCAAGATCACGCAATGCCCCTGCGGCGGTGGTCAGATTGTCGCGCGCAACCTTGAGGTCGTCTTGCGTCTGCTGGTCGATGGCGCCGGAATAGCGTCCGGTGTTGCGGCGTGCGGCCGCCGCGTTCTTCTCGGCCTTGTCCAAATCGCTGAGCGCGAGAATGGTTTTCCCGATCAGGATTTTCTTTTGCGCGTCGGCAAGCGCCAAGGCCTTCACCCGCGCATCGCCATAGGATGTGGCAAGCCGATCAATCAGCGAAGCCGTTTGCGATGCGGCGCTGGCGACAGCCTCATGGCTGCGCTTGAGATTGTCCGACGCCCGGGCAAGGGCCGTCGTGCGGGTCGAAGCGATGCCGAGTGTCGCGATAAGCGCGGTGATCGCGATGCCGACAGGCCCGCCGAACGCAGCGAGCATGGCGCGTCCAGCGAAGGCAGCGGAAGCCGACAGCGTTCCCATCGCCGTGGCCGCAGACAATGCCGCAACGCGCGCGGCGATGGCATTGGTGACGAAGCCGACACTGAGTGCCGTCGCAATGGCCGCCAGCGCCGGAATCACCACATCGAGATTGTCCGCCAGCGCCGAGATTGCGCCGGCCAAAGCCCCCGTCACGCCCTTCGCCGACGATGCCGAGCCCACATAGACCGTCATTCGCGATGTCAGCGCCTCGACAGCCCCCGCAAGCGTCAACGTCGCCTTCGATGCCTTCGCATCAAGCTCCTGCGCCCCGCCAAGGATCGCTTGGAAGAATTCCTGCGACGAGACTTTGCCGTCATTCACAGCCTGCCGCAATTTCGCGACCGATCCGCCGAAACGATCGGTGTTGGCAATGACCTGTAGCAGCGGACGAAGCCCGCCTTCGTTGATCTGATTGAATTCCTCGGCGCGAACCTTGCCCGAAGCGAGCGCCTGCGTCAGACCGAGCAAAGCGCCTTGGGCCTGCTGCGCCGACGTGCCGGTGATCTTGAGCGCCTGCGAGCTTGCCTCGGTCAGTTGGATAAGCTGCTGCTGCGAAGCGCCGAGTTCGTTGGCGGTTTGCGAGGTTTTCCCAAACAAATCCGCCAGACCCTCGATGCCCACGCCATATTTCGACGACAGTTCGAGAAGCTGCGACTGCACGCGCTCAAGGTTCTGGCCTTCGAGCCCAGCCACGCGCAGGCTGTTCTGCAAGCGCGTGAAGCCGTCGATCAGCCCGACAAGCTCGCGCCCGGTGAAGGCGCCAGCGAAGGCCGCGGCGAGGCCCTTGATCTGCCCACCGATCGCGCCGGACGAGCGTTTCATC